>Ga0114996_10000013_pt1 | contig 215980 bp, 207 predicted proteins | sample ArcticOcean_MG_C_4_FD_87039 | JGI IMG/M metagenome (GOLD analysis project Ga0114996, IMG submission 87039) | Marine microbial communities from western Arctic Ocean - ArcticOcean_MG_CB4_134 | ecosystem: Environmental > Aquatic > Marine > Oceanic | place: Arctic Ocean: Canada Basin | collected...
CACCCTTTTTAATCGACTAGTGATTATAGAATCACCCTATGGATGACAAGGCAAAAAGCAAAATAGTTGGAAATATTATCGTGGGAGCACTCATCTCTGGTGGCATAGGGTTCCTTCCCGCTCTCGCAGCTGTTATTTTTGGTGCGATGCTTGGATTAGCAATCTGCAAGTTGTTATAAGGGTCTTGCGATTTTTCTCGCAGAGTTCAACCCAGCCTGGAAGAACAACGTCCATTAATGCCTGGTCTAACGCTGTTATGGGGAACCCCCGTCCAACCTAATTGAACCCGTGGGAGTTTCCGATCTTTAACTTAACGATTGTTGATTGTCTTGTTAGGGGTAACCTTCCAGTATATTGGTAACCAAATAAACTGGATAAACGTTGGTGTAATTCTTGAAGTCCGCTTTTAATTTTATCCCATGCGTTGCCCTAACTTCGTCGAGGTCAGATACTGAAGTCAACGTGATAAATGCTGCCACCATATAAGGTGCTGTATCTTCGGATTGCTCTCCATGAATCCCACGGTCAATTTCCCATCTTACGACTGCATTACCGAAACAGCGTTTTGCCAATGGTGTGTGAGTGTTTATGTAATAATCCCAGTCGAAAAATGCACCTTCTTCGTTAGGATATAAAACAGTAAGTCTTATCATAGTAATGGCCTCCGTATATGAATTCTATTAGTTATGCTCTCCTTGTTTCTGCGAAAGCCTTTCCAGAAGTGAAAAGGGTTATTACCACAAGTGGACTCCAGTCCTTGTAGTACTACTCTACAGGCTAGGAGGATTCCAAGAATGTAATTATGGGAGGTGCCGTAACTCCTGCAGCTTTCATTCGTTCTTGCTGTGCCGATGATGAAAAAAATGCACCGAATACTTCTTTTGATGCTACCGTGGAGATAACCCATGCATTGTTAGGGACGTCTATATTTCTGTAAAGTTTTGCCGTAATACCTGCTTCAATCCGAGCATTTTCAGAGGCGTCAAATACGGACTTTAGCTGTTCAAAAGAATCTATCTCAAGGGAAATAGTTACCTCAATATTCATTTCTGCATCCCTCCCTTCTCTCGTGTGTATTTTCCCAAAGTTCATAGGGTTCGTTTTCACTCATAGGGCGATTGTAGCACTCACCCCTATTCCCCGTCACAACTTGTCACACTTGTCACAGATGAATAGACAAGATGTGCCTTCACCTACAAATCATTACACGGTAGATAACGAGTATTATTAATGAAAATCAGTAATATTATTAGTAATACCAATCAGCGATTTATCATTAGAGTGGCGGTACTCTTGAAGTAGGCCTCCATTAGTTTAGAGTCATCTACCGAAATCTCCATAGAGTCCAGTGCGGAGATCATATATGTCACCCATGTGTCCCTCTCTTTCTGGCCGATGGGAAATTGCATGTGGCGCTGGCGAAGTCTAGGGGGACCCCGCTTCAGCGAATATCGGTGTGGCCCTCCCCAGTACTGCGCCAGGAAAGCGGCTAGGTGGGCTTTGCCTGGCTCCAGGTCTTCGGGATAGAGGGGTCGTAGAGAGAGGTCCGCCTCTACAAACTCATAGAATTGTTCAACAAGTTCCACAAAGAACTGATACCCTCCCACTCGTTCGTATATGGTGGCAACTTTATTTTGGAAACCTGAATTATCTTGAGGTGTATTCATATCTAAAACGCTGGTGGAGTTACTGGTATTCAAACCCGTGGTCCCTTCCTTGCAAAGCGTATTGTATAGTACCTGAAGGCTCATGCACACATTCAAATTAGTTCCCTATGTACCCATAGCTGTTCGTGGGTGTACAAGGGGAACTTGAAAAAATACTTGTACAAAGTATTGCACTGTAATGGACTGTAATATTACTAGTAATACCTAAGGAAGGAAGTGGTTCATCGGAGTGTGAGCATCTTGAGTATATTAGTACTAAGACGGGACTAACTTTGAAATTAGGGCAAAGTCGTCACCATTTTTTATAGGGTAAGAACTTTCCGCTGTAGGTCACCACGACACGATCTCCCTTGGGGTCAATCTCTTTTTGGACGTCGAGAGTGAAATCGATCGCGCTCATAATACCATCACCAAATAACTCGTGAACCACGGCTTTTATTGTAGTGCCATAGACCTGGGTAACCTCGTGGAAACGATAGATGAGAGGATCCACAGGAACTGTGGTGTTCAGGGAACCCTTGGAAGGAATTTCCTGCAAGGCTTCGGCGACATCCGGGCCTAAACCGAGAACCTTGACTGTTACATTGGCTTCGTCTTCGGACATCGTAGCTTGACCTAAAAGTGCTGCGGCGACCCAAACCTTGTCTCTCCCCATTTGACTAGAGATTTTCTCGAATGTCAGCCCCTTCGTTTTTTTTGCCTGGATTAATTGGCTCGTAGCTTCCTCGCGGGTAATCATTGTATCTGGCTCCTTTATGATCGTTTTAACGTTTTCTGGTATTCAGAGGTTGTTGAAATTATATCACTGGGCCTTGTTAAAGAGAGACTCGTATATAGGGGCTATTTTTCGGCATTATCAGATTTGGGGGTCGCGAGAAGGGGTGAGAAACTAGGAGAGGCAGTGATTAGTACTAATAGGGATCGTGTACACCACTTTGTACACCAACGCCCACTTCTATTGGTTTACAGTGGCTTACGGTATAAGTACCGTCATTGATTTATGTGGGCTTACGTTTAAGGGCAATCGATCACCTAAGTGTCAATGAGAGGGTCTGGGGTTAAAATCCCCTCTTCCGCTCCATTAAAGTAGGAACAAAATAAGTCATCTCTTTAATTTGAGAGGTCTTGATTTTTGACTTCTAGCCAGATTTGCAGACAGACGTGAGGTATGAGGAGTAGTCTCAGGTGGATTACCAATTATAATGCAAGCTATACTAAGTTGAAGGAAGTGTAGGTCATATTTCCAATCGGGAGAGTACACGCTTATGAGTCCTGAACGCATTTCTCAGATTTATACAGACATTGGGGTTAAACGAGCTATCAACGCTCGTAGTTCCTCGACTGTATTAGGCGGGTCGATTATTAGCCAGGCTGTGCTTGGCGCGATGGACGAGGCAAATCGGACCTTTGTGGCAATGCCTGATCTTTTGAATAAGGCTGGTGAAGCTGTGGCCGACATGGTGGGTGCTGAAGCAGCTTACATTACTCCGGGATGTTACGTTGCCATCGGACTAAGTGTATCGGGGATAATGACAGGCACAGACTCCGCCAAAATTAGCCGACTCCCAAATACTTCGAATATGAAGGATCGGTTTCTAATCCAGAGATGTGCCCGTTATCGTTATGACAGAAGTGTAACGATATCTGGCGCCAAACTCATAGACGTAGGAAGCGAATATGGAGCCACAGAGACACAGTTTGATGAGGCAATTAACGCTGACACCGCAGGTATTATTTATCCAGCCCACCTAGAGGGAGAACCTGGAATATGGCCTCTTTCTGATATGGTATCCCTGGCCCAAGACAGGGATTTGAAAATCGTAGTGGATGCAGCATACCGTGTCTATCCATTGCATCTGATCACCGATCTGGCCAAGTCTGGGGCAGATCTTGTCTGTTTCAGTGCTAAATACATGGGAGGCCCCAACAACGCTGGATTCCTTTGCGGACGTAGAGATCTTGTTAAGGCGGCTCGGTTGAATGGGTTTATGGATTGGGAAACAGATAGCAATATGAACATTGGTCGTGGTTACAAGATGGACCGAGGCGATGTTGTTGCCACGGTTGTAGCTCTTAACGAGTGGATCGGCTTGGACCACGAAGAACGTCTTCGTAAGCAAGATAGGCGCTTAGAGGTAATCGCGGAAGCCCTGTCTGGGATACCCTATCTTAGAATAGAACAAGGATGGTTTGATGGATATTGTTCTATGGAGATGAAAATTTATTTGGATCAGGCTTTATTGCACAGGTCTGTGACCCAGGTCGAGCAATCCCTCCGAAATGGGGATCCAAGCATTTGGGTTTGGGACGAAGGCGATTCCCTGAAGATCGGTGTGGACATGCTTGAAGAAGGTGATGAATACTTATTGGCACGGCGATTACGTGAGGAGTTGAGTGTTTAGTTATAGTTAATCGTGGCATTTGGTAATTTTGGTAGAGACTCCGAATTTGTCATATTTAATGTATGTTTTGGGGTTGAACCCTGCCTTATTGTCTCTGTTGATAGCACTCGTGTATAGTTTAGACAAAACTAGGAGGAACATATCATGTGCGACGCATGTGGCTGTACTAAACCCATCAAATAGAGATTTACAAAGTTAGATTGTTGCTAGAACGGGATGCTATGGATATAAACGTTTGTCTGGAGGTGTTGTTAGGTATAGCTGTCGGCTTCCAGAATTAGGCTTGAAATAACCGTAATTGGAATTTGAGGATTATTCCGGGTGAAATCCGAAGACTAATGTGAAATACAATGCCTTCAAATAGATTATCGATAGCAAATAATGAGCGACGTAGCTCTGTAGTGGAGAACTATCTGCTCTCCCTTTATATATTGGTTGAAGAAAGCCGTAGTCCTACCTTAACCCAACTAGCGGCTTATATTCGCCGACTTCCCTTGGCTGAAGGTCTTGGAACTTCATTGCCAACAGTTTTAGGTGTAATCCGACGAATGTCCAGAGATGGTTTATTGAAGGTCTCTGCACAGAAGGAAATTCAGCTGACAGAAAATGGCATGGAAGTGGCTGCGTCTATAGCACGACGACATAGGCTTGCAGAGAGACTGGTGGTCGATATTTTGGGTATGGAATTGCCTTGGGCAGATCAAGAAGCCCACATGCTTGAACATGGGATATCTTCATATCTAGAAGGCTATATAAACCAAGCACTTGGAAATCCGATTACATGTCCTTTTGGAAAGCCTATACCCGGTAGCGATTATATAAAACCAAGGGGAAAAGTTGTTCCGATGAATATGGCAAAATCTGGTACCGCCTATAGGGTCATAAGTTTACCTGATGAAGATCCGCGGCTCTTGAAGTTTCTGAGTGATCACGAAATCCTTCCTGGGAATTGGATTGAGATTCAGGAAATGGGGGATTATAGAGATGTGATTACATTTAGGACGTCTGCCGGAGACGGAGCTTTGGGATTTGGTACTGCTAGTCGCATTTATCTTATAGTGAATGAACGGGGCTAATTGTTCTCAGGGTTTATGCTATTACGAATTTTAGGATCTCAATAGCTAACACAAGATTAAAACAATCTGGAATTCCATCCATTAACCTTGTAATCCATCCTGCAGGGGTAATAATGAATGCAGGGAAAATTGAATATTGGGATGGAGGCTTTTATTTCTACAATGAAGGAGTAACTACTTCCGTATTATTAGCTATAGAGGTAGTGTATAAAGAACGAATGCGAATAGGAAAGGGATTAGGATGCAAACTCAAACCAGTAATCCAAGCTCTCCATGAGGCTGGACTTAGGCCAGAAGGAAATGCATGCGACTCAATCCGCAGTAGTAGAACACTAACAAAATTGAAGGCTCATGGTACCATGCAAAATCATTGGGTAACTGAAACTATTTAGTCTGTTATGAAGGAAGAATTATCGTTACATAAAGTTGTTTTACCAAACGATTTAGTAGGGCCATTAATAGGCGTTGGATGGGAAGTGGGTTACTGGGATAGTCAACTCAATGATATTGTTTCTGATTCTAATGAAGATACGTTCAAAAATGTTCAATCATTATCCAGGAAAATTATTAAATCATTCAGTTCTAATTTCTACACGATAAGCAGAATATTACCTAAAGATAAACGTTCAGCCGTCGAATGCATCTATTCAATGGTCCGTTTTCCAGATGAGATAGTAGACAGCTTTAACTTAAGCTCGAATGAAAAACATAAATTATTGGATGAATGGGAGGACCAATACGTAAAATCTCTAGACGCTAGGTCCTTTAAAGAAGCCCTAGATATCAGCAAGAACCCTCTAATATCATATTTTCGAGAATTTTGTATAAGCCTTTCAATACCTGTAGATTGTTACCCTAATTTTACTAAATCTATGCGTAGTGACATCGAACCTAGAATGTACAAAAGCTTTGATGATCTCATACAAAATTACGTTTTTGGATCGGCTATAACCGTTGGATATCTTTTAACCCATGCTTATGGTCATGCCGAATCAACAAACATGGTCGCAGCGTTAAAAACCAGTAGATCCTTGGGAATTGCTTTGCAACTTACGAATTTTGCGAGAGACATTAAAGATGATTTAAATCGGCAGAGGTGTTATGTTCCATTAAGCCTTTTTAGATCATTTTATAACTCTCATAATAATGAGCTGAATATACCATGTGAAACAGAAGTAAGAAAAGCCCAAGTTGCATTAGCTGAAGAAGCTGAAAAATATTACTGTGAAACGTGGAAGGGAATCAATAATTTTTCGGCGGATTCATTGCCAGCCATAAAGGCCTGTTTAAGGGTGTTTCAACAATTAAATAAAAAGATCATTTCAAATGAACATTCCGTTCAAAAAAGGATTTCACTGTCGATATTCCATAAGATAAGGTCTGTGCCGTATAAACATTACCCTAAAATGATTTGTCTATACCTTGACGATGCCATTAACAATTGAAACCCTATCAGGAGGTATTCTCGGAAGGTAGCTCTGGGATTTGGTATTGTCACTCGCATTTATCTGACGGTGAATGAACGGGGGTAATTATTCCCACGATTTATTCTTTAAGAATTCTAGGATCTCAGACCTAACACAAGATTAGGACAATGTGAGATTCTTGACTAACTGAGGATAGAGTAAGCTTCTTGGTACTGTGCAGTAGTGCCTTCGAAAACTTTGATGCCGCCTTCAAGGCGAATGATTTTGTCGCTAAATATGAGGGCCATATCAATATCGTGAGTTACAACCACTAGGGTTTTACCTGTACGGGTGAAGTTTAGAAGCAACTGATATAAGTTTTTCCTTGACGGGAGATCTACAGACGATAATGGCTCGTCCAGCAACGTCACATCTTTTGATTGAGCTAGGGCGAATGCTAACCAACCTCGTTGTTGTTCGCCTGACGAAGCATTGGCAAAACTTCGGTTTTGGACCGAGGCAACTCCACATTTATCTAAAAGATAAATGGTCATTTCTAATTTTTCATTTTTTGCCAGCTTTTTACCGTAGAAACCTAGATTTACTACATCCAGAATACTAAAAAAAGGAGGAGGATCGAGATTTTGTGGCAAGAGACATAACTGTCTTTCATCAATATCTGTTAGCTGTCCAGACCAATTAATTATATTCCTGGAAATTGCGTGGAGTATAGTAGATTTACCTGATCCGTTTGGGCCGACTATAGATGTTAATGAATTTTCTGGAATTGTGCAGGAGACTTGATGAACGATGTCGACCCCTCTCACATGGATTGATAAGTTTTCAGCAACTATTTTCATTTGAGCTTGGCTGCCATATACATCATCATTGGGGCACCTATTACTGTAGTAACCATCCCAACTGGCAGCTCAGTTGGTGTAAATAATAAACGCGCTACTTGGTCAGCAAACATTGTAGTAAGAGCCCCAATTAAGGAGGATCCAATGATCAAATTCATGGGTGTTGTCCCGACTATTTTTTTTGCTATATGCGGTGATGTTAATCCAACAAATCCCACGAGGCCTGCAGCGTAAACCGAGGCGCCCGAAAGTATTCCAACTAATCCCATAGTGATAGTTCTCGTTTTCAAAGGGTTAACCCCTAGAGATCGAGAAAGAATATCTCCTAACATGATTGGATAGAATTTGTGGGATAACATGACTGAGGTTAAACTGCAGATTATAAATGTGGGTAGCAAATAGTAGATAACGGTCCAATTGCTTGATGTAAATGAACCTGCTACTAAACCTATGATCTGTGTTGGAAAGACCCGGCCATGAGATATTATAGATGTGCCAATAGTGATAGTTAAGGCGCCGACAGCTATTCCCATTATGGCAAGTTTTGTTGGAGTAAGATCGACGGTAGAAATTAACTTGGCGAGTAAGATGGCAACGATTACAGACGATATAATACATCCCAAAAATACACCGAATTGACCGACAGAAATTATTCCAGCAGATATAGTGGCGAGGAAAATAGCAGCCCCCCCTCCGATCCCAAAAAGATTTGGATCTCCGAGAGGACTTCGGGTCGAAAGTTGGATTAGCACACCAGCCAAACCTAAATTGCCTCCAACGAGAAGACATACTAGAATCCTTGGAATCCTTATATCCCATATTATGGTCTTCATAAGACCTTCCCCTGAGAAAAACAAACCATTAATGGCCTCTTCCAAACTGGCATTTGCGGGCCCAACAAAAATCCCTACTAAAATTAAAAATGCGACTAGACATACGAGAGATAAGTATCGCATTTTTAGGTTCATGTATTATTTGTTTGCTGCCGAATGTTCCATCAGGAATTCTACGGCGTCACCTATTCTGGGGCCTGGAGCTTGCAAAAACAGACTTACGTCTGCTTCGATTATATTCCCGTTTTGTATCGACTTAAGCTTAGCGAATGGTGGTATATGAATGAGTGTTGCTGATAATCTTGGTGCAGGTGTTGGGGCGGGAGTTATTGTCACTATTATGTCAGGATCAGCCCTCAATATTAACTCAGGAGACATCATAGCGAATCCTGGGTAAGGACCAGAGTCTGGAAGCCCTGATGCTTTATTTTCCATTCCTAGCGTTGCGGCTATCAATCCGGTATATGATTCAGGTAGGGCTGCATACAAGTTTCGATCTTGGTCAGATATTAACAACAAGATGCTCCTGGTGTCGTTGTTTCCAGCAGCATGCAACTTCTCTTCTATCTCAGAAACAGTTTTGGAAGATGTGTTTTCTTTTTGAATAATTTTTCCTATGTTTGTGATGTTATGAACAATATCATCAACGTTTTCGGCTTTTACAGCCATTACCTTGAGCCCAGACTCGCTCAACGCATTCACAAATCTGGCTTGAGTGATAGCTTCAACTATTACTAAGTCTGGATTGTGTTCTAGTATTGTTTCGATAGATGGATCATATGGGCTGCCTACGTGAGGTATTTCTAGGACTGACTCAGGGAAATTAGACGCCCTGTCCCTTAATACCGACGTTCCTCCTGCTGCGTATAACATTTCGGTAGCTGTAGGACTTATTGTCGCGATTTTGGTTGGAATATTGTCGAAAGACAATGTCTTGCCTAAGGCATCAATAATCGTTACGGAAGTTGCGCTGGGTTCATCTGTCCCGGCGGTTGAATTGCTCTTCAGATCATCAGAGGTGCATCCTAAAAGCATGAATAGAGTTAGTGCAAAAGGAAGAATAAATTTATACAAGCGAGACTCCTTTATTTTTCTAGATTAGTTCTGGTGCTCAATTGTTAGTAGTTCGTGTAATCGTCAGGGACGATATTTGAATTGATAGATCCTGAGAATTAGGTTTATAGACGGGGTTGAAATCTTTGGTTTATATATGACATTATGATTCTGCTTGGGTATGAGCGCGGCCACGAACAAAACACCAAGGAGCATATCCATGCTTGAACTTAATAGCAACCCTGGAACCTTCAGAATGTTTTTTTGTAGATGGTCCTAAGCAATGGATTGTTTTCCCTGATACCAGTTCTAACTTAAATAGACAAAAAGCTCCACGGAAGATTCGTTGTTGTATTATTCCTTGTCCAGTATCAGAAGGTTCAATAGATAAGGTTTCTGGGCGGATCATGACACGTAAGGTTGTATCATTAGGGAGGTCTCGAGGAGCGGGCAAAGATCCTAATTCCGTGTGCAAGAGTTTCTTTGATAAGGTTGCCTCCAAGAAATTGGCCATTCCCATGAAATTTGCTACAAATTCATTCACAGGGGAATTAAATATTGTTTCTGGACTACCTACCTGTTCTAAAACCCCTTGATTCATTACTGCGACTGTTTGTCCCATCTCCATAGCTTCTTCTGTGGAATGTGTTACAAATACCGTCGTAATGTTACTCTTTTTGAGAATATCCTTGGTTTCCTGGCGTATTTGAGATCTGAGGACTTCGTCTAGGTTTGAAAATGGCTCGTCTAATAGTAGCACATCGGGTCTTGGAGCAATTGCTCTTGCTAATGCAACTCGTTGTTGTTCTCCACCAGAAAGTTGATATGGCATTCGAGTTTTTAGATGCTCTATCCCTGTCAGCTTCATTACCTCTGTTAATCTATCCTTACGGCCAGAATCTCGACCGAGCCCGTAGGCAATATTCTTTAAAACATCCATATGCGGGAAGAGAGCGTAATCCTGAAACATCATACCGACGTGTCTAATTTCTGGTGGTAAGAAGAAATGCTGCCCGTTCATGTTTTTCCCTGCTATCTCGACTGTCCCGGTATCAGGGTTTTCTAGTCCTGCGATAAGTCTTAGAACGGTTGTTTTACCACATCCACTCGGGCCGACTAATGAGAGTACCTGGCCTTTAGTTAGCTCAAGGCTAAATCTATTTACCGCGGTTGTACTATCGAAAATCTTTACTAGACTAGTGCATTTTACCTTTAGTGAGCTCATGATCCCTTCCTTTTTTGATCAAGCGATACTAGGAATGTCATAGGAATAATGGATACTATTATTAGTAACAGGGCAGGCACAGCAGCTTTGGTAAAGAACGCGTCCTCAGTGGCCCACCAGATCGAGGTAGCTAAAGTTTTAAAGCCAATAGGGCTTAGGAGGAGAGTTGCTGGCAATTCTTTCATGGTTAGTAGCAATACCATAGAGGCACCAGCAAGAAGCCCAGGTATTAGTAGAGGTAGGGTTATTGTACCGAAAGCTTTCAGTTGTGACCGGCCCAGGATTCGGGCTGCTTCTTCAAGCTTAGGGTTCACCTGTAGGAATGAGGTATTTATACTACTTAATGCTGCAGGCAAGAACAGAATCAGATAGGAAAAAATCAAAAGCGGTAAGGTTTGGTAGAGGGGTGTTGCATAGCGTATGACAAAAAATACCATGGAGAGCGCTACAACTATACCGGGCAAAGCAAACCCGATGTAACTACATCTTTCCAGAAGAGTTGAAATGCGTCCAGGGTAACGTATAGAGAGCATGGCTATTGGGAGGGCTGCTGCAACGGCTACTAAGGCCGCTAGACCAGATACATATAGGGTGTTACCAAGTTGGCTCCATGGTATTGTTAGCTGTTCGCTAAATGAGATGCCTCGTATCACCCAATAAACTAAAATTGAGACAGGCATGACGAAAGAAAACGATACCACCGATATGCAAAATATGACAGCGGGCCAGCGCCAGATACCAAGTCGTATGGATTTTTGTCGTCTATGTGTGCCAGTAGAAACATTATAATATTTGGCCCTTCCTCGTGTTCTAGATTCCATGTAAAGTAGGGATATCGCTAGAATAATAAGTACAACTGAAAGAGCAGCAGCTACTTCCCTGGCAAAGTTTCCGTATTGAATGTATATGGCCCAAGTGAAGGTTTCGTAATGCAAAATAGAGACAGCTCCAAAGTCACTGAGAGCATAAAGAGCTACTAGTAGAGTTCCCGTGACTATCGCTGGACGCAACATAGGCAACGTAATTCGGATGAACGTTTGAATTTGGGTTACCCCGAGTGTAAGGGATGCCTCATATGTAGACCAATCTAATTTAATTAACGCTGCCCGTACCGGCAGTAAAACATATGGATATGTGAGAAGAGTTAGCGTTAGAAATGCACCTGGAAATCCGTATATTTCAGGCAATCGATCTATTCCTAGAGGAGCTAGCCATCCTTGTAATATGCCTTTGGGACTCAAGAATATCACCAATATAAAGGCCCCAATGTAGCTAGGTATTACTAATGGTAGAATAGTTATTACGGAAAATATTCGGCGAAATGGCAGGTCGGTCTTAACTGTAAGCCAACCTATTGGAACAGCTATTAGTATTGAGCCAATACTTACCGATCCCATCAACAATAGAGATCTGGTGAGTATGTCAAAGGTACGTGGTTTGAAGATAAGCTCGAAAGTCTCTGTACCTGCGCCTATAGTTCGCAGCACTAAATAACTTATAGGAACAATCATTGCTGCAAGAACTAGAATTGCGGGAATCCAAACGAAAAGAGGAGGTCTAGATACTAGCCGTCCTCCACGATAACCACTTGAGGCCTTAATTATCCGAGGTTCTATTAGTGTCATAAGGGGTTAGTATGTTAACTTGGTGGGGCTATGGTAGTACACCGGTCTCTCTTAGGAGATTGACTGTGCCCCTAATATCAGCCAGTTTGCTTACCGGAACGTGAGGCTTTTTGATTTCGTTCAATGGAGTGAGAATCGGATTCGTTTTGATATCTTCCAGCAAGGGGTATTCAAAAGTTTGCCTTGCGAAATATTGTTGTGCGGGTTTGGATAACATAAATTGAAGGAATTTTTGTCCATTGTCTGGATTTTCAGAGGTGGAGAGTATACCAGCCCCTGCTACCATTACCATAGAACCTGGGCCTCCTGCGCTGGGGTGATAGTTTCTCGCTGAGAAAGTTTCCCCCTCTTCAGCAAGGAATCGGTAGAGATAGTAGTGGTTAACGAAACCCACGTCTATCTCGCTTGCTGCTACGGCAGCAAGCTGAGGTACATTTTTGGGGTATGTTGTAGGTTTATTTGCTTGAATACCTTCAAGCCAGTTTCGAGTTTTTTCTTCTCCCCACGTAGCTCGCATTGCAGTTACCATGGTTTGGAACGATGAGTTTGTTGGAGCCCAACCTATACGGTTTTTCCACTTCGGATCAGTGAATCCATACATATCGTTAGGCAAATCTGCTTCTGTGAGATTCTTAGGATTGTATACTACTGTACGTGCTCTTCCAGAAAGTCCTACCCATTTGCCCTTGGATGAGCGGGCCCACTCAGGAACGAGATTGAGAATTTCATTGGATAAAGGGGCAAGCATATCCTCTACTGAGCCAAGGCCGCCTGGATCCGAGGCGAAAAATATATCTGCTGGTGATTTATTCCCCTCTTCAAGTAATGTGGCTGCTATTTCTTGTGTTTGGCCGTATTTAACTGATATATTTATGCTAGTAGCATCCTGGAATTGCTGAATGATTGGTCCAACCAGCAATTCACCTCGGCCAGAGTATATAATGAGATTTCCGGGGTCTGCTTTGTTAACCACCGGTATTCCCCCGCTTATAATTGAGGTAGAGTCAGCAGTCATTTCAGTATCTGAATTGCTACAGGCGGTTGAGGCGATGGGGATTAGTAGCAACCAGATTGCCATGAATATTGGCTTGAGTTTAGGAAAATTTGACAGATGGTACAATTTAGTCTGGATTCTCCTGGTTTCATCTAACGGCGGGTATGTTACAAGATTAGTATATATTAATCAATAAGTTTGTAGTCACTAATAAATCATATATTTGCAATCTAATTATTATGATTACTAAACATAATTCTAGATAGACGGTCCAACTTTAAAAGCTTATATCCGCGGGGCGTTTGTTTTGCGATCTAACGATATATCAATAGCTTTGATCAAATCCATCCAAGTTATCTTGGCCTTTTTGCTGCCTGGGGCCCCGTGATTCTTTTCACCATAGGCATGCCTTTATTTTTGTATGGAGTAGGTATAATTAAGTAGTTGTCTCCCACACGCAAGCTAGTGCAATCTGGTCCAATTTGAGATAGGCACAGAGCATAGAATTGATCTATGAGTGCATTGGATCTTGATTGGTTGATTGATTGGTGACTACTATGGTTGGGGCGAAAAGTATTTGTAGGGGCCAGGCCATCAGCTACATGCGGAGTAGTAATCAGGCTATCAGGAACCGCTTGTATATCGATTTCTTTGGCACGGCTCGTTGTTAATATTGTTCGAGCCGTTATTAATAACAAGATTGCCAATACAAAGACATGCCGGCTTAATAAATTACGTCTATACCCGAGCCGGTTACGAGAAGATAAGGATTCGTGCCTTTTTTGGTTTAGACAACCATTGTACTCAAGGTTTTAAACTTCGTACGGTATTATTCCTATTGAATCTGGAACTATTAATTCGCTCAATATCTTCTAGACTTGTTTGATGTGTTATTTCTCGACAATATCTGATACTTGATGTAATTAAGGAATAAAGGCTATTGCTTCTATTTCTATCTTGAATTCTGGTGTGCCGAGTTTTACTATTACGCCGGTTTGGGCGGGTAGATTGCCGGTGAGGTATTTGTCTCTTACCTTTCTAAATCCTGGTAGGTAAGTCGCATCTGTCACATAGATCATCGTTTTAACAAGGTTGTCTAGTCCCCCACCTACTGATTCAAGGGCTGCTATTAAATTCTTGAATATCTGGTCTGTCTGGGACTCAACATCTGTGCCGGCTAAACTTCCATCTGGTTTGCGACCAACCTGGCCGGCTATGTACACTGTATGCCCAGCTTTGACAACGTGGCTATAACCTGGTGCAGGGCAAATGTTTTCTGGGTTAATTCGTTCTAATTCCATGAGTGCCTCCTGGTAAGTGTTTATTCTATGAGGAAGTTTATCTTTCTTTAAGGTTTATCTACAAGTCGTTATAGAAGAGCTACCTCGAATATGGGCGTGGATTGAGGTATAGTTATTGGTTTAGTTATTTGGGGTTAGTACGCAATGTGAAGTCCCTTATACTGTTGTTAGATACCTGCCATTATTTGTTCCTAATTTGTTCAGCTCGCCAACTCCAGCTCATTGCTTGGCATTCCTCTACTAATATCCCTCTAACTATTTGGATTTTTGGTCTGAATATCAAATCGAAAGCTTTTCTTAGATTGTAATCCCCGAATTCTCCCCAATTAGGGTTATAGTTACTCCCCAGTACCACACAGGATATTTTTGAAAGGACAATTGCTCCAGCACACAGTATGCAAGGTTCGCCTGTGCTATATAGTGTAGACCCAGACAATCCATTTGGGCCCAATGATGGATCGACCCTTCTTATTGCATCCATTTCCGCGTGGGCAGTGGTATCCTGATCCGAATTTTCCCGGTTGTGCCCTTTGGCAATTATTTCCCCTTTTTTGACTATGATGGAACCAACGGGACGGTCCCCATTTCCTCTGCCGATTAGAGCCTGCTCTATGGCTATTTGCATGAATTCTTTTTGTTTTATAATGTCTACCTCGGAAGGATGCATGTGAGTGTCATTCTCCATTATAGCTCACTTGTTTTGTGCGAATACTGTTCATAGTATCTTATCTCATATATCAGAACCATATAGGGTGTTATGGAACTCACTTGTGTGCAGATGGATAGATGGTTATTTTTCTCAGGAAACCGAAATGTTTTCTTCTCTGAAGGCTTTTCGAAAAAACAGTGATGAATTAATAGTAAACGGCTTTACCGGTCCCACCTCCTGCCCCGATAACTTCACCTGTTATTGCCCATGCCTTATCAGATGCTAGAAATGCTGACAGATAGCCAATTTCTTGAGCCTCAACCATACGTCCGATAGAGTTGCTTGTGTCAGAACCAGGGGCAAAATCTGCTTTTTCGACTTGTTGTAGAGTAATCCCATTCTCTTTGGCTCTTTCTGATAATAATCCCGGAGTTCGTTCTGTTCTAGTAGTGCCAGGGTGTATACAGTTGACTGTAATTCCATAGCGACCCAGCTGGTCGGATAGGGTCTTGGTGAGATGAACTAGTGATACGTTACGAGCTCCACCGCTTAGATTGCCAGCAATGCGAGCGTTCCCGCCGCTAATGTTTACGATGCGGCCCCAGCCTTCTTTTTTCATAAAGGGTATAGCGGCTCGGCTGCATCTGAGGGCTCCCACATATTTTACATCAAAATCATATATCAATGAGGCATCATCAATGGTTTCTATAGCACCTATAGCTTTTGGTGATCCTCCCGGTAATGCAGCACTGTTAATAAGTATATGCAGGCCACCTAATTGCTGGGCTGCTTTATTAATTGTGTTGTTAACGTCAGTGGTCTTAGTTACGTCCATCACTATAGGGAAAACTCTTTGTCCCGTCGTAGTTTTAATCTCTATAGCGGTTTGCGCTAATTCCGTACCATTGCGCGAACAAATGACTAAGTCGACTCCTTCTCTAGCAAGTTCTAATGCGATAGCCTTTCCAATGCCACGGCTTCCACCAGCTACTACAGCATATTTTCCTTGTAACCCTAGGTCCATGTCTTGTCTCCATAGATTTATTTCGTGAAAATGAGGGTAATCTTGACGTTACTCTATACAAGGCTTCTAGACACAATAAATTAATTTCCTGGTGAGATAAGCATAAAGTGATAGGATCTGGTTCATCTAAATCGTATTCGTTAAACCTGTGAGATCCTTACTGACATCCCATAGTTTTGCCCCTTCTGCTCGGTCATACGATGCAGGTGATGATGGAGACTCTTTACAGTCTACATAATACCGGCCTGTAAGACCCTCCACTTTTTGAGATGTCGCAAGATATATACTAGTTTCTGCGCCTTTTTTGGGAGTAATCCCACGTAGTCCGAGGAAAAAGTTCCCAATTTGCCCCACGAACCCATTATTTGCAAGCAGGTTTGTGGAAACAACGCCAGGGTGTAATGCATTTACGGTGATTTGGGTTCTTTCAAGGCGACGGGCTAGTTCGTACGTAAAAAGTAAATTTGCTAGTTTGGATCTGCAATATGCCTTGAACCCAAACATGTATTTATGATGAGTTTCGACATCTGATGAAATAAACTCAGCGTTTTTATGAGCGATAGAAGAAACGTTAATGATGCGGGCCGATTCTGTAGATTCCATAATTTCCAGGAGCAAGTTAGAGAGAAGAAAGTAACTTAGATGATTTAGGGCGAACGTCATTTCTATGTTATCCACACTTCGTTGCCTAGATAGAAAAATGGCTCCTGCGTTATTGACTAATACGTGCAATTCATTAAATTGATCTTTGATTTCATTTGCAAGTTTATGTATTGAGCTTTGTGAAGAAAGATCACATATATAAGTATATATATTCTCGTTGCCAGTTTGAGCTTTGATGTAGTTCGAGGTATTTGTTGTTTTCTCTGGATTACGCCCTACCAAAATAACTGCTGCACCGCGTCGTGCGAGATCGATCGCTGTTTCTTTTCCGATACCAGATGTGGATCCAGTTATCATGCATGTTTTGCCGTCTAGATCTGAAGTCAAAGGTTATGCTAAGAACCTCCAGAGAATTCTCATACGGTGGGACGGGTTTCGTATAATTTAGCATACTGTTGATAGGTATATGCAGCCCTCAATACCGTGGACTCATGAAATGGCCTACCCGCCAATTGTAAGCCAATTGGGAGACCTTCCTTATTGAATCCACAAGGTATTGATATAGCAGGCATGCCGGTTTGATTAAATGGGCTAGTAAAATTGGGGGTTTTGGCCATTGAGAGTTTGTCATATTGGCCAAACTTTCCGGGTGCCTTGGCCCATGTAGGTCCAGCGATCAAATCAACTTTGTTCATTACATTGGAAAAACTCTTGGAAATCAACCCTCGGACTCTAGATGCCTGTATATAGTCGGTTCCACTAAAAACTCCTCCTAAATACACACGGTCTAGGAACGCCTTACCGTAATTCTGTGGTTGTGTACGTAGATTAGGCAGGTGATAAGTAAAGGCTTCTGTCATAAGCATCACGATGTTCGATATCTGGGAGTATTCGATAAGGGGTATTTTTACTTCTTCGATTTTGGCCCCTAGGTTTTCCAGATCGATCACGGCTTTCTTGACCAATTCTAGTGTTTCGGCGTCTACTCCTGAATTGACGTCATAAAAATAGTGGCTTGGTATACCAATTACAAGGTCGCTGACATCCTCGTAAAGATTGTCTCTGTAGTTAGGTACAGGTTCTCGACTACTGGTAGGGTCTTGAGAGTCAAATCCAGAGATAACTTTTAAGATATGGGCGCAATCCTCAGCGGTCCAAGTCATTGGTCCGCAATGATCCAAAGACGAACTTAAGGGAATCACACCTGAGCGACTGACCCTCCCGTACGTTGGCTTAAGCCCCACGATCCCACAGAATGCAGCTGGGCCTCGTATTGATCCACCTGTGTCTGACCCCAAGGATCCCATGCAAAGACCGGCAGCTACAGCTGCACCTGACCCACTACTAGACCCGCTTGTCATATATTCTGTATTCCACGGATTACGTGCTTGTGGGGCAAGGCTGGTTTCGGGTCCGCCCATTGCGAATTCGTACATAGCTAGTTTGCCCAAGTTGATAGCGCCTGATGCTTTTAAACGAGCTATAGCCGTACAGTCCTTGTCTGGGATCCTATGTTCAAATACTTTAGATTGTCCCGTTGTGCGTACTCCAGAGGTGTCATATAGATCTTTATGGGCCAATGGAATTCCATGGAGTGGACCTCTGTAGTGGCCTGAAACAATTTCATTCTCAGCCATTCGAGCTTCAGTTAGGGCAGATTCTCTTAGTACTTCTAGGTAGCACATGGTGTCTTGGTCTACATTGGTTATGCGCTCAAGAAAGCTATTGGTGAGTTCTACGGGCGATAATTCCTTTGATTTGATCATGGAGCTAGCCGTATCTATGGTAAGGAAGTACAGGGGATCATGATTCATTCCAGTTCACCAATTGGGTCGAGTTTAAAAACGCCAGAGACTTCAGTGGCATCTAAGTCAAGATTGTGCATGGCCTCAAGTTCTGATAGGTATTGGATATATATTTCTTTGAGTTCATCGATCCGATCACTGGTGAGGTTAATCCCCACTTTCGTTAGAGCATGGTGTATCGTTGAAGCTTCGATTGAATCCATGTTCAGCCTCCAAATTCTATCGTGACAGACTCGCTGAGCTGTAGTATATGAAACAGATATGGGTATGGGCAATAGGAGACCAGAATTTGCCGAATAGGATTACACAATTTGTCTAAACACAACAAGTAACTATCGGATCTGTTTATGATTTGAATCTGATGCTAACGGTTATTTGATTGAAATTTCTAGAAAACCTAGAATGGTATTGAAAGATCAAGAGGAAGAATGATGTTTATGACTAGTGATTATGCGCGTCCTGAATTGCTGGTGGGCACAGCCTGGGTTGAGGACCACTTAAATGATTCCAATGTCAGAATTGTTGATTGTGACCTATTCGATCAGTTTCAAAGAGCTCACTTGCCTGGTGCTGTGGTTCAAAAGGATCATTATCAGAAAAGTGGGAGTACCGGACGAGTACATATTTATAACCCTGAAGAATTTGCTACCTTCGCTGAGGAACTCGGAATTGGTGACGACACACTGGTAATAGCTTACGATAATTCCATGGGCCTTTATGCTGCTAGGTTATGGTGGGCATTGAACTATTATGGGCATGACAATGTAAAAATAATGAATGGCGGATGGCGTAAATGGTTGAGAGAAAAACGACCTATTACAACCGATGTTATATCTCCTATTGGCGAAGTTATATTTACAGCTAAACCCGATTCCACTTTGATAGCTACCAAACAACAGCTGTTAGAAGATTATAACAATTCAGATGTGGTAATTTGGGATGTGCGTAGTAGAGGAGAGTTTCTAGGCAAAACGGCTCGTGGTAATAAACGTCCTGGGAGAATACCTGGAGCTGTACACCTTGAATGGATGAATAGTGTTGATAAGGATACCCATGTTCTTAAATCTGCTTTCGATCTGCGAGCTATGTTTAAGGCGCGTGGTATCACTCCGGATAAGAAAATAGAAACTCATTGACAGGCAGGCATCCGTGCGGCGCACGGAACGTTTATCCTAAAACTTTTGGGATATCCCTTTGTTCTTAACTATGATGCTTCTTGGGCCGAATGGGGGAATGAGGATGATACTCCGATCGAAACTAAAAGTGTGTAAAGTTAACCAGTTTTGAAAAAAGGTAGCTGTATAAGGACTTTTTGGGGCTAGCTAGCATTAGTAGTTGATGGGCCTCGTTGATAATAAGCTTCTTCCAATAGTCTCTCCAAAATTTGTGGAGCAGAGGAGTCGCGTAAGTTGAGAGATGAGATAGACATTGCGCGGAACAATACGCCTGTGCTGACCTTTAGTTGCACTTTGTGGCCTTGGGTTGGCAGAGGTACACCTAAGGACTTTGCCATGAATTTGGCTCCCCATTTCCCTACTAACGAATTGTAGCATCTGGTTAAAACCCTCCCCTTATGTAGCAGAACGACACCCGATTTTCCATGCTTAAGGGTTACTGGTACATGACGCCTGGGAACGTCTAGTATTTTTTCCGCGTATTGCCATGCTTTAGCTCTACTAACCGTCATGTAAACTCCAGGGTTCAAGGAACAAAGATTATACTAATACTTGAGATACATCCAAAGAAAGGGTTAGAGGCTACTTGGTGATATCATTTAAAAATCTGGAGATGTGGATTCAGTTTTTATTTCATTTACAAACTTTAACACTTCGCTCGAGAGTTCTAATGCTCTCCCGGCTTCGAGTTCGTCAAAGGCTTCCGATGGGGTACCACTTGGTAGATAATCTGGATATCTTGTTATGTAGTGGTATTTATCCAAAAAGATAGCTCTGGACTTCAGAACGTCGAACATTACATTGAATATCTTGGCATCTTCTAGCAGGTCGGCCATCGAATGGCCCCACACCATTTCAGCTCCCATAAATATCAAGTACCCCTTGATGGCTTTTTCAGCGGACTGTTGAGACAAAAAGCATGCTAGGTTGTATCGTTTTCCTTCTAGACAGTATCCAGCATCTGACAGATCTTGGATTGCTTGTTGTATCCATCTATTCCCATCTCTTATTCGGTCATTGTTCATAGACTAGCTGGCCTTCTCTGATTTCCTTGCTGAGTGATGTGTTGGAATGTGATATTACCTCAATTTCTTCGGGGGTATAATGAAGGAATTCTACAGAAACGCTTGGCCATAAGTGTCCATAGAAAAAGTCAGCTCTACGGACGAATGGACGGTCTTCTGGCAGAATCATCACTAATCTTAAGGTAGTGTGAATAGATACAGAACCGGGGTATAGGGGGTTTAAAAGTATGCATTTTTGCACCCCCAATTGAGGCAATTCTTCGACTATTCGGTCCAATTCTTTCTGAAGTTGTCCGGATCTGTGTCTTGAGAATCCAAGCATCATTGGCATATTAGCTAATCCCAATCCAATATCAGCATATGGGTTTCTTTGGGTCCATGGGCTCCAACTACTAAAACTTGTTCTATGTCAGCGGTTCTGCTTGGTCCAGAAATAAATGTCATATATTTTCCTTCCTTTCCACTATAGTACTCTAATCTCGTGAACAAATAGATATCCTCAAGCGATTCTAGAATTACTGATCGTTTTACCAAGGCTAGATGTATGCTTGGAGTGAGCGAAGTTAATCTTGCTGATCCCTTTTGACTAACTAAGACTACGGAACCCGTTTCTGCAATAGCATGATCAGCTCCTGTTATTCCCAATTCAGCCGTATCAGGATCAAATTTCTGGACAGATGATTGGGTGTTTACCATTAAATCTGCCCTAGAATCCATAAGTTCCCTATCAATCTCGACTGTTTCAAATATCTTTTCGTCGGTACGAATTACTTTATTGATTTTGTGTTTGTTGAGTAATTCTCGTATATATGTCAAGACTGCTGCGGTGTTTTGTACTGTTTTGACATTCCATCCTACTAGTTGAGCCGTTCTAGTCAGTTCAGTTATTAGGAAATCCTTCTTTCTCGAAATTCTCTGTTCTGCCTCTTCTTTTCGTTTTTTTATAGTGGAGAGAGTTTCGTTCAAAAGTGGATATATTTCGTTAGGAGGGCCCTTCGTTCTTCCGAGTGCTTTCCGGACCGAATCCAGAAATTGATTTTTAGGTGTCCCAAATGGATTATTCACTGTTGCTCTTTGAATTGGTCTTCTTCCCAGATTTGACTAAATCGTTTTTTCGGAATGCCAGGCAAGTCCCTAGAATTCGTCCAGTTCTTCAATATAGGTATAGAAGTTTTACCTAAATACCCGTTTCTAATAAAAGGTTTTTGTAACAGATATGCGATATACCTAAAAATACTTAAAGCACCAACGTTGATCATCAATTTTTTATATGCAAATGACGCCAGCTTTTCTGTGACACCACGCTTTCTTTGATCTGACGTTCCTTCCATTAATTTACTTCGCATATTTAGCAGCATATGGGGAATATCAATCTTTAATGGACAGACATCCCTGCAGGCTCCGCATAGACTAGAAGCAAACGGGAGATCCTTGCCTTTCTTCAAGCCTGTCATAATGGGTGTTACGACAGCCCCTATGGGTCCTGGATATACCCATCCGTAACTATGGCCGCCAACCTTTCTATATATCGGGCAGGTGTTAAGGCATGCGCCGCAACGTATGCAATAAAGTGCCTCTCGTAGGACAGGATCTTCTAATAGTTTGGACCGTCCGTTGTCTACGATAATAAGGTGAAACTCATCGGGTCCGTCTTCTTCCGACAGGGTTTTTGGGCCGAAAACATGGGTTGTATAGCTAGTAATTCTCTGGCCAGTGGCTGCTTTGGGAAGAAGTCTTATGAATACGCTTAAATCCTCTATAGAAGGTATAAGTTTTTCCATTCCTACGAGTGCTATATGGACATTTGGCTTAGACGTACAAAAACGGCCGTTTCCTTCATTAGTGACGAGGACTACAGATCCTGTCTCTGCTACTAAAAAGTTTGCTCCTGTTATTCCGAGGTCTGCAGAAAGAAGTTTGTCTCTAAGTATTTCCCTGGCTGTTCCAGCCATGTCTTCAATTGTATTTAGTCCTGGCCGATTCAACTTTTCAGCGAAAATTTCGCCTACCTGTTGCCTAGTTTTATGTAGAGCAGGTGCGATAATATGGAATGGCGTTTCATCTACTAGCTGGATGATATATTCCCCTAAATCTGTTTCTATAGGTTCGACTCCCACGGACTCCAAGTATTTATTTAGGCCTACTTCTTCTGAGACCATGGACTTACTTTTAATGGCTTTAGTTAGTCCTCGATTCTTTGAAATATGACCAATAATATCTCTAGCCTGTCCGTCGGTGGTCGCAAAATGTACGAATCCACCTGACCTAGTGACATTCTCATAAAGAAGGTCGAGGTAATAATCCAAGTTTTCGATCGTATGTTTTTTAATTTGCCGAGCTTTCTCGCGAAGGCCCTCCCATATCTCCTGAGAAACGTCTTCTATGGCCTGCTTTCGCGCGCTATCGAAGTTACCCATAGACCTAGTTAAATATTCTTGAAGCTGCTGGTTATTTAGAGCTTTTGCAGAGGCTTGAGGGAATTGATCAGTATTTATTTCAGCCATAAATCACGCATATTCTATTAATTATTTCGATGTTTTGTTTGAAACTATTGTGCTTTACAATCATCTGTCAGGAAGAGATTCAGTATTATCCAGGATTTCAATCAAATGTTTGGCTTTTATGGGAGACTTCTTGCGTCTCAAGGCTCCGTCTATGTGCATGAGACAACTAAGGTCGCAGGCAACAACTGTGGATGCTGAGGTTTCCTCAATGCGTTGAATCTTGTCCATTAGCATTGCTTCGGAAATGCCTGGGTACTTTACGGAAAATGTACCCCCAAATCCGCAGCATACTGTTTCGTCCTCCAACTTCTCAAGTACTAGTCCACATACCTCATCTAGGAGAGCTTTTGGTTCCATATCGACTTGTTGCTCGCGCAGAAGATGACAGGAAGGATGGTAAGTTACGTGTTCCCTGTAAGTAGCTCCAACGTTTGTTACCCCAAGGATTTTGACAATGAACTCAGAGAATTCGTAAACCTTTGGACTTAATGAAGAGGCCATGGATCGCATTTTATCATTCTCGCCAAATAGATCCTTATAAACAAATTTCATCATAGCGGCACAAGAGCCTGAGGGGACTACGATATATTCGCTGTTTGCTAACTCTTCGATGTTTTGTTTTGCTAATTCTTTAGCGTCTTTCCTAAACCCTGAGTTAAATAGCGGTTGTCCACAACAGGTTTGGTTTTTGGGAAAAGTGACTTCTACTCCTGCCTTTTTCAAAACACTTACTAATCCTGTTCCTACGGCCGGAAAAAGCTGGTCTACTAGGCAGGTTATAAAGATAGACGCTTTGACTTTGTAATTTTTCGTCTTACTCATTCTGACTCGAGCTCAGGGTAGCAGAGGTAAGAAACAGGGGCAAGATTGAAAAGGGTTATTTCTGGACATCAAATTAAAAATGAAAGGCGACGGAATATATAAGAATAAGTCGCCTTTCATCATATGTTCTAATTTTTTAATCTATTTGTTCGGATCTTTTTTGAATGGGGCCGTAACTACTACTTTTACTCCTAATATCGTACCTGAAACGGCATCTCTAACTGCCTTGACTGATGCATCTCCCAGTCCACTAGCGGCTTGTACTGCACCGTTTGCGGCGGCAGAGGCAGCCTCTTCGGCTTTGAGGCCTACGCTCCTGGCTCCTTCTATTGCTCCTTCTACGGCGTTGCGAGCTGCGGTAGTAATATCACCTCCAACTCCTGATGTTCCTTTTATTATGCCGGTTGCAGAACCATGAATTGCTGAAGTCATATCTGCGGTAATTTCGTGAGCGCCGGTTATGGTGCCCTGAACTGTATGTTTAGCAGTCATCGCCAGGTTCGTGCCAATTTCCTTCGTTCCTTCTATAGCGCCTTTAGAAACGGAGAAAGCCATGTCCTGGACACTTAGGTTCAAATCCTTGGTAATGGATATTGCGCCGTGTGCTGTGCTCCGTGCTACTTCGGCCACGTCACCACCCACACTAGCAGTACCTTTTATAAGCCCGTGGGCCGTACCGTAAACTGCATCCATTGCGTTGCCACTTACTTCCGTGGCTCCTTTTATGGTGCCCTGAACTGTATGTTTCGCTGTATTGGCGAGGCTTGCGCCAACTTCCTTTGTTCCCTCTATAGCGCCTAGAGCTACACTAAAGCCGGCATCTTGAAGTCCAAGCCCTACTACCTTTGTAATAGAAGCCACACCTTCGGCAGCTCCCCGTGTTGCTCCTCCGATATCGCCACCTACATCACTTGTTCCCTTGATAGCGGACCGTATCGTCTCGCTGAGAACTTCGGTAGTTACTGTGGAAACTTCACCAACACCTCGAATTGTTCCAATCACAGCTCCTTTGGCCGTAGACGCAATTCCTGTGCCGGTTTCGTTGGCGGCTTGTACAGCTCCCGAAATCGTATCACCTACGAGGCCTGTTGCCTCTTTAACCACATCCCGCGCACCTTTCAAGGCGTTAACAGTAGAGTCTTTTGTTATGCCTATCGTGGCCTGCACCACGTCACTTGCTCCAGCAAGCGTACCGATTAAAGAATCCCTAATTGCATTTCCGATTTTTCCTAGAGGCATGTAGTCCTCCAAATATTGCGAACTATGAAAATTGGAGATAGTCCGCCTAGACTAAGGGCATGATCGTATAGACATAATGGGCGATCTTCAATAGATTGAGTTGCGGGTTTCGCCGATAATTGATGGATAATTAAAGTAAATAAGTGGCAAATTTATTGGGTATGTAAGGTTTATTGGCGGGAGTGGGAGGGAGTCGAACCCTCCCGTCCCGGTTTAAGCGAGACACAACGGATTTGAAGTCCGCAGGAGCCACCGGACCCCATCCACTCCCCTATCCATGATAGGTTAGAATTATTAATTACCTAGGGCGGATTCCAATTTTTTCTTCAATTGTACTTTTGGTACTGCTCCGACAATTTGGTCAACAGGCTCTCCGTCTTTAAAGATTAATAGAGCAGGAATACTGCGAATGCCGTATTTGACAGCTGTGATCGGGCTCGAATCAACGTCCACCTTGGCAAACGCCATTTTGCCGTCCAATTCCTCGGCTAATTCATCCACAATGGGTGATATCATTTTGCACGGTACACACCAATCAGCCCAGAAGTCTACTAGCACGGGCTTGTCTGATTTAAGTACCTTTTCGTCAAACTCTGCATCGGTTACCGTGAAAGGTTTCGCCATTTACATCCTCCGGATCAAGTAAAAAGTTTAGTTCTTGAAAACTATGGGTTAGTCTATAGCTGTAGTTGTATAAGGGTCAACGCTTCCAACGAGTCTTCTTGGAACACGTGATGCCTTAGTTTATAGTAGCTATGTTTTTACATGATTAAATCAAGTTTAGCAGGAAAACGATTCATTCTCACTCTAAAATCTTGGGGGCGGTTGGGGGAGGTAGTAGCTAATTTAGAGGGCGAGACTAGGCCGGTATTCGTACAAGGAGGGATTCCAGGAGAACGCGTTAAAATCGAAATTGTCAGGGAATGGCGACGTTACATTGCAGCTCGAACGGTAGAAGTTATAGATGCTTCCCCTGAGAGAGTGATACCACCCTGCAAATATTTTGGTCCATGTACCGGTTGCCAATGGCAGCATATTTCGTATTCATTTCAGTTGGAATCTAAGAAATTATTGGTGGCAGGCGCTCTGGAAAGAATCGGTGGGATGTCGAATCCTCCAGTAGCTGATACTGTAAAATCTGATCTAAATTATGAATACCGCAACCACGCAAGATTTACGGTGGGACCGAAAGGCAAATTAGGCTACGTCAATCGCGAAGATAGGCAATTTGTCGAGATTGATAAGTGCATGTTAATGGATTCAGGAGTTAATAAGATTCTTTTGGATCTGCAAAATAAATGCGCGGAGACTACTCAGGTAGCTGTGCGGTGCGGCATTAACACTAACGAGTTTTTGATTCAGCCCACCCTAACTAATCCCGCAATTAAGTTTAAGAGTGGACAGAAATATTATAGAGAGATAGTTCAAGGTAGATATTTTAGGATTGGATCACCTTCATTTTTCCAGGTAAATATACGACAGTTAAATCAATTATACGAGATTGTTAAAAGTAAGCTAAATCTGTCCGGTGTTGAAACGATTGTTGATGCTTACGGCGGGGTTGGAACGTTTGCTATTCTTCTCTCGCAATTTGTTAGTAAGGTTATTTCCATAGAGGATTCTCCAGCGGCTGTAGAGGATGCGTTAATAAACGGTGCAAATTATGAAAACCTTGAATTCCGACACGGTAGAACAGAAGACGTATTGCTGGATTTAGGAGAGAGACCCGACAGTGTAATATTGGACCCCTCAAGGAAGGGGTGTCATCGTGCGGTCTTGGATGCATTAATAAAGATTAAACCATCCAAGATAGTATATGTTTCTTGCGATCCGGATACTTTATCAAGGGATCTAAAGATCCTATGTGATGGGCCGTTCCATTTGGATGAAGTTATTCCTATCGATATGTTTCCACAAACCCAACATGTGGAATGTGTTGCTGCGCTCTCTTTGAAAAAGACATTGACTAAGGTGATCCTGGCTTCTTCATCTCCGCGACGAAGAGAATTGCTAATACGTCTAGGAGTAGATTTTGAGGTATATTCGCCTGGCATTGAGGAGTGTATTCTAGCCAAAGAAAGCCCTCAAGAAATGGTTTTGCGTCTTGCTGAAGCTAAAGCTAGGGTAGTGGCGGAGCGGTTACCTTCCGAACTAGTTCTTGGTGCTGATACTGCAGTAATCGTAGACGGATGTGTTTTGGGTAAACCAAAATCATCTTCAGAAGCTTCAGAAATGCTCGACAGGTTACGTAATCGGGAACATCAGGTTGTTACAGGTGCCGTTTTGCTGGATGGGGATTCCCAGACAACGTTTTCCGGGCTTTCCAGTAGTTTGGTTTTCATCCGAGACTTTTCCGATTTGGAAAGAGATGCATATATTGATTGTGGCCAGGGAATGGATAAGGCTGGAGGCTATGGCATTCAGGATAAACCTTTTAATCCAGTAGAAAGAATTGAGGGTTCATATACTAACATCGTAGGATTACCCTTAGCTTTGGTTACCGATTTGTTCATCCGGGCAGGGTATAATACATCTGAGTTATCATCATCGGACGAATTATGATCAGAAAATCAATCTGCTTAGATGGGAGATCGCTTGAACATATTAGGGATAGGGTCACTTGAACTACTTGTAATTTTCCTCGTGGGTTTCTTAATTCTAGGTCCTAAAAGATCTATAGAGGTATCAAGGAAAATAGGAGGGTTTGTCCAACGGATTAAGACCACTTCGACTCAGCTGGCTAATCTATTGGAAGAAGACGATGCGAAACAATCACCTCCACCCGAATTTGACTCAAATGAGATACGAAGCCAATCGGTTGATGTGAAAGGAACCAGAGATGACAATCAGGGGTTAGATATTTGATAAATCCAGGTACTCCTGTAAGTGCTCACATCAATGAACTTAGAAAACGTGTCCTGTGGTTGATTGCGGCGGTGATACTCACTACAACAATTTCCTTTTATTTCCACGAGGAGATCATTGGGTTTCTGTTGCTTCCTGCAGAAGAGTTGACTGGAATACCCGGCAGACTGGTATTTATTGAGGTTACCGAGATGCTCGGTGTGATCATGAAAATTTCCTTCATGTCTGGTTTTGTGTTGGTGTTCCCTTTCTTTTTGTATCAGGTCATAATGTTTGCTTCTCCGGGACTGACTCGAAGAGAAAAAGTGTTCCTGGCATTATTGATGCCAGGAGTTCTTATCACATTCTTTCTCGGGTCTGCTTTCAGCTACTTCATTGTAATTCCTAGCGCGTTAAATTTCTTGATCAATTTTGGTAGTCATATCGCCGAACCTAACATAAGAATAAGTAACTACGTTAATACAGTTCTTATGTTGCTGTTTTGGATGGGCATGGTTTTCCAGACTCCAGTTGTTATGGTAGTACTTTCTAAAATGGGTATTGTAAGACCATCTTCATATGCCAGTTTTCGCAGATTCTGGGTAGTGATAGCTTTTATAATGGCTGCGGTCATAACGCCCACATTGGATCCGGTTAATCAATGTCTGGTTGCCGCTCCGTTGATAGTATTGTTTGAGTTGGGCTATTGGACATCGAAGTTATTCACTAGAAAAAAGCGCGAAAAATATGTTTAAAACTAACGTAGGTATTTCGTGAGTGCCGATCAAGTTTGGGTAAATCTTATATCGTGTTTGTGATCACAATCGAGATTACTTTTTGGTGTCATCCCCTTCTTCGTAACTGGCCTCTACATGGTCAGCCTTTTGATTTGAGGGGTCTGGCTTTTCCGAGAAGCCTCGCTTGAAAGCTTGGATGCTCTTACCTAGGGATGATCCGACCTCAGGCAACCGTCTCGCACCGAAAATCAGCAAGAGCACCAGCAAGATTATTGCTATTTCCTGTAGACCGAATGGACCTATTCGCAAAGCCTATCACCTCAAGTAACTTGTAGCACGATCAGCCTAGCATAGATATATTGGACACACAAGATTTGTTGATTTAGGATATTTCTGGATTTTGAAGCGCCAGATTTTGGTAGAATGGACATCTTTCTTGAAGGTCAAACAGTTAGCCTAGTATAATGAACCGCACATTACATTAATGCCGCATCAGCGCGCACTAGGGAAGGGGGTTTCCAAAGATTGTCATCTACTTCGGAATATGATATTGCAATAATTGGGTCGGGTCCAGGTGGATATGTAGCAGCTATTAGAGCAGGTCAGTTAGGATTTAAGACAGCGATTATAGAGAAAGCTGAGCTAGGTGGAATATGCTTAAATTGGGGATGTATTCCTAGCAAAGTGCTCTTAAGAAATGCGGAGGTGCTTTCTCTGTTTAAGCGATCTGCCGAATTTGGGATTATAGTCGACAATATAAATGCAGACTTTTCCAAAGGTGTAGACCGTAGTAGAAAAGTTGTAGATCGGTTAACAACAGGGATAGCTAGTCTGCTAAGAAAAAATGGAGTAGATGTATTGTCTGGTGCTGCTCATTTTACAGATTCGAACACTCTGAAAATAGAGCCTGGTGATATCGTAATAAAGGCAAAGAATATCATTATATCCACAGGAGGGAGTCCTAAGACGATAGCACCATTGCCGATAGATGGAGAGATGGTTGTTACTTATATGCAAGCTATCATTCAAAGAGAAGTTCCCCAAGCTGTTGTCATAGTAGGAGGAGGGGCTATAGGTGTGGAATTTGCCTCTATTTATAGATCTTACGGATCTGAGGTAACCCTTGTGGAAATGCTTCCTAGGCTTTTGCCCAATGAAGATGAAGAAATAAGCAAGCATTTAGAACGAGGTCTTAAGAAAAGAGGAATCAAAATATTGACGAATTCCAGAGTGATTGGTCTCATGAAATCTGAGTCACATGCGAAGATACAAGTGGAAAAGGAAGGAGGAGCGGTTGAATTAGACTGTGATCGAGTTTTGGTTGCAATAGGGATTCAGGGAAATGTGGATGGTATAGGTTTAGAAAACATAGGTGTTCAACCAAAAGCAGGATTTATTCAGGTCAACGAAAATCTTGAGACTAGCGTTGAAGGGGTTTATGCTATTGGGGATGTCACTGGCCAGTTGCTATTAGCTCATGTGGCATCCGCTCAGGGCGTCTATGTAGTTGAGAAGATAGCGGGCATAGCAAACCCAAAATTAAATTACGTATATATGCCTAAGGCGACCTACTCTAGTCCGCAGGTAGCAAGTTTCGGTCTTACTGAGCAGGAGGCTAGAGATGAGGGTAAAGATGTGATAATTGGCAAATTCCCTTTAATTGCTAGCGGTAAGGCTTTGGCCTTGGCTGAAACAGAAGGAATGGTAAAATTAGTTACAGAAAGGAGTAGTGGCGAATTGCTAGGAGCGCACCTTATCGGTAGCGAAGTAACGGAGCTTTTGTCGGGGGTCTCTATGACCCGCATGCTAGAGGGTACGACGCATGAAATGGGATGGATGGTTTATTCTCATCCCACTTTGTCTGAAGCATTGAAGGAAGCGGCATTGTCTACCAGAGGAGAGGCGATTCATGTATAGTAATCCTTGGAAAGACCTAAAATGACTATTGAACGTCAGACAGTTAAGGATCAACTCTTAAGATACTATCATCAGATGGTTTTGATAAGGGAATTCGAAGGCGAGTCATACCGCCAGTACATGCAAAAAAATATTAGAGGGTTTCTGCATGCATATAGTGGTCAAGAAGCCGTAGCGGTCGGGGTAATAGGCGAGTTGGATGATAGGGATTATGTGATAAGCCACTATCGAGACCATGGTCACGCTATAGCTAAGAAGGTGGAAGTTAATAGGATTATGGCAGAGCTTTTCGGAAAATCCACTGGAACTAGTAGAGGTAAAGGTGGATCCATGCACTTATTTGATGTTGCAAAGCGGTTTATGGGAGGCCATGCTATTGTTGCTGGCCAGATTCCTATCGCTGTTGGACTCTCCCTTGCAGCTAAGGAGATCGATAGAGAGGCTATTGTTGTATGTTTCTTGGGTGATGGAGCCATTCAAGAAGGTGAGTTTCACGAATCGATGAACCTGGCTTCCATATGGAAACTTCCACTACTTTTTGTGATTGAGAATAATCTCTATGGTATGGGGGCTGATATTGCTCAGACACTGGCTATCCATGATGAGATTTATAAGATTGCCAATGGTTATAGAATGGCCAGCGCTAAGGTGGATGGAATGGATTTATTTGAAGTGCAAGAAGCGGCTCAGAAGGCTATAGGATTAATTAGAGCCAGAGAAGGCCCGTACCTTTTGGAGGCACAAACCTATAGATTTAGAGGACATTCCATTTCCGACCCCGCTAACTATAGGCCAGATATTGAAGTGTCTTATTGGATGTCCAGAGATCCTATAAAATTGTTACAGTCCAGGCTAATTAAGGAAAATATTGCCAGTCAAGAGGACTTGGATGAAATTCACAAACTAGTCGAAAGTGAGATTGTTGAAGCGGTGGACTTTGCTGAAAAGAGCCCATTCCCAAATCCGGATGAATTATATAGAAATGTAATTGCGGACTCAGGTGAATAATTTATGACAGAAATGAATTATAGAGATGCAATGAATAGAGCTCTCAGGGAAGCCTTAGATGAAAATGAAAACGCGTATGTTATGGGAGAAGATATAGGTCCTTATGGCGGCACCTATGCTGTCACTCGAGGCTTGTATGACGAATATGGGCCGTCCAGAATCAAAGATACGCCCTTGTCTGAGTCAGTTATAGTGGGTACTGGGATAGGTTCGGCGATTTTAGGTATGAGGCCTATAGTCGAAATTATGACAATAAACTTCAGTCTTCTAGCTATGGACCAAATAGTGAATCATGCGGCTAAACTACGATATATGTCCGCTGGGCAAATAGAAATACCTTTGATAATTCGAATGGTGACTGGAGGCGGAGCTCAATTAGGTGCCACCCATTCCCAAAATTTTGAAGGATGGTATGCTTCGGTTCCTGGGCTGACAGTCGTTGCGCCAGCTACTCCTTACGACGCCTTAGGCTTATTTAGAACTAGTCGTAGTATGAGAGACCCTGTGATTTTTATCGAACACGCGATGTTGTACAGTGTGCGTGGTGATGTACCAGAAGAACACTATATGGTTCCTATAGGAAAGGCAGACGTCAAAAAATCCGGAGAAGATGTGACGATTGTTAGCCATTCTCGTATGGCCAATGTGGCTATGGCTGCCGCACAAGAACTGGGGGAAATAGGTATTTCTGCGGAGATTGTTGATCTTCGTAGCCTTCGTCCCCTGGATATGGATACTGTAATGAAGTCCGTTGAGAAAACACATAACGTAATTGTATTGGAAGAAACGTGGAAAACTGGAGGATTTGGTGGAGAAATAGCCAGCCAAATTGTTGAGCTTGGATTTAATTTCCTGGACTCACCTATCATGAGAATCGGCGGGGAGGACGTCCCGGCTCCGTATACATATGTGCTGGAAGGACTAGCGTTTCCAGATGCTGAGAGAGTAATTAAAGGAGCACGGTCCTTACTGGGTCGTTAGAATAGAGTATCTAGGAGGATAGACAGTGGCAACCACCATAGAAATGCCTCAGATGGGATTCGATATGCATGAAGGAACCATAGTAAGGTGGCGCAAGAACGAAGGAGATGATGTTTCCCGAGGGGAAATTATCGCCGAAATTCAAACTGATAAGGCTGTGGTTGATATGGAGGCCTATGTGGGAGGGGTGATGGGCAAGATTGTAGTTGCTGAGGGAGAAACCGTTCCTGTAGGATCACCTATTGCCATTATAGTAGAACCAGGGGAAGAAGTCCCAGTGTTAGAGGAAATTCGAACATTGTCATCGTTTGATTCATTGGCCGCCGCGGAAGTTAGATCTGAATCGGCTGAGCTATCAGGAAACGAAACGGAAGCTGAGTCCTTGAATCAGAAAAGCGACTCTACACGGGTCAAAGCTAGTCCATTAGCTAAGAAGATGGCTAAGGATATGGGTCTGGACTTGTCAAGGATTCGTGGCACTGGTCCAGGTGGGCGAATCCTTAAGGAAGATATTTTGCAGGCAAGTGACGGTAAAATACCACCAACACTCGAAGTAATTCTACCTGTTGTTGAATCAAAGGTAAGAGACCCTGAAATGTCGGGAGGCACTAGCATAGAGGACGCTACTGAGATTATAGCGAAAAATGTCGCTGGAACAGAGGTTGTTCTTTCCAAAATGAGGCTAGCTATTGGTGCGAGAACTTCTCAAAGTGTACGTGAGGCACCTCACTATTATGTGACAACTGAAGTCGATATGGGGCAGGCTTGGGAAACACGCAGAGAATTAAACCAAAGCCTGGAAGACAACACTCGTGTAAGTTTGAATGATATGGTTATTCGAGCCTGTATTAAGGCTATCAAGAAATTCCCGGCATTTAATGCTTCGATACGAGGAAATCAGTTAATTTTTCATCCCCACATAAATATAGGAATAGCGATAGATATGGAAGAAGGACTCATTATAGCCAGTGTTGCTGGCTGTGAAAGTCGAGATCTTATAGATTTGTCTAAAGCCACTAGGGACGTTATTGCTAGAGCACAGAATGGCAAACTTACTGATAAGGAATATACAGGAGCAACATTCACGGTTAGTAATATGGGCATGTTGGGTGTGGATAGCTTTACGGCTATAATTAATCCACCTAATTCTGCCGTGTTGGCAGTAGGCGCTGTCTTAGAAAAACCCGTGGTCAAAAACGGTGCTGTTGTTGTAGCTCGGATGATGAAGATTACTGTTTCATCGGATCACCGGGTAATCGATGGCGCTGATGCGGCACGATTTGCTCAAGAAATTCGCAGGTTATTGGAGCGTCCATTACTTCTGATTGTGTGATTCGATAATCTTAACTTTACTATGTAATGGAGCTCATAAAACAGAGGGTTAAAAAGCCTCTGGGGTTGGGGTTTTATGGGATAACCAGCGATATCGGCTGATGACTATTATTCCTCAGTTGTTCGGATTCGTATTATTGGTTACCATGAGTTAAAACAACAAGTGAGTATTGTGTGATCGAGTCGAAGTCTCAGCCTTATCCATTGAGAACCTATCCATTAAGCCTTAGGCAAATGACTGAGGAAGAACTGGCTGTGGTCTTTGCCATGACCTCCCGTCGTCCAGAACCGTTTGATGAGATAGCTCAAATAGTTACAGCAGAGAAGGCGGAAAAATTCCATGAACGATGGGTTTTAGGATATGGACACGCTTCGGTTGCAGAGCACGCCGTTCTCCATATGGCAATAGAAAACCTCTCTCGATTATCTGCAGATACACTTGAAGATAATAGACTGTCCTCCTACACAGAAAAGTCCTCACGATATCAAATGTTTTCTAGCGACTATTACCATGTTCCCAGTGAACTCGACGCCAAGCTAGAGTTAAGGAATATGTTCAGGGAGACCTGCGATCATCTGTTTGCTACATACGAAAAGTTAATATCAGGGGTGTCTGGATTCCTAAAACATGAAAGAACTCGAAGAGAAAACGAAACTGACAAAGCTTATGAATTTCGATTGAGACGAGAGGCCATAGACTCTTGTCGTTTTATCCTTCCTGCTGCTACGCTTACTAACATTGGCATGACAATAAACGCCAGAAGTTTAGAACATGCTATAAGTAAACTACTCTCTTCTTCCACGAATGAAGAGCAAGACTTAGGAGCTGCACTTAAAAAAAAGGCAAGGAAAATCACTCCCACTCTAATAAAGTATGCTGAATATAATGAGTATATGGCTACTGCATTTGGCCGAGCCAAGAATTCTTCCGAGAAACAAATTGCTCAAACTGAATCGCCAATTGATGCGAAATTAATTCATTATGACGTTGACGCGGAGCAAAAAGTAATAGCTGCATTGCTTTATCGCCATTCCAATTTGGGTTATGAAAAGGCGTTGTTCAATTCCATAAATATGTCTGATGCTGACCGCAGGAAATTGTTGATGGATAATTTGAGTTCTCTGGGACCACATGATTCACCTGGGCGCGAACTCGAGATGGTGGATTATACGTTCGAGCTGACGATGGATTATGGAGCTTTTAGGGAATTCAAACGTCACCGTATGCAAAGTTATATCCCCCAACCATTCTCTCCAAATTTAGGTATATTCATTCCTCCTTTAATAACAGATAGCAATCTTGAATCTACATTTATATCTGCCGTAACCAAAGCAGAACAAGGATATTTTAAATTAGAGACAGAATTGTCTCATGTGGCCCCGTACTTGTTAACTCACGCCCACAGAAGACGTTTGATAACAAAGATTAATCTCCGAGAGTGTTACCATCTTTTTAAATTGAGGACCCAGAAACAAGCCCATTTCTCATTAAGGCAGGTCATGGATAAGGCTTTACGGCTGGTTGTAGGAGTGCATCCTGAATTGTTTCGACATCTATCCTTGAGAGATATACCTGACTGGTGGCCATACAGGACCGATTTGGGGATATAGCCTGTTTTTTCGTTGACCGGTTTTTGAGGCTGATGCTATAGTGTAATAGGTGGACTGAAGATTTAGGGAGAGCCTAATTATAGATGATTTAGATCTATGCTTAAGTCTGGGCCTGCAGAAAAAAAATAGAAGTTTGTTTAATTATGTTGAAGGCGCGTAAATGCCCGAAAGTATAGCTGAAAACTGGATTTCGCTTCTTGTCGCAGGCCTCGTGAGTCTGGTGGCTATTCTTATGATGTTTTTTCTTTCCTTCTTGCTCGCTTCTAGGTCGAAGTCTCCGGATAAACAAATCCCTTATGAATGCGGCATTCGACCCGCGCCTTATTCCTTCGCTCAGATAAATATCAGATATTATTTATTTGCTATATTGTTTCTCATATTTGACGTGGAAGCAGTTTTTCTGTTTCCCTGGGCCCTTATTTTTGTTGATAACAATTTGGCCTTTTACGCAATGCTCATATTCTTGGGAGTGTTAAGCATTGCGATTCTTTATTGTTGGCGAAGGGGTGTATTGGAATGGCAGAAATAGACCAAGGAAAAGGGAATGAGCCTATGAAAAGCCCCTTTAAGTCGGGGATGCCTGGGGTGATTACCGCTCGTTCCGAAGAACTTTTCGCTTTAGCTAGGAAATCATCCCTATGGACTCTTACGTTCGGCTTAGCATGTTGTGCCATAGAAATGATGTCAACTTATATGGCTCATCATGACTTAGATAGATTTGGCGTTGTTACTTGGCCTTCTCCTAGGCAATCAGATGTCATGATAGTAGCAGGAACTGTAGTAAAGAAGATGGCAGACCCTATTCGTTTGTTATATGAGCAGATGCCAGACCCAAAATGGGTAATTGCGATGGGTAGTTGCGCTACTAATGGGGGGCCTTATTATCGTTCATACTCGGTTGTTATGGGGGTTGATCACTTGATTCCTGTAGATGTTTACGTCCCAGGATGTCCACCAAGGCCCGAAGCTTTGATGGAGGGTATTATTAAACTTCAAGACAAAATAATGGATGATGCTAGAGGCAGCCATGGAAAATCCTAGACGAAAACAGGAAAGTAAACCTGTAGGTGAAAATCTGTCCCTGGAAAATCGAGAATTGCTTAATCATATATCCAGGTATCTTGGTGGAAAGCATTTTCGCCATGGTAGCATCATGGATATTCCTCAGATTTCGGTGGAACCCCAAGATTTATGGGCATTTTGCGATAAGTTAAAAAATAGCAAACATGCTGATTTCAAGATGCTCCTTTGTCTCGCAGCAGTTGATTATACGGAGTATATTCAAATTGTATATATTTTGTATTCATTGAATAAGGCCCATACGTTAGCAATAAAGGTAGACCTTACATACGATAAACTTGAGATTTCGACAGTCTCGGATATATGGAACGCGGCCAATTGGTACGAAAGAGAAGCACATGATCTATTTGGAGTGGATTTCTTGGGCCATCCTGATATGAGTCCTTTAATCCTTTATGATGGATTCGAAGGGTACCCTGGCAGGAAAGAATTTCCATTACATGATTATGATGAGTATTGATACTAGATCGGTAGCTGAATTTAGAGCACGTGTATGCAAAGAAGGCGATTATTATTGGGCCTTTGTTGACAAATTGGGTTTGAAAGTGTGGGGTGGTACGGTGGAAGAAGCGGGCGAGTTTTTGGTCGAATCCTTTAGAGATTGGGCATATCAAAGGGTTTCTGAAAGCAAGCTTGAAGAAACCCTCATATCTGCGGGCTATCCTGATGTAGGGGAAGATACGGAGATACATTTGGTTCTGACACTCGAGGATGAATAATCTAATGGTAATGTACGATGACGTGCCTATGTCGGATTCCTCCGGTGAATTCGATATGCTTCTGAATATGGGTCCTCAACATCCTTCTACCCATGGAGTATTTAGGATGTTGCTTAAGATAGACGGAGAAGTTGTGACCGATGCGGAGCCTCACATAGGTTATTTGCATCGTGGGTCGGAAAAGTTGAGTGAGTTTGAACAGTATCATCAAGTTATCACTCTTATGGATAGACTAGATTATTTGAGTAATTTCAATAATGAATGGGTCTATTGCCGAGCTGTAGAAAAGTTAATTGGAGTGATTGTTCCGGAAAGAGCTGAATACATACGAGTTATTCTCGGTGAATTAAACAGAATAGCTAGCCATCTCCTTTTCATTGGGACGTTTGGTCTGGACATTGGTGCGATGACCCCTGTTATGTTCGCGTTTCGAGCTAGAGAAAGAATTCAAAGTCTCTTCGAATCTGTGAGCGGAGCGCGAATGATGCACAATTATTTTCACATAGGAGGATTAAAGGAGGATTTACCTGAAGACTTTTCGGTTAACATCTCTAGATTGATACCAAGATTAAGACAAGATATGGAAGAGACGGATCGGTTACTGAGTTTTAATGAATTGTTTGTTTCACGTACTAAGGGAGTAGGAGTTATGTCCAAGGATATGGCTATTAATTATGGATGGACTGGGCCCGGATTGAGAGCCTGTGGAGTAAAGTATGACGTTCGAAAGGCTGAGACCTATTCTGTATATGACAGGTTCGATTTTGAGATACCTACAACACTGGATGGAGATTGCTGGGATAGATATTTTGTTCGGGTTATGGAAATATATGAATCCCTATCGATTGTAGAACAGGCTTTAGAGCAAATGCAGGAAGGCCCTGTCAATGCTATGGGGAGGAGATTGGTCAGGCCGGCCAAGAATGACGTATATGTGAAAGCGGAAAATCCCAGAGGAGAAATCGGCATTTATCTCGTGAGTGATGGATCCGATAAACCTTACAGATTGAAAGTTAGGCCACCATCATTTTGCAATCTAAGCGCGCTGAAAGAATTGATTACTGATTCCTATATCGCAGATGCAGTGGTGATATTAGGATCTTTAGATATTGTCCTAGGTGAAGTTGATAGATGACAGGGCTAGATATTTTAGTCTTGACTGCGACGTTGTTTTCTGTGTTTACGGCTTTATCAGTGGCAGTACTTTCGCTTATTTGGATAGAACGGAAACTGTTGGGTAGACTCCAACGAAGGTTGGGCCCAACCCGTACTGGGCCTTTTGGGTTACTGCAGCCTGTAGCAGATGGAATTAAACTACTTGTTAAAGAGGACCTGGTTCCCTCGTGGGCGGATAAGATTATTTTTTGGACAGCTCCTTTGTTGGTAATAGTCCCGTCTTTTATGATATGGGTGACAATACCGATTTCCCGTAATTTGGTTGTAGAAAATTTAGACTTAGGGTTATTTGTTATCGTGGCATTGTTAGTTCTCTCAATCTTGGGTCTTGTTTTGGCGGGCTGGGGATCTGCCAATAAATATGGTGCTATTGGAAGTCTTAGGGCAGCTGCACAACTGGTGAGCTATGAGGTGCCATTAGTGTTGGTTGTGATATCCGTCACCGTGATATCGGGATCCATGGATTTAAGGGTGATATCGGCTATTCAGATGCCGCTGGATATAGCTCAGCCTATATTGGACGAAGCGCATTCGAGCTTCAGTAACTTCAATCATGTGGGCTTGCCATTAATTTTTATTTTCCCCCTGGGGTTGTTCATATTTTTGCTAGCTGGATTGGCAGAAGTTGGAAGAACCCCATTCGATATTTACTTTGCTGAATCAGAAATTGTAGGAGGCCCGTTCGTTGAATATAGTGGTGCACACTGGTCTGTTTTCTTCTTGGCAGAATACATGAATACGTTCGCTGTTGCTGCGTTAGCGGGACTCTTATTTTTGGGAGGATGGTATGGCCCGATTTTACCAGAGTGGACGTGGTTCCTAATAAAAACATATTTGTTTGTTGTAATCATTTTCTGGATTAGAGGTACGTTTCCCAGATTGCGTATTGATCAGTTAATGGCGTTTGGTTGGAAAGTATTGATGCCGCTTTCCTTGATGGCGGTCATTATTGCCGCTATTTATAGATTTTATAACTGGCCTGAATGGTCCTTGACTTTGATGTCCTTGAGTGGACTTATTATGGTCGGACTCGCATTTTACTTACGGTATACACGACCTGTACTTAGATTAGCCGAAAAATATGGACATAGATCCAGAGGGGCACGAAATGTTATCTAGTATCAAGGGAATGTTTGTTACGTTTAAGTCTACTTTTAAAAGACCAGTTACCGACGAGTACCCGAACAAACGCAAACCAGTGGAACCCAGATTTATGGGATTCCCTGGGTTGACCTGGGATTATAAAGTGATTGAGCCTTACTGCACTGCTTGTATGGTATGTATTCGCAATTGCCCTACTCAATGCATGACTGCTTCAATGAAAGACAACGTCCTTCACAAAGAAGAGAAGAGCCACAGAAAAAAGATTGTGGATCATTTTGAGATCAATCTTAATCGCTGTATATTGTGCGGGATATGTGTGGAAGTTTGTAATTTCGATGCGATTGTAATGAGCCATGAACATGAAAAGAGTGTTCATGAGAGAAACGGTGATCGAGTAGATTTGATTGGATTATTGGATATAGGTAAGCGCTTTCAAAGAGACACGAAATGGATTCCTCCATCTGAGTTAAAGAAGAAGCCAATCGTTAACGATAAAAATTTAACTACGATAATAGCTCCCTTAGATACGGATGGTGTTTGAGATGACTTGGCTGGTTTTTACTGTTCTCTCAGGAATTATTGTGGGAGGTGGACTTGGAGTAGTAACTACTCGTAATGTGGTTCATGCCGCACTTTTCCTACTCGTTTCACTCATGGGAGTAGCTGGATTCTATGTATTGCTGTTATCAGAGTTCCTAGCGGTAGTGCAGATATTTATTTATGTGGGAGCCATAGTAATAGTTCTTCTGTTTGGCATAATGTTGACTCGATCCAGTGAATACCCTCGTATTGCGGATAATGAACAATGGCCTGTAGCTGTGATCATGTCTCTAGGATTTTTCACGTTGTTAGGGTTAGCTCTGTTCACTTATCCGAATGTTTCGGATGGAAGGAATGACGTAGCTATGGCGATATTAGGCAAATCCTTGTTCACTGATTGGGCTCTACCATTTGAGATAGCCTCGATCCTTCTACTGATTGCACTTGTTGGGGCGGTTGTATTAGCTCGAGAGGATAGAAAATCCCAGTGATCACTCTTGTTCATTTTCAGATAGTTAGTGCCGCCCTTTTTTCTATTGGATTATATGGTGTTATGGCCAGACGTAGCGCAATTTTGATCTTGATGTCAATTGAACTCATGTTGAATGCAGTGAACATTAATTTAGTCGCGGTAGCTTCATTTCTTGATCCAGATAGATTTGCCGGAATTATCATCGCTATTTTTGTGATTACTGTTGCAGCGGCTGAAATTGGCCTCGCCCTTGCCATTGTTTTAAGAATGTTTCGAAATAGGGCTACAATCAACGTTGATCATATGGATTTGATGAAATGGTAGAAAAGTGGGTTAGTTTTAGGACCTATTAATAAGGAATGTAAGTATGGGTTTGATGGAATTAGCTTGGATTATTCCCGCATCTAGCTTTTTTGCTTTTGTTGGCATAATTACCTTCGGGAGACGAATCCCGTTTGTTTCACCAATGTTATCTATTGGTGCGATAGCAATTGGATGCATATTAGTGTTTGTAGTCCTTGTGGGACGCATAAAGGTTGATCCCACCGGGATAGATGTTTTCAGCCGAAAGTGGTTTGAGGTAGGTGGCACTGAACTCATGCTGGGGATGATTGTTGATCCCCTATCTATAGTTATGGTAGCGCTTGTTTGCTTTGTGGCCCTCATGGTCCAAGTTTATTCCCTTTCCTACATGAAACATGATCCTAAATTGGCATGGTATTACGCTATTCACGCCTTGTTTGCGACTTCCATGCTTGTGGTGGTTCTAGCTGACAACTTTTTGCTTTTTTATGTAGCTTGGGAACTAGTGGGACTGTGTTCATATTTACTCATAGGTTTTTGGTGGGAAAAAAGAGAACCCGTGGAGGCGGCAAAAAAAGCTTTCATTACGACAAGAATCGCGGATGTGGCGCTATTGGTTGGCATACTTTTGTTATTTCGTGAAGTAGGTTCTTTTAGTATGAAGGAGACATTTTATCAAGCGCAACTGTTAGCAGCTGGTGAGGTTAGTGCCTTGAGCAGTGGTACCACGACGGTGTCTGCGTTACTTCTTTTTATCGGTGCAATGGGCAAATCGGCTCAAATACCTTTCCACGTTTGGCTGCCAGATGCTATGGCGGGACCTACACCTGTGAGTGCTTTGATACATGCCGCTACCATGGTTGTAGCAGGTGTGTACCTAGTTGCCAGAACTTTTGTTGTGTTTGAGGCTGTACCAGATGTTTTGCTTGTTGTCTCCATAGTTGGCTTAGTGACGTCATTATTGGCTTCTACGATGGCCTTGGTAAACACAGACTTGAAACGAATATTGGCATATTCTACGATTAGTCATTTGGGTTTGATGATGCTCTCACTTGGAGCATTTGGATACACGGCGGCCATTTTCCACTTGGTGGCACATGGGTTTTCAAAAGCACTTCTTTTCTTGGGGGCTGGTTCTGTATCACACGCCTCAAATCAAACGGATATTCGTAAAATGGGAGGCCTAATAAAGGTGATGCCTATCACGGCAATTACGTTTGGTATAGGAGCTTTATCCCTGGGAGGAATACCAATATTTGCTGGGTTTTGGAGTAAAGATGAAATTCTGATATCTGTTTTCAATCATAGGAATTTCTTATTTTTAATTGGGACACTATTCGTTGGATTTCTCAGTGCGCTTTACATGGCTCGTGCCTTTTATTTGGCATTTCTGGGTGACTTGAAAAACGAAAACAAAGCTGTGTCAGAGTCTCCGATGTTAATGACCGGGCCTTTGATATTTTTGGCTATACCTTCCTTGCTGTTCGGATTCTCTGTTTTTGGATCAGCCGAAGGGTATGGAGGGATTGGAAGATTTATATTTTTTGAAAATGCTGAAAACTTCCACTTTAACTTGGCATTAGGATCAATATCAGTGATTTTAGCTGTAGCGGCTTTCGGCATTTCTAAGCCTATGTACATAACAAAAACTTTGAATTTCGATAAGATCAAACGATATTTCAACGGCTTGATTAACGTTTGTGAACGTGGATACTATTTTGATCAGGTCTATGAATGGTGTATCACCCGAATCGTCTTAGTGTCCTCTGGATTTATTGCGTGGTTAGATCGTGCTGTAATTAATGATATAGGTGTGAATGGCCCTGCCAGCTCCGTGGCATGGACAGCTTCTAAATTGCGCCTTCATGTGACTGGCAAGGTCTATAATTATGCATTGGTTATGGTTTTAGGTTCCATGATTATTGGATCAGTTTGGTGGATTATGGTTTCTGGTTAGTGTGATGGGCAATTTCAACGAGATAGTCCTAATAGCTATTTTGGGAGTCCCTTTATTTACAGGAGGGACACTAATCTTTTTCCCGCGTAACAAAATAGGGGCTATCAGAGCATTTGCGTTTTTCGGGTCGCTTTTAACCTGTCTTCTTTCGTTGTATGTGTTTGTAACTTATGACTACCACGCCGGTGGCTATCAGTTTGCTGGTTCAGTTATATGGTTAATGGAACCACTAAACATCAACTTTAGTTTTGGAATTGACGGGATCTCGGCCCCTATGATTTTGTTAACAGGAATAGTGATGTTGGCCGGAACGATAATGTCTTGGAACATAAAGTATCGAACCAAGGATTTTTTTGTTTTATTCATGTTCCTAGTCGCTGGTGTGGTCGGCACTTTTTCCGTTAGGGATATTTTCTTTCTATTCTTTTTTTATGAGCTGGCAGTTCTACCCATGTTTCCATTGATAGCAGTTTGGGGCAATACCACAGATTTTGGGAGCTTTTTGAGGACTAAAGAATATAGTGCCATGAAACTCACGCTATACCTCGTTGCGGGTAGCGCTTTGGTTTGGATAGGTATTATCGCACTCTTTATAGAAACTACTAATGTGGGCTCGGGCACATTTTCCATAGAGACTTTATCTCAGATGTCAGAAGATGGTGTATTTAGTCAGAAATTCCAACTAATATTTTTCCCATTTTTCATGATTGGGTTTGGGGTGTTGGCGGGATTGTGGCCATTTCACACATGGTCCCCAGATGGGCATGTCGCTGCACCTACCGCTGTTAGCATGATACATGCTGGAGTCCTGATGAAATTGGGAGCCTATGGAATAATCCGCATTGGCATGACCATACTTCCAGATGGAGCTTCTGGCTGGATGCCTCTCCTAATGGGATTAGGGACAGTTAATGTTCTTTATGGTGCCGTTTCTGCAATGGGTCAGCGAGATCTAAAGTATGTGATTGGTTATTCTAGCGTAAGCCATATGGGGCTTGTTCTGATGGGGCTCGCTACCTTAAATCCCATAGGTGTTACTGGAGCTGTCCTTCAAATGTTCTCACACGGAATAATGACTGCTTTATTTTTCGCTGTGGTAGGCATGATATATGAGCGCACCCATACTAGAGACATTACAATGCTAGGTGGTCTAGCTCACAAAATGACGTTTACAGTAATTCTTTTTGCTGTGGCTGGATTGACATCACTAGGACTGCCGGGCCTGAGTGGTTTCGTAGCAGAGATACTTATATTTGTAGGTGTATTTAAAACAGCAGCCCCGTTAGCTGTACTAGCAGTTATAGGAGCTGCAATCACCGCGGTTTACGTTCTGAGATTGCTCGCCAAGGCATTTTTTGGTCCGATCGATTCTAAGTGGGAAAACCTGACGGATGGTGAGCCTAGAGAACTAATAACTAACGGGTTGTTGGCAGGCATCATTTTATTCGTAGGTCTTTGGCCTATGCCATTCATGAATGTAATAAATTCTGGTGTAGCAGAACTTCTAACTAGGTATGCTATTTGATGACTGAAAATTTACATTTACTAATGCCCGAGTTGCTTTTGGCGATGTTAGCCCTTGTTGTGTTAGTAGTTGATCTATTTCTTCCAGAAGATCACAAAGGATACCTTCCATGGCTAGCTATTTTAGGGTTGATAGGTCTGCTTGTTTTATCGATTAACCTGCTGACTAATACAGAAGTGACCTTGTATGGTGGGCTAATAGCACTCGATAATTTTTCTCTGTTCTTCAAGTGTGCATTTCTTGCCCTGGGTATCATAGTAATTCTTGCTTCTATGGATTTTGTGTCCAGGTGGTTAAGAAGCCCTGGTGAATATTATAGTATCGTGCTTTTTTCAATTTTAGGTATGATTTTGATGGTAGAAGCCCAGGAATTGCTAACTGCCTATATTGCTATTGAGCTTATGGCCTTTGGTTTTTATGTCCTGGTTGCTTTTGGTCGGAATAATAGAAAGTCAAATGAAGCGGGATTAAAATATATCCTTGTTGGAGCGTTTTCTTCGGCTATTTTCCTGTATGGATTGAGTCTAGTTTACGCAGCTACTACAGTCACGCACTTTGACGCTATAGAAACAAGCCTTAGATTAGCGTTAACCAATGCAGACCAAATCGGCCCTGGTCTTTGGATTGGTATGGCACTTATGCTTGCTGGTCTCGGATTCAAGGTGGCTGCGGTACCCTTTCATATGTGGGCGCCGGACACATATGAAGGAGCCCCTATACCTGTGACAGCGTTCTTATCTGTTGGCTCCAAGATTGCTTCCTTAGCTTTCATGTTGAGGCTATTTTCCGAAGCTTTTTTACCTGCCATAGATCAATGGCAGATTATTATCGCTGTTATGTCAGCATTGACAATGACTTTGGGTAATGTAGTTGCGATAGTCCAGAACAATTATAAAAGACTATTAGCCTATTCCAGTATTGGTCACGTCGGATTTATGCTCATGGGCATAGCCGCTTTATCTTCCATAGCGATAGAAGGATTGTTGTTGTATATGATTGGCTACGCAGTGACTACAATGGCTGTATTCACTGCTCTGACTGCATTATTTAATATGACAGGTGGAGAGGATATTTCTGACCTGGGAGGGTTGGGGGATACTCACCCGTACTTTGCGGCTGCAATTGCTGTAGCCCTTTTCTCTCTTGCGGGACTCCCCTTTTTCGCTGGATTTACTATGAAATTCTACTTGTTTGCTGCTGTTGGGGTTCAAGGCCTCCTTTGGTTGGCAGGCTTGGCTGTTTTCAATAGTTTGGTCTCTCTTTACTATTACCTGAGGATAATACGAGAGATGTATGTAAAGCCTTCTCCTGAGTCAGTCACACTCCTTATGAGTCATTCGGAAGCCTCAAATAATATTTCAAAACCGACTGTAGTAATTACATCCTTGTCGGTCTTACTCACCTTATCGATTATTTACTTGGGAGTATATCCATTCCATTTGGTCAAGATAATTAAAGCAGCTACTCTCTCGATCTGGGATTAGTAGCAAATTCTGAGCTTTGCATCCTAGGTTCGTTTGGTTATTTGTTTATCACCTTCATTGGATATTCTTGATATACTTGAGTTGTTTTATGAGTACGATGAAAAGGAAATTGATCATTTCGGTTATAGGTGGTAGTTTGCCCACCAGCGAATCTTATAGGCTAGCTGAACTCGTTGGAAAAGAGCTGGGTAGAAGAGGTCTGATGGTTTGTTGTGGAGGATTGGGAGGAGTCATGGAAGCAGTGTGCAAGGGAGCAAAATCCGAAGGTGGAGTCACTGTGGGGATACTACCCGGCGACGATCCTAAAGCAGCCAATAGGTATGTGGATGTGCCAATCTGCACTGGCATTGGCCATGCTCGGAATGTGATTGTAGTGAAAACCGGTAGAGCAGTGATAGCTATTGATGGGTCCTATGGTACGATGTCAGAAATAGGACATGCTTTGGCAGAGGGTATTCCGGTGGTTGGGATAAAAACATGGACCTTTCTTAGGGAAGGAGAGTTAGATTCTGGCGTTGTGTTAGCTGAGAACCCCGCAGATGCGGTAGAGCAGGCCGTTAAGCTAGCCGAGCTCTGAAGCATAAGAAGCTAGGTATAAGTGAAACCGATGGTATTTATTAACAAGGTAAATGCGCGAGAGATACTAGACTCAAGGGGAGTCCCAACTATTGAAGCCACAGTCGAGCTCTCGGATGGCTCGATAGGCACGTCATCGGTTCCATCTGGTGCAAGCGCAGGTAGCCATGAAGCATTGGAACTTAGAGATGGCGATAACCAACGCTACAATGGTCTTGGGGTTTTAAAAGCCGTTCAGCATGTGGAGGACCAAATTTCACCCCTTCTAATTGGTCAAGCTCCATTCAACCAACAGAGTATAGATGCCCGGCTGATTGAATTAGACGGAACCGAAAATAAGTCCAAGCTAGGGGCTAACGCTATCTTGGCTGTATCGTTAGCGGTTGCTCATGCAGGAGCCTGTTCCAAAAATGAACCGTTGTACACATATCTAGGATTTGAGGAAAACTTAACCCTACCTGTGCCTATGTTAAACATATTTAATGGTGGTGCACATGCTCGTAATTCCACGGATATACAGGAATTTATGATATTGCCGGTGGGATTTCCAACTTTTAAGGAAGCATTGAGAGCAGGAGTAGAAATTTACCAAACATTAAAGGGGATTATCTTAGAAAAAGGACTTGGAACTAATGTAGGTGATGAGGGAGGGTTTGCTCCAGCAGTTACTTCCAATAGGTTGGCCTTGGAAATGGTTTACCTAGCCATAGAGAAGTCAGGATATCAACCTGGCATAGAAGTTTTTGTGGGACTCGATGTGGCGGCTTCAGAGCTATATTCCAATGGTAGGTATAACTTAGAAAGGGATGAGATATCTCTTGATCACCTGTCTCTACTAGAATTTTACAAAGGTTGGGTAAGGGAGTTCCACATTTTAAGTATAGAGGATGGCTTCGATGAAGACGATTGGCAGGGATGGGGTGATCTTACGCGAGAATTAGGCGACCGAGTTCAAATTGTTGGTGATGATGTGTTCACCACAAATCTAAGGAGGTTAAAAAAGGGTATAGAGTCTCAATCTGCTAATTCAATATTGTTGAAATTGAACCAAATTGGAACTCTAACTGAGACTCTAGCTGCGTTTAGAGAAGCTAAGAAAGCGAACTGGGGGACCATAATAAGTCATCGTTCTGGGGAAACCGAGGATACTACTATAGCAGATCTGTCGGTTGCACTAGGTGCGGGTCAGATTAAAACCGGTGCTCCCTGCAGATCTGAGCGTGTAGCTAAATACAATAGATTGTTGCGTATTGAAAAAGAACTTGGAAATAGAGCTAAATATGCGGGGTGGGAAGCATTTAAACACATTACCAACAGGTGATTGATGTAGAATTAGCCTGTTAAAAAAGGGAGATAAACAATGACTCTAAAAGTAGGAATTAATGGATTTGGTAGGATCGGTAGGCAGGTTTTGAGGGCTATCAAGGAACGTTACCCAGGTAAGATCCAGGTAAATGGGATTAATGATCTAACTGATTCGAAGACCAATGCGTATTTGCTGAAATACGATTCCAACTATGGAGTTTTTCCTGGAAGCATTGATGAGGATCAAGGATCTTTATTCGTTGACGGACAGCAAATAAAAGTTTTTTCGGAAAGGGATCCCAGCAATATACCTTGGAAACAGGCAGGTGTTGAACTAGTCATCGAAAGTACCGGAATGTTCACAGATGCCGCGAAAGCAGAAGGGCATTTCTCAGGAGGTGCTAAGAAAGTAATTATTTCGGCTCCAGCTAACGGAGAAGATATCACAATAGTACTTGGAGTTAACGAAGGCGATTATGATAGTCGTATACATAAGATAATCTCGAATGCTTCATGTACGACTAACTGTTTTGCTCTAATGGTGAAAGTGCTAAATGATACTTTTGGGATTAAATATGGATTGATGTCTACTATTCATTCTTATACTAACGATCAGAAGATTTTAGATCAGAGTCACAGCGACCTTAGGAGGGCAAGAGCAGCAGGCACCAACATTATTCCGACAAGTACTGGCGCAGCTAAAGCCGTCGGGTTGGTACTGCCTGAGTTGAAAGGGAGACTACATGGGGTTGCTTTTCGGGTTCCCACATCCACGGGATCAGCCACTGATTTCACTGCAATCATAGATCGCACTGCTTCAGTTGATGAGGTTAATAATGCTTTTCAAGAGTCCGCTTCTATGGGTGCTTTGAAAGGATTGCTTAAATATACAGAAGACCCGATTGTTAGTAGTGACGTAAAGGCTGATCCGCATAGTTGTATAATTGATGGGGCTTCTACTATGGTAATGGAAGGTAAAATGGTAAAAATTTTAGGATGGTATGACAACGAGTGGGGCTACGCGTGCAGGACGGCTGATTTGGCGGCATTTATGGCTGATAAGGGCATATAACTTTATTCAACTAGGCAGAATAAATATAAATTCCACTATAGTACGAGATGTTGGTTGAGCCAAACAAATTGTGTCTACCGCGCTGTTAAATATTTATACTCCGCTGGTAAAATTTCCTTTTAGTTGCTAGGGGTTGTGTATGGGCTTCATTGCCGTCTTTAAATATCTACGGGCTCGTTGGATAGTTGCTGCTTTAGTGGCGGTTATCTTCTTGGGTTTGGGGCTTCGCTTATACGGCATTAACTGGGACGATGGTAATGGTTTTCATCCAGATGAACGCTCTATATACATGCAATCTGATTGTATGTATCAAATCCTGGCAACAACTGAAAACCATCGTGATTGTCCCAGGTTTATAGATTACCCTGAAACGAAACCAGGATTTCCTGGGATAGATGTCTTCTTCGATCCAGATCAAAGTCCCCTAAATCCCCACTGGTTTCCCTTAGGCAGCATTCTTATCTATATCTTGGTCTTCATTAGAAGCATTCTAGGAATTTTCATGGATATTTCTACTTTTGACCTTAGATATGTTGGGAGGGTACTGTCTGCTCTAGCCGATGTCGGATCGATTTTCCTGATATTTCTCATAGGCAAAAGGCTGTTTGACCCCAAAATAGGTCTTATTGCTGCTCTATTCCTGTGTTTAGCAGTTGTTCACGTACAGAGTAGCCATTTTTATCGACCGGAAACTTTCATTGTAGTTGTTTCCTTAATTGCTTTCTGGGTTATGCTCAATGGAATAGAACGAAGGCGACTAAGGGATTGGATTTCCCTAGGACTTATTGTTGGCTTGCTTTTTGCTATTAAGGTAAGTGTGCTACCTATATTACTTCCCCTGATATTGGTATTCGTTTTGCAACTACTTACAGGTGAAAATGGGCATTATAGAGGCATATCAAGGTCGATGTGTATCAAGACCAGCCTACATGCTTGTATTGGAGCAGTGTTTGCATTGGGATTATTCGTATTGCTCACACCCTATGCAGTTATTGATTTCCAAAAGTTCTTTGCCGATACGACATGGGAAGCAAATAATGCTCGAATCGCTGGACAGATGCCTTACACCATCCAATATATAGGCTCAACACCGTTCATATATGAATTTCAGCAAAGTATGGTTTGGGCTCTGGGCTTACCTCTCGGTTTGGCTGCTTGGATCGGGGTTTTGTATACATTAATACGTTCTATGTTGCGAAAATCAGGCTGGAAATCGGACCTTCTTATATTGTGTTGGGTGATTCCCAATCTCGTGATTGTAAGTGTAATTTTCGAGGTGAAATTCTCGAGATACCTGTTCCCCTTGATGCCCTTCCTAATTTTATACGCTGCTCGAGGTTTGGGAGATCTTTGCGAATTTACTAGGATATTATCTAGAAATATCCGATGGGTCCAATTGCAAAACCCTTTTAGTAGATGGTCAAAAGAGTTTTTGCAATATTTGGGGGCTGGTGTACTAGTAGTTGTGATATTAGGAACGGCATTCTACACGATGGCCTTTATGAAGGTTTATTCCGATCCCCATACGGCAATACAGGCCTCCGATTGGATAAATTCAAACTGGGAACCTGGTAGTCATATTCTATCTGATAATCACTGGGACGAGTTTATACCTAACCTTTCAGATTATATGGTTGAGCAAATTCCAATTTACGATGGGGAAAATGAAGGAAGGATCTATGATTTAGCGGATTCTTTGAGCAAAGCAGACTATTTGGTTTTCTATAGTAATCGAACATATGGCAGTATTAGTAGGCAAAGTGAGAGGTATCCCTACCGAGCTAATTATTATAAGAAGCTCTTTTCGGGTGACCTGGGCTATAAATTTGAACGGGAATTTGCAAACTATCCTGAGGCATTTGGGATTACGTTAAAAAACGATACTTTTGAGCGGGCTGAAGTGCAAATACCCGCGGGATTTCCGGCAACTCGGAAGGGTTTGGTTGCATTGAACATGGGATGGGCAGATGAAAACGTAACAAACTATGACCATCCACTGGTTTTACTGTTCAAAAACCATGATAGAAAATCTAGGCCAGCGATTTTTAACTCCATAATGTATGACCACAGTACCTCCCATGAGACTGGCCTTATGCTGTCGGACGAATTATTCAGATCGCAACAAGTTGGTGGCGTTTGGTCAGACACGATCAATAAAAATGGTTGGGTCAATACTGTGCCTGTTTTGGTATGGATACTCTTGGTCGAACTGATCTATTTAGCTGCGTTGCCGATAGCATTTTTACTGTTTAGATATTTGCCGGACCGGGGAATCATTTTTGCCCGTGTATTAGGCCTTCTTCTGATCAGTTATGTTGTTTGGATTTTGGCAAGTTTGCAATGGGTGAGATTTTCTCAAATATCTTTATTCGTGGCCTTAGCGAGCCTACTCGTGTCATCTGGGTTGATATTACTATGGAAAAAAACAGAACTTTGGGGTTTCATACGAGCACGATGGCGCTTTATTGTTTTCACGGAAGCGTTTTTCTTAGTCGCCTTCTTTGCCTTTTTAGCATTACGCGTGGCAAATCCGGATCTTTGGCATCCGTGGATGGGAGGGGAAAAACCCATGGATTTTTCCTTTTTGAATGCGATTTTGCTTTCCAGTTATATGCCCCCAGTTGATCCGTGGTTTTCCGGGGGATATATCAACTATTATTATTTTGGTTTATTTGTAGTAGCCAGCCTAATAAAAGTAACTGGTATTCTTCCCGGCGTAGCTTATAACCTTGCTATTCCACTCTTTTTTGCTCTGACGATAACTTGTGTCTTCTCCATTGTGTATAACGTAACGGCCGGTATTGCTAGTCTGAAAAACCAAAGGAGCCGAGGCCTAGTGGGGGTCGATAATGAAAACAAGGGTATTATCGATTCAGACGTTAAAGGCCCAGTCTCCGCAGGAATTCTTGGAGCGGTTTTCGTCGGAGTGATAGGGAATTTAGACGGTTTCATACAGCTTGTACAAAGTAGCTGGAATTACTTGCTTAGGGCTAGATCGTTTGCACCTTTTGATTTCTGGCGTAGTAGCCGTATGTTACCTGAATTGGAGGATATGGAAAGAGGAGTCCTGACACCTTGGTTACAGGCTAGGACAATCTTTCCAGAAGGAACATTTTGTCATTCAGGCCTTAGAGTTGACCTTACCTGTCCCGATATTTCTCCTCATATTACCGAGTTTCCCTTTTTTAGCTTCTTATTCGGGGACTTACATGCACATGTGATAGTTATGCCTTTTGCATTACTATCAATTGCTCTTGCTTTGGTTATTTTGGTGGGAGTTCACCAGGCCCCCAGGCGTTGGCTTTTTATTGTTAGTTCGTTCTTGGGATTAACCTTGGGTTCGTTGTGGACTATCAATACATGGGATTTCCCTTCGTACACCGTACTTTCTACTCTATTGATAGGCATGGGTATTTGGCTGATGTCCAGGACAATAGATATGAAACAAAAGATTATATTGTTCTTGAGTGTAGTTGGATCCATGATATCAATCAGTGTGTTAGCATTCTTGCCGTTTCATACTCACTATGAAACCTTTGGTCCAGTACTGAGGACATCCATATGGCAGACGCCATTGTTGGATTTCTTAAAGATGCATGGATTGTTTCTCACAATAATTATCCCATTCCTTATATTCTTGAATAGACGAACGCTATTAAATGAAATCCTGAGTTTTTGGTGGTTGTCTATTAGGTTCTTGAGGATGCCTGTAAGAAAAAAGAGACTTAACTGTAATTCGAAATCCAATTTAATCGTATGGTTGGGGATTGTGATTGTTTTGGTCTACCTCATGATTGCTTCTTATTGGACCGGGGCTTTGTTGACGGCAATAATTGCTCTATCCGTCGTATCAATCTGGAATCTTTTTTGTAGCAAGGATGAGTCTGACCGTTATAGATTATTTACATTGATCGTCATAGCGTTTGCCTTTTTGTTAGCCCTTAGTGTTGAGTTTGTGCGAGTAGGCGATGATATAGGCCGCATGAATACTTTCTTTAAGTTCTATCTTGAAATTTGGATATTTTTGTCTATTTCAGCTGCTATTGCTCTCTGGTATCTCATGAATTTTGGTTGGTATAGTCTGAAGGGGATAACCCCACGAAATAAGATTAATTTGCTGATTTTGTCCTTGGGTTTAGTCTTCCTATCTTTAGTATATGTCTTTTGGATTGGTGTACGGGTAGATGGGAATGACATCGAAGGAGCATCAAATTACCTGTCGTTGTTTTATGACGTGTCAGTATGGGGTTTAATCGTGACTGGAATAATTTCAGTTGGATTTTTGTGTTATCTGATTCGCAATTGCCGACCTTATTTGAGAGGCTATCTTTTACACAAGTCGGTTTGGTTGTGTGTCATCGCAATTCTATTTATGGCCTCGTTTTTATACACCGTTTTTGGAACTCGGGCCCGCCTTGCTGCTCGTTTTGATACGGTTCAGACAAGTCTAAACGGGGAAAAGTTTATGGAATACGCTATTCATACCGAAAAGGAAGAGACGTTTCCTTTGAAGTGGGATTATGAAGCAATTCAGTGGCTCCGATCACATGCCAAGGGTTCATTCGTTGTCCTTGAAGGTCATACGGAACAATATCGCTGGGGCTCTAGATTCTCAATCTACACTGGTTTTCCTACCATCGTTGGCTGGCCTTGGCATCAATTCCAGCAAAGAGCTGATTATCAAATGGAGACGCTAAAGAGAATCAGCGACGTTGCAACAATTTACAATACCAAGAGCGTTGCACGAGCTGCAGCTTTATTACAGAACTATAAGGTTAAATATATAGTCATTGGGGATCTAGAACGTATATTTTATGATAAAGTGGGGTTGAAAAAATTTGACCAAATGGAACAAGCAGATTTCCTGCAAAAAGTTTTCGAAAATCATGGCACAATGATTTACGAAGTGATTGCAAACGATATAGATTACCCTTAAATCCTGGGTCAAACCGAAAACTTTCTTGACTATATAGATATAGGACTTTAGACTGCGGCTAATGGTCAGGCTGCTCATGTTTATTATTTAAAAGCTAATGTCTGATCTTCGTATAGGCAGACAATTCATTCTTAGGAGGGCCTCCTATGTCATTAACACTTCAGGAAGCAGAGAAGATTGTAGATGGAGCCTTAGACAAAGCGGCGGAGATTGGCATCAAGATATCTGCCGCAGTACTCGATGCCGGAGGACGACTTATAGCTTTTAAACGTATGGATAAGGCTACATGGGCAAGCGTTTACGGCTCCCAGGGGAAGGCTTTAGCTTCGGTCTCGTTTGGTCAGACTAGTGGTAATTTACAAGCTAGAGCCGAAGCTCCGATAATCCGGGGTATAGCTCATCTTGAAGGTGGTCACATGATTCCTAGTCAGGGGGCGGTTCCTATTATTAGAGATGGGTCGGTCGTTGGTGCGTGTGGAGTTGGGGGTGGAACAGCTCAAGAAGACGAGGACTGCGCAAATGCTGGACTTAAAGCCATCTTATAAGATTTATTAACTTATATACCATTTGTTAGGAGATTATTTTGAGCTTCCAACTTTTCTGTGAAGAATGTGGCACAGAGCATGATAACGATTCATATAGATTATTCTGTGATAAATGCCATGGTTTAATAGAAATAAGATACGAATCCGTACCCTCAGAAATGTTTCTAGGGAAGAGCCCAAAACGACGCGGGATGAAGAGGTTTATAGCGAGATTGCCTATAAAGAACCAGGAGAATCTTGTCTCCATGGGTGAGGGAGACACACCAATAATTCCACTTCCTAGAATGGGAGGAAAATTGGGCCTCCGGAATGTCCATGCCAAGCTTGAATATTTTAATCCTACAGGCTCGTTTAAGGATCGTGGGAACATGGTTCAAGTTTCGGTTCTACAAGACCTTGGTGTGAGAGTGGTCACAGATGCTACTGGTGGTAACGCCGGTCATTCCTTTTCCGCGTATTGTGCTAGAGCAGGAATTAAGTTTCATGGTTTTGCCGATGAAAGTACGAGAGGCCACAGGAAACTTCACGCAATTGGTTTGCATGGAACTGAATTGCATTGGGTTACTGGCGGGAAGAAAGGTCGCGCTGAGGGGGCAAGGAAATTTGCTAACGATAATAAAATCTTGCACATGGATTACGGTAAAAACATTTACTTTATTGAAGGATTGAAAACCTTAGCATACGAAATTGCAGAACAGATGGATCCATTGCCGGATCATATTATAGTCCCAATAGGAAATGGGTCTATATACCAGGGTATGTACAAGGGGTTTCGTGAAATGATTGAAGCTGGAATGATCGATTTTATTCCTCGTCTTCATGGTGCACAAACAGAAGAGACGCAGCCTTTCGTATCGGCATTTGAGAATAATGAATGGTCTCCAAAATCGGACCATACTGTGAGTCTTGCTAACGGCATTGGAGTGAATTGCCCGCCTCGGCTGAAATCTTTGGTGAAAATAGCGAGAGAAACCGCTGGGAAGGTGGTAGCTGTCTCTGAAACTAAAATTCTCAGTTGGCAAAAGGAATTAGCGAGGCTGGAAGGCCTAATTGTGGAACCAACGTCAGCTGTGGTTATGGGTGCGGCCGAAAAATTGATAGGTCAAGGATTGATTAAATCAGATGATGTAGTTCTACTTCCACTAACAGGATTTGGAATAAAAGAAGCGATCCCTGGCACTAATTTCTAATCTAATGTATTCATTGACCCTACTTAGAACGTGTATTATAGAGACTTTTAAGGAATCTTATTAAGAATGGAAAATGATTAGAGCATCGATATATGTCTGCAGAGATTAATTACCGCATTGGTGTAGACGTTGGCGGCACATTTACGGACATTGTTTTAGTTGGAGAGGATGGCAATCTCTTCGTAAGAAAGCTGTCTTCTACTCCAGATCGTTACGATGATGCAATTATTGATGGGATTAGGAGTATTCTTAACGAGGCAGGCGTTCTGGCCGTTCAAGTAAAGGAAGTATGCCACAGTACCACAGCGGCAACGAATGCCGTTTTAGAACGAAAGGGTGCAAGAGTTGGCCTAATCACTACCAGCGGATTTCGTGATGTTTTGGAACTTAGACGACTCAGGGTTCCCACCTTGTATGATCTTTTCTATGTTCCTCCAGAACCGTTGGTTCCAAGATACCTTAGATTCGAGATAGAGGAACGCGTAACTGCTCAAGGTAGGATTCTTAAACGGGTGGATTTTAAAGAGTTGGCTGGTATCGTCAACGACCTTGTAAGTGAGGAAGTAGATTCTGTGGCAATTTGTTTAATTAATTCCTTTACGAATCCCGAAAATGAAAAATTAATTGGTAAATTCATAGCAGAGAATTTCCCGAAGTTATTTGTGACGTTATCTACTGATGTAATGCCTGCAATCAGGGAGTTCGAAAGGACTAGTACTACCGTAGCTAATGCGTATCTTATGCCCTTTATGCATGGCTATATTCTTTCGCTGAGAAAACGGCTGTCAGGTATGGGCATTAAAGCTCCGATCTCCGTAATGCAATCTAGCGGAGGTATGATAACCTCTCAAATGGCTGCAGTTAAGCCAATATTTGCGTTGGAATCTGGTCCCGTAGCTGGTGTAGCGGGAGCGACATATTTATCCCGAAAAATGGATTTGCCACGTTTGCTGACATTTGATATGGGAGGCACCACAACTAAGGCGGCAGTTATTGAAGATGGAAATCCTCATAAATCCGGGGAATATGAGATAGGAGCTCCTATCTCCAGGAGTAGTAGGTTGGTAAAGGGAGGTGGATATCTGCTAATGGTTAGAACTGTAGACGTAGCAGAAGTTGGGGCTGGGGGAGGTAGCATAGTTTCATTGGACAAAGGAGGGTCATTTCAAGTTGGGCCGAAGAGCTCTGGTGCCGTGCCTGGGCCAATCTGCTATGACAGAGGTGGCCAAGAACCTACCACCAGTGATGCCAACATTTTACTAGGATACCTGAATCCAGAATTCCTATTAGGTGGAGCTTTGAAGGTGAACTTGGAAGATACTCGTCGAATTTTTGAGGCTAAGGTATCTAACCCCTTGCAATTAGGATTGCATGAAGCTGCTTTTGGTGTTCACCAGGTCGCGAATGCCTCGATGGCTAGAGCTATGAGGTCCGTTACCACTGAACGGGGTCGGGATGTGCGCAACTTCACGATGGTTGCTTTTGGCGGAAGTGGTCCATGTCATGCTGCCTCTTTGGCTAGCCTATTGGGTATGCGGAGGATAATCATACCAGCATCACCCGGCCTTTTTAGTAGTTTGGGACTATTGGCCGCAGATCAAGAACACGAATTTGTTCGGAGCCTTATGATGAGTAGGGGCATTTCTTCTGTTGAAGAACTAGAAGATCAATTTGTGCTTCTCGAACAACAATCCATTAAAACGTTTCAGAATGAAGGCTACGATGTATCTAACATAGGTTTTACCAGATACGCTGATGTCCATTATGTCGGCCAAATTCACGAATTGACTATTACTATCCCTGATTTGACACTGTTTAGTGAGATAAATGAATTATTTGAAAAAGAGCATGAGCGGACCTACGGTTACAGGTCTATTAATGAAAAAATAGAGCTGGTAAATATCAGAGTCATTGGGCGACAAATAACCCCTACAGTTAGACAGACGGACCTGACGACGATTGGATCGTCTTTATACGATTATGTGCAAAATAAGTCGGATAGAAAGGCTTATTTTGGTCAAGAGTTGGGATTGATTGAGGTTCCAGTTATTTCTCGATACGATGTGGATTTGCAATATCAGGCGGGTCCGGCAATTATTGAGGAATATGACACCACTATAGTTGTTCCACCGGATTGGTCCGTAAGAAGAGATTCCCATTGGAATTTAATATTAGGGTTGGAGAACTGAATGTTAGACAAGCGATTTGATCCAATCACGTTTGAGGTAATTCGCAATGCTCTCCAATCAATTACTGATGAAATGATGATTACCATTCAACGAACAGGTCGTTCTCCTACAACGACCCAAGCATTTGATTTTTCCGCTGCTTTATGTGACAGCGACGGTGATGTTTTGGACCAGGGTTTGGCTATACCAATACACATGGGTGGTATACCGGATGCGGTTCGAGCATGTTTAGCTAAATTTAAGGAACAAATTTATCCTGGGGACGCCATTATACTTAACGATCCATATTCTGGTGGATTGCACTTACCAGACATTTTTTGTGTTTATCCCATATTCTATTCGGAAAGACTATTCGGATTTTCTGTAGCAGTAGTACACCATATGGATGTAGGGGGACGTGCTCCTGGTAGTATGGCTCACGATTCAACTGAAATTTATCAGGAGGGTCTTCGTATTCCACCCATAAAACTAGTAGAAAGAGGTGTGACGAACGAAGTTATTGCCGACTTGATTAAATTAAACGTGAGGACACCAGAAATTGTTCAAGCGGATCTCTGGGGTCAGATTTCTGCGTGTCAAATGGGTGCACGAGGCATATTTGATTTAATTAATAGCTACGGACTGGATGAATTGAAACAGTATTTGCGAGAATTAATGAACTATAGTGACCGTATAACCCGTCAGGCCATCAGTGAATGGCCTGACGGGTTATACGAGTTCACAGATTATTTGGATGACGACGGTATAAGCGATCATCCGATACCAATTCGGGCAGCTGTTAAGGTTAAAGGAGACTCGGTGTTAGTCGATTTTGCTGGATCTGCTCCCCAAACTCAAGGAGCGCTCAACTGTGTTTTGAGTCAAAGTAAGGCCATGGCATATGCTGCGATTCGTTGTGCTATAGGGGAAGATATGCCAAATAATTCAGGGTGTTTTCGTGCGGTTGAAGTCACGTCTCCAGAGGGTAGCATAACGAATATGAGACATCCTGCTTCTTGTGCTGCTAGAGGAGTTACATCCTTTAGGATTCTTGACGCTGTTCTAGGAGCTTTGGCACAAGTGGTTCCAGATAAAGTTGCAGCTGCATCTGAGGGAGGTACTTCTACGGGTCGATTTGGATTTGCCAAACCTGATGGCAAAATCATGGTTTATTACGACAATGTGTTTGGCACACGTGGTGCCTGGAACGGAGGCGATGGACGAGGAGGAGTAGCCAGCATAGCCGCTAATGTATCAAATGTTTCCGTGGAAATTTTAGAGTCGCAGGTTCCTATAAGGATCCGTCGTTATGGGTTAGTTGCTGACTCTGGAGGTCCAGGGAGATATCGTGGTGGTCTTGCTCAAGAACGAGAATGGGAAATTTTGGCGGATGAAGCTACGATAACCTGGCGTTCTGACCGACGTAAATTTCCACCTTATGGATTGGCTGACGGTCATGCTGGTAGTGGTTCAAAAAGTATTCTTAATCCAGATAACCAGGCAGAATTATTGCCTACTAAGATAAATACCAGACTGACCAAAGGAGATATATTTTACCACCAGAATGCGGGCGGTGGTGGCTACGGCCCTCCCATGGAGAGAGAACAGGAACAGGTTTGGTGGGATTGGCGCAACGGTAAAGTGACGGCTAGGCATGCGAAAGAGGTATATGGTGTTGTCATAGATGAACGGACTGGACAAATCAACGAGACAGAAACACGTAACCTTAGATCTAATCCAGATTAACAATTTAGAGAGGATTTGAATCCAGTTGTGGTAGTCAGTGTTGTTGCTCGCGTTCTTCTCAAGATCTGATGGAAATAGGCGGATACTATTGTTGGCAGGGCCTGATTGATCTAGGAGCTGATCTGAACACCAGAGAGTTTTCTTGACCCGAATACTTGAGCTCTCTACAATCGGGCTGCAAAATTACCACGGAGAACCTATATGGTAAGAATGATGGGGAAACATGCTATGGTAGAAATGCTCAGACTCGAGGGCGTGGAATACGTATTCGGGAATCCTGGGACTACCGAGCTTCCATTGATAGACGCTCTACAGGATGCGCCTGATATCAAATATGTATTGACTCTATTTGAAGGTGTAGCTGCAGGGATGGCGGATGGATGGGCTAGGATTAAACAGAAGCCGGCATTTATGAATTTCCATATTTCCGTTGGTGTATCGAATAGCATTGCCGTGATGTATAACTCGTGGAGGGGTGGGACCCCGATGGTTATCACAGCGGGTCAGTCTCATTCTAGTCTTCAACTTCACGAACCGACCCTATATTCCAACATGGTTAATGTTATGAGGGAATATACTAAATGGTCGGGTGAAATTGTTTCTCCTCAAGACATACCTTCTATATTGCGTAGAGCTTTCAAAATAGCTAGCACTCCCCCAACTGGACCAGTCTTCTTGTCTGTAGCGTGGGACGCTTTTACGGGCGAAGCTGAGATGGATTTACGTCCATCTATTAACGACTATTATGGGATTAGACCGGATTTAGGAGCTATTGGAAAAGCTTCTAGTGTTTTGGGACATGCTGAGCGGCCTATTATTATAATAGGTGATCGTGTGGCTCAGTCGTCAGGAGCGCCCTATTACGTAAGTAAAATAGCAGAGCAATTGGGCGCTGCGGTCTTTGCTACCAGCTATTCCGAGGTTCATATATCAAATTCCCATCCCCACTATATGGGTACTTTTGATGTCAGTTGGCTACATAGCGCAACCCAGAGACGTTTAAATGAGGCCGATGTGATCTTGGCCATAGGTACTGATATTTTGACTTCATCTATTCCGATACCAGAGCCTGCGCTTGGAGATAAAGTGCAGGTGGTACATGTGGATAGTAGTGAATGGGCAATCCAACGCTCTTTTCCTGCAGTGGTTGGATTGTGGTCTGATATACGTTCAGGATTAGATGACCTTACAAGTGCTTTGGATGCAGAGATGTCTGGCAGTCAGAAACTAGCCGCTAGACAACGATGTAAACTAGTGGTTAAAGAACAAATTAGAAGAAGAGAGAGAATAGATAATCGTTTACTCAAACGGTGGAATAACTCGCCTATGTCTCCGGAGAGATTTGCTTACGAATTGAGAAATGCTTTGCCTCCTGGAGTCCTCATCTGCGATGATTCGATAACCAATCGATCCACATTGTTGGATACATTAGAATTTGATGTTCCTGGAACTCTAGTAGGCGGACGTGGTGGTAGTCTAGGGTTTGGAATGGGTGCGACATTGGGAATGAAGTTGGCGGCTCCAGATAGACCAGTGATCGGGATCATAGGAGATGGTACTGCTATGTACACGATTCAATCATTGTGGACAGCGGCTAATTATAATATCCCAGTTGTTTATGTGTTTTGCAATAATGGGAGTTACAAAGTACTAAAAGAGAATATGGCCAGATATCTCACCGGAACGGAACGTAAAAGCACATACTTAGGTATGGATTTTTATGATACCCCCATTGATTTTGTAAAGCAGGCAAATGCATACGGACTCGAAGGAATTAGAGTAGAAGACCCGACAAGATTAGGTCCAGCTTTGGATCAGGCGTTAGCGACTGGTCGTCCTTACGTTCTGGACGTTATTATTGACGATCAATTTAATGAGATTGATATCCAGGAAGCATGGGGAGAATGGTGGGCTAGGAAATAACTTTGTTAAAATAGGGGGGTTACGTGTCATCATCACTGATTAGAGGGAAATACGTTATTTTAAAAGTCACTGGTAAATTTTCCGCAGATGTAATTAGCGATGGGTGTATTTATCAGGAAAATGGATTGATCCAGGAAATAGGCCCTTATCAGGATCTTCACCAAAGATATCCGTCAGTGGAGGTAATAGGTGGAAATAAATTCCTGATATTTCCAGGATTAGTAAATGACCATGACCATATAGGCATGTCTAGTATTCAATTAGGAATAGCTCACACTAATTTAGAACTCACTGGGTTGCAGAGAATAGGCTCCAGAACCCTTGATCCTTATTTAGAACATCTGCATGGAGCCGTGCAAATGATTGAATCGGGTACTACTACTGTTCAAATAATGTACACGCCTGGACGAGGGCTTGCTCCCATAGACGATGAGTCAACAGATAAAGTCATAAGGGCTTATCAGGATGTAGGCGTTAGATTATGTTACGCTCCTATACTGCAGGACCAGAATTCTATGGTGGGTGGACCAAGAGGAGGGGAAACCCAATTTGCACAAAGTTTACCAGGCAATTTAGGCCAAAGGTTTTCCAATTTTATGGGTAATGGTTACTGGCCTGTCGATGAACTTATTGATGCATCAGAGGATGTAATTAAAAAATATAATGGGACGAACCGAGGCAGGGTTACCGTTAATACCGCCCCCACTAATGTGCAGCGTTGTTCAGATAGATTGCTCAGCGGGCTAAAAGACCTTTCCATGAAGTATGAAACAACAACCCATATCCATCTACTTGAAACTATTTACCAAAAACTTTTTGGCCTGAGACTATATGGAAAGAGCGCGGTGCAACACCTTGATGATATTGGATTTTTGGGTAATCGGGTAGTTTGTGGTCATAGTATTTGGCTGACTGAAGAGGATGTAGATATTTTGCAAAAGACTGGAACCAACGTGTGTCACAATGCGTCATCAAACCTTCGTTTGCTATCAGGTATTGCTCCTATTCCATATCTGTTGCAAAAAGGCATTAAAGTTTCGTTGGGCATTGACGATATGGGCATGAATGACGATAAGGATATGTTGCAGGAGATGAGATTGGTTCTTAAGTTACACCGTATTCCTGGGGTTGAATTCGAACCAATTACCCCCTTTCAAGTGTTTGAGATGGCTACCACTAATGGAGCTGTAGGGACTGGACTTGGAACAGATATTGGATCGTTAGAAGTGGGGAAGAAAGCCGATATGGTTTTATTAGATCTTAAGCGATTGGAGACGCCTTATTTGGCTCCAGAATCCTCTATCCTTGAGATCCTTATCCAGCGTGGAAAGGAGATCGATGTAGATACGGTTATTGTAGACGGTGAAGTGGTAATGAAGGATAAAAATATAACTAAAATAGATAAGGAGAAGTTGTACGGTGAGATTAAGGATGCGTTAGATCGACCCTTGACTAAGGATGAAGAAGAAGCTAAAGCTCTAGCCTTGGAGGTTTATCCTTATCTGAAACGTTTCTACCATGGAAGTATTGGTAGATTGAACAAGCCGTTTTCTCAATACAATGCCAAATAGATGGAGTCAATTAATAACGTACAACTGATAACCTCCTCGAATCAGATACCGGAACTGTGCAATTCGTTGCTTTCCGAGCAATACATTGCCTTAGACACTGAATCAAATAGTCGGCATGCATATCCTGAACGTGTTTGCCTAATTCAGATAGCAACTTGTAGTAAGATCTATATTATTGACACGATAGCTGTCGAAGACATTTCTGCATTAGGTAATGTTTTATCTGATGATACTATAGTCAAAGTGATCCAGGGTGCCGAGTATGACTTACGCTGCCTGAATAGAGATTGGGCATTTACGATCAACAACCTTTTTGATACTGCACTTGCTGCACAGTTTATTGGGTTGAAACAGATAGGACTTTCGGCATTGATAGAGACATTACTAGGGAAAAATATCCCAAAAAATGCTCGAATCCAGAAAAGTGACTGGTCGCGTAGGCCGTTGACTGCTGAGTCCCTGGAATATGCAGCCCAAGATGTGGAATTTCTTATTGATGTAGCAAAACACCTTATTGATAGATTGGCAATTCTCTACAGGAGTTCTTGGGTATTTGAGGAGATGGAGCGGTTGGAACGCATACGATATGTTGCTCCAGATTCAGATACATCCTTTTTGGCATTGAAAGGCAGTAAGACTTTGACTGGAGAGGAAAAAGCTGTGTTAAAACGATTGTTTGCGGTACGAGAATCTGAGGCCATACGGAGAAATCAACCACCGTATTATGTTTTGTCACACGAAAAATTGATTGATATAGCTTTAAATCCAATTGATGGACTGGACAAGACTTTTTTAACCATTAACTCAAAAGAGGTGTATTTTCATAAGCTGTTGCAACAAGCGGTCTTGATGGGACAACAAGACGCGCCCATTGGGAATCTAGGCAAATCGTACCGCAAGTTACCAAATCATTTTGAAGCAGAACGTTTGCGGTCACTAAAAAGATGGAGAACTGTTATTGGTGATGGGCTATCGATAGACCCGTACCTTGTATGGCCAAGGGTTAGCCTTGAGCGACTTGCCAAATGTCCGGTTAATTTAGAGTCTGAGCTTGAATCATTTGAAATAAGAGAATGGCAAAAAGACCAATTTTCCGGATTGCTCGAGGATTTTTTAGCTGACGAAATAATAGGTTTAACTAAATAAAATGGTGCCGGAGATCGGATTCGAACCGACACGAGGTTTCCCCCACCGGCTTTTGAGTTCTTGTCCCCTTGATTTTCAGGGTTCGCATACTATCACCAACGTCCATTTTCTAGCTAGGTGTCAGGAGGGATTAAACGTGCGCGGACTTCAGTGGCATCTCCGTGGCTATCAGCATATTTGAAGCTAAGTGGTGGTCTTTTGTTTATGGCTGCGGTGGTTGTTGTGAGTGACGATTGTTGGTTGCTTGTTTTAAGAGGTTGGGCTATGGCTTGAGAATTATAGTTATGGGTATGTCAGTAGCCGTGACAGACCTTTAAAAATAAAAAGGATTTTGTTGTGAAAGATTTTGTCACGGCTACTGACATAAGTGTTGCATTGAAATAATCTAGTAATTAAATAAGAAGACTTGACGGATTTAACTGCGAACCGTAGTCTCAACATCGTAATATGAGAGATTATTTATTTTTCCCCGCATTTGTTTCAGGTTTTACCTGACATTGCATTTAACTGTACGGAGCTAGTTGAGCTGCGGTTACCCTTGGAAGGATTTAGATTTACCTTTCCATTAATCGTTAATTCTCGTTGTCAGTAAGGATATAAACTACCGATGAATGTTAAAAGAGTCGTATTATTTTATTTGATCGTTAGTTGTATTGGCATAATGTCGTGTGGACCAGAAGGAACCGAAGATCCGGTATTATACATAGGAGGCATACCGGATCAAAACACATCTGTTTTGGTACGACGTTTCGATGAGATCGCCCATTACTTAAGCGAAACTCTGGATATAGCGGTTGAGTACAAACCGACCCTGGATTATTCTGCTGTGGTTACCGGATTTAGAAATGGTGATATTCATCTTGCTTGGTTTGGAGGGCTTACAGGGATACAGGCTAGAGGGTCTGTTCCAGGATCGTTAGCCCTTGCCCAGCGTCCTCAAGATGAGAACTTTCATTCGGTATTCATAGTGGGGGACGAAATTGACGCTCAAAGTTTGACGGATCTGAAACGTCTTTCTTTCACATTTGGCAGCGAAAGTTCTACGTCAGGACATTTAATGCCCAGGTTTTTTTTGATAGAGGCAGGATTAGATCCCAAAACAGATTTTCGTTTTCCTCCTGGCTTCTCTGGATCTCACGATCGGACCTGGAAGTTAGTTGAGGTAGGCGCTTTCCAATCTGGAGCGTTAAACCTTTCTGTATGGAATGAAGCCGTGATCAATGGAGATGTGGATCAGACTAAAGTGACAGTACTCGAAACCACTCCTCCTTACTATGACTATAACTGGTCTGTTCGGGGAGGTATGGATGACAAATTTGGGCAGGGGTTTGTTGTTCGCTTACAAGACGCTTTGTTGAATTTGCACAATCAACCTAAATACAAAGATATTTTGGATGCGTTTCAGACAGAAAAGTTTGTCCGAACCGAGAATGCTAATTATTCAAAGATAGAGGAAATCGGGAAAGAACTTGGTCTTTTGGAGTGAACAGGTTAAGTGATTAATAGACGAAAGGATTATTTCATAAGAGTGGAGTCCGTCAGCAAAACATACGGAAATCTACCAGCCATTAGGCCAATGTCGTTGTATGTGGGAAAAGGCGAAAGGGTTGCACTTTTAGGGCCTAGTGGAAGTGGCAAAACTACGCTATTGCATTTAATTGGAGGGGTTTTGAAGCCCGATAGCGGCCATGTTCTTTTAGATGGGAAGAGAATCTTAGATTTAGGCCCTGGTATGGAAATAGCTTCTTTAATTGGCATCATGTTTCAACAATTAGATTTAATAATTCCGGCGACAGTAGCCCATAATGTGTTGGCTGGTAGATTAGGTTACTGGAGTTTCTGGCGCACTCTAGGTTCCCTTATATTGGGAAGGGAAAAAAGGTTGGCTTTAGGTGCCCTTGAGCGTGTGGGATTGAGAGATAGGATAGATGAAAGAGTGAACAATCTTTCCGGGGGAGAGCAACAACGGATAGCCATTGCACGGCTTATGGTCCAAGACCCGCAGATTGTTATTGCTGATGAGCCAGTAGCCTCCTTAGATCCAGTGCGAGCTAACGATATCATGAGCCTTCTTCATCAAATGACTAGACAATCTCAGAAGATTTTAATCTGTAGCATCCACACAGAACATTTAGCTAAAAAATATTTCTCAAGAGCCATAGGGATAAAAAATGGAGTCATGCTTTTTGATTTAGACATTGCTGATCTAACTGAGGATAGAATTAAATCACTTTACACAATGGAAGATAATTGATTGAAAAGGCTTTCCGTCAGTAATAGAAAGATGCTGTCTGTGATCCTTATAGGTTTGGTTCTTTGGAGCCTTAGCAATGTTAAGTGGAATGATCCGATCTTTCATCCAGGTGGCACCGACACGTTCCGGGATTTTCTAGAGGCTTCTATTCGGCCTGAGCTGTCAGCAGCATTTATTTTGTTAGTCATCCAATCTGCATGGACCACAGTTACTTATGCTGTTGCGGGTCTTTGTTTAGGTATGCTGGTAGGGATAGTTTCAGCGATGACTGCTTTATGGGCTGGAAGAAAAGAAAAATCTATCAATAGGTTCTATGTGGCCGCGATTCGGATTTTTCTTGCATTTCTCAGAGCAGTCCACGAGTTAGTTTGGGCGTGGCTATTTATTATCGGATTTGGACTTACTCCTATGGCAGCCATCTTAGCGTTGGCGATTCCGTACGGTGGCATCTTAGGTAGAGTCTATTATGATTCTCTATTGATTGCTCCAGAACCCCCTATACGAGCTTTGCAATTAACTGGAGCAACTGATTTAAAGATATTGATTTACGGACAGCTACCATTAGTTTTTCCGAATCTAGTTAGCTATACGTTTTATCGATTTGAGTGTGCCATAAGAGCTGCCACTGTTATGGGGTTTGTTGGCATTGGGGGATTAGGCATGCAGATAGAATTATCTCTTTCAGATCTCCTTTTTAACGAGGTTTGGACTTTGTTATATGCCATGATATTTCTGATAGTTGTTGTGGATGTCTGGAGTTCTGTGATAAGGAAAACCTTAACCAAATGAAAAAGACATGGCGGAATTTGTCTAAACGGAATTTTTGGGAGTTGCCAGGGATGCTTAGAGTTTCGCTTTTGGGAATTGTATTTATTATTGTCATTTCTTGGGTTGATATTCTTTCGGGCGATAGTGGATTCCCAGATTTGTTTAGGTCTGAAACATGGGTCAGAGTTTTCAGATTCCTCCAAGAGTTGCTTGGGAACGATAACGTGAATACGCCGGCGTTTCTAGAAGGGGATAGATGGATAGAAACTGGGAAATTAGCGTATCAAACTTTGGCGATGAGCGTTTTATCTATATCCATGGCTGGATTAGTCTGTTTGTTGACGTTTTTGCCAGGTGCAAAGAATTTGTCTGATGGGGACAAAATTCCTGGTTGGCCAAGATTTCTAGGAATCATGTATTTCCCCCTAAGATTGTTTTTTGTTGTAACGAGAAGTATTCCGGAATTAATAGTGGCGATGATCGTTATTTTCTTTATATCTCCAGGAATACTTGCGGGAGCTGTTGCACTAGCAGTCCATAATTACGGAATACTATCTAAACTAGCGGCAGAGATAGTGGAAAATATGGAGGTGGAACCAGTTAGAGCGTTGAAAAGCTCTGGGTCTAGTCCGGCTCAGGCCCTGTTATATGGGATAATCCCGCTGTTTCTACCACAGTTCTTAACGTATCTTACTTACAGATGGGAAGTAGTTATTAGGACAACCATTGTTATTGGATTTGTCAGTGCAGGAGGATTAGGTAGAGAATTTAGACTCGATATGAACTTGTTTAAGTACACCGATGTCTTACTTATTCTAATCTGGTACTTGATTCTAGTGATGATGGTTGATCTAGTTAGTTCCAGACTTAGAAGATTGGCTCAGTAGAAAGTATGGTTAGCCACATTCCTGAAGGTGGTTCAGCCTCGATATCCCAGCCACCGAAGATCAAATTGATGAGGCTCTCGATGCCATCGTCCGCGATGAAGATGAGGAGGCATCAGACACACCGGAATGGGCTTTGACCTACGACGAGTATTTGCAGAGCAAGGCTCTCCGTGGAATGTTCGCGTTCCGTTTTTAAATACATAAGGAAGGGACTGCCGTCCAAAGGCAAAGCACCTAGGGTCTTTAGAGACCTTGCGTGGACACTGAGTCTGATCAAGACTGTTGCCATGATTCGGCATTATCTCCGTAAAACAGATGATAACGGCCGCCTGGTGGCTGATATAGCGGACTACGAAACGATCTACGACATGGTGAATCCGATGTGCATAGACGCCGTCAGTGGTGTCACGCCTTCTGTCACAAACGTAGTAGAAGGTGTGATTGACTTCAAGAAGGAGGACTCTGGCCGCCCGATTACGTACGCCTTGTTGGAGAGAAGACTAGGGATGCATCGTGAGCAAGTCTCTCGTGAAGTAGCTCAGGCCATATCTAGAGGCTGGCTTATCGGCAACGCAACGAAACCTAAGAGCCCGAGGGATATCGTGCCTGGAGAACCCATGCCTGATGACATCGGTCTCCCGACTCCGTAGAGCATCAGGGGGACGCTATCTGTCACGCTGTCACACATGTCACCGTCAGTGGGGGTAGGGGATGATGACGATAAATATGACGGATATTATAATGAACAGGGAGAGTTTGCAATCAAGCAGGAACTAACAGGGGAATTTTAGGTTTCGGGGTGATGAGATGTGGGGAAATATGAGCACCGCTGACCAAGTGGGGGTCAAAGTGGGGGTCAAATCTGATTTGGCCAGACCAGCTGTTGCTTATGCAGAAGGACAAAAGGGGAAATTCGTAGCTAAATCTTTGGTGCCGGAGGTCGGATTCGAACCGACACGAGGTTTCCCCCACCGGTTTTTGAGACCGGCGCGTCTACCATTCCGCCACTCCGGCATATTTTCGAGTATAGCATGTGTTCTGTAGGAAAGCAGATTAAATCTCCTGCAAAAAGATATTCTTGGACCTATTATTTAAGGATTTATCTTTTCTTTTCTAAAAGAGCTGGCTCTAAGGTGCGATATTGTTATCCAGGATATCAGTATAAATATATGGAACTCTAAAACCTTGGAGTGTCCATCACTTTATGATATCCAATGTAATTGCTACGTTAATACAATGTAGCGAACAAGATTTTTTTGTAAACTTACGTCGAACATTCACATGAAAGTAGGATTGCATATTGAGAGTGCGGATACCTAAACATTTTTACGGATGGCGAATGGTCGCGATAGCCATGGCGGTTAATGCTATTTCTGGTGGCGTTTATCATCAGGGAATGGCCATATTTTTCTTACCGATACAAAGAGGACTTGACATTAGTAGGGCTGCTACCTCCCTTCCCATGTCTGTAGCGAGATTTACTGGTGGGGTTCAGAGTTTTATAATAGGGTCGCTAGTGGACCGCTTTGGTCCTAATAAAATTCTTTTGTTTGCTGGATTTATGGGCGGGCTGGGTTTTCTGCTGTTTAGTCGGGTAAATAGCTACCTCATGTTCGTGGTAGTTTTACTATTGGTATTGGCTACTGCATTTCAAGCTGCACCTGATCAGCCGGGGTTTATAACTTGTGCAAGATGGTTTTATAAGAAGCGTGGGTTAGCGCTTACATTAACAACCGCTGGATACTCCGTTGGGACGATGATTATCACTCCACTAGTGGCCTTATCAATTCCTCGGTTTGGTTGGCAGAATACTTCAGTTATGTTGGGTATTTTGGTTTGGATAATTGTTATTCCTTTATCCACTAAACTGAAGGCTTCTCCAGAAATGATTGGACTCCATCCAGATGGTGCGGATTTCCCGCCACCTAGTCCCAAAACCAAGATAGATGGAAAGTATCAAACTCTAGACTCAAACTTAAGAGACGCTCTTAGAACACGATTTTATTGGCAATTTGCCTTGGTCATAGGTCTTCGCTCTATGGTATGGGCTGTTGTGTCGATTCATATCATTGGAATTTTTACCTGGCGTGGAGTTGATGAATCAATGGCAGGCATAATGATTGGTCTTATTCACGGCTTTGCGATACCCATTGCGCTTCTTATGGCCTGGAGTGGAGATCGTTGGTATAAGAATAAAGTTGTCTCCTTAGGCGATCTAACTATACTGGTAGGGATAGCACTTCTTGTTATATGGGATTCATTAGGTCTTTGGCAAGTGATTTTAATAACCCTAATGTTAGCTCCTAATCAGGGGACGTGGCCACTTGGATGGGCGACAGTTGCAGAGGAATTTGGAAGAAAGAACTTTGGGATTATCAGAGGAAGTTTGCAAACTGTAATGGGTATTTTTAGTGTAGGGCCACCTATTTTCGCGGGGTGGATCTTTGATCAAACTGGAAGTTATTTCTTAGTTCTTACCCCTTCCATAATTTTCTTGGCTATTGCAGCATTGTTTATGTGGACCCTTCCTATACAAAATCTAGCCGAGATTGATGATGTTTCTGTTAAAGCCTAGCGAAGCTGATCAAGATAAAGCTGTTGTCCCTGTAACTGCATATCAAACCTTTCTATCTAGGCATTGTCTATTTCCATGAAAATTGTGCACCAACGTTTATTTGGAGTTCGCGAGGTTTTCTATGGTTGGTGGATAGTCTTGTCTGGCGGTGTGCTAGTGTCGATGGCTTCCGGCCTATTTAATACTGGGTTTGGTTTCTATGTTAGACCGATTAGTCAACAATTCGGTTGGAGTACCACAGTAATTTCAGGAGCAGTCTCATTATCCAGATTCGAGGGGGGAATCTTAGGTCCTATAGAAGGAATCTTAATCCAAAAATTTGGTCCAAGGGGGATTATTGGATTTGGTCTACTTTGCTTTGGGGCGGGGTTTATTCTTCTTAGTGAGACGAACGGTTCTATTCCAATATATTATGTGTCGTTTTTATTGATGTCTGTTGGATCAACTTTAGGGACTTGGTCTCCTGTTATGGCAAGTATAAACAACTGGTTTCATAATAATCGAACTAAGGCAATTAGTTTTACGATGGTTGGTATGGGCTTAGGGGGAATTTTTTGGACTCCCTTGGTAGGATTATCGATAGAGAGATTCGAATGGCAACAAACAGCATTTATGTCAGGAATAATTATCATGCTGATAGGATTGCCACTTTCCAGACTGGTTAGGGCCAGCCCGGAGCCATATGGATATTTGCCAGATGGTGTTTCTTATGATACGCGGAGCGATCCTAGAAATAAGGTAACGTTAGATCAGAATCTAGATTATGATTATACGCTGCGTGAGGCTCTAGCAACGAGATCATTCTGGCTGATGTCTTGGGGCCATTCCTTGGCTCTAATGGTGGTATCAGCTATCGGCCTCCATCTTGTACCCTACCTTCAGGCTGACCTGAAATTTTCAATAGGGATCGTGATTCAATTTATATTTATATTGACACTGACTCAAATATTAAGCCACCTTTTGGGGGGGTTCTATGGGAATACATTCCCCAAGAAATATACTGCCGCGGTTACAATGATTGGGCATGCCACAGCATTGTTGATCTTGGCCATTGCAGTATCTTATTGGCAGGTTATGCTCGCGTTGGTTATTCATGGGATTTCATGGGGGGTGAGAGGTCCAGTTCTTAACTCTATGAGGGGAGATTATTTTGGGAGGAAGCATTTCCCGATTATTATGGGATTTACCAAATTTATCATGATGTTTGGCATGATTGTTGGGACGTTTTACCCAGGCTTTATGAATGATCAATTCAGCTATAGAACCGCATTTTTAACCTTATCAGCTACATCGAGTTTAGGTGTAGTCTTATTTTTATTTATGCCTCGGCCACAACGCATGAGAAATACATCCCTAGAAGGATAGAGGAGAACGAATGATTAGAAGTCTTGGTGATAAAAGCCCGAAAATAGCGGAGACCGCCTGGGTCAGTGAGTTCGCCTACGTTGTTGGAAACGTAGAGATAGGCTCCCATAGTAGCGTTTGGCCGGGGGCCACAGTTAGAGGAGATGGAAACGGAAAGATAGTCATTGGCAAATATGTGAACGTTCAGGAAAATTCAGTAATACATAACAACAAAATGGTTATTGAGGATAATGTAGCAATAGGGCACAGTGTGGTGGTTCATTGCGAAAGAGTTGGTACAGGAACCCTTCTTGGAAACAACAGCACTATACTATCTAAAAGCACCATCGGCCGTCGATGCATTATCGCCGCAAATACAGTGGTTCTATCTGGACAAGATATCCCAGATGAATCCTTTGTAACTGGCATTCCCGGTACGTTGAAAAGCCAAGTCACACAAGCTCATAAAGAAAGGGTTCTAAGAACTTGCAAGGGCATGTCAGAAAAAGCTCAAGAGTTTAAGGAAAATGGCCTGTAATCTGCATACTGGGAGACACGCCATTTTATCTGGTATTTACGATATACGTCCACACTTTTCTAAGCTAATCTTGACCGGAAGAATCCATCTAATTATTAGCCGTCTTTGAATTTAGCATGTTCTATGGATAGCAACTTTTTTAGTCGTCTTTGGAATCGGGAGTCCGATAATGGTTTAGCTCTAAGAAAGGAGGTTATCAGCTCCTTTGATAATTCTATTCCAACGATACGGGCACCTAAGCACAAAATGTTCATGCTGTCGTGTTCTACACCCTGATGGGCTGAGTAGGTATCGTGACATAGTGCAGCACGGATTCCAACTATTTTATTGGCTGTTATACTTGCACCGACACCGCTACCGCATATTATCAATCCGTGTGTGGCTCGTTTATTTGATACTTCTTCCGCAACGGCTTCAGCGAAGTCAGGATAGTCATCATCCTGATCGAAAGTGTGTGCTCCCAAATCTGTGACGTTATAGTTTTCACCGAGAAGCCATGCTATTAATTCTTCCTTCAAAAAATAGCCTCCGTGATCGGCTCCTACTGCTATTCTGTCACCCATAAGTGCTCTCCATTTTGGTCGGACTAGGATGCATACCAGGTCATAGGTTCGCGGGTTTCAATGGAGTTGATTGCTTTGCAAAACTCAATTAATTGATTATCAAATTCGCATACATGCCAGCACTGTAATGTCCCGGAATATTGCACACGAGGACGTAAACTCCAGATTCAAGAGTTGTTGCTACTTGGCTATATTCTCCGGCGCCTAACTCCTCTGGGTTGATTCTAGCCATAATTTCCCCAACATTACCTTCATCTATTTTTGCACCATTCAACGGTAGTGAACTTGATGGAGTATTAGTCCGAATTATCACTAATTCATGGTCTATAGCTCCCACATTTGTTGCCACAAAGTTTATTTCTCCTGATATCTCTGATGACTTGTTCGAACGGATATAGAATTCACCAAGGTCCAGGTCGATGCGCGTTCCTTCTATAACCAGAGGTGTCGGCGTAAAGGTGCTAGTCGGATCTTCCACTTGGGTAGGTGTCACCTTTGTGGGAGGTGTTGTTGGGGTAGGAATGGGATTGCTAATATTTCCTCCACAGCCGACTAATGTAATGGATAATAGGCATAAGGCAATGTTAGCGTAGATTACAGACAGCAATCTCATAGATCTATCCGTCTTTTTATTGGCTCTCGATGTGATCGTCACTAACTTAGAGTTTAAAGTCATAAAGTTTTGCCGTGTTTTCACATATGACTTTTCTCTTCTGTTCCGGATCGATCCTGCCAAGACATTCTTCTATTACTTTGAGCGAGTCTGGCCACACCCCGTCTTGGTGTGGGTAGTCTGATCCCCAGATTACGTTATCTGGTCCTACCATAGGGATAAAGTCTCCGGCGACCGGTTCGTATTGGAACGTGGTGTAACCTTGGCGAGTCCAATATTCGCTGGGTTTCATCGTAAGACCTTTCATACCATCGCATTCGTGGTCCATGCGATCAAGGACGTATGGGAGCCAGCTGACGCCACATTCTCCCAATACAAATTTGAAGTTGGGATATCGTTCACAAATGCCGGATAGGATAGTACTTGTAACGAATTCGGCTCCGGAGAGTTGAAAGAGCACTGTTCGAACGTTATGGAAGACACCGTCATATTCAGCTCCTTCATCTGATCCGGCTTTCATCGGTATTAGGCCGGTGGTGTGGAAGGAAATTGGTAGTCCGGTGTCGTTGGCAGTTTGCCAGAGAATTTCCCAATCCTTATGGTAGATTGGTCTCCCAGATCCCCCAACCCCGAAGTCAGCCCCCTTCAGTCCGATCCGAGCGGACCGCTCTAATTCGATTGCTGCGGTATTAGGATCATGGTTTGGCACGCATGCCAACCCGGCAAATCGATCTGGGTTGGCTTTGCAGAATTGGGCAGCCCAGTCATTGTAAATGCGAAAAATTTCATTTACTTGACTGCTATCATCTAATTGTTTCCCAACCCTCAGCAGTCCGTAGAGTACTTCAGCCTCTACTCCATCCTTTTCCTGGTCTCGTATGCGTAGCTCCGCGTTGGTTGCATGGTAACCTTTATCTACGTCACCAAAGAATCCTCCATCAAGCATTCTTTTATGCCTGTAATCCATCTCTGCACTGAAGGTATTTTTATCAGTTTGATGACCAGCTATACCAAGGTCTGTGCCGGTAGCGATCCAACGCTTCCCATTTTCGGTTTCAACTACATAAGGCATCTGGTCGACCATCGAGGGATCGGCATTGTCTAAAAAGATAGTTTCTGGCATAAACCTAAGATCCACGTGGCTGTCACCGGAGATAATACTGTAACTCATCTCTTAACACCTTCCTCTAGTATATAATTATTGCGGATATTTGTTTTAACCGATTTTTATCCAAAACCAAATTTGATCCATTCTTGCATAAGCGGTCTGCGGAATGATCGCCTAGTTTTAGTGTTTTATTTGTAGATGATGGTAAATAGGGCTTGTTACTATGTCAAGAAGGTGTTTGGAAACATTAGTTTTGTAGCATAACTGCGGCAGCTTTATCAGTTGACTGTATGGAACAGTTGAGGGCAAAAAAATATGCTATAATAGCATCATAAAATTTAATATTAAACGCTATGAAAGGGAGTACTAGCGAGACCCCCGACGGCAAGTGAATCGGGGATAGTGTGAACCCGATGTCGAAGGATCGTGAACTCGCCCTGGAGCGGCTGGCCTGAATTTAGTAAGGTTGGACGGTTGGACCCGTTATAGATCTTCTTGAGAGTCTTACGAAGCGTTTGTAAGAAATTAGGGTGGTAACGCGGGAGAACCCAATCCCGTCCCTTTTGTGGGACGGGATTTTTTTTTAATAATGGCAGGGGATATTATGGCAAACGAAAAGGTTGCAATTTTTGACACTACGCTTAGAGATGGCGAGCAAACCGCAGGAGCTGGAATGACAACCCAAGAGAAATTGGAGTTGGGGAAGCAACTTGAACGCTTGGGTGTAGACATAATTGAGGCGGGATTTGCTGCGAGTTCTCCGGGGGATTTTGAGGCTGTGGCCACATTAGCCAAGGAGTTGCAAGGTCCCATTGTAGCCTCTCTAGCTAGAGCCAACCCAAACGATATAGATATGGCATGGGAAGCAATCAAGAGTGCTTCTAAGCCTAGGATTCATGTGTTTTTGTCCAGTTCGGATATCCATATAATGCATCAACTTAGGCGTAATCGTGAGGAAGTTATGGATATGGCAGTCACCATGGTAGCAAGAGCAAGAGGTTACTGTGAGGATGTGGAATTTTCGCCTATGGATGCTACTAGAACAGAACCCGCTTATCTATACGCAATGCTAGAGGCCGTCATAAAAGCTGGAGCTACCACAATAAACATCCCAGATACTGTGGGGTATTCGATACCATCGGAATTTTCGTTACTGATAAAAGGTGTTAAGGAAAATGTGTCAAATATTTCGAACGCTATTATTAGTGTTCATTGTCACAACGACTTAGGTTTGGGTGTAGCCAATAGTTTGGCAGCTGTTCAAGCAGGAGCTCGTCAGGTCGAGGGTTGCATAAATGGCCTTGGTGAACGGGCGGGTAACGCATCCCTTGAAGAAATTATCATGGCTATTGATACGCGTAAGGACTTTCTCAAGGTTTACACGGATATAAACACATCTCAGCTTTATCGTACAAGCAGAATGGTAAGCGATATATCGGGGTTCCCCATTCAGCCGAATAAGGCTATTGTAGGTCAAAATGCCTTTAGGCATGCTTCTGGAATTCATCAGGATGGAGTGCTGAAGGAACGCCAGACCTATGAGATTATGGATCCTTTGACCATAGGATGGCCGAGTGGCAACGGAGTTGTCTTAGGTAAACTTAGTGGACGTGCGGGTCTGAGATCTAGATTAGAGGAATTGGGGTATAAACTAGAAAAAAACGAGTTGGATCTTGCCTTCGAGTCCTTTAAAGCGCTGGCGGATAAGAAGAGAGAAATATCTGATCGGGACTTGGAAGCTTTAATGTCAGAACACCTCCGTGCCGATGTGGAGCAATATTCATATGCCTTAGATCAAGTCCAAGTAGCTTGCGGTGATCACGAAATACCCACCGCTACAGTCAGGTTAATTGGACCAAATAACGAAGTTTATGTAGACGCCTGTACGGGTACTGGACCAGTAGACGCCGTATATAAGGCTATAAACCGTATTATCGGAGTTTCTAATACATTGTGTGAATTTACTGTTAACTCTATAACTGAGGGGGTAGATGCGTTAGGAGAGGTTACGATCAGGATTCAAAATAAGGATAGAATATACGTAGGACGGGCATCTGATACGGATATTATTGTAGCCAGTGCGAAAGCCTATATGAATGCGCTCAATAGATTGATAACGTTAGAGGCGGCAGGGAAACAATCCCTTACCGGAATCCCCAACCCGTAGAACTTCTCTCTGAGTAGATGTGATTCGGTAGTTTCTTGTACAATCAAGTTCCACTGAGGGAATGTTTTGAACAGTAATCTGCAAGGAGAGAATATTAAAAATGTCTGCCCAAACTCTATTTGAAAAAATTTGGCGCTCCCACGTCGTAGAAGATAAGGAAGGTAGCCCGCCTCTAATTTATGTTGATTTGCATCTGGTTCACGAAGTTACTTCGGCTCAAGCTTTTGAGGGTTTGAGAATCGCCCAACGTAGGTTGCGGAGGCCTGAAAAGACCATTTGTACTGTAGATCATAATGTCCCCACCTGGAACAGATCTAAACCAATCACTGACGGTGTAGCATTGCAACAAATAGAAACGCTACAAAAGAATGCCAAAGAGTTTGGGGTTAAACTTTATGATATTAAGGACTCAAATCAAGGGATAGTCCATATAATTGGTCCGGAATTGGGATATACGCAACCCGGACAAATAATTGTGTGCGGAGACAGTCATACGTCTACTCATGGGGCATTTGGAGCTTTAGCCTTCGGCATAGGTACATCTGAGGTCGAGCATGTAATGGCTACGCAATGTTTATTACAAGAGAAACCCAAGACTATGGAAATAGCAGTCAAAGGAGACCTGCCCTTTGGTGTGACAGCAAAGGACTTGATTTTAGGAATTATTGGAGAGATAGGAATTGATGGAGCAAACGGTCATGTTATTGAATATACAGGAGACGCCATAAAACAGTTGTCCATGGAAGGTCGCATGACAATTTGCAACATGTCCATCGAAGGAGGTGCTAGATCGGGTATGATAGGCCCAGACATAACTACTTTTGATTATGTTAGAGGGCGTCCACAGGCACCTAGTGGAAAGGCATTCCAAAAAGCTTTGGAATATTGGGAGGGCCTTTGTACTGATAAGGGTGCAGTTTTTGACAAGATTGTTGAAATAGAAGCAACCCATATGGAGCCTTTCGTTACTTGGGGTACTAATCCGGGCATGGTGGCTGGTATTACGGGTAGAATTCCTGAACTCTCTGCATTTGGAGACGATGCCGATAAAACTGCTGCAGAAAGAGCTCTCAAATACATGGGACTTGAACCAGGAGACAAAATTCAAAGCATAAATATTGATAGGGTCTTTCTCGGTTCATGTACAAATGGCCGGATTGAAGATCTTCGCTCGGCTGCCAATGTAATAAAGGGCAAAAAAGTCAATTCTAAGGTTTATGCTATGGTAGTTCCGGGTTCTACAAGTATAAAGAAACAAGCTGAATTGGAGGGGTTGGATAGAATTTTTCAAGATGCTGGTTTTGATTGGAGAGAAGCCGGGTGTTCTATGTGTTTGGGTATGAATCCTGATGTGCTTTCTGCTGGGGAGCGTTGTGCATCCACTTCAAATCGCAATTTTGAGGGCCGCCAAGGTAAAGGAGGTCGAACTCATTTAGTCAGCCCAGAGATGGCAGCTGCTGCTGCAGTGGCGGGCCATTTTGTAGACATAAGGGACTGGGAGTAATCATGGAATCATTTACAAAACACACGGGTCTGGTCGTTGCGTTAGATCGGGTGAATGTTGATACGGATCAGATTATTCCGAAGCAATTCTTGAAACGTATAGAAAGGACCGGTTATGGACAGTATCTTTTCTTTGATTGGAGGTTTTCGGAATCTGGAGAACCCGATCCAGAATTCGTTCTCAATGATTTACGATATAAAGGGGCTAGTGTACTAATAACCGGAAGGAATTTTGGGTGTGGATCTTCAAGAGAACACGCGCCTTGGGCACTACAGGATTATGGGTTTAGAGTTATCATGGCACCAAGTTTTGCAGATATTTTTCGCAATAATTGCTTACAGAACGGGATATTGCCGATAGAGTTGACAGAAGATCAGATTGCCCAATTGTCTACTAAGGCTAATGGAAAACTAGAAGGTTACGAAATTGCAGTGGATTTAGAGCTTCAGTCTATATCTGACGGAGATGGATTATTTATGGACTTTAAAATTGATGAGTTTCGACGGTATTGCCTTTTGAATGGATTGGATGACATAGGTCTTACTTTGCTTAAAGAAGATAAGATCACCGAATTTGAACATAGCAATGGAATTATTTGATGGAATATTCCATTGCTATGTTGCCGGGTGATGGCATTGGCCCGGAAGTTTTATTGGAAGGGCAGAAAATTTTAAGTCTTATCGGGAGTAAGTTTGGCCACGATTTCAGATTCAAGCAGGGATTGATAGGCGGGGCTGCCATAGATTGTGAAGGGACAGCTCTTCCCGAATCCACTATAAGTCTCTGCAAAGATAGTGATGCTGTACTGTTAGGAGCAGTAGGGGGTCCTAAGTGGGATGATCCTAATTCCTTAGTCCGTCCTGAGCAAGGCCTGTTAGGCATACGTAAAGAGTTGGAACTTTTTGCTAATCTTAGGCCGATAAAAGTCTACAAGTCTTTGGTTAATTCAAGTCCGGTAAAGCCTGATGTGCTTCATGGTGTGGATATGTTGGTCGTCAGGGAACTTACGGGAGGATTGTATTTTGCCAAACCTAAGCGACGTTACACAAATGCGATAGGCCGTAGTGCTGTAGATACACTTAGATATAATGAGGTGGAAGTAAGACGCATTTTAGAGTTTGGATTTGAATTGGCCCAGGGGAGAAAAGGTAAAGTTACTTCCGTAGACAAGGCAAATGTACTAGAGTCTTCGCGCCTCTGGAGAGAAATTGCTGAAGAAGTGAGCCTGGAATACCCAGAGGTGGAATTAGACCACGTTTTGATTGATACGGCTGCGATGCAATTGATCCAGAACCCCGCTGGGTTCGATGTTATCGTGACTGAGAATACCTTTGGGGATATTTTGACAGATGAAGCATCGGTTCTTTCAGGATCCATGGGCTTACTGCCTTCCGCTAGCCTTTCAACTGTATCAGACTTACGGCGATATAGAATGGGCCTTTACGAGCCAATTCATGGAAGCGCGCCGAATATAGCTGGCTTAGGTATAGCTAATCCGATCGCTGCGATTTTAAGCGCAGCAATGCTTTTGAGGATTTCCTTTGCCATGGAGTCCGAAGCCAGGTTGATTGAAACTGCAGTTGAAGATGTTTTAGATAGCGGAATTAGGACTAAAGATCTAGCCCTATCTGGTGAGAAATATGTATCCACTGTTTGTATGGGCAAAGAGATAGGTGAGAGAGTCTGGAAATCTGGTATAGACGAAGTAATAAAGAGTTAGCTATATTTCACTGGCCATGTCTTTTTTGCTTTAAATCTAATGTTTTATGGCGACCCGGAGGGGATTTGAACCCCTGATCTCTGGCTTGACAGGCCAGCATGTTAACCACTACACCACCGGGCCGTGCGCATACTCTAATGTTACTGCTGATACGTCGCTGAAATATCAAACCACGAATCTTACCGCCGATTCTATCACAGGGCGACTCTTTTGGTCAGGTATTTCACAATCTGTAGAATCCTGGGCTCACGGCCCTGGATTAGAAGCTTCAACCTATCCCATTAAAACCTATACTTATTTTATCTCCATTAACAATTACGGGAGTGATGTGATCTCCTCCCGTTAATTTTTCCAGGTCCGCTATTGATTCTGATGCTATGGAAATGTCAATTTCAGTGTATTCGATCCCTTGGTTATCGTAGTCCCACTTTACCGCTGCAGAGTATGCGCAGTCTGGGTGAGTGTATACAATTATTTTTGGGGTTTGAGAGTTGGCCACTAGCACACCTCATAAGGATTCAGAGGACTTATTTTAACCAAGCTTATAGGGTTTTTTCAATCTATATCCAAACTATTGGGATGCATTACTAATTCCATCTCTGTAATTCCCGTGTTTTATCCGTACCGAGTTTGTATTATTAGCGCCAGAAAGGTTTTTCATAGAGATCACAAAAGACTAAGACCCGAGCATTATCCACAGTTATTGACAGGAGCAAAAAAAATGTTAGTATGTACTCTGCCCTTGTTGTGTTCAATCTATATCTATTTGTTCTCTCATCATTTCTAATCACCGGATATTTTAATGTCCGGATTTTTCAAAAAAGTTTAGCGTCCAAGGAGTAATGAAACAAATGCCCTTGTCATTGGCTCGTACTGGTAAGAATGGCCCCAGCCTAGCATCTTACGCAAAAATTTCCAAAGTGTTAGATGTCCCAAATCTCATTCAAATGCAAATTAATTCGTTTGAATGGTTAAGAAACTCTGGACTGTCAGAAGTTTTGCGCGAGGTTTCCCCAATCCAAGATTTTACTTCTAACAAGTTTGAGCTGTATTTTGAAGACCATGCCTTTAAAGACCCTAAATATTCTCCAGAAGAATGCAAAGACAAAGAGATTACTTATTCGGCATCGCTTTGGGTGAAAACCAGACTTGTGACCAAGGAAACAGGGGTGATTAAAGAGCAAGAAATCTTTATGGGTGACCTGCCTATTATGACTGATAAGGGTACATTCGTAGTGAATGGAGCCGAAAGGGTGGTGGTTAGTCAATTGGTAAGGTCTCCGGGCGTCTATTTCGTGTTAGATAAGGATACGACAAGTAGTCGGAAGCTATGCTCTGTAAAGCTTATTCCCTATAGGGGAGCTTGGTTGGAGTTAGAGACCAGCTCCAAGAATATCATTTCAGTTAAAGTGGATCGTAAGAGAAAAGTGGCTGTCACCACTTTTTTTAGAGCCTTAGGTATTTTTAACGACGAGGAAATCGTAGGATTGTTCTCCAAAGTTGATAAAGATCCTGATCGTCCCTACATGCAATCTACACTCGATAAAGATGGATATATAGAAGAAATGTCCGTTAATTTCAAGACAGAAGATCTGAAGAAGGTTTGGAGTTGGCTGCATCCAGATAAAGAATTTGATGATGCGAATGCTAAAAAGATTGCGAATGCCCAGCTGGAATTTTACCGCCGATTGAGACCGGGCGAGCCACCTAGTTTGGATAACGCTTATAACCTAATCAGAAATTTGCTTTTTGAACCACGTAGATACGACCTAAATAAGGTAGGCAGGCATAAGCTCAACGCTCGTTTGAATCTTAAGAAACCTTTGAGTCAGCGAGTATTAGATCTAGACGATCTGATAGCAATAGTGCGAACCATGATAGAGCTTAATAATGGCATAGGTAAACCGGATGATATCGACCACCTTGGAAATAGGCGGGTTCGATCGGTTGGCGAACTAGTTCAAAATCAAATGCGAGTGGGTTTGTTGAGGATGGAGAGAATGGTGAAGGAGAGGATGACTCTTATTGATCCAGAGGCAGCTACTCCTCAGGCATTGGTTAATATACGGCCGGTAGTCGCGTCTGTCAGGGAATTTTTTGGAGGCTCTCAGCTGTCACAATTCATGGATCAGACAAATCCATTAGCAGAACTGACTCATAAGCGGAGATTATCAGCACTAGGACCAGGTGGATTGTCGAGAGAAAGAGCAGGTTTTGACGTTAGAGATGTGCACTTCTCTCATTACGGTAGGATCTGTCCTATTGAGACACCAGAAGGTCCTAATATTGGCCTCTTAAGCTCTCTAGCAAGTTACGCTCGAATTAATTCCTTTGGGTTTATAGAATCGCCTTATAGACGAGTTTTCAAGGAACTCAATAATACTGATGAAGATCTACTCGGTAGAAATTCTACAGAACTTATTCTAGATGATGATGGGACTACAATTGTCAGGGCTGGAAGTAAGATCACTACACCAGCTGTTAAGAAGTTGAGTGAACTAAGTAAACGGAAAATAGCTGTGCGTCCTTTCGTATCCGTAAAAGAGAAGGATATAGTCTACCTGTCGGCTGATGTCGAAGAAACTCATATCATTGCACAGGCTAATATACCATTGGATAAAAAGGCCCAAATAATTGGGGACAGAGTGGAAGTTAGGGATGGGGACAATTATGCGGAAGAATCTGCTGATCATATCGATTATATGGACGTATCACCCATGCAAATCATGAGCATATCTGCATCGTTGATACCGTTCCTTGAACATGACGATGCTAATAGAGCATTAATGGGATCCAATATGCAAAGACAGGCAGTGCCCCTACTTAGGCCGCAAGCTCCCCTTATAGGAACCGGAATTGAGGGAAGGGTTGCTCAAGATAGTGGGCAGGTGGTTTTGTGTGAATTAGATGGTGTGGTTTCGTCTGTAACAGGAACTGAAGTGGTTGTTTCGAATGAGCAAAATGGGAATAACCATTCCCATAGACTGACCAAGTTTTCCAGAACTAACCAGGGGACTTGTTTTAATCAACGCGCCATTGTGGACAAGGGACAACTCGTAGCAAAAGGGGATGTTCTAGCTGACAGCTCTTCCACTGAGCAGGGTGAATTAGCCTTGGGGAGAAATGTTTTAGTAGCTTTCATGAGTTGGGGTGGTTACAACTATGAGGATGCCATCATACTTAGTGAGGATCTGGTTAAAAGAGACTGCTTTACTTCCATTCATGTCGAAAAGCACGAGATGGAATCTAGGGAAACCAAATTAGGGCCAGAAGAGATTACTCAAGATATTCCAAACGTTGGTGAAGAGAGTTTGATGGACCTCGACGAACGCGGAATAATTCGTATAGGGGCCAACGTTGGCCCAGGAGACATTTTGGTTGGCAAGGTTACTCCTAAGGGAGAAACCGAACTAACAGCTGAGGAAAAGCTACTTAGAGCAATTTTTGGTGAAAAATCTAGAGATGTCAAAGATACATCTCTCAGGGTTCCTCATGGAGAGCGAGGCAAAGTCATAGCTATGAAGATCCTTTCTAAGGAAGATAAAGACGAGTTGCCTGCAGCGGTAAATGAAGCCGTTAGGGTTTGGGTTGCCCAAACAAGAAAGATTTCCGTTGGAGATAAGATGGCTGGTAGGCATGGTAACAAGGGAGTAGTGGCACGGGTTTTGCCAGTAGAAGATATGCCGTACCTGCCGGATGGAACTCCCGTTGATATCATATTGAATCCTATCGGTGTGCCTTCTAGAATGAACTTGGGTCAAGTTTTAGAAACCCATTTAGGATGGGTAGCTAAGCACCTGAACTTCAAAGCTGTAACCCCTATTTTTGATGGCGCTACAGATATCGCGATTGAGGATGGATTGGCTAGAATTTGGTTCTTGGAACAATCAGGGTCACTCTCGTTTCAACCAGGACTGGAACAACCTGAAATTGATCTAGATAGAGCTGGAGAATGGCTAAAGACAAAAGGGTATGACCCTGAAAGTGTTTGGGATCTTTCAGTAACTGGTGAAGCTGGGCAAGTAGCATTAAAGATTTGGTTGGAAAGCTTAGGTGTTTCCTCTCGTGAGATGGATGTAAACGAATTGCAGGCAGAGGCGCTTAGATTGCAAGAGGAAGAACGACTGGCACCTCCTACATTTGGAAAAACCATTCTTTATGACGGCCAAACTGGAGAACAATTCGGTCAACCCGTGACTGTAGGATATATATACATGTTGAAGCTGGTTCACCTAGTTGAAGATAAAATACATGCCAGATCAACAGGACCTTATTCTCTCATTACGCAACAACCTCTTGGTGGGAAGGCCCAGTTTGGTGGTCAGCGTTTTGGAGAGATGGAAGTGTGGGCCTTGGAAGCATATAGTGCTGCGTACAACCTGCAGGAAGTACTGACGGTAAAATCAGATGACGTGTCTGGAAGGGTTAAGACCTATGAGGCAATCGTTAAAGGAGAGGATATTGTCGAGCCTGGGATTCCAGAATCCTTTAATGTTTTGGTTAAGGAATTGCAGAGTCTTGGCTTAGCCGTAGAACTTTTACATGAAGAAGGACCAACGGGTTTTACGCCAGAATCCGATAAAACGGAAGAGTTATCCGATCTCGAACAGATAGAGGCCTTGGTTGGAGCTAAAGAGATGTCAGATGAGACAGAACTAGCTAAAGCGGCATTGCTAACTGATTTCGAAAAGGGATCAGATCAGGAAACGTCCGATGAAAAAAAGGAAACTCTGGATACAGGAAAGGAAGATGAGGTAGAAGCCTTATCTCAAGCCGGAGAGTTGGCCGAGGACGAAACATTGATTGAAACAGATGGATCCAAGGATACTACAGAGTAATATAATTTTTTAGATAAAGAGGCCAAGTATAAAATGGTTGGAATAGCAGATAGAAACGACCTTAATTCGGTTAACTTTAATGCCATTAGAATATCTATAGCGTCTGCTGAACAAATCCGAAGTTGGTCTCACGGCGAAGTTACAAAACCAGAGACTATTAACTACAGGACTCTACGACCCGAAAAAGACGGACTCTTCTGTGAGCGAATCTTTGGTCCCACCAAAGATTGGGAATGTTTTTGTGGCAAATATAAAAGGATTAGGTATAGAGGGGTAATCTGCGACAGATGTGGAGTGGAGGTCACTAGATCTCGTGTGAGACGGGAAAGGATGGCACATATAGAGTTGGCTGCCCCCGTGGCTCACATTTGGTTCAGTAAAGGAACACCAAGCAGGCTGGGTCTACTTATGGATCTTTCCCCCCGAAATTTAGAACGGGTTCTCTATTTTGCCCAGCACGTAGTTATTAGTGTTAACTCTGATATCCGCGAGTCTATTAAAGACCAGGAGAGACAGAATTACGAACAAAACGTCGAAACTGCAAAAACTAACTTTAGGAAATCCTTGAGCGACGTTAGCGGTGGTCCTATAGAAGAAGATCTTCTTCTAGATAACGAACGGGACTTAGTAGACAGATTGTACCTTACGTTGGACCTTACGGAAGAGATTAAAAGTGAAGTCGATATTTTGCTTCAAACTTTGGAAGAAGAATTGGAAAAGCTTCAGTCTGAATACGAAAATAAAGTAGATGAATTGGATGACTTAAAGCCACTTCAACTGATTACAGAAGGAAGACTGAGAGATCTGAAGGGAAAATATGGAGATGCATTCCAGGCTGGAATGGGCGCAGAAGCCGTCATGGAATTTCTAAAGAATATTGATTTGCCAGCCCTCAGAGACTCGCTACTTTATGAGATGCAAACCACCTCTGGGCAACGACGCAAGAAAGCAATTAAACGTTTGAGAGTAGTAGAGGCTTTCAGGAAAAGTGGTAACAAGATTGGTTGGATGCTCTTGAGGGTTTTGCCTGTTTTGCCTCCAGAGTTACGTCCTATGGTTCAGTTAGATGGAGGACGTTTTGCCACTAGTGACCTGAATGACCTATATCGTCGTGTAATCAATCGTAATAATAGATTGAGAAGGCTAATGGAATTGGCGGCCCCTGAAATAATCGTTCGTAACGAAAAACGAATGTTGCAAGAGGCTGTAGACGCTTTGATAGATAACGGGCGAAGAGGTAGACCAATTCAAGGGAGTCATAATCATAAACTGAAGTCGTTGTCCGACTTATTGAGAGGTAAGCAAGGGAGATTTCGTCAAAATCTTTTGGGTAAGCGAGTTGATTATTCTGGACGTTCGGTAATAGTAGTTGGACCAGAGTTAGAACTTCATCAGTGTGGTATACCAAAACGTATGGCATTGGAGCTTTTTAAGCCATTTGTGATGCATAAACTAGTTCTATTGGGTATGGCTCCAAACATCAAATCAGCCAAGCGTATGGTAGAGAGGGCTGCAGATAATGTTTGGGATATTCTTGAAGATGTTATCCGAGAGCGACCAGTGCTTTTAAATAGAGCTCCAACTCTTCATAGGTTAGGTATACAAGCATTTATGCCAGTGTTAATTGAAGGTAGTGCGATTCAACTCCATCCTTTGGTTTGTACCGCCTTTAATGCCGATTTTGACGGGGATCAAATGGCTGTGCATGTTCCGCTTTCACAGAAGGCAGTTCAAGAAGCGAAAAATACGATGCTGAGCACTCGCAATATGCTTTCTCCTGCATCAGGGGAGCCGTTGGTAGCCCCAACTCTTGATATGGTCTTAGGTTGTTACTATCTAACCAACATTAGAAGTAAAGCTGTTGGTACCGGCAAAACTTTCATGTCTTTTGATCAGGCTAAATTGGCATATGATACAGGCCATCTAGATCTTCAGGCTGAGATAAAGGTTTGGAACTCTAAGGAAGATAATGGTTGGATCGACACATCAGTTGGGAGAGTTTTATTTAATGAGATTCTTCCACCGGAACTTGGTTTTCGCAACCACGTTGTTAATAAAGGAGTGTTGAAAGATCTTACCGGAGAATGTTATAGACTAATCGGAGCTGATGAGACCGCTGCTACTCTGGATAGGATAAAGAACTTGGGATTTCATTATGCGATGAAGTCAGGTATAACCATTGCTATTAACGATATTAGAGTATCACCACGTAAGAAACAGGTGATAGATACTGCTACGAAACAAATTGAGTCGTTCGCTAGTGATTATATGCAAGGGCTTATGACGGAAGAAGAACGGTATAGCCATGCAGTAGACACATGGACAAATGCTAGTGATCAGATGGAAGAAATAGTGAAAGATGAACTAAACAGCTACGGAGGAATTGCGGTAATGGCTATTTCCGGTGCGAAAGGGAATATTGCTCAGATTAAACAGATGGCGGGTATGCGTGGTCTCATGAGCAATCCCAAAGGTAAAATCATTGATTTGCCGATTAAGTCCAGTTTTAGAGAAGGACTCACTGCACTAGAATATTTCATATCCACCCACGGAGCCAGAAAAGGTTTGGCTGATACGGCTCTGAGGACGGCTGACTCTGGATACTTAACTCGTAGGTTAACAGACGTAAGTCAAGATGTAATAATACTTATGCGAGATTGTGGAACTACGGAAGGAGTTACGCTGATTCCTACGGTAAATGAGCCATTACTGGCATCTATGGAAGAGCGGGCCCTTGGCCGCATGTCTGCTGCTCCAGTGGTTAATCCTGAAACTGGTGAGATAATTCTTGATCGTAGTGAAGAAATAAACGAATCTGTTCTAGAAGAAATGAAATCGTTTAGCGTTACCGAAATCTTAGTCAGATCTCCGTTGACATGCCAGACTCCGAGAGGTCTATGCCAGTTGTGTTATGGGCGTAGCCCAGCTACTGGACATTTAGTAAAGATGGGGGAAGCCGTTGGAATAATAGCTGCCCAAAGCATTGGGGAACCCGGAACACAATTGACTATGAGAACGTTCCATACCGGTGGGGTAGCTGGTATAGATATAACTAGTGGTTTGCCTAGAGTAGAGGAAATATTTGAGGCGCGAATTCCAAAGGGCGCTGCTGTCCTATCGGATATCGACGGTAAGCTTGAGGTATTTGAAGATCTTGAAGGCCGTAGGTTAAAGATCACGAATAGTGAAGATTATCGCGAGGATTATCTTTTGCCAGAAAAATCAAATGTTGTAGTTAAAGATGGCCAGGAAATTGAAGCCGGCACTCCAATGGCACTACCAAGAAAAAAACAGAAGGATTCCGAAGAACAGACTGCAGAAATAGTTGCCAACGTAGGAGGTAAAGTGAAAGTTAATGGATCTACTATTTCTGTTATTTGGTCGGATGTCGAGGAACGTGAATATGTCGTGCCAGCTTCAGCTATGCTGTTAGTGAATGATGGCGAAGAAGTTATGGCTGGAGAGGCTCTAACAGTGGGGCCCCTCAATCCGCATGATATATTGAGAGTGAAGGGAAAAGAAGCAGTCGAGAGGTATATGGTATCTGAAGTACAACGTGTGTATAGGTCTCAGGGTGTCTCTATCCATGATAGGCATATAGAAGTAGTCACAAGGCAGATGATGAGAAGAGTTCATGTGGAAACTACCGGGGATACAGATTATATACCTGGACAAATTATCGACATCTTTAATTTCCAGGCAAAAAATGCAAAGATACTCGCAGAAGGTGGAGAACCTGCAACGGCCAGACCAGTTTTGTTAGGCGTGACTCGATCTTCGCTTTTAACAGACAGCTTTTTAGCAGCAGCATCCTTCCAAGAAACCACTAGAGTGCTGACCGAAGCCTCTGCTGGAGGCGCCGTAGATCGATTGCGAGGCTTAAAGGAGAACGTGATCATCGGTAGGCTTATACCTGCTATGACTCATCCAGACCATCTAGCCCAATCAGAGGAAGGTCTTTTGGGAAGCGATGACCTTACGTTGGATGATGTTGAATTAGATTTGTTGTCTAGTGGCCTTTTAGGTGATATATCAGGCCCAGTGCCGGACCAAGTTGTAGCTGATGATCTTCAGAATTCCATTATTCAAACGGATGAACTAGTAGTTGAACAAGACATGAATGAGCCGACTAGTGAACAGTTAGCGTCACTAGAAAGTGAAGAGAGTGAATAGCAAGAATTCATTTAACTGGTTTATTGAGCACGATATAGTTGTAGTTTAGTCTGCTTTGGGGAAACCTGCACATGTCAGGATGCAAGTCCTTTAGGGGGCGGTTAGCTCAGATGGTTAGAGCACTGCGTTGACATCGCAGAGGTCACTGGTTCGAGTCCAGTATCGCCCACCACTCTTTTTGGGTACGATAGAAAATTGTGGAATACACTGCTCAATTTGATGACTATGATGCTGGATATTCTAGGGAATCGGTGGATGTATGACGGGTAGAAGGAATTGGACTAGATTGTGTTCAAAGCCTTGGCAACTACGTTAATCTCTTTAACCATGGTTTTGAATCTGTCAAAGGTCAATGCCTGTGCTGCATCACATTTAGCCTCTGCTGGATTGGGATGCACATCGACAATTATTCCATGTGCCCCGGCGGCGATAGAAGCCAATGAGATAGGAGGTACAAGTTCCCAAGATCCTGTACTGTGACTAGGATCTGTTATCACTGGTAAATGACTAAGCTTCTTTATAACAGGGATTGCTGTTATGTCTAAAGTAAACCTTGTACCAGTCTCAAATGTTCGAATCCCACGCTCACATAGAATTACTTGTTCGTTGCCTCCTGATAGGATGTATTCTGCTGCAAGAAGCCATTCTTCGTATGTGGAGGAAAAACCGCGCTTGAGTAAAATTGGTTTATTGATTTTCCCAGCAGCGTCCAAGAGGTTGAAATTCTGGGCACTTCTTGTGCCAATTTGGAGTATGTCCGCATAGGAAGCCACCATGCCTATGTCTTCTACTGCCATGACTTCTGTGATCGTAGGAAGGTTATAAGCCCGACCAGCCTTTGCTAGAAGTTTTAAGCCTTGAACCCCCATTCCCCGAAAACTGTAGGGTGAAGTCCTTGGTTTGAAAGCTCCTCCTCGGAGTATGTGGCTACCCGACTCTTTAACGATGGCTGCAGTATCCATAACCTGTTTCTCGGATTCGATGGCGCATGGACCAGCTATTATCACAGGATCGTTATTTCCACCTATGACTGTATTACCGATCGTTATAGTAGTATCTCTAGGTTTAAATTCCCGAGTGGCTAGTTTGTAGGATTTTGAAATACGGACAACTTCGACGACACCAGGAAGCCGTTCAATTTCCTCTTTCAATTCTGGGAAGATTTGTCCAACTATTCCTATAACGGTTCTTTCTTCGCCTTGTGACAGGTGGTATTGAAGACCATGTCCTACTATGTGCGATTGAACCTTTTCAATCTCTTCGCTTCCACTGTTATATTTCATCACTACAATCACTAGTATTTCACTTCCAATAAAAATCCATTCTATCTATTTTTATTACGTAAGTCGCTAATATCATGCGATATTATTCGACAAAATATCTAAGGGTCCAGTCCTTGAGTTCTAAGCCCGACCGCTTCATTGAGGTATACGTAGACTAGGTCCTCCGGGTGTTTATTGGTATTTATGAGTATAAGAACCCGAATGCATTGGGGCAAGGAGTTTGGGACCGACATTTCATGAGCACAAAGCATTCCCACGTTCATCCAGCCTAATTTCCTTATGGCAAGGGCTGGAAATTCGGCGTTTAGGTCAGTTGTAGTAGAAAACCAAGCGGCTGCTATCTCGCCGATTATAAGGTCGTTAGCACGCACTATCTCGAGCAATAATTGAGTAGTCGCAGTTATGATTGCGGTTTTCGTGTTTTCTTCAATGGTTGTAGCCCCTCTTATTGCCAAGCATTTGGTCACTAATATTCCTCCTCGCATAAGTCGTTTGCTGATCCACGGAGTTCTTTTACAAACTCTATTGCTTTTTGTTTTCTCTCAATTTTCGAATAGCTTTGTAATATTTTGACCAAAGCACTGCCTACAATGCCTGCATCGGCAATCTGCCCGATCTTTTTCATATGTTCTCTGGTCGATATCCCAAACCCTAGTCCCAATGGAAGATCACTATGGGCACGGACTCGTTTTATAAAAATGCCTAGGTCCTCGGGGAAAGAATCACGTGTTCCAGTGATTCCTGTTACTGTTACGCAGTAAATAAAACCTCTAGCCTTAGAACAAACGAATTCTATTCTCTTATCAGTACTGTTGGGAGATAATAAAGGAATTAGGTCTATTCCTGATGTTTGGCAGTGGTTTAGTAATGGTTGTGATTCGTCCGCTGGTAGGTCTGGAACGATCAGGCCGTCCACACCGTTAGTTGATGCTTCGCGACAAAATTCCTCAAGGCCATAGTTAAATAGCGGGTTATAATAACCCATTAAGATTAATGGGGTGTTTGGAATCTGGTTTCTCAAGTCCTTGACTATATCTAGGCAATCCTGCAAGTTAACGTTTTGTTTAAGGGCATGCAAGGTTGATTCTTGGATTGTAGCTCCATCGGCCAATGGGTCACTGAAAGGTACTCCTATCTCAACCGCATCGGCTCCGGCTGCTACCAGTGCAGGTATTAGATCCCGGGTAGTTTCCAGATCGGGATAGCCTGCCGTTAGGTAAATAAATAGTGCCGTTCGCCGTTCCATACGTGTTTGGGAGAATTTAAGTTGAATCCGGTTAATTTGTTAACTCCGTGTGTGCCCAGAGACTGTTTCTTAGTATAACATATGGTTCCATATGGTCGCTGTTTGTCCCAATTCAGAGCTGGTGATGGCCCCTAGAAAAGCTATGCAATTTTGAGCTCCATGAGCTATAAAACTACTTGTTAGCGAATGTGTTTTAGCGTAGAGGAACGTAAGGATTAGACCGGCGACAAAAGTTGGTAGATATAGCACTGGGTCAATGTGGAAAAGGGCGAATACAAGAGAGCTTCCAGTGGCCCCTAGAAATAAACCGAATCTCTTTGTGACGGCTGGGAAAATAAATCCCCTAAAGAATAGTTCTTCAGCCAGGGGCCCTATGATGATGACAAATAATCCTATAATTACGAGTGACACGGTTGGGAAATTGGTGTTGAATGGCACAGGTTCAGGAGATTCTATGTTCAGAATTGATAGTAGCGGTATGTAGAGTGCCAAAAAACATGAACTGGCGAATAATGCAAAAATAGGCCATAGTAGTAATGATGGTAGCATTTTGGCTGGTGGCACTAACCCCAAAGTTCGAATCGTAGATCGGTATAGTAGCGGCCCCAACCCAATAGACAAGAAAATTAGCATGAAGCTGCTCGTAACCAAAGTTAAGATTATAGCTAGGGATTCATCAGGATTGGTTAACCCAACAATGAGAATGCCTATAATTAATGTTCCAATAAACCACGACAATATGGCAAAAATTACGTCTTTTAATTGCCATGGAACAAAAGATTGAGATTTCCTGTTAATCTGGTCTTTCATGATTTTGAAGAAATCAAACCTAACACTCCTTTCGCAAAGGATCAACACCGGAAGTCTTATGGCGGTAAATGATGCGAGAATGTCATGGAGATGTGGTAAGCTTTGATCCGCCAATACATGTTCGATTACACAGATGGAAGTCACCCCCCAACCTATCAACCGCTAGCTACTCGAATGCGCCCCCAAACTCTTGACGAAATGTTAGGACAGTCTCACTTGTTAGGGAAAGATTGTGTTTTCAGAAAGTTCGTTGAAGATGACGAGATTCCTTCTTTTGTTTTGTGGGGTCCACCTGGTACGGGAAAGACCACTCTAGCGAGACTTGTTGGAGGCAAATCCAAATCCCACTTTATTGGACTAAGTGGTGTATCGTCAGGCGTAGCAGATATACGTAACATAGTAACGGAAGCCCAAAACCTAGTGAGAGCTACTGGCCAACAGACCATACTGTTTATTGATGAAATACATCGGTTCAACAAATCCCAACAGGATGTCATATTGCCTTATGTCGAAGACGGTGTATTCATCCTGATAGGAGCCACTACCGAGAATCCCGGCTTCGAGATTATTGCACCGCTTCTTTCCAGAAGTAGGGTTTTTACGTTAGAAAAATTGACTTCAAAGCACATTGAAATTCTGATAAACCTGGCTATTTCCGATTGGCATCGTGGTTTAGGATCATATTTCCCGATTATTGAAGATAAGGCAGCTAAATTCTTAGCAGATATTGTTGAGGGTGATGCTAGGCTCGCACTTAACACATTAGATATTGCAGTCAAGGCTACTCGACCATCAAGTGATAAAGTGAGGTTAGTTAATCTCGCTATCATAGAAGATGCTTTACAGCGCAAAATCGTTTCTTTTAGAAGAGACGGCGATGATCATTATAATTTCATAAGCGCTTTTATAAAATCGGTTCGTGGTTGTGACCCAGATGCGGCATTATATTGGTTGGCAAGGATGTTAGAGGCTGGAGAAGACCCTTTGTTTATCGCTCGCCGCCTAGTTGTCCTAGCCGCTGAGGATATAGGCCTAGCTAATCCAGGAGCGTTGGGAGTATCAGTGGCTGCTCAACAGGCCATTCATTTCGTTGGCTTGCCAGAGGCAAGAATTCCACTAGCTGAGGTAACTGTGTATCTTGCACTTAGCCACAAGAGCAACTCTGTGTACAAGGCGATTGACCTTGCTGCGAAGGATGCAAGAAAGACTTCACAGGAGCCAGTTCCGTTTCACTTGAGGAATATCAACAGTATGGCTATTGGGGAAGTTGACTATCGTAAAGCATATAAATATCCACATGATTTTCCAGGAAATGTTGTTGATCAGAATTATCTTCCGCTATCGTTACAATCAAGAAAGTACTATTTCCCTGGTATGCACGAAAATTTGCCAACTGAAACTAAATTAACTAATCGTAAGGACAGTAACAGTTGAGCAACTTATGGGACCTGTGCTAATCGGTCAGCACAAGGGATAAAAGGGCCAAACTTTCTGTTATGGTCTGTTCTGCAACCGCGAACCCAAAATTTTCAATTGGAGTATCTCCAAAATCTGCCCTTAAACCGTAAGTGTTGATTCCTATCATGTGACCTTCTGGGGTTATAAGCGGCCCTCCACTGTTTCCCGGATTTAACGGGGCATCGGTCTGTATTAACCACCGATCGAATTCCGGGTCAGGTCTAAGGCCCGAAACAATACCCTTAGTAATCGATGGGGAGCCCGGGTAGTCTAAGGCGAATCCTATAGCGATTACATCCGACCCTAGTTCTAGTGTTAGACTATCACCGAACGTTATAGGTTTGAATTTGTCACTGCAACACATGTGTATGACAGCTAAATCTTGTACCTGGTTTGAACGATAGAAAACGCCATCAAGTGCACCACGAAAAAATCCACCGGACACTATGATTTGATCCGAACCTGTAATCACGTGATCATTTGTGAGGATCCAGGCTCTCCCCGTGTCCTCGTCAACTGAAAATATAACTCCTGTTCCAGATCCGTCGTTAGTGGAACTTATAGCCCTCACCTTTACCACAGAAGGGAGAACCATCTCCAACATTTGGGGTACTGTTTTAGTAGGAGTTGGGATAGGCTTCGGTGTTTTAGTAGGAGTTGGGGTAGGTAGAGGAGTCTGGGTTGGTGTAGGGGTCGGAATTGGTGTAGGGGTCATAGTTGGGGTAGGAGTAATATAAACAGTGTCTTCTAACTTTGAAAGTCGGTCTAATATATATTCCTGGGGAAGGGTATCCGGAGTTGGACTAGGCATTGGATGAGGACTTTTAATAGCGGGAGTTTCTTTTATAAATGTGGAGATTGGTGCTTGTATATCGGGAATTTCCGTTTTGATTTCATTGTTATCAATGAGTATTGATGATTGAGTGTCAGTTGTTTCAATTTTGGTAGGAGGAAGTTCGTGATTTTCAGGGATTGTCTCTTTTATGCAGGACGAAAAACTAAAGAAAAGCAAAAAGATAAAGAAATATCGTACACGAATATATGAGATGATATGTTTTTGATTTGTCGTAATCAATGGCTTGCATAAATTATGGTAGATATAAAGGATCTTAAGTTAAGATGATAGGCATTTCAATGCATTTGCGATTGCTTCGAGGGTAATATTCACTTCTTCCTGAGTGATATGGCGATGAGTGACCAACCGAATTCTTCCATATACAGAATGGACTCTGACACCTCGTTTTTCAAGTTCACCAACGAGTTTAGACATGGTTCCAAACTCAGGATCGATGTCGAAAAATAGTATGTTGGTTTGGACAGTAGAATTATCATGGATAATCCCAGGGATCGTGGAAAGTCCTTCCGAGATTCTAATGGCAGTTGTGTGATCATCCCGGAGCCGTTCTATCATGGAATCAAGTGCTACTATTCCAGCAGCGGCTATAATCCCCGCTTGTCTCATACCACCTCCCAGCATTTTGCGCCATCTACGTGCTCTATTTATAAAGACTCTGTCTCCACATAGGAGAGATCCAACAGGTGCGCTTAAACCTTTGGATAGGCAAAAGGTTAAGGTATCTGTGTATTTGACTAGTTCCTTCACTGGAGTATCTAAGTATACCGCCGCGTTAAAGATCCTAGCTCCATCTAGGTGTACCTTAATTTGATTCTGACTGGCGATGTCCCATATAGCTTTTGTGTCCTCAACTGTTAGGACTCCACCATTAGACATGTTTTGTGTATTTTCGAGGCATATTAGAGATGTAGGTGGAAAATGGGGATTATTCTTGGGCCTAATAGCACTCGATACCTCCGAAGGATTGAGGGCTCCTTGAGGCTGGTTTCTAACTAGATGTGTTTGGACTCCGCCAAGTGCTGCAGCTCCAGCTGATTCATTCCAGAAAATATGGGCGTTTTCTCCAACAATGATCTCATCACCGCTTCGGCAGTTTGCTAATATTCCAATAAGGTTTCCTTGAGTTCCACTGCTAACGAGTAGCGAGGCTTCCTTTCCCATCAGATCTGCAGCCTTTTCTTCGAGCTTGTTGACTGTAGGATCTTCTCCAGACACATCGTCACCCAAGATAGCGTTTGAAATCGCTTTCCTCATTTCTTCTGTAGGCAATGTAACTGTGTCGCTTCGTAAATCAATAACGTTCAAAAATCACCTCTTCATGATAGAAACTGTGAATGGTGGTTCGAGATATAACACTCTCATCTGGCTTGCCAAACACTAATCATCGATTCTAAGATGATAGTAGTAATTCGCGTTTGGCGCCATACCTGTACTGGAATTAACTACTTGATGATGATATGGAAAAACATTGAGGTAGGCCATTAATTTTAGTAAGAGATGTTGGGGGGCATGTTTTTGTTAAAAGCTTTAGGGTCTCGACAAAATGATTGGATCATATTAGTTGTAATAGGATTTATATATTTAGCGGATCAGATCACGAAGTTATTGGTTGAACGAAATCTATGCCCCTTTCGAAGCATTCCCAGTACTGGTCCCATACAGTTAGTGTGTACTTATAATACTGGGTCAGCATTTGGATTATTCCAGCAACATACAAATATTCTGATATTAGCGTCTATAGTTGGGCTTGGGGTGCTATTCTACATTTATTGGGCATACTATATGCCAAGGTCATTGTTTAGGATAAGTTTAGGGCTTCAATTGGGAGGAGCATTTGGCAATTTGCTTGATAGAGTGTTGTATGGAAGGGTGACTGATTTTATTAAAATTGGTCCGTGGCCTGTTTTTAACGTAGCCGATAGTGCGGTTGTTGTAGGCATGATTATATTAGTTTGGTTGTTAGCTTTTCCTAGCAGAAAGGCAAAAGAGAGAACATCCATAAATGAATTATTTGCACGTAGTAAAATATACGGAAAATTCCCTTGACTGAAAAGATTATAAACATTGTAGCTACTATTAATGCTAATCGTATCGACAAATTTTTGTATGGGGAAGAATTGGACTTGAGTAGAGAGAACATTAAAAAGCTATCAAATCAAGGTTATGTGTTATTGAATGGTGTACGTCCGAAGGTAAGCAATAAAGTCAGGATAGGCGATCATATCTCTATTACGATACCTCCACCCAAGCCACTCGATGTGGTTCCGGAACCGATTCCACTGGAGGTGGTATACGAAGACCACTGCTTAGTAGTCGTGGACAAACCTGCTGGAATTAGTGTCCATCCCGGGCCTGGGCATGAGAGTGGCACTTTGGTTAATGCGTTGTTGTATAGGTATCCTAATTTACCTGGAATTGGTGGCATACAACGACCTGGAATTGTACATAGATTGGATAGGGATACATCGGGTCTAATGGTGGTAGCAAAAACAGGGAAAGCTCATGCCAACATTTCCCAGCAATTCAAGGAAAGAGTTGTAGTTAAGAGATATATTGCGTTAGTAACAGGGACCTTGAAACCCCCAAAGGGGCTGATCAATGGATCAATTGGCAGAGACCGTGCTAATAGGAAACGCATGGCGATTGTCATAGACGGCAAGGATGCGCGAACCTTCTTCTGGATACAAAGGGTTTTGGATAATCATACTGTTGTGGTTGTTAAACCAGAAACCGGCCGGACACATCAGATCAGAGTTCACCTTGCATCTATAGGGCATCCACTGTTCGGCGATCATCTATACGGTAGACGGAACTCTTTACTTCCCCACCACTTCCTCCATGCTCATAGTTTGACTTTTCGACACCCTGATGATGGAAAGGTAATTGAAGCAAAATCTAGTCTTCCAAATAAACTAGAGTTGGTTTTGAATGAATTGGTCAAAATATCTGCAATCGATGAAATCAATAAGGATCATAAATTTTATGATTAGAGTCAGATTCGCACCAAGTCCTACAGGGTTTCCACACGTTGGCAACATACGTACTGCCATGTTCAACTGGCTTTTTGCTCGCCACCACGACGGTAAGTTTATCGTCCGCGTGGAAGATACAGATCAGAATAGGCTAGTGACCGGGGCATTGGATGGGATCCTAGCAGCTTTAGATTGGTTGGGCTTGCAATGGGACGAAGGTCCCAATGTAGAAGGGCCTTATGGCCCATATTTCCAATCTCAAAGATTAGGCCATTATGAATGCATTACCGATCAGTTGGTAAAAGATAATCAAGCCTATTATTGCTATTGCACTCCAGAAAGACTGACGGACATGAGGAAAAGACAACAGGCCCTCAAACAGCCTACAGGATATGATAGGCATTGTTTGAATTTGCCTAGTTTTGAAAGAGAAAAGCTGCATAGAGCATCTAAGGCAACTGTGGTCCGATTCCGTATGCCCAATGATAGACTTGTTATCGTAGAAGATTTAATTAGAGGAAAAGTTTCTTGGGAAAGTAATCTTTTAGACGATTTCGTAATCCTCAAATCTGATAAATTCCCCACGTATCACTTGGCTAATGTTGTGGATGACCATTTGATGGATATAACTCACGTCTTGAGGGCGGAAGAGTGGCTGCCTAGTACACCCAAACACTTGATGCTATACGAAGCTTTGGGTTGGAATGCTCCTTTGTTTGGTCATATGCCAATGATACTGGGTCCTGATAGATCCAAACTCTCAAAAAGACATGGAGCTACGTCAGCTCTCGAATACAAAGAAATGGGATACTTGCCAGACGCGATGGTCAATTTTATGGCGCTTTTGGGATGGTCCCTGGATGATCATACCGAGATTCTCAGTCAACAGACTCTGGTCAAGGAATTTTCGTTGGATAGGGTAGTCAAGTCATCTGCCATATTTAATAAAGAAAAACTTGATTGGATGAATGGGTTATATATAAGGTCCATGGATCTAGATGATTTGACAGTCCGATTAGAAGATTACTGGAAAGAATTTCCTGACCAATCCGTAAATATACCAAATGACGTGAGTCGTGATTATTTGCTAAAGGTCGTATCTTTGATACAAGAAAGACTTAAACTACTTTCTGAAGCGCAAGAATTAACTGGATTTTTCTTCTTGGATGATACTGGCTTGGAGATCATGGAGTTGATTCAAAAGGGCATGGATGCGGAAGTAACATTATTGGCTCTTAATGCCACATTAAATGAACTTAGAGCAATGGACGCTTTCAATGTCCAAAATCTCGAAAAATGCCTACTCAATATTAACACTGAACTAACGTTGTCTCGTGGGCAATTTCTAGGGATGTTACGAATTGCACTAACTGGCAAGAAGATTTCACCTCCTATATTTCAGACAATGGAAGTGCTTGGGAGAGATAGATGTATTAGGCGATTAGAATCGGCCAGGTCTTCGTTAGCATAGATATCCAACTTTGTGATGCTTAAGAGTTAGTTATATGAAACGATTTTTGGGGAAACTTCTTGTGTGGAGGATTCTGGGTATCGGGAGTATTTGTCTGGGGTTGTATTCTCTGTATAGGGCTTTTTTAGATGAAGAATGGTTGGTGGGAATCCTAGGTGGCAGTTTCGTTATAGCAGGCATGTGGTTTGTTGCTAAATCTCGAATGAAGGATTGGCCACCAGCAAACCATGATAACTTCGGATGAAGTCGAGGGGAGAATGCTTAATGGGGTTCGCATTGGTCACCTAATTGAACAATTAAGTTGGGAATATTAATGATGCCAGTTTTGATTGTTTTACAAAGCATAGCGCGTGGTTTGTTAATCGTGGCCTCTAGCCCCTAGGTAAGTTCGTCCATGAGACCATATGGTAGATAATGATGAGTTGTTTCCAGTTCAGCCTCGCTGATATCTAGTTTCTGCCCATAAGGCATCTCATGAATGTGCAGTCCACTTATGGTGAAGTTTCCCATTGACCCGCTAGTGCCAATTAAGACTACGTTTCGGATTTTGTCTATCTGATGTGTTGACAGAATAGCCTGTCGAAGACATTTTAGCGGAGTGTAAATTTAGACAATTTTAACCCAAAAGGATGAGCTCAATCTAAATAGATTGAGCTTCTGGTATGAAACCAAGGAGAATTCTTATATATAATGAGCCTTATGATCCAAGTGACGTTAGGATAAAAAAGGTCAGATCAGGACCTCTATATTGTTAAAACTGTATTTACTTATATTGTTGGTTGTTTTGGTATTTCCAATAGCGAAAGGCGGATTTTCGATCTCTCCGATTGAGGAAGATGTAGCTGCCTATAGATGGAATTTGGGTTGGTGGGAGGCTACACACTTTTGGAACAAATGGATATATAAGGGTAAAATTGCTTTAACGTCCAATAAATCGAACACTGAGCATGAGAATATTCTAGTAAGCTTTTTCAATACAAGCCGTAAAATACATGATCTAGAAGAAAACGCTGGAAACCGAAGAGGAATTCAAAGAACAATATCAACGACTTCTTCAGACGTGATGTCAGCTGGAGAGACCGCCAGTCTACATGAAAGTCAATCGAAGCTTAAGCCTGTAGTGGAGGAATATATAGAGAATATTGTTGGGTCGACTTTGTCTAGGCATGGTTTGGAATCTAGATTGGGAATTTTATGGCCCCCCGTAGATGTAGATTTTTCAGATGCGCCATATGTTTTGATTGTTTCACCCAGGGATAAAATCGAGCGTCAGATGACACTTACGTTAAGCCCTAGTTTGAGTTCTGCAAATATAGATGAATTGGAAAGAGTTCTTATTGCAAGGCATAATGTGTCCGCCTTTATTACTAGTATTGCAGGGATAGCCACGTACCCTAGCATAGTTCCTCCATCTCAAGAACTTAGGGGAAGTTTGCAGTCTTTGATTCACGAATGGCTCCATCAATATTGGTTTTTCCATCCATTGGGACGTAATTATTGGAGAGATTCCAATATGACTACTTTAAATGAAACAGCAGCAAATCTTGCTGGATATGAAATAGGAGAGCAGGTGTTTCAGGCATTACTTGCTAATACAGAAGTTATTGTCGAGGAAGACCAGAGCGAATTCGTATACAAAAAAGAGTTTGACTTCAAGTCCGAGATGAAGCGCACGCGTTTGAGTGTGGAACAAATGTTGTCCGATGGTATGGTGGATGAGGCTGAGACTTATATGCAAGATCGTCGCTTGGTATTCGAAAACGAAGGTTTCTATATCCGTAAGTTAAATCAGGCATACTTTGCCTTTTATGGTTCTTACGGAGATAATCCAGCATCGATTAGTCCAATCAACGATGAGGTCGATAAATATCGGCAATCCTTTAGGTCTATTGGTGAATTTATAAGACACGTTGCAAAATTTTCTACCTATGAAGAATTTCAACAGGAAGCCGGGTTTGAACATTGAATTGAAGAGGGGTTAGATCTAGATTCATTATGTTCTAATGTGTTATTCCGGTCTATTTTCCGAAACCGGTGCAAGCAACGAGATGATCAAGTTAGAAATCTGCGAAAGGAAATTTGGGAAAATGAAAAGTAGAAAGATGTCATTACCCGTGTCTAATATCGGCATGAAAGAATGGGCGGTGGCTATTAAAGCGCTTGAAACTGGGAGATTAACTTTTCTTCTTAGAAAGGGCGGAATTCGTGAAGAAGGAAGGGAATTTTCGTTACCGTATAGGGGTTTTCTTCTCTATCCGACATACGAACACCAGACAAAGGAGCTTTTAAAGAAGGAGTTTAGGGATAGCATCGAGATGACTGAGCCAATAGTCAACGCTGTGAATTTTAATTCATGGGCACATATTTACGGCATTGCAAAAATCACGGATTGGAAAGTTGCCAAAAGATTAGATCCGTTTCACATTTGGGAAGACGATTATATTGTTAAAAAGATTCGTTGGAAACCGCTTTATCCCCTATATGTCATTTTCTTGCGAGTTTACCGTCTAGCCAATTCTCAATGCATTCCGTACTTAAAGGCATACGGAGGATGTAAGTCATGGGTGTTGCTTGAAACTGACGTGTCCTTAGCGGGAATGATACCTGTATTGGATGACGAATCATTCAGTGAAAGGATCGAGGAATTCAGTAGTATTTTGGGTGCTGCTGGACAAGTTATCGATCTTAATGCTAAAGGGGCCTAGGTGGAGTACCGAAGTTTGCCAGGGACAGATCTGGTATTTTCATGTGTTGGCTTTGATGGATTTACGGTCGGATCGAATTGGCAAAACACTATGGGGGAAAAGCAGCGGGTAAGGTTGTTGGAAGAAGCATTCCATTTAGGGATCAATTTCTTTGACACTGCTGATGTTTATGGAGAAGGGTATGGGGAAGAACTTTTGGCTAAGGCTTTTAAGAAAAATCGGCATAACGTAATCATTGGCACAAAATTTGGGTACGATTTTCATGACCCAGCGTCATTGCTTAATTTTGATAAACCTGTCCAACGGTTTGATAAACAGTTTCTTAGGTCTGCCTGCGAGTGGAGTCTCCGTAGGTTGAAGACTGACTATATAGATCTCTACCAAATCCATGATCCGCCTAGTAATGCGGTAGATAGTGCAGAGATGTTTCTTCTACTAGATGATCTAGTATATGAGGGGAAAATTCGACACTACGGAGCTGCTTTTACGCAAGGCATTAATGCTGATATCGATGTGATCGAGTTATTAAATAGAACCAATGTTTCAGCTCTGCAAGTGCCCTTTAAACTTCTTGATGATGAAGAAGACAACAAAATATTGACTCTGGCACAGCAAAAGGAAACTGGATTGATTGCAAGACTCTCCAATGCAATGAGGAAAGCATCGTATTCAGCTGCTTATGCAGACCCTGATTGTTATGGTAGATACCCGAATGCTGATTGTAATACAGTAAATATGGAAAGCAAGAAAGGTTTTTGGATTGACCACCAACTTTTTTATGATGAGTTTGGGATTACTAGCACCCAGTTCGAAATAAATGTTCATCTTAATAATTTATTAATTCGCTCTGTGCTCGGGGATATTGCTAGTAGATCTGAGCTTTTTGAACACATTGCTGCCGTAGACACAAAAAAAATCACATCTGAGGAGATTGATGTGCTGAGGGGGCTTTTTGTCGGAGAATTGCGGGTAGACTGACTGAGGTTTATTTAATAGGGAGACAATAATAGAATAAAACCGGTAGTATATTCATCTAAGCGTGCCTGTATGTACTTGACAGTATCTTTTTAGCTATGCTACGATTCCGCCGCTTACATCTTTGGTAGCCTTTTTATGTGACTAGGTTTGGCCAGTACCGGATAGGCATGGTCGCCGAGAGTAGGCATAGATAGAAAAGTAAAGATGACGAGACGCCTAATGACGAATCCTTAGGCAGTCGATTTAAAATCACAAGTGATTCCGAGGAGGATAGATGGCGCGTTTCCTGAATTCCAGAGTGACTATTGTAGGCTTGTTGGTTGGAGTCCTGCTGTTGATGGCTGGCATCTCCGTAGTTATGGCCGAGAGCTCAGCGTCTGACGTTAGAGCACCGTCGCTGAGAGTTGAACCGCCCAAAGTAGTAGCGGAAGGTTGCCACGGTACAGTCGAGTTCGACGCGATGGCAGCTGGGTTCGATGATGGGGATATCATTCTGATTACACTGAGAACTACCAAGGGGCAGATCTTTGTAGGATCAGGTAGACCCAATGCAACTGGTGGTTTCATGGATCATATAAAGATGGACGTTACTGAATGTGGCGTTCTTACTCTTCAAGCAAAGAAGGGGAATGAATATGTGACCGCTCCGTTAGCTATAGTAGAGCACAAGTAGTACTTAATTAGGAAAAACTGAAAGGGCATATCACCTCCACCTAGCGTGGGGGTGATATCTTTGTGGGCATCTATAAAGAGATAGATAGAGGGTAATGTGTGATTAGAGAACTAGAAGGGAAAACGCCTATAGTTCACCCAACCGCTTTCATCAGTGAGGCCTCCTACTTAGTAGGAGATATAGTCGTTGGAGAAGATTCTAGTTTTTGGCCTGGTTCGATTGCACGGGCAGATTATGGCGCAATACGCGTAGGGACTAATACCAACATTCAAGATAATTGTGTGCTGCATACCGAGGATCTGCTGGAAATAGGAAATAATGTTGTCATAGGTCATGGGGCAGTTGTTCATGGAGCAAAAATTGGTAATAACGTATTAATAGGTGCTAATGCGGTGCTTTTGGAAGGGTCTGAGGTGGGTGATTACTGCGTGATTGGAGCTGGTGCGGTAGTTCTTGAACATACGAAAATTCCCGCAAAATCTGTCGTTGTAGGAGTGCCTGGTAAAGTGAAGCCTATAAACCCTAAGACTTACGATAGTATAAGTCATTGGGCTTCAACCTATTCCTTAAACGCTAAAAGGTTTAAGAAACAAGGTTTAGGTATAGAGTATCAAGACAAACCATAATCCTTTGCAACTTTAGCAAATCCATGCATTGATCCTTCCAGGACTCTATTCTCTACACAGTAGGATATGCGGAAGTAGCCTGGAGTGCCGAATCCACTACCTGGCACTACTAAGACATTCTCTTTTTGTAAGGCTTGAACGAATGTCAGATCATCATTAATTGGAATTTTGGGATACATGTAAAAAGCTCCCTGAGGCTTAACAATATCATATCCCAAAGATGTGAGTTCGTTGTATAAATAATCCCGTTTCTTTTGATATTGTGCAATGTCTACGCTTATACCTTGAAGACTCTCTATCACGTTTTGCATTACTGCCGGGGCATTTACAAATCCTAGACTACGATTCCAGAAAGTTAGACCGTCTATCAGTTGTGCTTTCTGTCTATAGCCTGGATTAACTGCGATGTAACCAATTCTTTCTCCAGGTACGGCAAGGTCTTTAGAATGAGAATGAACCGCAATCGCCGCCTCATAATGAGGAAATATAAAAGGGTATGTTAGGCCGTCAAATATAATACGTCTATATGGTTCGTCAGCGATAAGGAAAATTTCACTTCGAAGTTCTTGCTGTTTTTTTTCTAGAAGTGAGCCTAAATCTCTTATAAGTGACTCAGGATAGAGTGATCCTGAAGGATTGTTTGGACTATTGATCAAAACCGCTCTGGTTTTAGGACCTATAAGTGACTCTAAGGTAGACAACGTTGGGTGAAAGTTTTTGTCTGTAGGCGCAATTACCGGTCTACCCTGATGATTTTCAATGTAATAAGTAAATTCTCCGAAGAAAGGAGCGAATATAATTACTTCGTCACCAGGGTTCAAGATGGATTCGAATATGACATTTAATGCGCCAGCGGCACCGCATGTCATTACAATTTCGTTTGCTGTGAATGGAACCGAGGTCTCCCTCGAAAGCAGCTCTGCTACGCGGCTCCTCGTGGAGATATATCCTGCATTTGGCATATATCTGTGCATTCCTTTAACTGAACTGGTTGCTAATTCCTCCATACTTTTTGCAAAAAGCGGAGGAGGTTCGATTACGGGATTTCCTAAGGATAAATCAAATACATTAGCTTCACCAAATGTATCTTTTAGTTCTATTCCTATCTCAAACATTCTACGAATCCATCCGCCTTCTTTTATTGCTTTGGTAGTTCTTTTAGATATAGACATTGTTCTCCGTAAACTCCATTTTGTATCGAGACTATACGATCATTTTCTTAGAAATGTCCATAGCAATGATTGATCACTCGATAATGAGGAAGTTATAATCATGTTTTAGATAAAAACTACCGTTGCGAGGATTCAGTGAAATTTGGACTATTCTTGATGCCTATCCACCCACCGGAGAAACCCTGGCAACAAATGATTTCCGAGAATACTGAGACAATAGTATTAGCTGATAGGTTGGGCTTTGACGAAGCTTGGATTGGCGAGCACCATACCCTGGCTACAGAACCCATACCGGCACCGGATTTATTTATTGCCAAACTTTTTGGAATGACCCATAAGATTCGATTGGGTACCGGGGTTGTGTTATTGCAATTTCATGACCCCGTAATGCTGGCCCACAGGATAGCCGTTTTAGATCAATTGGGGAAGGGGAGATTTAATTTTGGGATCGGGACAGGGGGGCAGTCTTCAGAATTTGAGTTGTTTGGGATAAAACAATCCGACCGTCATGAACGAGCTATGGAGGTCATGGATATAGTTCTTAGTATGTGGGATTCGCAAGCGAAGTTCCGGTACCGTGGTAAATTCTTCAAGATAGATGGGCCTGACGCCAGGCCGGATTTGGGGATAGGGCTGCACATGAAGCCTTATCAAACTCCTCATCCTCCAATAGCGGTGGCAGCTGGTAGTCCGTTTTCCTCTACCGCAAAATATGCTGGTGGTCAGGGATGGATTGTCATGAGTAGTGGCATCACACATCCGTCCCTCTTGTGGACGATATGGGATGCTTATCAGAAAGGGTCAGCCGCCGCGTGCAAATCTCCTGATAGAACAGTTTGGCGAGTGTCTCGTAATATCCACGTCGCGAAGACCATGGAACAAGCCCAAAAAGAAGCTAATGAACATGGTATGAGACGTTGTATCGAAGATTACGCCATACCTCAATTTAAAGCGTTAATGGGCAGCTTGTCCATGTTTAAAGCTTCAGAAGAAATGCCTGATGAGGAAATATCATTCGATTGGCTGGTTAAGGAGACTTTTATTGTTGGAGATCCAGAGTTTGTTATCAAACGAATCAAGGAACTTTATACTAAGGTTGGTGGATTCGGCACACTCTTGCTTCAACTTAATGATTGGTATCCAGCACAAATTGGACAGGATTCATTGGAATTGTTTATGGAAGAAGTTGTCCCATCCATTAGAGGATTAGGAGAATAATTCGTTGACATACCATAAAATGAAGTTTTAAGCTAAAGATTCTTGCGGATATGCTGGCATAATGTAATCAAGACTAATTTAAAGAAGACTAATCCTACCTATGAATTACCTCAATATCGAGGGTTGGAATAGATCAAGTTAGTATCCCATTTAAGTAATGTTTCAGGCTAGGAATAGCTAGGAGTTTGTATGGAAGATCTGATGGAGATAGCAGGGAAGAAATTTTCTTCACGTCTGATTTTAGGAACAGGAAAATACCGTAGTATGGATGATATGGTGAACACGGTTAAGGCTTCGGGTGCTGAGATGATCACAGTAGCCATTCGTAGGTTGGACCTTGATAATCCTGCCGAAAAAACCATACTTGACTATTTGGACTGGGACAAATACCAGATACTACCTAATACCGCCGGATGTAAGACTGTAGATGAGGCTTTGTTTATTGCACGTCTGGGAAGATCAGTAGGTAGTACTGATTGGGTGAAATTAGAGGTTATACCTGATCCCAAATATCTTTTCCCTGATCCTACTCTTACCTTGAAAGCTGCTGAACAATTAGTAAAAGAAGGATTTGTGGTTCTTCCATACATTAATGCTGATCCTGTGCTAGCAAAGAATTTGGAATCTGTGGGCTGTGCTACTGTGATGCCATTAGGTTCTGCTATTGGTTCTGGCCAGGGGATACACACGGCGGAAGAATTGAGAATAATTATTGATCAGGCAAGAGTTCCCGTAATAGTGGATGCTGGATTGGGAGTGCCATCTGATGCTTCTCAGGTAATGGAAATGGGGGCATCGGCGGTCCTTGTTAATACAGCAATAGCTCAGGCAAATCAACCTGAACTAATGGGAGAGGCATTTAAATTAGGAGTTCAAGCCGGTAGACAAGCATTTATTGCAGGACGGATTGAGAAAAAACTATACGCTCAACCTAGTAGCCCTCAGGACAATGTTCCCAAATCATCATCTAAGAAACCATGATTTCTAGATTGCCGTCGTCTCCTATATTGTGCTTAGTAACTAATAGGAATATTTGTGATCCGGTCAACTTATATGAAGATATTGATGCAGCTATAGGTGCAGGGATAAATATGGTCCAAGTTAGGGAAAAAAATCTACCAGGAAAGGATCTTTTATATCAGGTTGAGCAGTTTAAGAATTGCGTGAAAAACAACGCTCTTTTGATTGTTAATGAACGGGTTGATATCGCTTTATTGGGAGGAGCCGATGGAGTTCATCTGGGGGAGAATGGAATATCAGTCTCGGGTGCTAGAAGAATTACTAGAGGATCTCTCTTGATAGGTAAATCGGTTCATACTATGGATGGAGCAATCGATGCGGAAGAGTCGGGAGCTGATTATCTGATTGTAGGTACAGTCTTTCCTTCGATGTCACATATTGGAGAGCAGGTCGAAGGACTAGATTTATTAAAGAGATTGAAGGCTAAGATAGAAATACCGTATATTGGTATTGGAGGTATAAACAAAAATAACGCGAGGTCAGTTATGGAGTCAGGGGCCTCCGGTGTTGCTGTAATGAGATCTATATTAGCTTCGGCCGATCGTGTCTCAGCGACTTCTAATATTAGAACAGCTATGGTGAATAGTCGATGAAAATTGTAATTTGCGTGGTTGTAGATATTTAAATGATTAATCTAATTCTAAACGGTAAGCGGAAGGAACTGGATTCCCCAATAACTTTATTGGCATTACTTGAAACGCTGGGTGTAAAGAGCAAATTCATTGCTATTGGATATAACGGATCAGTGGTTGATAAGGATTGTTTGGACTCGATTTTCATTGGCGATGGCGATGTTTTGGAGGTCGTTAAGCCTGTGGGTGGGGGTTAAGGCATCACCTGAACCCCGGGGTTAGGTGAATCATACACCTCCCCTATTATAGCCGCGAATATAACGTTATTGTAGTGGAGTTCTTCCAAAAGAGCCCTGGAATTCTGTTCGGGGACCGATATCAGCAACCCCCCAGAGGTTTGGGAATCCGATAGAAGTAGCTTTTCTCCTACTGAAAGTTTGCTACTCCATTCTACATTGTGTGCTGAATCCTCTAGATTCCTGTGTGTGCCTCCTGGCACGAACCCTCCATTAATGAGTTCGCGCACTCCATCAATTATTGGCATATTTGAAGCCCGGATCCTTGCTGATACTTTGCTTTGTATCATCATGTTTTTCAAGTGTCCAATCAGTCCGAATCCTGTGACATCCGTAGCTGCGTTTACACCTATTGAAACCATTAATCTCGAAGCTGTGTCATTTAGGGTAGACATGATGCCAATTGTTTTTTCTAGAACCTGTTGGCTTACAGCGTCATTCTTTGCGGCGGTTGTTATAATTCCTGTCCCCAGAGGTTTCGTTAAGATTAATCTGTCACCTGGTCGAGATCCCGCGTTTGATATGTGATTTCCTGGTTTTACGGTACCGATTACAGCCATACCATATTTTGGCTCTTTATCATTAATGGTATGGCCACCGGCGACAATGCAGCCGGCCTCCAGTGCCTTGGAATGACCGCCCCTCAGTATGTCACCAAGAATCGACTTAGGAAGGTCTGCTGGGAAACCCACAATATTGAGGGCCATAAGGGGAGTTCCTCCCATAGCATAAATGTCACTGAGGGAATTAGCTGCAGCAATGGCACCGTAATGGAATGGATCATCAACTACAGGAGGGAAAAAATCCAATGTAAAAACGAGGCCTGATTTTTCATCTAACTTATATACGGCTGCATCATCCCCAGTATTCAGACCAACGAGTAATTTGGGGTCATTTATTCCTTGAGGCAAGTCTTTTAAGACCTTGACCAGGTCTTTGGCGCGAAATTTAGAAGCTCAACCCCCGGAATTAGCTAAGGTAGTGAGACGTATCTTTGTGTGTGCCAAGAAAGCTCCTAATAATTAGTAGTCTGATTATAGCATTGTAAATATAGAAACCGTTCTATGCTAGTTGAGACCATGTATTAGGAATGTTAGAATTTAACTTGCGGTGAATGTTCCCGAGTAGCTCAGTGGTAGAGCGGTCGGCTGTTAACCGATTGGTCGTAGGTTCGAGTCCTACCTCGGGAGCCATTTCAAGGTCCCTACTTGTCCCAGAATCCCGTGAAAATTGCCCTAGCGTTTAACATCCGCCAGAGCCGACTTTAGATGGGACAGCCAGGCAACTGCACTAATCTGGTGAGTGTGGTCCGGCTTGAACCTAGCGTTTGAGTAGAAGACATAGCCAATCACCTTGGCGTCTCGAATGGCACGATCTGCCGCTGGATTGAAGCCAAGGCATTGACCGTGCATGGCATTGGTAGCCTCTAATCAAGTTCTACGAAGTGGACGAGTGGGTTAGATCTGGAGGGGCCTGGGCGCTGACCGAACACCAAACTGCCTATGTAAAGGACCATGCCTAACTCAACAGTTATATCGCCGCCCTAAAGCGGTGATTATAGCTTAAAACGTTCTAGGGGTAGGGATGATGGGTCAAGGAAAGCAGTAGTGAGATCGCATTTAACCAGTGGCAAAATCGGTCGGCGTCAGAGTGGGACAGGATAGATATTCTTAGCTATGAATTCAGGGGAATCAAAATTATTAGTTAAAATTATCTCTTAGAGATGCGTAAATGACATATGCCAACGTAGTTTAGAACGGGTTAAATCAATATGTTCGGTCAAGAATGCACCACACTTCCAAGGTTCGCATCGACTTTGGTATTAATAGTTGATACGAAGATAGTGCCAATCGCAAAGGAAGCAGACGATAGTCCCAAGAGGACATAATATCCAAGATCAACTTGTATATTGTTTAAATTGTCTATGGCTATTCCTCCGAGCTTAGATATAGCTAAACCGCCAACCAAAACTAGGTTTGCTATACCCAGGTGCGTGGCTGTACGGCTTTTACTTGCTAAATCTGTCACTAGGGCTCTACCTGCACTCATAAAAACCCCAATGGAAATCCCCATCAGAATAGCAATCAATATTACGTGAGTCAGATTCTGAGAGAAACATAAGAGTAAACTACAGATCGATCCCAGAGTTCCAGATACTATCAATAATGGCCTCCTGCCTAAATGATCGGAAAGTAGACCTGCAGGATAGAGAGTGATCAATATCGTTGTTCCTACGACTACCGCTAGAATTCCTATAGCAGATGCTGGATGAGCAAGCTTGATGACATCCCTAAGAAAGAAAAGCGTATATGTTTGGAGAATACCTGCGCCAATTGTGAAGAAAAAACCGGATGTGAGGAATATGTAGAAATTGGGGTGAGCACTATTTTGTTCCGTTAGTCCCCACTGATTTTGAGGTGATGGATGCTGTTCCACCATTCCGTCGCTTACATTCGTTAAAATCCACACCATAGTGAAACACAGCGTGAAACTGGGTATGGCCAAACTAATCCATAACCATTTGTCTTGTAATCCATTTAGGTGATTATCCATCATTAAACCAGTTAGAAGAACGAAGATTACGGCACCAGCAGCCCCACTAATCGCTCTGGTTGCTGAGACTTGCCCACGTTGGTGATGAGGGACCTGATCTTTGATCATTGCATCGTATGGGTTTTGAGCTATGTTAATGCCTACTTGGATAAACGCATAGATAATCACTATGAACATGTAGCTTGATACGATGCCTAAAGAGAGAGTTAGGGTAGCAGATAAGATGCTTCCCGCAAGGATATAGGGCCTTCTTCTCCCTAGGTTTAAATTTGTCCTATCACTTAAGTAACCAACCACGGGTTGGGTCAACATGGCGATAGACATCCCGGAGAATGTCAGTATCCCTAGATACGTGTTTTTAAATTGATCCGGAGAAATGTCGAGTATTCTTACTGGGAGTATTATTTGAGCTAGGCTAGTGGCTAGTGCTGCCAAACCGAAACCGAATATGCTTATGTGGAGGTATTCTATTTTGCTAAGCGTTTTTGTAATAGAATTCATAACGTTCTATACCTATTGTTACATATATCAAGATTTTAATATTCCTTTGAATTCGGGGCAAAGTTTACATTTGGGTTAGATGACTTTTCTTTGATGGAGATGTTGGTATGAAAGTCTACATAAACGAGTTAGCTAAGTTCTCGGTAGAACCGAGTTGCGATGATTTGCCACCCAGTGTAAGAACTGACGTCAAACGTGTTATAAAAGATACCGTAGCTGCTATGGCCGCTGGCAGCAAGTTGCCTTAAAACATTAACTTGGCTAACTTCGTTTCTACCTTATGAGCAGACGGGATATCGGTTATTGTTGGGCACAAGGATAAAAGCCAACCCATGTTTGCAGTCCTGGCCAACACAAATGCAGGAGTATCTCTGGAACTGGATGAAGGGACTCGTTTAGGAGGTGGTTATCCCCCAATACATGTTCTCCCAGGAGCCATGGCATTCGCAGAAGATAATCACATTAGTGGGAAACAATTTAGTGAGGCATTATCTGCTGGATACGAAATTTTATCCTGTATAGCTGGTTCTATGATCCTACGACCTAATCTTCATTCGCACGGAACTTGGGGAACTATTGAGACATCAATCGCTCTGGGGAAAATGCTTGGCTTTGATCTTGATCAAACAAAGGCTCTCATAAATTTGGCTGCTTCTATGTCTCCGCCTAATACGTGGACACCTTCTTTTGATGGCGCAACTATCAGAAATGGTTACCCCTGCCGATCTGGAATGCAAGGTATTCTAGCGGTTGACCGACTACAGTGCGGATTTAGTTCTCTACGAGGTGGGCCTTTAGATGTATATGGGACAATATTAGCGCAATCGTTTGATCCTGACATGTCAGTAGACGAGTTGGGCTCCGGACCAATGAGAATTGAACAAAACTATTTTAAATACTATCCTTGCTGTCTTTTTAATCATCCTACTTTTAATGCTGTGGAACAATTGATGGGTAGATGGCAATTTGCTGTTCAGGACATAGAAGCTATTAAGGTGACCACAGTGAATTTTGGATCAGAACGCATGGCAGGGGAGCATCCATAAAACATGTTGGGTGCGAAGTTCCATATTCCATTTGCGGTGTCAGCACTTCTAGTAAGGGGATCTCTGGATCTAGATACCTTTGCAGACTCATCTCTATCAGATCCTGATATAAGGGAGTTATCTAAAAAGATAATAGTTCAGGCGGACTCAAGAATGGATATGAGCAAACCTATTTATCCAGCCGCAGTGGTTCAACTCGTACTTACAGGTGGGCGTGTACTCGAATCTACAATTTCTCGCGTGAAGGGAGATTTTGAAAATCCTTGCTCGCATGAAATCTTAACCGAAAAGTTCCGGATAGTTACTAAAAAGATATTTACACAAGATCAAACAGAGAAAATCCCATCTAAGATTGATTATTTTGAACAACTGGGTGACATAAAAGAACTTACAGAGCTATTTATGGTCTAGAATTGTTTCTAGGTTAAGCTAGCATGAACCATATATTACGTTAGGAAGTAAGGGGCAATTTTATCGGCGAATTCGTCAATTAGTGCTAACGTCTCATCGAGATTATAGGACCTAAAATCAAATATAAGATGGCTAACGCCTATATTCGCGAAAGCACTAATATTAGATAATATCTGTTCCTGCGTTCCTACGAATGGTTTCGGACTGTTTGTATTACGCAATTGAAAATGCGGGATCCTATAGGCTATTTCAATATCTGATGGATCTCGGCCTTCCTTCAAGACGAATTCATTTAACTTGTCGATTCTATTTTTCAGCTGATTTGGGGTCTCTAGTGGGACGTTTCGATTGAGTCCTATTGGATGCCAACAATTCCCTATTCTTGCGACTCGTTTTAGGGCTGCATCACTTTCTCCTCCAATCCAAATAGGAGGATATGGTCTCTGTATCGGTTTTGGAAGAAATCTGATATCTGAGAAAGAGCAATAATTTCCCTCGAACCTAGGGTTGTCTTTTGTCCAAAGTTCTATGTATGCTCTTATGTATTCGTCCGTGACCTTGCCGCGTTCCTCGAATGCTATTAATCCGAGGTTTTTAAATTCCTCTTTCATCCATCCCACTCCTACACCTACCGAAAGTCTACCCTCTGATAAGACATCAATCGTAGATAGTTGCTTGGCAGCAATAATAGGGTTTCTATTGGGCACTATCATTATTCCAGTGACTATGCGGAGAACAGAAGTTTTTGCCGCTATGAAAGTCAATAATGAGAGGCATTCGAGTGTTTCCCCTTCCATACTTCCGTGGTGGACTCCTGATTCTGCATAGGGATACGATGACCTAATTTCATTAGGGAAAATTATATGATCGCCTAATACGGCCTCGTAAAATCCAGCCTGTTCAGCACGTTGGGCTATTTTAGCTACGTTGGGCATTCGAGCGTTAGGCCCCCGTGTTTGCATTGTGATTCCGAATCTCAACTAATTTTCCGTGCCAATTTAATTCAATTCCTTCCCTACCAATGGCATTATTTCTGCAGCAAAAAGTTCCATTCGATTAATCATTAGGGTCACGTCGGCATTCCTGAAATCAAATATCATGTCAGTGACACCTAAGTTTTTGAAGGCAACTATCTCTTCAGCTATTTCACTGGGAGTTCCTGAAAAGGTTGTTTTCCTATTATCTGGATCTATGGAATGTTCCGAAACTCTGTAGGCCACGTCTATATTTAGAGGATTACGCCCTATAGTTTCTGAATAGTTCCTGAGCCAGGCTATGGAAGTTTCCAATTGGTTGGCCGTATCTAATGGATATTTAGGATTAGCGTTTAAGGGATGCCAGGCTGTCCCGTGTCTTGCAGCTCTTCGCATTGCAGGTTTGCTTTCTCCTCCTATCCAAATCGGTGGGTGTGGTTTCTGAATAGGCTTTGGCTCGAACATTATATCTGAAAAAGAACAGTATTCGCCTTGAAATGTGGGGTTATCATTAGACCAAAGTTCTTTAAATATATCGAGATATTCATTAGTTACTGCGCCACGTTTTTCAAACGGCGGTATTCCTAAAGCTTCAAATTCCTCTCTAAGCCAGCCTGCTCCTACGCCTAGAGTTAATCTTCCTTTAGACAGAACGTCCAATGTTGCGAGTTGCTTTGCGGCTACTATGGGATTTCGGTGTGGCACTATCATGACACTGGGCACTAGTCGTATGCTTGTAGTTGATCCTGCAAGAAATGATAGTAACATCAGCTGATCTAGATATTCCCCTGATGCCCTGCTTGAAAACTCGCCAGTTTGACTATAAGGATAAGTTGAAGCAAAGCTTTTGGGTATCACAATGTGATCTCCGATTAATGCATAGTGGAAACCCAGAACCTCGGCCTTTTGTATTACCTTAATTTGATTTTCAGGGGAGGCGCTTTCCCCTTGCCCTGGCAATCCCATACCAAATCGCATTTTCTATCTCCATCGTATTAGTTGTTCTATAATAACAAAACTTTCGTAGATGCAGGGTGTCAAAAATCCTGCCAAAAAGATTGAGGTATGAGATATGACGAATAAAACTCCTCACGGCATACAATACAATGGGTATAGGCCAGTAGTAATGGGGAGGAATGGAATGGTTTGTTCCGGACACCCACTAGCATCTCAGGCGGGCATACATATATTACAAAAAGGAGGGAATGCCATAGATGCGGCAATAGCCATCGGCGCTTGTTTGAATGTGGTAGAACCCATGATGTCCGGAATAGGCGGTGACGGGTTCATAATGGTTTATATGAAGGATTCTGATGAATTAAGGGTCATAAATGCTAGTGGGAAATCTCCTCGTGCTGCTACCAGGGATATGTATTTGTCTTCGGGTATCCCACACAAAGGCATCATGTCAGTCCTAGTTCCCGGATTGCTAGGGGGTTGGCATGAGGCTCACAAGCGCTTTGGTTTGTTGTCATGGGGCCAGGTTTTGGAGCCTTCCATTGAAATGGCTGAGGGTGGGTTCCCAGTAAGCAACATATTATCTGGTGCTATTTCTCAAGATAATCTCCTATGTTCATTTCCGACTTCAAAAGAGATATTTACTAGAAATGGAATCCCTTTACAGCCTGGCGAAATTCTTTACCAAAAAGACTTGGCCCATACATTTAGATTGATTGCTGAGGAAGGACCGGAGACGTTCTTTTCTGGAGAGATTGCCTCAAAGATAGCGGCTTTTTCCAAGGAGCAAGGTGGGATATTGTCGCTTCAAGATCTTCGAGACCATAAAATACTGTGGCAAGAACCTATTTGGACCACCTATAGAGACTATGAGGTTTATGAAGCTCCACCCAACTCTAGCGGCCATGTTCTTTTACAAGAGTTGAATTTAGCTGAAACGTTCGACATCAAGAATATGGGTTGTAACACAATGGGATCGGTTCACATGATGGTAGAAGCAAAAAAGCTTGCGTTCGCTGATAGAGAGGCTTACATGGCTGATCCTGACTTTAAGGACATACCTATAGAAGGATTGTTGTCTAAAGAATATGCGAAAGAGCGTGCCAAGCAAATTGATCCTGAACGAGCAGCCTTCAATGTCGAATGTGGAAATCCGTGGAAATTTCAAAAAGACCTGAATCTCCCTAAGTCATCTAAGTGTTCAGGAAACACGGTAGAAGACACCACGTGTTTTGTTGTGGTAGATAGGTGGGGCAATGCAGTTAGCCAGCTTCAAAGTTTACAAAGTGCTTTTGGGTCTAGTTTGGTGGCTCCGCATACAGGTATCTTACTCAATAATCGTATGAGTTATTGGCATCTGGAAAAAGACCACGTTGATGTGCTCGAACCTGGAAAACGGGTTAGGCATACCATGAACCCCGTAATGATATTTAGGAAAGCAAATAACCAGGAACGGAAACTTGTGCTTGTATGCGGAACTCCTGGTGCAGATACTCAGGTTCAGACCAACTTTCAAGTAATAAGTCATGTTCTGGATTTTGGCATGAATGTAGTCGAGGCTGTAGAAGCCCCACGTTGGAGATCTCTACAAGACGGTACAGAGTCCAATTATCCCCATAAGGTGCCCGACGAACTTTGGCTAGAGGGACGGTATCCTGGTGACGTTTGTGAAGCTCTCTTGGCTAAAGGACATGACGTTAAAGTTATAGGTGATTGGTCTGCCACCGGTAGCGAAATGATGATTTACGTGGATCAAGACGCAGGTTCCTTACATGGCGGGGCTGATCCCAGGAGAGATGGATATTCTATTGGATGGTGATAGAGTTAATCTTTATTCGGTTGTGTCACCATCGCAATTACAAGGACTATCCAGACAACTAAAGTTCTCTTATGGAGCCAAAAACGCATCCTGATTAAGCTTCTACAAGACGGGTTCCATACAGGCAAATTAAATTAGCCCACATGATTTTCCTTTTTGATTCGTCTGAAATTAATTTACCTGGCATATTGGGGACAGGCTTCCAATGGTCCGGGGTATTGGCATCTGTATAGTCCGTATTGAAAACAATATTAGCCAGCTTTAAAGAAGGTTTTTGCATATGCAAGTAGATCTGAAAGCCCTTATATATTTACACAGTAGATTTGATGGTAACTGATCAGAATCCGTAATTGACGGTAGTTCATAGTATTGCCTTTACGGTTATTTTGGTAAAATCGATACTTCCTGTTTGAGATGATTGATCATTTCTCTATGGATGAACTATTATCGGGCAAGAAACTGAGATCTTGATTAAAGGAGGATTAGTGTCTAAGACAGCTCTTTTTGTGATCCCTCACGAAGATGATGGAGAAGGAGGTGGTGGCGGGACTGCAGCAATGTGGTCTCGACAAGGAGACAGAGTGGTTTTCCTGCTGTGTACAAATGGTGATAAAGGGACATCAAATAGTAGTATGACATCACGGAAATTGGCTAATATACGAAAAAAAGAACAAATTGAAGCAGCAGGTATTCTAGGTGTTAAAGAAGTTGTTTTTCTTGACTATGCTGATGGAGAATTAGAGGATACTATAGAGCTAAGGGAAAAGATTACACAGCAAATTCGAATTCACCGACCAGATATTGTTCTAGCTATAGATCCTTTCAGGAGAAAAGTTCATCAACATAGAGACCATCGGGTAAGTGGCATGGCCACTTTGGATTCAGTGTTTACTTATGCGTGGACTAGTCAACATTTCTATGATCAGATAAAGAACCAAGGTTTGTCTCCACACCATGTTACAGAGATTCTCCTTTGGAATTCGGAAGAGGCGAATACTATTCTAGATATAAGCAGTACTATAGGATTAAAGATAAAGGCTTTAAGCAAGCATGCAAGCCAAATACAAGACATAGAACGCATGTCCATCAATGTGAAAGAAAGGGCGAGGCGTGTAGTAGAGAATTGCGATTATGAGTTCGGAGAAGCGTTCAGAAGGATAGCAATTGAGAAGGATACCCATAAGTTGGGTATTTATTGAATATGATCACTGAGTTATGCAATCCAGATTTTCCGGATTATCTTGTGCTCTGACAGGCTGAGGCTTTTCTAGTCAGGAATTTATAAGATTTAAACACGTGAAGGGTGATAGACTTACTGAATAACATGAACCTACGAAACCTCCCCAGCGTTGAGACGATTCTCTCACATCCAAAACTTAGGGAAATATTGAGAGAGTATGATCGGCAAATCGTCACTGAATTAGTCAGAGATACTATTAATCACGCACGAACAAGGTTAATTAATGGTTCTACTGAACCTAGTTCCATTTCCTTAATTGATCAAGTTAAGGAAAGTTTATCGGCGTTCGCCGATATTGGACCAAAGCCAGTGATTAATGCGACTGGAGTGGTATTGCATACCAATTTGGGGCGTGCTCCCATTAGTAGAGAAGCTGCGAATGCCATGATACATTCCTCCCAAGGATATTCTAATCTAGAATTGGACTTGGAGTCAGGAAATCGAGGGTCTAGGCAAGTTCAAGTTGAGGGTCTCCTAACTAGAATTACAGGAGCTGAGGCAGCTTTAGTAGTCAATAATAACGCTTCGTCGGTATTACTTGGCCTAGCTGCTGTTGCTAGCTGCAAAGAAGTTATTGTTTCTCGTGGAGAGGAGGTAGAGATTGGTGGTGGGTTCCGTGTGCCTGAAGTGATGATTCAGAGCGGAGCTACCCTGGTCGAAGTGGGGTCTACTAATAGGACTTATTTGAAAGATTATAGAAGAGGATTGAATGAAAATACCGGGGCGCTCTTGAAGGTCCATTCCAGTAATTTTATTGTGATGGGCTTTACGCATTCTCCCACTGTCAAAGAAGTTGCGGGTTTAGGCAGAGAGTACGATATACCGATGTTTCATGATATAGGAAGTGGTTGTTTATTGGATACCAGAACGTTTGGATTGGATTACGAACCAACAGTTCAGTCCAGTATAAATGACGGGTCTGACCTGGTGTTTTTTTCTGGCGATAAGCTTTTGGGCGGACCTCAATCGGGAATCATTGTAGGAAGAAGAGATTTGATTGTGAGATTGTCCGAACATCCTCTAATGAGGGCAATGAGGATTGACAAACTAAGTTTGGCAGCACTACGAGCGACTCTATTGCATTACGCTAAGGGAGAGGCATTGGATAAGGTTCCAGTATGGATGATGATATCGGAAAACTCCGATAAACTAAAGAAACGAGTAGAGAGATGGAAAGATCATATTGGCGGAGAGGTTGCTACCGTAGTCTCATCACAATCTACCATCGGTGGAGGTAGTCTTCCTGGGGCTTTGCTACAATCTTGGTCTCTGTGTATTTATAATCCTGGGCGGGTAGAATCGCTTGGACGAGAATTAAGGCGCTTATCTAAACCGATAATAGGCAAAATAGCGGACGATAAACTTTTTCTGGATGCTCGGACGGTTTTACCTGGAGAAGATGAGGACTTAATAGCCGGGCTGAAACGTGGGTTGGGGTCGCTATGAGGATAATTCTTTTCAGCCAAAAAAAAATAGTCGCGTTGTTTTGGGATCAGGAGCAGATAGGATTAGTTGCAATTGGTCAAAAAGATAAATCGAGGAGCTTTGAGTATGACTGACTTTCTTCTCGTTTCCGGTATGGGGCTTGGCCGCTGGGCTTGGTCAGATGTGTGGGGGCAATTGACGTCGCCAGTGGAAAATCCTCCTAACCTTTCACGTAAACTACGAGTAGGAAAAGTATTGCCAATTAACATTGATGGCCTTATGGGAGAACATGTGGACCCGTCAATTTCTCATGATGAAGCGATCTCGAACATTGAAAAACTTATTAACGATCAGAAATTGAGCAACTTGGTAATGGTTGGACACGATATAGCTGCCCCAATTGTTCTGAATGTTGCATCTAGGATGAAGAATCCTCCCAGGGCTGTTATCCTGCTTGCAGGTGTTATACCGTCGCACGGGGCTTCTTTCAGGGGCAGTTTGTCTTTCGCATTTAGGAGCCAGCATTTCCTAACATCGGTGTTTTCGTTGGGGAGACGGTTTCAGTTGCCAAAGTATATGATAAGGAACCTTTGGTGTAATAGTATGGAATTCGAAGAAGTTGTGAAGGTGATGGGCTTTTTCCGGTCTTTTCCAGAAGCCTTACTCAGGAAACCCAATTTGTCTCCGCAGCCATCTTATCCCATTACTTATATGGTGCTAAACAAAGACAGATTGATTTTGCCAAATATTCAGAAGAGAATGGCTTTAAATCTTCGGCAAGTTAAGATCGAAGAAATAAATTCCTGCCATGCTGTTATGGTTGAGAAGGCTGTGTTGTTGTCCAATAAGTTATTGGATTATTGCGAGTAAGTGCTTTTCCTATAGGGAAATTAATTGTTGAGTATAGACTAAAAAGAGCTTTCAGCACAGTATTCTTCAGAAGTTTCAATTGGGAAAGTCTTCAAATCTGAAAACCAGAGAAGGGAGTTTAATAGGAATAGATCGAAAATGAATGATGATGAATTCTTAGATAGGCTTAAAAACAAGATTGAAAAAATGACAGGTAGCCCTGTGAGTCTTATCGTCGATTATGAGGTTGACGACCGTCTCATGGTGGATTTGGAGGGCGAAATTCCTCAAGTGACCCTGGGATCAGCTGTTCTCCAATATCCGGGTTTTGCCAGGATGTGTTTGGAATATGTTGTAGCATCTATTAGTAGGGGAAGAGCGGTGGATACTTTGGAATTTCATGTGATACTTGGGCGAAATTGAAGAGTGTAGGTTCCAGAGTTATTGCCCTGTCTTTAGTTAACCTCAACCTTTTCTATCTCTTCCATTAGAGCGCTAAGCATATCGGCTTCTGCAACTACTCTGACCTTTTTCCCTTTTCGGAAAATAACAGCTCGTCCGGACCCAGCCGCAATGCCTACGTCTGCATCTTTAGCTTCACCTGGTCCATTGACCTCACAGCCCATTACGGCCACTTTGATGTTCTTGTCTAAGGATTTAAGCAAGTCGTCGACTTCATTTGATAGTTTTATTACGTTTATGTCAGCTCTTCCACAACTTGGACAGGCAATCAGAGTAGGCCCTTTCTGCCGAATGTTCAGAGATTTTAGGATGTCATAGCCGGCTCTAATTTCTTCTATGGGATCTCCACTCAGCGAAACGCGAATAGTATCCCCTATACCATTGGCTAGCAGGTATCCAATACCGACTGCACTTCTAATAGATCCAGACTTAACTGTACCCGCTTCTGTAATACCCAGATGCAATGGATACGGGATCATGTGGGATATCCTCTCATATGCAGCAATGGTTGTGGGTACGTCGAAAGCTTTAAGCGATATTTTGATCAGGTCAAAGTCTAGAGATTCAAGGATATTAATTTCCCACAGAGCGGTGGCTATCATATGGTCGACTACACTATATTCCCCCTCCTTTACCTCGGTTGCCTTGGGGAGATGATTGACCATATCCATTACCCGAGAGAATCCCCTTGATTTACCGATTCCTCCTACAGGGGGCAGGCTTCCGAAGTTCACACCGACTCGTATGGGCACTTGTCTCTCCTTTGCCAGTTTTACGATACTTTTCACTTTCGAAGGATCTCTGATATTTCCAGGATTTAACCGTAGGCCGTCTACACCCATTTTGAGAGCTTCAATTGCTAATTGGTGATGGAAGTGTATATCTGCAATGATTGGGATATTTATTTTGTTTTTGATCGAACCGATAGCTTCCGCAGCCGCTAAATCTGGTACTGCTGCTCTTACCAAATCGCATCCCATGGATTCCAGTTCGTGAATTTGCGCTACTGTAGAATCAATGTCTCGAGTATCCGTTTTAGTCATAGACTGAACTGATATTTCTGTTCCTCCGCCAATTCCTACGTCTCCGATATTAATGGTCCTAGAAATGCGACGTTTTACCATAGTTTGGACTCCTGCAGCTTTAACAAGGTTGGCCTAATTTAACGAAAAAAACTCTCGCCTCTGATTATTTTTAGAATATCATTGTAGCTTATCAACAATATTGAAGCGATCAATATTGCAAACCCTAGCATATGTATCATACCTTCTTTATCTGGTGGGATTTTTTTGCCTTTTCTGAGTACCTCGATTACTACAAAAAGTAGTCTGCCACCGTCAAGTGCAGGAATCGGGAGTATATTAAATATCGATAAGCTCACGCTAAGGAATGCGGCTAAGGGAATTAGGGAACGTAATCCGGCCACATCTACAATTTCATGAGTCCCTTTTACCATTCCTATTGGGCCTGACCCTGGAAATCGACTGTCACCTTGTGCCCAAGACGAGATAGATTTTCCAGTCATTGAGAGCATTGTCCCTATTTCATTGAATGCTCTTGGGAATGCTGACCATATTGGATAAGATTTGGTAATCGAATGTGGGTCACGTAACTCTAAAACCACGCCTATCGCTCCTTGCCCCTCTGGTGGATTCCATCTGGCGAGTACCTCGAGTTTCTTTTCCGTTCCATTGGCGCTGATCGTAATTGGAACTTTGCTGCCTAACTTTTGAGATATGGCTCCTCTTAATGTTCCTAAGCTGTCTATAGTAGTTTCACCGACATAAAGGATCCTATCTCCAACTTGAAGTCCTGATGATTCGGCAGGAGATTCGGTTTGTATTTCGGTTATATAGACTTCACCAGTTGTTTGGTGTTGAGGAATCATCAAAAAACCGGTTAGTATTATGACTGCTAGCAGGAAGTTCATGATTGATCCTGCGCTAATGATTATAGCCCTTTGCCATGGTGGTTTTGCTGATAGACTCCTTGGATCTTCTGAACTACCTGTTTCTCCTTCTAACTTTACAAATCCCCCCAATGGTATTGCGTTAATGGTATATTCAGTTTCTCCAATTTTTCTACCAATCAACTTAGGAGGGAATCCAACGCCAAACTCTTTAACCTTAACGTCAAATAGTTTGGCGGTAAGGAAATGACCAAGCTCGTGGACTATCACTAGGATTAGAATAAGACAGAGGAACAAAAGAAATGTCATTGCATGAACCTTTTGGCTATTTCTAGAGCTTTTGATCTAGCCAACATATCAACCTGGAATATTTCCTGCAGGTCTGTCCCCTCCGAAGGCACATGAGCTTCTAGGCACATCTCTACCACTTTAGCAATGTCAGTAAAACGCAATTGTTTATTGAGGAAAAAGTTAACTGCAATTTCATCTGAAGCGCTTAAGACTACTGGGTATGTTTTGCCCAGCCGACCAGCGTTTATTGCGTGTGTATAACAAGGATAATCCTCCATCTTCAGAGGTTCGAATGTCATTTGGGATTGTGTTGATACATCGAACCGAGGGATGTCTCTATTAAACCGTCGATTTGGGAACAGTAAGGCATATTGTATTGGCAGCTTCATATCAGGAACTGCTAATTGCGCTTTTATTGAACCATCATCAAACTCCACCATTGAATGGATAATACTTTGGGGGTGAACTACTACCTCTATCTGTGACCAGTCGACGTTGAAAAGCCATTTTGTTTCTATTACCTCAAATCCCTTATTCATCAAAGTAGACGAGTCTATGGTGATTCTTGGCCCCATATTCCAGGTAGGATGCTTGAGTGCTTGATCTGGGGTGATATTGTGTAGGGAATCCTGTGGTATACCTCGAAATGGGCCTCCAGATGCAGTTATTATAATCCGTTGTGGATTAGAAGACTCTCCATGTAGACATTGCCATATGGCATTAGGTTCGCTGTCGACTGGGAAAAGTTCCCCACTCACTTTCGCAAGCTCAGTTATTAAATATCCAGCCATTATCATCACTTCTTTGTTGGCTAGACAGACCCGTTTGCCTGTTTGTAGAGCTCGGACCGTCGGATAGAGTCCAGCTTTTCCTGTCGTACTTACCATCACGATATCAGTAGACTGATCACTGGCCATCTTGTCAGGATCTGTTGGCATCAAATGCGTTTCATTGTCGAATAAAGTCGGATGTGATGCCGAAAATACCATCCGAGGTTTAAATTCGTTGATCTGAGCCGTTAGCAAGTTCGTATTTCTGTCAGCAGCTAGCCCTATTACCTCGAAGTTATTCGGGAATGACCTCACGACTTCCAGTGTTTGTCTTCCCACAGATCCTGTTGAACCTAGGATTACCAAGCGTTTTCTTTCCACAATGTCCTCTTAAATTATTATGCCTGAGTGGTAATGATTACGTAATATGTCAAAGGCAGAGTTACTAACAACGAATCTATCCGATCTAGTAATCCTCCGTGACCTGGGAGTAGAGATCCAGAGTCTTTAACGCAAGCTATTCGCTTAAGAGATGATTCCAACAGATCTCCCATCTGGCTAAATATTCCTATTAACCCGCCAAGCGCTATTTGTTCCAACGGAGTGATATCTATGTTGAGCATTAAGCATATGCCGTAAGATGCGATCACTGCACAGAGTAATCCTCCTAACGCCCCCTCCCAGGTTTTGTTCGGGCTTATGCCTATCAATAATTTATGCTTCCCAAAAGTCCTGCCTATAAAATATGCACCTGTGTCTGTGCTAAAGGTCACAAGGATGGCCCAGATTAGCCAATCTCTTCCTTGGTACAGAATGCCATCACCTAATTCTCTCAATAAAATAGAATGGGAAAGCAAAAAACCCACGTATATTGGACCAATCGCTGTTAAAAACACAGTTCTTAGAGGAATCTTATTCTTTGGGCCTAGTATGTACAATATTATGGGAATAGTTAAACAAATACCGAACAATGCTATTGTGGAATAATTGTTGTCGGAAAATTGGCTGTTTACAACAAACAAGAAAGTTAATAAAAGAGTAAATGGAGCGATGTCTAGAGCTCCCGCTTTTTTATTGAGACGGTTAAACTCTTTTATGCCCCATAGAGAAGCAAATGTTACCAGTAAAGGAAGCAATGGGAACCCTTGCCATACAATGCCAACGATTATTGGTATTCCTACGACTCCAACAAGCATTCGAGTTATCATGTCATAGGGTCCTTTTCTAAGGAGCCAAAGCGTCTTCTTCGCCTGGCAAATTCCCTTAGTGCTTCATGGATTTGTTCGGTTTGCAAATCCGGCCAATTCACAGGAGTAAAGTACAATTCGCTGTAGGCAGATTGCCATAAAAGGAAATTGCTTAATCTCTTGTCCCCACCGGTTCTTATAATTAGGTCAGGGTCTGGGATGTTATGGGTATAGAGGTATTTGCTTAGTAGTGGTTCCTCTATTTGGTTTGCTGATATGCCATCCGAAACAATTTGTTTTATGGCTCTTAAGATTTCTGTTCTCCCTCCATAGTCAAAAGCTATACATAGGGTCATTGATTGGTTGTTTTTGGTCAGGTTCTGGGCGTGATTTACGGACATCCTTAATTTTTCGGATAAACGGTCTTCGCGTCCCAAATGAATTATCCTTACACCGTTTTTATGGAGTTTTTCGGTCTCTCTTTTTATGACCCTTTCAAGTATCCCCATTATTCCCACTACTTCTGATCTTGGGCGACTCCAGTTTTCGGTTGAGAAAGCATATATAGTTACAAATTTAACCCCAGCTGTGTTAAGTACATTCAGAATCATCCGAATCTTTTCCACACCAGCTTTATGCCCCTCTAGTCGTGGTAAACCTTGTTCCAGAGCCCAGCGGCCGTTCCCGTCCATTATCATTGCCACGTGTTGTGGTAAATCTAGAGGGTTCGGATTATAGTCGGATGTGCTTTGGTTGTTTTCCGGAATGCTGCTCATCTGTGCCTACTTATCTGGTAAGGTCGGGATAAAAAGTTCAGGGCTACACGGTCATCAGGTCTGCAGACTTTTGCTCGTATATGGTGTCCATCATGGATGTATGTGAATCGGTTAGCTTTTGTAAATCTGCTTCCGCACGTTTCCTTTCGTCTTCCGAAATGTTTTTGTTTCGTTGCAGATTCTTGAGTTTCTCTATTCCGTCCCTCCGCACATTACGGACTGCCACTTTGCTTTCTTCTACTATTTTCCCTACTGACTTTGCCAATTCCTGACGTCTATCTTGACTCAGAGGTGGTATTGGTATCCTTATAATGTTGCCGTCATTTGCTGGATTAAATCCCATAGAGGAATTCCGTATAGCTTTCTCAATCTCTTTTATGGAACCCTTGTCATAGGGCTGTATCAGAATCAATTGGGCCTCGGGGGCAGATAAAGAAGCTAATTGTTTGAGTGGGGTTGGAGTACCATAGTAATTGATTAAAATGTTTTCTACGACGGATGGAGTAGCCCTTCCAGTTCTTATAGTATCCAGACCACGTTTCAAAAACTCTACGGATTGCAACATGCGACGTTTGGATTCTTTAATGATCTCTTCTGTGCTACTATCGGGTTCGATTTCGTTGGCTGGCATAATTAAACATTTCCCACAATTGTAGTCCCGACTTGCTTCCCAGTAAGTATAGAACTAATGTTATCTGGTTGGAATATGTCGAATACAATGACCCTGAGGTTGTTATCCATGCACAAAGAAAGGGCTGTATTATCCATTACGTCTAGCCTTCTGCTTAGTGCATCCATGTAATCTAGTCGTTCAAATCGTTTGGCGTCAGGGTTTTTGTTCGGATCCGAATCATAGACTCCATCGACCCGATTCTTTGCCATCAAAAGTACGTCAGCGCCTATTTCGACAGCTCTTAAAGCTGCAGCTGTATCCGTAGTCATATATGGATTACCAGTGCCAGCGGCAAATACGACTACACGCCCTTTATCCAGATGACGCATTGCCCTTCTACGTATGTAAGGTTCGGCAATAGATTGCATCGGTAAGGCCGTCTGTATTCTCGTGCTGAGTTCCTGGTTTTCCAGAGCATCTTGTAGCGCAAGCGAATTGATTACCGTGCCGAGCATTCCTGCGTAATCTGCAGTTGCTCTATCCATTCCATATTCGGCAGCATCTTGTCCGCGCCATATGTTGCCTCCACCTACCACTATAGCTATCTCAACCTCGAGCGAGTGTGCTATTTTTATCTGTTCTGCGACATACTCTATGGCGGTAGGATCAATGCCATAACCACTATCACCCTTTAGTGACTCTCCGCTGAGTTTGATTAGGGCTCTCTTATAAATGGACTTAGCCATGTCCGTTCGTCACTCACCTAATGCAAAACGAGTAAATCTGTTAACCTTAATGTTTTCCCCTAGTTTAGCTACGGCTTCGTTAATAATATCTTGTATTTTCTTCCCGGGATCTTTAATGAAGGTTTGTTCTAAAAGGACGACTTCCGAAGATGGCCGTACATCTGATGAATCTTGTTCTTCAGAACTGACATAGCTTGGTTCCATTGCTGCTATTTGCATTGCTATATCGTGAGCGAGTTCTTGCATCTCTCCAGTTCTCGCAACAAAATCCGTCTCACATGCTACTTCAACGAGTGCACCAATCCTGTTGCCACTATGTATATAGGAGACTATAAGGCCTTCTTTAGTGGCTCTTCCGGATTTTTTTGCTGCGGCTGCTAACCCAGCTGATTTCAGTATTTCTTCCGCTTTATTTATGTCACCACTTGCTGACGATAAGGCCTGCTTGCAGTCCATCACTCCTGCACTTGTGCGCTCGCGTAGAGCCTTTACCTGGGCTGCTGTTACCTGCAAATGAGGGTCTCTCCTATCAATTAATTAGATGTCGTTATTGGGGGTTGGTTTTGGGGTTTCAGGCGCTTCTTCCAGGATTAATCTGGGTTCGTTTTCTTTTGTTATATTAACTGCGCTGTCTTGACCCACTGCCGTAACACCTTCTAACGCTATAGGCTGAAGATCAGCTTGTTCCGTTGATGATAGTTCTTCCTCAGCCGCGAGAGCTTTTCTCTCTTCGTTAGCTTCCAGTGCGGCACTTGCCATGTGGGAGGCGATGAGCCGTATAGATCGAATAGCGTCGTCGTTTCCGGGTATGAAGTGATCGATTACTTGTGGATTACAGTCTGAATCTACTATTGCTACTATCTTAATTCCCAGCTTCCTGGCTTCAGCCACACAGATTTCTTCCTTAGGTAGGTCAATGACAAATAAGGCTGCGGGGATTTTCCGCATGTCGCGGATACCCCGGAAGTATTTCTGCAACTTTAGAAGTTTTTCCTCGAGTTTCAAGGAATCTTTTTTGGAGAGCACTTGGAAATACCCTGCTTCTTTTCGCTTTTCGAGATCAATCATGTGCTCGACCCTTTTGCGTATGGTTTGGAAGTTGGTTAGAGTACCTCCCAGCCATCTTTGATTCACAAAAGGCATACTACAGCGGGTTGCTTCTTCTTCAATAGCAGCCTGTGCTTGTTTCTTCGTACCCACAAAGAGAATATCACCCTCATTAGTCACAATGTCTTTTACTGCTTGAGCGGCGTCTTCTAGATATCCGATGCTTTTCGACAGATCCAATATATGTATGCCATTGCGTTCGGTAAAAATATAGGGTCGCATTCGAGGATCCCAACGTCGAGTTTGATGCCCGAAGTGCACGCCAGACTCGAGTAACATCTTCATGGTAATCGACTCTGTAGGTCCTGATGGTGTTTTTTCGGATGTTTGAACCATTAAACCTGCCATCTTAATTTATTCATTAAAAGCCATTTCTCAACCAGCGTGAAAGTATAGCATAGGGGGCATATGTGAGCAATTACAATGCGCCAAATCGGCTACGCGCAATTGTACTATAATCAGCTAACTGTGAGTAACTTGATTTATAGTGGATCTTTGTTGTGTTTGTCAATTGGCAATCTCATATGATGAAAGATAACTCATAGTGTTATTATTGATTTCGTGTTTTCTTCTATTATTGAAATAGGGTTGCTATTAAAAAAAATACATTTAATAGCGTTGTTTTATTTCCTGTTGGTGGTTGTTTGTTGTGGTGGTGGGTACCAGGCTAATCGATCAAATCAATTACAAGAACCCAGTGTGGATTATAAGAGTGGGTTGAAAAACAACGGTACCCGCGGACACGAAGTTGGTGATATTGCTCGTGATTTTAAAGTGACCACGATAGCCGGTAACGAAGTTATGATGTCAACATACACCGGACAGAGCCTGGTGATATATTTTTTTACCACATGGTGAATACATTGCCGCGTTGAGTTACAACGCATTGTGAGCATGAGATCTATTATTCCAAATGTGCTTGCCGTGAGTCTTGATCCGCATGAAACTGTTGAAGAAATTTCCAGATTTAGTGAAACCTTGGAATTTCCTTGGGAGATGGCTTTGTATTCCGCGGAAATGCAGGAGAACTTCAATATCTTGAGTCAGTCTTCGAAAGTCATCATTGACGGAGATGGCGTAATTAAATTTAAATCTGGCTATGGAAGCTTATCTGGTACTACATGGGAGAATATTGCTAGAAGTCACTTTGTGGACTAATTAATTGTTTTAATTTGCATAGTGGTAATGTCAATTTGGAGTTGTAATTAGATGTGAGAAAGCCCAATCTGGTTGTCCCAAATAAATGGAGAATGCTTGCTCTTGTTTCATTCTCCACACTACTTTCACTGAGCCTATGGTTTAGTGTCAACGCTATCTCTATGATTCTCGAAACAGAAAAGGGATTTACTACTGGCGATATAGCGTGGCTTACTGTATCAGTACAACTAGGGGTTGTGACTGGATCTCTAATATTAGCAATAACTAATATTCCGGATATTGTTAACGCTAGGGTTGTTTTTTCTGTAAGTTGCGTACTAGCTGCACTAACAAATGTTGTACTTCTGTTTCCGCAAGTAGGAACGGGCGAGGCTATAGCGGCTAGATTTTTGACTGGCATGTTTCTTGCTGGTGTTTATCCCTTGGCCATGAAAATAGTTTCTGGTTGGTTTAACTCCAGTAGAGGTATTGCGATTGGCATTACCATAGGGGCATTAACTCTGGGATCAGGTTCTCCTCATCTGCTTAAATCACTTTTTGTGTCTCAGTGGGAGACAACTCTGATAGTTAGTTCGTCTCTTTCGGTGATGGGAGGTCTCATTGTGTTTTTCTTTGTAAGGGACGGTCCTCATGATGTTCAAACCGCAAGGTTCAATCCGACATACGTCGTTGCGATTATAAAATCTAGAGCTTTACAGTTGGTACTCATAGGCTATCTTGGGCATATGTGGGAGCTTTACGCTATGTGGGCTTGGATTCCCTCATTTTTGGAATACTTATATGGCAATCGGATTGTGTTCTACGGATTATTCGAGATCTCTAGTTTGATGACATTTTTGGTCTTCCTATCTGGGGCGATGGGGTGTGTAGTGGGAGGTTTATTAGCAGAACGATGGGGAAGAACTGCGATTGCAGGTTGGGCTTTAGCACTTAGCGGAGGAACAGCTTTATGCATAGGATTTCTCCCGGTGGGTTGGACTCACGCTATATGTTTCATGGCTCTTTTATGGGGATTTACAGTGATAGCTGATTCGGCCCAATTTTCCACGGCCATGACTGAACTTTCCGATAGTTCGTATCGAGGGACTGCTTTAACACTGCAGACCGGATTGGGTTTTTTGTTGACAGTGATAACTATTAGATTGGTTCCAATTATTCAAAGCCAGATTGGATGGGGTTGGGCATTCTCATTTTTGTCGGTAGGTCCAGTTTTTGGAATATTTGCTATGTTGAAACTCCGAAATATTCCTGATTCTCAAATTATGGCAATGGGTAAAAGATAGGATCAATGGTTTTTTTCATTCTCAGATTCGCAGCTTCAGTTTTGACTAATCTCTGATAATGGATTAAAAGTATCAACAATAGAGAGCGTAGAAACTCCTAGAGGTCTTAAATGGCACAAAAACGCGAAATTCCATACATTTGGGTAACGTGGCTTACCAAACTTTTGGTTGGAGAGAATTCTTGCGAATGGGCTGGTTGGTTTAGATCAAATCACTTAAATTCGAGTTTCGATAAGATGCCGACTAATTTTGATGCCACTGAATGGCAGATAACTCACACGTCGTTACTTAATAACGCTAGGGAAAATTTAGAAAATAAGGGCTGGAAGATTTTCACGGAACACCAGAATGTTTTCAGATTGAGAGGAAACTCAGCTATTCTTGCTGGAAAACCTGATCTGGTGGCCATATCCGATAATAAAGGGATTGTCTTAGACGTGAAAACTGGACAGCCATCGCCTTCACATCACGTCCAAGTCTTATTATATATGTACGCTGTCCCCAAAGCTCTCCGGCAATATTTGGGGGTTAATTTTGAAGGTAGAGTGGTCTATCCAAACCACCTGGATTATGTGCCTAATAATGCAGTTGATTCCAATTTTGTAAATAATTTTAGTGAGTTAATTAAACGATTGGCTTCGGCACATCCAGCCAGAAGGGTTCCCAGCAATTTGGAATGCTCCTTTTGTAATATTACTAAGATTGACTGTCCAGATCGGATTGAATCTCAGGGAGAAGAATTGGAGGAAACTGAGGACTTTTAATTTTCACATTTAGTGTTAAGAATTCATTTGAAAGCAAGCAAATAGGACAACAACCAAGGATTATATGGAACGATCATTGAGTTATAGCTGGGATTAGAGCCGAGCTTTTGTTCGGGTATCCCAGGGGCTCTTTCTTCTAGAAAAGTTTGGATTTAAATTATAGAATAGCTGTAGGTTTATTTATTCTTGTTGCACCGTTTTGCAAAGAGACTTCCATGAGCTGATATACTAAACGAGGGAAGGTGGCCGTGATACAGTTGTACGATACAACACTGCGCGATGGCGCCCAGTTCCAGGGAATAAATTTATCTGTTACTGATAAATTAGCGATTAGCCGTAAATTGGACCAACTGGGGATAGACTATATAGAGGGAGGATGGCCAGGATCAAATCCCACAGATGCCGAGTTTTTTTGCCAGGCCAGAAGCTTAGAATTAAGCCATTCGGTGATAGTGGCCTTCGGGAGTACTAGGAAAGCTAATGTAAACGTGAGTGAAGATCCCAATATAAGAGCACTTCTTGATGCTTCCACTTCGGTGGTCACATTGGTAGGTAAATCATGGGACCTACACGTTAAGGAAATCCTAGATACATCATTGGAAGAAAATTTAGCAATGATCTTTGATTCGATTGCATACTTAAAGAGGAAAGGAATCAAAGTATTTTTTGACGCTGAGCATTATTTTGATGGATTCAAAGCCAATCAAGAGTATGCTCTACAGGTCGTCAAGGTGGCTGCGAAGGCTGGGGCAGAAGCAGTAATACTTTGTGATACTAACGGAGGTTCACTGCCGGTTTATATTAGCGAGGTTTTTAAAAAAACAGCAACTGATATTCAGATACCTTTGGGAATACATACCCATAATGATTCTGATACTGCTGTGGCTGGGGCTATTGCTGCCATCGAACTGGGTGCCGTTCAAGTACAAGGAACTATTAACGGTTATGGCGAAAGATGTGGTAACGCTAACCTTATTTCCATAATAGCTAACTTGAAATTGAAATTAGGTATCGATTGCGTTACTGACGATCAATTGAAGTCTCTAAAAGAGGTGAGTCGCTATGTTGCCCAGATCACTAATATGCCCCCCTACACGTCTCAACCTTTTGTTGGAGATAGCGCGTTCACCCACAAGGGTGGAATACATGTTCAGGCAGTGTCAAAAGTGGAGAATAGTTATCAACATATAACTCCGGGTACAGTAGGCAACGAGAAAACTATAGTGGTTTCTCAGTTATCAGGAAGAAGTAATCTTAGATATAAAATTAAGGAACTGGATCTAGACATAAAGACGGATAGTACACATTTAAAAGAATTGTTGGCATCTGTAAAGCTACAGGAGAGTAGAGGGTTCCAATTCGAAGGGGCAGATGCTTCTTTCGAACTTCTGGTTCGGAGGGCTCAATCGAATTACGTTCCAGCCTTTCAGTTGGTAGATTTTACGTCATTGGTGGAAGCTAGGGGACGCGAATCCCTTGATGACCATATGAAAGCCCAAGTCATGCTCAAGGTAAATGTTGGCCACGAAATCATGCTTACAGCTGCTGATGGTAATGGACCAGTTAATGCTCTAGATAATGCCTTACGGAAAGCATTGTTAGGGTTTTACCCGATTTTAAGTACACTGACACTGGTAGATTATAAGGTTAGAGTAGTCGATCTTGGTAAAGGTACAGAATCTATTGTAAGAGTTTTCATAGATTCTACTAATGGCAAGCATACGTGGACAACGGTCGGGGCGTCAGCGAATATAATAGAGGCAAGTTGGATGGCATTAGCTGATAGCTATGAATATGGCCTCTTGGATCATAATGGTCTTACCATCTAGGCTTAATCTGTTGTAATAAGCAAATAAGTCGGTCCTTGTGCGATAGCTGGAGCATGCTTATAATCCAGAAAAGACTTAAAAAATCCTTTGCAAGGAGATTTAATACTGAAAAATTTTCAATACTCGGCACCTCTCACCTTAGATCAAGCACTCCAATATATGGATTCCTTTGGCTCAAAAGCGAAAGCCCTCGCTGGTGGGACCGACATATTGGTTCAATTAAGGGGTAATAGATTTGATATGGAGATGTTGGTTGATGTTAAATCGATACCTGAGTTAAACGAACTCTCGTATACTGATTCGGCGGGCCTTTCAGTAGGAGCCGCCGTTCCCTGTGTTCGTATATATGAGGATTCATTGATTCAGCAGAATTACCCTTGTCTGGTAGATGCAGCCTATCTAATTGGTGGCATACAAATCCAAGGTAGGGCTACGATTGGAGGAAACCTATGCAATGCATCTCCGAGTGGAGACACTATACCGGCTCTAATTGCACTTGGAGCTGAGGCAATTGTTTGCAGTAAACGTGGGTATCGTTCGATCCCTGCTGAAGACTTTTGTGTCGGGCCTGGGCAGAACGGACTCGAAAATGGCGAATTACTTGTATCTATTAAGTTTCCTCCACCTAAATTATATTCAGGAGCTCATTTTTTGAGATTTATACCAAGGAATGAGATGGATATAGCCGTTGCAAACGTCGGAGTAGCGCTAACCCTGGATAGCAATAAACAAACTATTGAATCTGCGCGGATTGCTTTGGGCGCAGTTGGCCCTACTCCATTATTGGCAACCACTGCAAGTGACTTTTTGGTGGGTAAGGAAATTAGTGACGACAACTTATATGGGGCAGCTGAGATTGCCAAGCAAATAGCTAGTCCCATAACTGATATGAGAGGAACCATAAATCAGAGAATGCATTTGGTTGGTGTATTGACGAAGAGAGCTTTGCAAAAGGCGATAGAAAGGGCAAAAGGGGTATAGTGATGAACGAAAAGATACATGTTAAGACAAAGATAAATGACGACTATGTGGAATTCCTATGTGAAGCTCGTCAGAGCTTGTTAGAAGTTCTTAGAGATGTCCTAGATATGACAGGGACTAAAGAAGGATGCAACGATGGAAACTGTGGCGCTTGCACCGTGATTTTGGATGGACGTATTGTCGATTCCTGTTTGGTTCTAGCCGTAGAAGTATCAGGAAAAGAAATAATTACTATCGAAGGTGTAGCCAACGTTGATAAACTTCACCCGATTCAGCAAGCCTTTTTGGAACAGGCAGCCCTTCAATGTGGCATCTGTACTCCGGGCTTTATTGTAGCCTCCAAAGCCCTGCTGGATCGAGAATCCAACGTGGACGAAGGGAGGATTCGGCACTGGCTTGCGGGTAATCTTTGTCGCTGCACTGGCTATGACAAGATTGTAAGAGCTGTTATGGCTGCTCAGGAAAATACCAAGATATAGGTAATTTATGATCAGAAAACTAGATGATAAGGGTATATCTAAGGCTAACTATAAAGTTATAGGTACTCGACCAATTAGGCATGATGGATTGGATAAGGTCACAGGTCAAGCCAAGTACAGTGCTGATATTAATCTCCCAGGGATGCTATATGGTAAAGTTCTACGTAGTCCACACGCCCACGCTCGCATACGAAACATTGATGCAGGGAAAGCCTTAGCATTGAAAGGAGTATCGGCTGTGATCACGTCTGCCGATTTTTCTATCCAGTCGGATAAAGTGATCGATTTGGGCGAGGGTGCCATGGTAAATACGGGCTTTTTGTCTCAGAATGTAATGGCAAAAGAGAAAGTTTTGTACAAAGGGCATGCTGTAGCAGCTGTAGCCGCCGAGAGCATGCATTTAGCTGAAGAAGCATTAGCGCTCATAGATGTGGACTACGATGTTCTGTCTCCTGTCTTTGACGTGAGGGAGGCCATGAAACCTGGAGCTCCTTTATTACACGAACGTTTGTACCATTCTAGCACACCATTTATCAGGCCTGGCGGATTAAAGGACGACAGCGATAATAGTCCTGGAAGTAATATTGCGAGCCATTTTGTGTTCGAGCTTGGGAATCCCAAAAACGCTTTTGCCGAAGCCGACATTATAGTAGAGAGGGAATTCCAGACAAAACCTGTACATCAAGGATATATAGAGCCTCATGCTGCGACAGCAATATGGAATCGCGATGGTAAAGCAACCCTATGGTGCAGTTCACAGGGCCAATTTACAATGAGAGATCAATCCGCTGTCCTTTTGGGAATCGCCACCTCGAACATAAGAGTTATACCCCTGGAAATCGGAGGCGGGTTTGGTGGGAAAACTTTGGTTTATCTTGAACCCATTGCCCTCTTGTTGGCTAAAAAGGCCGGTAGGCCGGTCAAGGTTACAATGAGCCGCAAGGAGGTCTTCGAGGGTACTGGACCGACCTCTGGTAGTTTTATGCGTGTAAAACTCGGAGCGAATAATGATGGCAAGCTCGTTGCTGCGGAAGGAGTGTTAGCATATGAGGCAGGTGCGTTTCCCGGTTCACCAGTGAATCCTGGGGTTCAGTGCATGTTCGCTTCCTATGATTTAAAGGACGTAAGAGTTGAAGGTTACGACGTGGTAGTTAATAAACAAAAAGTAGCTGCGTATAGAGCACCAGGGTCCCCGGGGTCTTGTTTTGCTGTAGAAACTGTCATAGACGAATTAGCTGAAAAGTTGAATATAGACCCTCTGGAATTAAGGGAAAAAAATGGAGCTAAAGAGGGTACACGAAGAGTATCTGGTCCCGTGTTCGGTAAAATAGGTTATCTGGAAACTATTAAAATAGCAAAATCCCATCCGCATTATATTGAGCCGATTAAAAGGAATGCTGGAAGTAAAGTTCGAGGGCGGGGAATAGCCTCGGGGTTCTGGTTCAATGGTAGTGGGCCGGCATGTGCTATAGCTAACGTACATTCCGACGGGACTGTGAGTTTAATAGAGGGATCCCCGGACATTGGAGGTAGTAGAGCCATGGCAGCCATGTGTGTGGCAGAGGTCTTGGGACTAGCAGCGGAAGATGTTCATCCATCAGTGGGAGACACGGATTCCATTGGATACACATCAAATACAGGGGGGAGTTCAGTCGCGTTTAAAACTGGTTGGGCTTCTTATGAAGCGGCTCAGGATATTAAGAGGCAATTGATCGAGAGAGCTGCCAGGATTTGGGACGTAGATCCAGGCCAAGTCGAGATGGACAATGGAACTTTGAATGAAAAATCTGGAACAAGACGTCAATTTACATTTAAGAATTTGGCAGCTGTTTTGTTGTCTACAGGAGGTCCCATAGTGGGAAAAGCTGCAGTAGATCCGGCGGGAGTAGGTGGAGCATTTGCTCTACATATTGCCGATGTGGAAGTGGATCCAGAAACGGGTAAAGTTGACGTTATCAGATACACGGCTTTTCAGGATGTCGGGACTGCGGTGCATCCCAGTTATGTAGAAGGACAGATTCAAGGTGGAGTAGCCCAGGGAATTGGATGGGCATTGAATGAAGAATATGTTTTTAGCGAGGATGGTACTATGCTTAACTCTAGTTTCCTAGACTATCGTATGCCAACCAGCTTGGATTTACCAATGATAGAAGCGGTAATAGTGGAAGTGCCTAATCCGGGGCATCCTTTCGGAGTAAGAGGAGTAGGTGAAGTTCCCATCGTTCCACCAATGGCCGCAATTGCGAACGCTGTCTATGATGCTATAGGAGTTCGGATTAGGCGTCTTCCGATCAATCCACCTACAGTCCTAGAAGCGATTTGGGCCAAGGACGGTAGTGGTCGAGGTTAAGAGGCATGGCTCGAGTGTTTATACCTACTATGCTTCAATTCCTGACAAGTGGAGTAAAAGACTTGCGGATAGATGTAAGGAATATAGAAGAAGTCGTTAGGATCTTAGAAAAACAATTTCCAGGGATGTCTGATCGCTTGCTTGTTGACGGGCAGTTAGTGAGCACAGTGGTGGTTTCAGTTGATGGTCAGGTATCCCATTTGGGCTTATTGCAGAGAGTTAAAGAGGAATCTGAGGTGCATTTCGTCCCTAACATGGGCGGAGGGTGCAAGGGGCCGTACCCCTTGCCAGAATAGTTAGTTCACGCTAGGCTCGGGAGACTTTGCAAAAAACCAGTTGTAAAGTGATAACTAGTCTATCCCAAACATCTTGGCGCAGTTTTCCCCTGCTATTAGGACTTTCTCTTCTTCTGGAACACCTTCGAGAATCCTGTCTACGATTTCCCTGGATTTCGGGAATGTGGATTCAGCGTGTGGGTAATCTGATCCCCACATGAGGGTGTTGATCCCTACGTATTCTCTCAACTGAATTCCCAAATCATCTTCTTGGAAGCTTAGGAACATATTGCTTTTAAAGTAATCACTAGGCATCCTATCGTCTGGATGACGGAAATTAAATATCGTTGGCCTTTCCTTGTAGATTCTGTCCATTCTATTGAGCACGTATGGAGCCCAAGAGATTTCATATTCGGCTACACCAATTCGTAAATCAGGGTGACGATCAAACACGTCTGAATACAGCAAGGCTACGATGTTATCTTTCATATGATATTCTTGGTTTACATGTTCGACCAATCCTTTATCGGTTCCAAAAGGAGTTGTTCCTCCAGGAATCCACCGAGAAGTTCCTATATGAATGGCTAACGGCATACCGCATTCTTCGGCGCTATCCCAAAGAGGTTCATACATAGGATGGTCGTAGCGTCCAAATACAGGTCGTTGAGGGATCATAGCTCCAGCTAGTCCAATGTCTTTTATTCGATAGAGTTCTTTAACGCCGTCCTCAACACTGTCTAGATTTAGCATCCCTAGGCCGCGGAGTCGTTTTGGATAGGGTTTGCAAAAATCAGCTAACCAATTGTTATAAGCCTCAAAAACAGCTGTAAGCAAATCCGAAGATGGTATTACCCATGTTGTCAGGCCCATAGATGGATATATAACACCTGCAGATACGGAATCCACGTCCATATCCCTTACATGTTCATGTGGATCGTAGCCACCTTTCCTAACTTCTTCGTAGTTTCCTTGTACCGTAATATCCTCAGGATTTTCAAAACGCAGCCCCGCCTGTGTATTGGAACCAACTACGCCAAACTTCACGTCTCCATCAGCGTACCATTGATCAAAATCTCCTTCTCGTTTGATGTAGGGGGCTCTGTCTTTATATTTAGGATCTATCCAGTCCGACCAAAGATTTTTTGGTTCCATAACATGTGAATCTGAGGATATCAATTTATAATCGGACATATTTGTTGCTCCTTCGATGTGACGATGCTGCTGGTTGTAGATTATCTGGAGTGTCTTGGTATGTGTCAACTCTTCTGATGGGCTCTGTCCAAACCTTAAGATCTTTTCCAAGGGATATAAAGTGAGTATTGTGCTATATGGATCAGGTCCAAGTCGTTTGTATGACTTGAACACAAAGCTTAGTTTAACCGACTTCCTAAATGATTTGTTTAGACTAGTATTTCAGATTTTATCAGATCCTCAATTTCCTGTTCATGCATTCCTAAAATTTCTTTACAGACCCAACTTGTGTGCTCCCCTAACAGTGGGGCTGGTTTATAAGAAGCTGGGCTTTCAGATAATTGGAAACAAGTTCCATCGTATGCATGGCGACCTATAACTTTGTGGTCTAGAAAAACGAAGTGCTGTCGGTCCTTTAACTGAGGATCATCAAACAAATCTTGGCAAGTTTGAACTACCCCTGCAGGGACTCCATATCTTTGGCATTCAGTCATTAACTGGAAAGCGTCTTTTTCACGAGTCCATTCGGATAATATGAGATCCAATTCTTCCTCATTCTCTTTCCGAGAGTGAGTATCACAAAACAGAGGATCTTTAATAAGATCCTCTCTATCCATTAGGCGACATAGTGATTGCCATTGCACATCGTCCATACAGGCTATGGTGCACCACCTATCGTTCCCCTTACATGGATATGCATTATGAGGAGCGGAAAATGGATGTTTGTTTCCGTTCCGCACATCCACTTTCCCGTTTCCGGAAAAATTCATCAATGCGTCTGCTACAAAATACAGAGATCCCTCGAGTTGGGACATATCTATATATGTCCCAACTCCTGTCCTGTGTTTGTGATCGAGAGCGGCTCCGATTGCAGCCACAGCAAGCCGTGGAAGCAAAAAATCGGTATAAGCCCCGTATGGACTGGTGGGCACCCTATCTGGCCAGCCTGTGAGGTGAGTGTGGCCTGATAGTGCTGTTAAAACTGGTCCAAAGCCTGGGTGGTTAGAGAACGGTCCTCCGCGGCCTTGCATGGAAGCACTAAACATTATTATGTCTGGTTTTATCTTTTTTAAACTATGATAATCTAATCCCCATCGTTCCATGATCCCGGGAGTGAAATTTTCCGTTACTACGTCCGCCCATTCTACTAGTCTGAGGGCAATCTCCCGAGCTTTGGGATTCGACATGTTTAAAGCCATACTCTGCTTCCCGCTATTATAATTGGCAAAATATGCGCTGTTATTGATGCCTGGTTGGTTATCCTTAAGAGGAGTAGCGGTTCTAATTGTGTCAATCCGTTTTATTGACTCAATTCGTACCACATGTGCCCCGAAATCTGATAAGTATCGGGTAGTCATAGGACCTATGGCTACCCAGCAAAAGTCAAGAACCTTAACTCCGGAAAAAGCATCGGTCATATAATTGATTCCTCCACAAGTCGATCGATTTCTGGCGAGGTCAATCCAATTTCGCTATAAACTTCTAAATTGTGCTCCCCTATAGTAGGAGCTCTTTTAAAGGAGCTTAGTGGAGAACCGGTTGCAGTGATAAAGGGCCCAGGTATTTTCAGTTTATCGTTCTGTTCGCCTATTGTAACTTCTCTAAAGAAATCCCGGGCTAGAAGCTGGGGATGGTTGAACACGTCCTTGGTATCGTTGACTGGAAACAATAATATTCTTCTCTCTATAGCTCCTTGACCTAGCTCTGATTTCGTCATTGTTTTAAAGAATGTTTCCAACGGTGGGGTCATTTGATCTAATAGATTTTTACTAAGTCTTCCGAATCCTATTTCCCCCCAAGCAGTTGTTCTAAGAACTTCTGCTCCCATTTGCTTTTCGTCCATCCACTTTGATAGGTTTTCCATACTAAGACCACCGGTGTGGCCTCCTGGTTGAATGAAGTTTATATAACCATCGGAGCATTCCCAGTTAATTCTAAGATTTACTTGACCGACGGGTCTGTACGGCCCTTGGCGTTTCATATTGAATTTTTCTAGATCCCAAATTTGTGGAGCATGAGATAGGGCACGAGCTATCGATTGTTGGCACGATACATCTACAAACTGTCCTTTACCAGTCTTCAGCCTATAATGATTGGCAATCATTGCCCCAGCCGCTCCAGAAGCTCCACCGGCAGTCCAAAACTGGGGGGACGAAACCCTTACCGGTGGGCGGTCTACGTCACCTGTTAGATACATCATTCCGCTAAGAGCCATTCCGGTAAGGTCTGTGGCTTCGTATTGACTATACGGCCCTTTTTGCCCAAATGCTGATATTGATACCATAATGATAGAAGGATTTATTGTTTTCACCGCTTTATAATTGAACCCCAGTTCGTCCATATAACCTGGACGAAAAGATTCTATAAGAAAGTGAGATTTCTGAATCAACGTACGTAATAATGTTTTGCCTTTGGATGATTCCAGATTAAGGGTTATGCTGCGCTTATTAGTTGCAAAAAATCCCCAAAATAGACTGTTTTCGGGATCTGGCACGTCTTGATAAAATGGTCCCTGGCGTCTAGCAATATTGCCCAATGGAGGTTCTATAGCCAACACATCAGCCCCCAAATCACCTAGAATCTTTCCACATAGGATTCCACGTTCGTCGGTTAAGTCCAAGACTCTATAATTAGCCAACATCAGAGGTTCAAGGACCTAATGAATTGGTTCTTATGGTATTTGGGATCACCTAAGTAATGGTATAAAGTACGAGAGAGCTTTGTGTGAAGGGTTAGACCGTATTCTCGCATAATTCCTAATCCGGCGTGCACTTCGTGACTGGCATTGCAGATTTCGTAATGGGCTTCGCTTGTTACCGCCTTTGCTAGGTGTACACTGGATTTGGCAAGGGCTTTTCCCTCATCTAGTTTCCACAGAGCTTCGTACGTTGAGAGAGTTGCCGCATCGAGATGGTTTATTTGTGATATAACGTGATCTTGTACGCGTTGGAATTTCCCTATTGGCACCCCAAATTGTTGTCTGCTGTTGGCGTATTCCTTGGTCATATTAAAAACAGCCTCGCAAGATCCTATTTGATAGGCACATAAAATTGGGAGTGCGCGTTCAATAGCCGAGAAAAGTTCGACCCATCCGTTATTATTTTCAGTTCCTAATAACGAACTTTTCGTAATTCTGACATTATTCAGGGAAACTTTTGATACACCTGTAGACCATCCATTCAGTTCGTGAATCTCAAGACCTGGAGTTGAAGAATCCACCAGAAAAAGGCCTAGCTTGTCGGATTCCAGGCGAGCAGTGATTATTAGTTGAGTTGTTCCTAGTATATCTTGAACGAATAATTTTGTTCCATTCAGGATGTAGCTATCACCCGTCTTAGACGCAGCCATGTTAACTATTTCATGGTCGTATTCGGACTCTGTATGTGCTAGCCCGATAATTTCTTTTCCTGCTGCTAATTTAGGTAATAGTTGAGTTTTTTGATGCTCTTGACCAATCTCTAGTAAGATCAAAGTTCCCAGAACCGAAGAAGAGAAGTGTGGTCCCGGGACTGGCCCACGTCCTAATTCCTGGAATAGAATCGCGGAATCCGTCAAGGATCCTCCTTCTCCCCCATATGTCTGTGGAATTAGAAGGGATGTCCATCCGGAAGATATAAATTTCCCCCAAGTCTCGGTAGTGAACGAGGTTTTTTTACAATCCATTTCTAGGAGCGTTTGAGTCGGAAAGTCCCGGATGACGAATGCTCGTATTGTTGATCTCAACATCTCTTGGGTTTCTGTAAGAGATAGATCCATTGAACTAGTTTCCATTACTAGGTCTACCGAGACCGAGTTTTCTAGACATGATTACCTTTTGTATTTCCACTGTACCGCCAGGATGTTGCGCAACAATACTTCCCCTTTGCTGCACTTCAATGAAACCATCTTCTGGAGACCATTCCGGGTCCATTACCAGAGCGTAGGGTCCCAGGATGTCTTGGGTATGTTTAGCGGCTCTAAGAGCCTGGCGCTTCATTTGCAAATATGCCTGAGGACCTTGATATGAAAGTTTTTGTCCGGAGGAACGCATCCAATAGTTACGCATATGAAATAAACGTGTGATCTCAGAATCTATATAAATGTCCGCCAAAATTTCCTGTATGGAGGGGTCTTTAATTAAAGGTTTTCCTCTCCTTGTCAATTTGCGACATGCGTTTAAAGTTCGTTGGAGGTTGTGGTCGCCTAGCAACGAGCCCTGCATCAGGCCATGCTCTATTTCTAAATGGGTGTCGGCCACTCGCCAACCGTTATTTTCTCCTCCGATCAGGTTTCCCTCAGGTATTTGGGTGTCAGTAAAATATACAGTATTCTTGAATCCACTTAGAGCTCCATTCTCATTTCCTGCAAAAATTAAATCCATAGGAGCCCAGGTTATACCTGGCAAATCCATTGGCACAATGAACCAACTGAGGTTTTCATGCCGCTTTCCTTCCGGATCTGTGTTTGCCAGCATCCAAGACCATTCTGCCCCATGACCGCTTCCTACGTAGATCTTCTGGCCACTCACCGTGTAATTATTGCCATTCTTTATTGCAGTGGTTTGGATGTTAGCAAGATCGGAACCGGCTTCTGGCTCTGTCAGTAATTGCCACGTTCGTACCTCTCCCTTGAGAATCGGGGGAAGAAAAATGTTTTTCTGGTCTTGACTACCCCATACCATGATGCTGGCAGCAGCCAGTTTGCCACCTGAGTCATAATACGGCGGTAAGGTTTGACCATGCTTTTCGAGCTCGATTTCAATGATAAGAGCTTCTTCTGCAGATAGACCTCCTCCTCCGAACTCTTCTGGATAAGTTGGGTAGAGCCATCCATTTGCAGCTAACTTGCGACCCAATTCTCTTTGCTTTTCGTATCCTTTCTTGGTGAGGTCAGCCGGATCAGCCGGTTGTTCCATACCCTCTGGTATATTATGTTTCAACCAATTTCTGACATGCACCTGAAACTTTTGTTGTTCAGGATTGAACGTGACCTCAAAGTTCATAATTATTTTCCTTTAAACTCTGGCGAGCGTTTTTCTATGAAAGCTTTGACTGCCTCATTATGGTCTTCGCTCTCTCTAGCAATGGTCTGGGCGTAGTTCGCAAGATCAAGACTTTCTTCTAACGATAAGATCATAGATTCTTGTATCAGGTATTTAGTAAGAGAATGTGACAGAGTTGGTCCTGTGGCTATTCTCTCAGCCAGAGTTAGAGCTTCTTCGAGGACTGTTTCGTGGCTATGAAGTTTACTAATTAAACCTATGCGTAGGGCTTCGGGTCCGTCGATTTTATCTCCAGTATATTGTAATAGGTATGTGTCGCTGAGCGAGATCATTTTAGGAAGTTGCCAGCAGCTACCGTCCCCAGGTATAAGTCCCATTTTTACAAATGCTTCAGAAAATATAGCTTTCTTAGATGCTATTCTTATATCACATGCAAGGGCCAATCCCATTCCTACGCCAATAGCGTATCCGTTAATGACCGCAATCGATGGTTTTTTGAGGCGGTGTATCCTGAGTGGAAGCAAAGCACCTGAACTTGGATCAATTTGGTTCTTATGGATTTTGGCAGACTCGATTCTTTCCCAGATTGATTGTGGCTTATTGGGTTGTTTGCGGGGAGTATTCGGTAATTCCTGATCGAATCTTCGCACGTTAGCCCCAGAACAGAAAGATGGGTCTTGTCCAGTCAACACTAATACCCTGTCTTGATTGTTTGATTCGAACCTGTCTAACTCGGTATTCAGAGCTTGGACTAGCTCTGGGCCCAAAGCATTTCTGGTTTTTGGGTCGGACAGAGTTAATATTAGGACACCCTTATGTCTTTTTATGTCCAGATGATTTTTTGACATTCTTTTCTGAAGTGGGTTCGTTGATTCTTGACCAATATAGTGCAATTAGACTCTGCTCACAAGTCAGTGTTCCTTGGCCAAATCCCTATGATGTTGTGGGAAATTTCCATCTGGCACTCAGAGAGGATGATATGGAGTATACAATGATATAGCGATTCGCATGTTGAAGGGGCACGGGGGGCATCTAAAGTCAGAAGTGCCTAAGGTGATAGATAGAGATGTATAGCCTACACGGGATTGTTTAAGTAAAAGATCGGGGACAATACGGTGGCTTCGGATTTTGGCGGCTCGATATAGGTCAATCAAAGCATATAAACAAAATGTACGATTGTAAATTTTACGAGGGTGACTTACATTCAACGATTCCCAAACTTTGAATTTGCATTAGGTGAATGTGCTATTACGTGGTTGCCTCCTGTCATAAATTGGATGGGTGAAGAATTCGAGGATCGGCGTGATTCAGTCGGATACTTAAAAGACATTCCTGCTTTCTATTGGAATAGACAGGGTTTTAGTGATTATCAGAATGAATGAGCCATGCTCAAAATAATTGCGTTAGTGTGAGAAGATAATGCAATCTTGCGATCAGTACATCCATATCAAGATGGGATTTGGCCTGATTTTCAACCATTGATATCCAAATATCTCAATAGTTTAAGGGTTTAGGTAAAAAGAAAGATAACGAGGGATAATGCTGGAAATTTATACGGGCTTCTAGATTGGAATAAAAGTTATTGCCCACCGTCAAATACGATTGATGTAAAATTAAGTTGAGATTCTTACTAAGAATCCTACAGTTGGTATTCTCGTTTGAAGAAATCCACTAGTACTTTGGCCGCCACGTCACCTAGAGCGTAGGTGGCGTGTCCCACGCCTTGGAATGTATGAAAAGCATATTTGGCTCCGGAAGGACTCATGACCTCGCCCAAACGGACAGGGTTTTCCTTGTACAACATGTTTTCATCTTGATCACCATGTATGAAAAGGACATTTGGTAACAGTGCCGCTAAGCCTTGCCCTCGTTGTTCGACTAATATTCTGGTCCGATTTATTGGATCTTCGAACTGCAGAGAATGAATTGCTAGGTCGTCATCACAATCTTGGGGTAATCCATATGCTTCCAATAGCTTGTCTTTAAACTTATGATTTCGAATCACGCTTTCATACGAGATTGTTGCCTGTTGTAGTACTATGGCTTTAATCTTCCCTAACAGTGGTCCTGTAACGGAATTCCAGAGTAGTGCACCTCCGAGTCCACCTCCCCAGAGTCCCATTCGTTGTTCATCCAGATTGGTTCCGTTCAAAAGCATTTGGAATAAGGCAGCGTTTGCTGCCACGGCGCTAGGTCTTCCCCAGTGATTTCCAGTGGCATGACTACTTGCAACCGCTATTCCTGCTTCAGTCAACGTAGTTATAAAAGCCAGCTTGTTCTTATCAGAAAGCCAATCTGCTGAATCCTCTTTGACAAATCCGTGGTGGCCGTGACACTGAATGACGCATGGAGTAGGGAGCCCATTTAGTCTGTAGTTTCGTGGAGTACGGAGAAAGCACCATTCTTCTCCAGCTTGGAAGAATACTGTCTGTTCTCCATCTACGAGATCAAGGATTGGTTTCTTCATTAATCCTCCGATAACGATATATGTCGGATAATATAACAGGTTAGTTCTTTCATCAAAAGGGAAGTTTTATTATACTCGGTCGGAAGTGTTAAATTATGCCTATGATTTATGACTATATCATTATTGGCGCTGGTGCGGCTGGGTGCCCTCTTGCCAATCGATTATCCGAGGATTCAAAGAAGACGGTTTTGCTTTTGGAAGCCGGTCCTGATATCACAGACATATCCAAGTTGCCCGAAGATGTTAAAAATGGAGAAGATGCTATAAAAGCATCAAAAGGTGAAAGTCTTTGGACATACTTGGCGAAAGGTAATTCCGATCAAGAAGGCCAGATGAGATTACCTAGAGGAAAAATTATGGGAGGATCAACAGCAGTCAACGGAATGATATGGATAAGAGGCACTCCCGAGGATTTTGATGGATGGGCAGTGAGAGGGAACGATCAATGGTCATATAAACATACGCTGGAGTTCTTTCGAAAGATCGAAACCGACCAAGATTTCAAAGGTAATTTTCATGGAAGGCAAGGACCAATTCCCGTCAGGAGATTTCCTCAAAAGGATTGGATGCCTAGTATCAAGGCATTCCATCAAGCGTGTCTAAACTATGGATTTTCGCCAACCCCTGATATGAACCTTCCAGATTCTTCTGGGGTGGGACCACGAGCTGTGAACCAACTGGGTGGTGTGAGAATGAGTACAGCTCTAACCTATTTACACCCAGTAAGACATAGGATGAACCTTGTGATACGCGGAGATGTATTGGTTAGAAAAGTCCTTTTTCAGGAGACAACCGCTATTGGAGTAGAAGTCGAGAGCGGTGGTGAGGTGTTTGAAATTAAAGGCAGAGAGATTATATTGTCAGCCGGTGCTGTCGGATCACCATATATATTGCTTCACTCTGGAGTAGGTCCTTCAGAATCCCTTAACAATCTCGGAATTCCGATCGTGAAAGATTTGCCTGGAGTTGGAGAGCATCTGTCTGATCACCCGTCTGTATTAATATATTATAAATTAAAGGAAGTTGCTTATGAGGCGCCCTATATCAGTCAAGTTGGTTTATCGTTTACAGCGACCAAGTCGTCGGATCGCAATGACCTGTTCATAAGCCCCTATCCAGGAGAGCTATATCAGGGAGTACCCCACTTAGCTTTTCGTGCGATCCTAGAAATGGCGACAAGCTATGGTAGTGTTAGATTGAGATCAATTGACCCTCATGATAATCCTCTTATTGAAATGAACTATATGGCTAAACAGTGGGATCGAGATAGATTAAAAGAAGCTGTGCATGTGTTGCTAAAGATTTGTGACGATCAAGTTTTTGATGACATCTTAGAATCAAGGATTATGCCTGCAGACCATGAGGTACTTAGCGATAAATCCTTGGAAGACTGGATTGTCCGTACCGCTAATACATCCCATCATTCGTCTGGAACTTGTAAAATGGGCCCAGCCGAAGACCCGTATTCAGTAGTGAATCAGTATTGTAACGTCCATGGCGTAAGTAATTTACGAGTGGTGGATTCTTCGATTATGCCAGAAGTTATAAGGGCTAACACCAATGCTACGACAATCATGATTGGAGAACGGGTCGTGGACTGGATAAAAAGAGGGGTTACTGGATAAAAAGCAATTACTCAAAAGAATGGTGTGCTTACTCTCAGCAATTTTCTTCCTACTACATGCCTCCAGAGACTTCGATCACTGTACCTGTTATGTAAGACGCATCATCAGAGGCTAGGAAAGCGACGGTTCTGGCTACTTCTTCTGGCGTACCTCGACGACCTAATGGTATGCGTTGAATTGTTGTTTGCTTTTCAGAATCCGACATCTTGTTTATCCGTTCGGCCATTCGGCTACCGGGTTCATTCAGAATATGGCCAGGCATGACGGCATTAACATAAACTCCCGAGGGTCCCAAATCCTTTGCTAATTGAGCTGTGAAACCTATGACTCCAGCTTTAGCTCCAGCATATGGAATTGCCGCTGCGGCCCCACGAACTCTGAAATTCCCTTTTACAGCCATGGAACTAATGTTAACGATTTTACCGTAATTCCTGGAAATCATGTGTGGTACCACATAGCGACTGCATAGGAACATAGATTTGAGATTGAGATCCATGATTTGATCCCAAAGTTCGTCAGATATTTCGGTTATTCCATTGGCATTCTTGTTGCCGCTTCCACCCACGTTATTTACAAGGATGTCTATTTTGCCAAAATTATCCAGGGCTTTGGTTATCAATCCACTTACTTGATTGGGATCCGTAGCATCGGCTTTGATCCCGATAGCTTTGCCTCCATTTAAGTTAATCTCCTTCACGACTTTGTTTAAACTACTCTCGTTAATATCACAGACCAGGACTTGAGCTCCCCTTCTACTTAATTCTAAGGCTATAGCCCTCCCAATACCCTGGCCGGAACCGGTTATAACCGCTGACTTATTCTTAAAATCCAACTTTCCTCCAAGTTAATCTTTTACAGTGAATTTTCCGGCTGAATAGCCTCCATCAACATGAATAACTTCGCCCGTTATAAACTTGGCATCTTCAGATGCGAGGAAAATAACTGTGTTAGCTATTTCTACGGCCTGGGCGGTACGCCCCAGAGGGATCTGTTCTATGAAGGCTTTCCTGTATGAGGAGGTAGATTTGGGATTTTGACCATGATCAAAATCGGTCAATGATGGAGATACGGCGTTTACCCTGATACCGTAAGGACCCATTTCTAAGGCCAGTGATTTGGTGAATTGTACGACACCTGCTTTAGAAGTAGAATAGGCAATCCCACCAACCCTGGCGTTGTTTGCTGCGGTGGAACAAATGTTAATAATGCTTCCCCCGTGCCCCTGGTTGAGCATAATCTCCACAGCAAGTTTTGAACAGATGAATACTCCTTTTAAATTGGTGCTCATGATTGTTTCCCATAAATACTCTGTCGTAGTTAGAGTGGTTTCATTGGTGCCTATAGCCGCACAATTTACTAGGATGTCAAGGCGTCCAAACTCCGATAGCATGGTTTTGTAGGCTATTTCTACTTGGCCTGCGCTAGATACATCGCCTGATATTGCCAAACTTTGCTTGGTTTGGTTGCCTATTTCTTTCTCTACCGCTGCTGCTCTAGCAAAATCCACATCCAATATTGCTACTGAGGCACCTTTGTGGGCCATAAGGATAGCGATCTCTCTCCCTATACCGCTAGCGCCGCCGGTTACGAGTACCGCTTTATCTTTTAGGTTCAATCCTTCGTGCACCTTCGTTAATCTGACTTCGCACATAGTACCAAACACTGACTATTCCTACTATCCCAAGTATCTATCCTCAGTTAAGGTGATTTATAGCGAGACTCTTTTGTGCTTTGGAGGGGTTACTTAAGTGCCTGGACCTCTAGCATTCTATTCTTGGGCCTTGACACATATCCAAAGTGGACTCTAACATTGTAGACGTGTAAGTCCCGTTCTCGGGCGCTGTTTATCTGGTTTTGCCTAGAGAGTAAGGGGTTCCCTTCCCCAGGGCTTCTTGGGAATTCTGCCCGAAAAGTTTACTTAGTGGAGGAAAAATGAGACTGTCAAGATTGATCCTGTTGGCAGCAATAGTGATGTTGACTGCACTGTTGACGGTTTGTGGTGGTGAAAATCCAACCATTGTCACGACCGAGGTATCCTCCAGCAACACTAGCGTGGCATCAACTGATGATGGAGTGGAAGTCGACATAGTACAAGATGATACCAGCAGCTCAGCAGTCGCTGAGTTATCCGAACCATTTTCTGCAACAGAAAAACTTTGGATGACGGCCAATACCTCCGAATCGATGGAGGTGAATCTGATAGCTGGAGATGTGTTGGTTGTGGAAATTTCACTGGAAGGGCATAGTACAGGAGGTTCGGCCTCCTCTATTGGCCAGGCAGGAGTTTCTACTAAAGTGACAGTGGCTGTTACAAATGGATACGATGAGGTCATTTTCATGAAAGCCGAAGTTCAAGGCCAACCTAATTTAGAGTCAGTATATAATGTTGTTCAAGCGGAAAATGTCCAAGGAGAGATCCTTGAGGCAATAACTATCGAGGATACTGGAACTCACACTATTTCAGTATTCAATCCCATGTTGCTCCAAGGTCAAAGCGCTGAAGTTACGTATCATATAAATCAGTAGAACAAACGATTTGTTAAGAGCCCAGGTCTAGCCCTGGGCTTTTCTATGGGCATATACCTCTGAGGGCTAATCCACGACCTATCCTTTCAACTGCTAAGGTCAAAGCTCCAGTCCTCAGTGTTGCCTTATGTCTTCTCGCAGCGTCGCTGACGTCCGATAGGCTGTTTATTATTAGGGTGTTTAGTCTTGAATTAACCTCTTCCAAATCCCAGAAAAGATGTTCCAGCTCTTGAACCCACTCAAAGTATGAAACTATGACTCCACCAGAATTTGCAACAATGTCTGGTATTACCCGGACTCCTCTTTCCTGTAAAATTACGTCTGATTCTGGGGTTAGTGGTCCGTTAGCTGCTTCAACCACTATGCTGGCGTTAACCTGGTAAGCATTTTGAGCTGTGATTTGTCTTTCCAGTGCGGCCGGTATGAGAACATCACAAGGTAAGGAAAGTAATTCCTTGTTCGAAATGGTATCTACTCCAGGGAATGTGCCAAGATTAGGGTTTGATAGTTGATGAATCCCCAAGTTTGTGATGTCCAAGCCATTATTATTGAATATCGCACCGTGAATGTTGCTAATTGCAATGATTTTGCATCCCATATCGTTCAAAAACTTAGCACTCCAGTAACCTACCGATCCGAACCCTTGGATGGCGATGCGGCAGCCTTGCAAGGGGATTCTGTGGTTTCTTAGGGTTTCTTTTGTGATGATTGAAACACCTTTGCCAGTTGCCTCTCGTCTGCCCAAAGTGCCACCGATGGCGACTGGTTTACCTGTTACAACTCCTGGGGAATAATGGCCTAGTTGCGAGCTAACCGTATCCATAATCCAGGACATAATCTGTTCATTTGTGTTCACATCTGGGGCCGGTATATCCTTATTGTTGCCACTTATGGCTGCCAATTCAGTTGCGAGTCGTCTGGTAAGACGCTCGAGTTCTGTCGACGATAGTTCACGTGGATTACATGTAACGCCACCTTTGCCGCCCCCGTAGGGGATGTTTGCGATAGCGCATTTCCATGTCATCCACATGGCAAGAGCTTTAGTTTCGTCAAGGTGCACTTCTGGATGGAACCGAAGGCCTCCCTTTGCAGGGCCTAAAGTAGTGTTATGGTGAACCCGATAAGCAGAGAATAAGTTTATCTTGCCATCGTCCATTGTTACAGGAAAGTTCATTGTGAACTCCTTTTCACAAGTGCTTAGGATCTGACGCAATCCATCGTTTAACCCAAGCAAATTTGCAACAATATCCAGCTGCTTAGTCGCCATAGAGAATACGGAAGAAGTTTGCAAATTTTCGGGACCGTTTGTACTCATTTCTAGGTCAGTTCCTCATATTGGTTTGCGTTCATAAACAATCTACCCGTTCCTTGAGATACTTTGCACTTAAGCGTGAACAAACTGCGTTATGGTACTAGCACAGCCCTAGTTATTTCTGTTTTACGTGAATCCCATTCAGCTTCGGCAAAGGCATTATTAATATCTGCGAGGGGGAACTTATGGGAAATAAGGCTGGCAAACGGACGGTTTCCCAAATTGCGTTCCAGGAAATTCATCATTCTAGGGATAAGATGTGCAGGGTACATGAGGGATCCAATGATTCGTTTCCCCATAAGGAGTAATGAGGGATCTATTTCTGCTTTTCCACCCGCAACTATATCTCCAATTTCTAAGAACGTACCTCCGTTGTCAAGCATTGGGATACCTTCAGTGAGGAGATCCGGTTTTCCCACTAGTTCCATGACGATGTCGGCGCCTCTTTGGTTTGTAAGCGATTTTATTTTTTCTAGCCTAGATTCTACGGTGTTGTAGTGCTCTATATTGATGACCTCATCTGCGCCGAAGGCTAGTGCTAACTTAAGTCTATTTTCCAGTCTGTCTAGTACAATAACTTGATCCGCTCCCATATCTTTGGCTACGGCCGTGGCCGTTAGGCCAAGCCCCCCTGCTCCTAGGATCACGATTGTTTGCCCTTGAGTTGCTCCGGCTAAAATTAGCCCGTTCGTTACTGTGCCTGTGGCACAATTAATCGGGGCTAGCACTTCGTCAGGTAGGGAATCTGGGGCTTTGAACACGGGATGCAGTGGTGGCAAATAAAGAAAGTCTCCAAATGTCCCTGTAAAATAGGGATGTTCTCCTGCAGCTGGTAACGGGCGATTGATACAAAGATTTTCCATGCCTTTCAAGCACATGTGGCAGTGGTTACAGGCAAAGATTGCCGTGTACACAACCCTATCGCCCTCCCTGAGGGATTTGCCCAGCGAATCTCCATTTACATTCTTTCCAAGGGTATGTACTGTACCAAAACCTTCATGGCCCATTACTCTTCCAGACTCAGGCAGTTTTACGTTCGTCTGATCTCCTCTCCAATAGTGCAGATCTGAGCCACAAATTCCGGCTTGTTTCATCTCTAATAAAATAGCCCCAGACTCTAGAGCTGGGACTTCATATTCTTCTATTACAAAAGGTTTGTTGTGTTCTTTTAACACCGCGACGCGACCCTTCATAAATACCTCGTGATTTTATTTGAGTTATCCGTGATGAAAGACAATAAACTGGTCAAAATATCAAACACAGTAGGCGGTCTAACTTTGTGAATATATCTTTGGGGGTTAGGAGTGGACGGTGCGGCTGCGTCGTCTGGCTCTACGGGCGGCCCTTTGTGCTGCTTCCCTAACTTTCTGGCTTTTGGTTTTGAAATAACGCCTATTCTTCAGTTCGCGTAATATACCTGAACGTTGAACCACTGATCGAAATCTATTGACCAAGCTTTCTGGCGTTTCGCCTTCGTTAAGGCTGACGTAGGCCATTAATAAAAAACTCCTATGCTAAAATTTGTTTATTGTTCCAATATACCAGAGAGAGCTTCACTCTGCCTAGCTTTTTAGAATCTTGGATTTTGAATGCTATTAGTAACCCTAGGCTTCTACTAATTGGATAGGTGATAATAAGGGGGTCGCAATTTGTCGGTAGGATGAGATCAAGCTTAATTTTAAACGACAGGAATTCCAGGAGCTAACAAGTGGATGAATTTGATTGATGGCCTTAGTTGTTAGAATTGGGACTTAAGTGTTTCCTGTTTAGGTGCATCTTAAAAAACCTGTGAGCTGGTTTCTCAAAATTATGAGGGGGTTAGCATGAGATTGCTGGGTAAAGTGGCCTTGATTACTGGGGGCGCAAAGGGTATGGGAGCGATAGAGGCCCAACTATTTGCTCAGGAGGGAGCCAAGGTTGTGATAGGTGATGTTCTAGAGCAAGAGGGGATTGAAGTAGCTAAACAGATCAATTCGTTCCAAGGGGAATGCATCTTTACCTATTTGGATGTGACTAATCCGGTTGATTGGGAACATGCCGTTCGATTAACAGTTGATAGCTTTGGGTCTGTGGACGTCTTAGTTAATAATGCCGGAGTGTTAATACGAGAAGAATTGGATAATGTTACTTTAGAAGGATGGGATAAAGTTTTAGATGTAAATGCGAAGGGTGTTTTGTGGGGTTGCAAGTTTGTTGTTCCGGAAATGCGAAAAAAAGGGGGAGGTTCGATAGTCAATATTTCTTCAATATCTGGAATCGTGGGATTGGGATATCCAGCATATAATGCATCAAAAGGAGCGGTCCGATCTATGACAAAGAATTTAGCATGTTTGCAGGCTAGTGATAATATCCGAGTTAATTCTATTCATCCAGGTATTATTAGAACCGACATGATGAAAAACGACCTACATAGTCAGAAAGAATGGGAAAATTCAATACCTTTGGGTAGATTGGGAGAGAGTATTGAGGTGGCCTATGGAGCGCTATATCTAGCGTCAGACGAGTCTTCTTTTGTAACTGGTTCAGAGCTTATTATAGATGGTGGATGGACAGCTCAATGAACAGGTTATCCTGGAAAGTGGCCTTAATTTCTGGATCCACTAGTGGAATGGGAGCGGAAGAGGCTAGGCTTTTGCCAAAGAGGGAGCAAAAGTGGTGGTGACTGGTATGTCAAAGTAACAGGGCCTCAAAGTTGTTGAGGAAATTAACTAGCAAGAGGGCGAGTTGTTTTTCATCAAGTTAGGTGTTTCATCTGAGGATGATTGGATCGCGGCTATCTAGACTACCCAAAAAAGCTTTTGGTAAACTCAATATACTTATAAATAATGCTGGTATTATTGAGCGACATTCCCTGAAATACACTACGGTTTTGTTTTGGAAACGCGTCATTGGTATCAACTCAATGGGAGTCTTTTATAGTGCAAAAATGCTATGCCAACGGAGGGTATGGGATCAATTGTGAATATTGCCTTAATTTCTGGAATGGTGGGAGTAGGGTATCCAGCATATAATGCTTCTAAGGGCGCGATACGAGCATTGACGAAAATTATAGCTATGGAATACGCTCAAATGAGCATCAGAGTAAATTCCATAAACCCAGGATCCATCTAGGCTTCCATGTTTGATACGGCCGGGAAAGAGGTTGCTGCCCAACGAGAGGCCTGTATCCCAATGGGACGGATTGGACATCCAAGGGATATGGCGTTTAGTGCCTTGTTCCTCGCATCAGACGAATCCTCGTTTATTACCGGAACAGAATTAGTGATCGATGGCGGGTTAACCGCTTGTTAGGAGCGGAGTCTTAATTGATACTCATGTTTTGAGGTTTATCAACCGTTCAATAGGTGGGGCCAGGATTTTGAAGGAACAGGCTTTTTGAAGCCTAAGTCTAATTCTTATGGTATGCCAATCTCTTCATGGAAAACTTGTGCTAATTTGCCAATACCCTCCCTGATTGCTTCTTCAGAAGGGTTAGCGTAGCAGAGACGAATAAAATTTGAGGCTTCCTTCGGTTCTACAGACCAGTCTGCTCCAGCATTGTAGATAATGCCTTGTTGTTTAGCGGCTTCTAGTGGTTTCTTAGTATCAGTACCCTTTGGGAATTCTATCCAAAGTACCTGACCACCGCGCGGAACCGAAAAATTCACGATAGGGCCGAAATGTTCCTTAAGTGAAGCGGTTAGGGTGTCCCGCTTTCGGTGAAGTTTTTCTCTAACGTTATCAGAATGATCTTGGTGATGTGCTTCTAGGAAGTCGGCGGCTATCATAGGAGTTATCATATTGGTTCCTACATCCACCTTACTGGAAAGGAACTGAGCGAGGAGTTCGGCAGGCGCTACCAAATACCCCAGTCTTACTCCTGGGGCTAGTGATTTTGACAGAGATCCTATGTGAAGCACATGATTGGATTGATCCAGGGCCTTAATTGATTTGAACCATTCCCCTTCTATGACTAAATCAGCGTAGCATTCATCTTCGAAAATTGGGACTCTATATTTTGAGCTTAGTTCTAGTAGTTTAATCCGTCGATCCATGGGCATATTTGTGCCGGTTGGGTTTTGGTTAGTTGGTATTGTATAGATATATTTTGGTGTTACCCCTTGCTCTTTCAATTCTTCAAGCTTTTGCTCTACTAGGTCAACGCGTAGGCCATTATCATCTAAAGGTATACCTATTATGTTTGCTTTTCGTCTGCGTGCTTCTCTTATGCTGCCAGAATAGGTGAATAGCTCTGTGATCACAGTGTCGCCTGGGTCGAGGAGTGAATCGTTGATCAGGAGTATTCCCTGTGTTGATCCAGAAGTTATCATTATTTCATCTGTTGAAGCATTTATGCCCCTGGTTGCCGCTAACTTTTTGGAGAGAAATTTCCTTAGATCTATGGATCCTAATGGACCTCCATCCGAGTGGTACATGGCTAGTTTTCGCCCTTTTTCACGAATGACCTTCGCAGCGGATTTGGCCAATTCTTCTATTGGGACAACTTCAGGGTCAGTATGCCCGCTAACAAAGTTATATTTAAAATCACCCTCGTGAGGAGGAGTTGGTGGTGGTGCATCTTTGGAGAGAATTTTGGAGAAATCTAACCTTTGGTTTCCCATGAATGCTTCTCCTTCAGTCATCTAATTTGATCTCTAGAGGAGATTCATATTAGCATCAAGGGGTATGGGTGTCCATTGGGCTTCACTGCTGATAAAATCGTTATAATATCAATTGATAAGGAAGAGGTAATCATATGTGGAATGATTGGAAAGTCATAGATGCTGACGCTCACTTTCATGAGCCCATAGATCTTTGGGAAAAATGGTTGGAGCCTGCTTACAAAGATCGAGTTCCAAAGGTAATTGGGCTTAATGGGATTAATTTTGTTTACGAGCCTGACGGGAAAATTATTCCTATGGGTGAAGGCAAGACCGGACACTCTCCCGAGGCCTACAGATGGTTGGAAGAAAAATATGGAGAAGCCTATCACAAATGGTGGTCGTCTGATGTTAGGTTGGCTGATATGGATACGTTTGGGTGGGATATACAGGTAATTTTACCCACTGGGGGCAATGGGAATTTTGCCGCTGACGCTTCTTTGAAAGACCCAGATGTGGGTGCGGCATTGTCGAGAGCCTACCATAATTTTTGCGTTGACTATTGTAGTTTGAATCCAACTAGGCTCAAATTCGTAGCTGTTCTTCCAGCTGGGAATAGTTATTTGATGATGAAAGAGGCAAAGAGATCGTTAAAAGAATTGGGTGCTATAGCATTCAGGAGTCCATTGTTACCTGAGGGAAAATGGTTACACCATAGGGAATTTGATCCGCTCTGGGAATTAGCTACTGATTGCGACGTGCCTGTTTTGTGCCATGGTGAGTACTTGCGCCGTCGGTTCCAACCTTTTGCCTCTATTAAACGTGAAGAGAGTGCTTTCGCTGCGTTAGATCATGCTATAGGGTTTGCTTTTGATAATATGGCGTCGGTAGGTCAATTCATATTTGGTGGAATCTTAGAAAGAAATCCAATGCTGCGTGTTGGAGTTTTAGAGTCGAATGTAGGGTGGGTGCCTTTCTGGTTAGATAGATTAGATGGTCATGCTGAAGGTAGACAATCGGCGTTTGGAGATTCGACGCTTATGACGTTGAAACCGAGCGAATATTTCATGCGGCAATGTATAATATCTGCTGACGCTGATGAGGGGTCTATGAAGTATGCTGTGGATTATCTCGGGGATGACCACATAGTTTTCAATACAGATTATCCGCATCCGGATGCTCCAGATCCTAAGTCGGTTCGGCCTTCGTTTATAGCTCAATCTATTTCAGATCAGGCAAAGAAGAAGATACTTTGGGATAATGCGATTACCCTTTATGGCAATAAGTTGGAAGTGGAATTCGAATCATACGCAGAAACTAAAGAATAGTTACGATGTAACTAAAGATGAAAGAAATAACTTTACCGCAGAGAATGAAATTTGGCATATTCCTGGCCCCCTTCCATCAAGTTGGAGAAAACCCAACGGTCAGTTTCGAACGGAACTTGGAATTAATTAAATGGTTAGATGATCTAGATTATGACGAAGTTTGGGTAGGAGAGCATCACAGTGGTGGGTGGGAAACTATAGCGTCTCCCGAGATGTTTCTTGTAGCTGCTGCAGAGAGAACAAAAAATATTAGACTTGGTACTGGTGTTATTAGTTTGCCGTATCATCATCCGTTTATGGTAGCCCAGAGAATGGTTCAACTCGATCATATGACTAGAGGGAGGGCGATGTTGGGTGTCGGCCCTGGTGCTCTTGTTTCTGATGCAATTATGCTCGGTATTCACCCGCCCACCCAACGACCACGGATGGACGAAGCTTTGGAGATAATCATCAGGTTAATGAAAGAGACAGAGCCCATAACGTATAAATCAGACTGGTTTGAAATTAACAGAGGGCTTCTTCATCTAAGGCCGTATACCAAGCCACATATGCCTATCGCAGTGGCCGCCTCTCAATCACCTTCTGGTATGATTCTTGGGGGCAAGTATGGTATTGGAATCTTGTCTATAAGTGTGCCTAGAGGTAGTAGTGTGGGCTGGCCAGGAACTGAGAGACCTTCCCTAAAGGATTATTGGAATATCGCCGAGGAAACCGCCCAGAAATACGGTAAGGTTGTTGATAGATGCGAATGGAGATTGGTCTTAAATGTACATATAGCTGAATCGAGAAAAGAAGCCTTTTCTCAAGCAAGAGAAAAGGCTGGCTTGTATCAACAAGAATATCTAGAGGGCACTCTTGGCAATGCATCTGGGTTCGATGGACCTGTGGACAAATTGATAGATTACATGGTCGAACAGAACCAATGGTGTGTAGGAACACCAGATGATCTTATCGACTTTATAGATAGATTGGCTGAAATGAGTGGAGGATTTGGGGGATTCCTTATACAATCTACAGAATGGGGTACTAGAGAACAGATTAAACATAGCTACGAACTAATTTCTCGCTATGTTATGCCACATTTTCAGGATTCTCTCGTCAATTTGAAGGCCTCCCAAAAGTGGGCCTCCAGGGAAAGAGATGAATTTCAGGCCTTGAGACGAGCAGATATTTCTAAAATTCAGTCTGATTATCAGAGATTAAATGAAAGGAGAATAGATCCGGTTTGATTTCTAACCGAGTCGACTATTTGCCTATGGTGGATCGCCCGATTATCAGATGGCCAAACGGTGAACGGGTAGCTTTTTGGGTTTCTCCTAATGTGGAGCATTATGAATATTTACCAGAATATGATGGCATCCGTGACCCATGGCCTCGTATGCCCTATCCTGACGCCCGAGAATACGCATATTGTGACTACGGCAATAGAGTGGGATTTTGGCGCATGTTAGAGTCGCTGGACAGGCATAATATAAAATGCACTGTATCCTTGAATATGGCCGTGCTAGAGCATTATCCGGAAATCACCAAGGCTATGGTGGATAGGGACTGGGATTTCATGAGTCATGGTATTTACAATACCCGATATCTGAACAACTATTCAGAAAAACAAGAGAGAGCGTTTTACGAAGACAATATATCAACTTTACGGAAATATACGGGAAAAACTCTTAAAGGCATGCTTGGCCCAGCCATATCAGGATCTTATAGAACTCCTGACCTCATGGCTGAAGCAGGACTTATTTATCACACAGATTGGATGCATGATGACCAACCAGTGCCTATTAATGTTAGCCAAGGGAAACTTATATCAGTGCCCTATTCGGTAGAAACAAATGACGGGGTTATATTCCGCAGGCATGCTGATAATGAATATTTTGTGAAGGTATGCAAATCTCAATTTGATCAACTTTATAAAGAGGGTGAAAAGAGTGGTAGGGTTATGTGTTTGGCTATTCATCCCTTTCTTGTAGGTCAGCCGCACAGAATAAAGGCCTTGGAGAAGGTTTTGGAGTACATTATGGCTCACGACGGAGTTTGGCAAACTACAGCGGATGAAATCGCTGATTACTACATGGCTAACTATTATGATAAATTCAAAAATCATGCTATGAACATTATTGGTGGAATATAACTTGCCTGCCGAAAGGGGAATTGTGGGGATGGATCACCCACATTACGAATGGAACCCTATCACCATTAGGCCCTCAATTAAATGGCCTAATGGTGATAGGGTTGCTTTGACTGTTGTGGTGAATCTAGAATGCATTGAACTGAAACCACCTTCAGGCTCATATCACCTGCCAACACTATATTCCAGTGGTGTCCCAGATTATAGAAATATGTCCCATAGGGATTACGGTCACCGGGTTGGTATATTCAGGGTACTAGATGTATTAGAAAAATACGGCATAAAACCGACTGTAGCCTTAGATGCTATAACAATTACAAATTACCCATGGCTCGTTAAGTACATTTCGGAACGGGATTGTGAGATTATTGCGCATGGGATTTCACTCAGTCAAATTATATCGAGTCGCATGCCTGAAAAAGTCGAACGTGCGTACATCAAAGAAACTATTGATGTGATAGAAAAGGGATTCGGATTCAGGCCGAAGGGTTGGTTGGGGACTGAATATGGAGAATCTTCGATTACGCCCAGACTTTTGGCAGAATCGGGAATTGAATATTTGTGCGATTGGGTAAACGACGAACAACCGTATTTAATGACAACTCCTGTAGGAAAGCTTTTCTCATTACCACTTCTCCTTGATTTGGATGATCAGTTTGCACTTAAAGATAGAGGTTTCGAAGTGGATACTTATGCAGAAATGATAAGGATGGCTTTCGATCGTATATACGATGACTCTAGTGCTTCTGGCAGACTGCTCGTACTACATATTCATCCATGGATAATTGGACAACCTTTTCGAATAGGGTATTTTGAAGAAGCATTAGATCATATCGTTAGTCGTGACAGTGTGTGGAAAGCTTCGGGTGACGAGGTAATCAATTGGTATAGCCAGATTTCCGTTTCAAAAACTAACTAGGCCTTTTGACGGATTGTTTTGATAATGAATAAGGACAAGCAAAATAATGAAAACTAGAATAAATGGTGACTGGGTAGTGGCATGGCTGGATGGAAAGCATCAGGTGATAAGTAAAGGGGCAGTGGTTTTTGAAGATGAAGAAATAGTATTTGTTGGATTGCAGGCTGACCCTAATTGTCCTGTTGCAGATAAGGTAATCTATGCTAGTGGGAAAATAGTGTCCCCAGGGTTGATTAATCTTCATTGTATTGCCAACTTAGATCTGCAACTTTTAAAAATGGATAGCGGTGACGGCGAGGCATTTCCGAAGCCCAAACATTTTGTGATGAATGAAATGGAACCGTCGATCTGGACGGATCAGGATTTTGTAAACAGCGCAGAATTCTCAGTTGCAACTCTGTTAAAAAGCGGCAGCACAAGTTTTGCGTCTGTCACTTCTAGTGCCACCAAAAGGTGGAGTGAGGCTGGACCAGAGCCGTATGCTTTAGCAGAGGCCTCCGAGAAGATGGGAGCCCGGGCGTGGTTGGCTGCTTTCTTCCAAGAAGGATGCAGTTATACTGATACAGATGGATCAGTAGGAATAATTTGGGACAGCAAAAAAGGACAATCTGCTTTAGATAAATCACTGGATCTTATTAAATATCTAAAGTTAAAGGACAACGATATCCTAACTGGATTCCTGTTTCCTGCCCGGACAGATCGTTGTTCAGACGATCTGCTCAAGGAAACTATGAGGCAATCTAAACAACTAGGAGGACTCCATGTCCGGTCTCATTTTTCAGAATATCTAACAGAATATACTGAGTTTAAGTCACGTAATCCTAAGCGAACAATGATCGAATGGCTGGATGAGGTAGGTTTCCTAGGACCTAACGTTTGTCTAACTCACTGCATTTATATTGCTGGGCATAGTGATACAGGAGAGGAAGCAAAGAATGATCTTAGTATTTTGGCTGATAGTGAGACATCTGTATGTCATTGTCCTGTGGTAATTGCTAGAGCTGGAGCAGTATTCGAATCTTTTAGCAGATATCTTGCCGCCGGAATTAATATGGGTATAGGGACTGATACCTTCCCCCCAGATCTTATAGAAGAAATTAGGCTTGCGGCTCTTTTAAATAAGGCTCTTAAAAGAAGTAGGAACGTTGGGACTGTAGAGGAGGTTTATAATGCAATTACAATAGGTGGAGCTAAAGCCTTAGGCCGGGAAGATTTGGGAAGATTAGCTGTGGGATGCAAGGCGGATATTTCCGTATTTGACTTATCGGATCTGGCATTGGGGGCAATAGATGATCCTATGAGGACGCTGATACACGTTGCTACAGGCCGAGATTGCGATACTGTCATAGTCAACGGTAAAATTGTAGTCGAGCGGGGACTTGTAAAGGGGATTGATGAATCTGAACTGAAGGGCAGAGCTCAAACCTCATGGTTAAAATATAAAACTGGCATGGCTTCATGGGACTCGCGTGGTCGTGACATAGACTCTATGTTTCCACCATCGATATCCAATTTTAAGATGTAGTTGACGAAAAGTTTATTTTAAGGATTTAAATATATGATATTTGGAGTTCTACCAGATACGTTCGTATTTGGAAAGACTTCTCATTTCTCGTCTTGGCTCTTGTCGCGAACCACGTATAGTATACGAGACTTCTGATACATATAGGCTTCCTTGGGAGTCTACCGCTACCCCATGGGGTGCAACGAATTCACCTGGGCCCTCGCCTTCGTATTCAGACCCGAAACGACACTCTAGCTTTCCATTCATATCGTAAATGCTGACTCGATGTCCTAATCCAGGAGCATCGTCTACTCCTTCTATTCCGTTTAGTTCTCCGATGTAAATATTATTTTTCCAGAGTACCATTGCGTCAGGCCGGTGTATGTTATTCCACATGGTTATAAAATTGCCGAGTGGATCGAATAGTTGGATCCTATGGCACTCACGGTCAACAACGTAGATTGTGTCATTAGAGTCTACTGCTATGTTATGCGGTCTTATGAATTGCCCAGGATCTATTCCAGAGCTTCCCCATGAAAACTTATATTCTCCTGAGCCGTTGTAGACGTGTATTCTGGCATTGCCATACCCATCGGAGACGTATATATCCCCATTACTGGGAAGGATTGCGGCTGAAGTTGGTCTGTTGAATGGTTGCCCGCTCCAGCGTGGCTTAGGTTGCTCCCTTTCCCCGATTTCCAGCAATTGGTCCCCGTTTATCGATAATTTTTGGACAGTGTGTAAGCCATCATCAGCAACTAATAGAAAGTTGTCCTGGGTTATATAGAGTCCATGAGTCCTGCGGCTGAAGAGACCGTCCCCAATCGTCTTTATAAAATCACCCTGACTGTTAAATACAATTATAGGGTGTTCTCCCCGGGTAAGGACATATACATTGTCTTTAGAATCTACTGCGACTCCGGGGCATTCCAGGAAGGATTTTCCTACAGGGAGGGATCCCCATCCATCCACATATTTATAGGAGAACTTGGTGTTTCCATAGGTTTCAACCACAGCACAACTCCTACCTTATTATGAGGGCACTCTACACGAACGAGAAGATTTGATCAACCGACGTATATAGATTGGTGGGTATATGCGGGTTAAATTACTTTTGCTAAACCTTCTCCCACGATCCGGTATCCGAAGAACGGATTATGCCTTCTATTATTTTGTGTAGACCCAGTCCTTCTTTGAATCCAGGGCTAAAATCGGTGTCGCCATTCTGAATGGAGTTTACAAATGCCCTTAGTTCTTGGGCTATATGGAACCCCATGCTTGTATTGCTCAAGGTGTGCACATTGGTGAATTCCATTGGTATGGTCAATTCTTTTAATTCCGTCGGACGGTATCCTCCTTTCCCTGAAGCTATCGAGATTCTCGCATTTGAGAACTGTATCATGTCAGATGTTTCTGCTACCAATCTACCCTCGGTTCCTTGGATTTCGAATCGAAATCCTCCCCAACCCTTACACACAATGCTCGTACTTGCGATGCCTAGTACCCCACTTTCCATCTCTATAGCAAAACAGATTGAATCGAAGGCGGAGACTTTGTTGAATTCATTTTCGGATAACTCGGTTATTTTATCTTTGAATTGTACTTCCTTTACGAAAGTGGTGGCCTTACCGCATACGGCCTTTACATCACCCAGGATCCATCTGGCAATATCGATTGCGTGTCCAGTGGTAACTAGTGTTACACCTCCACCCTCTTCCTTCCTTAGTAACCACCATCTATGTGATGGCATGGCAGGCATAGTTCCCAAGTGATGGGTCATGTTGAACATAAGCGGTTCCCCGATGGTTCCAGCGTCTACAAGCTGTTTCATGTACATTAATCCAGGTGAAAACCTTGATTGTGTACCAATAGCGTGACCTATCCCGGACCTGCTTGCACTCTGGAGCATTTTCGATGCTTGCTCCGAGTTCAATGCGAGAGGCCATTCACAGAATACGTGTTTTTTTTCAGCAATGGCTGCCATCACAATTGGATGATGCATTGCTACACGGACAGAGATTGTTACTAGGTCAACTTCGGGTGAAGTTACCAAATCGTGATAATTTGAAAATGCAAGGCGGGATCCACTTCTTTGTTGGGCTATTTTTGCAGATTCTTCACGAGAAGTAGCAACTGCTACAAGTTCTACTTCGTCAATGGATAAGACGGCGGGTATGTGTGCTTTAGCACCCCATCTATCGTTTTCACCATTCGCTCCTACTATTCCGATACGCAACCTGTCTTTTGGCATTTATTATCTCCCTAGATCTCGGTTAAGTCCGACTTTATGATTGAATAGTACTATAGATAAAATGTGAAATGAATTGATGAGCAAAGATACATATCCGAGCTATTGATTTCAGGTTTGCAAATGGTAATAGGTGGATAGGGTGGAATTCTAACTTTGTAGTTGTTGCTTTGGTAGCGGGGGTTGGACTCGAACCAACGACCTTCGGGTTATGAGCCCGACGAGCTGCCACTGCTCCACCCCGCGTAGAAGCCTATTGCCCCATAGACAATAGGTTGATTATGAATAGATGGTTTGAAACCTTTAACGTAGGTCAAGTCCTCGACTAATTAGTACCGGTAAGCTGAAAACATTACTGTTCTTACACCCCCGGCCTATCAAGCAGGTAGTCTCCCTGCTGTCTTACTCCCTTTCGGGATGGGAAGCCTAATCTTGGAGATGGCTTCGCGCTTAGATGCCTTCAGCGCTTATCACATCGCACATGGCTACCCGGCGATGCCCCTGGCGGGACAACCGGTACACCATTGGTGCGTCCCTTCCGGTCCTCTCGTACTAGGAAGAGAATTCCTCAAGCTTCCTGCGCCCACGACGGATAGAGACCGAACTGTCTCACGACGTTCTGAACCCAACTCACGTACCGCTTTAATCGGCGAACAGCCGAACCCTTGGGACCTCCTTCAGCCCCAGGATGCGATGAGGCGACATCGAGGTGCCAAACCTCGCCGTCGATGTGAACTCTTGGGCGAGATAAGCCTGTTATCCCCGGGGTAGCTTTTATCCGTTAAGCCACGGCCCTTCCACAAGGAACCGTAGGATCACTTTGCCCGACTTTCGTCCCTGCTCGACTTGTAGGTCTCACAGTCAAGCTCCCTTATACCAATACGCTCTAAAGACGATTTCCATCCGTCTTGAGGGAACCTTTGGGCGCCTCCGTTACCTTTTAGGAGGCAGCCGCCCCAGCTAAACTACCCACCAAACACTGTCCCTGTTATACAGGTTAGAACCGAGAACAAAGAAGGGTGGTATTTCAACGACGGCTCCATCTCAACTGGCGTTGAGATTTCTAAGCCTCCCACCTATCCTACACATCCGTGCTCCCAGACCAATATCAGGCTGTAGTAAAGCTCCACGGGGTCTTTTTGTCCTGTCGCGGGTCATGGGTATCTTCACCCATACTACAATTTCACCGGGCCCTCCGCCGAGACAGTAGCCAGATCGTTACACCTTTCATGCAGGTCGGAACTTACCCGACAAGGGGTTTCGCTACCTTAGGACCGTTAGAGTTACGGCCGCCGTTCACCGGGGCTTCAGTTCTGTGCTTGCACACTTCCCCTTAACCTTCCGGCACTGGGCAGGTGTCAGCTCCTATACTTAGGGTTTCCCCTTAGCAGAAACCTGTGTTTTTGTTAAACAGTCGCCTGGCCTTCTTGTCTGCGACCCTAGAAATGCTCCCCCGGTAAACGGGTTCACTTTCCAGGGTGCCCCTTCTTCCGAAGTTACGGGGCCCTTTTGCCTAGTTCCTTAGCGGAGGTTCGCCCGAACGCCTTGGGACTTTTACCCCAGTCCACCAGTGTCGGTTTGCGGTACGGACGTCCCAGTTTCTAGTTACGAAGCTTTTCTTGTCGGCTTGGATTCAACGGAATTTCCATCCACAGAAGCGAACGGATTTCCTCACCCCTCAGTGTAACGCCAGAGCGGATTTTCCTACCCTGACTACCTACGGGAAAGGACGTACCATGTCCAATGGGTACGCTCCACTTATCCTTCCGCACCCCTCCTTAACTTAAAACGAAAAAGGGACGGTGTAGGAATATTAACCTACTGTCCATCGACTTCGGCTTGCGCCTGCGCCTTAGGACCGACTAACCCTACGCCGATCAACGTTGCGTAGGAAACCTTGGACTTTCGGCGCCAAGGATTCTCACCTTGGTTAACGCTACTCATTCCAGGATTCTCACTTCCCCTCGCTCCACCGGACTTCGCAATCCGGCTTCAGTGCAAGAGGAACGCTCCCCTACCTCCCAGTCAATAAATGACTGGAACCGCGGCTTCGGTAACAAGCTTGAGCCCCGTTACATTTTCCGCGCAAAACCCCTCGACCAGTGAGCTATTACGCACTCTTCAAAGGATGGCTGCTTCTAAGCCAACCTCCTGGCTGTCTGAGGAATTTCACTTCGTTTCCCACTTAGCTTGCTTTTAGGGACCTTAGCCGGCGGTCTGGGCTGTTTCCCTTTCGACCATCGAACTTATCTCCGACAGTCTCACTCTCAGTAAACGGTAGAACGGCATTGGTGGTTTGGTTGGGTTTAGTAAGCTTACGCCCCCTAGCCCATCCAGAGCCCTACCTCCGTCCACCTATAGCTGAGGCTGCACCTAAATGCATTTCGGGGAGAACCAGCTATTTCCGGGTTCGATTGGCATTTCACCGCTACCCACAGCTCATCCAAAACATTTGTAACTGTTACTGGTTCGGACCTCCAGTGCGATTTACTGCACCTTCATCCTGGCCATGGGTAGATCACCCGGTTTCGGGTCTATTTAGAGGGACTAAACGTTCTATTCGAACTCGCTTTCGCTTCGGCTCCAGAACTACAGTTCCTTAACCTCGCCCCACCAAATAACTCCCTGGATCATTCTTCAATAGGCACGCCGCCATCCCGATAAATCGGGACTACGACATTCTGTAAGCTTACGGTTTCAGGTCTATTTCACTCCCCTCCCGGGGTTCTTTTCACCTTTCCCTCACGGTACTTGTTCACTATCGGTAGCCAAGAGTATTTAGCCTTGGAAAGTGGTCTTCCCAACTTCCCACAAGATTTCTCGTGTCCCGTGGTACTCAGGAAATCATCAGGAGCCTTAATTCTTTCACCTACGGGGCTTTCACCCTCTATGACGGTCCTTTCCAGGAATCCTTCGGTTAGAAAAAAGGTTTGTAACTCCTCGAGGCAGCTGAGGTCGCCTCTGATGCTCCTATGACCCCCCCATAACATAAGTCCTCAGACCGTTTGGTTATAGAGGTTTAGGCTGTTCCCATTTCGTTCGCCACTACTAAGGGAATCTCGGTTGATTTATTTTCCTCGGGGTACTTAGATGTTTCAGTTCCCCCACTTACCCTCCCGACTAATCGGGATGAACCGGCTCAACACCGGAACGGGTTTCCCCATTCGGGAATCCCCGACTATGCCTGTTAGACGGCTCATCGAGGCTTATCGCAGTCGTACTACGCCCTTCTTCGGCTCTTGGCTCCAAGGCATTCACCGTAAGCCCTTACTAACTTGACCCACGCTAAAGATTTCAAACCAAATCTATTCACTTGTTAATGTGCAATAAAAAGGGCGGCTCGGTTGCCTAAGCCGCCATTCCAGTTTATGTACTTATTAAAGTTGGTTAACTGCTATTGAATCAGGCCTAGCATTATAAGTGCCGGCATTTTACCCGTCAAGCGGAAAACGAGCTAAAAACTTACTGAAAAGTTGCTTGTATTTGCGCTTATCATACTAGTAGGGTCAAAATCGCTTTGATGTTTAATTGCGATTGGGAAAACCCTCTTGTTATACTTCTAGCAAGGTTACATGAACTTCCGGGAATTTATAGTCAGGGTTCCGGCAACCACAGCCAACCTCGGTCCTGCCTTTGATTGCATTGGAATGGCCCTGGGTATATACAACGATGTCGTCATTAAGAGTTCGGATCGTTTTATTCTTTCAGTAGAGGGATCTGGACTGGAAAATTTGCCAAAAGATAAGACTAATTTGATTGCAAAGGCATTTTTCAGGGTCTATAGCGAGATCGGAGTTAAAGCTCCTGATGTGGAAATTCAGTGCACAAATAGGATTCCGATTGCAAGAGGACTGGGTAGTAGCGCCGCAGCAATAGTCTCAGGTTTGAAGGCGGCTAACCATCTTTCTAAATGTCAACTTTCAACTAGTGAATTATTGGATTTGGCCGTAGAAATGGAGGGCCATGCCGATAATGTGGCGTCAGCTTTGTTAGGTGGGGTTCAAATCGCAATCACGGATGGCAGCAAGACAACAACGTCTTTGGTGGATATTCCTGACGACCTAAGGGTTGTTATTTTTATTCCAGCTCTGACTATTTCCACTGAAAAAGCTAGAAATATGCTACCTCCAAATATAGCTTTAGCCGATGCTGTCTTCAATGTGGGAAGGGCTGCTTTGCTGGTGAATGCCTTGGCTTCCGGGAGGTTAGAGGACTTATCCCGCGGAACCGAAGATAAGATGCATCAACCATACCGGCAACCTTTATTTCCCGCTGCAAAGTTGATTATGCGGGAAGCCCTAATGGCAGAGGCGTTAGGGGTCTTTGTCTCTGGAAGTGGCCCAACTATTGTGGCTTTGGTGAAAGAACACGAAATGAGTGTCGTCTATAGGATGGCCGAAGCTGCCAGAAAGGCCAACATATCTGGAGATACTAGGATTATTGATATAATTTCAGTTGGTGCTCACATACTTAGTTGAAGGCCGTAAAAAGGAGGTATCCGTATCCCTAAGCGAGTATTAGTTCAAAAATACGGAGGCAGTTCGTTATCTAATTCTGAAAATATTAAGAATGCAGCAGCCAGAATTGGAAAGACATTTGACGATGGATATCGGATAGTTGTCGTCTGCTCTGCTATGGGGCAAACGACCGACGAGTTGCTCAGATTAGCTACGTCAGTTACGCTCAATCGAAACCCACGAGAATTGGATTTATTATTGTCATCTGGCGAGATAATCTCCAGTACCTTGATGTCTATGGCTCTGCGTGCTATAGGATATCAGGCCATATCCCTTACGGGGTTACAGGCGGGAATCAGGACAGATCGATCGCACGGTAATGCTCGGATTGTAAATGTGGACACTACCAGAATATTGTCTGAGATTAATTTTGGAAAAATTGTAATTGTTGCTGGCTTCCAGGGATTTACCGATAACTTTGAGGTGACGACGCTTGGTAGGGGAGGGTCTGATACATCGGCCGTCGCTTTGGCTGGTGCTTTATCAGCTGAAAGATGCGAGGTTTATACCGATGTCGACGGGATATTTACGGCTGATCCTAGAATCGTAGTAGATGCACGTAGGATAGACGAGATAGCCTATGAGGAGATGCTTGAATTGGCAGCTTATGGTTCAAAAATGCACCCGAGATCTATTGAACTTGGGAGTCTGTACAATGTACCTATACGTATATCATCCAGCTTTTCAGATCAAACGGGAACCCTAGTACATGGAGGCATGAGGACTATGGAATTTGGAATAAAAGTTACTGGGGTTGCATATGATCGCGATGTATCCAAAATTACTGTTAGGAAATTGCCTGATAAACCAGGAATTGCTGCATTGCTCTTTGAGACTCTTTCGGCTGAAGGTATCAGCGTTGACACTATAGTGCAAAATACCAGCATGGATAGATACACAGACATAAGTTTCACAGTCACTCGTACTGATTCAGAGAAAGCCATGGAGACTGTTAGGAGCATTGCCGATGAGTTAGATCTTCATGATTTAGTGGCGGATAGCACTTTATGTAAGATTAGCATCGTCGGGTCGGGCATGTTGAATGCTCCAGGCTATGCTTCAAGTATGTTCCGTGCTTTTGCCGACGCAGACATAAATATAGATATGATAACTACTTCGGAAATAAGAATCACATGCATAGTATCTGAACTGAAAGTCGAGGAAGGGGTAAGGATACTTCACAGAATCTTTGGCTTAGGAAATACTGGATCCCAGTGAAGCCGTACTTATCCGTTATAATTCCTGCCTACAATGAAGAGAGTCGTATTACGAAGGCACTGATTGAAGTTACAGCTTACCTTGATTCTCAGGGATACCAGTGGGAAGTCATCGTGGTAAATGATGGGAGTAATGATTGTACGCTAGACGTTTCAAGAAGATTTGCACAAAACGAGCCGAGAGTTGTTGTGGTGGATCTGCCGCATCGTGGTAAGGGGGGTGCCCTAAAAGAAGGCTTTTCTCTGGCAAAAGGGAGGTTCATGTTCATGTGTGACGCAGACCTTTCTATGCCGCTTAGATTTTTGCCTTGTTTTTTACCACCTGTGGCTCCTAAGGCAGATATTGTTATCGGATCTCGAGAAATAAAAGGAGCTCAAAGATATGATGAACCTAAAGTTAGGCATATTATGGGTCGGGTGTTCAATTGGTTAGTACGGTTATTAGCCGTTAGAGGAATCAACGATACACAATGCGGATTTAAGTGCTTTTCAGCAGAAGCGGCTCAAAAACTCATACCTTTGCAACGGTTAAATGGGTTTGGTTTTGATGTAGAAATGCTGTTTTTAGCTAGTAAGCTGGATTTAGTAGCTGTCGAGATACCTATAGATTGGCATTATAGTTCTGATAGTAAAGTGCGTCCTATTAGGGACTCGTTAAGAATTACTATGGATCTGTTGAACGTACGGTTGAGTTTCTTGACAGGTAGATACAAGATCAACCAGTTTTAACAAAGGATTTGGGGCAAAGGGTATTGGATAAAGGCATATCTATGGCATTCGCCCCTCAATTAAACCTTTAAACCATCTCCCCGGACTCATCCAACTAAAATCATAAACTTGCACAAAAGTGGGTGCGAAAAGTCTTGACCTGACACCTTTAAAAATGGCACTTTGGAGGAAATTGTTGGCAAAACAAAATGGGTAAATTATATGGAATTAGTGAGGACAGTAGATAGGATCAAAGTTAAGCGGGAAAAAACGCAACAGGCCGTGGATTTTGCGTTAGATGGTCAGTGGGATCAAGCACGTTCTGTAAATGAAGATATTCTTCAATATTTTCCCGATAACTTAGAAGCAATGAATAGATTGGGGAAAGCTAATTTGGAATTGGGGAATTTATCCATAGCTAAGACGCATTTTGAAATGGTACTACATCTATCACCTTATAACCGTATTGCTAAAAAGAACTTAGCACGACTATCACTTTTGCCAGACCTTCAGTCTGTTTCTCAAAATACGAAAAAGGTCGCACCTAAACTCCTATTGGAAAAGAATGGAAGAACAGGCATTACAATGCTTAGGACGTGTGCTCGTCAAGATATACTGGCTCATGTAGCATCTGGAGATCTGGTAACGCTGGAGATTTCCAATCAATCTTTGAGAGCGCTAAATTCCGATGGTATCAGTCTGGGTTACGTCGAGACTAAGTTGGCTAGCAGGCTGGTCAAGCTTATAGCTAAAGGAAATTGTTATGATGCGGCTATCCTTAGTGCAACGTCATCTAAGGTCTCTGTTGTTATCAGAGAGACATACCGACATCCGAGCCTTTTAGACGTAATATCCTTTCCCGTGCTTTCTAAAGAAGAGTATGGGAGTGGGATAACAGATGCTATGGTACGGAATGGAATCGAAAAAGAAGCTGATGATGACGACGACGATGATGATATTTCAGCGATAGCGTGGACCGAGGATAACGATGATGGAGATGACATCCAAGACCAACTAAGTGGAGATATTGCTAGCAATCCTTTTGAGGGAGATTTCATAGACTAAGATGTTCGTCACGATGCTTAAACTCCAGTTCGCATATTGATCAATCAGGAAAGATAGATGTGTAGTTGGTCGACTGAATCTGGCACAGCTTATGCGGCGTGTTTCCTAATTGGTTGCTAACCATAAGTTTCTGATGTGGAGTCAGGCTTGGGTTGTTTCTATCAACTATCTGTAATGGTAGGGTTGATTCAATTGCCGAATGATTGCCTACGTTGTAAAATCCCTGTTCGCCTGTTTTATCTAATTCCTGTTTTTTAAGTGAAATTTGTGTTCCCTTATGTTTTACGGACTATGTTTTAAATAGAGGAGAAGTTCTTATGGCTGACAAATATCTTAGGGAAATTGAGGAGATATTGGAAGGTGTTGAATCGAAAGCCCACCCTAAAAGTAAATTATCCAAAGGTGAAATTGGCACCTTGGAACCCCAAGGACGAATTTCCAAGGGATTTGCTATCAGAACACGAGAGTTTATTAAAATCACTCCTGGGCGACTAATCCTTCTGGGGATTTTGGTGCTTGTTGTTGCGATAATACTGAACTTCGTTATTTCGGAATGGATTGCTTTGTTTGTATGGCTTGGACTGGTTCTTTTAGTGGCTGCCTACGTTCTTATATTCATTAAACGAGATGGAAGTAGTAAGCACCAGCTAACCGGAAGTGATAAATCTAGGCTACGCTGATTAATTCCAAATATTGAAAAGATAGCGATATGGGTCGAAAACAGTGCACAAGATTACAGGAATCTCTATGCTAAATAGCACATTCTCCTTCCCCTCGTTCGAGCCTGTATAGCATGGTTTTTTCCCAGTCCATATACAGGTTAGTGGCCGCACCATTAGGCGGTATTTCAGAATGGTGTTTTACAATGTTAGATATAGTTTCTGTGCCCATCCTTTCCAGGAAATCGTTAAATTCCTCTTTGTCGCGCCGGTTTTCCGAGTAGAAATTAGTTAGGGCAGAAACCAGTTCTGGTACCCGCTTTGCGGGGACTTTTATACGGGGGATACGTTGACCGTATTTGGTTTTCTCTGCAGATACGGTGCCATATTCTCCTCCAAGGAATACTTCGTAAGCTGGTATTTGCCCCTTAGGGCCTTTAACTGCTGCCCCGTGGAATCCAATGTTTGCTAGATGGTGTTGGCCACAGCCGTTAGGACATCCACTTATTTTGACATGTAGTTTCTTGGCCATAGGATCCTTAGTATCATTCTCTATTATATTTTCCCGAAGTGCCTTACCTAGTCCCATAGAAGATGTAATACCGAGCTTGCAACTATCAGTTCCTGGGCATGATACCACGTCGGAAATTGTATGAGCATCAGGTTGGCCGAGTCCGATATCCACTAAATCTTCCCAAAGGTCTAGGAGAAGTGATTCAGGGACCCATCTCAAGGCTATACTCTGTTCCTGGGTAGTTCGAACTGCACCAGTTGAATATATTCTACAAATTTTGGCAAGGTGAAAGAATTGATCCTTTGTTAAATCCCCTTGTGGTACGGTGAGGTACACAATTTTGTAACCGTCCTGTTTTTGAGATTCGACGTTGTTGATGGTCCAATCGGAGAATGCGCGAGGTAACTTTTTAAGAGTTCTTCGGGGTTTAGTTGATAATGGTGGAGTCTCTTTGTAGATATTGTCAGTAGCCAAAAGTGGAGTGGCATCTACCTCACTGATATTAGCCAATTCGTTTTCGACCAACTTCCTAAACTCCTCTAGTCCAATCCTGTCAATTAAGACCTTAATCCTAGCCATCATACGATTCTTCCTAAGAGTTTCTGCTTGGTTGAAAACTTGCCATATAGCTTCAGAGACCCGTAGATAATCATTTATGGAAACAAAGTCGTACAAGGTTTGCGCAAGACGTGGCATAATCGATGTTCCCCCACCCACTAACACTTTGAATCCTTTTTCCCCATCTTTTATCTGGGCGATAAAAGCGAGATCGTGGATGGCAGACATGATATCGTCTTTCTTAGGGGATCCAGTGAAAGAAGTTTTAAATTTTCTGGGGAAATTTTGTGTTAAGGGATGGCGAACAGCATAACGGACGTAGGCCGTCATATAAGGAATAACGTTGAAGAGTTCGTCCTTAGAGACTCCAGCAGATGGTGGTGCTACGACATTGCGCACGGTATTGGCACAAGCTTCTCGTGTGCTAAGTCCGGCCTTTCCTAAAATCCTCATCGCATCCGCACAATCTTCAAGCTTGAGATGGTGTAGCTGTATGTTTTCCCTTGTTGTTATGTGGCCTTTCTTGAAAGGGGCAAATTTATCAATAACTTCACCGATGGCCTCCAATGCTTTATCTGTTAATATCCCGCCTGGTGCTTTTATGCGAAACATTTGAGCGTCTGGCTGCCGTTGCCCATAGACACCTTGGTGCAGGCGAAAGGACTGGAACGGGGCTTCGTTTAACGATCCTTTTCTGAAGTCCTTTACGCGCTCTGTGTATTCTCCAACCTCGTGTTCTACAAAAGGAATAATGCCATTCGATGTATTACTTAGTTCAAGACTTTCCTGATGCCTTTCAGCCATAGAGTGTTCGATTTCTTGCTTCAAGAGATCCCCTCCCCATAAACTTCCATTTTAAAAGAAACTGCGCATTGCTACCATATTGGAGATGGCACAGGCGCTTGGTCAGTGTGACGCTGTGATCTGTATTCCCTATTCCAGTCAGGGGCAGAGGTAAGCAGCTATAGTCCCGTACGGGACTATAGTCTTACGAGAAACGATTGTCAAACGTATTCCATATATCACCATGCCTTAAGGTTCAGCCGTAACGACATAGTCGCATTCGCATGGTGGGAAATTTGGGCAAGCCTAACAGTAGTCAGTGAGTTTTCATAACCCGACGACAGCTCCGCTATACAAAGTATCCTGCCAGCAGGAATTCGGCCTAAGTTTTAGGTCAACTTGGGATTATAGGCTTGTTTTTAGAGTATCTAGATCCCTATCTTTAAAGTAGTCGTAGTTCATCGCGGTATACTTGGTCCACTCGGACGGAACACTGTCTTCAGGGAAAATTGCTACCACTGGGCAGACAGGTTCGCAGGCGGCACAATCAATGCACTCATCTGGATTGATAAAAAACATGTTGTCTTCATCAGTTGTATAAATGCAGTCGACCGGACAGACGTCTACACACGCGCTGTCTTTGATATCAACGCAGGGCTCGGCGATTATATATGTCATTCACGTCTCCTTCGATATGAAGTTGGAGTGTGTTCATGCTTGCTATTGAACTGGGACTGGATTATACCATAAAGGTTTGTTGTTAAATATTCAGATTCGTTGGCGAAAAGAAAGGCGTTTGCAATTTAGTTGGGGGCTCCATATGTGCTTTTTCTGATAGATAGGTTGACGAAGGTCTCAGTTCTTATAACCCCTGTTATGCTCCCTATCTGGGTTCTCAAAAACAGACCCAGTTGTTCTGTGGACGTCATACCGACCCAAGCAAATAGATCAAACGCGCCCGTAGTGATGGCTAGATAGTGGACCTCTTTCATCTCGGAAATAGACTGTGCTACCTTGTCAAGCTGGCCTGGTGCTGTTTGAAGTCCTATGAGTGCGCCTGTAGTAAATCCGATTTTATCAAGATTCGGAATGGCAATTACCTTAACAATGTTCTCGTCCATTAGTCGACGGAGTCTACGGCGAACTGTTCCTTCACTAACTCCTACTTTTCTCGCTATGCGAGCGTTTGAAGCTCTACCGTTAGTCTGTAGGAGTTCGATTATATCCTGATCAAGCTGATCAATTTCATCCATGTATTCACCATTTATAGTTAAATATCAGTCAAATAGTATAGAATAGATGTCGAAATGATGTCAAAGTATGGGTATGAATATCTGGAATCAGTCAGGGGTCTGGCCAAGAGGTCTTATCGCTGATGGAATCGGTTGGGAAAACCATTTTGGCGACTTGGATGGTAACATTTGTTGGTCAAATTTGCACGTGTTTGTTATAGTTATTTAGAGGTAGGAGGGGTCGCATAGTGGTCTAGTGCGGGCGCCTGCTAAGCGCTTAGACCGGGTTAACCGGTCTCGCGGGTTCGAATCCCGCTCCCTCCGCCAGGAAAGAGGAGTCTATGGATAGTTATCATATTTGGACAGTAGGATGTCAGATGAACAAGGCTGATTCCGAACGGTTGGCAGGTGCATTGGAACATCTTGGAATGGAATCTGTCTCGAATCCTCGGGACGCAGATGTCGTTGTTCTAAACTCTTGTGTGGTTCGCCAAAGTGCAGAAAATAGAGTTATCGGAACATTGGGACACATGAAATCCGTTAAAAGGGATCGAAAGGGGCAAATAGTCGCGTTAATGGGGTGTATGGTTGGGGCGAATACCAAGGATCTTGCTAAACGGTTTCCGTATGTAGATGTGTTTATGAAACCCCAAGAATTTAGGCCTTTACTAGAAGTTATCGCGGATCGTACAGGGATTGATGTCGAAGGATGTCTTAGCAATTTGGTCCCAGCCCATCCCACGATTTGCAGCTTTGTTTCAGTAATACATGGCTGTGATCTTATGTGTACTTTTTGCATCATACCTTTCAGAAGGGGAAGACAAATAAGCCGTCCCCTGGATGAAATAGTTTCAGAAGTAGGTTCTATGGTAGAACGAGGCATGAAAGAAGTTACACTTTTGGGTCAGACCGTTGATGCATATGGGCATGATTTAGAAGAAAAAGTAGATTTAGCAGACCTACTGAGAGACGTTTCGAATGTGAAAAAGATTAAACGTGTAAGATTCTTAACCTCTCATCCTAATTTCATGTCGCAACGAATTTTAGATACGGTCCGAGACGCCGAACTGGTATGCGAACACATAAATCTCCCGGTGCAAGCCGGAGACGACCAGATTCTTCGTGCCATGCGAAGGCGATATACTGAACGAGAATACAGAGAAATGATAGATAACGTAAGAAAGTCTATCCCAGGCGTTGCTATCACTACAGACATAATAGTTGGATTCCCAGGTGAGACTCGTAACCAGTTCAAAAAATCACGTGATCTTATTGCGGATCTTGAATTTGATAAAGTGCATATTGCTGCATACTCTACTCGTCCAGGCACATATGCGCAGCGTAACCTGACCGACGATGTCTGTCTTGAAGAGAAAAAAGAACGATTGAGAGAGTTGGAAGAACTCCAGAAGATTGTTTCAACGCGAAACAATGCGAAGTTATCAGGACAAGTGCTTGAAGTGTTAGTCGACGGTGTGAAGGATGGACAGTGGCGAGGTCGCACTCGCACCGATAAACTAGCGTTTTTTACAGATACCAGGGATTTGATCGGACAGGTTGTTAAAATTAAGGTTGACCGCTCGTCACCGTGGTCTCTTGGCGGAGTAGTTTGCAAGTAAAGAGGGCAGGGAATTTTATTACCATGAAACAAATAGTCGATTTAACGAGTAGACGCAACTTCAAGAAAACGACACTGCCACTCACGGAAATTGAGCACGTAGCTTTTTGCAAAACAGAGGATGAACTTCCAGCCCAACCCTTGATAGATGAACTTAAAGTCAACATTAAATGGCAGGAAATACCCGTTGAATATCTCCGGTTAACTGTGAAGGAGCTCGATAGCAGAATAGATAGGGCTCGTTTGAGTTTAGGTGATAGGCTCATGATTCTCGGGCATCACTATCAGAGAGATGAGGTCATAAAACATGCGGATGTTAGGGGCGATTCATATTTGCTGTCTAAGACAGCAGCTAATTCTAAAGCGGACTATATTGTTTTCTGTGGTGTTCACTTTATGGCAGAAACTGCACGAGTTTTAGGATCTGAAAATCAAACCATTATTTTGCCAAACATTACAGCTGGGTGTTCAATGGCCGATATGGCGCCAATTGATGATGTGTTGGACGCATGGGATGATTTAACGAAAATACTAAAGGACCAATCCATTATTCCGGTAACTTATATGAATTCCGCAGCAGAAATAAAAGCTTTGTGTGGAAGAAACGGCGGCATAGTTTGTACATCATCAAACGCTCAAAACGTTTTCAAATGGGCTTTCACGAAATCTAAACGGATATTGTTTCTCCCGGATCAACATTTGGGACGGAATACAGGCCTGAAAATGGGTATTCCAGAGGAAAATATGGTTCTATGGAATCCATTCAAACGGATGGGAGGGAATAGTGTGGAGGAATATAACAAGGCTAAAGTTATTTTGTGGAGAGGTCATTGTTCAGTCCATACACGGTTCACCGTTGGTCATATAGAAATGGCTAGACATCGATTCCCTGATGTCAAAGTTATTGTTCACCCAGAGTGCACAAAGGAAGTTGTAGCTGCCTCAGATATCAATGGATCTACTGAGGTAATAAGAAAAAAGATTGAACAAGCGCCTTCAGGTACTAGCTGGGCAATAGGCACAGAGATTAGTTTTGTTAATAGATTAGCCAAAGAAAATCCAAGTAAGAATGTATTCTGTCTTGATCCAGTGGTCTGTCCTTGCTCTACCATGTACCGCATACACCCTGCATATTTGGCTTGGGTTTTAGATGCGCTGATTGCTGGAGTAGTAGTCAATGAGATTAAGGTGGAACCAGAAATAGCTGAATATTCTCGCATTGCCCTAGAAGCTATGCTTACTGTTTGACCGATAGTCTATTACTATTTCCTCTTGCCCCAAGTTTAAACATTTATTGTATATCCCTAAGGTGTACGGGGCATGTTGCTGGTTCAATGTTATAGTCTATTAGTATGGAGTGACCATTGATTTACAGAGAGAATCCTTTAGAAATATCAGATATTTTACCGTATGCAAATCGCCTTATTGATATGGCGCTTGAAGAGGACGAATCTTTTAACGATGCAACCACTAATCTGCTTGTAAACCCCAATTCAACTGGAACAGGAATTTTAACGGCCAAGGAAGAGGGTATCTTGGCTGGAGTGGGGATAGCACTGACAGTTTTTCATAAGATTGACCAGGATATCTATGTTGAACCACTTATAGAAGATGGGTGTCCGGTTTATCCTGGATCGAAATTAGCTGTAATAAAAGGGAAAATTCATGTGATTTTAAAAGGGGAAAGAATCGCTTTGAATTTTTTGCAACGCATGAGCGGAATTGCTACGTTAACTTCGAAATATGTGAAGGCAATTTCCTCATATAAAGCTCAGATAGTAGATACAAGGAAAACCCTGCCTGGTTACAGATACCTTGATAAATATTCGGTTAGTACTGGCGGAGGGGAAAACCATCGTATGAGTTTGGCGGACGGTATCCTTGTTAAGGATAACCACATTGAACTCATTGGACTTAAAAGTGAAGCATTAAAAGGCAAATTAGAAAAGATTTTATCCTGGGCTCCGACTTCTCTTAAGGTTGAGGTAGAGGTGGCTGATATGATGCAACTTCACCAGGCTCTTGCGGCCGGCGTTCGAATTATAATGTTGGACAATATGACAATTGACGAGATGCGTCATGCGGTGTCCATAGTGGGAGGTAGAGCGTTGATAGAGGCTTCCGGAGGTATAACATTAGAAAACGTTAAAAGAGTTGCGGAAACTGGTGTAGACATCATATCTGTAGGTGCATTAACCCACTCTACTAAAGCTCTTGATATCAGCCTTGATATCAAGAGGAACTGTTAATCGTGTTTCTTTATGAAGTCTTCTGCCATGTCCTCGAATGATACAAATTCCACCCCTCTGTGTTTCATCATGTAAGCTGTGAGTCGTTCGAGCATTAGGAGCACTTGGGGTCGCCCTGAAACATCCGGGTGGATAGTTATTGGAAAAACTGCTTCATCGTATTCTCTATAAACCCAATCGAATTGGTCTCGCCATAAGATCTCTATATCCCGTGGATTTACAAAACCATGACTATTAGGAGATTTCTTGATGAACATCATTGGAGGCAGGTCGTCTAAATACCAGCTAGCTGGTATTTCCACGAGACTAGTTTCTGTACCTCTCTCTAACTTTTTCATCCAGGTGTCCGCTGGTTTGGAAAAATCTATTTTGGTCCATTGGTCTCCAATACGTACGAAATAACATTTAAAATCTTTGTGCATTAGGCTGTTGTCGTACTTAATTCCGTGTTTAATGAGGAGTTCCGCTGTAGTATGGCTAAATTCCCACCAAGGGGCTACATATCCGGAAGGTGGTTTGCCCCACACCTGGGTGATCAACTCTATACTGCGTTCGAGGACTGCTTCCTCTTGTTCCGACGTCATAGCAATTGGATTTTCATGGGAGTAGCCGTGTAATCCAATCTCATGACCAGCTTGTATGACGAGCTGGGTTTCCGTCGGAAACGACTCTATGGAGTGTCCAGGGAAAAACCACGTGGTCTTTATGTCCAGCTTATCAAATAGGTTTACTAATCTTGGTATTCCCACTTCTCCTGCAAATAGGCCTCTTGAAATGTCACTTGGGGAATCTTCCCCGCCGTATGAGCCTAGCCATCCCGCGACTGCGTCTACGTGGACACCGTATCCACAAAGAATTTTCTTTTTATTCAAATTAGCCTCCTAAAACACAGTTTCACACGGGATCGTGTCAGCATGTCACACTGGTAGTGAAATCCCTCCTGGACTCTGGGGGTCTATGTAGGTCAACATTACTGGGGCAATCTATCTTCTTAAACAAAATAACGAATACCTATCTGCTAAGGTTCTGTTCTGTGGTTAATACTACACGTTTGGCAAACGAATCATAGGTGTCATCAGGGCCGTGTAAAATTTCCCCCTGAGTAGATTCTATATGGTCTACCGGTGATATGTATAAGACTTTAATTCCTGTTCCAGCAAGTTCTTTTGCTAGGGAATTGCTTAGCCCTATAATGCCATATTCTGACGTGGTTATAGCGGTTTGGCCGGAGTTTTGTCCGATCAAGTGTGAGGATCCGATGGAAATAATTTGTCCAGATCCTCTTCGTTTCATGGTTGGGATTAGTACTTTGCAGGAGAGGAATGCCGCTCTTATTTTGTTCCCGTATACTTGATCCCATTGGTCGTATGGCGTTTCTTCTATTAATTTGCCAACACTTATTGTGGGGTATACGTTGACCACTATATCAACCGCCCCCAATATTGCTTCTATATTATCTACAACATGTCTCACATCGGTTTCTATCGTCATGTCTCCACGGATGGGTAGTGCGTCTCCACCAAATTTCTCGACAGTTCGTAGCACCGTTTCTTGTACACCTGCGGATCCCTCTACTACCACTTTAGCTCCTGCCCTAGCTAGTTCTATAGCTATCGAACTCCCTGGTATTTCCCCAGCTCCAATCACTAGTGCTATTTTATTGTTTAGCTCCATAACATTCCTCCTGAGAAAATTACCAACCGATGGCGCAACCATCTTTTCTAGGTTCTGAACCTGCAGTTAAAACTCCTGTAGTTGGGTCTCGTTGTATAATTTGGCCGCCTCCATAAAAAACTCCTGATCCACCGCTGTTATCGGTAACATTATGGCCCATTCTTTTCAGGCCGTTGATTACATTTAACGGTATATCCTGTTCTAGAGTAACACTGTCATTTAGATTAACATTGAAACGCCTTGTATCAAGGGCTGTTTGGGGGTCTTGTCCAAAGTCTATCATGTTGACTAGCACTTGAAGATGTCCCTGTGCTTGATGGAATCCTCCCATAACCCCATAGGTAAGCCATAATTGGTCCCCTTTAGTAACCATTCCCGGGATTATAGTGTGGAATGGACGTTTGTTTGGTTCAAGCGAGTTAGGGTGATCTGGGTCCAAAGAAAATGAGGAGCCGCGATTTTGAAGAATTATGCCGGTTTCCGGTACGACTATTCCCGAGCCAAATCCTTGGAATAAGCTGTTAATAAGTGAACACGCATTACCATCTTTATCTACTACTGAAATATATACTGTGTCAGAATCAGCCAAAGTTAGATCATGAGACAATCCTGTCATCGCAGCAGTTTCAGAAATCAGAGAACGTCTTAGGGATGCCCGGCCTTTAGAAAGCATTGTTTTTACTGGTACCCTGGTTTTGTGCGGGTCAGATATGTAATGAAGCCCGTCATAAAAAGCTAGCCGCATCGACTCTATAAGTCTGTGAAATGTTTTAATAGTTTGCAAACCGGAGTTGGTAAGGTCGAATCCCTCTGCTATATTTAATGCCATCAAGGCATTTAACCCTTGGCTGTTAGGCGGACACTCCCAACATGTTAGTCCTCTGTAGTCTGTGCTTATAGGGTCGTCCCAAGTTATGTGATGACTCGCGAAATCGTCGGTTGTTAGCCAACCACCTAAACTTTGCACATGATTACTTATAGCTGACGCAATGGGTCCTCGGTAAAATGCCTCAGATCCTCCTTCTGCGATTAAGGATAGACTATTTGCTAAAGTGGGAAGCCTAATTATTTGGCCAGGCAGAGGAGCCTTTCCCTTCAGCAAGAACTCTTGGCCAGAGGGATATTGATTTAGTTTAGGTAAGCAATAATTCCAGTCTCTAGAGACAATAGGACTTACTGCATATCCATTAGAGCAGTATTCGATGGCAGGTTTTAACAGCTCGGACAGCTGCATGGTACCTAATGTTTTACAGAGGGTATCCCATCCGCTTACTGTTCCCGGTATTGTGACCCCGTAGACAGACTCGGGAGGTATAGAAGAGTAGCCGAGCTTATGGAGTTGTTGTATGGACGCTGACCCAGAAGCTCGTCCACTGGCATTAAGTGCCTTTATGGATTTTTCTTTGGCGTTCCAGATTAGTGCAAATAGATCTCCACCAATACCTGTAGACATGGGTTCTACGACGTTTAGAGTAGCAGCCGCTGCAACTGCTGCGTCAACTGCGTTACCTCCATTCATGAGCATTTTTATGCCTGACATTGCGGCGAGTGGATGGCTAGTTGCTACCATGCCGTTGCGTGCGATCACCGGAGATCGATGAGAATTAAAGAGCAATTTAATCCTCCTCTAGTAGTATTGGTGGCCGATTATGACATAGCAATGAGACAAACGAAAGGGGTAATGTTTTAGAGATGGAAAACTCATTTCTCTGACTCGTTATAAACTTGTCTATGAGATTGTGATTTAAACTGTTCTTGTATTTAACCATTGCAAACGATACAGCTGATAGGTCCGAATTATATCTTAAATGGTATGGTGAACTGCTGTGCAGAATAGCGAGATGACTCTAATATTCCATTCTATCATAACCCTTGTTGAGGAATGAGGTATAATGGTAGCACTGGTCATTGCTGTTTGGAGGGTAGTTTATGCCATTTTATACCAAAGGTGATGTACGAATTCGTTACGAGGAGATTGGGGCCGGGTTTCCTATTTTGATCACCCCAGGGGGAGGGTTAAACTCTTTAGCAAGTAATTTGCCTGACGCAGTATTTAATGCTATAGAGGAATTTAAGAACGACTTCCACTGCCTCACAATGGACCAACGTAACTCTAACGGTGGAGGGTCAATTGGCCCCATACCGATTAGTGATCCTTGGGGGGCGTTTGCTGATGATCAACTTGGACTTATGGATCACCTTGGCATCGATAAGTTTTTCTTTATAGGATATTGTATAGGTGGGCCTTTTGCTTTAAAACTTATCGAACGAGCACCTCAACGGGTTGTGGCTGCTGTGATATGCCAGCCAGTTGGTCATAATCAGGAATATCCTGACCACATGTACAACTCTGGTAATACCTCGTGGGCTCCTATGATGTGTGCTGAGCGAGAAAATGTGACTATGCAAACGATTGAAGAGTATCTTCACAACCTTTATAGAATCCAACCAGACTTTGTTTACAGCGTAACACGAAATTTTGTACGATCGTGCCAGACTCCGATTCTGGTGATGCCTGATGACTCGCCAGGTCATCCATACCAGACCTCTATGGACATTATAGAGTTGGCACCGAAATCTGAGGCGACCGGATATCCATGGTCAGATGCAAACTACAAACTTGTCAAGGCAGTGAATCAGGTTCGCAGTTTTTTGCTAAAGCATCGGCCAGAGATAACGGGGTAAGTCATCATTAACCCAATATGATTAGTGACCCAGAATTAACACAAATTTATTCCTTTGCACGAAATTTAACCTGTAGGGCTGGTGATATCCTGCTTGATCAGTTTCATAAGCCGAGGGAGATTACGTATAAATCAGAAAACCGAACCAATCCTGTTACGGATGCCGATAGACGAGTTGAGGATTTTTTAAAGTCGGAGATAGAAAAGGAATTTGATGGACATGCATTGTTGGCAGAGGAGACAGAAAGCGTGGAAAAATCTGCTAAGGACTTTACTTGGGTTATAGATCCGTTAGACGGTACGGTGAATTTCCTTAACGGCTTGCCAGTCTTTGGTGTGTCAGTAGGTGTACTACGAAAGGGAAAGCCTGTTATCGGTTGTATTTTTCTTCCATCTGCTCAAGCTACTAATGGAGATCTTTTCCATGCAATATCTGGAGGAGGAGCTTTTCGAAACGATGTGCCAATATCAGTCTTGACTGAGTCTAGGCCCAGGAATGGAGCTATAAGTATTTTTCCAAAATTCTGGATGAATAAATATAGATTTAAATCAGAACTTTCCAGGTCATTGGGAGAACTTAGAGCATTGGGGAGTGTGGCCTACGAACTCGCGATGACTGCATCTGGAGTCATTCAATACAGCTTTTTTGGCAGTCCGTGGGCATGGGATGTTTCGGCCGGATTGGTATTGGTTAAAGAAGCTCAAGGCATGGCTCTTTTCCGAGATGGAAAATCTCAATTGTGGAAGGAATTCCAATCATATCAAACTATAGATGGAGGTATGCCATCACCTAAAGACATAAAAGATTGGAGACCTTCTTGGATCTGTGGCAATGGAGATATTATAGAATTTGTTACGACTAGAATTGATCCTAAATCTGGCTTTGAGATCAAGATAGATCGGATACGAGATTTGTGGAGAAGGTAGGAGGAATTTCAGCAAATGTATAAATTGTTATAAAAGAATGGAATTGTGATTGATCCCAGATTGTATAAGTGCAGATATTATTATGCCTGGTAGGTTGGATTCAGTTCATAGCATGACTGAAATGATTACTCGATTCCTGGTGCTAGGCCTTCCCTTCTATGAGATAATTGCAATGACCAATCACAATCCTGCCAATACCTTGGGTTATAATGATAAATTAGGTTCCCTGAAAATAGGTAATTAAGCAAATTTCAGTGGGCTGAGATTAAGTTCCGTAAATTGGGTGGGTTATGATGTCTTCAGTGATAGTTCAGTTGTAGACTAGACTTTTGTTCAATTCCTGACTGTTAAACAAGGCAAACCATTTTTACCGAATGGTGGCCCAAGGAATTAGAGATAGGAACCAGATACTGCTTCCGTAATTCGAAAGTGTGAGAGTAAAGAATGTTGAAGTTTAAGGTATTCGTGTGCACTGTATTGGTTGCAGGTCTTGCCACGTGGGGTTATATGAGAGAAGACATGACCGGAGTCAGAGAATTGCTTCTTTTAACTGCGGGCTGGTTTGTAATGATTAGTCTAATACACGGTTTAGGACTGATACGCACGGTTATCGCAAAAAAAGAATTCATAACGAATCAACTTAATATGAAAATCGGGTTATTAAGATTGGGGGAACTTAGATTCCTTACGCTTTTCATGGTGATATTTTCGTTTATTTGTTACTTCACGATAGAGCCGCATTGGATACTCCTAGTGCATGGGTCTTGGTGGACAATGATTTTCTTTCGAAATTATATTGCCCCGTTCCTCTCAAGATGGTGGGGACCTATATAATAGAGAATTGCTATTAGAAATATAGCCCATAAACCATGTTGCGAGATAGAATGTGTAGTCTAGTTTGTTAGCGATGATAGGTATGATGGAGAGGTAGGTATGAGTAAAAAGATGTGTATTAACCCACTTACTATAGCTGGAGGGTTTGTAGCGCTTCAAGGAGCCGTAATTATTTTTGTCAGCCTTTCCAAAGAGTTTGCTTGGTTTTCCTTGTTAGGTATAGCACTTATTTTGGCTGGGACACTGATCGGATATATATCTATACGCAAAATTTCCGTTGATTCCCCTGAGGATTGAACTCCAGTCCTGTCATTCAAACAATCGCCAATTAATTATCAGCTTTTCAACCAGGGCATCATACTACGAAGCTCTTTGCCAACTGATTCGATAGGATGTTTCGAGTTTTCTATTCTAAGTCGTTTGAACCTGGGACGACCCTCGTCGTTTTCTGTTATCCATTCTTTGGCAAAACTACCGTCCTGGATTTGGAGTAATACCCTCTTCATGTTTTCTTTTACGGTGGAATCAATCACTTTGGGTCCACGGGAGTAATCACCATACTCGGCGGTGTCGCTTACGGAATACCGCATGTATTCCATACCACCTTCATACATTAAGTCCACAATAAGTTTCAATTCGTGCATTACTTCGAAATAGGCCGATTCTGGTTGATAACCAGCTTCGGTCAATACCTCGAAAGCTGACTTCATTAATTGAGTTACTCCTCCACACAGAACCGCTTGTTCTCCAAACAGGTCTGTCTCAGTTTCTTCTTTGAAAGTCGTCTCTAACACACCGGCCCTAGTACACCCTACTCCTTTAGCATACGCCAGACCAATGTCTTTAGCTTTTCCGGAGATATTTTGTTTGATGGCCAGTAAGCCAGGTACTCCTGAACCTTTAGTAAAGACTTCTCTCATCCTGTGACCAGGAGCTTTTGGAGCTATCATAGAAACATCTATGTCGGTCGGAGGGACTATGGTTTTGAAATGTATATTGAAGCCATGGGCGAACATTAAAGTCTTCCCACTGTGCAAATATGGTTGTATAGAAGATTCGTATACGTCGGCCTGAGAAGTATCTGGAATCAGCATCATTATTATGTCGGATTGTTCAGCTACTTTGGCCACTATATCAACGTTTAATCCTGCACTCTGTGCTTTTCCCCAACTTGAACTTCCTTCATAAAGCCCAACGATGACGTTCATGCCATTATCCAAAAGGTTTAGTGCATGTGCGTGGCCTTGGCTTCCGTATCCTATGATACCGATTGTCTGATCTGCTAGGATTGATAAGTCTGCGTCCGATTCGTAGTACATTGTAGCCATTTTAAAAGTCCTTAATGTGATAGTTTAGGTGCTGATGGATTTACCCTTTCTTAGAGAGCTTTGAGCCATTCCACGTACCATCGCAACTCTTCCTGTTCTAATTAACTCGGTTACCCCAAAGTTTGATAAAAGATCGTTTAGCGATTGAACCTTGGAAACATCACCAGTAACCTCGATGATTAGAGAATCGTGAGCGACATCTATTATATTTGCTCTGTACAGCTCCGCTATTTCTCTAATCTCTCCCCTATTGGATGTGTCTGATTTCACTCGAATAAGGGCTAGTTCTCGGGAGATCATGGTTTTCCTATCAAGAGGTTCTACGACTGCTATATCGATAAGTTTTTTCAGTTGCTCTACTACTTGATGAACTATGCTATCGTCTCCCTCAACCACAAAGGTCATCCTGGACATACCTGGTTCTTCACAATTCCCAACCGCCAGACTTGCGATGTTGAATCCCCTGCGGCGGAACATGCTAGAGACACGATTCAAAACCCCAGGTCGGTCTCTTACCAGAGCCAGGATAGTGGTTCCTTCGGAAGGATTCATTTAGCCACTCCCTTCTCGGGTTCTTCCATGAGCTGTTCAGTACTGGTACCTGCTGGAATCATTGGATATACACTCTGTTCAGAGGGAATTACAAAGTCAATAACTACTGGACCATTGTGTTCAGAAGCCTTTCTTATAGTATCAACCATGTCCGACCGTTTATCTACTCTTAAGCCTAATATGCCAAAAGCCTCGGCTAATTTAACGAAATCTGGATTCCCAGTGTAGTTAACTGCCACATAATTTTTATCGTAAAACATTTCTTGCCACTGTCGAACCATTCCTAGATTGTTGTTGTTAAATATAGCGAACTTGACTGGAATATTGTTTTCTTTGATTGTAGCCAACTCAGACATTGTCATCTGGAATCCACCGTCACCAGCTATAGACCACACTACCTCTCCGGGTCTACCTACTTGGGCTCCTAAAGCCGCTGGTACTTCGAATCCCATAGTCCCTAATCCTCCTGAAGTTATAAAAGAATTCCGGCGAGAAAATGTAAAATGTTGTGCGGCCCACATCTGATGCTGTCCTACGCCCGTTACTATAATTGCATTACCATTTGTGCTATCAGATATCGCTTGTATTATGTGCTGAGGCAAGAGGTCTTCAGATTGAGATTCCCTCATCAATGGATGATCTCTCTTTAGTTCCTCTATTCGCTGAATCCACTCCTCGTTTGAACGTGAATGTATTTCAGGAACTAGATACTTCAGTGCGCATTTCAGATCTCCGATTACTGGGGCCGTGGCATGAATATTTTTGTTAATCTCGGTAGGGTCAATCTCTATATGGACAATTTTCGCGTTAGGTGCGAACTTACTAGTATCACCAGTTACACGATCGTCAAAGCGCATTCCTAAACCTATTACTACGTCTGCTTCGTCAATGGCTAGACTGGCATAGGCCATACCATGCATGCCCGGCATACCTACACTGAGACGATGTGTCTCCGGGAATGAACTTATACCCAGCAAGGTTGTTATGACGGGTATCTGGGCTTTTTCAGCAATCTCTAGGAGCTCATCGTATGAATCTGAGAAAATCACCCCGTGCCCAGCCAAAATTAGTGGCCTAGCTGCATTATTTATTAAATTTGCTGCTCCATTGATTTGATTCCGATCAATCGTGTTGGTCGCTGTGTAACTCGGTATGTTAATTTGTTCTGGATACGCAAAATCCGCTACCTCTGTGAAAACGTCTTTGGGTATGTCGACAAGTACTGGACCTGGACGACCGGACTTTGCTATGAAGAATGCTTCTTTTATGGCTTCAGCTATATCAGATGCGCGCATTACAAGGTAGTTGTGTTTGGTGATGGGGAGGGTTATTCCGGTAACGTCGGTTTCCTGAAAAGCATCTTTGCCAATCGCAGCGCGAGCTACCTGTCCTGTGATGAATACTGTGGGAATAGAATCCATGTGTGCACATGCTATACCCGTCACTAAATTAGTAGCTCCTGGGCCAGATGTTCCAAATGCTACTCCAACCTTTCCGGTGGCTCTTGAATAACCATCGGCTGCATGTGCAGCTCCTTGTTCATGTCGTGTCAAGATATGCCTTAATTCTGGGTACTGAGGAAGAGTGTCGTACAATGGTATCAAAGCTCCTCCGGGAATCCCGAACACCACCTCCACACCTTCTCTTAGGAGGGATTCGCAGACTATCTGTCCACCCGTAAGTTTCATTATCAGTCTATCTCCTTCCGCTTTACCCTTTCCTTACCATAGTCTATGACGATGGACACACCAATGCGGCCATGATACCCGATATCAATTGCCATGTCGTTAATTTCGTGGTACAGATAACCCAAGGACGAATACGGCAAGGTTAAATCGATACCGTAATATTAAGCAGGCATAAAATCCACGCGAATTAATGATTTACGAATCATCCGTACACTTGTCCTCGCAACCTCCTTACAGCATTCCACCCCTGTACTCTGGGTCTTTGTTTCACAAGGATCTGCTTCTGTAAGTCCATGGCTCTATCTTTATCGGAGACAAATTTTAATTGAAAGAAGCTTGTGGGGTCAACATTGTTTTTTTGATTGAATGTATTCTTACTGGATAGCTAATTGATTTAAGCCTGGGTTAATCCTTGTTTTTAGTGGTTTGCATCCAAGATGATATAAAGGCTGTCTTTGTAGGTACATCGAGACCTATAGCGTCTGTAACTTCAAATAAAACCACAGGATTTTATTTCACATCCTGGGCCCTGAGAATAAACGATCAACTATAATCCTTGGATATTATGGGGACCGGACTTCTTTTTTTGTTAGGATTCTGATGCTTTGGATTTCAATGGAAACACGGGTTTATTAGACGAAACGTTTTTGAGGATTCTTTTGATTGTTCTAGTGGTTGGGACTGCTGGTTTTGGCACATGTAATCAACCCGGTCCTATACCGAATATAAATCTACCTTTACGAAATTGATCAAGGGTGGATACCTCCTTTGCTAGTAAAAGGGGGTTGCGTTCTGCAATTAGACAAATGCGAGTCGCAAGCTTTATGCGTTTGGTTGCTGACGCAGCTATAGAGAGAGCAATGAACGGGTCCACGAAATGTGAGCAACTGTTGGGTGCATCCCCTGACGGTGAGCCAGGAAAGATACTTCGGCTGTTTACTGGAATGAATGGATGCTCTCCGACTCAGAGGGAATCGAATCCTAGCTTCTCTGCAGTTTCAGCTATGAACTCTGGGTTGATATAGTATGCGGGTAAAGGTAGATTTACCCCGATGTTCATAGACCTAAATCCTCTTTTTTTGGTTTGGAGTTTGGACTGGAAATAACTTGTTTGCTTTCTGCTAATTTTTCTATACGATCCCAATTGTAAAGCATTGGTATCAGTTTGATTTCTGCCCAAAATGAGGCTTGGTCAGAGTAATGTGGACTACCAGGATTCCCTGAAGCTCCCAGTGGTACTATCCAGGAAGAGTTGTCCCAGTTAGAAGGGTCGTAAACATATCTAAGTACCGATGTGGAGTTTATAGTGTAAGGATTGCCAAGGTGAAAACCCGTATTTTGAGGGGTTTCTCCGTCACCTCCCATTGATATAGAAGGAGGATTGAGTAGCGGTGCAAGATCAGGAAAAATCGAGTCTAAGTTATGCCGTGGATCTGTTCTGTGGACGCTTCCCCATGTCCAATTTGTAATATCCTTTCCAAGGGTTGCCTGGCAATTTTTAATTCCTTGCACAAATGCTTGGCTTAAGAGTTCATCCCATGATGTATTTGGGGGAAGTAGTGATCGATCATTTCTTTCAATTACGCTAGGTAAAGAAGCTCTTAGTTTAGCCAGATGAATAGGGCCTCCTCTGCCCGTCATTTTCAACCCATCTTTGGCGAGATCCTTTAAATGGTAATGAAACACTGTGTAATCAAGGGCTGAACGAAACTCATTGTAAATCAACGGGGCCATTAAATCTTGTTCCATGGACCCATCCCACGTAAGAAACTTGTTTAATAAGGTTTTTGCATTGTTGTCGTCGACGGAAATTTTTTTCAATAGCTCGACGTATTTTTGAGCAGGTATAGATGTTCTGTCTCCATGGATTTTGGACATATCACCAACAGTGATATTTTTTAGAGATAACAGGCGATTAGTAATTCTCCTAGCTCGAAACTCTGGCGAGTGATCTAGCGCAATAAAGTGTGGGTAGTCATCATCTACGACCTTTTGATTGGCAGTGACGATGTAGTTTTGTTTTGGGTTGTGACATCTGGGCATTTCCGAAAATGGTACGGTTCCTCTCCACTCATGGGCACCTGTCCACCCTGCTACTGGCAGCCAAGCGTTTGCTCTTGACCTGATCGGGAGTTTCCCGCGTGTTAAGTATCCGATATTGCCGTGCACATCACAGAAAACTAAATTGTTGCAAGGATCCACCCATTTTTCCATTATATTATCTAGATCGAACGTGGAGCGAGCTTTCAGCATTTCAAGGATAGAATCCGCACTATTGTTGGGTCTTGCTGTTTGGGTATATCGGAATGAAATCCCAACGCCTTTAGATGGGTGTCCTGCAATGATCGGACCGTGATGTGTGGCGTACAAGATCAAATCCTGGTCGTCCCTTCCGCGGACCTTGACGGTTTCTTTTGTAACTTTAGCTTTTTGCCACTTTTCTTTATATAAATAAAGTGTGGGGTCTTTCTTTTTAAAGCGTTCTATAAATAAATCTTGATAGTCGGCTCCAGTATGGGTAACCCCCCAACACACATATGAGTTGTGCCCGAAGTGAGGTAAGCCTGGAACGCCGGCAAATGAACACCCTATTGCGTCGAATTCAGGGCAAGAGATATGGTTTTGGTAATACACGTTTGGTGTATCTAGCCCCCGGTGGGGATCTCCAGCCATTAAAGGGAGGCCAGAGGAAGTAAGTTTCCCAGACACAACCCAGTTATTGCTGCCAATATCCAATGGATTTAACCATTCTAGTGCTCCTGATGCTTTGTCTAGTTCCATCAGCGCGTCCAAGGTAGAACCAGAATATTCTGATCCTGGAGGAAGTATTAGGAGACTGTCTTTTTCGTAATGAGGATGAAGAAGGGCAGTCTTTTCAATGCCTATAGCTTTGACCAGTCGTGCCCTCCAAATCTTTGCTTCGTATACTCCCATGAGAATATGCCGAACTTTTAATATTGATAGACAATCCCAGGCTGTCCAGAGATCGGGAAACGATTCGAGCAGTTTGTATTCTACTGGGAGGAATTGCGTAGACTTAATGAAAGCATTTACGCCTGAGGCGTAAGCTTCCAACATATCTATTGTTTGCTGATTAAGGGTTTTATAATCTGATTCCGAACTTTCCTTGAGCCGGAATCTTCTCATCAGAAGATCTTGTTCTAATCCAGTTGGTCCGACAAGTTCCGCCCAACTACCATATGCACGACGCCTATCTGAATCCATTTGCCACAATCTATCTTGGGCTGTGGCAAAACCTTGGCCAAAAAATGCGTCAGTCGTGTTCGCCGCAGTAACATGTGGGATACCGAAGGGATCTCTGAGAATCGCAATATCCGATATGGGGCCATTAATTTCCAAGGAACTATCCACATCAGGTAGGAACTTTTTGAGATTCAGTTTTCTTGTCACTTGTATAGTTCCTAAGGTTTTGGCTTAATGTAATAGTTTTCTAAGTTTATGGCAACCCGGCCGAGGTTATAAGGTGTTATGGTCGAGTTTTGGGAGTCTTAGGGTATTTGTTTTTGTGATAGGTGTAAATGTTTAAATTATCTGTCGTAACCTTTGATCTTTGGCAAACACTTATTTTAGACGATGGCAGAATTGGCCAGAAACGAGAATTCCTTAGAATCAGTCAAATAGCGAAGATACTTGAAGCATTTGGCGAGGGTTTTACAATAGATCAAATTCGCAGATCCTATCTCGAAGGGCTAGCAACGTGTGTCAAAATCAAGGAGGGAGAGCGCGACGTTAGCTTTAAAGAGCAAGTGGCCATTTTTATTCGGTTTCTGGATCCGGCTCTTTATGAGTCCCCTGATAAAGCTATGATATCGTCCATTGAAAGAGCATATGATGAGCCGTTTTGGAAATTCCCGACCTTGGTTCATAAAGACGCAGAAAGAGTGTTAATGTACCTAAAGAACAGAGGGTTAAAGCTAGGACTTATTTCTAATACTGGGCCCACATCTGGCAGTCTAATCCGAAGATTCCTGGAGACTAAACATTTATCCTGTTTTTTCGACACTATGACATTTTCTGATGAGTCTGGATTTGCCAAGCCAGCTAGAGAGATATTCATTAATACGTTAACTGAGCTCGGGTCAAATTCGGAAGAAGCCGTACATGTTGGTGACGATTTGAACACCGACATATTTGGAGCGAATCGAGCAGGTCTCAAGACTATTTGGGTCCAGGGTGCCACCCTACCTCTCAGTGATAAGGAGATAGGGAGACTCCCTTCGCCAGATGAGATGGTTTCAGACTTATCACAAATTCCTCGTGCTGTTAAAAATCTTTACGAAGGGCACTCTTAACTTAGCAGTATGGATTTATTTGCCCAGTAATGGATCTTCTTCTCTAAGGAATATCGGCCCCGGGCTATCTTCTTTTGAAGGATTGCTGCCGTTGTCGATTTCAGGAGAAGTGTTGTTAGGGATCGGGGTCATAGGCTTCCTCCTCCTTCTAATATTCCTAGGGTTAGGATCGTTCTGTGGCCTTTTTGCATTACGTCCAGAGACCCATAAGTCCTTAAAGAAATCTTTTTCTAGGAGTGTAAGCACATCTGCTGTTTGAGACAGTTCGTAGGACAGATTTCCTGGAAAGGAAACCACTTCGGTGTGTTTGCCAAAATTCTTGACAGCCTGTAGGGCGTATGCGAAATCTCCATCACCACTAACTAATATGGCAGAATCGTATAGATCACGCCATGCAAACAACAAGATATCTGTGGCTATCATGATATCAATTCCCTTCTCTACCAGCACGTCACCTCGATATTTAGAGGTGCCCAGGCGTACCTCTAAATATGGTGTGTTGTGTAGAGTAGCTAGGAACTTACCCTGTTCTTGAAATGCGTGACCCCTTCTCTCTGAGTCTTGCAGTATATTGTAGTAATAGGCTCTATGTAGATGTCGGCCGGCTGTAAGGGTGTTGATAAATCCTTGGAATTCTAAATCCATCCGGCCACAGTTTTCCTCTAAGGCATGATATAAGTTGCTGCCATCCATAAAAATTGCTACGCGTTCGGTCAAATCGAACTCCTTTTCTTAATAGATTAGAGATAATACTCTTCCAGGCTAAATTGTAACATAACTGGGCTTTGTGCCTCTCGAGTAGGCGTTCGGGTATTTCACTACGTTGGTGATAGTTCAACCGAAACGTCCAAACTATACCTTAGTCTAAGCTATTTCAGAGTTCACTACATTTTGTCAAACATGGATTGAATTGTCTCTTGATCTTCTGAAATGGTCAGAGCTAATGTTAGCAGAATCCTTGCCTTTTGTGGGAGGAGATTGTCTGAAAAAATGAACCCTAAAGCTTGTCTTTGGGGGGTTGGAACAGAACGGCCTGTTGGTGTACGTGATGAATAAACCAGTTTTACGCCCTTCTCCATCGATTTTAAAGCCGCTGTTTCAAAATCCCCTTGTCCACTACCACCACCTATGCCAGCTATCACGATTCCTTTGGCTTGAGCGTTACAAGCCGCTTCGATCAGCTTGCCATCCACGCCAGCGTATACGGGTACAATGTCTACTCTTGGTAGATTTGATAACGGTAATATATCGAATGGTGTATCTAGTGTATGATGTCGTTCAGTCCTTCGGTAGAACAAGACTTTGTGGTCAGAATCAGCATATCCTAGTAGACCTAGGTCAAACGACTTAAACGTTTCTGGTCTTAGAGGATCACTTTTCGTGCCGTCCCTTGCTGAATGTATTTGATTGTTTAGACAGATTAAGACGCCTCGTCCTGCGGAATTAGGGCAACCAGCTACCATGACAGCATTGTAGAGGTTTAAGTGGCTGTCAGTGCCGAGAGCTGTGATGGGCCGCATGGATCCCGTTATTACTACCGGCTTGGACGATTTAACAGTCAAGTGTAAAAAATATGCAGTCTCTTCTAAAGTGCCTGTTCCGTGTGTCAACACAATCCCGTCCAAGGCGGGATCTTCCTCGAAGGTTTTGTTTATTTTACGAGCCATTTGTATCCATTCTGGTGGTCCTAGCGAGGAACTAGGAGAACTAAATAGGTCTTCGTATGTGATATCTGCCAGATCGTATATTTCCGGAATTTGTTCCAAACATTGGAAAATTGGAATGCGAATGTTTGTAGCCGGATAATTGACAAAATCCAGTCTATCATGACCCACACTTCCGATAGTCCCTCCTGTTGCGATGATTCTAACCTTTGGTTTTGGCATAGTGCCCTCCGAACATAATTGAGCCTATTCTACTTTTTATATTGGTTGTATCACAATTATGCTAACAATCATTATTGTGTTGACTGTGTCGACAATGGTATACATAATCATCTAATCAAACCAACTCGGAGAGAGATGTTTATGGCTAAACAAAAACTAACAGGGAGTCATTTGATAGCGCATACCTTAAAGGCCGAAGGTGTCAAGAATATATTCACTATTGCAGGAGACCATACATTACCTGTGATGGATGCCATGGCAGACAATGGCTTCAATTTTGTGGATACTCGTCATGAACAGGCTGCCTCGTTTATGGCTGATGGCTATGGTCGTATTACGGGTAATTTGGGAGTGGTGATGACAACTACACCTGGGATGGTAAATGCTATACCTGGGCTTGCAAATGGATTGCACAGTGAAAGTCCCATGCTATCTTTGGCCGGTTCTGCCGAAATTTCAGAGCTTGGGAAGGGTGCCAATCAGGAAATCGACCAAATTTCCCTTGCGTCTGCGGTTACAAAGGGAGCGTGGATGATTACCGATGCGCGAAGGATTCCTGATATGATTGCGATGGCTATTCGGACCGCCTACTCAGGAAGACGCGGTCCAGTTCATCTAACTGTACCATTGGATGTTCAAGAACAGGAAGTTCTCGAGGGTGACTTTAGATCATCTACTGATACTCATAACAAACATGTTGGATCTGTGCTAGCTGGTTCAGAAGAAATTAAACAAGCCATAGATATTTTGAATAATGCGGTCCGGCCTCTAATAATTGCAGGAGCTTCAGCTGGCTATTCCTCTGATGGAAGTGCACTAAAACATCTCGTTGAGACCACGAAAATTCCAGTTATGACATCAGATCAATCCAGAGGCTTGATTCCTGACGATCATCCGTATTGCTTAGGATATTTCGATTCTGCACTTAATTGGGCCACTAAACTTGTAGGAGATGCCGATGCTGTTCTTATATTGGGCAGGAAATTTGACAACAGCATAGGATACGGCGATATCTTTAAGGAAGATTGTAAAATCGTACAGGTTGATCCAGACCAACGGCAAATTGGTCGTAATCGTGGAGTACATGTTGGGTTGACAGGTGCTGTTAACGCCATTATCGCGCAAATGGCTGATGAATCCACAAGACATGTTTGGGCTGAGAAGAAAGATTGGATAGCTGACATGACAGCTTTGAAGCAATCTCAAAGTGAATGGTATGCAAATTTAGCGAGGCCCGAAACTCCGATGCATGCTACCTATGTTCACAGTGTTCTTAACCGATTTCTTGACCCAGAAGACATTTTAGTCTGGGATGGTGGTGATTTTGGTCACTTTGGTAGGATGCTCCATAAAGCTAATCAACCGCTTAGTTGGTTTTACTTTGCCCAATTTGGGACTCTAGGGAACGGATTGCCCACTGCATTGGCGGCTAAAATAGCTCATCCTAATCGTAGAGTTATATTAATTAGTGGTGACGGAGGGTTTGGTTTCACTGCGATGGAATTTGATACGGCTGTAAGGCATAATCTGCCAATCATATGTATCTTGGGAAATGATGCGTGTTGGGGAATAGATTATCATATACAAGTAGGCATTTATGGTCGTCCAGTCGCTACAAACCTTCTCACTACGCGGTATGACAAAGTGGTGGAAGGGCTTGGTGGTTACGGGCAATTTGTTCAAACGCATGATGAATTCGAACCTGCATTGAAAAGAGCTTTTTCATCCGGACGACCCGCGTTGATTAATACTGTGATACAAAATGGGATTAGTCCGCGAGCAGAAGCTGCGATTGTTAAATGGAGAAACCGACGCGCAAAAAATCGTTAAAGAAACGGTTGAATTGGGATAAGTACTTGTTAAGTCGGCACCAATGAGTTTGATTATCCTAGGCTGTTTTAACTGCAAAATTGCGAGTTAGAGAACGAATAATAAAATAGACTTCTCTCAAGGCTGTTCTTAAAATAACAAACGAATTTGCTCATAAGTCGCATCCAATTCCATTATTAAAAACCAAATCGCTGGATTAGAATTAAGTGGTCATGTTTTTAAAGGGTTGCACGCTAATGCTTATGGCTTTGATGTCGATTGTGGCAGGTTGTAATTTTGACTCCGGCAAAATCGTGTTTGTCTCTGATCGGAATGGAAATGATGAAATTTATGTCATGGAAACAGATGGAGAAAACCAGAAACGATTAACTTCGAACGTTACCAGGGATTACTCTCCACAATTATCTAGAAACGGCCAAAAGATAGCTTACGTGTCTGAAATGGGTGATGCGGTTCAAGTCGATATTATGGATTCGAATGGTGGCAATGTTGTCAAACCTCCGATAAATAGCGGAAATATGAGAAATCCGCATTGGTCACCACAAAGCGAAAGGGTTTCATTTGTCACCGACAAGGGAGGCCAAGTTGACATATACGTAATGAATTCCGATGGCACCGATATGTTAAAGGTTACGGACGACAGGCTTGTGGAAGACTTGGGGAATTGGTCACCGAACGGTGAATGGGTGATATATGCGATCGCCGAGGGCGAAAATAGGGGTGTATACATGCGTAACCCTCGTGGCGTGGATGTAATACAACTTACTCAAACGCAAGACTCGGGCCCTATCTGGGCTCCTATTGGATCACTTATCGCCTATTTTAGCGAAATAACCATAATAGATAGTAATGGTAAAGAGAAAATTGAGACCGAAATGAGAATTGTAAATGCGGAGACAATGGAAGTCACTTCTCTTGTTGCTCAAGTTCATGCTGAATCCGGCATTTCATGGTCGCCTGATGGTGAAAAGATTACATATGTAGCTGATGTCAATGGTAACAAAGAAGTTTTTGTGATGGAGGAGGACGGATCCAATCAAATTCAACTTACACGGAACCATCTTGATGATATATTCCCTGTCTGGTCTAGAGACGGCAAGAAAATAGTTTTCGTGTCACAATTGCATGGTAACGCGGAAATTATTGCCATGGATGTTGATGGCAAGAATCAGCGAAGGCTAACTAATAACAGATCTAAAGACGTTTTCCCGAATTGGTAATTCTAACTTTTGTTGCCATAGCTTAGATGTTAGATTAGGTTTTAGTCGCAATTATTGAGTTTGATTTTTACGGAGGTTTCTGATGCACTGTCCGAGATGTGAAGTAGTTGAATTGGATCCTTATGTGCATAAGGAAATTGAGGTCGACAGGTGTTTGAATTGTAAGGGAATATGGTTAGATCACCATGAACTAGACGAACTTGAAGACCAAGTAATAAAAGATGGTAGCTCGAAAGGAACACTCGCATACGCAAACCGTGAAAGTTCACTTCCGTGTCCTAAATGCCATATTAATATGACGGAATTTAACTATCGGGCGAACAATTTGGCTATAGATAGATGCGATAATGGACATGGATTTTGGTTGGACAATGGCGAGGATAAGGAAATAAAATTACTTTTAGAACAGAGGGTTAAGGATTTAGGTAGATCTAACAAAGCAGAAAAGGTGTGGGAGAAAAACAAGCAGGGTGGATCAAAGGGCCTCTTTGGTAAGTTTAAAAACTGGTTAAAGGGTTAGGATAAAAGGGTTTGGGCACTTTGAAACACTTGCCCGAACATCTCCTCGGTTAATCTTCCAGTTTGGGTATTCTGCTGACTTGGATGATACGAGGCAATTAACCATTTATCTTGCCAAAGTTTATATTTTAAGTTATGACCAAATTTAGGTTTGGGTGAAGGCAGGTGTGAGGCTAAACTCATGCAGGTTTTGAACGCAATCCCTCCTAAGGCAATTATTACCTTTAATCTCTTCAATAACTGGAGTTCCCGGACGAGGTAGGATTTGCAATTTGATAGTTCCTGTAGAGTAGGCTTGTTAAGTGGAGGTGCGCAGTGGATCGCTCCCGTTATGTAGACGTAGTACAGTTTTTGTCCGTCATATATAGAACTCGAAAAACCGTGTTTTGCATAACCATATTTATAAAGGGTCTTGTAAACCCAGTCTCCACTACGATCACCGGTAAACATTCTCCCAGTACGATTAGCTCCATGAGCGGCTGGGGCTAACCCCAATAATAATATCCGGGCTTCAGTATCTCCAAACGATGGTACCGGCTTGCCCCAATAGGGCAAATTCATGTACATTCGACGTTTTGTAGTGGCTACCTCACGGCAGTGGTTTACTAGACGTGGGCATTTGACGCAGTTGGTTATTTCATTCTGAAGCTCTAATAAATCCTGCATATCAGTCCTGTTCTTTTGTATCTATCCATTTGGGCGATTACACCACTAGCGGTCTTGACTATGTAAATTTTATTTGATTCTTCTCTGAAGAGCTATAGGAAATACGTAGTTTTAACTTTCTTTAGGTAATATAAGGCCAGTCGAAATCCCCCAGGGAGAAGTTAATACAATCCCGAATAAGCATAAACGGCCAATTGCTTTAAATGAAATAGAGAAATTCGGTTCTCTCGGAACACCTATACCAGTGGCAAGATTTCCTCCTTCGCATATATGAGGGAGTGTAGTTCATAAAATTGCCATTGCAACCGAACATAGTACTGCGGTCGTATGAAACCAAAGGTGGTCGCCAAGAACAAAATCCAAGGATGCTATTAAGGCGCCTGTCATCAGCAAACATCCGCACCATCTATATGCTGGTATATCTTTTCTTCAATAGAAAAGGGTTAGATGTTTGGATGAGCTGTTTGCTTATACAACGATCCACATACTAAGCAGTGGATAGAGCTTTGCTCGCTGCTGATGTAGCAGCGCCCAGGGGAACCTCATATCCTTGCTCTGGTAGTATGCGCTCTAGGGCATTTAATAGAAACATTACGTTTCCTGCATTACTTGTTTCACCCATAAGTCCTATTCTCCAGATCTTACCAGAGAATTCACCTAGACCTCTGGAAATTTCCGTTTTATATTCATTAGTCAATATTCCTCTGACCGCGGCGTCGTCGACACCACTGGGGATTTCTACTGGGGTAATTTGAGGAAGCCTATGGTTTTCTTCAGATATAACTCTCAAACCTAGTGCTTCCAGTCCAGCTCTAAGTGCCGCAGCGTTTCTTTCATGACGAGAAATCCGTTCCTCCATGCCTTCTTCCAAGACCAATCTAAGGCCCTCGTAAAGAGCATAGAGCATGCTCATGGGTACAGTATGATGATATACGTGATCTTTACCCCAGTAGTTAGCTATAAGCTCTAAATCCAAATACCAAGAGCTAGGTGGCTTATTGCGAGACTTGATAGTAGCCATAGCTTTTGGGCTCACTGCACATGGTGCGAGTCCAGGGGGTACGCTAAGGCATTTCTGGGATCCGCTAGATATGTAGTCTATGCCCCAGTTGTCCACCTCTATATTGGATCCGGAGAGCGACGTTACTGCGTCAACAGCGAAGAGGGCATCGTGTTCCATCGCTAGCTTGGCAATCTCGTCTAGTGGTTGTTTAATTCCCGTAGATGTTTCTGCATGAACCATGCCTATTAGTTTCACGGAACGGTGTCTTTTTAATTCTGTGCTAATGGCTTCTGGAGACAATGCCTTGCCCCACTCTCCCTTCACTTCAATTACGGTAGCTCCTTGCCGTCTTGCCATCTCGGCCATTCGTTCGCAGAAAAAGCCGTAGGACCCGATTATTGCTGTATCGCCTGGCTCCAACAAACTAATCATTCCAGCCTCTACACCAGCAGACCCAGTTGCTGATAAAGCCATACAAATACTTTCCTTTGTATTTAGGACTTCGGAAAGCATGGATGATATGCCATCAATCACAGGCAAGAATGCTGCTTCCCCGTAACCGATAACTGGCGTCATCATTGCCTTGTAAACTCTGGGGTGGACATTCACTGGGCCGGTACTGGTAAGAAGTCGAGATGGAATATTTATTTCACCGAATTTTGTTTGAGGCATCCGTTCTCCATGCTTTTTTGATTTTGGGTGTTAGTTGTTGTCCTTGGTGATTGCCACCGACTAGAATGCCTTCTAGGGATTGAAGAGCCTAGATTTCGTGGCCTGTGCAGTAGACTACCAATACGATTTGGTACTGTCAAGATAATTAGGGCAGGGTCCACATCTATGGTGATTCCCATCCGTTTTAATGATAACTGAGGTTTAGATTTGATGCGACAATATAGTCCTCTGGTTGAATGCGGGATTCCAATAAGGGGTCACGGGTTGTTAAGAAAGAGGCCAAATATTTCGTGTGACAATTTAGGGCTTGTTCGACTGTAGACGGGGATGGGAAATGTCTAAGAAGTGTGGTTAAATCTGGCTTCATGAACCGAAGGTTTAATTTTGGTAGCATTTTGCAGGTAGATAGGAGTGAAGTTGGCGAATTTAAGAAATCGTAAATTCTACCTTGGTGTCTTATTGCTTCCACTGGTCATGCTTCTGTTGGTGACTTGTTCATATGGGATCCGCAATGAAGTTTCTGTTACATTCAATTCCTTTGTGGGAGGCACAGAATTCATTTCTGGCGAAAGCAATAGGTTCCCGTTTGCCATTGTTTCTCTAGATGGTAAGGAATTATCAGGGGCGGAGATTATGGTGGATTTCTACTATTTGAATTCAGGGGGAGAGGAGTTCAGATTTTCAAAAAGAGCCGACTTGCTCCAGATCGGGCAGCCCACCAATCATGTTCATGATGATAGAATTGTGCATGAACACATAGATAAGAAAAACGTTTACATTGTTCAAGATGTGGAGTTCGATATTAGTGGATATTGGGAATCGCGCTTTCGAGTTGATTCAGCTGGTGGGATTAAACCGATGCCCAGCAATTCGTCTTTCCATGTAAGGCCCAAACCTTTAGCCTTATCTATAGGCGAATCTGTACCGATTATAGATAATCTGACCTACAACGATGATAGTAGCGAGCAAGGTATTGGCATTAAAGATATGCACACTTACTCCATTGAAGAGGTAATTTCATCCCGTAAGCCCTTTTTGGTTATATGGGCCAGTCCATCGTTCTGTGTGAGTAGGCTTTGCTCTCCAGTCATTGAAGAGGTTGTGGCAATTAAAGATAAATATGTAGACCGAGTAAGGTTTATTCATATCGAACCGTGGAAGGTTGATGTTGCTCGTGATAAAGGCATTTTGCAATTTACCGAAAATGCAAAAGTTTGGGGTATCCATAGTGAACCATGGGTCTACCTAGTTGATAAATTTGGGATTGTGGTTGATAGGTTTGAGGGACCAGTATCTTCCCAAGAACTGGAATCTAGTATAAATAGGCTTCTGTCGCGAACGTGAGTTCGGATCCTTTTTCCTGAGGAGGCTGGTTATTCCAAGTTTAGCGTTATATTGGCTTCGTATCATGGTGTCTTAAGGTATACCCTTGCCATTGGTTTTTCTAAAGAGATAATAGATTTCAAGGCTGCTTCGATTAGCTACGACGAAAGTACTTAAACTCCGTAATTGGTACTTGGAGTCGCAAATTCCTGAAGATACGTCTAGCTGAATGCTAGAAAGGGATTCTTATGAATGTCAATTCGATATTTATTTAGCATGAGAACCTAAGGATTACTAAGATGCGTTGATGCCATATGTAGGTCTAGCAGACGGAATCGGATCAGGGTCTTCAAAGAACCTGTGGTCAGAATAATCTATGTCTTCATTTTGGGTGGGATCCGATACCCAATAGCTTGCCTCTAGTGCGATACCGTTAGGGTCAGTGAAGTAGATAGAGTGTATAATACGGTGGTCGATCATTTCGGTTACTTCCAGCCCATAGTTCTCAAGGTGGCTTTTTAGATCTAAAAGAGCTCGATGATCGTCTACGTTGAACGAGATATGATCGAATTGCAGGTACCCATTCATTGGCAAACCAGCAGGTTTGTGTTTTTTCTGTACCATCCCTGGCCATTCAAAAAAGGCTATAGTGCTACCAGCACCCATCTTGAAAAAGTAATGCCGAAATGGGTATCCATTGGGTTGATTCCCTGTTGTGGCTACTAAAGGCATTCCAAGGATATCCCTGTAAAAAGTAAGAGTCTTATCCATGTCACCTGTTATCATAGCCAAATGGTTGATGCCATTGAATCTCATAACTTTTGTCCTTTCTGATAAATTCTTAAACGTTTGTTTATTGTAAACATCTAGATCATGGGCCTTGATGTAGTTTGTGAGCCAGACTAATCTCGTGCCCATCAGGGTCCCATATGTGAAAGAATCGCTCTCCCCAGGCAGCGTTTCGCGGTTCCTCTGGAGTTAAACCCGCAGATGTAAGGCTTTTGTGCAGTTTGTCGACATCCTCTACGCGCAAAATAATGCGTCCCCACCAGTCCTGCCTCGACCCTGTAGCTAAAATCAAGTTTATGACGCATTGATTAAGCCGTAGTGTGCTGAAGAAGGAGTTCTTATCACCATAGGTGAGATTAAACCCGAGTTTTCCGTAGAATTCTATCGAATTAGACATGTTGCTGACGGCTATAGTTATAGCACTGATATGTAATATGGTCATTATAAAGAGCCCAAGGGCTGGTGATTTACATGAAATTTGGTTCCGGACATTATCTCGTACTCCTAGCTTGTTGACAACAGGTTTTCATGGCAGTAGGAACCCGCAGTTGTTATTCTTTTATGAGTGATATATTTCTTAATCCTTGTTTGGTGAGATAGGCAAGCAAACCCTGATTGATCTTGGATAAAATAGATGGACCTTCGTATACGAGACCAGTATAAAGTTGTACAGTGTCAGCCCCTGCCAGGAAAGTTTTTATAGCGTCGGCGCTTGTGAAAATGCCTCCACATCCATTGATCACTAATCGTTCTCCAATCTCTTGCCTGATTTCACGTACCATTTTTACCATGTTTTCGAATAAAGGCTTTCCGCTAACACCCCCTGACCCGACACCTAAACGTTTGTCGCCTACTGGGATTGTATTAGCTACCGAAAACCCGTCGATGCCTTCTTCCAGAGAAGCCCTAATTATTTGAAAAGTTAGGTGCTGTGATTCTCTATCATGATATGGCGGTAGTTTTATGAACAGAGGCTTCTTTCTGGATTGGTTGATGTTTTGGATTAGTGTGCGGAAGGTTGCGATTTCATGAAATTTGCGCAACCCAATTGTGTTCGGTGAACTTATGTTTAATTCCAACCCTTCAACTAGGGGTTCAATAAGCTCAGCACATTCTACAAACTCCTCCACAGTTAATCCGGATATGCTGATTATGGAAGGACTAGACTGGCTTTCCTGGATGTTTTGCGCTGCCATTTTTGCTCCAACATTTGGGAAACCCAAAGCATTTACTAAGGCTTTTTCTGTATTGTTCCTGAAAAGCCTGGGCCGTATATTGCCAAGTCTAGGCTTTAGAGTGACCGTGCCACCAACGATATATCCAAATCCTAGTGACCTAATCCCGCTAAGGAAAAGGCAGTTCTTATCGAATCCAGCTGCAAGTCCTATAGGGTTGTCTAATTTTATGCCAGCGATAGAAAGCTTCAACCGATCATCGGTCCTTCCGTAAAGTATGTTCCATAACCTCCATATGAAAGCATTTCGGAATGCGGCTGCAGCAAACGCATGACTGGTCTCTGGAGGAAGTTTAAAAAGGAGCGGCCGGATAATATTTTTGTAATACTCCATATTTAGTCCGAAACTCTAAAATAACGTTGGATAGCAGCTATAAAGGCGGGATTCCTATCGCTGTGCCAGCACGTGTGGGATGATTTCACGACATTATTCTAGGTTTAGTACGCTTAACAGTCGAGTGTTTTCAGTTATGAAACGAAAATCAGCCAGTGTTACGTATTAATTTAAGGGCGATTTAAAGATTTGTAGTAGGCAAACTCTCATTCGAAATATTCTCTGTCGTAGAAAAGAGTTTTTTTCTCGATAATGCAATTTGCAGAACCCCACAATATAAAAGTAGAATTTAACCCGACTGCAGTACAACCGAGACCTTGTTAGAAGCTCACAACAGGTTTTCATTCCGGAGGGAACTGTGATTGGAGAAAAAGAGTTAGCTTTGATGGCTCATCTGATGAGGAGAGCTGGTTTTGGGGCATCTAAAAAAGAGATACAGACGAGAGCTCTCAAAGGATATGAATCTACTGTGGAAGAATTAGTCGATCCAGCCAGACATGGGATTCCTGGTTTGCACGAAGGAATTTTTTATAGACATTATCAGGGGATAGAAAACCCAGGGAATCCTCTTAATATGAGGGGCAACTTTCTTTATCGAATGGTCAATAGCCCGAGGCCTTTGGAAGAGAAAACTACCTTATTCTGGCATCAGGTTTTCGCTACAGGCTACTCTAAAGTCGACAATGGCAATGAACTTTTGCATCAGATTGATATGTTTCGAAAGTACGGTATGGGGGATTACAGGGAACTGTTAATCAAATTAGCAAAAAATCCGGCGATGATTTTTTGGCTTGATAACAACGAAAATCATAAACACGCACCCAATGAAAATTGGGGCCGGGAGCTATTAGAGCTATTTACTATGGGTCAAGGCCATTATTCGGAGGACGATGTTAAGGAATGCTCCCGTGCTTTTACAGGCTGGACTATTGGTCAAAAGCTACCAAGAATGCCTTACGGAAGATTCTTGTGGGAATTTGAGTATAGACCTGAGGATCATGACGACGATGAGAAAGTGTTTTTGGGACATACGGGTAATTTTAACGGAGAGGATATTATTGACATTATCCTTCAGCAACCTGCTACCAGCAGATTTTTGGCACGGCATCTCTATAACTTCTTTGTAGAAGACGAGGTGCAGGTGCCAAGTTGGTTCGATGTCCCCCCGATGAATTTTGAGGCGATAGATGCTATTGCTAGTACTCTTGTAGAAAACGAGTTTGATATTAGATCAACTCTTAGGTTCGTTTTCAATTCAGATTTTTTTAAGGATGAAAAGGTATGGTTTAAAAGGGTTAAAAGTCCAGCGGAACTTATAGTTGGTACCCTTAAAGTGGTTGAAGATTTCCATTTCCCCAAACCTGGTCTTAGCGAGATTGCGGAAGAGTGTGGTTTTCAGGGGCAGGCATTGTTGGACCCTCCTAGCGTAGAAGGATGGCATACAGGAAAGGAATGGATAGACAGTGGTGCATTGGTTAGACGAGTCAATTTTGTCGCCGACCGTGTATCAGATAGGAATCTTCCTGGTGTTCGATTTATAGTAGAAGAACTTTGCAAAAAAGATGACCTCTCTTCTAAGGAATTGCTTGACCAATGTCTGGACAGAATGGGCATTTTGCGTTTGGAAAAAGAAACGTTTGATGAACTGATCCAACACATGAATGCAGGTATTGCTGAAGGCTTGAATAATGCGGCAGAAAATAAAGCAAATCGTCCTGATCTCATTATTGAAGTAATGAGATTGATAGCGGCAACTAGGGAATACCAATTTGCCTGATATATATGATTGCGAATAGTCTTAATTAATTGGTAGCGTAAGGTTAAAGGGAGGACTAATGCAGGCAATTTCGGTCGGTGGTCGAGTTTATAATTATAGCCAAACCCTTGGCAGAGGGTCTGACGGAGGGATAGGATTTAGAAATCCGGTTGACTTTGCCATAAACCCTGATGGAATTATATATGTCCTAAGCAGAGGGTCTGATGCAAACCAAGTACAAAGAATTACCGTGTTGACGACAGAAGAAGAGTTTATTAGTGAGTTTGGTGGTCCGGGATCGGATGATGGGCAGTTTGTTTGGCCCACCAGTATTGTTATAGACAACGAAGGAATGATATTTGTAGCAGATGAGTGGCTGAATCGCATAACAATTTTCGACAATTTGGGCAATTTCCACTCGAAGTGGGGTCAGCCTGGACACGAGATTGGTCAGCTAAATGGTCCTGCTGGGCTGGCGTTTGATTCTAAGGGATATCTCTACGTTTCTGAAAATATGGGCCATAGGGTCCAAAAGTTTACTAAGGGCGGCGAACATGTCAAAACTTGGGGGCGCCAAGGGAAATTAGATGGGGAATTAATCAGACCCTGGGGAATTACCGTAGATTTTGATGATAAGGTTTATGTGGCGGACTGGTATAACAATAGGGTGCAAAAATTTGATTCAGATGGACGATTCATTTCCATTTTCGGTTTGCAAGGACCAAAGTTAGAGTTGCCTAGTAGTGTGGCTGTGGATTCAGAGGGGGATGTTTACGTTACAAGTTGGTGGAACTGTAAAGTAGAAATTTTCAGGGCAGATGGATCTCATATAACGACACTTTCAGGCAACGCTGATAAACTATCAAAATGGGCCGAAGAATTCTTAAATCAAAATCCCGACTACAGAAAGGCCCGACAACTCGTCAAAGATTTGGAGCCTGAATGGGCTTTCTTCCGGCCGATTGCTATTAAAACCACTTATAACGGTAAGATTTGGATTAGTGAAGACGAACGGTGGAGAATACAGGTTTATCAAAAGGAACTAGATTGGGACGTGCCCATATTAAATCTTTGATCTGAATAACAAGATTCCCTTGATAGCTTAGTTAAAGAGGGATGTTGCCATGTTTTTTAGGTGGGAGATTAGCTCGTTTGTTCTGCAACATGTTTATGGAATTTATCAGATATTCGCGAGTTTCATCTGGGTTGATCACATCGTCAAGAAAGCCATGACCAGCCGCTACGTATGGACTAGAATGGGTATTCTTGTAGTTTTCAATTAACTTTTCCCGGGTTTGTTTCGGTTTTTTGGAATCGGCAATCTTTTCTTTATGTATTATGTCGACGGCACTATCTGGCCCCATGACTGCTATTTCGGCTGAAGGCCAAGAAAGGTTGATATCCCCACGAAGGTGCTTGCTGCTCATGACTATATATGCCCCTCCGTATGCTTTCCTGAGTAATACACTGACTTTTGGAACAGTTGCTTCTGCATAGGCATAGATCAGCTTGGCACCATGCCTGATTATCCCTCCGTATTCCTGATCGGTACCTGGTAAAAACCCCGGTACATCTATGAATGTTATGATAGGGATGTTAAAAGCGTCACAAAACCTGACGAAGCGAGCAGCCTTTACAGATGCATTGATATCGAGAACACCAGCCAAGTGCATAGGTTGGTTTCCTACAAATCCTACCGAACGACCAGCTAGACGTCCAAATCCAATCACAATGTTTTGAGCGTAATCCTTCTGAATTTCCATAAAGTCTTGGTCGTCAATAATGTTTAATAATACGTCGTGTATGTCGTAAGTTTTCGATGATTCATGTGGGACTATATCAAGGAGATTTGGATTGGACTGTGACTTTAGTTCAGAGAGATCTGTAATAACAGGGTCCTCCGTGTTATTCGATGGTAGAAAGCTAAGTAGGCGGCGGACTTCCGAAAAACACTCTTCCTCCGTTTCCACAACGAAGTGTGAGACACCGCTCTTTGTATTGTGTGTTCGTGCTCCCCCTAGCTCTTCATGGGTGACTTCCTCTCCAATTACGGCTTTTATAACATCTGGTCCTGTAATGTACATTTGAGCTACGTTGCGTACCATAAATATAAAATCTGTAATTGCTGGAGAATAGACAGCGCCGCCTGCACTAGGACCTAATATTACTGATATTTGCGGTATAAGGCCTGATGCCTGGGTGTTACGAAAGAAAATCTCTCCGTAGGCTGCTAAACTTAGTACGCCTTCCTGAATACGTGCTCCTCCTGAATCGTTTAGCCCTACAATGGGGGCTCCTGTTTTCATCGCCAAATCTATGATTTTGCAAATCTTCTTTCCGACGGTGTCTGAGACAGAGCCTCCCATAATTGTAAAATCCTGCGAAAATGCAAATATGAGGCGCCCGCAAACGTTTCCGTAGCCTGTTACCACAGCGTCCCCTAGTGGCGTGGATGGGGCCTGCTGGTTGTCTGGGTAGCTTGTCATGAAACTATCAATTTCTCGGAATGACCCATTATCGAATAGAAGATTTATTCGCTCTCGAGCTGTGAGTTTTCCTTTAGAATGTTGTTGTTCTATTCGGCGTTTTCCACCGCCTAATCTCGATTGAGAACGAAATTCATCTAATTCCTTTAACGATTTGTTATTATTGGGTTTTGTCAATTTATGTTTTCCTTATCAGGCAGGAAATGCTACCAGAGGGCCATCGTGTGGTGCAAGTATTGCTTGTCGCTGCTATTATCACAATTCCGAAAGAGATTTGTTGATTGTGAGGTTTTATATGGACCCTGGGCTTGGTATCCAGACAAAAATGAATATAAAGAATCGAGAGTACAAATGGGGTGACCGAACCTATGTGATGGGTATTGTGAATATAACCCCAGATTCCTTTTCTGGCGATGGGCTAATGGGAAGAGAAACAGAAGCTTTAGAAAAGTCGATCAATTTTGCTGAATATGGAGCGGATTTTATTGATGTGGGAGCAGAATCCACGAGACCAAATCATATTCAGATCACAGAAGCAGAAGAAATAAATAGAATACTTGACATAATCGAGAAGATTGCAATCAACGTAAATATTCCGGTTAGTGTCGATACGTATAAACCAACAGTGGCAAGGGCTTCATTAGCTGCTGGGGCATCTATGATAAACAATATCTGGGGGGTTAATAACGACTTATCTATGCTGGAACTCTCTCTTCAGACACGGACCCCAATCATCATAATGCATAATCAAGTCGGGACACACTATAGTAGTGATTTCTTTTCTGATCTATTATCCAGATTGTATGAAAGTGTGGAGTTTGCCATAAAAGTGGGGATAGAACCGACTAAGGTAGTTCTGGATCCCGGATTTGGATTTGCTAAAACCCCGGATCAAAATCTAGAAATTCTGAAGAGGGTAGCTGAAATAAAAGCACTAGGGTTTCCTGTTCTTATGGGGATTTCGAGGAAATCTACGATCGGTTACGTATTAAATTTACCGGAAGAAGAGCGAATTGAGGGTACTGCGGCTGCGGTCGCTCTTTGCATTGCTGGAGGCGTAGATATAGTTAGGGTGCATGATGTTAAGGAAATTGTTCGTGTCGTTCGCATGTGTGATGCTGTAATCAGAGGTTGGAGACCAGATAATTGGATTCAGTAATGATTTATATTGGGTTGGGCTCTAACCTTGGGGATAGGTTAGCAAACTTGCGGCTAGGATTTTCCTTACTAGCCCAAACGTTTGATGTGGTATGTACTTCGTCTGTATATGAGACAGAGCCTTGGGGATTGTCCAATCAGTCAAAATTTCTTAATGCAGTGATTCAAGCTACCACTACAAAGGCACCTTCAGAGATTCTTTCTATTTTGAAAGTGGCGGAAAAAGCGGCGGGTCGTGTCTATGAAAGCACGAGGTGGAGGCCAAGGAGTTTTGATGCCGACCTTCTTTTCTATGGAAGCCAGGTTTATAAAACCCATGATCTTGAGATACCGCATCCAAGGATTAAGGAAAGAGCTTTCGTATTGATACCCCTATCTGAGATAGCTCCAAGTTTTGTAGATCCTGTTAGTCATGAGACTATACAACGACTAACTGATCTAGTGGATGGAAAAGAAGAAGTGAAATTAATGCAAAATTTTACAGTATAAATCTTAAACGAAACATCTTCTCAGATGATTTGTTTAAGATTAGGAATTCGATTAGTAAGTTGATCGGTCTCCGGTAAATTGCAACATCTTAAATGACCTGATATTGGTTGCCGTCACTAGTTCAATCACCCATCTAAAGAATAAGAGTGATTTTAGACGATGGACAAACCAGAGATGTTTTAGTGAAGTTTTCATATGTGTTGCCCCTAAAATCTTAATCCATGCTCGAATATAGCGCTAAGAACGTCGGCCAATAAAAAAACGACAAGTCCCATGCCAACCACGGCCAGATTGCCAGTCACAAGTGAAATGCAACGACTCGGTTTAGGCTTGGATATAGTATGGTTTCCCTTTAGCCTTAGGGTTTTAAAAGAACTAACTAAATAAAACATGTAGACTGCTAAAGTTATCTTTGTGCATAGAACTATCACATATGATATGCCGATAAATCCAGAAGTTAGGCGCTCAAAAGTCAGAATTACCCCACTTATCAATAGTACTAACATAGCAAACGATACGAGGTCTCTAAATTTGTCGGCAATTTGGACCTCTTCGATCTTGGAATGCGAACGTAAGAACGGTTTCAGAATGACTAAATAAAATATACCGCCTCCGATCCAGGATATGGCTGCGACGGAATGCACCCATCGAAGACCTATAAATAGTATTTCGTTAATTCCCATATGAGATACTCTGGTTCAGTCACTTGATGCGAAGTTTAACATACTAAAAAGATTGGGTTCTCGTACCCAATGAATAAAAGGATGCTTATAAAAGTTATTGGGGTTGTGATTCATCTTCTCGGATAAGTTTTTGGGCGATGTCAAGCAATTTAGTCTTTCGTTCGTCCTTAGTTTTTTTGTTGTCTAAATACATTTCGAGGGCCTTCATAGTACTAAGGCCATCGATCAAATCTGGTGGTATGCGGGTGCGGCGTTCTTCTGCTACATCTCTGGTAATGGATGCTATGTAATGAGCGGGAGATAGGGCTTTTCTGAGATCCGATTCGCGAATTAAGGTAGAGTTCTTGGCATTGAGATTCAATTTTACCCTGATTATAGCGTCTTGGATTGAATAGTTATTAATTTCATTGATTGCATAATCGGTAGGTTCATTTGTTTCATCAGGTATCAATATTTCTATTGTAAGAAATCGTCTTGCGGCTACCTTTTTAAATTGGAAATTTGTTAAACGTTTTCCTTGCGGGCCATCTGTATCTAAATCCACAACACAGAACCCTTTGTCGTCATTTTCTTCCCCAAAGTCTACACGCTCAAGACTGCCTGAATAGACTATCATTGGGTCCTTTCTTAACACTTGATGTTTATGAATATGTCCTAACGCTACATAGTCGAATTGCGGAAGATGAAGATCACTTATTAAGAGATGGTGATCTTGGCCCAGCATCATAGTTCTTTCGGAGCCTAGTTTTGCTCCATGAACGGTAACGTGGCCGGCAAGTATAGCTGGCACTTTTGGGTCTAGATCTTGGGCGAGTTGCCTAATCCCGGCAGATAACCGGTTTTGAATACGAAGATTTAACTCATCTATTGACATTCCCTTAGTGTCTTCTATTGAAAGGAGTTTGCTTTTTCTGGGCCATGGCAAGGCCACAATTTGGATAGGTCCTTTATCAGTAGAAATGATGTATGTTTGAAGGTTATCTCCAACAGAAATTAATGGTATCTGAAGAGTATCATAGATGTCTATTGCGGTGGCCCGGCCCAACGCATTGGGTAAGTCATGATTGCCAACAAGAAGGAAAGTGGGTATGCCGGCCTGAGATAGTTTTGTTAAACGGCGAGCCAACTCCCTTTGTTGAGTTTGGGAAGGATCGCGGTTCTTGTAGGCATCTCCAGCTAGTATTACTATGTCTACTTCATATTCAAGTGCGTATTCAACGAGCTGATCGAGAGATTGTAGAAAATCGAGTAATCTTGTTGAAAGGAAGGTTGCTGGGTCAGTCCTTCCGTAATTTTCTACCCCTATGTGTAGATCAGCGAAGTGCAATATGCGCATTAGGGAATTCCTACTGTTGCCCCAGCAATTTCGCCAGAGTTTTGTCGAACTCTTCATTTCCCAAGTCGCCTAATTTGCGTAACACGGCGGAAATCGGGATGGTGGTAAATCTTCTACGTATTAGTGAAGGTCGAACTAAACCACATTCTTGCCAATTTGTGATCAGACAATCTCCTTTTAATGGAGATCGAGTTATATTACCGGTTATTTGAGCGATAGTTACCTCATTGGTTTCAACAAAGATAATTGCGGCCGGACGTTTTTTTTCCGTGAAGTGATCGCCAAGTGGGAATGGAACTAGAACTATGTTTCCAGGGTTATAGTCGGTCATAGGCTTGATCCTCGTGGCTATTCCAATCTTCTCCAAACACAGAGTTGGACATCTGCGAAAATTCGCTATTTGGTAACATGCGCCCTAGGCTAAGGTCTTGGACGGCCCTTTCCGTTGTTCTATAAAAAATATTACCACCTGAGGCAGACCACATTTCCAAATACCCGGCTCTGCTTTGTGCTCCTATCCAGGTATGAGGAATGCGTCGGTCGTCTAGGATCCGGAAAAGCCTATTTTGTTCAATGACTCCAAGGACATAAAGCTGCTCCAGCACCTCCGTCCGTTTATCTAGAGGCCTAGGGTTCGGCTGTATGACCTGCGGTTCCTGGACCAGGGATTCTAGCTTGGCTAGGTTTTGTTTTATGGATTTTATGTAGCGAATGGCTTGGGCTTCCTTGGGTACTCTCATAAACACCCCCTTTCCTCGTACTTCGAATTCTAATCGATGGGTAAAGGTGCGTCTATACCGATAATCTGTAGGACATAATCGTGGTTGCAGTAAGCTTTTGAGAGCAAAGTTTCTACAGACAGTGAATGTCTGTAGAAACTTGCGTAAGCTTAACTAACTTCCTAGGACTCGATGTTTAGCTTATGCCTTAATATTGCCGGCAGTTGGTCAATCGATACTCGTTCCTGGGCCATAGAGTCTCTATCTCTAATGGTAACTTGCTGATCCTCGAGGCTTTGAAAATCGATTGTGATGCAATATGGAGTTCCTATTTCATCTTGACGGCGATATCTTCTCCCAATACTTTGGGAATCGTCAAACAAGGTTGAAAATGAACCGCTTAGTGAAGAATGGATTTTGTGAGATAGTTCCGATAGTTCACTTTTTCTACTTAGAGGAAGGATAGCAAATTTGGCCGGCGCCATATGTTGGTTGAATCTAAGTACAGTTCGAAGTTCTGGTTTTTTATTTGGTGATGACTGGATTTCCTCTTCGTGATATGCGTCTAGCAAGAATGCCAATGTGGCACGATCCACTCCCCCAGAGGGCTCTACAACAAAAGGAAAGAACCGATTGCCGGTTTGTTCATCGAAATAACTCAGATCTTCTTTGGAATACTGTGAATGTTGTCGAAGATCGAAGTCGGTTCGGTTCGCTATCCCTTCTAGTTCAGCCCAGCCCCACGGGAATTTATATTCCACGTCTACCGTAGCTTTCGCATAATGAGCTAATTCTTTAGCTCCGTGTTCTCTAAGACGAAGATTCTCTCGTCTAAGGCCTAGAGATATGTACCAATCTAGTCGTTGTTCTATCCAATATTTATGCCATTCCTCGTCTTGTCCCGGCTTAACGAAGAATTCCAACTCCATTTGTTCGAATTCCCGGGTTCGAAATATGGAATTGCCGGGGGTTATTTCGTTTCTGAAGGCTTTCCCAATTTGAGCGATACCGAACGGGAGTTTTTTTCGAGACGTGTTTAAAACCTGTGAGAAATTTATAAATATACCTTGGGCTGTTTCTGGTCTGAGATAGATTTCTGATGCGGTGTCGATAGCGGCACCCATGAATGTCTTAAACATCAGATTGAACTCTCGAGGTTTTGACAAACTTTGATGTTCGTCACAATTTGGACAGTCTTCAAGGTTAGTGATGTCGTCAATTCGAAACCGTTGATGACAAAAACTGCATTCAACCAAAGTATCCGAAAAATTATCAAGATGCCCACTAGCTTGCCAAACTTTGGGATTCATTAAAATTGATGAGTCTAGGCCTACGACATCAACTCTATTCCGTACCATGGATTTCCACCACATTTCTTTTACGTTGCGTTTAAGTTCCACCCCTAGAGGCCCATAGTCCCAGGCAGCATTGAGACCATCGTATATAGCACTGCTTTGAAAAAGAAATCCCCTCCTTTTCGACAAAGAAAGGATTTTTTCCATTGTTACTCCAGTGGTATCAGGTGTCACATTCTCTCCACTAATGCTTATTTGACCCCCAGGGTATCAAGCCATGTTCGAATGTGTAAAGAGAAATCATGTCTTAGTCAATTCCAGGAAGCCAAGTCGCTTGTTTGAAATAATAACAAGCGCTAGACTAATCACCTTAGTTGCTGCTTGTGATACGGGGCCCGTAGCTCAGTGGTAGAGCGCCCGGCTCATAACCGGGTGGTCGTAGGTTCGAACCCTGCCGGGCCCACCATATCAAACTGCAAAAGGGACGTTTTCTGTCACATTGACAGGTTTCTGCTTCCAGGTTCAAGAATTCCATTGCAAATCTCAGTCGCAAGGTATCAATTTATTCGGTTCTACATTGCCCAAATTCATTTGTCTAAGGGGTCTGGGCCTTGACATCTAACAAGAAACATCAATAATGGATCGATCAACTGCGGCTTCGGAAGGCAGCAGAGTTATGCCTTTTGGAAATTGATCAATACCCGCAGGGAAGGAGGTACCTCACTGGATTATTTAACCAGAATACTAAAGAGCAAAGTGTATTTGTCACTTGCGGGACTTGCAGCTTTATCACTGCTTATCCTAGCCTGTGGCGATGACGCAGAGCCAGCGGCCGCACCGGCTGCCGACACTGCTGCCCCCGTGGTAGCTGCTGCAACGGCGACGCCAGTACCAGTCGCGACGGAAGCCCCGGCGCCTGAGCCGGTACAGACTAGATTAAAGATAGCTGTTCCTCCTCAGAACGAGCAATACACGATACCTTACGGTCAGAGCGCGGTATCTGAGAAGATGAATCCTCAGTACAGTCACTTGGTTGGTCGTAACATTACGAACAACGCTGAAGAGGCCCAGCTGGCTACAGACTGGTCAGTCTCTCCAAGTGGAAAGGATTGGACCTTTGACCTTAGAGAGGACGTTCCTCTTTACAAAGGAGGAGTAGCTCATAAGGACTACACCTTCAAGGCCGAAGATCTCTTGCTAACTTGGGATCTTCTGATTGGTAACGAAGGTA
>Ga0114996_10000014_pt1 | contig 215270 bp, 206 predicted proteins | sample ArcticOcean_MG_C_4_FD_87039 | JGI IMG/M metagenome (GOLD analysis project Ga0114996, IMG submission 87039) | Marine microbial communities from western Arctic Ocean - ArcticOcean_MG_CB4_134 | ecosystem: Environmental > Aquatic > Marine > Oceanic | place: Arctic Ocean: Canada Basin | collected...
AGCCTTGGCTGGTGCAGCCGGCGCAGGCGCAGCTGCTGGAGTAGAATCACTACCACAGGCGACAAGCGCCAAAGCAGCAACCATACTCAAGAGTCCAATCGTTCGAATCTTTAACCTCATAGTGCCCTCCCTCATACAATCCTTATTTTATATAATCTACAGCGTTTTTGATATAAACATACTTAAGGCTAGACTACGCTCATATAGCATAAATACCATTCCATGTCAACACTGAACTGCTTCCCTACCCACAATGAAATATTTGGCAAATTCAGCCATCTATCCTATTGATTCGATTACGGTCCGTACTTACTGAGCTTTCCAGCATGAGAAAGAACAAGTAACATTAAATTTTTCGCTGGAAAGGTACCGAGTGTCCCCGCCAAACATGTCTTTTCTGTAAACCCATTAGCACCTTCCCCACGAGTGTTCCTCGACCGAATCAGAACTGGAACAGGATGCCAGCTATGAGAAGCCAAAACAGATGGCGTAGCATGATCCCCTGCTACAACTAAAACATCTGGATTTAGTTGTAGCAGGCGTGGAATACGAGCATCTATCTCCTCAAGGGCTGCAACTTTAGCTTCAAAGTTACCATCCTCTCCTGCAGAGTCGGCTGGCTTATAATGTAAATAGAAAAAGTCGTGGCTGTTTATGTGCTTTTCGAGCGTGTCTATTTCATCATCAATAGTCTTTCCAGTTTTAATTACGTTCATACCTACTATTTGAGCTAAACCTCTATACATGGGGTAAGCAGCAATAGCAGCAGGAGAAAGCTTGTAAACTGTAGCCATAGATGGTAAATCTGGGATCATGGAAAACCCCCTTAATAGAACCATATTGGCCTGATCCCTCCCATGTAAAACCTCTGTAGAACGTTGGATAAATCTATTAACGGCGTTACATGTTTTTTGAGCATCAAGACTTAAAGCAGTGACCTCTAATGGCGCTTTACCTAATATCTGTGGATCAGTTTCACTAAGGCTATCGCTTAAATCATCACCGCTCATCACAAGTACAAACCGATGGTCCTGAACAGGAAGAACAGATAGCTCTACGCCAGGTATATCAATAGAACTAATTGCTTCACACAAACCCATACTTTGTTCAGTGGGAATACGACCAGCCCTACGGTCTACAAGTAATCCATCGGCATCCACAGTACAGAAATTCCCCCTTGCAGCTACATCGCTTTTACCTACAAAAGCTTCTATCCCAAGGGCCTCCAGAATCCCTCTCCCTATAAAATGTTTGAACGGATCATATCCAAAGAGGGATAAGTGACCTGGTCCGCTTCCCGGAGTGATACCATGAAGTATAGGAACGGTCCTACCACAAGCACTCTCACGGGCCAACCTATCTAAATTAGGTATCTTAGCAACCTCAAGTTCGGAATACCCTGTCTTCGGATCGGGTATTCCTCCCAATCCATCTATCACTAACATGATGATCTTGCTAGGACTTGGGTTGCATATTTCTTCTATTCCATCAAGATCAATCACGCTATCTCCTTATCCAACAATGCAGTGATTCCAGGTAAATCATGTCCTTTAAGAAATTCTAGTGACGCTCCTCCACCTGTCGAGACATGTGTCATACGATCACTCAGTCCCATTGCTGTTACTGCCTCAGCCGTCGACCCACCGCCTACAATAGTGATAATGTCTCTCAAGCTTGCTATGTGTTTAGCGATAGTAATTGTCCCTTTGGTAAATAGTGGATACTCCATAACACCAAGAGGGCCGTTCCATATAATAGTACGGCTTTTATCCAAAACTTTCTGAAAATAGCCGATTGTTTTGGGTCCTATGTCCATAATATGCCATCCATCTGGAATCTGATCTACTGTAACAACCCTACATATAGAATCTGAAGAAAAAGTTTCAGCTACAACAACATCCTCAGGAAGTCTAAGGCTAATACCAAGGCCTTTAACCCTACCCATGATTTCCTTTGCTAAGTTTATCTTGTCCTCCTCGATCATAGAGGCTCCTACTTGGTTTCCAAGAGAACGTAAAAAGGTAGCTGCCATACCACCACCTATAAGTATTTGGTCCACCTTTTGAAGCATATGGTTAAGCACACCGATCTTATCACTTACCTTCGCCCCCCCCATAACGGCACATAAAGGTCTCTTGGGCTCATCTAGTACGTCCCCTAGCATTTTTACTTCCTGTTCTACAAGGAATCCCGCAACTCCCGGAATATAGCGGGTCACTCCCTGCGTAGAGGCATGGGCACGATGAGCGCTACCGAAGGCGTCATTCACATACAAATCAGCTAAAGAAGCCAAAGAGGAGGCAAAAACATGATCGTTTTCTTCCTCTTCCTTATGAAACCTAAGATTTTCAAGAAGAATAACTCCTCCAGGACTTAAGCTTCTCACAGCTTCCTGAACTTCAGCACCAACACAACTTGACACGTACAATACTTCCTGCTCCAATAACTGTGCCAAACGTTCCACGATCGGCCTCATTCGCATATTGTTTAGCACCCTGCCTTTTGGACGACCAAGATGCGAACATAGTATGATTCGGGCTCCTCTGTCACGAAGATAGGACACCGTCGGGATAATTGCACGAATCCGAGTATCATCAGTGATACTAGTTGTCCCAGGTAGAAATGGTACATTTAAATCAACGCGAACCAAAACCCGTTTATGAAAAACGTCTACATCTCTAATCGTTTTCTTGTTCAAGGAAAACCCTCGTATCCATCTTTAACTTTCAAGAAGTGCTAAGGGAATTTGCAATTTTCTCGATAACCAAACATCCGTCCTCAGAAATACCCAAACCTTTTATCTTTAAAAAAATATCGTTAAGGATGCGCTCAACCATCTTTTCTGCATATTGTTTGCCCCCTGCATCCTCAAGGATATCAGCTATCTTCAGAAGATCCGACGGCTCCAAAACCCGTTTGAAGTAAATATTGCCGAGAGCACGTTTCTGAGCTATAGACCCTTTCTCAAACACATAGGCAACAGGAAGGGTCTTTCTCTTATTTAAAAGTCCAGAGTTAACTGGATACCCCGATCTACGAGCTTGCCATAACTCCTGAATATCCTCGCATATTTGCGAAATTATGCCAAATTCTTCTCCAATTTGACTGAGTTTATAGACCGTCTCTGAAGGAACGGGGGAATAAAGGGAACCAAGGCCCATTGAACATCCCATTAATGCCCCTACTTTATCTCTAACCATACTAAGATAGGAATCAACGCTAACGTCCAGTCTCTCCTGATAAGTTAAGTCGATATTAATGCCCTGGCACATACGCAAGCATGCTGTATCTATCATCTGAACGGCAACTAAGGGGTCGTAAGACAAATCTTCATTTTTAGGTGTCGACATAATCGATAACCTGGCAAGTGCGTGAAAAGCGTCACCAACGTTAATAGCTTGACCAGGACCCCAGATCCACCAAACGGTTGACCTGTTATAGCGTTCCTGCCTACCCTCCTGAACATCTATATGGACTTGGAAAAAGTTATCTACAAATTCTAAAGCTACTGCCATCGGAATCATAGAAGCAGTTAATCCCCCAGTAGATTGGCAGGAAGCCAGACAAAGGGCGGAATAAAGCATAGGGTATTCGGTGGGACGATCAACCGGTACAGCTTGTTCATCAACCCAACCAATCTGGTATTCCATAATCCTGAAAAGAGGCGATGCATACTTAGAGAGAAGGCTTTTCATGGCACTCTCTATCGCTATTCTCTGATCGGATAACATTAGCTGTGAAACCACATTTCCCCTAAAACCCAATTCTTTAACGATAACTTCTCTCCTAACCAAACGGTTACTTTACAGATAAATTTTCTCCTAATTCAGCAAGGAAAGAACGAACTACATTCTCGCTAATGGCACCCTGTCGAATTAACAATGGTACTTTTCCTGAAAGATCTAGAATTGTTGATTCTATCTTTCGAGATTCCACCTTACTCTCAAGTACAAAATCCACCTCTATACCAATTCCATCCTGCAGGTCTATGGCATCTAAGATCGAAGAGTTTCCAGAAAAATTCGCACTGGTCCCTGTTATAGGCCGCCCAAGTTTACTAATAATTTGAAGAGGAACTGGATGATCTGGAACTCTCACGGCAATAGTATCCCTTCCTCCAGTCAAGAGATTTGAGATGTTCTTACTTCGAGGCATAATTATTGTTAGAGGCCCTGGCCAAAAATACCTCCCAGTCTCCAAAACCAAGGCGGAAATGTGGTCAGAAACAGTAGAAAGGCCACCTATTTCAGAAATGAGTATTGGTAAGCCCATCGCCGCAGATCTGCCTTTTAAATCAATAATTCTCTTAACAGCGACCTCCGACTCAATATCAGCACCTAGACCATACACCGTGTCTGTAGGATAAGCCACAATTCCTCCAGCCAGAAGTAAGCCTACAGCTTTATCTATTCCATCCCCTGAAATTACAGACGAATTTCCACAAGTATAACAGCCCATATTCGCTTCCCAGAAAACCTTGATTGAGTATATCATAGGGGCTACAGTTGAATTATATAGAATCCTAATGCGAGGGAGAGGGAAAAGACCACTTATGAACCAAGATGTGCCCCTTAGTCAACCTCAAAAGAACGATAAAGACGCCAGCCGGCGCGTAGCGACCAGTGACGACATAGAGGTTTCTACTTATCTAGAAATAGCTAAGAAGGCCAAGCGACATGAACCAGAACAACGTCCCCATCCTCCTATAGCTACCTCATCTCAAGAAGAATCTATTCTTATTATAGATTTCGGGTCACAATACAGTCGACTTATCGCCCGTCGTATTCGCGAATGTCATGTGTACTGTGAAATGGTTTCTAGCACCGCTTCATGGGACACTGTTAAGAATCTGAATCCGAAAGGCATAATTCTATCTGGTGGCCCATCTAGCGTATATGAAAACAATGCCCCACTCGCCCCTGGCTGGGTATACGATCAGAAGCTACCAGTACTGGGGATCTGTTATGGAATGCAAGTACTAACTTACCAACTTGGAGGTAAGGTCGGTAAGGTAACTAGTCGAGAGTATGGACATGCTGTGCTTAAGCAGAGTGTACTCAACCATCCCCTCTTTGAAACCGTTCCAGAGGAAACACCTGTGTGGATGAGCCATGGTGACAGAATAGAAGAAATGCCGCCTGGTTTTGAATCTTTAGCTTTCACTGAAAACTCGCCAATAGCAGCCATGGGTAACGGTGCCATTGTTGGGGTTCAATTTCATCCTGAGGTTGTGAATACTCCACAAGGCAAAGACATTCTTTCAAATTTCCTCTTCTCTATGTGTGGCTGCACAGGATCCTGGACACCTGAGAGTTTTGTGGACGCTTCGATCAAGCGAATACGAGATGAGGTAGGCAATAAAAAGGTTGTGTGCGCTCTTTCTGGCGGTGTCGATTCAGCCGTAGTTGCAATGTTGATACATGAAGCGATAGGAGACCATCTTACTTGTATATTCGTAAACAACGGACTACTGCGTCGTGAGGAACCAGAACGAGTAGTTAGCACGTTTCAACGTAATTTGAAAATAAACCTGGTCTATGTAGACGCGGAAAGTCGCTTTATTAGTCGCCTTGAAGGAATAACTGACCCAGAGGAAAAGCGAAAAGTAATAGGGGAAGAATTTATCCGTGTTTTTGAAGACGAGATAGAAAAAGGTCTAGGAGATGTAGCTTTCTTAGCGCAGGGAACCCTATATCCTGATGTTATAGAAAGCCAAACACCTGAAAATAAGGCAGCCCATAAAATCAAAACCCATCATAATGTTGGTGGGCTCCCGTCCAACATGAGCTTAAAGTTAGTAGAGCCTTTACGATACCTTTTTAAAGACGAAGTACGTGAAGCAGGAACCTCTCTTGGACTTCCTGAAGAAATGGTCTTACGGCAGCCTTTTCCAGGACCAGGCTTGGCGATTCGAATTTTGGGAGAGGTAACACAAGAAAAACTGGGGATACTGAGAGATTGCGACTGGATAGTTATGGACGAAATTAAGGCATCTAACTTATATCATAAACTATGGCAAAGCTTTGCGGTATTAACGGATGCCCGTAGTGTCGGCGTTATGGGAGACTACAGAACATACGGATACGTAGTTGCCATCAGAGCAGTTTCAAGCGAAGACGCAATGACCGCCGACTGGGCAAGACTACCCTACGAAGTCCTCTCCAAAATATCCAACCGGATTATTAATGAGGTGGACATGGTCAACCGAGTAGTTTATGACATAACCTCAAAGCCTCCAGGAACCATTGAGTGGGAATAGAAAATGTGCCTGGGAATATATTCGAAAGTTATTACCGAGTAAAAATAATCAAATGAATGTACTAATCATTGGTTCAGGCTCTAGAGAACATACACTAGCATGGGCGATTCGAAACAACCCCCGCATAGATAGCTTGTTTGTAGCACCGGGTAACGCTGGTACTGCTGACATCGCTACAAATCTTGACCTAGATACAATGGATAATGAAACGTTACTAAAGAACGTAAAAGCACACGATATAGACCTTACGGTTGTGGGTCCTGAAAGCCCTTTGGCTAATGGAATAGTAGATCGGTTTCAAGAACTAGGGTTACGCATCTTTGGCCCGACTCAAGCCGCAGCTGAGCTTGAATCGAGCAAAGCATTCGCGAAGGACTTCATGCAAAGAAATGGAATACCGACCGCGGATGGCCTTATTTTTGATTCACATGCTGAAGCAAGTCGATTTATAGAACAACACGATACCCCTCTCGTAGTAAAAGCAGACGGACTAGCCGCCGGTAAGGGTGTAACCGTCGCACTCACGAAAGAAGATGCATTCGCAGCCCTTAACTCCTGCATGAAAGAGCGGAGGTTTGGATCTGCTGGTGACCGCGTAGTTATAGAAGAATGCCTAACTGGAAGAGAGGTAAGTGTCTTTGTATTCACAGACGGACAATCTATATCACCATCAATAGCAGCGTGTGACTATAAGCGAGCTTATGATGGAAATATCGGACCAAACACGGGAGGTATGGGAAGTTACTCTCCCCCAGAGTTCTGGAATAACTCACTTGCTAAGGATGTAGAAAAGAATATTATCCAGCCTACTATAGATGCACTTGCTAAAGAGGGACGTATCTATAAGGGAGTCTTGTATGCTGGGCTTATGCTTACAGAAAAAGGTCCAAAAGTTATCGAGTTCAATTGTCGGCTTGGCGACCCGGAAACCCAGGTGATCATACCTCTTCTTGAAACAGACCTCATCGAAATAGTCGATTCTGTACTTGAGGGAGACCTAACAAGAACGCCTATACAGTGGAGCTCCGATTCATCCGTGGGAATAGTTATCACATCAGGTGGATACCCATATGAATATGAAAAAGGTAACTCAATTACAGGTTTCGACCACATTGAAGACGACGCTTTAGTGTTCCACGGTGGAACTCGCATAGTATCGGGGAAAAGTGAAACTACAACTCAGGTTGTGACAAATGGTGGTCGCGTTATGACGGTGGTAGGACGTGGATCATCCATAGCCGTTGCTAGAAAACAGGCATACAAAGCAGCTCAGCAAATCAAATTCCATAATTCTTTCTACCGAAACGATATCGCATTACACTTAAACAACCTCTAATATCTAAAGGGTAATCAAAAACGGCTATCTAAACAGTTTCATGAACCCTTTGATATCGTTATACTGGTTATACTAATAAAGAGGTGAGCCATGCCCCTAGTAGGTATCGTAATAGGAAGCAAGTCTGATCAACCACTTGTTGAAAACACTCTTAACATTCTCAATGATCTTGGGATAGATCATGAGATAAATGTCATGTCGGCACATAGGACTCCAGGGAAAACAGCCGACTACGCAAAGTCAGCCCAAGAAAGAGGATTAGAAGTCATCATCGCTGCAGCAGGGGGATCAGCAGCCCTTCCTGGAGCAATTGCCGCATGGACCGATCTACCCGTTATCGGAATACCCCTTGGGTCAAGCGAACTTAATGGAATAGACGCGTTACTCTCTATAGCACAAATGCCTCCAGGAGTACCCGTAGCCACAGTAGCTGTGGGAAGTTGGGGGGCAAGAAATGCAGCGTACCTTGCAGCATCTATCCTTAGCCTAAAGCATGCTAAAATAAACAAAGCCTATCGAGAATATCGAAAAAGGCTACGAGAAGGATAGGCTCAACTACACATATAATATACTTATCCCAATCAGGAAACATGCGGGATTACGTAATGAGCTGGTTGGATTTGAAAATGGGGGGCTCGTTTTGATTGACCGTTATGCCAGACCAAAGATGAAAAAGGTCTGGTCAGAAGAAAATAAATATGAAATGTGGCTCACTGTTGAGTTAGCCGTATGCGAGGCTTGGGCAAAAGCCGGTGTTATCCCCCAAGAAGACATGGTAAAGCTAAGGGCCGCCAAACACGATTTAACCCGTCTAAATATAATCTTCGAGCAAACTCGACACGATATGACTGCTTTCACTCGATCGATCACTGAAACTATAGGTGAAGAGGGACGTTGGATACATCTGGGTCTAACCTCGAGTGATGTGATAGATACTGCACAAGGCCTACAATTAGTCGAAGCGTCGGACCTTCTATTGGAAGGATTAGCTAACTTAAAAGATACGCTCCATAACAAAGCTATAGAGTTCAAACACACCCTAATGATGGGTCGCACTCATGGTATACACGCTGAACCTATGACTTTTGGGCTTAAATTAGCTCTTTGGTGGGACGAAATAAATCGTCAAGAACGTAGAATGGAAGAAGCTCGCTCCCAAATAGCTTTCGGCAAAATCTCAGGAGCAGTCGGCAGCCATGCAACCATACCCCCAGATTTGGAAACAGCGATCTGTAAGGACCTTGGTCTCACCCCAGCACCTGTATCAAACCAAGTAGTGCAACGTGATCGCTATGCAAACTTTGTCTCTACGCTTGCCTTAATTGCAGCCTCTTTGGAAAAATTCTCTACGGAAATCCGTCATCTCCAAAGATCTGAAGTACGTGAAGTCGCAGAATCATTCGGAAAAGGTCAAACTGGATCTTCCGCTATGCCGCATAAACGTAATCCAGAGCTATCAGAGCGAGTATGTGGTCTCGCTAGGGTCATACGGGGCCACGCTATAACAGCGTTAGAAAACGTTGCACTGTGGCATGAGCGAGATATTAGCCACTCTTCAGCAGAGAGAATAATCCTACCCGACTCATGTATGGCCCTCGATTATATACTGAATCTTTTTAATCAAATCATGGTAGGGCTTCAAGTCTCAACAGAGCGCATGCTGAAAAACATAGAGTCAACCAAAGGAATAGTTTTCTCGCAGCGTCTACTCCTCACACTCGTGGAGAACGGAATGAGCCGGGAGGAGGCATATAGTACAGTCCAAAAACATGCCATGGAATCTTGGGACGAAGGATATGATTTCAGGCAACTTGTAAAAGAAGATCCTGATATTATTAACCGACTTGACATCACCGAACTGGATAAATTATTTGATTATCAATACTACATACGTTACGTTGATGATATATTTGAAAGAGCAGGTTTAGCTTAAATTATGACATTACTCTATTCAGACGTCCCTGACTTAATACACCGTGGAAAAGTACGTGACACACACGATCTCGGAGATGACCTGTTGCTTATGGTAGCCACAGACCGTATATCTGCGTTTGATGTAGTGCTTCCTAACGGTATACCAAACAAGGGAATAGTTTTAGCTCGAATGTCATCTTTCTGGTTCCACCAAATCCAAGGTATTATTCCACATCACCTAATCGGATTAGGAGATGAACTAAAAGACACCATGCCAAAGATAGCTTCTATGCCAACCCCTATATTGCAAAGATCAATGGTTGTCAAACGAGCGAAAAGGATCGATATCGAATGCATAGTCCGTGGATACATAACAGGCTCAGCTTGGTCAGAATACTCAAAACATGGGACTATCAGCGGTAAGGAGGCTCCAGCTGGCCTACGTAACTGCGACATGCTTCCAGAACCAATGTTCACCCCTACGACAAAGGCAGAAGAGGGGCATGACGAAAATATGAGTGATGAAGAAGTAGCATCCATGGTTGGAGAGAAAAGGGCGAAAGAATTAGCTGCAAAAAGCATCTCGATATACAAGTTCGTCCAACGATTAGCTCAAGAACGTGGAATCATCATAGCTGATACAAAAATGGAGTTCGGTATCATAGGGGAGGACTTGACGCTAATCGACGAACTTTTAACCCCGGACTCAAGTCGTTTCTGGGATGCCTCATCATACATGCCGGGGCAAAATCAACCAAATTATGACAAGCAATTCGTTCGAGACTGGCTTGATGAGTCTGGATGGAATAAAGAGCCGCCTGCCCCTGAACTCCCTTCAGATATCGTAGAAAAAACTAGTTTGAGATACGAAGAAGCTTATAGAAGGCTTACAGGAAAATCGCTTTCTAATCTGTAGGCAAGGGGAACAACTTGGCAAATCGACAACCAGCTAAAACTCAAGGGACTAGACACTCTAATGCACGCTCAGAACGTCGTGTGAGACATGAACGAAAAGGTAAGTTTCGCCGAATAGTCTATTTGGTAGCGTCAGGGTTTATAGGTAGCTTAATAATTGTGTCTCTATTTGTTCCTTCCTTTGGTGGAAATGGTGGTGGTACAAGTCCTGAAAGCGAAGATCCATTCCCGATAATCCCGGAGGGTACAAACTATTTCGGTTATGCTTCACAACCACCAACCTCTGGCCCATCATGGGAAAAAAAGGCTGATTGGGGCATTCATACCACCGCTGTACCAAATGAACGCCAAGTAAGAAACTTACTAGAAGGCGGTGTCTTAATTCAATACAACACGGAAGATAGTAACGCTATCAATACACTAAAAGACGTCGTTACTCGACAAGGTGACTATCCATGCTACCTGATAATGGCTCCATACACAGATATGGAATCTAACATAGCAATGACAGCCTGGGGTGCAATCGAAACGATGGGGAATGTGAATACAAGTCAAATTCAACAATTCATAGACACATATCGTGGTGGTGGACCCAAAACACAGCCCTGCGACAAAACAAGTAGCTAAGGATATCTAGTGAAACTGTACTTACCTAGTCTGGTCGGAATAGCAATTCTCTCAACCCTATTAGTATCATGTTCAAATGATATTGGAGAGAACTTTCCTGATCAAGGCACAAAACACATACCTGATAACGAAACCTACACGGAATATGCAAGTACCCCACCAACATCTGGACCTCACTGGAATGCTGCTGCTCCATGGGGAATTTATTCAAAACCATTGCCTAATGAACGCCAAGTTCATAATTTAGAACACGGTGGAATCATCCTGCAATACAACACTGATGATCAAGCCATTAAAACTTCCCTGATTAGATTTGCACAAAAACAGCAAACATTCCCCTGTTTCATAATAGTTGCACCATACCCAACTATGCCCTTCAAAATAGCTGCTACGGCTTGGAGAGTACGTGAAACACTGGACACTTACGATGAAGTCCATCTCCAAAAATTCTTCGATTCGTATCAAAGGAAGGGGCCAGAGAGAGTCCCGTGCTCAGCTGGCGGCCAAATGATAAGGTGATTTCATTCATGTTTTTAGCAAAAGTATATGTGGCATTTAAACCCACAATAAATGACCCTGAAGGACATACGGTATTAGGAGCATTGAAAAACCTAGGATTTAATACTGTTTCGGATGTCCGAACAGGAAAATTCATTCAACTTAAAATCGAAGCACCTGAAGCTTCTACAGCTCAAAAGCAAGTAGAAGAAATGTGCGAAAAACTCTTATCCAATCCCGTCATAGAGGACTACTGGTTCGAGCTCGAGACAGTCTAGTGAGTTTTAATAAGTATTGATTCTATCCTGAAACTGTTCCTTTAGTACTGGGAACCTGACCAGCCATTCTTGGATCAAGTTGTACAGCCATACGGAATGCACGAGCAAGAGATTTGAACAAGGCCTCTGCAACATGATGTGGTTCTCCGTCCGATAAAACCCTCGTATGGAGGTTAATACACGCCTCAAGAGCAAGCCTTTCCAAAAAGTGTCCTATGAGTTCGCCATTCAAATTTCCAAGAATTCGGCGTTCAAGCTTGGTTTCCACCTTTGCATAACCCCTACCCCCAATGTCAATAATAACTTGGGCAAGAACTTCATCCAACGGTACCAAAGCGTTCCCTACACGACAAATTCCACGGCCTTCTCCAACTGCTTGACGAATTACTCGACCGAGCGTAATCGATACATCTTCAACTAAATGGTGAGCATCCGGAACGTCGTCACCTCGGGCTTTAATCGTAAGATTCAAAAGCCCATGCTTAGCAAATTGTTCCAGTAAATGATTCAGCATAGAGTTACCTGTAACCACTTCATACGTTCCCTGCCCATCCAAGTCGATGTCAATCGAAACCCAAGTTTCGTTGGTCTCTCTAATGAGGGATGCTTTACGACCAATCAAAAGGTGGTTACCACGCCTCCGAACTGGGATTGGAACAAGATCATGGGTAACGTAAATACGATTCCTTATAACGATCGAAGTGCCATCAATATTTCCAAGGTTTATGTACCTTCTGAGTGAATTAGGAGTAACTCCAAGTTCATTTGCGCGAACTGCCAAAGAAATAAACCCAGGTGGAGGAATGTTATCATTCGCATCTAAAGATCGACTTTGCACCATAATATCCATACTTTAACACAGCGGAATTTTCTATAAAAGCGTTTTTTTCAAAATGGTAAGTAGCGCTTGGTTCTGATCAGGCAGTCCGATGCTTATGCGTAAGTAGTCCTCTATAGGTGGTTTCCCATAATAACGTACAAAAACACCCCGCTTCGCCAATTCATTATACAACCAACTCCCCTTACCGTTAGAAACATGACACAAGATGAAGTTAGCTTTAGACGGAAATGGCGTAAGCCCTTTAATATCTCCTAGTTCTTTAAATAGATTTTCCCTTGACTGAACCAATTTCCCAACCCTTGAAAGTAAAAGCTCTTTATCATCTAGTGAAGCAATCAAAGCCAATTCGGATGCAGCCGTGATATTGTATGGTGGTTTGATGGCCATTAGCCGTTCGGCTACTATCGGATGCATTACCCCGTAACCAATACGCAGACTGGCCAATCCAGCCCATTTACTAAAAGTTCTTAAGACAATCAAGTTAGGATACTTATCCACCATCAACGCTACGGTGGAACCTGAAAATTCATAGTATGCTTCGTCAACAACAACCATGATACCGGAATCCAAGAGTTCTCGTACTGCTACTTCTGTAACTAAGTTTCCCGTAGGATTATTGGGAGACGGAATAAAAATCATCTTTGAACCTTTATTCGCAGCTTCACAAATACTTGGAATATCAAGGTCGAAATGTCCGTCTCTAGGTATAGAAATTAATTCCGCCCCACACACCCGAGCAAAGCTTTCATACATCCCGAATGTTGGCGTGCACTGTATTAAGACATCCCCTGGATCAATAAACAACCTGATTAAGAGATCAATAAGTTCATCACTTCCAGATCCTGCAACGATATGTTCAGGTGTTGTCCCAACATAGCCCGCAATTACCTGCCGTATACGACGTTGCTGTGGATCAGGATATACTGGGTATCCATTATATCCCGCAAGTACTCCAGCTACTTTCGGCGACGGACCATAAGGATTCTCGTTCGCATCCAGCTTGATTATCTGATCAACATGAACCCCAATACGTTCTGCTAAAACTTCTGGAGGTTGAACACCAGCATATGCCTCTATTCCCAGTAAATGTTCTCGCATTAAACTGCGAATGTTAGTGTCTTTAACCATAGTCTTTCCACACGTAAGTTTCTAATCAGAGACTCTTTTCTCTTTCGCTTTTCAGATCCGTATTTGTAATACGCATTTCTATAGCAGAAGCATGTGCCGTAAGACCCTCCGCACGGGCAATCGTTGAGGCTGCAGGAGCTATTCTTTCAACCTCTTCAACAGATAGTGAAACGACTGGAACCTTCTTAAGGAATTGATCAACGCCCAAGTACGAAGAAAACCGTGCTGAACCTTGGGTAGGTATAGTATGACTAGGACCTGCGACGTAGTCTCCTGTAGCCTCAGGTGTTCCTTCTCCTACAAAAACTGTCCCGGCATTCCTCACTTTGTCCAGCCAAACACTTGGTCCTTCGAACATCAAGCATAGGTGTTCTGGTGCAATTAGATTTGCAACCTCTATAGCTTCTTCTAAATCTTTAACCAGTATGTTAGTACCCTGCCCTTCGAGAGAAGCCTTGATAATCTCTTTACGTTGCATCGTGCAAATCTGCCTTTCCATTTCACTTGCAACCCGATCAATTAGAGCCGGAGAGGTAGTCACGAGTATAGGGGTAGCCAATAAATCGTGTTCGGCTTGAGCAATTAGATCAGCAGCAACAAAGCGGGGATCAGTTGAATCATCAGCGACAACGACAGTTTCAGTGGGACCATAGATTCCATCGATCCCAACCTTTCCATATAGCTGTTGCTTTGCCAAAGTGACGAATATGTTGCCAGGGCCACATATTTTGTCTACTCGTGGCATCGAAGCTGTGCCGAATGCCATAGCTGCAATGGCCTGAGCTCCACCTACACTGAATACCTGATCAACTCCGGCTACATGCGCAGCTGCTGCAATGACTGGTAATACTTTCCCATCTTTCCGAGGAGGTGTGCACATGAGTAACTTTTTAACCCCAGCAGCTTTTGCCGTGAGAGCAGTCATTATTAATGTAGATGGGTATGCAGCAGTTCCACCTGGCACATACATTCCAACAAAATCAATCGGTACAACCATTTCCCCAAGCCCCGTATCGGCATTGTACCAACTCCTCGGCAATGCTGTGGATGCAAAATCATGAACCCGCTGAGCGGAAAATTCTAAAGCATCAACAAGGTCTCTAGAAACTAAATCCCTGGCAGCCTTTAATTCAGATATTGAGACTTCTGCTGTATCTAAGCTGACTCCATCTATGAGATAAGAAAATTTACGTACTGCTTCATCACCCTGAACACGAATCTCTTGAATGATGTTCGCTACCGCCTCATATGGAGTCATAGCACGCCCAAACAGATCCTTAATACGATGCATAATCGTATCAGAAACTTGTTCGGAAACGGCAAAAGAGCCCCGTTCATAAACGAATTTCTTAGCTCCTTCAAGACCTTTCAAGGTTATCATGGAAGATACTCTCTAGCTAAACGTACCCACTCCTGAACACTCTGTTCTCTGTAGGAATATAACTTCTCTTTCGGTAAACGCATAAAGATTTGCTCCAGTGCATTGGGAAGCGAACGAATAAATTTATCTACCCTCTTCATGATATCACTATCCTGTTTAGCATCCGGATATTGCCTCTGAACCATAAACCTGAGACGCTCCCAAGAAAACATGGTTTGTGATCGTTCAATAAGCCACTCTTGCCACTCAAGAAGTATGTTCTCTGGAATAAACTCTACCTCCACTCCAACAGAGGCACCAACAAGGTACGTACAGGAATGGTAAAGTCCTTGCCCTGCACGATCGGCCATAAGATCCAATTGAAGCTGCAAAGTACGATCAACTATGGTAGATCCAATATTATCCTCAAACAACCAACCTTCCTGGAAATAGGGACGGTATATGTGAGTTATCCACATCTCATCTGCAATCAAATGTGCAATATAACCTGCAACAAAGGCAACAGTAGCACCCGAAAGCCCAGAGGTTTCTTTGAGACCGGGATATCGTTCAAACATACCCTCTGGCCCTGTTCCTACAATGTCATTATTAAGGAGTGAGAAATGTGTTTCACTACGTTCTTTTTTTGTAATAACACGAACGTCAGGGGCTGTACATCCTAATATAAAACTTCCAATATTATCCTTAAGTATCGGATGCGATAGCTTCTGAGCACCCTCAAGTGCTAAATCTATATGAGCAGATGGATTAGGCATACCAATATTTTCTAGCAACGAATGTTGTGATAATACCTCTACAAAGCCTGCAAGAGCCTCTTATACGGTTTTGATTCCCCTGTATATATATAACGAGGCTGTATCACAGAAATACCTGTCCCGCCAATAGAACGGAAATAATCGAGAACTTCTTGATGGGATGATCTCGGAACTACGACAGTGACTGCATACCAATCTCCCCCATCGTCTCCATAGACTTGAGCTACTGTGGGGCCCTCAAGACCGGACAGCATAGAGCGTTCCCTTACAGCCGTTGCAACTTGTTGGGCAGATTCCCCAGGAATATTAGCCGTGACTTGGAAAAAACCTCTAGCCTCTAGGTACCCTTCAACACGCTCGACTATACGTCTGGTAGCTTCTAGCTTCTCAGGATTACCGGAAAGGAGTTTCCTGTTCCCTATAAGGCAAGCCTGTGATCTTAATATGGTTCCGTCATCTATGGTTTTTAGGTGATTCTCCCTGAGGGTGACTCCTGTAGATGCAATATCTGCGATGATATCAGCAAAGCCCATAGCCGGAGCAACTTCGAGAGTACCGCTTGAGTGAACAATATTAAAATAATTAATACTATGGCTGAACAGAAACCGACGAACTATACTTGGATACTTTGTTGCAACGCGTAAATCACGTCCACGTTCACGAAATTCGACAGCCAAATCTGCAATATCAGCCATGTTACTAACATCGATCCATGATTCCTGTACAGCCATAACAAGTTCACACTTGCTATATTCAAGATCTGGAATTATGACAATACCTTCCCCATCTTCAACGTGTGATTCTTCAAACCTATCAAACCCAACAATCCCAATATCTACACTTCCCTCTTCTACTTTCCCTGTAATATCAGCGACACGTTGGAATAGAGCAAGACCACCATCTATAGAAGTAATTCCAGCCATATACTGACGACTATTACCGCGTTCTAGATTTAAACCACACTCAGCCAGAAATCTGGTCGTTGGGTCATACATTTCTCCATCACTAGGAACAGCTAATCGAAGGACCTCTTTACTGCTTTTCAACATTACTCTCCTCAGCCTCCCCCTTGGCTCCAACTGATATGACCTGCTGGATCCCCCTATCGACAGCATATTTCAAAGACTCATCAAGAGAAGTGAAAGAAATCTGCGATTCTACTATCTTTCCCTCTGCACGAAGGCGTTCTGCCTCTTTAACTGCGGCTCCGTACGCAGAGGACTCTTTGGCTCTAACCAAAACTAAGTCTCTAGCATCTTTGAATAGATTCTGCTCATTACTCCCTAATAGTACTTCCACCACACGATCTAATGCCCAAGCAAAACCTATAGCTGAGGTCGAATCCTCGCCACCCAAGGCTTGGATGAGTCCATCATACCTTCCACCTCCAACAATCGAAGGAGTACCAAAGATCGCTGGGTGGTTTATTTCAAAAACCACACCTGTATAGTATGCAATCCCACGAACAAGCCCAAAATCAACAGTAATAGGAACGTCCAATTCATAATTGCTCAACGCATCTATTACCTGCGAGATATAATCAATCTCTTCTTTCCCAGCATTAGATGAAATCAGTTTTCTAGTTTTATTTAAGACCTCGCTAGGAGCTCCTTGAATATTAGCAACTATTGTCAACATCTCTAACGCATCTCCAAAGCTATTAGAATCCTGAATTTGCGTCTGTTTCCTCAAATACCTTTCCCGGATTTCACCAACGCTTCGATTTCCCGTAACAGAAATATCACTCCCATCTAATTTGTCCAAAAGTACCTTAGCATCCTGATTAGCAACATATGGATCCATATCCTCTTGGTAACCAGAGGTTAAAAAACCTAATTGAGTTGCTCGTTGATAAATATCTTCCTTCCCAAAATTCGCATCTTTCAATAAAGGAACATTGGATAAAAGAAATAGTTTGGCCCGCTCTGAAAGGCCAAATGACCCTAATAAAGCCCCAATCAATCCTAGGCTTCCTATTACCAACGAATGGCCCTTAACCCCTAGGCTACTGAGCCCTTTAGATGCAAGGGCTATCACTTCAGCATCGGCCCAAGGGCCAGCTACACCAATTAACTCAGCGCCAATCTGTGTATATTGTCGCTGGCTATTGAGAAGGTCTGGTTCATAACGAACAACTGGACCTCGATACTGCCATCTATAAGATAACGAACCTGTATCTATCTGTTCTAAATAGGCACGGATTATAGAGGATGTGAATTCTGGCCGAATACTAACTTGGTGTCCACCCGGATCCACAAACGTATACATTCGGCTTGCTAACTCACCACCAGATTTTCTAAGAAAAAGTTCTGTCGACTCTAAAACAGGCACATCCACACTAAGATAGCCATAGGTAGACAGGAAGTTAGTCAAATTTTGACCAGCTTGGACCATGACCCGAGCAGAGCCAGGGCCATGGTCTTTCATTCCAAGAAGGCGTTGCGGTGTCTGCAACAGGTACTCCTCTACCAATTAAATTCTGATTCATTGTAACCGAGGCGAAGTGGCCATTCAACCTAACAGTAGACTCCACAAAATAACAGGATGTTGCTATCGCTAGATATTAACGCAATGTTTAATTTTAACTTTAAAGCTATATCTATAAGCCTGTCTCTTCATCACCATGCTACAATTAGCACACCATGAGAGATGCAATAATCCAGGAGCGTCTCCGCTTTGCACCGACATACCCGGGGATCTACTTAATGAAAAGTGCCTCTGGTGAAGTTTTATACGTTGGTAAGGCTACTAACCTACGGACGCGTCTACGCTCATATTTTGGATCCACAAAGAATCTTTCACCGAAAATCCGTAATATGGTTAAGCTAGTGGATGATTTCGAATGCCTAGTTACAGAATCCGATTCAGAAGCGTTGATACTAGAAAACACCTTTATTAAAAGGGAAAAACCAAAGTATAACGCCAGACTAAAGGACGATAAGACATACCCATACATCAAAATAGACCTCAAAGAAGCCTTTCCACAAGTATATCTTACCCGTAGGTTCGTTGAGGATGGTTCCAGCTATTTTGGGCCTTATGCTAGTGCTAGCTCAATACGCAAGACCATGCATACACTAAAACGGCTATTCCCTTACCGATCATGTACAAAAACAATAACCGGAACGGATCCTAGGCCATGTCTCGAATATTATATTCACCGTTGCATAGCACCGTGCATCGGTAATGTTACGAGAGAGGAATATCTCAGTGTGATTCAACAAGTAGTTGATTTCATGAAAGGCGGAACAAAACATGTGGTTCGAGACCTCAGAAAAAGAATGGTGACGGCTTCTGACCAGTTGGACTTTGAACGTGCAGGAACACTACGTGATCAAATCCAAGCTATAGAACATGTTAGTCAAAACCAAAAAGTCGTCTCCCAAAAACTCAGCGATGAAGATGTGATCGCCCTCGAACAAAACGATGGGGAATCTTGGGTTGAAATGTTTCATATCCGTAATGGTAAATTGAACGGTAGAAGCCATTTTCTTATGGAGGGAACACAAGACGAAAAGCCATCGTATGTTCTAGATCAATTCGTAAAACAATTCTACGACACTTCCCCAACGATACCTAGCAGGGTAATACTCCAGCATCCTCTCGAAGATGCTAGAACCATTCAATCTTGGCTTTCGCATAAGAGAGGTAAGAGTGTACAACTCCACACCCCAAAACGCGGTGAAAAGTACAGGTTGATAAAGATGGTATCTGAAAATGCTAGTCAGGGGCTTCACCAACAAACAGTAAAGTGGCTCTCAGATTCAAAAAACCTTTCTTCTGCAATGGATGAAATCCAGACAGCACTAAACCTTCCTAGAAACCCAGCCCGAGTAGAATGTTACGATATTTCAAATATTCAAGGTACAAACGCTGTAGGATCCATGGTGGTCTTTGAAGATGGTCGTCCAAAAAAAAACCACTACCGCCGCTTTAAGATCAACTATTCAGCAGGAATAAACGATTACTCAATGATGGAAGAGATGCTTCGGCGACGTTTCAAACGTCTATCTGAAAAAACACAGATCTGTCTGCTAAATGGAAACCCTAATGGAAATAATAGCCATCATGTTAGCTCAAATCACACAAAGAGATCCAGCAACGATACATGGGAAATAACCCCGGATTTGATTATTATTGATGGAGGGAAAGGACACTTAAGTGTTGCACTACAAGTAATCCTTGATCTCGGTCTACTTGATGTTATTCCAATCGCAAGTCTTGCAAAAGAAAAAGAGCAATTATATATACCGCAGGACCCTGACCCAATTATGCTCCCGAAAGGAAGTCAAGGGTTATTCCTAGTACAAAGGATAAGGGATGAGGCTCACCGGTTTGCCATCGCTTACCATCGCCAACGTCGCAGTAAAGCTACGTTTGTCTCGAAAATAGACTCAATACCTGGTATAGGAACAAAACGGAAAAGAATGCTGATTGATAAGTTCGGCTCAATAGCTGGGGTCAAAGAAGCACAGACAACAGAAATAGCTAGTGTTCCTGGTATAACTATTAGGCTTGCAGAAAAAATTAAGTCGAGCCTATAGCCTTTGCTTTGCCATTGACAGCTAACTTAACCAAGAATAGACTCGCAGTCGTTTGATAGCTCTTACAGCAATTACTTTTGCAAGCCTTGCTCTGGAGGTCCGTTTATGATAACCCAAGATAGAATTCAAATTAAAGCTATAGATGCAGTATGTAACCTAATAACGCCAGAGCGACTTGCAAAGAGAGGGTCCGGTTTTGTCCTTTACGATAAGTTGAATACTTCTGATCAGGTTAAACAAGGTGTAACTGTTCAGCAATTAATCGAAAAAATGGATCTTGCGGGAATAGAGAAAGCATTTCTGCTAGCAGAGAAATCCGGTTCAAAATACTTTGGAGCTACCTGGAACCCATCTTATGAAGAAATCGCTGAGGTAGTAAATACCTACCCCGACCGTTTTTATGCCCTAGCTGGAATAGATCCATGGGAAGGAATGGAAGGAGTCAGGAACCTCGAATACGCAGTCAAAGAACTAGGTTATATTGGCGCCCATCTCTATCCTCATTGGTTTAGGATGGGTCCAGATCATGCAAAATATTATCCTTTTTATGCAAAGTGTGTAGAGTTGGATATACCGATACAAATGCAGGTAGGCCATTGCCTAGTCTACCGTACGGATATTCCTCCTTTACAAAGTGTAGGAAGACCTATCCTCTTAGACACTATAGCCTGTGACTTCCCAGAACTAAAGTTAATAGGAATCCATACCGGATATCCGTGGGTAGAAGAAATGATTTCTGTAGCTAATAAGCATCGCAATGTCTACATCGGCTCTGATGCTTATGCACCAAAATACTGGAAACCCGAATTTATACACTTTATCAACACATATGGACAAGATAAAGTTATCTTTGGAACTGATCATCCAGTTGTCGAGCCTGTAAGAGCCATGAAAGAAATAGAGAAACTAAAACTAAGGCCAGAGCCAATGAGCAAACTTCTTAGAGACAACGCTATACAACTGTATAATCTGCCTAACTAAAAGCCTTGTCTGATCAGATATAGGGTAATAATGATCTCGCTTCTAAACTCGGTCTATTCTTTACTGAGTAAAAGAACCTAGTTCAGAATACAGGTTGCTGCATCAATCAAACACAATGACACTTCTCGCTATAAGTCCTTTTCGAATTTCAGTAAATGCATTATTAATTTCACTAAGAGATACCTGTCGGGAAATAAGTTCACTTAATCTTAACCTGCCTTGCCTATAGAGGCCTAAGTATCTAGGTATATCTATTCGGAAACGGTTAGATCCCATACCGCTCCCTTGGATCCTACGTTCTCCGAGAAATGAACTCCCCTCTAGCTCTATCTTGGTTCCAATTGGTATCATACCTATAATGGTAGCAACACCTCCAGTATCAAGCATTCCGAACGCCTGCTCTGCGGTTTCTTTCACCCCTATGGCCTCAAATGAATAGTCAACACCCCTACCCGTCAGTTCCTTGACCTTTTCTACGACACCACCTAAAGACGCATTAATCACATCGGTTGCACCAAACTCCCTCGCCATCTGAAGTTTTGTTTCTGAGTTATCAATGGCAATAATACGAAGCGCACCGACTAAAGACGCGCCTTGGACACTGTTCAAACCAACTCCACCACATCCTATGACGGCAACTGTGCTTCCAGGCTTAACCTTGGCGGTATTAAAAACTGCGCCTAGCCCTGTAATCACTCCACACCCCATTAAAGCTAACTCAACCATGGGAATATCATCACCGATTTTAACAAGAGAATGTTCGTGGACAAGCATCTTCTCAGCAAAAGAAGCGATGAATGAAAATTGGGTTATTGGGTTATTCCCTTGACTCAACCGAGGAGGATCTCCCTTTGCACGTACCACACCAACACGATTACAGAGGGCTGGTCTTCCACTAAGACACTTATCACAATGACCACAGAAGGTAGAAAGACATGTAACTACCCGGTCACCCGGCTTCACATATGAAACCTGGGAGCCTACCTCTTCCACAACACCGGAGGCCTCGTGTCCAAGCACGACCGGCATTCGAACATTGTATTTTCCCTCAGCAAAGTGGAGGTCACTATGACAAACTCCACTCGCACCAGTTCTTATAAGCACCTCCCTCGGCTGAGGGGAATCTATCTCAATATCCTCAACATGCAGATGGCCATCTACACTATCTAATACTGCGGCCTTCATTACATACACTCCTAAGCCTCCTTTAAATCAAATGGCTCAGGATGGATATTTTGCTAGACAAAATACCCATCTAAAATGGTACGTATGCAAAAAAACGCCTAGGCTATCCCAATATCGCCAACTGGGGCAGCCATTTTCACGCGAAATGCACGAAGTAAGCTGATTGCTGCATCGACATAGTCTACAGTTAATGGAACTGAAAGATGAATGTCTCCAGCATCCAAAAATAGGTTTGACGAGTATGCCGGAGACCCTGCGGTATGATTTTTGGTTTCTGAACGAACATTTAACGTGTTCTCAGAAATACCGGGGTGCACAGGTGCGTCCGAATGACCCAAGCGACCAAGTACGCGGGCAGCATCAGATAGGTGTTTCTGGATAAGCGTGAAACGTCGAATAATCTCTTCTCTTGGTGCACGGGTAATTTCCTCTAAGGCAATTAACAAGGTTTTATCATCTGGAGTTTCTCCCTCTAGTCTTTCGTACAGGCTTTGAAGCAAATCTACACGTCGAAAAGCATCAGCTTTAGCCTGTCGACCTTCTTCTGGAGTGTTTGGATGAATAATTCTTTGTGTCAAAGCCGATACTCTCAATTCCCCTCTGCCTTCTACCAATCCAAAATCACGTAGAGCTGCTACTTTCGCAAAAAGAGTACCGCTGTTCTCTGCCATGCCTAGTTCCCAAGCTAGACCCTTGACTGTAACTGTACCTCGAAAGTTAGTCATAATCCTACCAGCAATTTCCACTGCGTCACTAAACCTAATATCCGGATAAGAATAAGTCCCAAGCTTCGCCATGCCCCCCCCTAGTAATTCTTGCTATATTGCTATATATTCTGCCACTTTATCTAACCGCTGTCAATGAAAGCATAGTATATTTGCCGTATACCTCCTAAAAAATCTTCTGGATTGTCTGTCGGATTGTAGATTATTTACGTTATTCCCTGTTGGTCTATCTGTTAAGTTCCTGGTGGTGGATTTCAGCCTGATATAGGTTTATAATTTGGCTTCTTTCGTGATGCTAGGATTGTCTGAAGGGGGGGGAGTATGGAGCCAATTCCAACTGTATATACATTAACCACATGCCCGGCATGTGAAAGCCTAAGGAATGCCTGGAAAGAACGAGGTGTCTCTTTCGAGGAGCGCCCTGTAGATAAAAGTCAAATCTGGTTAGATGAAGCTCTTCAATTCGGCGGAGAGGTCCCTATAGTCGTTTATCCAAACGGCAAAGTTGAGGTTGGATTCGAAGATGAAATAGGCTGAGCAATCGAATAGGTGGCGTGCCCACCTGAATACAAAAGGTACTGAAGTATACCTTTACTGGATAATTTAACTAATCAATGTGATAGATAAGGAGAAAACAATGGTTAAACAGGAAAGTGTTGTAACTCCCGAACGTTTTTCAACGGGGTTAAGCTACAAAGAATATATAGCGCAAATCACTGTCAATAAGGATAAGTTCGATAGTCAATATAGCCAATTCCATATCACCGATGAAGACAGGGATTTCTTTAATAAAGCTGTTCTCCACCCTAAAGGGCCTGCCAAAATGTTGGTTCTAGGGGAAGATTGGTGCCCAGATGTTTACCGCGGTATACCTATAATGGCAAGAATTGCTGAGGCTTCAGGTATGGAGCTTAAAATTTTCCCAAGAGACTTAAATCTAGACATTATGGCTGAATTCCTCAAGAATGGAGAATTCATGTCCATTCCAGTAGCAGTGTTTTACAGCAAAGATCACAGTTATATTGGTCACTGGATTGAGCGGTCTAAAATAACTAACGAAGAACGGTCAGAAATAGAAAACCAGATCAAAAAGGATCTTCCTGATGCTGACGAGAAATCTTTTCGGTCAGAAATGCGGAAGAGAACTTCAGAACGATTCGATATTTGGCAACAAGAGTCTGTAAAAGAAATGCGTCAGATAATTACACAATATTTAAATATTTAGAATGCCCGTACCGACAAGGCTCGATCCTTAAGCTATTTCGGCCTATATTCGACTGTTTATGCCATAAAACGGTTGGTTCTCTGGTATGTCCCAGCCGTTTAAAGATTTTTCCACATAAGGAATAAGCCTTTTCACCATATTCCTTGATCGAACGAGATCTTCTTCTTGATCACGTCCTATGTTTTCCTGAAGTTCCCTGACAATTTTATCGCGATCAAGTGTAGTGAACCGGCCCTCCTTATATACAACCTGACCATTAATAATCACTGTATGCACATCTCTACGTGCTACCCTCGCAAGAATCAACTCCATTATTCCAACATCCGGGCTTACGTACGGGAACGAAGGCCTTTCAAGATTGATCAATACAATGTCAGCTTTCTGATTAGGCTCCAAAGTACCTACATTGGTAAACCCTGTGGCAAATGCGCCATTGACCGTAGCCATCCTAAATACTTGATGGACATTAGGTGCACGAACTGGTATTCCCGGAACTCGATGAAGCCGAGAAACCAACCGCATCTCATCAAACATATCGTCCTCATCATTCATAGAGGTTCCGTCGGTGCCCATAGCAACAGTAACTCCTCTTTCCAGCATCTGGAGAACCGGAGCTATACCACTACCAAACCGAATATTAGAGCTTATATTATGACAAACAAAGGTTCCTTTTTCTCGGATTAACCCAATATCATCCTCAGTCACCCACACAGCATGCGCTAATGAAACATCTGAGCCCAAAAAGCCTAAGTCATAGAGATACTTGACTGGAGTTATTCCAAACTTTCTCAAAGTGTAGAGTTTTTGGTATATGGTTTCTGCAAGATGAATATGGATAAACATTCCCATACGTGATGCGTATTCTCTAGACTTTACTAATAATTTCTCACTGCACCACTGTACATTCATCGGACTTACAAGCACCTTTATGGATCCATTTTGACCTTTGCTATATGAGTTATGGAGATCTCCCATTAAATCCAAGTAATCTTCATCCGGCATCTCGAGCCTCTTCGTACGTCTGCTCACTTCTTCAGCTAAATCCAACGGAAGAGTCGATAATAATGCTGTATCATCATATGACAATCGATTTTGGTTTCCGAAATAAACAGAGAAGGCTACTCTCTGTCCCGTTTCACCGAAGGCTTTTATAACCGTTCTAGCTTCATCACCCATCAAATCTGGAGGAGTTTGGATATGGTTATACATCACAGTGGTCACCCCTCCGGAAATTAATTGCATCGAAGAGAAAAGTGTCGAAAGGTACGGATCCGTAGACCGTCTTCCCCAATCTCGAATTAATTTAAGTTCAAGTGCATCATCGACAGATCCAAGCTGAAAAGTAGTGAGGCCACGACCATGACTATGAGAGTTAACTAACCCAGGAATTACAGCAAATTGATTTCCGCCAATCACCTGTTCAGGTGCATATTTCTTCTTCAATACATCGTACGGTCCAACTTCCAGAATCACTCCGTTCTCCTGGTAGACAGCACCATTGTCTATAATGGTACTTCCTTGATCTTCAGATTTGACCACAAGATATTTTCCCCATATAAGCGAAGATGTCATTTCGAACCTCCTAGCTATTCAGAACATACTGGAAACTTACTAAACCGAACATAACTGAACAAATTACATGAATGTGTGTATCAGAGCAAATCCGTGTTGACAAAAAATCATCTATTTATTAATTTAATGTCCTATGGTTACTGTTCCTAGCAAAAAACCTTCCGTGGAATTCTACATCCGAGTTCCGCCATGTGCACCTGCTAACGAGATAGCATCATTCGTTAGCCAATGTGAAGATGCGGGCTTTACTGGTATAGGATTCCTTGACTCACCTCTACTTCTACGTGAATTATTTGTCACTATGACAGCGGCAGCACAAAGCACTTCAAGTATACGTTTAGCCACCGCTGTTACAAACCCAAGCACGCGTCATGCGTCTGTGACAGCTTCAGCTGCAAAAACCATAGAAGAAATAGCACCTGGAAGAGTAGATCTCTGGATCGGACGTGGAATGACAGCTACAGGGACAATCGGTCAAAGCCCGGCAAGTTTACGTGAGCTCAAGAAAAGCATCGAAACCATCCGATCGCTCTTATCAGGAAAGCCTGTGGACTTCAATGGAATAAATAGCCAGCTACGCCATAGCGGAACAAGTACGATTCCGGTCTATATAGCAGCAAGTGGACCAAAGGCTTTAGAATTAGCCGGATCCATAGCGGATGGTGTTTTAATAGAAACAGGAATTCATCCAAACGTAATCGCAAAAGTCCGCAATCATATAGCAGAAGGAGCCGAAAAAGTAGGCCGCGACCCAAAAAACATTAAACTCATCGTCTCTGCAACTACCATAATAGACAACGACCTCAATGCAGCTCGGGAACGAGCACGTATCCTAGCTGTTCATTGGATTGTGGAAAAACAGTTCTCTATATGGCTACGTACCGCTGAAATTGATATCGACAACTTGAATTTACCTAGCGAATTATGGGACCTTTATCCAGATGTAGGCCACGCAGTAAATCAAGAAAAAGCACAAGAGCTATGCTCTTTTCTACCAGAAAAAGTGCTAACCAAAATATGTGACACCCTCGGATTCATCGGACCACCTGATTATTGCCTCGAACGCGTACGCGAAGTCTCATCCTACGACCTGGACGGACTCTTCTTAAAAGGAGAATCTACTTACGAATTGCCAAATAGAGAGTTAGGTGCATTTAGGGAGACAGTTTTTCCTTCATTAATGGCTCGATGATACACTCAGACTTAAGACATGCTCGGCCCAGCGATCAAATAAAGTCTCCCCTATCCTGCTTAATGAAGCAAGTTTTCGGGTCGCCTTAGCAAGGATATCTTCACCATCTAACCCCTCATCTTCGAGCTCATCAGAAAAATCATTCACCATGCCCGTAACCAGATCTTTGGTTACCTCCAAATGAAATAACAGACCATATACTCGATCCCCATAGAGAAAGGCCTGATGTTTTGTGAGACTAGAATATGCTAACGACACAGTATCGCTGGGGAGGTCAAAGACGTCTCCATGCCAATGGAAAGGAACAAAAGATCTTGGTATAGCCTTAAATAATTTGTCTTGGAGGCCTACAGTCTTCAATGAAACAGAGTGCCAACCTATTTCCTTCTTTACACCTTTATATATTGAACTTCCAAGAACAGCAGCTATCAGTTGGCTTCCAAGACAGACGCCAAGAACAGGTTTGTCAAAACGAATCGCCTCCTCAATCAAACGTATCTCATCCTGGAGATATGGGTAATATTTATTCTCATAAACACCCATTGGGCCACCCATTACTACCAATGCAGGAGCACCAGCTATAGTTTTTGGAATTGGCTCACCCATAAATGGCCGGATATACTTGGAAGACATGCCCTGTGACCGGATAGCATGCTCAATAGTTCCCAACGTTTCGACAGTAGTATGTTGTAAAACGAGTATACTGTCCATAAATTCCTTCGATGAACTCATCACGCAATATTTGTATGATATCATCGATCAAGATGATCCGGAATCACTCTTTTAAGCTAAAGAGTCATACCGCGCTAAAGTCCAGAGATATGAACAAACCCAAAAAACTACAAGATCAACGAGTTATATGTTCCTATTGTGGTTCAGGGAATCCTGCAGAAAGATCCAGATGTACGGTATGTTGGGCAACGCTCCAACACGAACAAACTCTTAGTCGGGATGAAGAGAAAGAGCACATAAACCAGGTTAAGATAAGACGGCAGAGACGTAAACGTATCCGCTTCTTATTAGTAGCTATCGCGTTCGTCATTATACCCAGTGTGGTATACCTAATTTCTTCGCTAGGACAATCGGTACCACTAGCCAGCAGTACAATTAACTCACAATCTACCGAAACCGAATGGCTGATGACTCAAAAAAACATCTGGCATACCGGCTTCGCATCTACCTCAAAATTTCCTTTAATCCAGCACTTGAATGAATCACCTACGCTAACCAGATGGGTGTTTCGTTCAGAAGGCCCTATAACAACTAGTCCAGTATTTGCAGATGGTAGAGTCTACACAGCTACAGGAGACCACCGGCTAGCAGTGCTAGATGAAATGAATGGAAACCTTCTCTGGGAACACTCATTCAAGTCGGACGTGACCGTATCGTCCTTAACAATAGCTGGAGATCTCATCTTTGTTGGAACCCACGATAGTATGTTACACGCAATAGATATTAAGAAAGAAAAGCCACGCTGGAAATTCGGCCTTAATGGACAAACATTTGGCTCACCGACAGTTCAAAACGGATCTATATATTTTGGTTCAACAGACGGACACTTATACTCCTTAGACGCGCTCTCTGGAGAATTGCTGTGGCGTAGCAAAAGGATTTTTACAAACCGAACTATAGAGCGAGTTACTTCGTCACCTGCACTCAACAAAGGAATTATCGTCTTTGGATCATATGACGAACACCTACACATCGTTGATGCGACAAGTGGTAAGGACCGCTACTTACTAGACGTTGGAAAATCGATAAAGGGTGCGATCACGATGAAGAATAATAAGGCATATTTCACGACTTGGGGTGGAGCAATCGTAGCCGTTGATTATACTAAGAAGAATTTCCCTCTTCAAAAGCATATTTGGGCTATTTGGCAGCAACTAGCGATCTGGGAATTAGCCCCACTTCCTCCACATCCTCCGGGAGTACTCTGGGTAAGAGGAGGCGAAGGAACAGTAAACGGAAACCTGGCAACCGCAGGAAATCTACTTTTCATAGCAACAGAAACTGGCAATCTCAGTGCTCTAAATACAGATACAGGAGAACCACTTTGGACGATAACTGGCCTAGGAACCCTCCGTCCATCACCAATAATTGGAGGGACTACATTGATTCAATGCTCATTAGAAGGAAATGTGTACGGAATTGATATTGATTCAGGGAAAAAATTATGGGAGTTCAAATTAGATACGGGAGTCTTTGCCTCTCCTATACTGGTGAACGATACTCTCTACATACCGACTATTGATGGATCCCTTTACGCTTTCAAATAAATGGGACTTGGTTACAGAAAAACCTGATCTGAAAAGTAGTTTTTTACTATTGTCTGTTTTACTTCAGCCTAGTATCATCACACATGCGGATGCTTAAGCTGGAATTTCACAAATATACACGGTGATTCCAAATTTGCATCGTCAAAAATAAATCTAACTGGAAGCTGGTTTATATGACAACAGTACTTTACGAAAAACACGATCAGATTGCATACATAACCCTGAATAGACCTGATTCCCTAAACGCAATAAACGATGATCTTGCAGAAGGCTTAACCAAGGCACTTGAAGATTATCGTGACGATCCGTCACTGCTTGTAGCAATTATAAGTGGAGCAGGCCGTGCATTTAGTGCAGGTGCAGATCTAAAAGAAATGTCTAATAAAGGTCAAGCTGGAGGCGATAGAGACGTGACTCATCAGTTCCCGTTAGGACTCAAGGTTTGGAAACCAATTATTGCAGCTATAGATGGCTATGCGCTAGCAGGAGGTTTTCTGTTATCCCTACAATGCGATATAAGGATAGCCACCGAGAGATCAAAAATGGGTATCGTCGTGACAAGAATAGGAACTATCGGCGAAGAGGCATTGTTGAATCTCGCAAGAATGATACCTGTTGGTGAGGCTTTATACCTATTTCTAACCGGTACGCAGATAGATGCTTATGAGGCACATAGGATCGGCCTTGTTCATAAAGTCCTGCCTGACAAAAAGGCTCTTATGGAAGAAGCTACTGCAATCGCAGAGGAGATAAAGTTGGCAGCACCCCTTGCCAACCAAGCAGCCCGAAGACTTATCTACACAAGTATGAGTGAATCACCAGAAGAGATTCTAAAACTTGCACGTCACTTAAAGGAAGAGTTAGGAAAAACGGAAGACGCAAAAGAGGGACCACGGGCCTTTGCTGAGAAACGAAAGCCGATGTGGAAAATGCGTTAATTTTAACGTTAAACCCTCTACCGTAGAAAGCAAAACGATTCGAGAAAGAAGAACTTTTCCCAGACTCGCTGTCGCCCTCCTGTACCTAGGATGTTTTCAAAAAACCTGCCTAACCAGAACTAAGTGAATGCTCGACGTATTTTTCAATGTTGTCCTCCCCACCTTCCTGGTCGTTGCAGTAGCCACACTTTTCCAACGCTGGAAACGGTTACCTATAGCAACTTTGAGTCAGACTACGTTCTACGTACTTAGTCCAGCTCTTGCATATAGCGTGATGATCAAGAGCTCTATATCGGCAGACAAGTCTCTCAAAATTATCAGTGCCACTATATTAGCAATGGCCCTCATCAGTATCCTTAGCCTATCTGTCACCCTGATTTTCAGGCATTCGAGGACTATGAGAAGCGCCTTCTTACTTTCAACATTGTTCCCAAATGGTGGGAATATGGCTCTCCCTGTAATCTCATTGGCATTAGGACCTGAAGGTCTGAGTATAGCGATGGTCATATTCGTAACACACGTGGTCCTTGGCTGGTCACTAGGCACTTTTGTCGCATCACGTAGCCAACAAAAAGGATTCTCCCCAATTCTGCAAGTCTTAAAAGTTCCTGCTATTTATGGAATTTTCGCTGCCCTGGGAACACGGGCGATCGGATGGGAGTTGCCGATTGCATTAGCACAACCTATCGACTTACTAGCAACTGCTGCTATCCCTACCATGCTACTAGTCCTAGGATTCCAGCTTGGAAACGGTATTAGCTTAAGAGAACTTCCAAGTCTCGGAGCAACAACGATGCTCCGACTAGTGGCAGCTCCCCCTCTCGGGTATCTCGCAACGATTCTAGTGGGGTTAGAGGGTTTACCTCAGCAAGCGGTGATTATCGTCGCCTCAATGCCCACAGGGGTTTTTACAATAATACTGGGAACTCAATTTAAAACCAATCCAGGATTCGTAACCAACGCAGTAGTAGTTAGTACACTTTTAAGTATGGTTTCCCTCACTATAGTCGTAACCTTAGTAAAAAGCCTATTAACATAATATCAAAGGGCTACCCTCACTATAAGTTAGGAGATCTTTTTTGAATAAATGCTTCCGGGCCTTCTCGCCCAACTAAAGGCAATGCAGCAGCATACGCAGCCCTTAGGGATTCATCTAGGGGCTGATCTTTCGCACGATCAATAATAGATTTTGCTATAGAAAGAGCTTCAGGTCTTCTAGTCCCAATTTTCTTAGCTAAAGCCTTAGCTTCATCTAATAGACGATCTGGTGGGTGAACAGCATTCGCCAGCCCAATGTTCACCGCTTGTTTCCCATCTAATGGGTCTCCTGTGAAAATTATCTCCTTAGCCTTTGCGGAACCAACTAACCTTGATAATCTAACCGTGACCCCAGCTGCACCTACTCCACCTAGGTTCTTAATTTCCACATCAGTTATCCATACAGTTTCTGAAACTAGCCGGATATCACAAGCCAAAGCTAACTCCAACCCTCCAGCCGTACAAACACCATCAATAGCAGCTATCGATGGTGTAGACATTCGCTCAATGCGTCTCGCCGTGTCTGCAGCTTTATTGCCATAGAACGCACCACGCCACACATTAACCATGTCTTCCAGTTGTTCCTTCTTAGAATCTTTGGGGTTTTCAGAAATCTCAAAGAGATCTTCACCTGCACAAAAACATGGCCGCCCGTCTAGCCTAGGTGCACCTGTGATTATGACGACACGTATATCTTCGTTTCTCTCTACTATGTCCAAAACTCTCCCCATTTCATCTAGTAACTTACTAGACATGGCGTTCAGGCGGTGGGGACGATTAAGAGTTATGACCATAGTACCGTCTTCCGATTTATCGCAGATAAGGCACTCATAAACCATGGTTTACCTCCAGAAATTACTACGCATCCTAAATGGCTTGATATATTAACTAAGTCGATAAACTAAGCAACTATCAAGTTTTCACAAGTTTATCTAGATATACTGTTAGTTCTGTTAGTCAAACTTAGAACAGGTCACCATTGGACAAACATTGGCATAATCACATGCACGTAATTCTCATCGGGAACAGATTTTATTACACCCGGGCTTGAAGCACTGGAAGTTTCCAGAGCAACCTCAGATTTATCACCAAAAACCGCGAGAACATCTTGAAGATATTTGCTTGAGAAAGCAATTCTGGTTTCCGGGCCTTCTACTTGAGCATCAAACTCACCTTGGTTGTCGCCCAATTCTTCCGCCCGAGCAGACACCATCATTTTCCCATCAGTTCCCTTGCTTCCGGGAGACACCTGTATCCTTACAATCCCGCCACCATCTCGTGCGAATATAGAGGCAGCTTTCGTTGCCCTAAGAAATTCCGGAAGTGAGACTACAGTTCGTGTCTCAAATGATTCAGGAATAAGCTGTTGATAATTTGGGAAATTACCTTGTAGCAATTGAGAAACAAGATCGATGTTTTTAAACCGAAAGAGTACTTGGCTACGCTGAGGTGTCACAGTAAATTCAACTGGTTCGCTCTGGTCACCAAGAAGTCGGTTTAACTCAACAAGTGTACGAGCAGGAATGATGAAGCTAACCGGTTCATCCAATGTGGTCTCTAAAAGTCCCTGAAACACTGCTAGTCGAAATCCGTCTGCAGCGGCAAGTGTAAACTGATTACCATCAATCTCTACTTTAACCCCTGTAAGAACAGGTCGAGAATCCTCAGTAGCTGCAGCAAAGACAACCTGATTTATCGCATGGCGAAGGATATCCGAAGATATAGATACCCCTACCCCATTCTCAACAGAAGGTATAGGAGGAAACTCGTCAGCATCAATACCAATGATCCTTCCGTCGAATCGAGCACATGTAAGCTGAATTCCCTTTGGTTTTGGGGTCATAGCGATATCAATCTGGCCGTCAGGAAGCGAAGTGACAAAGTCAGTCAATAGGCGAGCTGGCACCGTTATCGCACCTTCATTTTCAATCTTCGCTCCAACCCAAGTAGTAACGGCTATCTCTAAATTAGTGGCTGTTAGCTTAAGACGACCCTGATCAGTCGACATAAGGATATTCTGGGTTATTGGCAAGGTGCTTCTTGTAGCAACCGCCCTACCCACGACACTTAGAGCTTTGTTTAAATTCCCCTGTAGGCATGAAAGTTTCATTGTCTCACCCCCAATCAATACATTCCAATAGTATATGATTCACATTGGAGCGCCGTCAACGCCTAATATATAGAGTTGCGACAATATTTATACCTAACATGAACAGTAATTTACAATATTTAACGGTTCCCCTCATAATCAGGTTCCCTTATAATGAACATATTCTTTTGGAGGAAAGCAATAAACCGTCAACTACTAACCCAACTCCTATTAGACATCAGGTCCGGTGAAACCACTATAGAAAATGCCTTAGAATCTCTAAGTCAGCTTCCATTTCAAGATATAGGGTTTGCAAAGGTAGACCACCATCGAACGCTACGCAGGGGTTTTCCGGAAGTGATTTTTGGTCAAGGTAAAACGCCAAAACAAATAGCAGATATTGCAAAAACTATTTCTGAAAGCGGAAATGATCTCCTTATCACTCGGATAAGCGCCTCAACATTCCGTATTCTTAATACTAAATTACCAGATATCTCATATGTTAGAGTCGCCCGATTAGCTTATTTACAACAAAAACCTGTCAAACTAAAGTCTGGGGTAATCGTAGCATCAGCAGGTACATCAGATATCCCCGTTGCAGAAGAAGCAGCTGTAACCGCTGAATTGATGGGTAATCAGGTTGAACGAATCTATGACGTCGGTGTTGCTGGTCTACAACGAATATTAAGCCAACTGCCTAGGCTTAGAGCTGGCAAAGTCATAGTTGTTGTTGCTGGAATGGACGGAGCTCTCCCCAGTGTCGTGAGCGGACTTGTATCTGTCCCAGTAATTGCCGTGCCAACTAGCATCGGATACGGAGCAAGTTTCGAGGGACTGTCCGCACTCTTATCCATGCTGACAAGTTGTTCTCCAGGGGTAACGGTAGTAAACATCGACAATGGATTTGGCGCCGGTTACCAAGCTTCAATGATAAACAATGGTTCTACAGAAGATTCTGCAGAACCATAAAATCCATCTCGCTAGACAAAAACATCACCCCTCATAAAAAACATCATATCCAACCTGACAAACCATGAATAACGTCAGCTATACAAGACCAGCCGAATTAAAACGACAACCCTACCTTAAGCTACCGTGATAGTCCCGATCATACCGTTTGTTTCATGTGGAGTACAAATCAATGGAAAATTTCCTGCTTTATTAAAAGTTACGGTTTGGGTAACAGTCTCGTTCGCATTAATAAACACATTGATCCCCAGATCTGCAACTGTAAATGTGTGGAATTCTCCAGGAGCCTCAAACTCAAGATTATATGTTTTACCAAGTTTAAATTTGAAATCTATTGGTTCATAGACGTAAGGGTTCTCCCCTAGTCCAACTTTTATGGTTTCTGCTCCAGAGGATTGACTATCATCGGATTTTGTGGGCACAGAAGTCGCAACAGGAATCGCTGTGGCTGGCGATGCTGCCGGTTTATCGGTTGTAGTACTTCCTCCACCTCCACACGCACCGAAAAGCATAGCGATTGACACAACAAAACCTAAACAAATTAATACCTTCCTCTGCACCATAGCCTCCTTAGAAAAACTCGATCTATTTATATTACCTACTCATATTCTATAACGTTAATATGCATGCGTTTAAGTGTCAATCGTATTGATCACTAATGAACTTTGTGAGAAGCGGTTCAGCTAAAACCACAGAAATCTATCTGTAAAAGAAAAACATCATGGTAAAAGACAGACCAAGCAAGGGAGTCAACTATTGCGTTTTACCTCAAGAGTCTCGCCAGGAGCTAATGCAACACGACGGACATTAATACCCAATTTGAGCAACCAGTACCCTAAGGTCGCTTTGCTAACACCCAGTGCAGTAGCGGTCGCTGTCAAACCATGATCGTTGATCATTTGGGGAAGGAGTCTCTCCAACGGCTGTCCATTATGATTATTCTCAACGCTTTCCATCAACTTGGTTCGTTTTGCCATATTCCCCTCCTCCCAAAAAAGAGTACAGACGTACGGTATCAAGGGGCCGATACGATGTCAAGGCCTGAAACCTACTTTGTATTAAACAAATATAAAACTTGTTTAATACAAAGTAGGTTTATTCCAGAATATTAGGCGGGTTCAGATAGCTATCGTGCTCCGAGGTGGTAATTTATCTACCATAGTCATTGACGCTTCTATAAAGCTGTTGTTAGACTCAGAAAACTACTTTAAGAAGAATTCGTTTATGGAATACCTAGAAAAAGAACTTCTGGCCTTTATAGCCGAAACCTACAGTACCCTCGGATGGCCTGGGATAATAGCTCTGATGGCTGTAGAAAGTGTCTTCTTCCCTATCCCAAGCGAAGCAGTAATGCCGCTTGCTGGATGGATGCTTATTGCTGCTAAAAACCAAGGCGTATGGTTAATTCTATTTATATCCATTTGTGGAGCCACGGGAAGTTTAATAGGTGCTTTAATTATTTACTTCACTGGCGCTTATGCCGGGAGATTATTAGTTGAACGATACGGAAAATTTTTATTCATCACGAATAAGGACCTTGAAATAGCTACCAATTGGTTTAATAAATATGGCAATTGGGCTGTCTTCCTATGTCGACTCATACCAATGGCTCGAAGCCTCGTCAGTCTCCCTGCAGGTATTTCACGAATGCCATTAATTCAATTTACAGCGTTTACGTTCGCCGGTTCATTTATTTGGTCTCTAATACTTACCTACGCCGGCTACCAACTAGGTGAAAATTGGGAACAGATTAGGAGCTTCATACGGCCTGTTGAAATACCGATTCTTTTAATATTCCTGCTTTTCATAGCCTATTACGTCTATAAACAAATACGTCGTTAATTACAAAAAAAAATGATTCTTCGATGCGATCAGTGGAAATTGGGGAATTGAAACTCCTTGACCCAACACATAAGCACTTGCTATAGTCAAACAGACTTAGGGCCCCAGTAGCTCAGGGGATAGAGCAACTGCCTTCTAAGCAGTGGGTCGCAGGTTCAAATCCTGCCTGGGGCACCATCGTATACAGAGGTGAATTGTAGTCCTCTCTTTAGATAAAACTCTGTCCAATAAGGATTTTAAGTGCCAATTCCTAAATTACAAAAGCAACAATGCCTAGGAGGACTCTCTTGGAGCCATTTCAGTTAACTGCTTCCCAAGCTGCCAATATGATTGCAGACAGAAAACTATCACCTGTTGTCCTTATGGAATCTCTCTTAAATCGTATTGAACAACTAGAACCAACTCTCAAAGCATGGGTAACCCTAAATAGGGAATCCGCTATGGAAGCGGCACATCTTTCAGAACGAATTGTTAGCCAGAATAACCAACTTGGTCCCTTACATGGAATACCCATAGGGCTCAAAGATATATTCTACACAGAGGGAGTGAAAACAACTGCATGTTCACAAGTGTATAAAGATTTCATTCCTAACCATGATGCCTCCTGCGTCACTAAATTGAAATCAGCAGGAGCGATAATACTCGGCAAAACAGTTACTACCCCTTATGCTGCCAGTGATCCATCTCCTACTGTGAACCCATGGAACCCAGAACATACGCCTGGAGGATCAAGTAGCGGATCTTCCGTGGCAGTTGCGGCCCGAATGTGTCCCCTAGCACTAGGATCGCAAACTGTTGGGTCAACAGTCCGCCCAGCTGCATATAACGGAATAGTAGGCCTTAAGCCTACATACGGACGTATCAGCCTAAAAGGGGTAATCGGTCTTGGATGGTCATTGGATACTGTTGGGCTTCTGGCCAGAAGCACGGAAGATACCGCACTAATGCTACAAGTCATGGCAGGCTGGGATCGTGAGGATCCAGTTTCCTTGAACCAACCAGTTCCAAATTATCTAGACGGGCTTCTAAGTTCAAACCATCCTCCCCGTATAGGCTTGATACGTGATTACTTTTATGAAATCGCTCAAGCAGAAGTGAAAACCCATACTGACAAGACAGTACAACATCTCCAAGATTCTGGGGCTATCATCGAAGAAATACCTCTCCCTAGCAGCTTCTTAGAAAATGTCGTTGCTGGAGAGATAACATTCAGGGCAGAGGTCGCTGCGTACCACGAATCCAATTTTATGTCAGAACCAAATTACTATCCACCACTTATCTATAAAATTATCGAAGAGGGTATGGCAATATCAGCTATAGAGTACACCCGTGCACAAAAGGTAAGATCAGAATTTCGAAGAGATTTACAAGAAATACTCTCAAACTTCCCCGTATTACTAACTCCAAGCACGCCTTCTTCTGCACCAAAGGACCTAACCACCACCGGAGATAAATCTTTTCAAGCACCGTGGACTACTGCAGGGGTACCAACCATAAATATCCCTTCTGGTATAAACGCCCTAGGACTCCCATTAGGAATTCAATTACTGAGTGGATGGAATGAAGAAACCAGGCTACTTGCAACTGCAGTTTGGTGCGAAAAAACCTTAGGATTAATCCCTGCCCCACCGATCGATTAAATAAACGTATATAATGACCCAGTTTAGCCTAGTACGTTAATATATAAAACTCGGCGTTGAGTTTAGGTATAGAATACACACGTACCATCTAATAAGAATCGGGGTGTAGCTCAGCTTGGCAGAGCGCTACGTTCGGGACGTAGAGGCCGGTGGTTCAAATCCACTCACCCCGACCATTCCTTCATTTTGAACTAAATTAGGCCAACTGATACAGTTCAGACACTGGACAGGCAATACAAAAAATAACCAAATAAAGACTTGTTACGTTTCATATAAGTCTGTTGGAGAGTTAATATGGCTAATAAAAACCAAGTCCCTTCCCCTGTTAAGAAAATTCACCATATTGGGATAGCTGTAAAACAATTAGAAGCCGCCTCAGCTGTGTACCATGAATTATTTGGGTTGTTTGCTGGTCCGATTATAGAATTAGAAGACCTTGGAATCCGTGGTTGCTTTATACCTGTAGGAGAAACCAACTTAGAACTTCTGGCAAGTACGCACCAGGATAGTGAAATCAGTGAATTTATTAACAGTCATGGTGAAGGTTTACACCACCTTTGTTTCGAAGTAAGTAATGTGGGTGAATGCCTAACAAATTTAGAGGTGAAAGGGATAGCGTTGAAGGATAAAAAGCCTAGACCAGGACTTGCAGGAGGATTAATAGGATTTCTAGAACCCTTCATCGCAAATGAGGTACTTATAGAAATATCGGATCATCAGACTGGAAAAGAGTAACTAGAAAACGGTTAGCATAGATTAATATAAGTGGAAAGGGTTGAAAGCCTAAGATTTTTTGAAATTATCACACTCTTCCATCGCAGCGGGAAGAGGTATGGAAATATTGTGGAGCCCTAATAAACTCGCTACTTCTAGGGCTTCTAGTATTTCCTCCTCAGTAACGCCAACTTCTAAAGCAAGCCGTGTGTGTATTCTCAATCCCTCTTCATATCCAGTCATGGCGTCCATAACAATAGCAATGATCTCCTTAACTTGGCGAGAAAGAGCCCGTTCCTTTATCAAGGTATACATAATCAATTCGTGCCATCTTTCCATAAACTCAGGATCACGCTGAGAAAGGATCGATCGCCAAGGTTGCATAATAACAGTTCCACGATCACGTTCCATTCGAGCCAATATATCTTTTGCTTTCTGATCGGTCTCGCTCATCAATGTACCCCCAAATAGCCACAGTTTATCTTGATTTAGTCCGCTCAGGAAAATAAACGACTCTATTCTTTGAGAAATCCAATATTTTGCCTTAATTTCTCAATCGCAAGAAGGATTCCAGGAGAAGTACCATCTTCAACATTATCATCAAGTTCTTTTAAAACAGCCTGCAACGATTTCAAGTCTGGTACGTTATCAGAAAGGTTTTTAGTTGATAGCGCGTCACTAAAAGGTAAGTACTGTGTTTTATTAAGGTTTATATTCGAAACATCCCAACGAGCATAATGGCCAATCGAATCTACTGCACATTTTGCCAAAGCAATATCACCAATGTCTATGTCTCCATATACAATAGCTTCCTTTCCATATATCGGTCCGGCAATATAATTCCCCCTAGGGCTAACAATCCCACTTCCCCCAAAAAGGCCGAAATCTATTGTGCCTTTATGAGGAAAGTCATCAGGAACATCAGATTCAGTGAGGTAGCCACAGGAAACAACGACCCATACTTGGCCCTCACGGGCAAGTGAAGGGGCAATAACATCAATAATACTACCGTTTGGTTCACCTTTTTCATTAGGTAAACGAGTACCTCCCCACCCTGGAAAAGTCATACAATGAATCTGTTCCCCTTGGGCAAACAAAGCATACTTAGATAATGTCATTAAGTTTTCTGCACATATGAGACCACTCAATCCCCCAAAATCTGTCTCATAAACATTTAAGCCACTTCCATCACCTTGGCCCCAATACATTCGCTCATGCAATGTTGGAACTAATTTCCTATGTGCACCCAATAGATGACCCGTCCGCCCAATAAACAACATTGTGTTATAAATCGTACCTTGTGAACGGATATCACGTTCATTCACTCCCATAACTATGTACGCATTCGCCTTACGGGCCGCTTCACAAAGAATAGCAACATCTGGTCCAGGAATTTCTACTGAGTTAACCAATAAATCCCGCCAAGAGTAAGCCCATTCCCCGAGAAGGCCCGGTCCTTCAGGAAGCCAATAGGGATACGTTGGGATATAAGCCTCTGGAAAGACAATGAGTTCAGCACCATTCTTTGAAGCTTCGTCAATTAAACTACATGATTTTTTCAAAGTTGCTTCTTTATTCAAAAATACAGGAGATGCCTGAATCGCAGCAACTTTGAACTTTGGAAAGGGATACATGCGACCTCCAACAAGTGAGTACAAGTCCACCAAACAATTATCTACCTAAAGCGAAAGACCCACCCGGCTGAAATTCTTTCATTCTCAACCAGAATGGGTCTTTCGCTTCGAAATCTATCGAGCTCTAACTTTTAAGTGTCATGTACTCGAAGTTATTAATTTCAAGAATTCCTTGTATGAAGGGCCACTTATCAACCCTTTCAGAAGCCGCCCATACCTTCGGCAGAACAAACAACGGTATCATTCTATAGCCATCATACATGTACTTATTCGCCGAGATAATCAAAGGATCCCGTGCACTACCAGTTACGGTAGCCATAGAATCTCTAATCTTATCGAATGTATCGCTGCCATACCACAACGGGAATCCTGTACCGAAGTAGGAGTTGTAGTAAACAGCCGGGTCAGGCTCATCCAAAGCACACCAGAAATAGGTGGATAACTTCAAACGATTAATCGCAATAAGAGCAGTACGGATTTCAGGATATTGCATCGGCTTTACGGTGGCCTTTACCCCAATAGCATTCCAGTATCCAGCAATGGCCTCATGCAATGACTGGCCAACGGGACCGCTTGGGTTATCAAACCCTGCGAGATCAATTTCAAATCCATCCTTATAACCAGCCTCGGCCAAAAGTTTCTTGGCCTCTGCTACGTCATATGGATACGGAGTGAAATCCTTATCCCACTTGTAGCTAGGTGAGTTACATGCTCCTACGGGCTCAAGTTTCGCTTGGCCTCCGTAGAGGTTTTCCACAAGCGCATTCCTGTCAATCGCTAAGTTGAGGGCTTTACGTACCTTCAACGCACTCTCAGGATTATCTCCATCAACCCAAGGAAGTGTGGCATCATAATTGCCACATGCTTTGCATCCTGGCTTGAACTGACCACGCAGGTTATACCATACATTGTAACCAGTGTTATCTACAAACAGTCGAAGCCCTAGCCTCTTAGCCTGTTTGGTCTGATCGACGGACATAGCCATAAGATCACCACGTTTGGAAGCAAGCAAAGCCAGCTGAGTAGCATATTCAGGAACAATTTGGAATTCCAACTGCCTGAAGTTTGGTGTCTTTCTCCAATGATTCTCCACTGCTTCCATCAGAATCGACTCACCAGCATTGTGTTCCACAAACTTGAATGAGCCACTACCAACTGGTGACTTCGCAGCCTCATCAGGGCCTACACCTTGAACATAGCTCCAGTCCGGAACATACCAAGGAACAGACGCACGACCTAAGAAACCTTCCCAATGAGGGTACGGCTTACTAGTGGTCAATTTAACAGTGTTTGCGTCTGAAGCAACTACATTCTTCTTCAAGTCCTCAACAGTAGCACCAAACGCTGCTTTCAAGGTCTTCAAGCCGCCGTGTGAATTATTTTTATCATACGTAAGCTCATACATACCGACTACGTCATCAGCAGTAAGGTCAGATCCGTTATGGAACTTGATACCTTTCTTAATGTTCACAGTCATAGAGGTGAAATCACCTGAAATATTCCATTTCTCGGCAACACGGCCTTCCTGATACTCAGGGGTCCACACAGCTAACTCGTCATACATAGCTAACTGGGGTGTGTACTGTTCAGAACCACCAAAGTGATACAACCAGAGTTCACGTCCCAAGGATTTCATTAAAACGACAACTTTCGTGTCTGCTATTGCAGGCTTAGCTGTCGCCACAGGTTTGGGTGTCGCTGTAGGTGCAGGCTTCGCCGTAGGAGCCGCATCAGGAGCCGCGGCAGGAGCCGCATCCCCTCCACAAGCAAGGCTAAGCATCAGCATCAGGGCAACCGACCCACCAAGAATCGTACTTAAACGTCGTTTCATCAAGAACCTCCGGTACATAGTCTCTATTATGCTTACTCACGTCAGTACTGAAACATCCTGATTAAGGAAAAGGACATCTGAATACAGACCAGCGAATACTAACCCTCTGTTTAATCCTTGTCAAGTCCAATACAATATATATCTGCATATATCTGCTTAATAATTTGCTTTTTCCTCCGTTTCAAAGTCACATATTTCACTATTAGTTATGGACAAATAAGGAGAAGTACAGATACTATAGAAAAAAGAGTCCTGAAGTTTAATTGGGGGAAATTAATGGGACTGAAGTTCTTAGAACCAGATGATAAAATTTCATACTTACATGAGTCTTTAACCCCGGATGACCACGGCGGTCTTCCTGATCATGATTTCTACCAAAAAGGCAAGAATCCTGCAATTCTTGTAATAGACATGCAGCGAGCATATACATCTCCTGAACCTAAGCCGTGGGTTCGTGAGGTTTCTCCAGGTATACAGGAATTGGTAAACCAGGCTATAGAGAATACGAATACCTTGATAGAGACTGCCCGTTCTCTCAAAGTTCCAGTTATTTATACAGGGACAAGGTATCTTCCTGATGGTAGCGATTGCGGGATCCGAAGAGAAAAATTTCCTAAGTTAGGGGAATACATGCGTGAAGGACTCCCTTGGGTCGATATAGACGAAAGGTTGGCACCAAAATACGGAGAGCCGATCATATGGAAAAAGGTGGCTTCAGGTTTCTTTGGAACATACATGGTTCCCATTCTTACGCACCGTAACATAGATACATGCATCGTTGTAGGAACTGCAACCAGTGGTTGTGTTAGAGCAGTAACAGTAGATGCAGTATCGGCCAATTTCCGAACAGTCGTAGCAGAAGAATGTGTCACCGATAGGAATATATGGGCACACAAAGCAACTTTGTTCGATATCTGGAGATATATTGCTACAGTTGCTCCATTGGCTGACATAACCTCTTGGCTTAAACAACTCAAAAACTAAAGGAGTTCTAATGATAAAGGCAAGTCAATGTCACTAGCTTTTTTACAACCGGACAAAAAAGTCTCGTATATCCGTGAATCGCTCACGGATGAAGAGCGACTCGGTACACCAAACACCAACTTCTACCAAAATGGTAAACGTGCTGCACTAATCGTTATTGATATGCAAAAAGGATATATTTCACCAGAACCAAAACCCTGGGTACGTGACCTATCTCCAAACATAAGAGAAATAACAGACACAATGGTCACCAACGTACAAAAACTGATTAAAGCATCAAGGGATTCTAGGATTCCAATCTTGTTCACTGGGGACCGTTACTTACCTGACGGAAGCGATGCAGGAATCAGGGGGGAAAAATTCCCTCAGCTTTCAGAATATATGAGAGCAGGTCAAAAGTGGGTAGACATAGACCCACGTGTTCAACCTAACGATGGAGAACCCATTGTTTGGAAACAAGCATCTTCAGGATTTTTCGGAACACATCTAACACCGATGCTGATAGATAGACAAATAGATACTTGTATATTGGCAGGTGTAGCCACAAGTGGATGTGTAAGAGCGACTGCCGTAGACGCAATATCTTCCAACTTTCGAACCGTAGTAGTAGAGGAATGCGTCAGTGACAAAAATGTATGGGCTCACAAGGCTAGTCTATTCGATATCTGGAGATATATTGCCACGGTTGCACCCCTAGAAGACGTGCTCTCCTGGCTAAGAAACTTCAGTGGTTCTACAGAGCAAGATTAGTTTTAAGTATATCGTCTATCACGATGACGGAGAAACTCTTTCAGATTATCTCGAGACATGCCTTCATGCCCTTTTTGATGCTCGCTGCTACCCATACAAGTCATGAAGGTTTCAAAATGCTGTTCGTGAGAAGAGCGCCAACCTTGGAGATCCAAAGCGTGGTTTATTGACCGTTTTGTAGCTTGAAGAGTAGCTGGAGGAGTTAAAGCAATCCTGAGAGCCAAATTCATGGCCTCCTCATCTAAAATTTCAGATGGAACAACTTTATTAACCATGCCTAAACGAAAGGCCTCCCATGCATCCATATAATCCCCTGTCCACATCAATTCTTTAGCCTTCCTAACACCTACATCCCAAGGCTCGACTAGTAGCTCAAGCCCACCTGCAGCCATCAACACAACAGGATCACGAAATCTAGCATCTTCAGAAGCAACGATGAGATCGCACATAGAAGCAAGCAGCCACCCGCCTGCCACACAATATCCCTGTACCTGAGCTATAGTAGGCTTGGTTAAATAGTGAAGAGCCATATCGGGTACAAATATAAAGTTATAAAACGTATTCCTTACCGCTTCCCTATCCCCTTCATACCATTGCTCAGGTGTTGGACCACCCAAGGTTTCTGGATACTTCGGAAACCCTTTTAAATCATGTCCAGATGAGAAGGCTCGACCAGCACCTTTAAGAATTATCACACGAACTTCTCGATCTTCCTCAGCGATCCTACAGGCATCCATTATTTCTTCTTTCATCTCTTGACTCTGAGCATTTAGTACTTCTGGTCGGTTCATAGTAAGAACGGCGACTGGGCCATCGAGATCGTAGAGTATGTTTTTATAAGACATCCATAAGCCTCTTGATAAAAATCGGATTACTCATATCCTGCATCTCTTTTATGTATAAAATCTTTTAGATCCAAGTCCTGGCGATCTTTATGCAAAGTTTTATGTTCATCACCAAGGTGATTGGAAAGCCACACATCGACATGCTGTTCATGTGATTGCCTCCATCCCATCAGATCTAGGGCTCTATTTATTGACCGTTTTGTAGCCTGAAGTGTTCCAGGAGGAGTGGTCGCTATTTTTTGAGCCATAAGCATTGTTTCCTTCTCAAGTTCGTCTCTTGCGACAACTTTGTTAACCATGCCAAACTCCCAGGCTTCTTTAGCAGTGATTCCTTCACCTGTCCACATAAGTTCCTTGGCCTTGCGATACCCAACATCCCAAGGCTCAACGATAGCTTCAACTCCTGTAGACCCCATACGCAACACCGGATCGATGAACTCGGCGTCTTCCGAGGCAATGATGATATCGCACATAGAAGCAAGAACCCAGCCTCCGGCAATACAATAACCATGGACCTGTGCAATCGTAGGTTTGGTAAGGTAATGAAGGTTTAGAAAATACCGAAGGATCTTGTAAACAAACTTTCGAACCTTCGCTGTGTCTCCTTCAAACCATTTCCGCCGGTCAGAAGCCTGGAAAGAGTCAGGATCACGGGGGAACTGCTTCATGTCGTGGCCAGATGAGAAACAAGAACCCGCACCACGAAGAACAATTACCCGAATACCTTCATCTGCCTCTGCATTTTTAAGGGCTAAATCAAGCTCGTCCTTCAGCTCTTCATTTTGGGCATTTCGAACTTCAGGGCGATTAAGTGTAATAAAGGCTATTGCTCCCTGTGATTCGTATAAGATAGTACGATAATTCATAATGGTATTTTGTACAGTAGCTATAGCGAATTCAATCTATTACTTGTACGCTTGGTCTCTCCTTCTGATAAATTCCTTAACTCCCATATCCGCCTGCCCAGCATGTAGCTCTTTGTGTTCGTTACTAAACTGACTCACTAACCAAGTTTCGATATGTTGTTCTTGAGCAAGCCTCCACCCCATCAAATCCTGCGTCCTATTAATTGAACGTTTTGTAGCCTGAAGGGTTCCAAAAGGAGTTAGAGCTATCTTGTTGGCTAGCTGCATAGTTTCTTTTTCGAGATCCTCTAGTGGAACCACCCTATTAACCAAACCAAGCCTTAAAGCCTCAGAAGCACTTATAGCACCCCCGGTCCACAAAAGGTGTTTGGCTTGACGAAATCCTATATCCCATGGTTCGACCAGCACCTGCATCCCTGTAGATCCTGTCCGTAAAACTGGATCTGAAAACTGAGCGTCCTTCGAAGCCACAATTAAATCACACATGGAAGCAAGAACCCATCCGGCTGCGATACAATGACCCTGTACTTGAGCAATCGTAGGTTTCCGGACATCCCGAATTTTCAGGAATTGACGGAAGATTTTGTATACGAACTGGCGCACTTTCTCACTGTCTCCATCCGTCCATTTCTCTCCTTCCGTAGCACCAAAAGACACCGGATCACGGGGGAGTTGTTTCATGTCATGCCCCGCCGAAAATGAAGGACCAGAGGATCGAAGAACAATAACTCGTACTTTTTCATCTATGTCTGATTTAGAAAGGGCTTCATCGATCTCATCCTTCATCTGTTCATTTTGAGCATTACGCACATCAGGTCTGTTAAGAGTGATCATGGCAACTGGCCCATCACGCTCATAAAGAATCGTGCTAAACGACATCTTCTTGCTCTCCTTTTGATTCATCTCACTTACTAACACCCTACTACCGTTACACTAATACCCCTAGCTCTTCTAAAAGAGCAACCTCTTGGGACGTTCTCCCCAACATATCATAAAGTATGAGTTCATTGTCCTCACCAATAGATGGTGTAACGCGCCTGATAGATGGTGGTGTCGCGTTAAGCTTCCATGGATTCGTAAACGTTAGTTCATCAAGGTCAAGTGAAGTCTCCTGCTGTATAAGATAGGATCGTCGATATCTTAAGTGAGGATCGTCGAGTTGACCGCGAGCATTAAGTACAGGATAAGCAGGTATTCCAGATAATTGCATCATACGAGTAAGACTCCAAGGATCATAGCTATTTGTCCATTCAGATATAGTCATATCTAATTCATCCGCTGCTAGGATGCGTCCGTCTACAACCTTAAGCCGGTCATCCTTGAGCCACGGTGAGGAAACTATCAACTGGCAAAACTTTTCCCATTGGTCATCTGACTCAACAGAAATTGCAATCCATTGGTCATCCCCCTTACAAGGGTAAATTCCATGTGGAGACATAGTAGCCGAATGGTTTCCTTGAAACCCTTTTACACGTCCATTCATGGTGTAGTCCAAGACTGCCTCAGCATCAAGTGCTAACATAGCCTCCCCTTGAGCCAAGTCTATGTGTTGTCCTTCTCCCGTACGATCACGATGAAAAAGTGCCGCCATAAGAGCAATCACTCCAAACGAAGCAGCAAGAGGGTCTCCCTCAGCAGTATCTGCACGAGGCCATTCTTCTCCCGGATACCCAATCAAGCTAGCTCGTCCATATAGGGCCGATAAAGTTGGCCCTTGTGTGATTCTCTGGCTCCAAGGACCTGTTTGTCCAGCAGCAGAGAGAGAAAGAAGAATAATACTAGGATTTATCTTATAGAGGTTCTTATAATCTAGACCCCAAGAAGGAAGAGCCCTAGGGGAAAAATTCTCTATCAAAACATCACTGATCCCAATTAAGTCACGTACTAAATCACGACCTTCCAAATAAGACAAATCGGCACTCAAGCATAGCCTATTACGAAGATAGTAAGAGGCAGCATTTTCTAAGACGTCCTCGCCTCCAAATTCTGGCCTACCTGACATAGCTGCACGCCCCCTTGTCTCAACACGAACAACCTCTGCACCCATATCACCAAGTAAGTTTGCACACAACGGTCCAGCCCAAATTTGCCCCATGTCTATAATACGAAGCCCTTCCAAAGCACCAACTCCTCTTGATATTCTGGGGTCCGGCTCAGATTGACCTTGAAAACCTTTCACGCTACACCCGTTTTATAGAGACTACTCAGATCCTCTGGGGTAAGATTAAGTAGTTCACAATAAAATTTGTCATTATGTTCACCTAGCCTAGGTGAAGGGCTAGAAACCCATGGAGAAGCTGGAAGTTTGAAGGGAAGGCCTGGCATCCGAACTTCTCCTGCCTCGGGATGACTAATATTCACAAGGAATTCCCTGTGCGCCATGTGGTCAGAGTTGACGACTTCATCAATTTTATGTACAGGCTGAAAGGGTACACGAATCCTCCCAAACATATCGAATAATTGTTTCTTTGTATGTTTCTCTAACCAGTTAATTTGGTACGTATCCAGCATATCAAATCCTAATTCATTTTCAATGTATTCACGATTCAAATCTCGGATCCGGGGGTCGCGGGCCCATTCTTGATCCTCCATTAAGTCTAGATACCACTGCCAATGACGTACAGAAGAACTCATCACAACAACATATCCATCTTTACAAGGCAATGTGACCCAGGGAAGAATCCATCCATGATAGCCTTGGCGCGGTGTATCGCCTCCAAACCCAACAGTAACAGCCTTCCCGTATTTGACGGCACGTAAATCCCTATGTGCGTTTACTAAGGTAGAAAGACTTTCCATCGATGAAATATCAACCTCCTGTCCTCGTCCAATATTCCGACGAGCATATAAAGCAACAAGGGTAGCAGCACATCCCTGTAACCCGCCCCAATAATCAGCTTCACGCACAGGAGACCCAAGAGGTTCGCGGCCGGGATCACCCATATGATATGCAACAGATCCTGCTGCTGCCTGAAGACCATTTCCCTTATAGCCAGAATGGGGTCCAGCTGAACCAAAAACGGTCATAGAAGTAGATATCAAATTTGGGTTTTTGCGGGAAAATAACGCGTAGTCAGGCCGCCATTTTCCTTCCGACCCCAAACCAATGTCATGTATTAAAATATCGCATTCCTCTACTGCACGTGAGAGCAAAGATCTGCCAATAGCTGTTTCCCGGTTCAAAGTAACGCCCATTTTACTAGTATTCAGGTAGAGAAAGAGACCACTACGTTCTAGGTCCGGGATATCATCAGGAAATGGACCATACCAACGAATTGGATCACCTTCAGGATGTTCAATTTTTATTACAGTAGCACCCAAGTCAGCAAGCAACTTTCCGCAAAAAGATACAGCAATGGTAGTACCAACTTCGACAACTTTAACTCCAGCTAATGGACCGGTCATAACCTCACCCATATCAACTTAACATTTCTTGTAGATATATGTGTTTCTTTCATATTAGGTAAGCCTGAAAACATCCAAAACAGGCTTGAAAAGTGCAGGAAGTTCGTCACCTTCTATTGGAAGAGGCGCAAAAAGTAGAGCATCAGCTCCTGCTTGCTTATACCTACTTAGAATCTCTTTACACTGTAAAGGTGTTCCAAAAACAGCAATGTCAGCAATCAGTTGGTCTGTAAGAGCCCTTTTGGCTGCTTCATGATCATTAGATTGAACTGACAGTCTAAATGACTCCATTTCATCCTCATATCCTGCCTTTGTGAATAAATCCTGATAAGCCGGTAATCGACAATAAAAACCCAACATTTTACGAGCCGCTTCCCGGGCTCTCTTTTCATCTTTAGTCACTCCAATACGTATATATGTCGCAATCATAGTATCTTTTGTTTTTATGTTCTCTGATTGTCCCTCTCGAACATTTGCTACTGCCTTCGGGAGGTAACTCAAAGGAACTAAATTAAACAAGGCACCGTCTCCGATCTGTCCAGCCAAAACAGACATAGGTTTACGAAGAGCTGCTAGCCAAATAGGCACGTTTTCACGCCCACCTGTATATTTATCTATTTGAGAAACGTATTCAAGCATCTCCGAAACAGGGTGCCCTGTGGATACACCAACTGGTTCATTAAAATAAGGGTGGCTGACCCCCAGTCCAAGTATAAATCTTCTAAAAGACAGTTCTTGAAGGATACTGGCTAAATTCGACATTAAGAACGGATGACGAAGATAGATATTCGCAATACTAGTGCCGACATACAAACGTTTAGTTACAGAGGTAGCCAAAAAAGCAGCTGAAATCGAGTCACTACCTGGGACCTCATTACAAAACAAGTAGTCCCAACCAGCGTCCTCTATAACTTCGGCCATTTGTGTTATATGACGCCACTGCCCGTGGCCGGTTGAGACTATGGCACCCAACATAGTCACTCCTTACATCTAACGAACCAGAGACATTGAAGTTCTTAGCTTTTCATCAACCAGCATCATCCAAAGCTTGAAGAGTTTCTTGAACCACACTCTCTTCCATTTGGGCAATTCCTTCTCCAATAAGATTTAGGATTCTCGGCCCATTATACCCTAGTAGACCCCCCAAAACCTCGGCTGTATGTTGGCCGAACAATGGTGCTGGACCACGAAGTCTTGATGAAGTATCGTGGAATCTGAGCGGCGAATTAAGTACAGGGATTTCCTTTCCTATTCCGGGATCAGTGACATAAAGGATCATCTCTCTTTCAGCAATATGTGGATCATTTAACACCTCTGGTATTGACCTGACACGGCCACAAACAAGACCTTTAGATTCCAGAAGATCCACAACTTGATCTGTAGACTCAAAGGATTGTACCCATTCCTCTATAACCTTATCGAGTTCAAATCGGTTTTCTACACGAAGAGAACGACTGCTAAACCGCTTGTCCTTGCCCAAATCAGGTAATTCCATTGTGCTAACCAGAAGGTCCCACGCAGTATCACTCATGGCCGCAAGAACTAGATAGGCATCTTTCCCATGATAAACGTTCACCGGAACATTTTCTGGCCGAGAACTCCCCATTCGATGAGGCTCTACTTCTCCTTCACTAACGAGATATTGTTGAAATACTTGCTCCTGTTGATATATGGCACAGTCTAATAAAGAAATATCAATATGTTCAGACTTTCCAACCTGAAGTCGCCGGAAAAGAGCTGCAACAATTCCTCCAAAAGCATGATTACCAGCTGCAGTATCACAATAAGCATTACCAGTCCACATTGGCGGACCATCCTTCTCCCCATTTATCCACATCATTCCACTGAGGGCTTGGATATTATAATCTCCACCACGCAATTGAGAATAAGGGCCATATTGGCCAAATGCAGAGATTGAACACATCACAATGGTAGGATTGATCTTACATAAAAAATCATAATCAATCCCCAACCTCGCCATAACTCCAGGCCGATAGTTCTCTACAACAACATCAGCGATCGAAATTAAATCCAATACAACCTGTTTACCTTCAGGTTTTCGCAAATCAATCGCAATTCCCCGCTTACTAACATTCTGTTGGATGAAATAACCACTACGTTTATCACGTATACGCTCGAATGTTCGGGTTTGATCACCACCAGGTGGTTCAACTTTAATAACCTCTGCCCCCAAATCAGCCATGAGCCGAGTGCAGAAAGGACCAGCAAGGCCCCGAGAAAGATCAACCACCCGAACACCTTCAAGAAGCTGTGATGTCTGTAAATCCATAGTAAGGTACGTCCACTAAGGGTTTCTGTAAATTGAACGAAGGATCGATTTGGGCTATAGAATACCCCATTAAGATAAAAAAGTCAGTTTTTACTTTGACCTTTTTGCAAGATGCGTTAGAATATTCTTCTCCTCAACGAGGATCATTATATGGACTTATTAGATAAAGACACATTTATAACACTCGCCAAGTCAGTAGGACTAGACGTAACTGATAAACACATCGATTATCTATTCCCTATGGTACAAGCCGTGTTCTCAAACTTGAGACACCTCCAAGGATTGAATAACTCTACCATGGAATCGGCGCTTGTTTTTGATGTAACTGGAAAGAAGACGCAACGAGAGATGGAAGAAGAGTATGCAGCTGCAGCATGGCAAGAAGAAGATGACGAGGAATAATGGCAACTAATGATTTTGATGCTGGGGTTAGAGAATAATGGCTACAAACGAAAACTTATACGATAAAAATGTTACCGAGCTCGGAAACATGATTCGGAACAAACACGTTTCTCCGGTAGAAGTAACTCAAAGTTTCCTCGACAGGATAACTGAAGTCGAACCTGTGGTGAATTCCTTCATAACCCTAATGAGTGAAGAGGCTTTGAAAGAAGCCAAAGAAGCGGAAACAGAGGTCATTCAAAATAGATACAGAGGCCCCCTTCATGGAATCCCGATTGGAATTAAAGATCTGTTTAACACAAAAGGTGTCAGGACAACGTCTGGTTCCACTATTTATCAAAACTTCATACCTAGTGAAAATAGCGGAGTCGTGCAGCGTCTTAAGGTACACGGAGGTATTATCCTTGGTAAGCTCATGATGACAGAGTTTGCCTTCGGGAATCAAGGAAAGAACTTCCATTATGGCGAAGTTAAAAACCCTTGGGGTAATAACCACATCACAGGAGGTTCCAGTAGCGGATCGGGAGCGTCTGTAGCTGCAAGAGAATGTCCAATTTCGCTCGGAAGTGATACGGGAGGATCCGTCCGTGTACCAGCATCCCTTTGTGGGGTGGTTGGTATGAAACCAACTTACGGATTGATCACCAGATACGGAATGACTCCACTTTCTTCCTCCCTCGACCATGTAGGACCTTTAGGTTCTACGGTAGAAGGAGTCGCTATAGCACTCCAAGCCCTCGCAGGATATGACCCGAAGGACTCTACATCTGTAAATTTTTCACCACCTAACTATATAGAATCATTGGACGGAAACATTCATGGTCTACGTATAGGTATTCCAAAAGAATACGTCTTCGATATTTTGGACCCGGAAATAAAGCAAGGATTCAATAACGCAGTTAGACAACTAGAGAGCATGGGAGCCTCAGTCGAAACAGTGTCGATTCCTCGGCTAGAACAGCTTGGACCAGTAATGAGCACCATTATTCCTGCAGACGCTGCATCAGTTCATCGAGATACTGTCCTGAACAGAGGAGACGAATATGATCCTACTACACGTCTGCATATCGAATCTGGGTTTTTTATTCAGGCAGCCGACTATATGAGAGCTCAGCGCCTTAGGAGAGAAGTAAATCTAGAAATAGAAGATGTATTAAGTCGTGTTGATGTGATAGTTACGCCAACAACTCCTGTTCCTGCACAACCTTACGGGCAAGATGAAGTGACCGTAGGCTCAACAAAGCAACAAGTTCGATTTCTTCTCTCACGAATTACTCGGATGTTTAACTCAGGAGGATTTCCCGCCATATCTGTGCCTTGTGGCTTTACAAAGGATAAGCTTCCAATAGGACTTCATATAGTCAGTCAATTGTTTAAAGATGAAATGACGTTGCGGGTTGCACACGCCTACGAACAATCTACCTCTTGGAATCTAGAACGCCCATCTCTTTAGCTGTACACGGTATAAAATTAACGGTTTTTGTAGACTGGTGGCCGTTTTTCAACGAAAGCCCTAGCACCCTCAAAGCTATCTTCCATCCCTTGCAAATTTTGCTCAATCGCCCAGCTTAACGCCTCGCCTTCAAGTGGATTCATATAGTACCCACGGTATAGAGCCTGCTTAATATTCATAACTGCACGGGGCGCGAGCGTGAGCATGCGTTCAGCCCAAGCCATAGCTTCCTCCATCAGATTTTCTTGAGAAACAACTTTGTTGACGAAGCCGATTTCATAAGCTCTCTGGGCACTTATCAATCCATCTCCCCATAAACACAATTCGAGGGCGTGTCCAAGACCTATAATTCGAGTTAGGCAACTCATCCATGGCGCACCTCCTCGGTTCCACCGGACTTCAGGGACACCAAACTCTGCCTCTTTTGCAGCTATGCGAATATCACATTGCATCGCATACATAAAACCTCCTGCGACTGCAATGCCGTTCACAGCTGCAATTGTAGGCTTCCATAACTCAAATCTTTCACTCAAAGGCATCCATCGCTCGTCCATAGGAGGAATCGGCTCACCCCTCTCGATTTTTTCTGCCCTTTCAGCTCCTTCTTTCAGATCTGCTCCAGCAGAAAAGGCCCGACCTGTCGCAGTAAGGATAGCAACACGTGAATCTGGATCATCACGAAATTCTTTCCATAGCCTAGAAAGCTTCCCCATCATCCCCCCACCAATGGCATTGAGGCGGTGAGGTCGGTTCAGGGTAAAGATCCAAATTTTACCGTTGGATTTCTTGTCTACCAACACAACATCTTGTTCACTCATGTTTCCTCCTACCTAACCCTATATCATCGAATACATTGCAGGTTCAATATAAATTAACCAAGCCATAGAAGTTCCTCGATATGTTTACTCTCAAAAAAACCATTCCTCTAAGAATATCAACGACCGCGAAGTACGGGGTCAAGACGGTCTCGCAAAGTATCGCCCAAAAAAGCAATGCTTAATACCACTATGGAAATCACTATGCCAGGGATAGCAGCAGCCCACCATGCAATATACACATTGTTCAGCCCATCCGACACCATCCGTCCCCAGCTAGAGGCAGGAGGCGGTATTCCGATCCCTAGGAAACTAAGCGAAGCCTCTATAACTATGACAAGGTTCACTTGAAGAGTAGAGAAAATAATAATACTGGGAAGTAGATTTGGCAATATGTGGCGGAACATAATTCGAGTATTGCTAGCCCCAATAGATGCTGCCGCCTCAACAAACTGAGCATGCCTCAAACCTAGCGTTTCTCCACGCAACTGACGTGCAAAATACGGCCAAAGAAGAAGGGCTATTATGCCCATGACATTACCTAGGCTAGGTCCTAAAGTAGCAGCAACTACAATTGCTATTAAGAAAACCGGTAATGCTAAAATAATATCCACAAGACGCATAATTATTGTTTCAGTCAACCCGCCTCGAAATCCTGCGAGCAAGCCGAGGAAACTTCCAAAACTAGCACTTATTAGAATCGTTATTAATGCCAAACCGAGAGAAATACGAGCACCATGGATGATTCGACTTAAAATATCTCTCCCCAAGTGATCTGTACCCAGTATGTAAGTGCTAGAACCGTCCTCTGACCAGATTGGAGCAAGGAACATATCCGAAAGTTCATTTTTCGCAGGATCATGAGGAGAAATTATCCCTGCGAAAATCGCTGCTAAGACAAAAGCTCCTATAATAATTACAGGCCATAAATCAAGAAATTTTCGGATATTATAAGTTTTCTTTAAAAATCTTTTGAAATATTCCATTCCATAACCTTTTAAGGCGTTCTTTGTTCTTTCTTTTAGCAAGTTGCAAAATACTCTTACTCACCCTAAACCCACATGTTATTTTACATGACGCAGTCTTGGATCTATGTAGTAGTATGCCATATCAACCAACAAATTACCGAAAAGAAAGATCGCTCCAAGAAGTATTACAATAGTCTGAACCATAGGATAATCACGCCAGTTGATACTAGTGATAACCGCCCTTCCAATACCTGGCCACGCGAAAACTGTCTCTACAATAACCGTCCCAGCAATAATCCGCAGGAATATAACGCCCGCATACGTAACTATGGGAAGAAGGGCATTTCGGAAAGCATGGCGCCACGTTACCGTAGGTTGACTTAGCCCTTTAGCATTAGCAGTCCGAATATAGTCTTTCCCAAGAACTTCCAACATACTAGAACGTACAAGGCGCATAAGCCCCCCTGCCAAATACCAAGACAGGGTCAAAACGGGCAATACATAATGTAAAGGCGTACCTGTACCACCTGGTGGAAGCCATTGGAGCCAAACAGCAAAGAAAAGCATAAGTACTACACCAAGCCAGAAAGAGGGAAAGGAGTTGCCTAGCAAGGCTATGAAACGAAAAAGCCAGTCAGAAACGCTCCCCCTGTGGAGTGCGGAATAAATACCAGTTGGAACTGCAATCAACAATAAGGCTACCATACTAAGACCAGCAAGTTTAAGGGTATTTGGAAATATCTCCAGTACTGACTTTAGAGCAGGTCGACGCTGCCGAGTCGAGACGCCGAAATCTCCTCTGGCTATGTCAGAGAGAAAAATGTAGTACTGATGGTAGAGTGGTTTATCCATTCCAAGTTGGCTTCGTAAACGCTCTCTGTCCTCGAGAGGCGCATCAAGAGGAAGGAGAGCATCTGTAGGATCACCAGCTACACGAATCAACACAAAAACCACTGTCGCAATCACCAAGAGTGCCACAAACGTTTGAGCTAAGCGACCAATAAAGAATGCTCCCATAGCGAACTCATCCTTGAAAGAACAGTAGCTTAATTAAACCTGTTCTTATTTAACCCCATACATTCTATTTACGAGCGTTTCTATCGAACAAAGGTTGTCGTTTCTCAATGAAGGCTCGAGTACCTTCATCATACTCAGGTTCTTGCTGAAGTTGTTCATACAAAACTCGCTCCATAAATCTTGAGGAACTAAGCGGCATATCCATAGCCTTATATAGGTATTCTTTGTGGTATTGAGAGACGAGGGGCCCATTACGAGCAATAACTTCGGCGAGATCCATTGAAACTGAAAGAAGTTTGTCTGGTTGTGTTACATTCTGAACTAGACCTATACGAAAAGCTGTCTCTGCATCAACCGTCTGACCAGTATAAAGAAACCAGAAAGCCCATCCCAGAGAAACGACTCTAGGCAGCATATACGCCTGACCTCCAGCCATATGAGACCACCGCACAGCTGAACAGCCAAAGACAGCAGATTCAGAGGCAATCCTTATATCACAGTTAAGAGCTAAAGCAAAACCTCCTCCGCCAGCATATCCGTTAATTGCACCAATAACCGGTTTCAGAACGCCTTCTTCCCACACGAAATCACTGTATACTTTTGGTGCATTTATAGCCCGGCCTTTAGGGCGTTTCTTTTCTTCCATACGCCCCTCAGCCCGAGCCAAGTTTTCTTTAAGGTCACCGCCTGCAGAAAAGGTATCTCCAGCCCCGGTTAATATAGCAACCCAAGCATCATCGTCGTCCCGAAACATGCCCCATGACGACTCTAGCTCCTCTTTCATCTGCGCATTTATAGCATTTTTTTTCTCCGGACGATTCATGGTTATTATTACTACATGACCAACTTTTTCATACAGAACTAAACTTTTTTCCATAAAATTCCTTCGAGAACTTAACTCACAATAGTCTATTGTAGTTCGACGCATTCCTCAAGAGAACAATCCTAATATAAAGCTCCATACTGTTCGAGTCGCAAGATTTCTTCCTCTCGAAACCCAAGAACATCCTTAAGGGTTTGAAAATTGTGTTGCCCTATAAGTGGTGCAGGGGTTTGATATTCTCCAGGTGTCTCAGACAATCTAGTTGGAAACCCTTCAGTTTGGATAACTCCTAACTCGGGTTCATCTAACTCAACAAAAAAACCGCGGTCTCTCAACTGTACATCTTTTTTGAGAAGATCCTCAACATCTTGGACAGCAGCGGCAAGGATACCACTAGCCTGAAGTGTTTCCATGACCTTGTATTTCGAACGAACCTCGGTCCATTCTGAAATACAAGCATCTATTTCTTCTTTATTTACTATTCTTCCCTCATAGGTATTCAGATCCTCCCGAGCAAGCCATTCGTGCTTTTCTAGAACAAAACAGAAATCTCGCCACTGTTCTTCTGTTTCAATTGAAATCGTACACCATTGGTCTTTCCCTTCACACTGGTACACTCCTTGAATAACTGCTGAGTGGCTGTTATTACCGCTTGGTTGATGATCTCTCTTATTTACAAGGTAGTCCATATAAAGTGGTCCAAGAGGTACAGCTCCTGCCTCTATTTGTGCTGCATCAATCCATTGGCCTTCTCCTGTACGAGCACGATGAATAAGAGCTGACATAACAGCAAATGCACCGCAAACACCAGACATAAAATCGGGGTGTTGAGACCGTGCTTCAGCAGTGGGAGTATTTGCATCTTTGTAATTCCACAAATGAGTCATTCCCAACAAGGCTCCTAAGTTAGGTCCCCAAGTGGCGTATTTGTCATATGGGCCAGTAGAGCCAAAGCCCCGTAAACTTATCATGACCAAATCAGGACGAATGAGTCGAAGATTGCTATAATCTAGTCCCCATTTGGCCAAGACACCTAATCTAAAATTTTCAACCACAACATCACTAATGTTCACTAATTCCTTTGCTATTCTAACTCCTTCAGGATCAGAAAGATTGAGAGTTATACTCTTCTGATTTCTATGTAACTTTACAAATGTTGGCGACTTATTCCAGTTTTCCGAGTTGTGTCCTCCCCTATGACCATCTGGACGTATCCTTGATTCTACATGAAAGACATCAGCCCCAAAAAAACCTAAACAGTTAGCAACCATAGGGCCAGCCGCCCCAAGAGTAAAAGAAACGACACGTAAGTCGCTAAGCGGGCGTGTATCTGCAACAACCTGATTGTCAAAAGATATATCTTTCATGTCATCTTCCCAGCCCATTAAATCTCCTCTAGATAGTCCTGTTAGCCTTCAATCTAGTTACCTGATCTATCGTCATTCCAAGCCAGTCGTTATACACCTCGAAATTGTGTTGGCCAAGAGTTGGAGCAGATCTATAGGTCTGGGTCTGGGTATTACTAAATCTATGCATTGAGCCCATTTGCATATAGCTTCCCAAAATAGGATGCTCCAATGATGAGAATAGACCACGTACACGGGTCTGTTCACTTTCCACAAACTCACCCGGTGTATTAACTGGTGAAACTGCAATACCACGCCTTTGGCCTTCATGAAAGAGTTGGTCTTTTGTATAACTCCGGCACAATTCCTCAACAAATGGATCTATTAGATCTGCATTCTCCCAACGCATTTGCTGATCCTGGAAAAGGGGCGAGGTCAATTCGGGGGGATGCCCCAACCAATCCAGTAAAGAATCCCAGTGTTTCTTAGGTACCACGAAAATCCTGGCATACCCATCAATACAGGGATATACGTCATAAAGATCGAATAGTCTCTTGCGCCAACTCTGCCGAAATGGCTTCCGTCCCGTAGCGGAATAGACAGGCACAGCATAACCTGCAATATGGACAGCTGCCTCATGAACTGACACTTCGACATACTGGCCTATACCAAGAAGTTCTTTCCGAAAGATGGCCACGGCCGTCCCAAAAGCTGCGTAGGAAGCAGCTAAGCTATATGCTAATTCTCCAGGGGCTACAATAGGGGTGCTATTCGGCTCACCACTCATTGACATAAGACCGCCGAGTGCAAAGCAAACCATATCATTCGCGGCATAGTCTTTAAAGGGACCGCTATGACCAAAATGTGTGATGGAGGTATGAATCAAACTAGCGTTATGTTCTCGAAGAGATGTGTATCCTAGGCCCAGGGATTCGAGATACCCCGGTCGTAAAGTTTCCACTAGGACGTCAGCTTTAGCACAGAGACGACGAAAAATAACCTGACCTTCAGGTTGCTCAATATCTAGCGTGATACCTCGTTTGTTTGAATTGAAATGAAGGAAATTCAAGCTGTGCTCAAGGTCAATCTTATCATTGTGGAAGGGCGGCTTAAGCCGCCCAGGATCACCAGAAGGAGGTTCCACCCTTATTACATCTGCACCAACATCAGCCAACATTCTTGTACATAAGAGACCGGGAGCTCCAGTAATGTCCAAAACGCGAAGTCCTTTGAGTGGACCAGCAGGAAGCAAATTAGGGTGACCTGTTGAACTCACTGAATCACCCTACATCGTATACAGTTAAATTTAAAGTATCCCGTTAAGTATTTTTGACAATATCCAACCTAATATAAAACAAATCGGATAAGTCATTACCCAAGCACTAAGGATTTTTTGTATGACACTAATGCTAACCTTTCTCAAGCCTCTTGTAGCACCAACTCCCACGATAGCACTACTGGAAGTGTGAGTTGTACTTACTGGAAGTCCCATACTAGAAGCAGCTTCTATAACAGTCGCAGCTGCTATATTCGCCGTGAAACCACTTACTGGATTTAGTTTAGTTATCCTACTACCAAGTGTGTGGATAACACGCCATCCTCCTAAAGCAGTACCTATACCAATCGCTAGACCTGAAGAAAGTTGCATCCAAGGCAGTACCGTCACATCAGCAGAATAATATATAGCCCACCCGAGAGCCATGATTCCAACAGCGTTCTGCGCATCATTTTTACCGTGTGTATATGCTAAAAACGCAGCTGAGCCTATCTGGATTTTTCCAAACACTAAATTTGTCGTGCCAAGAGACCAATTTCTGAGTACCCAGGTAAAAAGAACCATTATTACAAACGCACCAGCAAATCCCAGTAACGGAGAGAAGGCCAAAGCTAACACTACTTTCGTAACTATCGCTTGATTGATATTTGCAAAGCCAGCTACTGCTACACCAGACCCTAAAACACCTGCAACCAGTGAGTGGCTCACACTTACAGGGAAACCAAAACGTGTTGCGAAAAAAACCCAGGTTACTGCCGAAAGGATTGCTGACATCGCAGCAGCCTGTGTCATAAAATCAGGATCAACGATTCCTTTCCCTATGGTTTTAGCAACTGCTGTTCCAGTCAAAGCTCCGACTAAGTTCATTGTCCCGCCCAAAATCACGGCAGTCTTTGGGGAAAGCACTCGTGTAGCAATAATAGTTGCAATGGCATTAGCTGCATCGTTAATGCCATTGGCATATGAATATATCAACGCCAAAACAATCGTGATCACTAGAAGGATTAGGCTTTGATCAACCATTCTTTATCACGATTCCTTCCAATATGGCTGCTATGTCTTCACACCTGTCAGTGGCTCCTTCAAGTTGCTCATACACTTCCTTCCATTTTATGATATCCACAGTAGAGTAGGATTCGAAAAGTTCTGCCATGGCTTTGCTTGTCACTTTATCGGCCTGATTCTCAAGCGTATTGAGAGTATCCTTTAATAGAAACATAGAACTTGGTTTAGAACTACGTTTTCGTAATAGGCCCATAGCCTCATCTATGATGTCTGCACAACGCACTAAAATACGACTAAGTTCTTTAGCGTTTTCTGTTGGTGCCTCTATCCGGTACTCGACCATGTAACGAGCAGCTTCTTCAATACAATCGACCACATCGTCTAGTCGTTCACCCAAGCTGGCTATATCTTCTCTATCAAGCGGAGTAATAAAACTCTCGTGTAGTTTTGTCATTATACGGTGAATTATCTCATCCCCAACCTCCTCCATTCGTTTTATCTCATTTACCTTTAGAGAAACATTTTCGTAGTTTTCCATAAGGTCAAGCAAACACGCTGCAACAACCTTTAAATTAGCAGAACTTTCCTGTAGTAGAAGGAAAAAATCGTCCCCACGTGGCATAATTGAAAATCTCACACATGCCTCCAAAACAAAATTCTCATTATTTATTTACGACATTTGTTTATTATTACTTTAATTTTAAAACACACACAAAGTTACCAAAGGCAAATATTGTTATCCCAAATACATGATTGGAATGCCCTTCTCAAAACAGTTACAGTTTGAAATTACGCTCGGGATTCCACCGTTTCTCCCACCCCTTAAGTCTACTCCTTCTGCCCCAGAGTTCCAATAGCATATCAGTGTTAAAACCACGTAGCTCAGAAGCTAGAAAAAACGTATCTTAAGTGACAACAGACTCACCACAACCTATAATTGACACCCTTCCATACCTAGACTAGCATCCATACAGAACATCATAGGACGGACGTCATTTGGATAACGAAGAGAGAATAGCCAGAGCCGCACAGATCACTAAAATTGTTCGCCATCCTAAACAAAGTTTGGCAACTTTTGGTTCATCAAAGCTTTATTATTACGTGGTGACAGATCCAGTTTTTAAAGAATGGTCTGGAGATCAGGTAGAAAGCGTAATAAGAAGAGGTTTGGTTGTATCAAACCGCCCCCAATTGGTAACACCAACATACATGTTAAATCTGGACGGATTTAGTAAAGATGCATATGTATATATGGAGGAAATAGCCCAACGACTGGGGCCAAATAGCCCTGGTATTCTATATGGGTACAAAAATGACCCTGGAACAATGGATATCGTTTCGGGGAGCCCCTTTGACGTTGCTTATCGCATTGCTACTGAGCTTGACGCGAAAAGCCGAGACAATGCAGTGGTAATCACCGGACTAGACGAATTATGGGATGTTTCCCTCATGAAGTTTATCTACGAATACACCTTATCCTCTGCCGCCTCAAATGCTCGAGAGATGAGATCAATGGGGTTACTAGATACAGTCCCAGACCTAGGAGTGCCGAGTGGAATTGTACAACATATAGAGGAATTATTTAAAAAAACAGAGGCAGGAGCTGACCCAAATATCTTACATAGAGAACTAAAGCGATGGGGATTATTTGATGTTTATGAAACAAGATTCTACCGTTTATTCAGAAAATGAATGAGTGAAACATGAATCAACGATTTTATTCAAGGAGAAAACCGTGAGAAATGTAAATTCAGTCTTAGGGCCTTTAAAAGGGGAAGACCTTGGTACTACCCTCGTACACGAACATGTAGTGAACAGCTCTGGAGGAATACCTCAAGTATTCCCACGATTTGTTGACCGTAAAGCAACTATTGCCGCAGCAATCACACAGTTAAAAGATGCTTTGAATGAAGGAGTAAAAACTATAGTTGATGTGACACCCATGGATCTTGGACGAGATATCAACCTCCTAAAAGAGGTGTCGGAAATCTCCGGGATACAAATAATTCCCTGCACAGGAACCTGGCTTGATATTCCACGGGCCTTCGGAACTGCACCACCCAGTGTCATAGCAGATATATATATCCGTGAAATTGAAGAGGGCATTGAAGGAACAGGTATTAAGGCCGGAATCATCAAGGTTGCAAATGCATCGGAATATTTATCTCGCGAAGAAGAAATCGTGCTCAGAGGGGCAGCTAAAGCCAATAAAGCAACAGGTGTCAGTATAACTACTCATACTAACGCACTAGTGAAAAATGGAGAGCAACAGCTTAGGATATTTGAAGATGAAGGTGTTGATCTTAGCACCGTTTGTATAGGACACAGCAACAACACAACGGACACGGAATACCTCATGGGAATGGCAAAAAGGGGGGCATATATAGGTATGGATCATTACCCTGGAGGCCGAAGTCCAGGAACTCCTGATTGGAAAGAACGTACGTTAATTCTTGTCCGTCTTATCGAAGCAGGAATCGAGGACCACATCCTTTTATCTCATGATAATCTAGTGACAGTGTCTCATGGACCCCTAGGGAACGAAACTGACCGTGCACAAAGGCTTAAGTACAACCCAGATGGATACTCTTTCATAAACCGGAAAGTGTTACCAATGCTGCATGATTTAGGTGTTCCTAAAGAAACGATTGAGAAAATCATGGTTGAGAACCCTCGTAGGTTCCTCATAGGAAATTAGGGGAAACTTATATCATCAAATGGTATGAGCTTTTCTTACGAACTTCTTTGAAAGAACAGGTATGGTATTCAAATTTATTATAATTGGAGCAGGTTCAGCAGGATCAATACTCGCAAACCGTTTATCCGAAAACCCTGATCATTCGGTATTGGTTATTGAAGCTGGGCCAGATTATCCAAATACGGGCCTCCTACCTCCAGACTTAAAATACGGATACAGTTCTGGCCCAGCACAAGCGGGACCACATACTTGGAAATACACTGCAAAAGCAAATCTATCTCAACAAAACCCTATGCCATTACCAAGGGGAAAGGTCGTTGGAGGTTCTAGCGCAATTAATGGTGTGATTTTCCTTAGGGGACTGCCTGAAGATTACGATCATTGGGCATCATTAGGAAACAAAGAATGGTCGTACGAAAAAGTACTACCTTATTTTAAAAACTCTGAAACCGACCTTGATTTTGATGGATACTCCCACGGCTCAGATGGACCAATCTCAATTCGACGCTACAAACCTAATGAACTGCTCGAATACCAAAAAGCATTTTACGAATCGTGTGTATCCAGAGGGTACCAACAAGATTCTGACATGAATTTGCCGGACTCAGGGGGAATAGGATTCTGGCCACTAAACCAAGTAGATGGGCTCCGCATCAGCACTGCAACCGCATATCTAGATCCGGTTAGACAACGTAAAAATCTTACAATTAGACCGGATACACTGGTGAAACGCATTTTGTTTAATAACGGAAAAGCAACCGGGGTAGAAGTAGAAACGGAGGGGAAAATCCACAAAATTGATGGGGATCACATAATCCTTTCCGCGGGTGCCATATCATCCCCAAAGATACTCATGCTTTCTGGTATAGGTCCGAGAGAGGTCCTGGCAAATGCAGGAATTCCATTAATCCACGACCTTCCAGGAGTTGGAACGAACCTACGTGATCACCCACTTTTAGTCCTGCTCTTCAAAGGTATAGAGGTTACAAACAGTGACGAAAAACCACTGCTTCAAGTTGGACTCAGACACACGTTAAATGGATCACAGTTCAGAAACGACATACAGATCAACCCCATATCACATTCGAGTAACCGCGGTGCGGTTGGTGAGACCTCAGTAGCAGGAATTGTAGGAATAGGGGTCAGTTTAGAGTTAGCATCGGCACAAGGAAATGTAACATTGGATTATAATAACCCCGAACAACAGCCGCTAATCAACTACAACTACCTTAACAATTCTGATGACTTAAGAAAAATGGGTGTTGCGGTACGGTTAGCTCTGGAATTATCCGAATCATTAGTGAACAAAGGGGTTATTAGAGAACGGATCTTTCCAAAAGACTCGCATCTCGCGTCTGACAGTTCCCTCAATAAAGTTTTGATAGAGTCTGTAACAACTCAACACCATTCTTGCGGTACCTGTAAAATGGGCATTAGTTCAGACCCAATGGCAGTTGTAGATCAATACTGCAATTTACATGGACTGGAAAATATTTGGGTAGTGGACGCATCAGTAATGCCTGAAATAATTCGAGCAAACACTAACGCAACAACAATAATGATTGCTGAACGAGTATCGGATTGGTTAAGCTAAAGCATGGTTCGATTAGACATGATATCCAAGAATTACTATGCCTGAATTCTAGCTACACCTGCCCTAGCACATTTTTCGTCCTCTTCCCCAGTGCCACCATCGACTCCGCAACTAGCTACAACAACGTTATCTCGGAAGATAGCAACTCCTCCACGAGCAAATATCATATGTTGGCCTTCTGAACGTCTAACATGTTGATGAGTTTGCCCTACGTCTGTCGCATCACCATGTGGCGCTAATCTACCTGTGGATAAATTAAACCCTGCCGCGGCAATAGCCTTTCCTTGAGAACCATGTACTGTCCCCCAAGGCGCTCCGTCCATACGGTTCACAAGTAATATCCTACCACCTGAGTCACTTATTGAGATGGTCACTTTGACACCTTGTCTTTCAGCTTCCTCAATTGCCCCATCCGATATAAGTTGTGCATCTGCTAAGCTCAATGACACTAATCCTGGTGCACTAGACGGCATAATAATCACTCCTTCCCGAACACAACAATTCAATAACACATTCTTCGTTAATTAAGTCAATTTCTATATGGTACTAGCAACACCGGCAGAAGCACACGCCTCGTCCTCTCCACCACTGCCACCACCAACTCCACAAGCCCCGATTAGGATGCCTTCACGATAGATCGGAACACCACCATGCCCAAGAGCAAAATGGCCACCGTTAGCAATATCGACTTCTTTGATTTCAATCGGGTCAACCTTCTCGACTATTTCGGATGTAGGCATACCAAAAGCAGACGCTGCTGCTGCTTTTCCTTGACAACCATAGCTAGCTGCCCATATCCCTCCATCCATTTTATTGAAGGCAATAAGTCTTCCTCCCGTATCGGTAACGGCGACACTAATCCTAATATTAAGCTCCTCGGCTTTCTTAACTGCACCTTCAGCAATCCTTTTTGCCTCTGACAGTTTCAAGGTCATTCAGAACCTCCTAACTAATTCGGGAAATATTTACTCTTCGAACATCGTATCTTTTAACATTATACGGATCTCTCGTCAACAGAGCTAATCACCTAACCTAAAAAACAAGGTGACCCGGTCATGCACTTAAAGGCCCTTGTCCCCTTTCACGATAATTTCTGGAGCACATTCTCTGTGAATTTTGCTAACTGAGCAGGTTGATCAGGAGAAGCAAACCTAACGATAAAGTAATCGGCACCCTTATCTCGATAACGTTGAATTGTCTCAACTACCTCACTTGGCGGACCAAAAACACAGAGCAATTGGCTACTAACTGATTCGTAAGGACGTCCATAATAATCCATCATGAACGACCCTCCTTCTTTTATCGCCTCTTCTTTATCATTTATATTAACTGAGATATAGAGACATTTGGTGATTGCGCTCACATCTCGACCCAATTGCATACCATGTTCCTTGATTTGGTTCCAGCATTCTCTATACGTGTCTGAAGATGGAACGTTACTAATCCAAGCATCTGCAAACTTGGCAACTCTCCATAATCCCCTTTTAACAAGATTACTAGAAATCCATAAAGGAACCAGACCTTGGATCGGTTTAGGTTCCAACGCAACATCATCTAAAGGATAGTATTTACCCAAGTTTGTGACACTAGGTTGAGTCCATAAATTTCGCATCACAACGATCCCTTCCTCCATTCGCTCTGCTCGTTCCTTAATGGGCACTCCAACAGCAGCATGTTCTTTTACGTACATCGGGTTATCACCCCTACCAGCACCTATACCTAACAAAACACGACCCGCAGATATATTATCTACTGTTGATACGACATGAGCGAGATGAACTGGGTGCCGTAAGGCACTAAGAAGAACTGCCGAACCGAGCTTCACACGACTAGTCCGTGCAGCAATAGCTCCCATCATCGTAAGTGCCTCTAGCCTCGGTTTGGAAGTGATGCTATCCCCGACCCATACAGAATCATACCCAAGTCGTTCTACTTCTTCTGCCATCCGAAAGTTTAGTTCTACATCAGGAATTCCACCATTGGCATAAACTAAAACACCTCTAGTGGGAAGCAAAAAACCAAAGCTATTACTAATATCAACCATCTATCCCTCCTAAGCCTCTAAAAATGGTGCTACATTCACCCTCATGTGCTAATCAACTGAAATATGGTACATTTGAGATATGGTACATTGCATGGGCATAGACGACAACTGGCACTTAGACAGATAAGTTATTGCCATCATTTTATGAGATTATGAATCCAAGCAATCGTGACAAAAAAGGAGGGGCGATGACATATACGACAGAGCAATATCAAGGCTTACTAGCAGAGACTATAACAATAAACGGATATGGGGAAAACACGATTCACACTTACATGTCACGGCCTATGGGACAAGGTCCTTTTCCTGGAATCGTACTGATTTCTCACGCTCTTGGATGGACTACATTCCACAAGGAAATGGCGCACCGTTTTGCCTATTACGGCTATATAGCGATGGTTCCAGATATCTGGTGTCGAGTAGGCCACGGTGAAGTAGAGGACGTAATGTCTAGAACCAGATCTGAGGGCGGACTACATGATGACCAAGTCATAGGGGATTCCGAAAGTGCTTCACGTTATATCAAGTCATTGCCAATCTCGAACGGAAAAGTTGGAATTATGGGAAGTTGTTCAGGTGGACGACATTCATACTTATCAGCATGCCGTACAAAAGGCATATTCGATGCAGCTGTAGATTGCTGGGGAGGTAATGTAGTTCAAGCAAACGACAAACTCACTCCTGCACAACCAATTTCCCCATTGGAATATACAGAGGACCTCTCGTGCCCTTTACTCGGTATTTTTGGGAATAACGACCAAAACCCAACGCTGGAGCAAGTTAATACACACGAACAAAAATTAAAAGAACACGATAAAGAATACGAATTTCATCGCTATGATGACGCGGGGCACGGGTTCTTCTATTACCATATGCCCATGTACCGTCAGCAACAAGCTGAAGACAGCTGGAAGAGAATTTGGAACTTTCTAGAAAAGCATCTATAAGACGAGAATACTACGAAACACATAAGCTTCCTTAAGAAGGGCTATTATGCCGAGAACGAACTGGTACTCTACCCATCCTCCGGCGTGTACTTGCTCGCTTTGTCAAGAAAAACGTGTTTTACACAAAAATGAAGGCAAGATAGGTCGGAATCAAAAATGCCCGTGTGGTAGTGGGCGAAAATATAAGAAATGCCACGGTTTATAATCATCTCGAGGACGGAGGTGTAAAACGATCACACATTTCTATCCAAAACAACAGGTGGAACACGTTAAAGACGTTTATCACTTTAACGAGTAGAGATACGGGGTTTCTGTGATTATCCCTTCTCGTTTCAACTTATCCAAATGTGCTTTTATATTTCGTTCTGCTGCTTTCAAAAGCTCTTTCTTAAGTCTATTCGAATAGATTCCTTGAACTATTTCTGAAATGTGAGTAGCACCATTGGATAACGCCTTAAGTATCTGTGTTTCCCTTTTTTTACGATGTTCAATATATCTCTCAACAAGTCGTAACCCATTAGGTGGGCCTACAACAGGACCATGAGCAGGGCAGATAGTATCGTGGGAATAACGACTAAGCAATTGAAGAGACTTCATATAGCTAATCAGGTCACCAACTGTCGTCGATGACCCCCCAAGAACAGTATCTCCTGTAAATAAAACCTTGTCTTCTCTAAGATAATAACAAACATGGTCAACCTCATGACCTGGGGTAAAAAGTGATAGAAGAGCAACTCCACCACCTGTCTTTACCAATTCCCTAGAACGCAGACTAACCACCGCACCATTCCCAACAACTCTTCCAAGTTTTTTAACGAGTTTGGGATGGCAACGAATCTTCGCACCTGTCGCTTCATAAATACGGTCTAGACCACCTATATGGTCACCGTGGCTATGGGTGATTAATATGTCCGTTATCGTCGGACTACCTAAACTCCGGTGATAGTCGAGTATGCTTTTAGTCCAGACACGATCGTAATCACCAGTATCAATTAAAACCATCCCTTCTTTTGGATCACCAACGAAATAATTATTGCTACCTCCTGGATGAAAGGTGGCGCCATCATCTATATGCATCGAGTAGACATGTGGTTTGATTTTCACTCGACTCCCTCCTCGTTACTAATACAAACAATTCTTTTTATTAAGTTTATTAATTCACTGTCTATCGAATTTCTTCAGGCTCTCCTGTACACTCTAAAGGTTCCTTCATTACAAAGGCAAGTCCTATAAATACAGGGGGGTCGCATACTAATGAAAAGAGCATACGTTGAAACACCAGAAGGTCAAATCCACTACCAAGTTGAAGGAAACGGGGACCCTTTAATCCTGCTGCATCAAGCAAGTTTCTCCTCTGAGGAGTTCGTTGAGCTGATGCCACTTCTTGGCAAACACTACAAAGTCATAGCTCGCGATATGCTAGGATATGGAATGTCAGATATAAATCCTCCGGACTTTGAAATCGAAGATTATGCGGAAGCTGATGTTAACTTCTTGAAGGCTCTTGGAATAGAAAAAGCAAGTTTTGTCGGAGTCCATACCGGCAGTTCAATAGCAGCTGAAATTTCGATATCCCACCCAAATATTGTAGACAGGCTAATACTATATGCACTTCCGTCATTCGATCGAGGCATACGTGAAGCCTGCATCAATAGTTATATGTTTAGTCCAGTAGAAACAGTAACAGATGGGGATCACCTAATTCAAAGATTTTGGCGTGCGGCGATGAAGATGGGACCAATAACGAATCCAAGCATATGGAATATGAACGTAATCGGCATGGCAATGGCCAAAGGTGGTGCGTTCCACGGTGAGCAGGCAGTTTTCAGATACAGAGAGGAAGAAAGGCTACCACTCATAACAAGCCCTACTCTCCTTATGAGTGGTACGAATGAACATTTCTTTCACCAATACGTTGAACAAGTTAAAAATATAATCCCTAAATGCGACGTGAAAGTGTTAGACGGAACTAGTAGCTATGGAGCACTTGAAAAGCCTAATGAATTTGCTAACGCAGTGCTGGAATTTTTAAAGAAGTAAGTTTGAATAACCAGAGATTAGAACCTCTATATAAATCTATACTGTCCGTGTAAATCTCTCTGTAGGTGGCTTAGCTACTAAAATTGCAACCATTCCGAAACCGAAGAGTAAGCCAAAGATCAAAAAAGCAGGAGCATATGTTCCTACAGTATCAAATACGTATCCTGAAAACAAAGGACTGATAGCAAGAATCACCTGCGTGACGGGTAAAAATACCCCCCTAATGCTCCCCAACGAGTCTCGACCATAGTAATTGGCCCACATAAGATTCATTAATGGAACAAACGCACCTGCACCAATTCCATAAGCAATAAGGACAACACCCATAAATAAGCCTCCATCCAGCCAAGAGAGTAAAAGCATCCCTGTTGCTGAGATCCCAAACGCAAACCCAAGCAGATAACGAACGGGAATCTTTTCTCCCAGAAAACCCCAGACAGGCTTAACTACTCCCGCAACAACACTGAACACAACTAAATATGCCGAAGCAGTCACATCTGAATATCCATTATCGGTCATAAAGGGAATGGCATGAACGATAAACCCACCCAAACCTGCCGTTCCAATGCTAAATGTTAACACCATTATCCATAACGTTGGGGTGTGCAGCGCACCTTTCAAACTCCAGGAAATCTCCCCCTCAGATGTGACTGGCGCAGGTGAATTAAATAAACCTAAGGCATAACTGCTACGAAGTTTCTCAGCAAAATTGATGCCATCTGGGACTAACCCAATATCTTCAGGTGCACGGCGAATAAAAATAAAGCTAGTTGGAACAACCAAAAATAAGGCGATGATCCCTAGTGTATACCACGCTTCTCTCCACCCGAAAGTCAACACCATGAATGAAGCGATCGGGATAAAAAACAACCCTCCTAGTGATATACCCATTACCGATATAGCTAGGGCTCTGCCACGCAATCGTATGAACCATTTAGAAACAATCGTCGGTGTGACTATATCAGTACTTGTCATAGCAGAAGAAACCCCATATCCAAGGCCGAAGAAAAGGTAGAATTGCCAAACCTCCGTAACCACACCGGATAGTATGATCGATATACCGAGAATGAGCCCGCCTAACGTCATGATTAGTCTAGGTCCATGTTTTTTATCTAATAAGGGGCCCAATAGAGGCCCTATAGACATTCCACATAAGGCTTTTATAGTTAACGCCCAAGATAAAGTCGTTCGGCTCCAACCAAGGCTTTCTTCCATCGGAACAAAGAAAAGCCCAAATGGATACCCTCCAATACCAGAGCTAGCATTAGATATAAATGCTACGGCGACTACATACCAACCGTGATAAAGTTTTTTAATTCTAGTACCTACAAAAGAATTTCTCTAGAACACTCTATCAGGGAACGTTAGAGACGACAGTACCTTTGCATAAAGAGATTGCACTGATACAGTACAAATATACTAGATTGCTTCCACTTGACTTCAAGTGAATGAACTACTAGCCTCATCATATCGCGCTCAAAACCTGTTATGGAGTTGCCACAATTCAAAATAAACGTAGCAAGGAAGAGAAAGAACTTATAGGAAAAGCATTCCGCTATTTACCTGGGGGAACTTTGGGTAATCTATCCACGCCTGAAAATCAAGCATTTGTCCTGAAGAGGGGAAAGGGTTCAAAAGTATATGATGTTTCAGGTAATGAATACATCGATTACCTAATGGGCTCTGGGCCTATGATCCTGGGGCATTCTCACCCAAACGTAATAAAGGCAGTTCAACAATCTCTCGATCAAGGAACTACCTTTTTCGCCAACAACGAACCTAGCATTCTTTTGGCAGAAGAGATTGTTAAGGCAGTCCCGTGTGCGGACCAAGTTCGTTTTACAACAAGTGGAACTGATGCTACGTTCCAATGCCTACGGCTAGCCAGAGCTTTTCGTCGTCGTGATGTGATCCTGAAATTCGAGGGTGGCTTCCATGGTATGCATGACTATAGCCTAATGAGTTCGGCCCCAAAAGCTTTAAGAGACTTTCCTGATCCCTTACCGGACTCCCCAGGCATTCCTAAAGTTATAACAGATACCGTCCTGATTGCTCCCTTTAACGATTTAAACATAACTACAGGTATTATTGAAAAACACTACAACGAACTTGCTGCAGTTATTGTCGAACCTTTTCAGCGAGTCCTACCCCCTGCTCCAGGTTTCCTAGAAGGACTCCGTGAAATCACCAAACTGTACCAGATCCCTCTCATATTTGATGAAGTGGTTACTGGGTTTAGATTCGGATACGGAGGAGCTCAAGAATACTATGGCGTGGTTCCTGACATCGCAGCTTACGGAAAAATCATTGGTGGGGGATTTCCTCTTGCTGCTATCGCCGGTAGAGAAGAAATCATGCAAGCCTATAATCCATTTCGTAAATCAAAGGAAGAACATATTCCACAAATAGGAACACTCAGCGGGAATCCAATTGCATCAACGGCTGGTCTCGCCACACTAAAAGAGCTCAAACAACCAGGAGTTTATAATCGGCTTTTCACAACTGGGCGACAGCTACGAGAGAGTCTCTCCAACCTCCTCCGAAAAGCAGAGATACCTGCTCTAGTTGTAGGAGAGGACCCTTTGTTTGACGTTTATTTTACAGAAGAAAAGGTCTTAGATTACAGGTCTACTCTGGGATCAAATCAGGAAACATTAACTCGCTTCAACCACTCCCTACTTAAAGAAGGTATATTCAGAGCCCCACAAAAATTCTATGTCTCTTTAGCACATAATTCCGAGGATGTCACCCAAACAATAAATGCATTCTCAAAGGCAGTTGAATCGATAAGCTAAAATGACAAAATCGTATCTACTAAACATACGTCAAACTATAGATATCGGCAGATTACATCTAAGAATGATTTCATTGATTTAAAAAGTCAATTGCAATGCTCACAAATTCATCCGGCTTCTGTTGGTGAACTACCCCTTCTGACCCTGAAACTATTCTGGCAACAGAACCTTGGATTGCTTCTAAAGCTCGTTTTTCTCCTCGTCTCAAAACGTCAGTTTCACCATATAGTAACAAAGTAGGACTTTTAACCTTAACCGCAGCTTCCTGTACATCATAACTAGAGTTAGCCTCTTGGCTTAGCCGTATCCAAAGCCTACTCCGCTGATGTATTTCCTTCATTTTCTCATAGACCGATCTGTCTAAACCAGGATGGTCTACTTGCCAATCTTCCCAACCCCATTGTGGCCGAACTGGAATGTGGTAGGAGCTAGTATCTGTATACTTAGGGAGAAACCATTTTTCCCAAATGACCGATCCCACCTCTTTATTCCAATAAGGTAGCCCGTCAAGAACCATTCTGCGTACTTTATCAGGATGCCGTCCAGCCAACATAAGTGAAAGTACTGTACCAGTATGATCAGCAACAATATTTGTACTCTCAAGACCAATCGTATCCATCACATCTGTGATTGCATCCGTATAATCCTCCATAAAATATTTTCTTGGGGGTATATCGGAACGATCGTGCCCAGGTAAATCGATGTTGTAACACGTGTATTCTCTAGCAAACTGATCTATAACAGGTCCCCATGTCCATCCACTGAGTCCAACGGCATGGAGAAATATAACGGGATCACCTGCACCTATTTTACGCACATAGATTTTGCCATCTCTCCTATATATATAATGATCTGTTCCCATCAGAGGAGCATCCATATAACCTCTCCTTACCTATATTAATTTAAGAAGCATGATCAACACCGCAAGTAAGCCTGTCAACCCCACTATAGAAAGATAAATATCGGTTTGTCTGAGTACAGCGAATTCGATGCAAAGACGAAAGGGTCTTTTCGTTGTAATATGGAATTCTAAAGTAAGTTTCTTACAGTATTTACATAGGAGTAATCAAATGAGTATTAACCCGACAAAGTTACGAGTTGCAGCGGTACAGGCTGCACCCTCTTTCTTGGACTTAGAAAAAACCCTTGATAAAGCGTGTGAACTTATAGTCCAAGCAGGCACCGAGGGAGCAGACATCATAGTTTTTCCTGAGGTATTCATATCAGGTTATTGCCATTGGCTTCACTACTATACCCCCGGACACCCTATGAGTATCAAGTTAAACCGAAAACTTTTTAAGAGTGCGGTGGAAATACCTAGCCCTGCGACAGATCAACTCTGCGAAGCTGCACGTAAAGCCAATGCCTATGTGGTTATGGGACTAAATGAACGTCGTCAGGGTGGAATGCCAGGAACCTTATATAACACCATGCTCTTTATACACAGAGACGGGACAATTATGGGTAAACATCAAAAAATGATGCCCACCTTCATAGAGAAAATCGTGCACGCTATTGGTGACGGTTCTACTCTTCAAGTATTTCAAACTGAATACGGTCCTCTAGGAGGCTTAGCATGCGGGGAAAACGGCAACCCTCTTCTAAGGTTTGCCTTATATGCACAAGGCGAAGTATTACATGCAGCGGGTTGGCCATCCTATACTGATATAGGTCCTTCACGACTCACGCATGACCTTATGCTTCTCCGAATGAGAAACTGCGCCTTTGAAGGAAGGATTTTCGTAATAAGTGCAGCAGAAATTTTCACTCAAGAAATGGCTGACATGATGGAACTAGATAATAAAACTAGAGAAGCTATTTCTTCTGCTGGGGGATACTCAGCAATCCTTGGCCCTATGGGTCAATATTTAGCAGGACCTGCTGAATATGGTGAAACAATTCTTTATGCAGACTTAGACATGGATGAACTTATTGACGCACGTTACCGACAAGATGTCACCGGTCATTACAACCGTTTCGATGTTGTATCACTCAATTACAATGGGAAAGCCAATATCCCAATTAATTTCAAGGAAGAAGACACTAAAAGCAATCTAACCCTTCCAGATACTGGTTCTTCAGGAAATTAAGAGGCATTCCAGTAAAAGTTGGTCGGGGTGCCCGGACTTGAACCGGGGGCCTCTGCGTCCCAAACGCAGCGCTCTGCCAAACTGAGCTACACCCCGCTACTGTAAACTACAGTCACCTGTAATAAGTCTTCCCTAAAGATATATCTCCTTAATACCCTGGAGGACGATTACTCGACCAAGGTCGGAGACGCTCAAAAACAGCTGAAGCAGCTAGCACCTTTGACTCTTCTCCTTTGCGCCCGACAATATGTAGCCCCACTGGTAGTAAATCCTCAGTGAAGCCGCAAGGTACACTAGCTGCTGGATTCCCACTCATATTAAACGGAAAGGTGAATGGTGTGAACCCCCAATACTCATTTACCTCTATCCCATCTATTCTCTTTGGCCGTTTTCCAATTGGGAAAGCACTAGTCGCCAAAGTCGGAGTAATCAAAAGATCAAATCTCTTAAATAATTCTGAAACCATCATACGATGCCACTCTAGGTCACGAAGAGCCATAACTAAACGTGAAACTTCCCATGTCCGAGATTCTTCTACTATAGAGCGTAAAGTCGGGCTGAGTTTTCCTAAGGGGATCGTAGAATATCCTCCAAGGTTGGCTGCATAATCGGAAAAGAAAATTGTTGTAAACACCTCACGAAGTCGATCGTGATCCCAGTGAACCTCAATTTCTTCCACCTTTCCTCCACAAGATGTAAAGACTTGAACTGCATCTTCTGTAAGTTTAAGCACTGTAGGATCTACAGGATGAGAACCTAGCTGTGGGCTCCAAGCGATATTCAATCCATCAACTCCGTGATCAAGTGAAGCAACAAAATCAGGTGGTTCTTCCTGAAGACAGGTCGGATCGGTTGAATCGGGACCAGACAACACCTGCAACAATATAGCTGCATCTCGAACAGTACGGCTTATAGGGCCATTCGTTGAAAACATTCCCCACCCACCTTTGCCGCTATATGGCCTCGGAACACGCCCTTGTGTGGTTTTTATACCATAAACTCCACACATACTCGCAGGGATCCGAATAGAGCCTCCCCCGTCACTTCCATGAGCCAAAGGGTGTAATCCAGCTGCTAAACCAGCTGCAGCCCCCCCACTTGAACCTCCTGACGTATATGAAGTATTCCAAGGGTTTCGACAAGGATCACCTAAAAGATTCTCCGTTGTAGCTAAGTGACCAAATTCCGAAGTATTTGTCTTTCCTAGTATTACAGCCCCTGAATTTCGAACTCGACGTACAAGAACTTCATCTTCTTCAGGAACAAAGTCTTTAAAAATAATCGAGCCTTTTGTAGTACGGATTCCTTCAGTAGCCACCAAGTCCTTAATCGAAATAGGAACTCCGTGAAGTGGCCCCAAAGACTCACCTCTCTGGACAGAAACCTCGGCTTTGCGTGCTGAATCAATCGCCTGATCGGCAGCAACTGTGAGATAAGCGTTTAAATTAGGATTTAAGCGCTCAATACGCCGTAAAAAGAACTCTGTAAGCTCCACGGGTGAAATCTGCTTCTCTACTATAAGCTGATGTAATTGAAATGCTGGGGTAAAGGCTAGCTCATTATCAACCACGAATACTTTTTCCTCCTGTGTTCTGGTTTGCTAACATCTACACTACAGAACTTTTATGTCCTTAAGGTTCTGTATCTCTTGTACAGAGTATCCCAAAAGACCTCCAAGTATCTCATCGGTATGCTGACCTAACATGGGGGGTGCATTAAATATTTCTTCCTCGCCCATTTTTATAGGATTCCCTGCTGTCCGATAACGACCAGCCTTAGGATGATCTACTTCAACCACCATATTGCGGATTTGAATTTGGGGGTCTGCTAGAGCATCAGCAATACTGTTGACCGGACCCCCTGGAATATCTCCTTCCACAAACAAATCAAGCCATTCATATCGAGGTTTAGTACGAAACGCAGTATTCAAAACTTGATCCAAATCATCGCGGTTAGCTATACGATCGTTTTGGGTAGCAAAGCGAACATCCTTAGGAAGATATTCCATACCTATAACATTATTTGCTAAAAGATTCATTAGTTTTTCATGGAACTCCTGAGTGACACAATGTATTTGAACCCATTTACCATCATTGCATTCATAGGCACCAGCTGGAAGGTTGGAAGGATGGCTTGACCCAATAGGCTTAGGTACATCTCCAGATATAAGGTAAAACTGACCAAGATGTGCCTGAAGCGCAATTTGTACGTCCAGAAGACTCACATCTACTCGTCTTCCTTCTCCATTATTCCCCCTACCAGTTAAAGCTGCACAAATACCAATAGCAGCTGCATAGCCACCAGCGAGATCACCAATAGGAAAGCCCATGTAAACAGGAGGCCACCCTTCCTTGCCTGTGACGCTCATACCACCACCCATTGCCTGAATAATTCCATCAAATCCTGGACGATCTTTATATGGGCCTTCTTGGCCAAAACCAGATATCGAACAAGATACGATAGAACCATTAGCCTTCCTAAGGCTTTCATAATCTAACCCTAGCCTTGGAAGAACCGCAGGGCGAAAAGCATCCATTACCACATCCGATATGGCAACCAATTTATAGAGGATTTCACGCCCTTCCGGCTTACGAAGGTCTAAGGTTATCCCTTTTTTATTGCGATTAACATTCATGAAATAAGCACTCTCTCCAGAAAGAAAGTGTGGTCCAAGCTTCCTCGAAAGATCGCCTATTCCAGGTTGTTCAACCTTGATTACCTCTGCTCCAAGGTCGCCAAGCGTCCGCATAGCAAAAGGGCCAGCCAAAGCCTGAGAAAAGTCAATAACTCGGACGCCAGCCAAAGGCATCGCCATGCTCACCCCCTTAATGAATATACAGAACAAGGCAACGGGAAATATCTACTTGATCTTTCCCACGAACAAATTCCATGGGTTAGCTTCCCTTAGGTTACTCCGAAGTAAGTAAGTCCGCCAATTCCCGCATGTCCCTCATGTTTTGTAGGGACTCAACTGCCATAATCACTTCCTGTTGTCTCTTCTCTGATATCACAGCGGCCGATAGATTGATGAATTTATCCTTCATCTCACCCCAACTGAGAGCATTTTCTGGATCTCCTTTGGGATACTGAATTTCACTACGGAATGTTTGGCCATCACGAGTGTCAATCTCTGCCCAAGCTGGCCATTTTCGAGGGTACTGGGCATCCAAAGCTGGATCAGTAATACACCGCACTTTGCTCATTAAATCCTTAACATCCTGTCTTCGAGCAATCTCAGGAGTATACTCCTGCAAAGATGCTCTTCCATATTTCAATGAAATTGCTGTAGCAAATGGTAGGCTGAATTGCATGTCAACGACTGATTCAGGATTCCGTTTTTCGTCTTCTGGTGCTGCTACAAGATTGTAGCCTGCACTTAACACCCCTACTCTTGCCTCTTTAACATTTTCCGGAAGAATATCATGTTTAGTCACTAGCTCTAACACACAATCGATTGGACCTTGATTATACCTACAACAGGAATGGGGCTTAACACTGGTACGGGTAATATGAAAGGTTTCTCCCAAATCATTCAAAACAAGTTCTGGACAGGGATCACCTGAATAACTACGTAAGAATCCAGATTTACCTTCAATAATACTAGTTGGTGCTATAAATCCCTCTTGTGCAAGAAAAGCTGCCCACATCCCGCTATGTGCGGCCCATCCTGGATGAAATCGTTTGGTCCATGCGCCTTGTGCCAAAAACTCCATACTCCCAGCAGCTTGGCTTCCAGCAATTCCTAAAGCATATGTTAAATTTTTCCCAGTAAGACCAAGGAGACGAGATGAAACAGCAGCTGCACCAAAAGAACCACATGTTGCTGTAGGGTGAAATCCTCGACTATAGTGTTCGGCAGGTCTGAGTGCACGACCTAAGCGAACTATCACATCGTATCCTGCGACTACTGATGTGATAAACGACTTACCATCCACTGGTACGACATCGGCCATAGCCAAAGCCGTAGGGTACACCACTACTCCTGGGTGTAATGACGCTTCATTATTCACATCATCAAGCTCGATACTATGAAACGCAGCTCCGTTAGCCAATGCTGCGTTTTCAGGAAGCGTTCGATCAGACGTCCCAATAACCACAGAGGATCCTGGGCGACCCAATTTCTTTATAGCACCTAAAATTGCTCTTGCAGAATCAGTTGTAGATCCGTTCAGCGTAACACCAGCAAAATCGAGGCACAGATACTTTGCCCATTCTACTGCTTCAGATGTAAGATCCTCATATGTAAGGCTACCTACAAACCGTGTAATTTCTTGCGTGATGTCCCCGCCATTATTCATCTAGCTACTCCTCGTTCATGTAAATCAGCTATAACCCTGCTTCGTACAGAAAATCTCCTGATGGATAGTTATTGATTAAACTACGAGCTATAACGAGCTGCTGTATCTCGCTCGTTCCCTCACCCAAGATCATCAAAGGAGCATCCCTGTAAAATCGTTCTACATCCATATCTTTCGTATAACCATATCCACCATGTATACGCATTGCCTCCATAGTTACCTGCAAACAAATTTCACTAGCAAACAACTTAGCCATACCTGCCTCTAGGTCAGCCCGTTCTCCTCTATCTTTTTTCTCGGCAGCCAAGATAGTCAGGGCATGCGCTGCCTGCACTTGAGTAGCCATATTAGCTAGTTTTAATTGAATAGCCTGATGTTCAGAAATAGGCTTTCCAAACGTATGTCGTTTCTGTGCATATTTTATCGCATGCTCTAATGCTATTCTGGAAACACCCACCGCACGGGCAGCAACATTAATTCGACCGACTTCTAGCCCACTCATGATATGGTAAAAGCCCCGACCTTCCTCTCCACCAACCAAATTAGACGCCGGAACTCGATAGTCATTAAACAGTAATTCGCATGTATCCACACCTTTATAGCCTAGCTTGTCAATATCTTGAGCTACCGTAAAACCAGGTCCTTTTTCGCATATGAAGGCACTAATACCCTTATGAGCAGGCACGATGTTAGAATCCGTTTTAGTGATCACAGCAAAAGTGTTTCCGTGACGTCCATTAGTAACAAACATTTTCGTACCGTTGACAACATAAGAATCTCCATCTTTTACGGCCCGTGTCTGAATGGCTTGTACGTCACTGCCAGCTTCTGGTTCGGTGATACAAACACCTCCTCTCAATTCACCTGTAGCCATTTTAGGAAGATAATATTCCTTCTGCTCCTTTGTACCATTAGTCACTACCATATTGGCCATAATAAGATGAGAATTGACTATCCCGCTTAGACTCATCCAGCCTCTACAAATCTCCTCAATAATTAATGCATAAGTAGTGGTGGATAGGCCAAGCCCCCCGTATTCTTCCGGAATGAGAGCCCCAAAAAGCCCGAACTCTTTCATCCGTTCTACCCAATCAAATGGGTACTCATTCGCATGTTCTCTCTCAGAAGCACCAGGCATCACTTCCTTCTGAATAAAATCCCGTATAGTAGCAATAATACCCCTCTGTGCCTCCGTGAGTTTGGTCACTGCAGTGTTCTCCTTTTTTCGAACATGTCACCCTATAAAATAATTCCATCTTCTCAACAACGAGCATTGTAGCATGGTGATTTCTCTCATCAGAAGTTATTGGGACGTACGGTGTAAAGCAACTGGTCTCTTGATATAAGTCCCTACCTTATGACCTGTCACCTTACCGTCAGTAAATACCTGGTGTCCTCGTAAAATCGTATGTGTAGGCCATCCCTTCACCTTCAAGCCCTCAAATGGGGTGAAGTCCTGTGCCGAAAGTAACAGATCAGTTGTCACCTCACGTTCTAATTCTATATCAACGATCGTGAGATCTGCGTCAGAGCCAATCCCAATAGTCCCCTTCTTAGGATATAGTCCGAATTTTTGGGCAGGGTTCGCACTAATAAGTTCTGCAATTCGAACAAGCGGTAGTGCTCGGCGATGATAACCCTCAGACAACATCACCGGATACAACAAAGACGTTCCTCCAAACCCAGGCTGTGAACTCCAAAGACCTTTGGATTTATCATCGGAAGTAAGGCAAGCATGATCGCTTGCAACAGTATTGATCTTCCCTGAGAAAATTCCTTCCCATAATGCATCCTGATCTTTTGTACCTCTTATTGGAGGATTAACCTTTCCAAAAACACCGTGTGCTGTATCATGCGTAAGTGCCAGATGATGCAAAGTGGTCTCAACGCTTACATCCAAGCTTGGATACCGTTTCCGAACATCAGTTGCTGCTTCTAATGCTTCTTGGCTACTTAAGTGAAGTAGGTTTACCGGACACGAGGCTGCATTTGCAAGCACAGCCGCCTCATTTATTGCAAGTACTTCAGCAAGAGTAAGACGGGCATTGCTATAAGTCATAAGATCTTGTTTATCTGTTTTCTGACCTTTTTCAATACCAATACGAAGTATATCTGGATCTTCACAATGAATGCTCAATGAAACACGACCGCTATCCCCATATTTCCGAGAATTTTTGGAGACTTGTTCCATGAGGAGAAAGAGGTGACCAAGGTCGTATTTTTCAGCCATCGTATATGCAGAAGCATGAGTGGAATCAGAAGTTAGGTTCAAACCTCTATAAAACATATAATTCTTGAACGAGGCGACTCCCTGCTCTCCCACCAGCCAATCAACTTCTCCAAGCTGTTCTTCCGTCATAACCGCTATATGAAAACCAAAATCAGTGTATGAGTGGCTTTCTATGGCTTTTAATACTTCAGGGAAAATAACCTTATATGGCCCAGTTTTGTTCAAATAGTTGCTCCCCGTCCGGAAATAGCTGAGCACACTAGTAACACCACCTACTAGTGCAGAAAGGGTTTCGCTTTCTGCATCTTCAGCTATGGGCCTATAAATACCTATGTGGAAATGGGAATCAACAGCGCCGGGAAGCACGATTTTTCCCCGCGCATCGATCACCTCATCAGCATCACCTGGATTAATATGGTTTGTTAATGAGACGATACGGCCATCTTTTATACCAACATCTCCAACGATTGTTCCACTATACGGAATTACCAATGTCCCATTTATTATAGCCAAATCATAGTTTGCCAAATCGATTTCTCCTTAACTACCTCGAAATATCAACTTGAATATCTACCCTATCTCCTCCATCATTTCTTCAACAGTAAGTACCTTCCCAATATTCCCCAAATTTCTAAGAGAAGCCTCATGCAGAGTCTTGTTATAACCCATGACACAATCCGCTAATGTCACAACATCTAATTCCCGTGCTACTGCATCTCTAGCTGTTCCTTCAACAACACCATTTGTTGCAATACCTGTAAATATCAACGTGGTACCACCAAGTGAACGTATGACCTTTTCTAGTTCTGTTTGGTGCATAGCTGAATAACCCCACTTACGTACTTTATAATCAGGTACAGGAAGGTCATTGATCAATTCATGCCCCCATGATCCAGAACGAAAACCACTCTGTGCGAGAAAAGGGCGTAATTCAGAAAGGTGGCCAAGACCCATCGCTTTGCCTTCAAGGTCAGTCAAGATTGTAAGCTGAGAGGCTACAATTGGTATGCTTCTCTTCTTGGCAAATTCCATAAATTTGGCTATCCGAGGGATTATAGGGTTAATTGGTTTGCAGTCGAACCCATTAGATGCGAACACCCCACTCTCAGCACAAAAGTCATTTTGCATGTCCATAACCATGAGAATGTATTTTTGTTCAGGCATTGCTATACTCCTAAACCAACAACTAATTATCCCTAGTTAGTGCTTAACAGTAACCGCGTATTTTTTTTCCATCTCATATATATTTTCCAAACCAAGTACTGCAGCAACTTCTTCACGTTTGCCATAAAGAGATGGATCTACAGCTCCTTCATTTTTCAATTGCTCCATAATGCTCCGAACCCATTTGTACACACCGAACATCGAGCCTCTGTGTATCATTATTTTAAAGCCTAAATCTTCTACCTCTTTGGTTGACATAAGATCGCCATTATAAAGACGAGGTACACCGGCGAGATCATTCGCATATCTTCGAAGGTCTTCGGTAGTCTTTATGCCGTCTATAAAAACCATGTCAGCACCCGCCTCATAATAAGCCCTACAACGAACCAACGTATCATCCCATCCATTTACTGCTAACGCATCGCAACGAGCAATAACCAGAAAGTCAGGATCCTCTCGAGCATCTAGAGCCGCACGTATCTTTGAGACATGTTCTTCCATTGGAATCACTTCTTTACCCTCAAAGAAACCACACTTTTTTGGAAACACCTGATCCTCCAAGTGTATACCTGCGACGCCAGATCTTAGGTATTCTTTAACCGTTCTCCCAACATTTATCGCGTTACCATAACCAGTATCAGCATCCGCTATTACCGGAACTGAAACAGTGTGAGCTATACGTCGAGCGTTTTCCACCATTTCGGACATCGAAACAAGCCCTACATCGGGATACCCCTTAGACATTGCAGTTCCAAATCCAGACATATACACGATTGGAAACCCAACTACTTCAGCAAGTTTTGCTGTGAAAGCATCATATGTGAAGGGCGAAACGAGTAACTGTTCCACAGAAAGTAGTTCCCGCAATTTAGTAGTCGTCTTCATTTACGGCCTCCTAGCCATCTAATATCTAACTACACTTTATCTGAAATGCTAAATGGACGACGGACTTCCCTGAGAGCCTTTCATCCTGGCGATTTCATCCTTAAGAAACGGGTCAAGCCCCCCAGCCTTCAATATTTGATAAGGGGGAGAGTCATGCGACAGGATGTCTCCCTGAAGTTCAGTACCTTTAGTAACATTTCTTATACTGCCCGTTTCCGCATTTGCATAGGCAATATCTCCTTCGTCAAAAGCGTCGAAAACCCCACTGCAGATAACAACAGGGAACCCTAGGTTAACAGAATTACGAAAGAAAAGACGTGACATACTATCAGCTACCACAACAGTGATCCCCAAAGACCTAAGCACTCGAGAAGCAGGCCTGCTAGACCCACAGCCAAAATTACGTCGTGCAACTATAATATCCCCATAACCAACCTGTTCGGCCCATCCAGGGCGATTCGCCTGCATACAGCTTTTGGCTATTTCGCTAGATTCAAGCATACGAGCATAGGCCATACCTGGCATCATCAAATCGGTACTTATGTTGTCACCGAACTTCCAAACTTTCCCTTGAAAGACCAAAGGACCGCTATCTACCATAAGCCTTTTCCTCCTCCATAATAAGACTAGAATTAAAGAAACGCTCGTGGGTCCGTTATATAGCCAGTGACCGCTGAAGCTGCTACAACTGCTGGGTTTGCCAAATACACAAAAGATGTTGGGCTCCCCATCCTACCTTGAAAATTACGGTTGGTAGAGGAGATACACACTTCTCCATCACCTATAACACCCATATGCATACCAGGGCACGCTCCACATGTAGAACTAGTAATAAGCGCATCCGCCTTAGAAAAGATATCCCATATACCTTCCTCTAAGCACTGGTGCCATATATCCTGAGAAGCGGGGGTTGCTATAAGTCGAGTACCAGGGGCAACTTTACGACCTTTGAGTATTCTGGCCGCCATACGGAAATCTTCCATACGAGCGTTCGTACAGGAGCCAATGTAGGCTTGGTCAACTCGGATTTTTTCTGATTCAACATCAGTTATTGGGACACTATTCCCAGGATCGTGGGGTTTTGCTATATATGGCGGCATATCAGAAACATCCATTTTATAGATCGCCTCGTATTTCGCATCAGTATCAGGCGCTGTTGGGTTAGGCGGTCGTTTCATTTTATTTTCAAGAAACTCCATTGTTACATCATCGCAAGGAAATATCCCAAATTTAGCACCAAGCTCCACGCTCATATTAGACATAGTGAAGCGACTGGCCATACTCATTCGGTGGACTGCTGGGCCAGAGAATTCTATCGATTTATAGAGGGCAACATCCGTACCAAACTCTCCGGCGATACGGAGCAAAACATCCTTACCAACCACGAAGCCATCGGCACCTGGAAGATTGCCTTCAATATCAAAGCGAATTGTTTCTGGAACCCGTAACCAAATTTTTCCAGTAACGAGCACATAGATCAATTCCTCGTTAACTGGTGTAGAAGCAACATTAAAACAACCATAACTCGTAGAGTGAGAATCTGTACTAACAATCAAGTCTCCCGGAGAAACGTATCCATGGTGTGGGAAGAGTTCGTGTAGAATCCCATGTCGTCCATATTCGAAAAAGTTTGTTATACCATATTTAGACACAAGCTTACGTAAGCTACTCATAGCATTGGCTACCTCCACAGTAGGAGGAGGAGCCATATGATCCTCGACCGCATAAATTAGATCTGGGTTGAAAAGGCGCTCAACACCTAGAGCCTCTAAACGCTTAAGAAGAAGACCGTGGCCTAAAATAGCAGTCCCATCTACATTGCACCAAACGTACTGACCAGACTCCACTTTACTTTTTCCTGAGTGAGCTGCAAGTACCTTCTCCGCGATTGTCATACCCATAAAGTCACCTGCCTTGAAATATTAACGTGATATAAACCTACCATACCCTTTACCTTCAACTATTTCCCCGTCTTTCATAATAGTTCTACCTCTCACCATCGTTCGGATAGGCCAACCCTTAAGTATTTTTCCCTCATACAAACTGTAGTCAGAGAAAGAACCAAGGTTTGAAGGATCTACTTTCCTCTCTAAGGTCAGGTCAACTATAGTTATATCAGCATCGGAACCTACGTTTAAAGACCCTTTCTTTGGATATAATTTAAATATCTTCGCTGGATTATATGACGTCAGTTCAACTACCCTAGAAAACGTCATTCCTCGTTTATGCACGCCTTCACTGAGCAAAACAGGCAACAATGTGGACGTCCCAGGGAAACCAGCAGATGCCTGCCATATATTACCGATCTTTTTCTCACGACGTCGTGAATTATGATCTGAACCAACAACATCTACTGCTCCACCAAGGACTTCCTTCCACAAAGATTCCAGATCACCTTGAGAACGAAGCGGCGGGTTGACTTTACCAAGCAAACCTAATTTTGTATCTCTTGTATGGGTCAGATAGTGAGGGCACGTCTCAACGCTGATACCGTTATATAGTTTCTTCTGATAACGTACAACATCCATAGCCTCAGAAGAGCTTATGTGCACCACATAAATCCTAGCCCCGGTGAGACGGGCAAAGTAGCAAGCCGTATATAGGTCGTCGGCCTCCACGAAAGATGGCCTTGACTCATCCCACGCGATAAGACCATCTTCCCCAGCTTCCTGAAGACGCTTACGCAGGCGCCAAACCACTTCTATGTTCTCAGTATGAACGGCCGTAGATGCCTCAGGATATTTCCCCAATTCCTGGAAAAACTCATACATCAATCCATCGTCTCCCCCAGTCACACCAATATAGAGACCCTCTTCACCCTTATAGCTCATAAAATACTTAAAGGTTGGAACTCCCATTTTGATATAGTCGCCTATATGGGAAATATGGTGTTCGTTCATCACTGTAAAATGGAAGAAAAAATCGACATGTGAAGAATCTTCACCTTTTTGCCTCTCGGCATCAAAGTGGTCCTCATATGGCTCTGGGTTCATTAGGAAATTCCCTACGGTAGTGACACCGCCAATAGCCGCTGCTGCTGTCTCCGAATTGTAATCGTCTGTAGACCCCAAACCATAATGAACATGAGGGTCGATAATTCCAGGCAACAGATATTTGCCCTCTGCATCAATAACTTCCAAAGCATCTACACCGCTTGAATGTTGTAACAAGGCAAATATCTTCCCATCAGTAATAGCTATATCCAGTTGCCTCGTACCAGCAAAAGGAGAGACCACCAGCCCATTCTTAACAAGTGTGTCAACTTTCATTTCAAATGTTCCTGAGATTCAACCACACAGCTATACTGAGAAAACTCAACACCTTAACCGGACTATAATAGTGGCAACATCGCGTGTCAACGATTATTTAGACAAAGCCAAACTGGCATACCAGAAGAGAAAGTAGCAGATAGACACTAAACGTGGTACCCCTGGGCGGACTCGAACCGCCGCACCTGGCTCCGGAGGCCAGTGCTCTATCCTCTGAGCTACAGGGGCAGGTTTTTTATAATATACCCCCTGAACTAATTAACAACAATAATTTAAACCTTGTATAATATCCCGTATATGAGCTATCTCAATAATGCAAACTACTAATATTAAGTTCTATAAAAGGGGTTGACATCTATTAGATAGTTAACCTATCATGACCCACACGTAAGTCTAGATTAGCACAAGCTCATTATTTGTATTTATCTAGCTTAATTTGTTTAGATTTTTTCACAATGGGAGACAGTATGAAACGCTTGTTGACCCGTCAATCTTTTTACTTAGTTTTGTTGTTATCGTTTACTGCACTGCTCTTTAGCGCCTGTCAAGGTGTGAATGGAGCGGTAGGCAAGGTTGGTTCAAAGGGGGACTCAGGTCCCGCTGGGCCACCTGGTGTGATTGGTGGACCTGGACCACAAGGAAGCGTAGGTGCTACCGGTGCTACCGGCCCGACGGGTCTTGAGGGCACTAAAGGCCCTAAGGGAGATTCCGGTGTGGCCTCCGTAGCCTCTGTTGCTATTGCATCTTCGATCGGTGTAGGTAACTCATTTGAAGTTTCCGGTAGTGGCTTTGCATCAGGAAGCACTTACACTGTAAATGTGTCGGTAAGTGGACAGGATGAATTCTTGTTACGTGTCAGTTCAGAAGGCCTCGTCGTCAACGCGAACGGAGCCCTGAATAGCAAATGGAAATTCGTGACTCCTGCAGGGGTAGGAGTTTATACACTAACGGTTAGGGATGCACAGGGCGGTAGCGCCACTGCACCGCTATCCATATCATAGAATAGAGGAGTGGTTTTATAATGAGCTCCTGGTTTAGAAGAAAACAAAGAAACCTAAAATCGACCGCGTCCGCTCCTATAGGTATTGTGGCTTTAATGTCTGTCACAATGCTGGTACTAGCTGCTTGTGCAACAGGGAGCCAAGGTACCCAAGGAGCAAAAGGGCCTCAGGGTGATGTTGGAACTGCAGGTCTGCAAGGTGGTCCGGGTTCTCAAGGACCGGCAGGAGTTTCAGGATCTGATGGTCTCACTGGAAAAACGGGTACTACAGGCCCTAAGGGTGAACTTGGTAATAAAGCAACATTATCGGCACCTTCGGTAAAACTATCCGCTTCTCCAATACTGGTCGGTGGCAATTTTACTCTACATGGCTCTGGATTCACTCCTGGTAGTAGCGTATCGATAACAATACTAGAGAGTGGCAAGGAATCAACACCTCCAAGAATTAGCTCTCCACCTAGTCTCGCTGTCAATTCTAATGGCGCATTCACAAATGTTTGGAGTGCGAAGCCCAATAGTAAACCGGGGTACTACACGATCTTTGCGTCAGACACCTCTGGGAAAAAGGCTAGTGCTCCCCTAGGGATAGTGCTTACAAAATAGTTACCTGAACCTTTTACAAGAATCAAATAAAAAAGTGGGGCCTCTAAATTGAGGCCCCACTTTTTTATTTAATGAGAATTGTAATTAAATAAAAAGTACCTTTAACTGTATATTGTCCCAGAGGTCTCTTTAGGCTCTTACGCAAATCAAGCTGTCTGACTTCTCAAAGTTATACTAACCTTACGAATTCGACGTCCAGTAGTCGAAAGTACTTTTAACTGTATATTGTCCCAGATAAGTTCATCACCAGGTACGGGTATTTTCCCAAAACCTTCATAGAGAAACCCACCCAGCGTATCAAATCCATCTCCTTCAAGTTTCACCTTTAAAAGATCGCTAGCTATGTCTAGAGACATTCCAGCATCTACAATAATAGTATCTCTATCAACTCGAATCACCCGAGGTTTCTCCTGATCAAGCTCATCTTCAATCTCTCCGACTATCTCTTCCACGATGTCTTCCATCGTAATAAGCCCCTCAACTCCACCATATTCATCCACAACCATTCCAATAGTCACACGTTGATCCTGAAATTCTCTTAATAACTGGTCTAACGGCTTCGACTCTGGCACAAACACTGGAGGCCTAGCGATTTCTCCTGCATTTTCTAAATCACCAGACTTCCCACCAGCAAAATATTTCAGAACGTCACGTGCATGAACAATACCAACAACCTTATCTAACGTCTCTTTATAAGCAGGAATGCGACTTTTTCCTCCCTCTGACATTAGTTCTAAAACTGCACCCAAGGATGCATTTGCTTCAACAGCAACTAGGTCAACACGAGGAACCATTACTTCACGAGCTGTTACCTCTTCTAAGTGCATTATTGCTCTAATCATTTTATTTTCTCTGTCTTGTTCTTCTAAATTAAATTCGTTTCCACCATTTTTTCCGTTAGTATCCATATTCGGTTGCTCACTTCTTGCGAAGGCTTTTTCACATATGAGAAGGTTTCTTACGACAAGAACAGGATGGAGAATCCATGACAACGGAATTAAGATAGGTGTTATGACATGGTCTGCTAAAAAGGAGTATTTCATCCCAATCCTTAGAAAGGCAGCCCTCAAGACAACCAGTAACAGAAGAAATAAGTTAACACATCCAAAGGCAATCCAAAGGTTATCAAACCAATTCAAACTGAGGAAAACCATAAGGAAAACAAATACAACAAAACATGGTACCCGAATAAAAGTAATAAGAGCTAGGTGCCTCATCTTAAGGGCCACCGCTTTATCGTCCATATACTCAAGCTTACCCCAAAATACCGAAGGTAAATTAAATGTAAGTGCTCCCTCAAAAAAGCTTAGTCCTATATAGAAAAAAGTCGCTGATATCAAACCAATGAACATTAAAAGGTTATTGATTTCCAAGTATTACCACCAAAATAATTAAGTTTTATCCAATTTAGATTCCGCTACAGGATCTAACCCATGTAGGTTCCGTGCAGGAATGCCAGCCACTAACGTGTCTGGTAATACATCACGAGTAATAACGGATCCTGCCCCTGTCTTAGCCCGTGCACCAACTCTCACCGGAGCCACTAACATAGTACCACTTCCAATAAATACATCATCCTCAATAATAGTCTTATGTTTCTCAATTCCATCAAAGTTACACGTCACTGTTCCTGCACCAATATTAACGTTCTTCCCTATCTCTGAATCACCTAGATAACTAAAATGGCCCATAGTTGTTCCTCGACCAATATGACTGTTTTTTATTTCAGCACTATTTCCGACACGAACACCATTTTCCAGATAGGTTCCTGATCGAATATAACTGTAAGGACCAACATTCACCGAAGCTTCCAATTTAACATTCTCCAAAACCGAAGCGAACACTTTGCAATTTTCCTGGATAGCAGAATTGTAAATCATAGTGTTCGGACCAATATGACACTCCGATCCAATACTAGTCGCCCCAGTGATTGTGGTATTTGGATAGACAGTCGTATTAGAACCTACTGTGACAGTCGAATCGACATATGTGGTCACGGGGTCCACTACGGTAACTCCTGACATCATCCAGCCATCGAGAATACGCCTGCGCATGACACTCTCTGCCTCAGCAAATTTTAACTTGTTATCTACACCAAAAACCTCGCCGGGTTCCCTAGGGAAAACAGATTCTACTGGCACTTCATCTTTAGCAGCAATCTCAATAAGTTTAGTTAAATAGTATTCTCCATTTTCCACTGCTCGTACCTGAAGAAGAGCTGGCCATAGCCAATTTGACTTAAAAGCGTAAACTCCACCATTAATTTCCTTGATAGCCATTTGTGAGTTAGTTGCCTCGGATTCTTCAATAATATTTGTTATTTCCCCTTCAGAATTTCGCTCAACTCTTCCTAATCCACTGGGAGATACCAAATCAGACGTAACAAGGGTAATTGTTGCATTTGCTGCTTGATGCCTCTCCATAAGTTTTATCAAGGTGAAGGAAGTTATCAAGGGTGTGTCGCCATAGAGCACCAAAACATTAGAAGCACGCCCGTTGAGAACTTTCTCTGCTTCTAACAATGCCTGTCCAGTACCCTTTGGTTTGATCTGTTCAACATACTCAACAGAGCTGCTAATCAGATTGGATACTTTTCTAGATTCTGGGCTTATCACAACAACGACTGGGCCATCTACCAAAGGTTGAACGGCTTCTAATACATAACGAACCATTTCTTTACCACAAAAGGGGTGTAAAACTTTCGGTAAAGACGAATTCATCCGCCTACCTTTACCTGCTGCCAAAACAACAACCGCCCATTTATTCATATAGATAAAAAAACAGCAACCTACACAAATCACCAAAATAGTGAAACGTAAGTATGCTGTATGAAGAAATATCAGACACGCTATTGAGGGCTACCAGCCTCTCCTCCAATCGTAACAGGAAGCAGCAACCACTGTCAACGGGAACAACCGAAAACACAAAACTGTCTAATGCCTAATTTATTCCTTATAAGCAACCACTTCTACCTCTACTAACCATTCTTTTAAGGCAAGCTGAGCTACTACAGTAGTACTAGCCGGGGGGTCGACTGGAAAATATTTACGGCGAACCCTATTGTACCCAGAATAGTATTCAGCACTCGAGATAAAAGCCTGCACTTTTACAACGTCTTGAAGTGAATAGTTCACCTCATCAAGAACTTGAGAAATATATTCAAAAACTTCGGCGGTTTGACCTTCGATATCTTTTGAAGCATCAAATGGAGCGGTTCCTGACACATAAACAAATGGCCCTGCTTTAACAGCCGGAGAAAAACTACGCGACCTAGAGAGTTTATCTGATGTGATAATCAACCCAGACATAAACAATCCTCCTCTATATATAGTTACCTATTTAGGGTAGTGAGAAGATCTAAGGTTCGATTCCATGATTCTAACTTATCCTGACCCACTGCAAGGATATGTGCAACAACTTCACTGACTCCCCATTCAAATAATCGTTCGATACTAGAGGCAACTTCTTTTTCAATTCCAGATATAACCACACTCTCAAGCATTTGATCATCCCAAATAGCATTTTTTAAGGCTCCCGGATAACCCGCATCAGCGAACATGCGTGCGTAAAAAGGAAGTTTTGGATAATTTTGTAATTTTAATCGTGCTACAGACCAAACCTCATCTCTATCTTCGTGTACAGAAACAGGTACGTGTGCAATTAATGGAGGTGTCATACGCCCAGCCTTACGAGCACCTTCTTTTATTGCGGGAAGTGCAACATCACGAAGATATGGATAAGGACAAACCCAACTTATAGCACCATCTGTTTCTGCACCACATAGTTCAAAAGAGGTCCTGCGTAGAGCCGATGCCAAAATTGGCACTCCGCGAATTGGCCTAGGAATCCGGATATGAGCCGTATAAGATTTCCCGTCAAAGTCTATCGCCCCATCTTCTAATAAGGATCGTACAATATAAATGTATTCCCTTAAGTTCGTAAGTGGAGATTTGAATTCGTATCCAAAACCATCCTCAACAATCGATTTATGACTTGGCCCAAAGCCTAACCGGAGCCTATCCGGAGCAATTCCTGCAATAACTTGAACTTGCTGAGCCGTTACTACCGGATGCCTTGACCATGTTGGAATAATGCTAGTTCCAAAGCATATGGACTTGGTCTGCAATCCTGCTGCTGCAAAGAGGGCAAGCGCATCGAAGCCCCCTCCACCGGTAGTAAGCCAAGCTGTACCTATCCCTTTGCTTTCTAGAGTTTCTATGCGCTTTATTACAGACATTGGGTCACCACCCATGGCAGCAACCCCAATTCGTGTTGTATTCACTACTCCCCCAAATCTATTCATCTACACCAAATTATCTTCTCTTATTTAAATTTAGAAGACTTATTGAAGAATAACGATGGATACGCTAGTTGTTCAGGAACATCACTCACGCGGTTCCCAAGAAAAGAATCGGATTGAGGTTATCACACCAAAAAGCATCCACCCAAACATGACCATTAAATCGACAGGTTCAAACCCATTTCCTGATTCAAAAGGATTGAAAGTGGCTTGCAAGGCCGATGAAAAATGTTTCACTGGAAATATATTGGTAAATGTTATCAACCAATCTGGTACGTTCCCCATAGGGATAAATATATCCGATATAAAGAGCAAAGGAAGGATTGAGGCGTTAACAATGGCTGGGGCCGCAGCTGAATTAGGAATTAACGAAGTTACCGCTATGCCAAGGCTACAGAATGTCGCAGCACCCAAAACAAGTGTCACCAACATAGCAACCATAGTATTAGTAGGAACATCTACGTTATAAAATATAGTACCAGCGGATATGATAATTACCACTAGTATTACAGCGACCAATACAGCATTTGAAATAGATCCGAAAAGAAATGCCCAGCCAGGTAAGGGGGTTCCTCGAACACGTTTTAAAAGCCCTCTGTCCCTAGAAAACGTCATGTTCATAGCAATATTCGTATAACAAGCACTTATTACAGATAAGGCTATTATGGACGGAACATAGAAAGTGGATGTGTGTGTACTACCACCGGGAACTGTAATTTCTCTATTTCCTAATAATAGGTTGAATATTACGAGGAACATGAGAGGTAGAAAAAAGGTAAAAAAAGCGGCAGGTGGATTGCGCCAAAAAACCTTACTCTCATATCTTGCCTGTCTAAGTCCAAGAAGAAGATTTCTCATTTATGATTACCCTCAACTTCCTCTCGATCGACAATCTGTAAATAAATCTCTTCAAGCGAAGGTTTAGACACATTAAGGTTTTGAAGACTAATCCCTTCTTGAAGCGCCCAAGCTGTAAGGTCAAACAAGGCTTTCTCCGGAGTATCAGTTTTTATAATATATGCCCCTCCCTTATTCCGTTCATTTATAGATAGAGTCTCTGGGAAATTATGTAGTGGCTTATCAAGCAAAAACTTTATTGCAAATCTTTCCTTACCCGCCAAATCTGCCGGAGATCCCTCAGCGATAATTTGGCCATTCACCATTAGAGCTACACGATCTGCCAAATATTCCGCTTCATCCATATAGTGTGTGGTCAAGAACACTGTCTTTCCTAATGTTTGTAAATTTTTCACCATCTGCCAAGCAGCTCGTCGAGCGGAAGGATCGAAACCCGTAGTTGGTTCATCTAAAAACAAAAGCTCTGGGTTTCCAATGAGGCCAACGGCAACGTCCAAACGACGTTGTTGGCCTCCAGATAATTTGCTAACCTTGATGCTTCTTAATGTCTCTAAACCTGTAGCCTCAATAACATCATCAACAGACCTAGGCCTCAGGTAGTACCCCCTGAAAAGTTTTAGCGTCTCTTCCACCGTAAGGTATGGTTGAACACCCGTCTGTTGTAACACTATTCCAATACGTCGCTTGAAGGAAACTTCATTCAAGGCAGGATTATGTCCTAATACAACCACTTCACCTGCAGTGCTACCCCTATGACCTTCAAGAATTTCTACTGTAGTTGTTTTCCCAGCCCCGTTAGGCCCAAGGAGAGCAAAGACTTCTCCCTTAGAAACCTGAAAGGATATACCGCGCACTGCCTCAATATCCCCATAGTTTTTCCGAAGATTCTTTACGTTAATAACGGAATTAGAAACCATGTTGATCTCCCAAAAACTATATACCTCTCAACTTAAAATTCACTGCGGTAGGATAACAAAAATTTTTACAAAAATACATTACACGTTTGGATTAAGTCACCCGCCATTAATAAGAGCCTTTATCATAGTACGCCGGAAAGAAAATATGCGCTCCACGTCTCGCCTAACTAACAATCTGTCAATCAAAGAGCCCCCAGGGACTTTATAATCAACAATGTCAATTATTATCGTCCCCGAGCCAGCCACTACGAACTGGTGTATGTGAATCCAAGACCGATATGGACCCCTTGTTTGAAGGTCTACAAAACGCCTAGGGGGATCCCATTCAATAATTTCTGATTGCCAGCGGATAGGAAACCAACGTAATTTTAGCTTGTAGTCTATTTTCGTACCCACTTCAAGCTTGAGAGGTAACTGAGTAAGCATCTGGAACTTTAACCACGGAGGAGTAATACGTTCTAGATTCATGGGGTCGGAAAAAAATTCAAAAACCTTCTCAATAGGAGCCTCTATTCGCATCTTCGTTTCATAATGGCTTCCCCCTTTATATGTTCCCTTGAAATCGGATGTTAAATCTTTTAGGGCTAGGTTCAAAGAAGGAAACTTAAATACGTAATCGCCTCGATTAGTTATTACTTTCCTACTAGCAAGTAGTTCCCAAGACATTCCTCCAAGAAGCAAACGTAAAATCCATCTCGGGAATCTAATGAGACGAGGACGTTTCACTGCCTTTGCCAATTGAGAAGCAAATTCTCTCTGCATGACTATCCCGGGAGCAACACAATTGACCACATTCCCAAGATCATTCTTTTGGATATAATGGATAATCATCCCTACTGCATCCTCTATATGAACCCATGGCCACCATTGTAATCCATTGCTAATCTTGCATGCTAACCCAAGTTTCCAGGGCAACAAAAGTCTTTTCAATAAGCCTCCATATCTACTCAAAACCAGACCAAACCGCATGGCAACAGGGCTTATACCGTCCGCGGCTAAACCAGACAGGGATTCTTCCCACTCTCTAGTAAGATTCGGGATAAACCCTTTCCCAGAGTCAGACCTTTCATCAAGTATTTCGTTCGATCTATCCCCATAAAAACCCACGGCACTTGCACATAAAATTTTTCCCGGAGGGCTATCTAGCTCGTTAAGCGCAGAAACCAAATTCCGTGTAACCGAGACTCTGCTTTCTACAATCCTTTTTATTTTTCCTTTGTGCCACAACCCATGTATTGGTTCTCCAGCCAAATGGACGACCGCTTCTATATCGTTTGGTAAATTGCAATCTAATCCACGGGCATAAGGATTCCATTGAATGATATCAACGCCTGAAGGAAAGATTTTACGGGCGTTTATATGGTTTCTTGTCAAAATCGTAACAAGATTACCATCTAAGGTTAGTCGATTTATAAGGGCTCTACCTATAAGCCCAGTTGCACCTGTAACAAGTATTTTCATATTTCTCAAATAGCGCGATACTCAGAGTATCAATAGCCCTTTAACTTAACTAGATTAGGAATAACCGAACCAATTCTTAACCACACAACTACAACGTAGTTAAAAGTGTTATTATTATATCAAATAATGAGTTTTCCATGGCTAACTAGCAAGGAATCGTTAATTTTGTTAAAAAGTAAAAAAACAAACAGGGAGAGGTGGCCGAGTGGTTGAAGGCGTCGCTCTCGAAAAGCGGTATACCTTTACGGGTATCGTGGGTTCGAATCCCACCCTCTCCGCCATAATGACAATACTTCTTAATTCATCTCATAAATAGTCTGAGGTGAATTAAGAAAGGCACGAAAACACTAGAATAAATTATATATGATATAACTACTTCCACTGGAGAGGTGCTGGAGTGGCCGAACAGGCGCGCCTGGAAAGCGCGTAGCTCGGGAAACCGGGCTCGTGGGTTCGAATCCCACCCTCTCCGCCATATGACATAAATAGACCTTTTAACATTGTTCAACCTAAAAACCCATGCTAAAATATTGAATCTCAACTCAGATATAGATCTAGTAGAAATCTATAATACAACGTATATTGTTTGAATCATGAAAAAATCATCGCTCGGAAAACTCATATCCTTAGTGCTTATATGACACATAAACTGGTGATTGTAGAATCTCCTGCAAAAGCCAGGACTATAGAGAAAATACTTGGAAAGGGCTACACGGTGATAGCTTCTCTAGGCCATATTCGTGACCTGCCCCAATATCGTTTTGGTGTAAATGTAAAAAATGACTTTTCCCCTTCCTACGAAGTCCCAAAAGAAAAGAAAGAAATCCTTAAAAAACTGGTCAAAGCTGCTAAAGGCGCAGAGGCCATCTATTTGGCAACAGACCCAGATAGAGAAGGTGAAGCCATATCATGGCATCTCCTTGAAGCTTCAAAGATCAAAGACATACCTGTCAAAAGAATTGTATTCCACGAAATTACAAAGACCGCCATTAAAGAAGCCTTCCAAAGCCCCAGAGAAATCGATATGGACCTAGTAGATGCTCAACAAGCACGTAGAGTTCTAGATCGAGTAGTTGGATATAGATTAAGTCCTTTACTTTGGAGTAAGGTCGAGAAAGGCCTATCTGCTGGCAGAGTCCAATCAGTGGCGGTTCGAATGGTTTCTGATCGTGAAAGTGAAATTAATAGCTTTACACCAAAAGAGTATTGGACGATAGATGCAACCCTTGCAAAAGAAGAAGCTAAACAAAAAAACATTACAGTAGTAAAAAGAATCACCGTTTTCAATGCTCTATTGAGCAACATTAAAGGTTCTCGAAGAAAAATTTCTGTCCCGAATGAAGAGAAAAGCACGGAAATCGCCAACGACCTAAAAACTGCCACCTACACTGTAGATAAAATTGAAAAGAAACAGGTGAAACGCCAACCTTATGCGCCATTTACAACGAGCACTCTCCAGCAAGAGTCATGGACGAAACTTCATTTTACGGCAAAACGTACTATGCTCATAGCGCAACAACTCTATGAAGGAATATCTATTGGGGCAGAAGGCCAATTAGGCTTAATAACCTACATGAGAACTGACTCAACAACCGTGTCGCCTGAAGCACGAAATGAAGCAAGAACTTATATAAGAGAGTTGTTTGGACCTTCTTACACCCCCGACTCTCCCAGGGTTTTTAAGAAAAAATCGAAGGGCGCGCAGGAAGCGCATGAAGCTGTCCGACCTACATCCGCCTACCGAGACATCGGTAAAATTAAGGATTATCTGAACCAAGACCAGAGGAAGCTATATGAACTTATCTGGAAACGTATGATAGCAAGTGAAATGGCGGATGCTATCATTGACTCTACATCCGTCCTTATCGAGGCAAAAACATCTGATCCAAAACAATCTTACTTGTTCCGTGCATCAGGATCATTGATTAGTTTCCCTGGATTCCTTTCTCTGCATGAAGAAAACCCTGATGAAGAAACTGGCAATAAAGAAAACTCCCTCCCAATATTATCCGAAGGGGAAAATCTAAATTGCAAAGATCTCAACCAGAAACAGCACTTCACGCAACCACCTGCTCGATATACAGAAGCCTCACTCATACGTGCTCTCGAGGAAAATGGCATAGGAAGACCAAGCACATACGCTCCAACGCTTTCCACTATCCAAGACCGAAAATATGTCCAGAAAGAAAAAGGGAAATTTATTCCTACAAATCTTGGTTTAACTGTAAACACGCTGTTAGTCGAACATTTTCCAAAAATTGTAGACCTAGGCTTTACTGCTGAAATGGAGCAGGAATTAGATGAGATATCTAGAGGAGAACGAGAATGGATTCCTGTTATCCGTGATTTCTATGACCCTTTTCAGCAAGCTTTAGACCAAGCTAAAGAGGCGATTCCAGACGAAGCATCAGGCCTCATCTGTGAAGAATGTAATAAAGCAATGGTTGTGCGTTCAGGTCGAAGAGGTAGGTTTATCGGGTGTAGTGGGTACCCGGCATGTAAAAACACCAAACCTCTACCCGGTGACGAAGAAACTGAACCACCAGAGGTCATAGAGGAGTCGTGTGAGAAATGCGAACGACCAATGGTGTTACGAATTGGACGTAACGGAAAATTTTTAGCCTGTAGCGGTTACCCAGACTGCAAAAACACGAAGTCTTACATTGTAAAAACTGGTGTGCTCTGCCCAGACTGCAAAGGTGATATTGTCGAAAAGCGAAGTAAAAAAGGGCGCATTTTCTATGGCTGCACCGGATACCCAAACTGCACCTTCACCTTACGACAGTCTCCCTACTCAAAACCTTGTCCAGAGTGCGGAGGCTTACTCGTTACATCCGGGCAAGAGTCAGTTCGCTGCATAGGCTGTAAGTTTAAAGAGGAGATCCTTGTACTGGAATCCGCTGGAACAGAATGACCATGGCCTTTCCTTCAAACCAAAACCCAAAAAACCTTGACACTGTCTCCAAAAATGACACCCTCTTCTCCTACAAAACACACCTTAAAGGAGAACGAAATCTTTCTCTATTAACTATAAGGAACTATCTGAACGACCTTAACCCCTTTTTTGAATACTTAAACTTGGAAGGAATACCCCAGATTGGTTGGCTGAATGAACTTCGGGGGTTTTTAATCCGTAACGGCCCAACACAAGTTAACTACGAATATAGACGGCTAGTACGTAATTACCTATCTTGGCTTCTTCAACATAAAAACGCGAACTACCAGAAAAGCAACGAAACTAAAGGGTATACGAGATCAAGTGCTGCACGTTGCCTTGCTAGCCTTCGCTCCTTTATTCGCTACCTAATAGGAGAAAACGATCTACCACAGGCTACTTTATGGACACGAGGATCGCTAAGTATGAAGAGGTTGGCCCCAAAACTTCAAAAGCGTCTCCCTCAAACTCTCCATGAAGAAGAGGCCAAACTTCTCCTCAATAGTGCACGGTGGTCTCCAGGTGAAACAAGACCTCACCACCTACTTCTTAGAGATAGTACGCTTTTGGAATTACTTTATGGCTCCGGTTTACGCCTCGCAGAAATAACTGGACTGAACGGCGAAGATATTTCTATCGAAAATAGAACAGCACAGGTTACTGGCAAAGGAAACAAGGAACGTATAGTGCCGATAGGTCAACCAGGAATCGACTGCCTAGTTAATTATTTAACCAATGGGCGTCCACAGCTGCTCAACTCAAAACGTGTCAACGCTTTGTTCCTAAACAGATACGGAGAACGACTATCAAAGCGAAGTGTCCAAATAATAGTACGTCGATATGCAATAAAAGCTGGACTCAGTGATACAATACATACACATACTCTTAGACACTCATTTGCCACCCACCTTCTAGAAGGCGGAGCAGACTTACGAGTAGTCCAAGATTTATTGGGACATGAAAGCCCCGTCACCACACAGATATATACTCACGTTAGTCAATCGCAAGCCAGAAAAGTCTATTTGGCCACACACCCGCGAGCTGACCAGGAGGAACTATGACATTTTTAGTAATAAACGGGCCAAACTTAAACCTACTTGGTCAAAGAGAACCTTCTATATATGGGACTAGAAGCTTACAAGAAATAGAGCAAGAAATTGAAAAACGCGCGAAAGAACTCGGAGCTAACGTCATTTTCTTTCAATCTAACAGTGAAGGTGCATTGATTGATTATATCCAAGAAAAATCGTCTAATTGCAAGGGTATTATTATAAACCCTGGTGCCTACACCCACTACAGCCTTTCTCTAAGAGACACACTATCTAATGTTAAAATACCAGTTATAGAAGTTCATATCTCAAACATTCACGGCCGTGAGCCATTCCGGCAACGATCTGTAATAGCACCTGTTGTAGAGGGACAGATATCAGGTCTCGGATGGCGGGGTTATCTCTCTGCACTCGAATATTTAGTAGATAGAACGAGTGGTAAAGAATAGTTTTATCTGTTCCCATAGTTATATCAAAATTACTTCAGTGGAAAATAGTTAATGAAAAGACGGCTTGACAGATTGAGATCTTCCCTAGAGGAAAAGGCACTGGATGCTATCTTTGTTTCATGTCCAGAAAATCGTCGTTACCTTTCTGGATTTACTGGGTCTGCGGGATATTTGTTGATAACTGCAAAGGACGCTGTACTAATCACAGATTTTCGGTACGTAGAACAAGCTGGATATCAGGCACCAGAATTCCAGGTTTGCAAAATCGAACCGGGGAAACAATGGTTCTCAGCTCTCCTTAAAGAAACCAATTCAAAGAGAATTGGTTTCGAAAGTGAAGACATGAGTGTGGCAACACACCAAAACCTCAGCGATATTTTGAAAAATGATCCTCATTTAGAAACAGTGAGCTTTTCAGGAACTGTTGGTATTGTGGAAAATTTACGGGCACAGAAGGACGTAGAAGAGAAGAAATTAATCCAAAAAGCTATAGATATATCAGATGAAGCATACAACATTGTCTCTTCCTCTATAAAGATCGGTGATACCGAAATACTAATCGGAAGAAAGCTGGATGAGACAATGAGGAAACTCGGTGCAGAAGGACCATCATTTGACACGATTGTAGGATTTGGGCCGAATGGCGCTCTACCACATCATCTCCCCAGTGATCGAAAAATACGGGAAGGAGAACCAATCGTTATAGACATGGGCGCAAAATATAATGGCTATTGCAGCGACTTAACAAGGACTTTTGTTATAGGAGAACCTGATGAAACCTTTGTGAAAATTTACGACATAGTCCTTGGCGCACAACTAACTGCATTTTCAACTGTACAGATAGGGATGACTGGGTCACAAACTGACAGTTTGGCACGCAAAGTTATCGAAGAGGCGGGATACGGAGCAAACTTCGGCCACGGACTAGGACATGGCGTAGGACTCGCTATCCATGAATACCCTCGAGTCGGACCTATGGGAAACGACCTCATGGAAAGTGGAATGATATTCACTATTGAACCAGGAATTTACCTATCTGGGTGGGGTGGCGTTCGTATAGAAGACATCGTTATCCTTGGAGATTCGGGAGCTGAATTCCTTAGTAAAGCTCGCAAAGTGGATTATATCAAGAGCTAGAGAGGGCCAAAATGGTTATAGGCGTTGGTGAGTTACGAAAAGGTTTAACAATTGAACTGGATGGAGAACCATATCAGGTCATTGAATACAGTTCACATAAGATGCAACAAAGGGCACCAGTAGTACGCCTGCGTTTACGTGAACTCCGGACTGGTCGTTCGATAGACCGTACATTCAGTGGTTATGATGTAAAGTTAAATTTAGCCTCAGTAGAACAACGCCCGGCCCAGTACCTATACAACGATGATTCTTTTTACTACTTTATGGATGTTCAAACTTTTGAACACTACCCTTTAAATGAAGAACAACTGGGAAATAAACGGCTCTATCTCAAAGACCAACTAGAATTGGAGTTGATCTTCTTTAAAGGCGATCCAATTGCAGCAGAATTACCAACTTTTGTGGAACTTTCAATCATAGATACCCCACCAGCTCATCGCGGAGATACAGCACAAGGAGGCACCAAACCAGCCACCCTTGAAACCGGACTTTCCGTAAATGTTCCTTTCTTCCTCAATGTAGGTGAAATGATCCGGATAGACACCAGAAACGGCGAATACATCGAACGGGTCAATTGAATGGCTATATACACAGTTTCCCAAATAAACACATACCTTCGAGAGTCGCTAGAAAGTAACCCGTTCCTAAATGACATTTGGATCACTGGTGAAGTTTCGAACCTCTCACGCTCCTCAGCAGGTCATTACTATTTCACAACAAAAGACGATCAAAGCCAATTACGCTGTGTAATGTTTGGGACACAACGAGGTGGAGAAATGTTACAAGACAACAAACAAGTAACTCTTCACGGCAGGATCTCCATATACCCTACTCGAGGCGCTCTGCAGTTTTACGTAGACTTGGTTCAAGCTGAAGGATTAGGCCTTCTAAATATAGAATTAGAACAGCTTAAAAACCGCTTGGAAATGGAAGGCCTCTTCGAGCATTCGAGGAAACGGTCACTCCCTTACTTTCCAAAAAGGATTGGTGTAGTAACATCACACACCGGAGCAGTGTTCAGAGATATTTGCAACGTACTTCAAAGACGTTATCCACTAGCAACAGTTGTTCTGTCTCCAACTTTTGTACAAGGGTCAGAAGCACCGAAGAGTATTGTGGCTGCATTGGAAAAACTAAACGAGCTAAGATCCATTGACGTCATAATCGTCGCAAGAGGAGGCGGAGCAGTAGAAGAATTATCTGCCTTCAATGAAGAAACCGTAGTGAGAGCCATCTATGCAAGTCAAGTTCCTGTAGTATCGGGTGTAGGCCACGAAACCAATACAACTTTATCTGATCTAGTAGCAGATGTAAGAGCACCCACCCCTTCGGCAGCCGCAGAACTAGTTACACCTGACACCAAAAGGCTGCTAGCTCAAATTATTGGTTATACGAAAACTAGTTCGCTTGCGATGAAAACATGTTTAGCTCAAAGCCGACAAGATACGCAATCAACAGTGCAGCGCTTATCTCAAGGTTTTCCAAAATTAGGCTTTTTCCAACAACGTACCGATGACCTCATACATGGATTAGAAAACGGAATATCCACACAATTAAAACTTTCTGAAGAGCGTCTAAACGGATTTGCCAAAAACCTCAACTCACTTAATCCAACAGCAGTTTTGGCTCGTGGATACGCGGTAGTACACCGGTCAGACAACGACACATTGGTGAACAAATTAAAGGTGGTTAAGAAAGATGATTTAGTTAAAATCACCATATATAACGGGACTTTTAAAGCAATAGTTATATAATGTACTTTTCCGAAACCAATATTATTTCAGAAAGTAGTGCCATGGAAGAATTTACTTTTGAAGATGCTTTTTCCCAACTTGAAAAAACAGTAAAAGCACTGGAGGCAGGAAATAACACTCTCGAAGCTTCCTCAAGATTGTTTGAGGAAGGAATACGTCTAGCTAAGATATGCCATGACCACCTTAGTACTACGGAAATCAGGATCACTCAATTACAGGGCTCGTTCGAAGAGCAAATGGCCTTAAATAGTGAAGATAAACGAAATGCTCAAGGTTGAACTCCACGTACACACCAATTATTCCCCGGACTCTTCTACTTCCCTAAAGAAGCTAATCAAACGATGCGAAAAATTAGGAATAAATTGTCTCGCCATAACGGATCACAATACTATCAAAGGAGCTTTAGCTGCACGTGAAATTGCACCATTCCCAGTAATTATAGGAGAAGAGGTCAAGAGTAGCGAAGGCGAGATTACTGGCCTCTTTCTAACAGAAGAAATACCGGCTGGACTCTCCGCTTTAGCTACAGCTCGAAGGATTAAGGCCCAGGGAGGGTTAGTATCGATCCCTCATCCTTTCGACCGTATGAGGCGTTCGGTAATCACCGCTTCTGCACTAGAGGAAATTCTCCCATATACTGACATAGTGGAAGTCTTCAACGCACGCAATACTTTCCGTAACGCAAATAAAGCTGCGTTAGACTTAGCACAAAGTAAAAATACGCTTATGTCTGCAGTTAGCGATGCCCACACCTTGATGGAAATTGGAAGATCCTACGTCGAGATGCCCGTCTTTGACGGAACCCCCGAAGGGTTTAAAAAATCTCTTCACCAAGGAAAACTTATAACACGAAATATTACTCCCTTAATCCACATTACGACTACTTTCACGAAAATGCGGAAGAAACTACTAGCGCGTTAACAGGTCGAAAGAAATGCTTAAATTAGGCTGGTTTTCTACAGGGCGAGGAAAAGGATCCAGGGCATTATTGAACCTCATCCAAGAAGAAATTGCCGATGGTAATCTAGAAGCAAAAATCCAGTTCGTATTTCAAAATCGAGAACGTGGAGAATCAGAGGAAAGTGATAAATTTCAAGACTTAGTCAATTCCTACAACATCCCATTGTTAACTCTCTCATCTCAAGGTTTCCGAACAGAACGTGGAGTAAAAAAGTTCTCAGATATCCGTTTAGAATTCGATCAACATGTATTGAGAAAACTGGAAGCCTACAGCCCGGACATATGCGTGTTAGCAGGTTATATGCTAATCCTCGGACCAGAACTTAATCGTGAATTCACTGCTATTAACCTACACCCTGCACTCCCTGAAGGACCTACGGGAACTTGGCAACAGGTAATATGGAAGCTTATTGAAAACCGGTCGTATACGACCGGGGCTATGATCCATCTAGTAACCGATAAGTTAGATCTTGGCCCAACGATCACTTACTTCTCCTTTCCAATTCAAGGATCTTTTATGCAGTTTTTATGGGAAAAAGCTTACAAATATGATATTAATACCCTGCGTGTTAACGAAGGAGAAAAATTGCCCTTATTCCAATATATTCGCAGGGAAGGTGAGAAAAGGGAACCTTTTTTGTTGCTAGAGACAATAAGGGCTTTTTCTAAAGGAACTATTCATCTTACGAACGGCAGGATACTTGATAACCACGGAAGAGAAACTCCCAGTCAGTCTCTAAACAACGAAATAGAGTCGCAAATAAGGAATCTCTAAAATGTATCCTTCCTTAAGAACTACGCAGATTTCTTCTTTCGATTCATTATTGGCGCACCCTTCTTATTGAGCAATACAGGAGGTTTTTCACCTCTTATCGTGTCTGCGTTGACGATACAGCGCCCTACTCCTTCAATCGACGGAATAGAATACATCGTGTCCAAGAGCGCTTTTTCTAAAATAGACCGTAATCCACGTGCACCAGTCTTATGTTTCAATGCATCTTCTGCTACAGCCTCAAGTGCGTTAGGCTCAAAGATTAAGTTCACATTATCTAATCCAAAGAGGTATTGATATTGTTTAATTAATGCATCCTTAGGTTCTGTCAGCACACGAATTAGATCGTTTTTCTCTAGAGAGTCTAAAGTAACTGTCATTGGAAGTCGTCCAATAAATTCAGGGATGAATCCGTAAGTCAATAAATCATCCGTAGAGACCTTTTGCAATATTTCGAAATCGTAACGTCCTTTCGAACGTTTAGGCTTTGCACTGAATCCAATCGAATTCGTACTCAAAGAAATTCTTTTTTCAACAATTTCCTGTAACCCTTCAAAGGCTCCCCCACATATAAAAAGTATTCGTTCTGTATTAATTTGGAGAAATTCCTGATGAGGATGTTTACGACCACCCTGTGGGGGAACATTAGCTAAACACCCTTCCATGATCTTGAGTAATGCCTGTTGAACTCCTTCTCCAGATACATCACGTGTGATTGAGGGGTTTGAACTCTTCCTCGAAATTTTGTCAATCTCATCAATGTATATGATCCCACGTTCAGCTCTGGAAACATTATAATCAGCTGCCTGAATCAATCTAAGTAGGATATTTTCAACATCCTCACCAACGTATCCCGCTTCGGTAAGGGATGTTGCATCTGTTATAGCAAAAGGCACATTCAGAATCTTCGCAAGGGTCTGAGCCAACAAGGTTTTCCCGGAACCCGTTGGGCCTATTAACAGTATATTGGTTTTCTGAAGCTCTATAGATTCGGAAGAGATTGGCTGTATAGTACGTTTATAGTGATTGTAAACAGCAACACCGAGCACCTTTTTAGCTTGTGGTTGGCCAATAACATATTCTCCGAGAAGAGAACCAACGGTTTCTGGCAACAATGGTTCAACTTGTTCTTCCTCAAGTGATGAACCTTCTTGTGCGCCTTCCTGTATGATACCCATACAAAGAACTACGCAATCTTCACATATTAAGGCTCCATCAGGTCCTGCTATCAGTCGCATTCCTTCGTTCTGCGGCCTTCCGCAAAACGAACACAACTTACCACTAATATCATCTGTAGCAGGACTCAAAGATTCACCCTATTTCGATTTTGACTTTGCCTTCCCCGAATCTTCTTCATTTCGTACCGCCTGAAGTATCTCATCGACCATGCCATAGTCTTTAGCTTGTTCAGCAGAAAGATAGTAGTCTCTATCTGTATCCTGTGCAATTTTTTCATATTTTTGTCCAGTATGCTTGGATAGAATGTTGCGGATTTTTTCCTGCATACGCAATATTTCACGCGCTGCAATCTCTATATCGGAAGCCTGGCCTTGAGCGCCACCCATAGGTTGATGCATATGAACTGTCGAATTAGGTAAAGCAAACCTTTTACCATGAGTACCTCCACTCAATAACACTGTAGCCATGCTAGCAGCCATTCCAACACATATAGTAGAAACATCACATCTTACCATTTGCATGGTGTCATAAATAGCAAGACCAGAGCTGATAACACCACCAGGACTATTAATATACAAGTGAATATCCTTATCTGGGTCTTCACGTTCCAAATAAAGAAGTTGAGCCACAATAAGATTTGAGACCTGATCGGCGATCGGGGTCCCGAGGAAAACAATTCTCTCTCTAAGCAATAATGAGTAGATATCAAAAGCACGTTCTCCCCTAGGAGAAGTTTCAATAACCATTGGGATGATATTTCTAAAATTTCCGGTATGTTCCAACATCGACTGTACCTCCTTAGATTCCCTATTCAAAACAATTGCTTCCTAACAAAGTAAATCTCAAATTTAACCCCTAGCGATCTCAGTAAGACGCTCAAGGGTTCTACGAGTTAACACCGCATCTGACAAAGAACGTCTTCTTTCGACATCATCAAAACTACGACGGACATTATCCGCTTGGTCTCCAAGGCTTTCCACTAGAGTATCTATTTCTTTCTCTAGATCATCTGGTGAAACATCAATTTCCTCTAGCTCTGCAAATTTCCGCATTACGTAGCTCCTAGTAAGTCGGTCCAGTGCCATGGTACGTAAATCTTCTTCATGTTCATCTGCGCTCTTGCCAACATTTTGAAGATATTGGCCCACATCAACTTGTTGCTTTTTTAGAGATTCACGTTCATCAGCTAACATGTGAGTTACTTCATGATCTACCAACAAAGGTGACAATTCGATCTTTGCGCACTCCACCAAAAGAGGAACAACTTTCTCTTCATACTTCCTACGAGCAACTCGTTCCTCTTCCGCCTGAAGATCAGACCTTACCTTATCTTCCAAGGATGCTAGGCTATCGTACCCGTCCCCTACTCCCTTAGCAAACTCATCGTTCAATTCTGCAAGTCGTTTTTCTTTATTTTCATATAAAGTCACATGAAACACACATTCATTCCCAATAAGCTCGTCGCTGCCATACCCATCAGGAATCGTAATATGGAATTCCTTTTGATCTCCAGTTTTCATTCCAATCAATTGGTCAACGAATCCAGGAATAGGACTGCTATTCTCCTCAGTAGCAATATACACAATTCCTTTTTCATCTAAAATGACTCGTTCGTCGACTGAACCACGTACGTCTATAGTGACCTGGTCTCCAAAAGATACAAACCTGTTTGCCGGCTCCCAAGGGGCCTGTTCTTTCCGTAAGTACTGAATCAACTCTTGAACCTGTTCATCCGTAACCTCGGTAGAGTCTTCATCAACTCTTATTGCCAAATAGTCACTAAATTCGACAAGAGGCTGTAAAGGCACAGTAGCTTTCACTACCGGCGGATCACCATCAACCTGATCAACTCTTGGCATACCTGCGGAGTCTAACTCTTCTTTGTTAATTGCATCCCTTAGAGCCTCGGGAAGAAGTGACTCTAATGCCTCTTCCTTTAATGCGTCTTTGCCTAAATATCGCTCTAAAATCGCTCGCGGGGCTTTACCCTTCCGAAATCCCGGAATATTTGTCCTCTTAATGATTCGTTCATAGGCCTTCTGAACATGTGGCTCAATATCCTCATCATCGAGCTTGATCGTAAGGAGCACTTCTCTTTTTGGTAGATCTTCTTTAATTACTTTCAATATTCATTCCTAAACAATAAAAATGGGCAGGGAAATTATATCACGTCTCGCACATAATTCAGAAGGGGCTCTTTCTTTAATCCAATAAACGAATATGTAATTCATCAAGTTGGCTCTTTGGAACTACTGAAGGAGATTGAAAAAGGGGGTCTGCAGCGCTTTGAGTCTTCGGGAAAGCAATAACGTCTCGAATAGAATCAGCGTGATCCGAAAGAAGCGTAAGAAACCGATCAATACCTGGGGCTATACCACCATGGGGAGGAGCACCATACTCAAGTGCATTAAGTAGCTGGCTAAACCGTTCGTCCATATCTTTTTCAGTATATCCAAGAAAGTGCATCACCCGCTCTTGTTTCTCACGAACATGAATTCGAATACTGCCACTAGCCAACTCACTCCCATTACAAACCAAGTCGTAATGCCTGGACCTGACACATCCCGGATCATTTTCCAACGAATCCCATTGACCCTCCTGAGGAGAAGTAAATACATGATGTGCAGGTTCCCAATGTCCATTCTCTTCATCCCATTCGAAGAGAGGAAAATCTGTAATGTAGGCAAAGGCAAGGTTATTCCCATCGCAGAAACCTAATTGTTGTCCCATTTCGTTACGGAGGTGGGCAAGAGCGGTATGCACGATTTTAGTTGACCCCGCTATAATAAGGATCAAATCACCCGGTATAGCCCCTACACGTTTCGCCATTTCTTTAATCTGTTCAACTGTAAGAAACCGCCCAATTGTTGACTTAACCTTTTCCATAGTCACTTCTTCAATGGATCCAGACCCTTCCAAGGCTATCGTAACTAAACCTCCGGCACCACGACTACGAACAAAGTTCGTAAGTTGATCCACTTGGCGCCTCGAATAACCAGCGCAGCCAGAGGCAGTAAAACCTTTTACAATACCACCTGAAGTTACTGCACCTCTTAACACATCAGATTGTGTTTTCAGAGCAATATCGGATAAGTCAGCTAATTCCATTCCAAAGCGTAAATCAGGTTTATCAGTTCCGTATCTAGACAATACGTCATCGTAGCGAAGTCTTGGAAAAGGCTCCATAAGTCTCTTCTCGGGAGCAAATTCATGAACAATGTTAGTGTAAAGTTCCTCTATAAGACCCATGACATCCTCTTCCTCAACGAAACTCATCTCTAAATCAAGTTGAGTATGTTCAGGTTGTCGATCCCCCCGCGGATCTTCGTCTCGGAAGCAACGGGCGATCTGAAAATATTTTTCAAATCCAGACACCATCAAAAGCTGCTTCATCTGCTGAGGAGATTGTGGCAATGCATAAAAATGTCCTGGATAAACCCTGCTTGGCACAAGGTAATCCCGAGCTCCCTCCGGCGTACTTTTTATCAATATAGGAGTTTCTATTTCTATGAATCCTCGAGCATCTAAAAAATCTCGTATGTATTTCACTACCCTATGGCGCAAAACAATATTATCTCGCATCCAAGAGGTACGGAGATCTAAATACCGATATTGCATACGTAATAGCTCATCTACTTGACCTGAACCGGCTATATCGAACGGTGGAGTCTTAGAGGGATTCATTATTTCCACTCGGGTAGCTTGTATCTCAATATTACCTGTGGGAAGAGTGGGATTCTCAGTTCCAGCAGCCCGAGCCACTACATTTCCTTCTAAAAGAATAACCCATTCACTTCGAAAATCCTCGGCTATCGAATGAGATTCGCAGGATAACTCAGGATTAAAAACCACTTGTACCAAACCACTACTATCCCTTAGATCGATAAATATCAGGTTGCCATGATCGCGACGCCTATGAACCCAACCAGCAACAGTAACCTTAGTATCTACGTGGTCTACTCTGATTTCACCGCATTGAATAGTTTTGAACACCAGTTACTCCTTCCCAACTAGTCTAGATTATAAAACCCACTTTGCTTTAAGACAACAATACAAAGCTATAATCCAAATATAGGGGTTCAAGGCACATAAGGTAATTTAGTTTTAATTATCAGGAAAATCCTTAAGCCTCTCATTTAAAACATCGGCCATACTAATTATATTGCCAAACAGGTTATCGATTTTCAAAGACAAACTGATTAGCGAATGGACTATCTGTAATCTATACCATATATCTCTCTCACAGCCATACAATAACAGAGGAGAGAGGATATGTCAGGTGAACCTTTATAGACCAACCAAAAATCAGAGTTAAAACTAAGAAAGCTTACAGAATTAGCATGCAATCTCCAAAACTATAAAACCTATAACGCTTTTCAATAGCCTCATAATAAGCTTTTAACATACGTTCATAGCCCGTGAAAGCGGAGATCATCATTAAGAGAGTAGAACGTGGGAGATGGAAATTCGTTATTATGCCATCCACTACACTGAATTCATAACCAGGGAGTATGAATAGATCCGCCCAACCTGCTACAGGTGAAATAAAGGGAGTTCCCGCAATTTTATCAAGTTTCGCTGCCTGTTCAAGCACGCGTACAGTCGTAGTTCCTATGGCAATAACTCGCCTACCGTTAGACCTTGCCTGATTGATAGAGTCCGACGTGTGCCTAGACAACTCAAAATATTCAGTATGTAAATGATGTTGCGTCGGGTCAGCAACATCAACCGGCATAAAGGTATCCATCCCAACATGCAATGTTACAAAAGAAACTTCTATCCCTTTACGTTGTAATCGATCAAGTAACAGCGGAGTAAAGTGGAGACCTGCTGTGGGGGCAGCAACACTGCCCTGAATTTTAGAGTAGACAGTTTGATAGCGCTCAGGATCAATCAAAGGTTCGTGAATATACGGCGGAAGAGCAACTTCCCCTATCGATTCAAACATGTTCTCATCAGAAAACTCTATAAGTCGAAGGCCACGGTTTCCAGAATCGACAACAGATCCAGTTACTCCTAAAGGAAATTGTATTTTCACGTTATGGTGAAGCCTTCGAGCTGGTTTTGCTAAACACCACCACTGGCAAGATGCATGTCTCCGTATAAGCAATAATTCGACAGAACTACCGGTGTCTATACGATGCCCTCGAAGTCTAGCTGGTATAACACGGCTATCATTAAAAACTAATAGATCTCCCGCTTCTAAGTGAGAGGTGATTTGATTAAAACGTTGGTGGAATAATTGTCCAGTATCTCTATTTAACACCAATAACCGGGAGCTATCACGTGGCTCTATTGGTGATTGCGCAATAAGTTCCCGTGGTAACGTGTATTCAAAATCAGCGGTCCACAATATGTTATTTTTTACCACCAATAGTCGTCTTAGCAGCCATCAAAGTGTTCGAGAGCAGCATAGCAACGGTCATAGGACCAACACCTCCCGGAACAGGTGTAATGGCTCCAGCCACCTGGGAGACCTGCGTGAAATCAACGTCTCCTTCCAAACGATAGCCTCTATCTTTATTTTTATCTTCTACTCGGTTTATACCCACATCAATAACCACTGCCCCTGGTTTTACCATGTCTGCTGTGATTATTTTTGGTCTTCCAATAGCGGCGATCAAAATATCTCCTTGACGAGTGAATTCACCCAAATCCTTTGTTCCTGTGTGACATACTGTCACCGTCGCATTCATCCCTTTCCCCTTATTGGTCAATAACATTGCAAGAGGCTTTCCAACAAGGTTACTGCGACCACACACAACAACATGTTGACCTGCTGGATCATAACCTGAGCGGACTAAAAGTTGTTGTACTCCATACGGAGTTGCAGGAATAAAGGAATGAGAACCTTGTGCTAGAAGACCCATATTATAAGGATGTAAACCATCCACATCTTTTGATGGATCCATAGCGGAAATAGACAAAGCTTCGTCTAAATGCGATGGTAGAGGAAGCTGTAGTAGGATACCGTGAAAACGATCGTCTGTATTAAGGCTAGCAAGTAATTCCAGTATTTCTTTTTGTGAAACACTTCGATCAAGGTTAAAAACCTCACTGTATATGCCTGCAGCCTCACAGGCTTTTCGCTTACTTCGAACATAAATAGCAGAGGCTGGATCATCACCAACTAGAACTGCCGCAAGTCCTGGATTAATTCCATATTGTTCCTTAAGAATCTGGGTGTCTACAGCTATCTCTGCACGTACTTGTTTCGCTATTTCCGTACCGCTAATAATTTTTGCTGTCATAGCTATTCACATCTTCGACATAGAATGATAGCACAGCACCTTTCACATAGACACCCCTCTGGGGATAAGCATATAATTCAAGAATGAGCGATAGCAAAAACAAAACTGTCCCAGCAGTTGGGATAGATATAATCGAAATCAGTCGGATCAAAGAAACGGTTAAACGATGGGGTACACGATTCCTCGAGCGTATATATACAAAAGGCGAGTTGGAATACTGTCGTAGCAGGCCACCACAACTTGCTGCAAGATTTGCCTCGAAAGAAGCAATGATGAAAGCACTTGGGACAGGTCGTTATGGTGTGAATTGGAAAGATATCGAAGTGGTACGGCCAAGAGGTCGCGCGCCTAATATAATACTCCACGGCCGAGCTAATGAAGTAGCCAGACGCCTTGGCATAAAGCATATTGCTGTTAGTATCTCTCACTCACGGGAATATGCGGTAGCCACAGTACACGTAGAAATAGAATCTCATATATGAAAATCGTAACAGTACAAGAGATGCAAAAAATAGAAGCCGACACCATAAGGGCTGGTATATCTTTAGATACACTGATGGAAGAAGCAGGTTTCAGCGTAGCTCTAAAAAGTAAACAAATAATCAAGACCAAGAAAAACTCATCTGTACTAATTGTCGTGGGATCAGGAAACAACGGTAGTGACGGACTGGTAGCAGCCAAATATTTACATGAATGGGGAATTCGCGTACACATCTATCTCTGTGGGGCACGAAAACAACCAGACCTAAAACTTACACTGTTAAAAAAACAAGGGATCCAATCCATCACATCATCAGAAGATACTGGATATAAAACACTCAAGCATCTCCTCATTACCTCTACTATCATCATCGACGCAATTCTTGGTACTGGATCAAATCGATCTATAAAAGGACCTATCAAAGAAATTTTAAGTTGTATTAAAAAAGCAAGAGGGGTCAACCCCGCCAAAATAGTCGCTATTGATACCCCTACAGGACTAGATGCAAATACCGGAAGGGTAGACCCAGCCTGTGTTGGAGCATCCACAACTATGGTGCTAGGTTACCCAAAGATAGGTCACTTTACGTTGACAGGGGCGTCCGTGACCGGAGAAATACATATTGCCAAAATAGGAATCCCCCCTGATCTTGCTAGAGGAATAAACCTTGAGCTCATCGACTTTGATCTGGTCCAACAATTACTCCCGAGTAGACCGTTAGGGTCCCACAAGGGTACCTTCGGGAAATTACTCAGTGTTGTAGGATCGCTTAGATATCCAGGAGCAGCAGCTCTAGCATGCAACGCAGCTTACCGAGTAGGTGCTGGGCTTGTAACCCTAGGAACCTCGAATGAAGTACGTAAAATAATCGGGCCATCTATTGTCGAAACAACTCATCTGCCACTCGCGGAGGATAACGGCGTACTTACCCAAAAGACCGCCTCTATACTTAAAAAGTCTCTCAAAGATTACAACGCCATCTTGGTCGGATGTGGACTAAGTCAAGAACCAGATGTTACTACCTTTATTCAGTTACTCTTCACCGAAAAGCCATCCTTAACACTACCAATCACAATAGATGCCGATGCTTTAAACATTTTGTCAGGTTTAGACAAATGGTGGAAACAACTACCTGCATCAACCGTATTGACTCCCCATCCAAAGGAGATGGCGAGACTCACAGGAATACCTGTCAAGCAAGTTCAACTATCTAGAATTAAGTCTACTCAAAATGCTGCACGTCTATGGGGGAAAGTAGTAGTGCTCAAAGGTGCTTTCACAATTATATCATCCCCAAAAGGCACGACTAGACTTAGCCCTTTTGCAAACCCTGCATTGGCCTCAGCAGGAACAGGGGATATTCTGGCTGGGGTGATTAGTGGTTTGCTTGCCCAAGGACTATCACCGTTAGACGCAGCCACATGTGGAGTTTATCTACATGGAGTTGCTGGTGAAGAGCTACGGAAACAATTTGGGAACGCAGGAGTCATAGCTAGCGACCTATTACAACAGATACCAAAACAAATGAAAATACTACGCAGCTTCAAAGAAACACCTAACGTGGTACAATAACATCGCACGATCCGTACGGATAAGGTGACGACGGCACTGTGCTTTTAGCTATAGACATAGGAAACAGCAACATCACCATGGGAACTTTCCAGGGTGAATTCTTGTCGTCCACTTGGCGGTTAGCCACAAACGCTCGTCAAATGCCTGATGAGTATGCTCTTTCCATACTAAATCTCCTCTCAATGAAAGGAATTTCCAGCGATAATATAGATTCCATATCTATTTGTAGCGTGGTTCCCCCAGTCACTCAAGTTTTTGAACATTTATGCAAAAACTATTTTTCAGCACAAACCTTAATCGTTGGAGCCGGGACAAAAACAGGGATCAAAATTCTTTACGATAATCCACGTGATGTAGGCACAGACCGTATTGTGGATGCCGCTGCTGCTTATAATTTATATAGTGGCCCGCTAATTATCGTAGATTTTGGCACAGTCACTGTTTTCGATGCAATTACTTCAAAGGGAGAGTATTTAGGTGGAGCTTTGGCACCAGGTCTGACCATGGGAGCAACTGCTATGGTAGAGAACACTTCTATCCTTCGTCGAGTCGAACTGATAACTCCAATAGACCCAATAGGTAAAAACACACCTCATGCAATGCAATCAGGCCTAGTCCTAGGCCATATAGATATGGTTGAGGGTATGATTAAACGTTTTAAGCAGGAACTAGGGCAAAATGCAAAAGTTATAGCTACAGGCGGCCTCTCAGATTTAATAACGGAAAATTCTTCCATGTTCGATAACGTAAATCAAGACCTAACATTAATCGGGCTAAAGCTTATCTACAATATGAACCTTGCTAATCAGGGAAGAAAAGAGGCCCCTTGAAAAACCCTTTTAAAAACACAAATGTGGTTCTCGGTGTTACTGGAAGTATTGCTGCTTATAAGGCAGTGGACTTGGCTAGTAAATTAACTCAAGCTGGAGCTTTGGTAGACGTGATTCTAACTCATGGAGCGGAAAGGTTTTTAACTCAACTGACCTTTAGCAGTATAACTCAACGCCCGGTATTTACTGAAATCTTCGACATTAATTCAGATATGAGTATAGAACACGTAGCTTTAGCTAGACGTGCAGATGTAGTCGTAGTAGCACCAGCCACAGCCCACACTATTGCGAAAATGGCCAATGGAATGGCAGATGACATGCTCACCACAACCCTACTCGCAACCGAAGCCCCAGTGGTAATTGCTCCTGCAATGGATGCCAATATGAGTGAGCATCCAGCTGTTCGAGAGAATTTCGAAACTTTACATCGACGGGGTGTCACAATCGTTGGCCCAGCACCAGGGCGTCTGGCGTCTGGCCTATGGGGCGTAGGACGGATGATAGAACCTAGTGATTTGGTGGGCTACATATCCGCTGTTTTAGGCCGCAAAAGTGACTTGGCTGGCCTCACTATCGTTGTGAGTGCGGGAGGAACTATTGAACCGATCGATCCAGTACGTGTGATTACTAATCGATCTTCCGGCAAACAAGGCTATGCAATTGCAGAAGCCGCTCGTGACAGAGGAGCCAATGTCAAACTTGTAACAACCCCTACCGCAATCCCAAACCCAGCATCAATAGAGATTATCCAAATAGAGACAGTAGATCAAATGCGCAAAGCGATCCTAAAGAAATGCAAAGAAGCAGATGTATTAATTATGGCAGCAGCAATAAGCGACTTTCGACCATCACACATATCAAAGCACAAGCTGAAAAAGACAAGCTCGAACGAATTATCCCTAACTCTAATCAAAACCTCTGATTTTTTGTTAGAAGTACCAAAGAACATAATAAAAATAGGGTTTGCTGCAGAAAGTAGGGATTTAGTTAAAAACGCTCGGGGGAAACTGCTTAATAAAAACTTAGACCTTATTATAGCTAATGATATCAGTACTAAAGATAGTGGCTTCGGAGTTGACTCAAATCGGGTAACTATAATCGGCAAAAATGGGATAATGAAAGAACTCCCCCTACACACTAAATACGAAGTAGGACATAGAATACTCGACGAATTGATAGAGATCTTAAAGCAAAAAAACTAGTTGGATCCAGAGCTTTATTTAGAACATTACTGCAAAGGGAGGATTACATTCTAAACCTAATCCTTAGGTAGAAGATTGAAACACAATGCATTTCTGGCTACCTGTGATTTACTATCTTTTGTTCGAAGAAGATCAGAGGGGTTTTTCTTACACATTGTTTACAATACGTTTGTGATTTTTAACACTTCTCGTTCATGCTACAATAAAAGTCTGTCCTCATAGGCACAACCACGCGAAATAACCACACCATGACTTCAATAAACCCATCAAGGGACTTCCCTAAGTCATACATTCCCTCATCAGTTGAAGAACGTATCTACAAATTCTGGCTAGATGGTGATTATTTCAAGCCGGTTTTAAAAAGCAATAAATCTCCGTTCGTCTTGATCATGCCTCCACCTAACGTAACTGGTGAACTCCACTTAGGGCATGCATTAACAACAGCTATACAAGACACCTTAACAAGATGGCATAGAATGCAAGGCGACCCATCTCTTTGGCTGCCGGGAACAGATCATGCCGGCATAGCTACACAGGTCATGGTAGAAAAGGAATTAGCAAAAGAAGGTAAAACTAGACACGATCTAGGACGTGAATTATTTATTAAGCGAGTCTGGGAATGGGTTCGTAAATACGATGGGATTATACGAAGTCAACACCAACGTCTAGGAGCATCCTGCGACTGGAGCAGGGAACAGTTCACTTTAGACGATAGACCAAGTATAGCTGTTCGCACAACCTTCGTTAACCTATATAACAAGGGTGCCATCTATCGAGGAAAACGGATCATAAATTGGTGCCCTAGATGTGCGACTGCGCTTTCTGATCTTGAGGTAATACATTCGGAGGTTCAGGGGAATCTCTACTACATACGGTATCCCCATGAAAATGGTGATGACTACGTAACAGTAGCGACTACACGACCAGAAACACTATTTGGAGATACCGCCGTAGCGGTGAATCCAAAGGACAAGCGGTACAAGGAACTCACGCAAGATAAACACCTTGTACTCCCTATTATAGGAAGATTACTTCCTATAATAGCTGATGAGTCGGTTGATATTACATTTGGAACGGGTGCTCTTAAAATCACTCCTGGTCATGATCCTACAGACTTTGAAATAGGCAAAAAACATGGACTGGAGACCAGGAATATTATGAATTTGGACGGTACCTTAAATGAGGAAGCTGGTCCATACGAAGGGTCTGAACGCTACGTAGCCAGAGAGGCAATCATAAAGGAATTAACGGAACAAACCCTCTTAGAAAAAATCGAGCCTTACACAATGTCGATTGGCCATTGTAGCCGTTGTAATTCAATAGCTGAACCACTCGTAAGTAAGCAGTGGTTTGTAAAGATGTCACCATCAGAACCACCTGCAAAACCTGCATTAGATGCCATTAATAACGGCGATATTCATATTGTTCCAAACCGATTTAGGCGAGTCTACCTAAACTGGATGGAAAACATCCGTGACTGGTGTATTAGTAGACAACTCTGGTGGGGACATCGTATCCCGGTATGGTACTGTGAAGAATGTGGAAGTGAAACTGTAGAGATCAAAGACCCAACCAAATGCGGGAATTGCAAAAGCATAAAAATCAAACAAGATCCAGATGTATTAGATACATGGTTTAGCTCTGCACTATGGCCACATTCTACTCTAGGTTGGCCTTCCAAAACCAAAGATATCAAAAATTTCTATCCTGGCACGATAATGGAAACGGGTTATGACATCCTTTTCTTCTGGGTAGCACGCATGATAATGATGGGTTTGGAAAATACTGGACAAGTACCGTTTCATACGATTTATCTGCACGGACTCATTCGTGATGTTGAAGGCATCAAAATGAGTAAAAGTAAAGGTAACGTAATAGACCCTCTCAAAACGGTGGATATATACGGTGCTGATGCACTACGTTTTGCAATCACCACTGGAACTACACCTGGTAACGATAGCCGAATAGGAGAAGCCAAGTTAGAAGCAGCCCGTAATTTTGCTAATAAACTCTGGAACGCCAGCCGTTTCGTCATTTCATCACTTAATGGAGTAGAGATTATTGGAGAATGGTCTGACTTGAAACTGGTAGGGAACAGAGAGGATCGATGGATATTAAGCAAATACAACAAGGTGGTTCAGCGCGTAAACCAATTCCTAACAGAATTTCAAATTGGAGAAGCAGAAAAGGGACTATATGATTTCATATGGAACGAATTCTGCGACTGGTATATCGAGATGGCAAAAATAAGACTTCGAAACGCTGATACAAGCGTATACCCCATTCTTGTCCATGTTCTTGAAGGAACATTACGTTTACTCCATCCATTCATGCCCTTCATCACGGAAGAATTATGGCAAAAGCTTAAGGAAACATTACCTCAACAACCCTCCCTACCCCAATCAATAATGATCGCACCTTATCCCAAAACAAATAAAGCTGCTATCGATGCTAAGTCTGAATCCGAAATAAAATTCGTCTCAGATATAATCCATGTTATAAGAAATATAAGAGCCGAGTTTAGTATTGATTCCGCTAGAGTGCTATCTATAACTATATCCTCTCCCTCTATGCAAACGATAGTTGAAGAGGAAGTACATGTGATCGAAACGATCGCCAAAGTTCAAATTAGAGAAGCCTACACACACACTCCTTCCTCAAATATAGTCTTAGTAGTAAAGAATGCTACAGTATCCCTCAATATAGGAGACCTTGTAGACATAGAAATCGAAAAGAAGCGGCTTCTAAAAGAAATGGAGGAATCACAACAACATATTGATCGACTAAGTCACAACTTAGCAGACAAAGCATTTATATCCAAAGCACCTGCAGAAGTTGTGGAACGAGAAAGCGAACGGCTCTCATCGCTTAAAGAACGCAACGGAATCGTCAAAGAGTTGCTGGCCCAACTTAACAAAAGATAACAGCAAAATAACGGCTACGTCATACACCTCTGTATAAACGAGTAAATACTTTATATGTATCCTGCTAAATTTCGTCTTCGAAAATGCAGACTTGGAAAATCTTTCTACCTATATAGAGTAGCAGTATTAATCAAAGGGCCCCTTTTCCCCTCAACTCTGTCAGCGCATCTGCGCCATATCCAAGACTTTGTAGGATTTGTTCGTTATCCTGCCCAACGGATGGAGCTGGCCGACCTTGCACCCTACTTTTACCACGCATTAATGCAGGGAAGTTAACTTGTCGAACAGTACCAAACCCAGAATGATCATAGGAGTCAATTAATCCACGACCTTCTGCATATTTACTATGGACAGATTCATTGAGAGTATAGCCTGGAACAACAGGAACGTCCGCATCTCCCAAAAGTTTTATCCACTCGTCTAAAGGCTTGGTCTTGAACAAGACGTTCATCTCTTTCTCAAGCTCGGGATCATCTGTTCCATAATCCACGCTTATCTTCCAATCTCCCCGTTCAAGCCAATCTTCTCGCCCTACGACACGACAAAAACTTTGCCAGAACTTCTTTTCAACTGCCTGAAAGGCAATAACACCACCATCTTGACACTTGTAATAAGTGAATCGAACTGGTTCGGAACGACCAGGAACCGTCTGTGGAATCTTGATAGGGTAGTCATTTAAAGCTTTAAACGCCTCAGAATGTTGATCATAGATAAAACAATCGGCCATTGATATGTCTAAATGGCAACCTTCTCCAGTTTGGTTACGATGATTCAATGCAGACACTATCGACAAAGCAGCTATCACGGGCCCAGTACCCATACCGCCAATACTTTCTCCCACCTTTAAACGTCCGTCAGGAAGAGTTTCAATCGGTGATTTACCGCTAAGCGCAGCAACACCCCATCCATGAGCGGGAATGTGGCTATAGATACTGTCCACCCCGAAACCCGGAAAGGACGCATAGATGATATCTGGTTTTGTAGCTTTACAACTTTCATAATCTGCACGTAGTTTCTTCCGTGCCGATGGCACACCAGACTCGTAAACAATATCTGTAGTTTTCAATAACTCATGGAAAACTTTTTGACCTTCTTCAGTTCTTAAATTTATAGCAAGACTCTTTTTGTTACGATTGAAAAATAGGTGGAATTCAGAAATTCCAGGTGCTAACACACCACCTAGTTCCCGAACGTAATCACCTTTAGGAGGTTGTTCAACCTTGATAACTTCTGCACCTAAATCGGCCAAAATGCCACCGACATGGTCAGCCGGCATAAGTAAAGCCAGCTCCAATACTCGAACACCTTTCAATAGTGGTAATGCCATAATCTTCCTCCAATTCTTAGTTTATAAAATGCGGCAACACTTTCTCTGCTAAAATACGCGCCTTTTCCATAGGGTTACTTCGATGATTAAAACCCGTCAAAATATTAATCACGCAAGCACCTGCATCAACGATTTTCTCCAACCCTTTAATAATATCTTTCGGTGTACCATACACGTAATATTTCTTCACCAACTCCTCAGGAGATTTACTGGCAGAATAACCGAAGCTAGCGAGGGCTTCATGATAACCCTCTTGATAACTATCTGCCAAAAACACTTGTTGATGATGAGCCCACTCAAAATCACTTAAGTCTCTACCTTCTTCAACCGCATATTGTTTTATCTTTTTTACACTATCCTTGTATCGATCTGGACTATAAAGATATGGGAGCCACCCAGTCCCAAATCGAGCAGCTCGACGCATAGCAGCATCCTGACGCCCACCAACCCAAAGAGCAGGGTAAGGCTTTGTTAATGGAGGAGGGTTAAGGGTAACATCTTCAAATTCGTAATATTTGCCTTTAAAAGTTACTCTTTCCTCAGTCCAAAGGTTCTTTACCACAGTTAAAATTTCATCACCGCGAGCACCTCGTTCATTAACATGTATACCAGCTGCTCTAAATTCATCCTTGAATTCTCCACCAATACCAACACCAAATATATAACGACCATTTGAAGCAATATCCAGATCAGAAACCATCTTTGCAAGAATAACTGGGTGGTATATCGGAAGCAAAACTACAGTGCTAAGTAAACGGATATGATTTGTAGCTCCAGCTGCAACAGCCAAAACAGGAATACTAAGACAAGTACTATTCGGGGGATTGCCGGACATTAAATGTTCGGGCATGCCCATAAGATCGAATCCCAAAGCTTCAAGTTCACGAGCATCTTCTGCAACATGTGTTGTGTTCCGCAAAGAACCAAACCCGAATTGTACTCTTTGGTTAAACAAGAAAATACACCTCTAAACTTCAAAGGGATGCTCGACTTATATCAGTCGAACCTAGGCATGTCAAGTTTAGAACACATTAAACATGAAACACATAAGGCCATAAAGAGCGCTTTATTAAAAAGTCTTCTTAATACATAGTTGACGCTTTTTTAAAGAACGGCTATCCTGCCGTCGCTTATAGAAAACCGCAAGTGCAACTTTAAACATTAGAACTGGAGGGCAGCGCCCATGACTATGAACGACTTTTATTTTATCGACACAAAGGCTATAGAGTGGGAAAATGGACTAGACAGTATCGCGAAGATGGCTCCAGAATTTCGAAATAATCTAGGCCCTCCAGATAAACTAGAAGGAACATTCTCTAAATACAACATGAAACTGCTACATAGCGACCCTTTAACTACAAAGCGAGGGGAACTCATTCACGTCACCTCTGGCTACGCTGACTTAACTCCTTCATACCATGATTCTGTTGAAGAATGTCTAATACTAGAAGGAGAATGTTATATCCATGGAGAAGGAACGTTCAGAAAAGGAGATTACTTTTGGCGTCCTCCAGGTTGGGTTCACTGGGTTGAAAGTAAAAACGGCTTCGATGCTATTTTATTTCACGAAGGAACTAGTGAAAAGGAAAAAAGCGGCCCCTCATCAAGACGTGTCAGACCAAATGAAGAATGTGGAACTAATCAATTACACAATGAACATAATAAAGCAATAGGGCCTCGTGGATGGATTAAACGACTAACTACTACATTACTTCAATGGCAACCAGGCGCAATATTCGCACGTTCAGAAGGATCGCTGGGTCACTATGACTTAAATAATGTCTTTTTTAAAGTACTTAGCAAGAATTATGTTGCTGGTTCACAAACGCTCTTAGTTAAACTAGAAAAAGGTTACCAACAAAGTCAATCAGGAGTTCATTCAGCCTCTCAAGAGATTTTCATCCTTTCTGGTTCAGTCAAGATAGGAAATAAGGTATTTAAGGAAGGTTGTTATGTCTATAAAAAAGGAGGCTCAGTCCACCCCGCTATGTTTAGTGAAGAAGGAGCTGAACTACTTATGAAAACCGATGGATTGCTTGATTTTGAACACAGTCAATACGAACGATAACAACACGAGGAATATTTTATGAACTCAAACATTCTTGCGAACTATGCTAACACTCCTCTAGGTCAAATCCATTATCGTGAAATAGGAAGTGGCCCCCCCATTATTCTATTACACGAAAGTCCAATATCTGGACAGGTATATAATGCTGCCTTACCAGCTATTGGTAAGCGAGCTCGAGCCATTTCACCTGACACGCCAGGATACGGCGCCTCAGATCCACCTCCAGAACCACTCACTATAGCCGGGTATGCAGAGCGTATAGCTCTTTTTATCAATTCTTTGCAACTTAAGAAGATCGCATTGGTTGGAAACCACACAGGAGGATCTATAGCTGTTCAAATTGCTATAAGCCATCCAGAAATGGTTCACTCTTTAATAGTTATCGGATGTCCTTTATACGAAGAGGAAGAGGTCAAAGAGAGGCTCGATAATTATCTGGAACCTTTTGTTCTTTTCGCGAATGGAAGTCATCTTCAGTGGGTCTGGGATAGATACAAGCGGATTTGGGGAGAAGACTCACCTCTAGATTTAATTCAGCTAGCTACTACTGAATTTCTTCGAACTGGTAGCCGATATGATTGGGCATATCAAGCTGCATTTAAATTTGATATTGCAAAGGTGCTCCCTAAGATAACGTGCCCAACTCTATTTTTGGTAACAGAAGGAGATATATTGCGAAATAAAAATGAGGCTGCCGTAAAGTTGACTCCTGGTGCAAAGGGGGAAGTTATTGACTCCCCTTTCGGCCAACTCCCAGCGAGGCACCCAGATATATTCGCTAAAAAGGTATTTTCTTTTCTTGAAGAAACAGGTTACCTTTGAAAAACCGTGTGATTAGAATTAAGTGGCTTATAGGCTTTGGATCTGCAGAAGGCGAACCAACCCTTTCTTCGTATCACTAGCCACACGCGAGCTATCCGAAGACTTGATACGATGCCTGAACAACCAGTACGTAAATTCTTTCAATTGGGTAAGAGTTAGAAAGTTCGAGTCTACACACCCAGATTCTTGACGGAAAATACTTATTAATGAATCACGGCCTGCTCCATATATTAGACTGTAGGCGCGATCTATTACCACTTCATTATCTGAAAGACCTTTTGATCTCCTTTGTTTACGAACTTCTTCCTCTACTGACAATAAAAGGGATTCTTCAACTACCACACCGTAAAAGAAATTTAAATAGGCTCGATACTTGTCAACTCCTAATAAATTCTTAAATTCTAAGTCGGGAATTTCACGAGGAAACCGATTAAGCAAAAGTAAACCTTCCCTCTCTTCCTGAGGAACAAGTTCATCAACTTCGCTCAAAAGACGTTCAGCAAGTGTTAACCAATCAAAAGCCTCACCCATTAATAAGTATTGATACCATCTCCCATTCACTTCTTCATAAGGCAAATTCCAAACACGTATAGCAGCAAGAAGTGCAATTTGCCAAGCTTCTCCGGCCAATAAAGCCTTCCGGAAAGCCGCTAGAATGTCTGCGCGGTCAAGTCCACCTCTCCAGCTATCAAAAGGATATGGTCCAATCTGGATAATGTCAGGTTCATTCATTTATACCAATACACCGTGACAACGTTTATATTTTTTACCACTGCCGCAAGGACATTTAGTATTGCGGGACACCTTCTCAACTCTACTTTGACTTTGATAGGCAGATTCTGGCGTCATCTTGTTATATGTTCGAGAGGTTGCACTTGCAGAATCCCTACGGAAATTAGCACTATTCACAGTCCGACTATTATCTGGTGAAGAAGCTCCCGTATTGGCAACCGAATTCGAATAGGAAATTGATCGCACAATATCACGCTGAATTGCCATATGCATATTGCCAAACATTTCATGGGCTTCTTTCTTATACATAACTAATGGGTCTCTTTGGCCATATGCATGAAGCCCTATTCCTTCACGAAGATTCTGCATAGCTGTTAAATGTTCAACCCAATGGAGATCTATGACTCGTAACATAACTAATCTCTCCATATCCCTCATCTGGTCAAGACCAAAATTGGCTTCCAAACCTGTATATAACGTACTAGCGTACTCACCAAGTTCTTCCTGACATTCGGAAGGATCCAATTCGGTTATATATTCCTCTGATAAATGGGCAGGTAACGGCATAACGGTAAGCAATTCAGAATGTAAAGCACTAAAATCCCAGTCCGATCGAGAATTCGCTGAGGTATGAGCAGAAACAATCTGTCTAATCTCTTCGCCAATCATTTCTTCGATATTAGCTTTAAGTTCAGTTCCTTCAAGGATTTTGCGTCGTTCCTCGTATATGACCTCACGCTGGCGATTGGCAACATCGTCATATTCAACTAAGTGTTTTCGAATATCAAAATTCTGTGCTTCAACTTTTATTTGGGAACTTTCTACTGCCTTATTAACTAGAATATTTTCTATAGGTATATCCTCTTCAATTCCGAGACGATCCATCACACCCTTAATGCGATCACCACCAAATCTACGCATTAATTCATCTTCTAGAGAAACATAAAAACGTGAATTCCCAGGATCTCCTTGCCTACCCGTCCTACCTCTCAATTGGTTATCTATACGGCGGGCTTCATGACGTTCCATCCCTAAGATATGAAGCCCACCTAGTTCAACGACCTTATTATGCTCTTCCTGCCAATCAATAGAGGATCTATCTTCTTTTGTACCACCAAGTACAATATCTGTACCTCGTCCAGCCATATTAGTGGCTACTGTAACTGCACCTATCCGGCCAGCCTGAGCAACTATAGATGCCTCACGTTCATGGAACTTAGCATTCAATAACTCATGTCGAACACCTCGACGTTTAAGCACCTCTCCGAGTAACTGGGATTTTTCTATAGAGGTCGTACCAACAAGAACAGGGCATCCTTGTTTATGAAGTTCAGCTACTCTCTCAGCTACAGCTTTGTATTTTGAATTTTCTGTCTTATAAACCACATCTTGTAAATCTTTTCGAATCATGGGCATATTAGTAGGAATAAGTAAAACATCGAGCTTGTATATTTTCCAAAGTTCCTCTGCCTCGGTTGCAGCAGTACCAGTCATTCCTGAAAGTTTCTGATACATACGGAAATAATTCTGCAAAGTAATTGTCGCATAGGTTATACTCTCCCTACGAACCTCTACACCCTCCTTCGCTTCTATAGCTTGGTGTAACCCCTCAGAAAAGCGCCTGCCAGGCATAAGTCGGCCCGTGAATTCATCGACAATAATAATCTGTCGGTCTTGAATCACGTATTCTTTATCACACTCGAACAAAACTTTTGCTTTGAGAGCATTATCTATATAGTGAGTTAAAACTGTGTTTTCTGAGGAATACAAGTTGCTTATCTTGAAAAATTGTTCAACTCTTGAAATACCATCATCAGTTAATGAGACTGAACGCATCTTCTCGTCTAACGCGTAATCTCTACCACTATCTAACTCTTTTGCGAGCCGGGCAACAGTTTGGTATAGCTTAGTAGGTTCTTCAGCAGGTCCACTAATAATAAGTGGTGTTCGTGCCTCATCAATTAAAATATTGTCTACTTCATCCACTATTGCAAAATTAAGCTTCCTTTGTACCATGTACGATGAATCGACGACCATATTGTCCCGTAAATAATCAAAGCCAAATTCATTGTTAGTCCCATATGTAATATCTGCTTCGTATGCTAAACGTCGATTAGAATATTTCAAAAACGCCATAGTAGGACCAGAGGCCTCCGTTTCTGGGTCAAAGAGATAAGCAGATTCGTGCTGAAGACACCCGATACTAAGTCCCAAGAGATGATAAATTGGACCCATCCATTGAGCATCACGTTTTGCCAAATAATCATTTACGGTAACTAGGTGAACACCTAAACCTGTTATAGCATTTAAATAGACCGGTAATGTAGCGACTAATGTTTTTCCTTCCCCAGTTGCCATTTCAGTAACTTTCCCGTGATGGAGGGCAATTCCTCCCAATAACTGGGTATCATAATGACGTTGTCCTATAGTACGTTTCGCACTTTCTCTTACTAAAGCAAATGCTTCTGGAAGTAAAGACTCTAAGCTTTCGCCTCGTTCAAAACGATCACGGAATTCGATGGTTTTTCCTGGTAATTCCTCATTTTGGAACTGCTCAAAAGACCATTCTAGAGAGTTGATCTTGTTAACAGTAGTACGAAATGCTTTGAGTGCACGTTCGTTTGGATCACCGAAAAATTTAAGAAGAAACTTAAACATTAGAATTGCCCTACCTATTCGAACATAGCACCAATCGACAGGCCATTATGTATACGATGAATGGCTTCCCCTAATAACGGTGCAACGGACAAGATCGTCGTTTTGCCTGTGATCTTTTTCATATCCAATGGTAAAGTGTCAGTAATAACAAGTTCTTCAATCGAACTAGCTGAAAGACGCTGGCTAGCATCTCCTGAGAGTACTCCGTGAGTACAACAAGCATAAACCTCCGCTACACCTCGGTTTCTAAGGGCGTCAACCGTAGCAATGATGGAATTACCTGTAGCAATTTCATCATCTACCATTACTGCTTCTCTTCCACTAACTTCACCAATTACATTCAACGTCTCCAACGTATCATCGTTACCCATACGTCTCTTCTCAACAATTGCTAAAGAAGCTTGGATACGTTCAGCCATGTTCCTCGCTCTTTTTGTCCCACCAATATCGACAGCTACAGCAACTGGGTTACGTAATTTCTTATTTAAAATATATCTGCTAAGCAATGGCAAGGCAGTCAATTCATCAACAGGTATATTGAAAAAGCCTTGTATTTGGCCAGCATGAAGATCTACTGTTAAAGCCCTATCAGCTCCAGCAGTCGTAATCAAATCTGCTACTAAACGGGCAGTTATAGGCACTCTAGGTTGATCTTTCTTATCCGTTCTTCCATAAGCGTAATAGGGTATCACCGCCGTCACCCGGCCTGCGGAAGCACGTCGTGCAGCATCAATCATAATCAAAAGCTCCATAATGGATTCGTTCACAGGAAACGCAAAAGGTTGAACAAGAAACACGTCACACTGACGGATATTTTCAGAAAACTGAACAAATGTATTATCGTTGGCATACTTAAAGACCTCGGCTTCACCTAGTGGAACACCTAGATATTCACAAATGGACTCAGTAAGAACAGGGTGTGCAGTTCCACTAAAAACCTTCAGTTCCTCAAACGGTGGCATATTATACCTCTTTCCACTATTAACTTAATGGGTTATTTTAAAGGTTTTACCAAAAACAGATTATATCATAGGGACAAGCATGAACCGAGTTTAGATAGATATCGACTAAATAATAAATAACACTGAAGTCATGTTCTTTCGAGAAAGGAAATAATTACATATATCGTTTCTTTTTGGTATACTCGACGCGGTTCTTTCATACATAGGAAGTAGAGCGAGGATAAAATGCCGGCATATGCCGTTATTGGAGCACAGTGGGGAGATGAGGGAAAAGGTAAGGTAATTGATGCCTTAGCCGAATCAGTGGAGTATGTAGTCCGTTTCTCGGGTGGCAACAATGCGGGTCATACCGTTATCAATGAACAAGGGAAATTCAGCCTACACTTAGTCCCTTCCGGGATTTTTTGGCCGCAAGTCTCTTGCGTAATCGGAAATGGGGTGGTTATAGACCCTGGGGTTTTGCTTGAAGAAATTTCAGGCCTGCAAAATCGAGGAGTTGACACTAGTAAGCTATATATCAGTGATAGGGCCCACGTAATAATGCCCTACCACGTCTTACTAGATAATCTTGAGGAAAAAGCGAAAGGTGGCCTAGCACTAGGTACAACTGGTAAAGGTGTAGGGCCAGCCTATGTAGACAAAGCAGCGCGAATCGGTATTCGTGTTGGTGATTTGTTAGAGATAGACAATAAAGATCGTTTCTTCAACCGTTTCCATAGTGTGTTGGAGCAAAAAAACACTATTATTACTAAAGTTTATGGTGGCGATCCAATATCCTCAGATAAGTTGATTGAACAATGTCATGAGTGGGCAAAAGGCTTAGCTCAATACGTACAGCCCACAGAAATGATCTTACAATCAGCCCTAGAAAAAGGATCACGGATTCTTCTCGAAGGGGCTCAAGGAACACTTCTTGACATCGATCATGGGACATATCCATACGTGACATCATCGTCTCCAGCGATCGGGGGAGCATGTACAGGTACAGGAATACCTCCGAAATCGATCAAAGGAGTTGCTGGCGTCTTTAAAGCTTACTGCACTCGTGTAGGAACTGGACCTTTAGTCACAGAACTATCGGATACAATTGGTGAAACAATCAGAGAACTAGCTTGGGAATATGGTACAACAACGGGTCGAGCACGTAGAATCGGTTGGTTTGACGCTATAGCCGCTCGTTATAGTTCTCTGGTAAATGGATACACCTCGTTGATTCTAACTCGACTCGACGTTTTAGATGGTATATCACCAATAAAAATATGCACCGGCTATAGGTTGGATGGGAAAACGATAACCTATTTCCCTACAAACAGTGAAACACTTGAACGCTGTGAACCAATTTATGAGAATATTCCGGGATGGCAAGAACCTACTGCATCAGTAAAGGACCTTGCTAAACTACCAGATGGAGCACTCAATTACATCAAACGACTAGAAAGTTTTATTGGTGTACCAATCCACATGATTTCGACCGGTCCAAATAGAGATGAAACCATAATGATAAAAAACATCATCTCATAGAACTGAAGATTTCCATAATAATATCTATATCTTAGTATTGCCCCTGTACGAAAGGGAATCACGTGAAGCTCGCATATTTCAACGATTTCAATTTAGGTATAATCGAAAATGATTACATTTTCGATGTTTCAGAAATGGTCCATGACATACCTCATCTTGGACCACATGACCTGATTAAAGGACTTATAGAGCGATGGGCTGAATATAAAGATCTATTGGGAAAAGCAAGTATTCTTTCAAAGAAAATCCCGTTGGCAAAAGTGCACTTACGAGCACCTTTGCCAAAACCTGGCAAAATAATATGCATGGCTCGCAACTTCATGGATTCTCAAAGTGACAAACCTGAACCTCTGAATGCATTCCTTAAATCACCCAGTGCTATCACAGGCCCTGAAACCACTATCACACTTCCAAATGCACCGGCAGCCATATTCGAACATGAAGCCGAATTGGCTATCGTTATTGGGAAACGAGCTAGCAATATAAACTCTAAGAATGCCTACCAACATATCTTCGGATACGTAAACTTTATGGATATATCAGCCAGAGGCTTAGCTGTAGGTAATCTAGCTACAGACACATTCTTTCCAGGTAAATCATGGCATACTTTTGCTCCAATAGGACCATATATAGTCACAGAAGATGAAGTGGAAAATCCACAAGCCCTCGATGTTAAGCTATGGGTAAATCGTAGGCTAAGGCAAGACTATTCAATGCAGGGTATGAACCACACAATAGCAAAAAGTATTGAATGGGTGTCAACTATAACTCCGCTAGAACCAGGTGATGTTTTCTGCTGTGGCACTAATCACACAGGTTTGGGCCCCCTGCAAAATGGGGATACAGTAGAGATGGAAATAGAGGGGCTGGGAAAATTATGTGTTCATGTGAGAGATCCTCTAAAGAGAACTTGGCCTCCCCTAACCAGAGCTGAAAAAGTTTCTTTAAAAGGAACAGGGGAAACTGAATGAAATTGTTGTTTTTTAATAATTTTATTCCTGGTGTCTTGAAAGACGACACCGTAGTAGATATCTCCAAAATAATCTCAGATATTCCACATGTGACAGCTCATGACTGGATGGCAGGGTTAATATCTAACTTTAGTAAATACCGCGACCTTATACAAGAAACCGCGCTTGGCTCATCGGGTATACCATTGAAAAAGGTACGCTTACGTCAACCTATACCGAATCCAATTAACTTGGTGTGTATGGCCGGAAACTACTCAGAGAATGGTGCTATAACAAAGGCTAAGCCACTCAATGCTTTCCTGAAATCTCCAGACAGTATAATAGGACCAGAAGATACTGTGATTCTCCCATCACAACAAGCAGACATATTCCACCACGAAGCAGAATTAGCTATAGTAATTGGCAAACAAGCAATGAACGTTAAGGCATCAGATGCCTACGAATACATTTTCGGGTACGTGAATTTCATTGATATCTCGGCAAGGGGTTTACACCAAGACAGCCTATTCATTGGTAAATCCTGGAATACTTTTGGCCCAATGGGCCCATACCTAGTCACAGCAGATGAGGTAGAAGATCCACAGAACCTCCCTGTTAAGCTATGGGTAAACGGTAACCTGAGGCAAGATTACACGACTGCAGACATGGGAGTCGATATACCTCGAACATTCGAATGGGTAACCTCGATAGTGTCACTTAACCCTGGAGACGTTCTCTCTTGTGGTACAAACCACCAAGGATTAAGTGCATTGCAGAATAACGATCTAGTTCAGATGGAAGCCGGACGGCTGGGAAAACTCACAGTCAACGTGAAGGACGTACTAGACAGAACATGGCAAAGAGAAATTGATAAAGATACCGCTAACAGGGTCGCAGAACGTACAACAACTGGAGGATTTGGTCAATCTCCTGCGAATTTTTAACCAATCTGCAAATCCACGTCTTCCGCATACTCGTCGAGCAAAATATCTAGAAATTTCCGTGTGGCCTCATCCGGTTCGACTAGTGGCAACCGAGGGAATCCTGCCTTAAAGCCAATCCTATTCAAACAATATTTTATAGGTATGGGATTAGCAACAACAAATATTCCAGTAAAAAACCTCATCATCCGATTATGCTCGTATGCAGCCTCTTCTATTTTCCCTTCAAGAACCTTGGAAATAATTAGTTTTACTTTAGAGCCAACTAAATGTGATGCAACGCTAATGGCACCATAACCACCCATACAAAGAATGCCAAATGTATCAGCATCGTTCCCACTCCAGACCTTGAAGCCATCTTTTACACCAGAGATAATTCTCGATATATGTTCGAAGTCAGAATTAGCTTCCTTTATACCGATGATATTTGATATATGGCTAAGACGAATTGTCGTTTCAGACTCCATATTCGTCACAGTACGACTAGGCACGTTATACAAAATACATGGGAGACTGGTACCATCTGCAATAGTCTTAAAATGTTGGTACAAACCCTCTTGAGTAGGTTTGTTATAATACGGAACAACTAACAATGCACCGTCAACACCGGACTCCTGAGCATCTAGAGTATATTCCAAAGCTTCATTCGTACTATTGCTTCCCGTTCCCGCAAGGACACTACCAGTCGTGCCAACCGCCTCACGAATCTCAATAAATAACTTAGCCTGTTCTTGTCGAGTAAGAGTGGGAGATTCACCTGTAGTTCCTGCTACAACCACACCGTCGCTTCCCGATTCGATCAAAGCACGAGCAAGTCTCTTAGCCTGTCCATAATCAACTTTTCCAAGAGAATCAAAAGGCGTAACCATAGCTGTCAAAACTCTACCTATATCTGACATATGTAAACCTCCTTCATATGAGGTAAGGTCTATACGGTATTTTTACCTCGAAGTAAACCACGGCTAATTATTTCTTCGGCTATCTGTATAGCATTAAGAGCAGCGCCTTTTCTAAGATTATCAGAAACCAACCACATAGCTAGCCCATTTGGATTGGAAACATCAGACCGAACACGCCCAACAAATACATCATCTTTACCTTCTACGTCCCATGGTAAAGGATATTCACTGGATTCTGGATTATCCAAAACAGTCAAGCCGGAAAATGAGGACATCAATTCCCTAGCCTCTACAGGGCTCATGGCATATTCGAATTCCACATGAACAGCAATGCTATGGGAAACATAGACAGGTACACGCACACATGTAGCGGAAACCATCAACCCAGGAGCATGCATTATTTTCCGTGTCTCTTCCACCATCTTTTGCTCTTCGTTAGTGTATCCGTTCTGCAAAAAGTGTTCGACTTGAGGTAAGACATTAAACGCAATTTGATGTGGGTATACTTCTGGCAAAGGTGCCTTACCAGTTTCCAGTATTGCCTGACTTTGCTTACGAAGTTCTCCCATTGCGCCACCACCAGTACCAGATACCGATTGGTATGTATCAGCGATAATTCTCTTCACAGGATTTACGTAATGTAAAGGGTATAACGCCATTACTAAAGGTGTGGTAGAACAATTAGGAATCGACGTAATGCCTTTATGTTCTATTAAATCTTCTGAGTTAATTTCTGGGACAACTAGGGGAACATCTTGGTCCATACGAAAGGCAGAACTATCATCGATAACAATCGCTCCAGCTTCGACCGCCAAAGGAGCGATTTCCCTACTCACCGAACCGCTAGCCGATATAAACACCAAATCAGCATCAGTGAAAATCTCCGGTTTTGCCTCCTCAACTTCTATCTGATCTCCCTTGAAAAATAGTTTCTTCCCAATCGACTTTTGCGAAGCACATAGGCGTAACTGGTCAATTGGTAAATTTCGATCCTCGGCAATTCTTAGGAATACAGTCCCCACTGTGCCAGTAGCACCGACCACAACAACATTAACTTTGTTCATCCAACCCTCTATAAGCCCAAGATGTTTTCTAATCCAAGAATTAGTTCACGTTTTTTGGTAACTTCTTTAATTGCCAATAGAACACCGGCCATATAGCATTCTCTATTAATAACGTCATGACGCAAACTCAATGTTTGCCCGGGACCACCAAAAACCACCTCATGATGAGCGCTTCTCCCTGGCATACGAGTACTATGGATAGATATACCTTTATAAGATCCTCCACGAGTATCAGGAATAGACTCGATTTTCGGCTCTGGGCGAACGAATTCTATCTCGCTTGCAATATCATGAGCTAATTTAATCGAAGTCCCTGATGGTGCATCGATCTTACCCTCATGATGGGCCTCAAATATGTCTACATACTCAAAAAAACGAGCTGCCAAACGAGTTAAGTGATTGAGCAAAACGGCACCTAAGGCGAAATTAGGTGCAACAACAATACCCACCCCATTTTCAACGCTGATGTTTGAGAATTTTTCAATATCGCTTTCAGTTAACCCTGTAGTACCTATAACTAAATGAAGTCCCTTATTAGCCGCTTCTGGCACTATATTCCTGCAAGCCTCTGCAACGCTGAAATCTACGACAACATCAGCTTCACAAGATTCAAGGATATCTCTAAAAGTAGTGCGGTAGGGAATAGACCCTAATCCATCCGGAAGTAGAATTTCTGAAGATTGAGCAACTATATCGACTGCGCCAACCGGGTCTATATCTGTGGATCTAGCCAGTGCTGCAACAACCTCTTGTCCAACACGTCCAGCTGCACCATGTACGATAACCCGTGTGGTGCCCATAATTATCTCCTATTAATCCTTAATGCCGTGACGGAGGGGGACGTCTTCCGCGATCATCTCGTCTTCCTCCAGAGTATCCTGAAGAATCTCCAGATTCCGAATTGGTATCGTCATCGTTGGAAGCAGTTACAGCACGGCGAGAAAGATTTATCCGACCAAGACGGTCGATTTCTGTAACCATAACGGTCACTTCATCCCCTACCTGAACCTCATCTTCCACACGATCTACGTGGTGATCTGCCAACTGACTAATGTGCACTAGCCCATCCTTACCAGGAAGAATTTCTACAAAAGCACCAAAGTCCATTATTCTAGCAACTTTCCCTGTATATGTTTCACCGACTTCAATCTCTTTCACGAGTCCTTCCACTGTGGCTAATGCTTTCCGCATGCTATCTTCGTCGATTGCACCAATAGTTACAACTCCAGTATCATCAACGTCTATAGTAGCCTTTGTCTGCTCAACTATTGCTCGAATCGTACGTCCTCCTGGGCCAATTAACCCTCCGATTTTTTCTTGCGGAATGGAAATTTGCCTAATCTTAGGAGCATACACGCTAACTTTCTCTCGAGAATGGCTGATAATCTGGACCATCTTATCCAATATAAAAAGACGGCCCTCCTTTGCTTGGATCAAAGCCTGTTCCATAATCTCAAAAGTAATTCCCTTAACTTTTACATCCATCTGAAGTGCATTAACCCCATCAGAGGTTCCAGCTACTTTAAAATCCATATCTCCTTTGAAATCTTCAATGCCCTGAATGTCTGTAAGAACGGTAAATTTGCCATTTTCGCCAAGAATTAGACCCATTGCGACACCAGCAACAGGAGCTTTAACGGGAACGCCTGCATCCATAAGTGCAAGTACGCTACCGCATACGCTCCCCATCGAACTACTTCCATTAGAGCTCAGTACTTCAGATACCAGACGAATAGTGTAAGGAAAATCACTCTCACTAGGAATGATTGGCTTCAGAGCCCTCTCGGCAAGGGAACCATGACCTATTTCTCGCCTTCCCGTTCCTCCAACCCTACCCGTTTCACCAGTTGAATAAGGAGGAAAGTTATAATGATGCATAAAACGTTTCTTATCAGTAGGACTTAGAGTGTCCAGGCGTTGGGTTTGAGCCAAACTTCCAAGAGTAGCTAAGGTAAGGACTTGAGTTTGACCTCTCGTGAAAAGACCGGACCCATGGGTTCGGGGAATAATTCCAACCTCACACGTAATCGGACGTATCTCTTTTGGAGAACGACCATCAGGTCTTTTACCCTCCTCCAGAATCTTTCGCCGCATCACAGATTTGAGTGCTCCGTCAAAGGCTTTTTCAATGTCCTTGGACTCGTAAGTCTCTCCAAGTGTTTCTTTAGCACCTACTAGGAGCTCATCGATCGCTACGTTACGTTCACCCTTTGCAGCACCAGATTCCATAAGTTTATCCAAACTGGATTCAACAAGATCCGAGATTTGATTTCCTAACCCAGTAGGTGCTTGGTAAGACGAAAAGGATTGTTTTGCTTTTCCTAATTTTTTAATTATCTCATTTTGAAGATCAGCAACTTCCATATTCACTTCATGACCCAAACGTAAGGCCTTGAGTAGCATCTCTTCAGGAACTTCTTCTGCCCCAGCCTCAACCATAAGCACTGCATCGCTAGTAGAGGCAACCACCAAATCCAATTTCCCCTCATCTATTTGGCTAAACAGGGGGTTCACAACAAATTCGCCGTCCACGTAACCAATCCGTGTTGCTGAAACTGGGCCATCAAAAGGAATTTCAGAAATACCTAGAGCGGTAGAGGCTCCAATTATGGAAAGGATATCCGGAGGATTTTCTTGATCTGCAGAAAGTACAGTAAGTATGACTTGGACTTCATTGCGAAAATCTTTTGGGAAGAGTGGACGAATACATCGATCAGTTAGACGATCAGTCAGAATCGCATCCTGAGATGGTCTGCCTTCCCTGCGGAAAAAGCTACCAGGAATTTTCCCGACCGCATAAGAACGTTCCTCAAGATCGACCGTTAATGGAAAAAAATCTATTCCTTCTCTAGGTTTTGAAGTACAAACAGTGGCTAGAACCATAGAATCTCCATAACGAACGGATACGGCTCCAGACGCTAATCCTGCCATTCTTCCATGTTCAATTATTAGGGTCCGACCACCAATTTCACGGGTAAAGGTATGAGGCATAAACAAAACTCCATTCTCTGTAAAGGGAAGTTACACCAAAAGCAAAAAGGCAAGCCTTACTGTGGCTCTACCGTCTTAAGCCTAAGCGTGAGATCAGGTTTCTATAACGGCCAACATTCTCTCTACTGAGATAGGAAAGAAGTTGCCTTCTCTGTCCCACCATTTGGAGAAGCCCACGCCGGGACTGGTGGTCGTGATAATGCGTACGTAAGTGCCCACTCAGACCATTAATGCGCTCTGTCAGGATCGCTACCTGTACCTCGGTAGACCCAGTATCCTTATCGTGAGCTCGATATTCTTCAATTACAGCCGTTTTTTGGCCTATATCTAACATGCCTCTTGGCTTTCCCTCTCTTGTGTTTTCCTGTTCTTTTTCAAAAATAACTATATCATACTAAAGGGAGAGTAAGCAATTACAGGAAATTCTTATTCCCTACAGACCCTACATTAGAAACCTTGAATTCCATAACATCACTGCCTATGATTACCAACAGGAGGATCGTATGTACGCCCTCATACTAGCTGGTGGCAAAGGTGAACGACTTAAACCGTTGACTAACACTATCCCAAAACCTATGGTCAAGGTCATGGGAATACCAATCATCAAACACCAATTAGACTGGTTAAGTAATCAAGGTGTTACTAGTGTGATCATATTATGCAGCTATAAATGGACCATAATCCAAAACTACTTCGGAGACGGGAAAAGTATAGGGTTGAACATCAAGTATTCAGTTGAGAAAACTCCTCTAGGACGAGGTGGAGGTTTACGGCAAGGTCTCGCTATGGTTCCACAAGACGAAAAATCCATCATAGCCCTAAATGGAGACGTTATAACAAATCAACCAATTAAGCCTCTGATTAAACTGCATAATGATAAAAATGCCACTGCCACTCTTATGCTCACACGTTATCCTAGTGCATATGGGGTTCTTGAATTGAACGTGAATGGGCAGGTTACTTCATTCGAGGAAAAGGGAACTCTACCGCATTGGATTCATGCAGGGGTAGATATATTAGAGAGATCAATAATAGATGAGCTACCTAAGCTTGGTGACCACGAAACAACTACTCTACCAGCAATGGCTAAAGACGGACGTCTCTACGGATATAAATCGGATGCTTCTTGGTTAACTATTGACGGATTTAAAGACCTAAAGTTAGCGGAAGAGACAGTTCAAAATGCAACTGGTAAAAATACGACTTAAACCAATGATTGACGAATAGCAGAAACAGTGCGAGCCAGACCGTCCTCTAAGGAAACTTTAGGTTCCCAACCTAATTCAAGGTTTGCCCTACTAGCATCTAAAGTTATTTTATAAACGTCCCCCAAACGAGGTTCGCTGTAAATTGGGCTACCCTCATACTCAATAATTCCACGTAACTTCTGAACTAATGTGTTAATTGATGTTCCAGTACCACAGCCAATATTGAACGCTTGTGCGCCACCGTTATTGAGAGCGCGCATATTCGCGCACGCAACATCTTCAACATAAATAAAGTCCCGTTCCTGGGTTCCATCTCCAAAGATCACAGGAGGTTCACCATTAAGCATGAGTCGGCTAAATATAGAAACGACACCCGCTTCACCAAACGGATCCTGCCGTGGACCATAAACGTTAGCATATCTCAGAACAACATAGTCTAATTTAGAAATTAGCGAGAACATTTCCAGGTATTTCTCTCCGACATACTTACTGACTCCATAAGGACTTAACGGTCGAATTGGGTGATCTTCGGTACAGGGTGTGAATGAGGGTTCGCCATACAAGGCACCTCCAGTGGACGAATAAATAACTCTCTCAACTCCAACCTTTCTACATTGTTCCAGTACATTTAGAGTTCCAAGAACATTCACCCCCGCATCCTGTGTAGGATTAAGCATGGAAGCAGGCACACTAGCCTGTGCAGCCACATGAAAGACAACCTGAGGTTTCAAAGATTGAAATATCGGATACAAGTCATCTGAAGTCATATCAGCTTTAAAAAGTGACACCCCTTGAGAAAGATTACCTTCTTTTCCAGTCGAAAGGTCATCAATCACCGTGACTTCATGACGGTTCATTACCAAGGCGTCAACTATATGGGAGCCAATAAAGCCAGCCCCACCTGTTACTAAAATCTTCATACTGATCACATAGAATACATTTAATCCGAATAGATATCCAGTCAGATAAACAATAACCACAAACTTGCGATAGAGGACATCAACTCTTATACTCGGCTACTCATGGACGCTGAAATTATTGCTACCGGCACCGAACTCCTTCTCGGAGAAACGTTGGATACCAATTCTTCGTATCTGGCCTCTAAACTTCCTTCAGTTGGAATTAGAGTGCGGAAAGTCACTCTCGTCGATGATAACGTAAAAAATCTAAAGGAAGCCTTAGAACGTGCATGGGAGCGCTCAGATTTCATCTTTACGACTGGCGGACTTGGTCCTACAAAAGATGATGTCACCAGAGATGCTATTGCAAAAGTGGTAAGAGAAAAAATTTTTATCGATGAAGAACTGCTTAGCGCATTAAAGGGAATATTCAAAAGAAGAGGTTCTTCAATGCCTACTCATAATATGAAACAGGCCGAGCTTATTCCGTCGGCAATAGGTCTTTTAAACAAAATTGGAACCGCGCCTGGTTGGTGGGTTGAAAAAGACGGCCGAACAATAATAGCGCTACCTGGTCCTCCACGCGAACTCCAACATATGTGGGAGAACAATGTACAGCCAAGGATACAGAACGTAAACACGAATCACGTTGTAGTAACTAGGACCTTAAAAACTATCGGCCTTTCTGAAGCAACAGTGGACGAAATGGCAAATGGCATCCTAGGAGGCAGCAATCCTTATACTGGTATATACGCAAAATCTGATGGAATCCATCTCCGAACGATCGCCAATGCAGCATCTACAAACGATGCTTGGGCAATGATAAATCCAATTGAAAAGAACCTCCGCAAAATTTTTACTGGTTATATCTGGGGAATAGACTCGGAAACTCCACATCAAAGGGTAGGAGAGATATTGCAAAAATATGGGATGACTATGGCGACAATGGAATCATGTACTGGAGGTCTCCTCGCTAGTACCATTACAGATATTCCTGGGAGTTCCCAATATTTTAAAGGAGGCATCGTTTCCTATACAAACGACCTGAAGACAGCCTCTGGAGTGGATCCACTGGTAATTAAAAAGTATGGGCCTATAAGTGAACAGGTGGCCGAAGCTATGGCAACCGTGGTCCGCATACGCCTAGATTCTGATTTCGGAATAGGGATCACAGGTGTAGCAGGACTAACAAGCCTTGAAAGCATAAAGCCTGGGACCGTATATATAGGTGTCTCTAGTAGAAAGAGACAATATTCTCGCCTCCACAATTTTCCATCCAATGACCGAAAATTAATAAAAACACGATCCGTGGTATCAGCACTTCTTATGCTTCATGAATTAATCGAGGGAACCGAGGGTTAATCTATATTGCCCTAACGAACTCTAGTAAATTAGAGAGGAACCTGTTCTCTGCTTTCGGTGCACGTGAATACCTCTAGTTTAACTCTCTGAAACAATCAGAGTGGCTAATTATTAAACAGACAGTTTTCGGTATAACATGGGAAGTCGGCCCGGAAGAGCAGAAACATTATCCAGAATCTCGTACCCCATGTCCTGACACATAGTTTTCAAATAATCGTGTCCAGATTTATCAACCGTTAGGCAGAATGGAGTAATCCCTTTATGGCGTGCCTCTGTCAAAGCCATCTTCGTATCATGTACCGCATACTCCTTCTCTACCCCCTCTCTACTATAACCTCTATCCTGAGGACGACCATCACTGATAAGGAATAATAATTTCGTGCGTGTAGCTTGGCGTTCAAGTTTACTCGTAGCATGTCTTATCGCAGGACCCATGCGTGTAGCATGAAGAGGTGTGATTTTATCAATCCTACGCTTAGATACATCCCCAAAGCTCTCTTCGATATCCTTAATCACATAAAATTCAACATTATCACGACCATATCCAGAAAAACCATAGATTCCATACGTATCACCAATTGACTCAAGTGCATTAATAAGTAAAACTATGCTCTCCTTCTCTAAGTCGATAATCCTCTTCGAACTACGTTTCTTTAAATCAACTCGATGACCTTTTAGCCAAGCAACATATTGTCTAGGGTCATCTGGAGTATCCAATTCATGGCTCATATTGCTAGATTCATCGATAGATTCAGCAGTAGAAGCGCTCATATCCATAAGGAAGACAACAGATACGTCTCGTTGCACCTTATTTCTCCGCCAATACAGCTTATCAGACGGCTGAACACCAGATCGCCGATCAACTATAGATTCCACGACGGCATCTAGATCAAATTCCTCACCCTCCGACAAATGTTTTATTTTACGGAAGGTTTCCGGCATGATCATCTCGAACTGACGACGGATCTTAAGGGCTAAATGAGCGTAATTTTGCAGGGTGTCGGAATAGAAAGCCACATCTCCCTCAGCCATATATTTTTCTTTAACAATGCACCATCTAGGTTTAAAGTCAGCAGCTCTAAAGTCCCATTCGTTATAAACAAAAGATTTAGGTTCGTTGGATTCTAGAGGACGTCCCTGGTCCTGCTCATGAGTGGTCGAATCTGCCTTTTGACCAGGAGCAGGTTGATTTATTCTAGTTTCCTTTATGATGTTCTGTGCAAAAGTTTCCAAATATGTATCTAACTGAGCATTTTTAGGGCCCATCTCTAGCTCGATATTGGAAGATAAAAGGTCTTCTATTCTTTCACTAAAAGAATCTGGGTCGTCTTCCATCTGGAGATTCTGTTGAATCCGTAAAGTTCTTAAAAGTTGAGTCAGTTCCGGTTTGAAGTCTCCTCGGTAACTAATTTGAGATGGAGAGTTGTACGAATCATCGGACTGGGCTAGAGAATCTTCAGGACTTCGGTTATCTTTTAAATCCTCATATAGCTTTTCCAACTCATTAATTGACATTTCAGGTTGCTTGGCTCCAACCTCTGACCACTCATTTTCTGGAAGCACCTCATTGGGAATATTAGCAATTAAATCATAAATACGGATCGTAGCTTCAGCTGAATCCTCAACATTAGCATCGATATGCGACAGCCGTTGCATGACTAAAGATATGAATCTCCCTTCCGTTAAATAAACTCTTGGACAAGATACGGCATCGCCACTCTGAAGACTCAAACGAACTAAAAACTCAACCATAGCTTCTTGAGCCGGCATCGCAGAAATCTGCGGTCTCTCTAATAAAGTATCGCCCTGAACATCTTTATAAATTACTGCTATACCAGGGTATTCATATTTAACCCTGAAATCCAACCGACTATCCTCTACAGCCGTAAAGACATCCAACGCCAATTTCCTGTTTGAGAAAAGGTCGAAAAAACGAGCCACATCATTTTGTAATTCCTTGCCCGAACTTCGCGACGAGTGGTTAATGTCCATCGAGTGAGGATGATGTTTATATTTACGAACAACATCACGTTCTATTACAGGGGTATCATTCTCGCAGGGATATTCACCATGACGTCTATTCCAAAAACGATTCGAAGGCGTATCAAAACCGAAATCAAAACTTCCAAATTCTATATGTGCTACCTGATGTGTCGAAATAACTTTGAGAAGTGTAAAGTTCTTCTCTTTTGTGTCATATTTATCCACACTAACTGGAAGATACACTGTTGTTCCCTCAGTAGCGGCACTGTCTTCTGAAACCCAACCAATATTTTTAGCAACTAGCTCAGTGGTAGAAACTATATCGATATTCGCACCAGCCAACGCCCGACAATACATACCCAATATGTTTTGTACATACTCAAGATCTACAGCAGTTGTGAACTTTTCCAAAGTCTTTTGAGACACACTAGATTGAAGTCTAAAATATGCCAGTCCTCCTTCCAAATTACGTTGTAGTATTTCAAGTCCAGCCAAAAACCAGTCTTGCATTTGTTGTGGGTTAACACGGTTGAGCACTTTAGGGCCAGAATGCAAGAAAGCCATTACAGACTCAAAAGATATACCGGAAATATTTTCAGAAAGGGAAAGGAGTCTCCCCTGGTTAACATGATCGACAGACCGTAAATTATTAGAACATTCCCTAAGAAACATGGAAATGTTTATCACCCCAGAGTTCACGAATTGCTCGGCCATTTTAAGAAACCGAGAACGATAGTCTTCTGTAATCGCTACTGAAAACTGTGGGGCCGCCTCTAGGCAACCCTTTACTTCTCTCCAGTTCTTATCACATACGAGAGCCATTAGATCAATAAAAACACTTAGTTCTACACCCATTGAGGGAAATACTTTCAGAGCAATCTCAAGAGATTCAATTGCGGCATCCCAAGATTTCGATGCAATCATTTTGAAGACAGCAATTAAATGTTCGACTTCCGTATATGACATACACCGAAAAAGAACTGCGGAACCCTCGAAAAATCTCGCCGAAAGATTGCTTGATTTCCAAGTTCCTGTGTACAAAGATAATCCAAGATTAGCCCATCCATTAATTTGACTTGGCTGCAGAAGATGCAATGCATCTTTGCTCGAACGAAAGAATACAGACGCTAACGCAGGGGAATCTTTACATAGCAAGTTTCCAGTCTGTCCCCAAGATATTAAATCCGAAGTGGTAAGACATTCAGAAACAGTGGGGGTAGCTTCGAAATATGCTGATACCGCATCCCATGAGCGGACAGGAAGAGAAGAGATCGAAACACCCAAACTCGTCCATTCCAACAACTCACTATCAGAAAATTTGCCCCTTACACCTTCCATTGCTTGATGAAAAATCTCAAGAATAGGTTTGGGAAGCTCCGCTATTTGCTGTTCTAAAGCGTTAACTTCTTCTTTCATGTCGATAGAGCCTTTTTCAAATTATCATCTGCTCCAATAAGATCCAATAGTTGGCTCAAAATACGAGCGGTTGCACCATAAATAAGATGCCTGTTATATCCATAAGCAATTGTTTTAAAAACACGGCCATCACCGAAAACCCTCATCTCTTCGCGAATAGTTTCCGGATCATATAATACAGATAACGGAATCTGCAGTACTTCCGCAACTTCTTGGGAGCTCGGTTTAAACTGATATGGATAAGGAATGGTCCCGACAAATGGCTTTATGAAAAAACCGGAAGGAACAATTGTTTCATCTAGTTCTCCAATAACTGTTATGTCTTTCCTATCTATCCCCATCTCTTCCTCTGTTTCCCGTAATGCAGTAATTTTAAAATTAGCATCTTCGGAATCCCTAGCACCGCCGGGGAAGCAAATATCCCCTTTGTTGAACTCTACAATTTGAGTTCTTTTATTCAAGAGTACACAATAAGAAGAATCTTTCGGATATATCAAAACAAGTACCGCAGAAGGACGCAGATCGCTATGAGCAACCTCTTCTGGGATCCTATTCGAAAACAATGCTCTAACTTTGTTTAAGGTTGCATCTACAGGTCTGTCTTCTCGGTTACTTGATTCACTCAAAGATAGATGTGATTACCTCGTCTATGCTCTGTTGGACGTCAAGATCATCAGTTAATGCCCAGCTTAAAGCAGTTTGGGAAGCACGTCTTGGAGATATGCCTTGGTTAATAAGTCTTCCTACATAAACCAGAAGACGAGTGCTGGCGCCTTCCAGAAGACCATAATCTTTTAAATTGCGTATCTTCTGGCCAAGTCTCGCCAGAGACTGTGCTATGGAAAGAGAAACACCGCTCTCATGGGCAATGATTCGACTCTCTGGTTCACATTCTGGATAATTAAACTCTATAGCCATAAACCGTTGTCGAGTACTGTGTTTGAGATCTTTAAGAGCGCTCTGATATCCAGGGTTATAAGACATACACAAAAGAAACCCATCTTCTGCGTTCAAGGTCAATCCAAGCTTCTCAATAGGTAACTGGCGACGATAGTCAGCTAAAGGATGAATGAGTACAGTGGTATCTTTCCTTGCCTCTACAATTTCATCTAAATAACAGATCGCACCAGTCTTTACTGCTCGAGTCAATGGACCATCAATCCATTTAGTCTCCTGCCCTTCTAACAAATACCGACCAACCAAATCACTCGCGGTCAAATCTTCATGACAAGCAATAGTGATTAGGGGGACTGAGGATGCAGATTTGGAACCAGACTTTTTTTTACTCGAAGGCTCGTTCCCTCTAGCTTGATTCAATCTCCAAGCCATATGTTCAATAAACCTAGTCTTGCCACAACCAGTAGGGCCTTTCAATAAGACTGGTATCTTCTGAGCATACGCAGCTTCAAAAAGTTCAATCTCATCTGAAACAGGAATATAGAATGGTTCTTGGTCAACAATCCTCTCCTCTTTGAATGGTTCATAGTAAGAAGTCTTATTCATTTTAGTCACAGTCATTTTGATCTCCGCGAATTACTAATATCTATCAAACTAGTATGGCATTCGTCCTGTTTTTTCACCACAAAAGCTACTCTCCTACTTTGGTTGTATTCATAGAGACAACTCTATCTTCCCATGCCTTTAATACTTTTAACTTCAGCTGATCAAGGTTACCGTCATTATTAATAACCACAGTAGCGTATTTCCCACGTTCTTCAGATGAAAGTTGAGAGCGAATACGTTGCTCTATCTGTTCGGAAGACATGCCATTACGCCCATTAATACGTTCAATGACTAACTCCTCAGGGGCTGAAACCACCCAAATCTCATCCACTAATGCATCCCATCCGGCTTCGATCAAGATCGCTGCATCTAAAACTGCTACAGACCCTCTAAGTCGAATTGCTTGGATTCGTTCATCAACCATCGCATACATTCGAGGATGTACAATCTCATTCAAACGCTTCCGAGCATTCGGTTGAGAAAACACTATAGATCCAAGTTTTTGCCGGTCAATCTCTCCACTCTGTCGAATAATATCACCAAACTCAGCGACCAGTTCATTATAAGTTTCCGTTCCTTTAAGGTAAGCCTCATGGCCAACCTTGTCAGCATCTACAATCTCAGCAGCAAACCCTCTCAAAATACGAGAGACTTCACTTTTCCCGGATCCTATTCCACCAGTAAGCCCAATAACAATCATCTCTTTCTCCTAGGAGTCCGGCTAAATCGATCTAGCTATTCTATCAATGTGTCGTTCAATGGGTCAATCAATACGAGGCGAATATGAATCTCTAACGTCTGTGCTACAATAGAGCGCCATCTATATATAAACTTACAGAAAGTCAATTGGCTTCAGTGTATTCGTTAGAAACAGGAAGGCTATGAAACCTCTCGGTAGATATCGGAAATTGCCGAGTATCGACAGTATACTATCTGAAAAGATGATCGATGAGCTTATAGAAGTTTACGATAGGAAGTTGGTCGTAAATCTTATACGGAAAACCATTTCAGAGCATCGCAAAGAAGTCAAAACCGGTGGTGAAATCCCATCGGCTAAAGAGGTGGCTACTACAGTAGCTGAATCAGCAAGATCTGAGTGGCATCTGTCACCACAGTCTGTATTTAACGCAACAGGTGTTATTCTACACACGAATCTCGGTCGTGCACCTTTAAGTCCCGAAGCAAGCAAGGCAGCATTTGAAGCTGCGCAAGGTTACACAGACCTTGAATTAAACATTTCCACCGGGAAACGAGGTTCACGTCAATCCCATATAGGCTCTCTGCTTTCCCATCTGACCAATTGTGAAAGTGCACTAGCAGTGAACAATAACGCCTCTGCGGTTTTGCTCGCACTGGCCGCTATCGCAGATGGGAAAGAGGTTATCGTCTCAAGAGGAGAAGCAGTTGAAATAGGCGGCGGATTCCGCATCCCAGACATCATGTCTAGAAGCGGAGCTAAATTAATGGAGGTTGGCACGACAAATCGCACCTATATAGCCGATTATAAAAATGCTATTACTGAAAACACAGCTGTGATCCTTAAAGTCCACTCTAGCAATTTCCGCGTTTCTGGGTTCACTCACACAGCTTCTATTGAGGAACTGGTCACCTTAGGGCAAAGGCATGGAATACCCGTAATCCATGATATTGGATCTGGTTGCCTTTTAGATACAGAACAGTTCGGACTAGAACACGAACCAAAGCCTCAGGATAGTATTAGGTTAGGATGCGAGCTGGTACTCTTCTCAGGAGATAAACTCCTCGGAGGACCACAGTCAGGAATAGTCATTGGAAGTAAACGGCTAGTAGAAAAACTAGCCGACCACCCACTACATCGTTCGATGCGTATAGATAAATTAAGTCTGAGTGCATTGGTAGCTACGCTTCTACATTATATAAAAGGAGAGGAAACTAAGGTTTTGCCAATCTGGCGGATGATTGGTACAAGCCTTGAAGAATTAAGGCAAAGAGCACATCGATGGCAAAAATATATTGGTGAATTAGCGAGTGTCGTTGAAGGAGAATCCACTATTGGTGGAGGCAGCCTACCAGGAGAGATACTTCCAACATTTTTAGTTGCCTTGAATGCTCTCGGCGTTACAAACAGTGAAAACGAACTGGCAACCAAGCTGAGGGAAACTTCACCACCCATCATCGGACGTGTAGAGAAAGGAGTTGTTCTACTGGACCCCCGCACGATTCTCCCAGAAGAAGAAAACCTTTTATTACCCCTTATTAAGAAAGCATTGATTTGATAAATTATTACTCTTTAATTCCTTCGTCCTAATAATAAACGATACCAAAAACTTCTCTCAATTATAACTGTTCTTTTAAAAAGTTCTCCCCGTGCATCAAAACCTTCCACCTTTTTACGAAATATGGCATATTGACTGGAGCAAGATGTGAACCTTTTCGATAACCAAAGGAAACAACATCTCGATTTAGAAGGACCTCTAGCAACGCGAATGAGGCCCAAAACATTCGATGAATTTGTAGGGCAAGAACACATCGTAGGAGAAGGAAAAATCCTTAGGAAAAGCATCGCTACTGATCAAGTACCTTCTATGGTTCTTTGGGGGCCATCGGGTTCTGGCAAAACCACTCTCGCATTACTAATCGCAAAAACCACACAATCTAACTTCACGCAGGTATCAGGAGTAGCTACGAGTGTGTCAGACCTTCGAATGATCATTCAGAAGGCCCAAGACCGTCTAGGTATGAACAATCAAAGAACTATACTCTTCATTGACGAAATCCACCGACTTAATAAATCACAACAAGATTCAATCCTCCCTTACGTAGAAGATGGAACCGTGATTTTTATTGGCGCTACGACAGAAAACCCATCATTCGAAGTAATCGGTCCGCTCCTTTCCCGTTCTCGTGTATATAAATTAACCCCTCTAACAGAAGAGCAAATAGGCACACTTATAGATCGTGCCCTCGTTGGACAAAACCAACAGTATCCATTATCTCAAATCAGTATTCAAAAAGATGCAAAACGATTTCTTGCCACTGCTTCTAACGGAGATGCGCGAGTGGCCTTAAACACTGTTGAACTTGCAGCTTCTGCTATAAAAAATAACAGTGAAAACAATAAGGTGATAACTGTAGAAATCTTGAAGGATGCCATGCAACATGTTCCAATTTCCTACGACAAGACTAACGACCTACACTATGACACGATATCTGCTTACATTAAATCAGTAAGAGGATCTGACCCGGACGCTGCTATCTACTGGTTAAGCCGTATGATTGAAGCTGGAGAAGACCCTCTTTTCATTATGCGTCGAATAATTATTCTCGCAACCGAAGACGTTGGAATGGCCGACCCGAATGCACTACTTATAGCAGTTGCCGCACAGCAAGCTGTACATTTCATAGGTATGCCTGAAGGTGCTATATCAATGGCAGAAGCGACTGTGTATTTAGCAACTGCACCAAAAAGCAATTCAGCCTATATAGCATTACAAAAATCTCAAGAAGATGTCAGAAATATACGAAAAGAACCTGTACCTTTACATTTACGTAATGCAACCACACAGTTAATGAGGAAATATGGATATGGTCAAGATTATAAATATGCTCACAATTATCCTGAGCATTTCTCAGGCCAAGTAAATTTACCTGATAACCTTAAGGATCGTATCTACTATCACCCTTCAAATCAAGGTTATGAAAACAGCGTGGCAGACCGCCTAGAAAAATGGTGGGGAGGAAGAAAGAATCAAAACATTCCCCCTGAACCTCCGAAGAGACCTTAAGATGGAAGGTCTCGATCCTCTTGTGAATTCTTAAGAAAAAAACTGAGGCTATCGCCTACTGATTATCGTTTCCGGAACACGGATTCCGCTAATATTCCTTGCTCTTTTAGCGACGTAAACCATAACAATGCCTCCACCTAGACCAATGGCTATTGGGGCACTAAATAAACTGGCAATAGCCCCAGCAAAAACCCCACCCAACGGTGTGAACCCAAAAGTAAGAACGTACAAACCCATAACTCGACCGCGCATTGCACCAGGGACAAGGAACTGCAACAACGCACCCATATTGGCGTCATAAGCTACAGACATTGCCCCAATGAACAAAAGTGCCACTAGCGCCACCGGAAATGGGAAAGGGATGCTCGGTGAAACAGCAAATAACACAAGGAACAGACCAAATCCTCCAGCAGTAACTGCTACCATCTTCCCGATAGATGAAAAATTACCCATGTAGGCAATCACTCCTGTGCTTAATAGAGCACCCAAGCCACCAACCGACGAGAGAACCCCAAATCCTATGCCAGTTAGATGTAATACATTCCTGGCCATAACAGGAAGCATTATGTGAGACGAGAAAGCAAAGGCTTCAACTAACAGGCTTAAAGAAAGTAAAGATCTTAACCGCCTATCCTGCCAAACATACTCTACCCCACCGCGTGCGTTACGCCATGCTGACTCATTCGATTGACTTGAAGGATAACTACCTTCCATTGCTCCAAGAACTACAGCTGATAACGCCAGATTCCCTGAAATCATTAGATACACTCCCCATACCCCAACAGAGTCGATTAGCACTCCCGCTATAAGTGCACCAATCCCTCGGGAAATATGAAAAGCCATCATGTTCAAAGCCATTGCATTAACCAACTTTTCACTTCCCACAACATCAAAAGTGAGAGCATTACGTGCAGTCATTGAAAGAACCATGTTCATACCTTGGAACAGTGCAATCAAAAGTAAATGCCATATCTGGACAACATTTGTTGCAACAAGAAGCGCAACCAAAAGTGCTATTACAGCACCAAGGATTTGGGAACCCACCAGAACTTTTCTGCGATCTACACGGTCAACAAGAACCCCGCCTATCAGGCCAAAACTTACAGTCCCCAAACCACGAACGCCAGCAGCAATACCAACCCAGAGAGCCGAATCGGTGATTATCAAGACCAACCAGCCCTGAACCAAAAGCTCAGTCATACCGCCCATGGCAGCTAAGATATTGTTGGCCCATAACCAACGATATCTACGATTCTCAAAAGCAAGGAGGAGCCGTGAAATAACTGCGGTTTCCCGGCTTTTTGTTTCTAGGTTGATAATGCTTACCTACAAAACTTCTACTTTTCTCTTTGGATAGATTCGATAATAGTCAAAGCTTCATCAATGTCCTTCGCACTGACTCCATAATGAGTGACCATACGGATCCATTTCCCTCCTGGATAACTTACGAGGACACCTTTATTCCTTAAAGTATGTAAAAATTCATATACAGGTTTATTAAGCACTTCAATCATGACTATATTAGTTCGAACGTTATCCAGATCAATATGAAGTCCAGGTATACCTTTCAAACCTGCGGCCAAATCACGGGCATTCTCATGATCCTCCTTAAGACGGTCAATCATCGTCTCAAGTGCAACCAAGCCAGCAGCAGCTATAATCCCAGCTTGGCGCATGCCACCACCAAGGATTTTTCGGTTTTTCCTAACCTTCGTTATTGTTTCCTTACTCCCACATACTAGTGATCCCACAGGACAGCTTAGTCCTTTAGAGAGACAAAAACTTACCGTATCCACGCTAGACGTTAAATCTATAGGGGGTATCCCAAGATAAATAGCAGCATTGAAAATACGTGCCCCGTCGATATGCACAGCAATATCATGACTGTGGGCCAAATTCGTAAGGGTCAGAATGTCATTCACATCGAGGACACCACCAGAACAGCGGTTATGTGTGTTTTCAAGGCATAACAAAGAGGTCTTAGGATGATGGATGTTATTAGGTATCCGTATGATATCCTCTACCTCGTTTGGATCCAGCATACCGCGATGATCATTCGGCACTGTTCGAACCTGTACATTCGCAACCGCCGCCGCACCACCAACCTCATTATGCAACAAATGGGCCTGACTCCCTGCGATCATCTCATCGCCACGCTCACAATGAGTCATAACCGAGACGAGATTAGCCATAGTACCGCTCGGAACTAGTACAGCGGCCTCCTTACCCATCAACGCTGCCGCCACAGTTTCCAATTGGTTAACTGTGGGGTCTTCTCCAAAAACATCATCTCCTACGTCAGCCTTGGCCATGGCATGCCGCATCTCAGGTGTAGGATGAGTCACGGTGTCGCTACGCAAGTCAATATTCAAGATTAACCACTCTCATTTATTAAAGGTTAACTCTGACACTGATTCTATCATAAGAAGGTCCTCCACATACGATCATATTGCCTAACAAGCCAAAAGGTGTGAATATGTAGTCATAATGGGGCAAACACCGATCAGCTTCAAAAATAAAAAAACAGACCTCGAAGGAATCTTGAGCATTCCCAACGGTGCTTTGGGTCTATTACCTGCAGCAATTCTTTGTCATCCACATCCTTTATTCGGTGGTAACATGGACAATAATGTGATCATTGCTATCGCAACCGCGCTAAACAGTAAAGGAATAGCAACTCTCCGGTTTAACTTCAAAGGAGTAGCTCCAAGCGAATCGATATCGTCCAATGGGGTATCAGAACAAGAAGATTTGGCTTCAGCCCTGAAAGTATTGAGGAATTTACCGGGTATCGATCGCAAACGGCTCGGTTTAGTAGGATACTCGTTTGGGGCCCAGATTATCCTTCTCGGATTAAAAAAGTATAGCTCAATAAAAACATTAGCGTTGATTTCACCACCACTTTCAGCCCTTGGCCCCAACCTTAATAAGGATGATAAATATAAGCTCTTTGTCGTAGGGAGCAAGGATGGCTTGATAGAGCCAAATGCCCTGAAAGAGCGTTTGAAAACTCTTTCAGGAGCTATAACTTTTCGTGAGATGCCAGGAGCAAATCATTCCTGGCAAGGACATGAAGGAAACATGGCAAGCCAAGTAGCTGAATTTCTAGAGACAAGCCTCTGATTGAATTGGAACCTATACAAACAACCATGCTAGACTTCTCTACCATTAACACCATCAAGAAGGACAGATTAATTATCTCGGAAACTAGCAAATCCCCTAAAAAAACCTCGTCTGAAAACCCAAAAGTACCCACCTTGAAAATAATCGCACCCTGAAATAAACCAGATCATTATGAAAGCCACAAAGGCAGGAACAGGATGGATCAATGACCTCTACCTAGTAAGTATAATGGTAGCTGTTTTTATACTGGATCAATTCTCAAAACTTCTCATCAGAATTAATATTACAGAAGGATTCTCAGTCCCCTCTGAAGGGTTTTTCCGATTTACCCATGTAACAAATAGTGGAAGTGCTTTCGGGTTTTTTCCAAGCCAGACGGTCACCTTAACTATTGCCTCTCTTGCTGGCATAGGAATACTCATTTTCTTCTACCGACACCAACCAATTCGCACCCGATGGCTCTACACAAGCCTTGGATTACAGCTCGGTGGTGCGGCAGGGAATCTAGTCGACCGTATAACCTTGGGAGAAGTAACCGATTTTATCGATGTTGGACCATGGCCAATGTTTAACATTGCCGATGCTTCAATCGTGACGGGTCTTGCCGTATTAGTTTGGGTGTTTTGGTTCCGAAAAAATGAATCAGATCTAACGAAGAAACCAGAACAGAAAGAGTCAAGCTCATCAGATGAACTATTCACACAACTTGTATCCGACTCAGCCAACGAACGTCTAGACAGTTTTGTCTCAAGAATGCGGCCAGACATATCCAGATCACGCATCCAGCGGCTGATTCGGGAAAATAGAATTCTCGTGAACAATAAGCCTACTAAAGTTGCTGGCCGTCTCCAATTAAGTGATGAAGTTCAAATTACTTTACCCTCGGATAAGTCCCCTTATCCAATTCCAGAATATATGCCAATCAACATTCTTTATGAAGATAACGATGTACTAGTAGTCGATAAACCCCCCGGGTTAAGCGTTCATCCATCTCCTGGGCATCCCAAAGGAACACTAGTGAATGCACTCCTCGCTCACTATCCAAACCTTGAAAACGTAGGGGATAAATTAAGGCCGGGTATCGTACATAGGCTGGACGCCAATACTTCCGGAGTACTCGTAGTAGCAAGGACTGATAAGGCTCATCGGGATATTACGAAACAATTTAAGGAGCGTTCAACACGAAAAACATATATTGCGGTAGTGCTAGGATACCCTAACCCAAGTGAAGGAATAATAGAGGCGCCAATAGGAAGATCTACCAGAAATCGCACACGCATGGAAATATCTGGAAGCGGTCGAGAGGCTACAACACACTATCGCACCCTACAGCACTACAAAGGGTACACTATGTTAGAAATTAAGCCGGAAACAGGAAGAACTCACCAGATTCGAGTCCATCTATCTTCAATAGGACACCCTATAGCTGGAGACCTGATTTACGGAGGGAAATCAACCCTACTTAGCAGGCAATTCCTACATGCGAGCACACTAGAAATAAAACTACCTTCGAGCGGAATTTTAGCTGAATTTAGTTCACCCCTACCCTCAGACTTAGCAGCTGTTCTAGCGAAACTAGAGTCAGTTTTGGATTAAGTAATCTAAGGTTATGCTGCTAATTTATTCATTTCCGCCTGAGTCCAAATCATAGCAACTGGAGGAAGAATGATCCATATTGCAAAAAGCATAACTCCGTTAACCTTATTTTCACTCATGCTCTTGATAGCTTGACTATGCTTCCAAACAGCGATCATATTCACTATTGGTATTAACGCAAACAGTAGCCAAACGAACGAGTTTTCATCACTTTTGTTATAACGTATAAGTTCATTAGATGTGGAGTAGAACCAATAGAGGCCATAAACACCGAAAGTTATGACAAACAAGATAGGAATCATTAGAATATTTCTGCGTGTCATGAAATCCACCGCCTTGCACTTTATGAATTTAATCCTCCCGCTCAAAAGAAGATTATATACTATTGGAAATAATATTCGCTATGTACATAAACAGATGCTACAATCATAAAGTAAATGACCGAACGAGTTAGGGTCCGCTATGCTCCAAGCCCAACGGGTTACCCCCATGTTGGTAACATCCGTACCGCATTATTTAACTGGCTTTACGCCCGGCATACCAACGGCGACTTCATACTTCGTATTGAAGACACGGATAAAAGCAGAACAATGGACGGAGCCCTCGAAGCCATATTTGAATCACTAAGATGGCTTGGGTTAGACTGGGATGAAGGACCAGAAGTCGGGGGTCCTCATGCCCCATATATACAGTCAGAACGGTTATTACTTTATCAAAATGCTGCACAATCGCTTCTTGAGAAAGGTCGTGCATACACATGTTATTGCACTCCTAGCGAACTTTCGGAAATGAGAAGGTCTCAGCAGCACAAAGGTTTGCCTCCAGGTTACGACGGCAGATGCCGCACCTTGACAAAGATAGAACGCGAGAACAAGAATTCGTCTGGTCTCAATCATGTGGTTCGGTTCCTTATACCAAATGATGCCTCCCCTGTTACCACGTACGATGTCATACGAGGAGGAGTAACGGTAAACCCTTCAACTTTAGATGATTTTGTCATCCTCAAATCAGATCATTATCCAACATACCACCTTGCCAACGTAGTCGATGACCACGAAATGAATATAACTCATGTACTTAGAGGCGATGAATGGCTACCTAGTGCTCCCAGGCACCTTCTGTTATACAAATCTCTAGGGTACGAACCCCCTATTTTCGCCCATTTACCAATAATACTTGGCCCAGATCGGGCAAAACTTGCAAAACGACATGGAGCAGCATCGTTACTCGAGTATCAGGAAATGGGTTATTTACCAGATACGGTCGAAAATTTCTTAGCATTATTGGGATGGTCATTCAATGATAAAGATGAAATCTTCTCAAAGGATGAATTAATAGCTAATTTTAGCATCGATCGGATTTTAAAATCCCCAGCTATGTTTAATGTTGAGAAACTGAACTGGTTAAATGGTGTATACATACGGAATCTTTCAATAGAAAGGTTTTCGGGATATTTGGAAGACGCACTAAATAAGATTAGAGCAGATCACCCTTTTTCAGAGGAATGGATAGAATCAGTGACCCCGCAATACCTACAATCAATAATACCACTAATCCAAGAACGTCTTAAAAAGATTAATCCAGAAGAAATCTGGGATCTCTTCTCCTTCTTTTTTGTTAAAACACCTGAATACCGGGTAAAAACTCTAATACCGAAAGGTCTAGATGCTCAAAACACGCAGCTGATTCTTACAGAAACCCTTGAGTCCCTTGATGCCTTAGAGCAATTCGACGAGGGCAACATCGAAAACGTTATGCGTTCCTTAGCAGGAAAGCTCAACATGAAGACAGGCCACCTTTTCGGAGCAGTCCGGATTGCCATAACCGGAAGAACAGATGCACCACCACTTTTCGAAACACTAGCTGCCCTCGGCAAGGAACGAGTACTATATCGAATTAAATACACATTAACTCAATTGGACACCGAAGAAATTTAGCCAGAGAAAAGCATGCAACCAAAATACAAGGTTATATATCTGTGTGGATACTAGTAGCCCTCTTTAATTAACTCCTGTTACTATATACAGAAACGAGCGGGGGTAACTCAGTGGTAGAGTCCCTGCCTTCCAAGCAGGTTGTCGCGGGTTCGAATCCCGTCCCCCGCTCCACATTTCTAGATACCAAGACTCCCCCTTCCGATGGTTAGGCAGGGGGAGTCTTTAACCAAGTCTTACAAATAATCCTACAATTCGATCATATTTTTTAGATTTCCGCGTCCATAGCCCGTACTCCGGCCTTACAATCTTGCTCCGAGACGACTATTGGCCCTGAGCGATAAATATAATTAATACTGGACGAAAGCCATTCTTCGTAGAGAATCTTTTGGTGTTCCTCATAACGGATCACCATTAGCAACTATTTCTAGGTTTATTGTGAGACGAGTAAGAGACTAACAATATCAGGTTAGGGTACAATGTCAAAAGGTTTCCAAATAAAGAGCTACTGCAAAAGAAGGAGGCTTTCCTATGACAAAAATTCGTGGCCTAGCTGAAGTAGTAATCTCGGTCCATGATATGGAAAAGTCGCTAATCTTTTATCGTGACATCCTCGGGCTCATGGTCATGTCGCCGCCAGATTTTCGCGGAGCAGTGTTTCTTCAGGTCGGTCAAGAGCATGATATCGTTCCACAACAACTCGTACTCGTACCATTACCAGAAGATACAGATGCCTTCCCTACTGAGCGAACCCAACGCCCGTTACATCATTTTGGAATAGAAGTGGCACAAGAAGATTTCAAGAGTGAGAGTGAACGTCTGCAGGGCTTAGGCTTCAACGTACGTTTCGGTGAGCATCCTTTCCTGCCGTTAAAGGGTATGTACGTGGACGATCCAGATGGCAATGAAGTAGAACTTATCACGACAAAGACCTAAGAAATAAAAACCGAGGCTATAGCTACCAACCCGGCAGTGGCCCTATGCCTTATTGTTTTTGCTATCATACGGTTGTGAAATTCATTTCTATTTTGAGTAAGCTTTGGAAAATCTAAGGCTTACTATGGCTTGTGGGCCTTACGACCGTACCAACGCCCTACAGGATGGAACGGTTTGTCCCGTAGGTATAGACCTGAGTTACCTACCTATTCAATTGCCAACCGATATCTTCGCACCCATGGTCTATGAAGAAGCTTTTGACCTCGCAGAAATGTCAAGTGCGTCTATATAACACTCCGAACCCAGAAAAACTTCCCCTTTGTCGCCATACCCGTTTTCCCCTCACGGCTCTTCCATCACGGATTCATATTCATAAATAGTCAGGCGGGTATTCAAGTCCCCAAAGATTTGGAAGGGAAACGCGTGGGCCTACCAACCTACGGACACACTGCTGCCATCTGGATCCGTGGTATCCTCCAAGATGAATATGACGTGTCTCCAGAAAGTATTCATTGGTATATTGGGGGAATTGATGGTCCTCCGGTTCCAGATCCCTCTGACATACTTCCTGATAAAAACCTATCCATTCATACCCTACGGAAAGGCAAGACTCTTAGCCAAATGATCGAGTCAGGAAAACTCGACGCTGTCATCGGAGCATGGGTTCCATCCGGATTAGGAAAAAGTGGCAAAGTACGTCGCCTGTTCCCTAACTACCGAGAAGTAGAACGAGATTATTATCGACGGACTGGTATTTTCCCTATAATGCACACCGTAGTTATGAAGGAAGAGATATACAAGGCTCATCCCTGGATAGCCCAAAGTATATATGAGGCAATGATACAGGCTAAACAGATCAGTTCCAACCGAATGCGATTCAACGGTGCTCTTCACTATGCCCTTCCATGGCTTTTTGACGACCTAGACGAAATCGACGGAATCTTTGAAGGTGATGCCTGGCCATACGGATTGCAGGACAACCACAAGACTCTGGAAACCTTACAAACACACCTCGTCAACCAAGGATTTATAAACAACACCCTACCTTTGGAGGAGCTGTTCTCGCCGATAACGGAATCTAATAGATGATTTTTGCGAAGAAGCAACATTTAAAAAAAACGTTGGGCATACCATTAAGGAGTTCTATCCTAAGTTTGATGCCTTTCTTGCAAATCTGGAAGATCGCTACCTTGTCCCTGATTTCGATTGGTCTAAGCAGTTCCCATCAGGCCTATCATGAGAATGCGGATTATCTTAATTTAATAAAGATGGCAGGCCACCGTATGGCCCTTTTCCTTGCTTACTGCTGGAGGAACAACTTCAGAGCAGATTGGCATAGCAAAAGGACATCTGGTATTAAATCGGCATCCTGATGGAGGGTTTAAAGCACTTGGAACTTCTCCAGTAATTTTTATCCGCTCATGTTTTGCCCGATCCTCTTCAAAAGGCATGGGAATACTTGAAAGCAAAACTTTTGTATATGGATGGAGAGGGTTGTTATAAACCTGATCAGCGCTGCCCATTTCCACTAATTCACCTAAATACATAACACCTATGACATCGGCCAAATAGCGGACACCCGGAAGATCGTGAGAAATAAGGAACAAAGTTAATCCTAGATCGTTCTGCAAATCTTTGAGAAGATTCATGATTTGGGCGCGAATAGATACGTCTAGACCGGATACTGGTTCGTCTAACACGATAAACTGTGGATTAGACGAAAGTGCTCTGGCAATAGCAATACGCTGCCTTTGACCGCCACTAAACCGATGCGGGTATGATTCAGTGTGCCGAGGATCTAATCCTACGGTTTTAAGTAATTCTACTGCTTTTTCTTTAAATTCTTTCTTAGTAAAACGGCCACTGATCCTCAGAGGTTCCGTAATAGTTTCCCAAAGTTGCATCCGAGGGCTCAGAGAAGAAAAAGGGTCTTGGTATACTACAGATGTCGCTCGCCTATACTCGAGTTCTTCTTCAGATGACTGGTGGAAAATTTCTTTATTGTCATAGTAGACTTCCCCGGATGTCGGTTGTTCTATACGCAAGAGTAATTTAGCGACCGTAGTCTTACCACAACCTGACTCCCCCACAAGCCCAAAGCTCGCACCCTCAGGTACAGAAAACGTGACTCCATTTACAGCATGTACCTTTCCAAGTTCTCTACGAAACAAAACTCCCTTGCGCACAGGGAAATGCTTCACAAGGTTTTCAGTTCGGATAAGTATTTTTTTACTAAAGCTCATTTGCATACCAACACGCGGCTGTATGTGTTTTGTCAATTTCGATAACTTCAGGATATTTCTCAAGACACAAATCAGCAACGTTTGGACAACGTGGAGCAAATCTGCACCCTACAGGAAACGCGTAAGGATAAGGTGGTTCCCCTCCAATAGGTTCAAGTCTTTTGACTTCATTGAGTCGAGGAAGGCAGTCCAACAAAGCTTTCGTATACGGGTGACGTGGGTGATTAATAATTGTTCTCGTATCACCAGTCTCAACAATTCTCCCCGCATACATGACTGCTACTTTGTCACATAACTCTGCAACGGCTCCAAGATCATGGCTAATGAAAATTAACCCGAATCCTACTTCAGACTGAAGTTCTTTCAATAACTCCAAATATTGAGCTTGAACCGTAACATCAAGCGCTGTCGTCGGTTCATCAGCTATTAACACTCGCAAATCTCTACTTGCAAATGCAATGGCTCCAGCAACTCTTTGGCGCATCCCTCCACTCATTTGATGTGGGTATTCGTAGATCCGATCTTGCGCAGACGGAATCCGCACCATATCCAGAAGAGCTATAACTCTTTCTTTCAAAGAACTTTTTTGAAGTTTTTGGCTAACTGTTACAGCTTCACCTACTTGATCTCCTATCGGAAAAACCGGATTAAGCGAAGCAACAGGGTCCTGAAGAACCATCGACATTGTATGACCACGGATTTTCCTCATATCAGATTCTGAACCTTTAAGAATATCAACTCCATCAAGAATGATCTCACCATTCACAATCTGTCCTGGTGGTGGAATCAGACGCATAATTGCCGAAGCTGACATTGATTTACCACAACCAGATTCACCTACTAGCCCTAAGGTCTCCCCTTCATCCAGAGAATAACTTATACCATCCACAGGAGTAGATATACCCATCAGCGTATCAAATTGCACTTTTAGATTATTGACTTCAAATAACATTTCTAGAACCTTTGCAACCGAGGGTCTAGTCTATCTCTCAACCAGTCACCTGTTATATTAAACGAGACTACCAATAAAAGAATCGCAAGTCCTGGGGTAAGAGAAATCCACCATCCCGACATAAGATTACTACGTCCATCAGCCACCATAATCCCCCACGAAGGATTCGGAGGTGGTACTCCCACTCCAAGGAAACTCAATGAAGACTCAAGAACAATTACCTGACCGACCTGGAGAGTACAAAGAACAATAAGAGTCGAAAATACATTCGGAAGAATATGGCGGAACATTATGCGTGTGCTAGACATTCCCGCGACCTTTGCCAAAGTCACAAAGTCCTGCTCCCGAAGACTGAGTGTCTCGGCACGAACGACCCGAGCAAAACGAGGCCATACAAGGGCGGTCACAATAAAGATAACATTGCCAGTACTACCCCCAATAACAACTACGAGCACGATAGCTACTAATATAAGGGGAAATCCCAGAACAATATCGGCGATTCTCATAAGAAGATTATCAATAAATCCACCGAAATATCCAGCGACAATCCCAGCTAAGGACCCTACAGATGCTCCGACGAATATGACTGAACCAGCAACTATAAGAGATATTCTGGCCCCATATATGATACGGCTCAGGATATCACGTCCCAAAAAGTCAGTACCCAGTAAATAGGTTGCTTCGCCACCTTCCCAGCCAAGGGGAGGCAACATGCTATCCATAAGCTCTTGGTCAAACGGACTATGCGGTGAGAAGAGCGGGGCGAATATTGCTATCAAGAGATTTATCCCTATGATAAATAGTGGCAAGGTCGGTATAAGAGATGGTCGACGCCATAGTAACCGTTTCAAAGTGGCAATCATAAGAATTGCCGAAGATTCGGCTCCTTCTGATTGTTCTGTTAAGGTTTCTGCCATTCGTTATTCCTTATTTTCACTGGCATCAATATGTCCCCCTAATCCCCATACCTGATACGGGGATTCAAGAAAGCATAGAGGATATCAACAGCCAAATTGCCGAACATATATATTGCTGAAATGACAAGGACAAGAGCTTGTACCACCACAAAGTCTCTATTTTTAACAGCTTGCAGCACTAATGTACCAACCCCGGGCCAGCTAAAGACCGTTTCAGTGACAATAGCACCAGTAATAAATATGAACAGAATCAGACTAGCAAAAGTCAAAACAGGTAGTGCGGCATTTTTAAAAGCATGTTTCCAGATAACTCGAGTTTCACTGAGCCCCTTAATACGAGCAAGCTTCACGTATTCAGAGCTTAAAGTTTCTAACATACTGGAACGAGTAAGGCGCAATAAGCCAGCCGTAGTAAACCAACCCATTGTAACAGCCGGGAGAATAATACTCGTAAACCCACTTTTCCCTCCAGCAGGTAAGATACCCAATCTAACCGGAAAAATCATCATAAGCATGATCCCCAACCAAAAAAGTGGAACTGATTGCCCCAATACCGCAAATACTCTTGCCGTTACGTCAAGGAATCCACCCCGACGAGCAGCAGACATAACACCTAAAGGAAGCCCAATAACCAATGTAACGAAAAAACCAGCCGCAGCTAACATCAAGGTAGCAGGGAATCGCTCCCACATAAGCTCGGTCACCGGAACATGTCTGGCCATAGAGATGCCAAAGTCACCTCTTATCATTTTACTTGTCCACGTCAGCCATTGAACGACAAGGGGTTTGTCCAAACCCATTTCCTTCTCTAAATGCACGTACATCTCGGGCGTAGCATCCAAAGGAAGAAGAACGTGGCCCGGATCCCCTGTAAGGCGAACAAGCAGAAATATAAAGATCGACATGAGCAATAAGCTCACGATCGCCTGGGCAAATCTTTTTAAAACGAATGCTCCCATAGTGTTTCAGTCACTCCGGAAATTTAGACTAAAAAGAACAAATTCTGGGGATCCGTTCGACGGATCCCCAGAATTTACGTTCAACTCTACACTTTTGCTAACCAAGTACCTATTGATCTCATTTTATAAGACCGTTCGGCATATAAGATAGTTAAGCAAGTCTCTTAATATAGGCCACGTCTCTCAAATTACCAGATCCTGGGGTTGGAGTCCATGAAGCGACGGTATCACTGTTAACTCCCCACATAATATTGATCTGAGCAATTGAAGCACCAATATAGTTATCATAGATGAAGTCTCCAACCTGCTTCATAAGAGCCCAGCGCTTCGCTTCATCATATTCCTTCTCAGCAGCCCATACCAGCTTGTCAACCTCAGGGATCTCCCAATGACCCAGTACGGCTGATGACAAGAAACAGCAAGCTCCAGAGAAGTAAGTATACGGATCATTAACCGATCCCTGTGTATATGTATACATGTATCCCGCTGTAGTTCGATCAACAAGCCGAGTACGAACGGTAGGCCGATATTCAGTAACGATTCTCTCTGCCTTGATTCCGAGGTGTTTCTCCCACATTCCAAGCACAGCCTCCATGACATCACCATTCGTGGGACCGTAAGCCAATGGATAAATAAAAGCCTTCATGGTGAATCCATCTGGATAGCCACCTTCAGCCATGGCTGCCTTAGCTGCTACGGGATCATACTTATGAGTTGTCCACCCTCCATGCCAAGGAGTATTGGGCTGGTCATAGAAGAAAGGCATCGAGGTGATTCTGCCCTCATTGGAAAGCAGTTTCGTGAGTATAGCCTCCCGATCAATTGCGAGGTTCAATGCCTTCCTGATTGCCGTCGGTTTCTTACCAGTAAGCTCAGGACCAGTCCACGGTGACGTAGCATCGTACCCATCAAGCTCCTTTAAAACCATGCCTCCAAAGTTAACAAATACCTCACCGCCACCATCAATCTTTACAATGTTTACATTCTTGGCATTTCCGATCTCTTTAACCTGACGAGGAGTCAAGCTAACGATATGTACTTGACCAGCCAGCAACTGAGCAATCTGCGTAGCAGGCTCAGGAACCTTATGGAAGGTTACCTTTGCAAAGTCTGAAGTTTGAAGCCAATGATCAGCAACAGCTTCAAATTCAACCGACTGGCTAGGAGTATGTTTGATAAACTTAAACGGCCCACTACCTACAGGAGCCTTCTTAAACTCCTCTTCTCCACCAAGATTCTTAAAGTATTCCTCAGGATAAAGGCCCTGAAAACGCTGGCCACCCAAGGTATTTCTCTCAAAACCAGCGGGAGCTGTCTTTTTGTCAGTATGGACAATCAAGGTTAATTCATCTTTAACCTCAAGTTTTGTAATATCATTCCCAATGGCTTTCTTGAAATCGCCGGCGGCAAAGTAGATACCGCCCTCTCGCATGATCTGCCCCCAGGCAAACTTAAGGTCACTTGCCTTTACTGTACCGTTATTGTTGTGGTACTTAACACCCTTACGTAAATTCAGGGTCAGGTCAATTTTATCGCCTGTCTCAACCATGTTCCAACTCTCAGCCAGACCTAAGCTAAGATCGTGTGTGAATCCGTCCTTGCGGCTCATTCCAATAATGGGATCGAGCAACATGTCCCAAAACACAACTTCTTCTGGACCCATCATTCTAGGTATCCATCTCTCGGTTCCTAGGTCAACAAGGGCTATATCAAGCTTACCCTGAGGACCCGTCGGTGCAGCAGTAGGAACAGGAGCCGTAGTGGCTACTGGTACCGCTGTCGCGGAGGCAGGCGTTTTGGCAGTCGGTGCAGCATCATCGCTTCCGCAACCAACCAGCGTCAAAGCGGCCATAACACACAACAGGGTGGTTCCTTTTATCCATCTTTTATAATCCATTCATTCCTCCAAAAAATATTCCCTCAAAAAGATACATTTAAAGACCTGTAGATAATTATCACATGGCTACAACGTTGTCAATACAAAAAAACCATTATATCGTTTTGTTTCGATAAGGATAATTGAATCCAGGCTCTCTTCTCTGGATAAATCTATTTATGCTTTACAGGATGTATAGGGGGTTTCGCTAGAAGCATTATAATTCCTCCCAAAGCAAAGCATATTCCAAAAACAGCAAAGGCAATATCGTAACTACCTCTTGTATCAAACATATAACCTGCAAAAACCGGGCTGGCAGCACCGAGTATCTGAGTCGCAGGAAAAAAGACTCCTCGAATAGTACCAAGTGAACCTCTACCAAAATAATTCGCCCACATTAAACTTGACAACGGAGCATATCCACCACCTCCAATGGAATAGAGAATGGGAAATAAGATAATAAATGGTCCACCATGTACAACGAGCATCATTAACATCGTCGCTGTCGCAGCAAAATAGGAACCTGCTATAAGGTATCTCACTTGAACTCTCTCACCCAAAAACCCCCACATTATCTTGGTCACAACTACTAAGACGCTGAAGATTGTAAGTAAGGTCGTGGCAAGAGGTGTGGAATAGCCTTTATCAGTTAAAGCAGGAATCACGTGTGGGAGAAACCCACCAAGACCAGCACCGCTAATCATAAAACCTATGACCATAAACCAAAGTGCAGAAGTTCTAACCGCTTCTCCGATCGTCCAGTCATGCTCAGTTGAAAGGCTAGCCCGTACAAGTTGTTTTGAATTATCCCGGTAATCATCAAGCATTTGGCCATTATCTGGTAAAAGCCCAACGTCTTCAGGAGTACGACGCACAAACAATAGGCTAGTAGGCACTACTAAGACTAAACCCACAATTCCCAGAACAAGCCAAGCAGGTCTCCACCCAAAGTGAATAATAATAAATGCTGTAAGGGGTAAGAAAATTACAGCTCCTATGTTATGCCCTAGTGTAACTATCGCTATGGCCCTTCCTCTCATACGAACGAACCATTTGGATATTACTGAAGGGGTAATAACCTGCGGGCTTAGACAAACAACTGACAAACCATATGCGACACCAATCAGAAGGTAGAATTGCCATAACTGGGTGACAAGAGAAGTGAGAATAAGACTAATTCCGAGAACGAATCCTCCACCGGTCATCAAAACCACTGCGCCATACTTACGATCAACAATAGGCCCAAGAATCGGGTTCGCAACCATCCCCGTTACAGTTCTGATTGTAAGTGCGAGGGAAATGGCCGTACGACTCCATCCTAAGCTTTCCTGAACAGGTTCAAAGAAAAGGCCGAAGGTATACGTAACGACACCAGATGCAGCTCCAGTAATCGATGCGACAATCACAATGTACCATCCACGAAACATTTCGAGCCCACCCCCAACAAGATCAATATTAGCTCTATACAGCCTTGTCTTAAAACACCTAAATATTACACACAGTGCATGGATTCCTAAACCCAATACAGAATTCTACACTGGCTTAGGTTTTAAGCTTGCTTCTTAACCAACCCTTGAATAATCTTGGGAGCAACCCTGTCAACTTTCGCAATTATCTCTTGTGGGTTCTGTGCTACAACCATTCCAGGAATAGTCACTGGTTCATATAAAGGCATACCAGCCAAGCGTGCTTGGGTTTGAACGATACCCCTAAAAGCCTCCGGGCAGAAAATAACTGTCGGTATTCCCCGTTTCTCTAACCTAACTGCGTCGCGCGAACCACGCCACGTGCAAGTACCTCAGTCACCTTCGAGAATAATCACACCCTGAGCCTTAGAGTTAAGGTATTCAATGATATCGTCCGCCATATCGGTTGGGGAAGATTTTTTCCGTAAAGGCAACACTTCACTTACTCCTTCACGAAGAAGTAAGTCCTTCATATAATTGGAAAGTAAATCGCCACTGCTACCCTGAGGATTCCGAAAAGCATTTATAACTGCAATGGTTTTTCCCTTCAGGGTACTAGGTCTAGAGGCCATCTTGGTTTCCTTTAGATTGCCTTCTCCTTTTGGGCTAAGAAGTAAAAATTCCTGTACCACCTTGGACTTAGTCATTACTTTCTCCTTTATTAGGTTGGGACAATACGAGTCGTAGCAGGCATCCCAAAACAAAAAATAATAGAAGAATACCCTCCTACCTCACCACCTGCGACAAGAATTCTTACATCCTCAGGTTTCAAAACAATAGGTACTAGAGTTTCATCGTCGCTTGTATCAATCCATCGAGGCCAATATGTCTCTCCTCCAATATTATAGTAGCCTATCCCTTTCAATTCACCTAAACGCCTACGCGCCTTGTTAAAGATGAAATATTTCACGTCTTCCTTCGTCCATCCATCGCCTGCAATAATACGTGCATGTGTTGGGCTCAGAACTAAAAATACTTCACCCCCCCGATACGCATTGTAGGTGCCAACCACCGCAATAGCATCGGATAATGTTGTAAGCACGCCATGCGCACTTACACTAGCCATATCAACAACATGACGTGGGCCATGGGCTCCGACTACTGTTACGGCACTCTCTTTCTCACTAAATCCCCTATCAACATGGTAAGGAAGCCACGGGCTCGCATCCTCGAATTCCGCTATACAGTAGGTGAATTTCCCAGGATGGGTCTGTGTTGCCATATCAAAGTTGCCAGGTTCGCCTGCAGCAACATTTCTCATCAACAAAGCTATTGCTCGACCAACTGTAGCATTCGCACGCCAACCAGGGCCAAACGTATTCACCCCTGCATTAAAACCAAGAGACCGAATTATGGGGCCATTGATAACAATTAGGGGAGTGTCTCCATGAATAGTTGTGAGCAATCCTCCCATACTTCCCTCTTGATCTGCCATACACTCAACAGCCGTTAACACAGTTGGGAAATATTCGGGCAGACACCCGGCCAAAACAGCATTGATTGCAACTTTCTCAACTGTGATTTCAGCACCCACTGGCATAAACGCACCTAAAACTTCAGTGGGTTTTCTACGTACGGTATCTAAAACTACCTGAACTCTTTCAGGCGTAGGAGGCACAACAGGTAATCCATCTGTCCACCCCTGTTGATAGCAATACTCTAAGGCATCATCCTGTTCACTCAAACGCATAACAGAGGCGTTTGCCCCAATCTTCATTACTCCCTCCACATTCTCACGAGGCTAAGAAGATCTACTACGTTGGATCTCCAAGTAGCTCATGTACATCATGGTCGAATTCAATATCTGCAGAACCTATATATAGATCCCATGGTTCGAATGATTCGACAAACGCCTTAGCATCCACAGAAGTCTGAAACCCTTTTTGGGCTCGACCAGGCTCGTACCCAAGTGTTTTCGCAAAAGCGTCATATCCCCTAGGGGTACGACGAAATGCTCCAACTTCCAATTCTTCAGTACCCGTATCCAAGATTAGCTTTTGCCCCGCTCTATACTCTCTCCAAAAAACCTTCACCACGAAACTCCTTTGAAATATGTAACTATTGCTGCTTAAGAATTCTCAATGGAGAATACCACACTCAGCCTATACCCGTCCTTTGTAAGTATGTGAACCACCCGAAAATCTATCATGGAGGAGGAGGTTCACCTATATCACCATCTGGAAATACTATGTTTTCTGCTTCTTCTATATTTGCGTTTTCTGAATATCCCCTATTTGAAACGCGAGGAAGAGAAGTATCTTGTCTCTGGCGTTGAAACTCCTGATCCATTGAGGCGCTACCCTTAACATAAACATTTCGGGCAGGAAACGATATTTCGATCCCCTCATCATTATACCTACGAAACAGGGCTTTGATAAAATTATGCTTGAGCTTCCACATCTCAGCATACCCTCGGGATCTGATGACCACCCAAAAATTAATATTAGAGTCTCCGAAACTATCATACCAAATAGAAGGAGGGTATCCTTCCACCGAACCTTCCGTATTCTTTATTACTTTATTCGCCACATCTAAAGTTACCTGTTCTACATGGTCCAGATCACTAGAATAAGCAACTCCAACTTCCAAATATAACGACATTTCCTCAGCCGGAAAATGATAATTCGTTGTGACGCTGTCCGCAAGTTTAGAGTTCGGAATAATGATCATATTATTTGCAAGCATACGAATCCTTGTAGTCCTCCAACCTATCTGATCTATATAACCTGCAAGGCCACCATCGAGTTGCACATAGTCACCAACTCGGACGGAGCCATCAGTAAGCACATTGATACCAGCAAAGAAATTAGTCAATGTTCCCTGCAAAGCAAGTGCGACCGCCAGTCCAGCTATACCCAAACCAGCAACCAACGGGGCTATAGCAATACCTAGTTCATCCAAAACGACCAGAAAACCCATGATAACTATCACAATTGCAGTTATCCTTTTCGCCATGGGAAGCATCGTGTTCAGCACTTTAGCGTGATCACTCTCCCTCGCTAGCCTCCCCACATACCAACCTAAGACATGTTTTTGAATACGAAGAGCCGTAAAAACAACCAAAAGAATCGCTACCACCGTAATAACACGTCTGATCAAATCCTCATAGGGAGTTAACGAGGGAATCCCTATTAAAACAACGTAAGCACCTATAAGTAAGATCAGAGTAGAAACAGGTCCATCAATATCATCGACAAGTTTCAACGCTAACCATGATCGTTTCTTAGTACGCAATCGAGCTTTGGTTCGATTAGCACTTAACCGAATCAAGATCCACATAGTGATTGTAATAGAAACAATTACCAACGTGTATAAAGCATCAGTAAGCGTTACCCCGAAAATAATCTCAGTCAACATAAGCGTTATACCATTGGTCAATTGCGTCAAGAACGGACAGATTGTTCGTTAAAGTTTATACCTAGTAGCAAGAACCATTCATCCATTTAGAGAAGAAATAACTATCCCTTTATAGCTATGTAAAACAAGAATTGCAAGGGTAAAACACATAGTAAATGTGTTTTAAGTTGGAATCACAACTATAACCTGACCACCCACAAGTTTGTCCCCTTCCATAGACTCCACGTAGATGTCGCATTCCACATGACCTGCTCCCTTTATATGATATTTATCAGTCACAACCCCAGAGACACGCACCGGGATACCATGCGGAACAGGTTGCCGAAAAATCACGTCGAGTTTCTTTATCCACCCTCCATCTGACCAAGAAACCGCTAATTGAGCCATAAATGCCATGCTTATGGGACCAGGCACTATCCTACCTGGCAAACCTTCTCTAATAGCCGATTCGGAATCGGTGAAAAAAGCGGGCCCACCTCCATCCTCACGTTGAATTTTCGTAAAGGTTCGGACATCTTCAGTGGTTATTAATTTATCTAGTGGACCAAGTTCATCACCAATTTGAATACCGTCATAATCGATCGCCACTACTCACTAGCTCCTTTATATACATATGATTTTTCCGTTGTTTCAATTAAATCCCCTATTTGGTTAATAAACTCAATGGCCCAAACGACAAATACCATACTCCCTGAACGTCCTGTTTTACGATAAACGTTTTTTAAGTAGAAATTAGCGTCTAATATGTCACCTGCACATATGGAGCCAAACCGATGAACAGCTTCTGTAGCAAGAAAACTGGAACCAACGCCCTTTAGCCCAACATCTGGCTTCCCCATACCTATAGTTAAAGCAGTCGAGAAGGCAGGCGGTGCTAAGACGCCACGGAACCCCGCTAATTTAGCCGTTTCCTCATCAAAATAACAAGGATAGGTTTCACCTAAAACGGTCGAATACCTCATGATTTCTTCCGCTTTTATCACCATCGGAAACCTATCCATAGCTCTTTTCACACCTAACAAGGTGCGGTCAAATTCAACCATGTTATCTGTAGCTGACATATCTATTCACCGTTCCGATCTCCAGGAATACGATCCCCCTTCACATAAGCATGTTGAATGACTGCTACTTTACTCATACATTCATTAATCAGGGTCGTTTCCCATAAAGAAAAGTCCATTTTCCCTGAACGACCTGTCTTAGTATATAGCTCTTTTAAATAAGTTGTTGCCTCAAGGGTATCCCCAACACAAAAAGGCTTGATGATCTCGATAGATACACTAGCACCTAGTCCTGCACCTTTGGACATCCGCTGTAGCTGCATTATCTGACCACGCAATAACTGCATATACATGTCTACTGGTACTACAAGAGCACGATACCCAGCTGCTGTAGCAAATTTTGGATCGGTATATATTGGAGCAGTGGTTCCAGTAATACTGCAATACCGCATAACGAGACTCTCACTAACTGTGATTTTAGAACGAGGCAGCTCTGTTCCTATTGGAACAAAACCAAAGTTTGTCCGTTGTGTCAAGTTCAGCGATCCATCCCATTATTAAACGTATCTTCGAGACGAACCGCGCAAAATCCACCCTGGTTGAGGGAATCTACCAAACCTTCTTCATTCGTTATCTTCTGCGGAAAGTTAGTAACGCAAGTCGCTATCGCACTAACGAAATGAGCATCACTACCGCCTGTTCCGTATAGATTTCGCTGGGTAGCTAATTCCAACGCACGTTCGTTTTCTCCCCGGCGACTACCGCCATTTATTAATTCAATAATACCTATATCGCCAAGACTAGGTCCAAAATCTTCAAGGTATTCACAAAGACCAATGCCAAAACGTCCTGGATGCGCTGGGATAGCAATTGCCCCTGAAGCACGCGCTTCACTCATCAAGTCTATAGGATTTATATTAACATCCGTAAAATCAAAAGCTTGAAGCAGCTTGTCGTTCACACCATAAACGAGAAAATGGCCATAACGAGTATCCAGTTCAGATCCTTTGAGTATGACCACCCCGTACTCTTGCGACAACGCTGAGTAGTCAAAATCCTTATCATATTTACGATGTTCTGTTAGAACTATCGCATCTAGTTGGTATCCTTTTCTCCTTAGTAACTGTATCCACTTCAAGTACTGCTCAACTGTGGCTCTGGAATCGTCAGAGGATACAGAATGGCAATGCATATCAACAAACATATATAAGTATCACTCCCTAGAATTGCAACATCATAATGAGAAAAGCCAACGAAAGGCAAGGGTTTAGGTTATACTGATTGAAGAACAAAGATCATCCCCAGTATCTCGGGTGATAACAACCTCTCACGCTTACTTCTTTATGATCCAACAGTCAACAGTATGTACGATCCTTCAAAAAATCAGATAGGTAGGAAAGCTCCATCAATTCCAAGGTCACTTTTAAAGTCCCGTGACGACGTACAATCAATAATACGGTCAGCTATCACGCCCCAGCAAGACTATCTAAAAAATTCCGAGTTGAACCTCATGCTTAGGTATCACCTTGGCCTTGTAGACGAATATGACAGGCCTTCGAATACTTTTGGAGGGAAAGCTTTCCGAACTGGGTTATGCGTACTTGCATGTGAAGCAGCAGGTGGAAAACCTGCTGCCGCCAACTCTGCTGCTGCTGCAATAGAGTTGGTGCATAATTTTTCACTGATTCATGATGACATTCAAGATCAAGATGAAGAACGTCGCCATCGACCAACAGTTTGGAAAATCTGGGGTGCAGCTAAAGCAATAAACGCTGGGAATGCATTAAGAATGATCGCCGATCAGGAATTAATGAAACTAACAGAAAAAGGGTTTTCTAAGGAGATTTCACTCAAAGCTTCTCGACTATTAGCAAATCGTTCGCTGCAAATGATTCAAGGACAATATCTAGATATTAGTTTCGAAGAACGTCTAAATGTATCATCCAGAGAATACAAAAAGATGATAGCTCATAAAACTGGGGCGCTCATTTCTTGTGCAATGGAATTGGGTGCGATCACAGCTTCCTCAAAAAGAAATCTGTCATCTCTCCTAGGAAAAGTTGGTTGGTATTTTGGCTATATGTTTCAGTTAAAGGACGACGTGTTAGGTGTCTGGGGGGACGAATCCATTACCGGAAAGGCTCAAGGTAGCGACATCCAAAGAAAGAAGAAAACCTACCCGATCCTATACGCTCTAAGAAATGCCCCTGTAAAACAAAAAACAACCCTGCATAAGATATTTAGAAAACAATCCCTTTCAGACGAAGATGTGTCTTACACGATGTGTGTCTTAGAAGATATGAAAATACGAGAAAAAACAGCAGCACTTGTCCAAGAAATGAGTACAGAAGCAATGAGACTCATCGCGGGTGCTCCAATACCCCCCAAGACGATGAACGAATTTAGCGATATCGTCAACTACCTTCTAGAAAGAGAAAAATAAATATTCCCAGTAAAACAAGAGGACAAATGAGAGAACAATTGAAAAGATCACAGGATTATGCTACCTCCGCTATCGACAATATGGAATTTACTCCCAACGTCAAACAAGTAAAGGGAGCGGTATGATAGCCGTAACAAACCGGCTAACCTTGAACACAGTTCGGGCTCCCCAACTTATCGATATAACCAAAGATATTATTGCATTTACCCTGTATTCTGGTGTTCAGAATGGAATAATAGTAGCTTTCTCACGACACACAACCGCAGCTATTAAGATTAGTGAAAACGAGCCTCTCTTACTTGAAGACTTGGAAAGTTTCCTGGAAAGGATTGCTCCTCGTGATGGAGAGTATAAACACAATGATTTCACAATCCGGACGATAAACATGACAAAAGACGAGTACCCAAACGGTCATGCTCACTGTCAGCATCTCCTTATGAGCACAAGTGAGACGATACCAATAATCGATGGAGAACTCCAACTTGGGAGATGGCAAAGCGTCTTCTTGGTAGAACTGGACCGCCCTCGGTCTCGAGAGATCGTGCTCCAAGCAATTGGGGAATAGTAAACAAGCTACGGGAAATACAGAAATTCACCGTCTAGCCTATCTAAAAAAGATGATTCTAACATTGACCTCACTCTATATAAATGGTAAGATCCACCTGTTTTAAAATATACTGATCAGATCATCTTTTTGTTTTCATTTTATGGTGATTTAATCAGCTATACGTTCGCTTTTTTCCTAAATATCAACTCAAAGAGGATTCTCATGGAGACTTTAGAAGAAATTCGGCGCGCTGGTAACACCGAGCTCAAAGCTGCAGCCAAGGAAACATACAAATATGGCTGGGTTACCGATATCGAGTCTGATTCTGCTCCTCCCGGCTTAAATGAAGAGATCATTCACTGGATCTCAGCTAAAAAAAAGGAGCCGGAATGGCTTCTAGAATGGCGCCTTAAAGCTTTCGAATATTGGAAGTCTCTTTTGGAAAAGGAACAGCTCCCTGAATGGGCAAACATACACTACCCTCCTATTGACTACCAAAAAATTATTTATTATTCAGCGCCTAAGCCTAAAAAACAGCTGGAAAGCCTTGACGAGGTAGACCCAGACCTCTTGGCAACCTATGAAAAGCTTGGCATTCCTCTGCAGGAGCAAAAACAACTTGCAGGAGTTGCAGTCGACGCCATATTTGACAGTGTTTCTGTCATAACTACATTCAAAGAGGAACTGGGAAAACGTGGAGTTATATTCTGTTCCTTTTCTGAAGCAGTTCAGAATTATCCGGAACTGATAAAACAATACCTCGGCTCGGTAGTACCATACTCGGACAATTTCTATGCAGCATTGAATTCGGCTGTATTTTCAGATGGTTCTTTCTGCTATGTGCCAAAGGGCGTACGTTGTCCCTATGAACTAACTACTTACTTCCGGATAAACGCTGCAAACACGGGGCAGTTCGAGCGAACGCTGATCATAGCTGATGAAAGTGCCTATGTTAGCTACCTAGAAGGTTGTAGCGCCCCGATGAGAGATGAAAACCAACTTCACGCGGCAATAGTCGAATTGGTAACCTTGGACAACGCTGAAATCAAATATTCAACAATTCAAAATTGGTATCCTGGAGATGAAAACGGTAAAGGTGGTATATACAATTTTGTTACTAAGAGAGGTAAATGCGAAGGGAAAAACTCGAAGATATCCTGGACGCAGGTAGAGACTGGAGCAGCCATTACTTGGAAATACCCAAGCGTAATCCTACAGGGAGATTCTTCAATTGGGGAATTTTATTCAGTAGCGCTAACGAAGGGTTACCAGCAAGCAGATACCGGAAGCAAAATGACACACATCGGAAAAAATACTCGGAGCACCATAATTTCCAAAACTATATCTGCAGGCCACGGACAAGGTACCTACCGTGGCCTTGTGAAGGTTATGCCAAAAGCGGAAAACTCGTGGAACTTTACGCAGTGTGATTCCTTGCTGATTGGTGACCAATGTGGAGCCCACACTGCACCATATGTAGAGGTGCGTAACAACTCGTCTCACTTGGAACATGAAGCCTTCACATCAAGGGTTGATGAGGATCAACTTTTCTATTGTAATCAGCGAGGCATCTCCACTGAAGATGCTCATTCGTTAATTATTAATGGTTTTTGCAAAGAAGTATTTAAGCAACTCCCTTTCGAGTTCGCAGTAGAAGCAACTAGATTACTGGAAGTCAATTTAGAGGGATCGGTAGGATAATAGAGAAAAAACCATGTTAGAAATACGTAACCTTCATGCTGCTGTAAATGGACTAGAAATACTCAAAGGGATTGACTTGAAAGTTGGACCTGGAGAGGTACATGCTATAATGGGGCCAAATGGGTCTGGGAAAAGCACTATGGCCCACGTCCTTGCAGGCAAACCTACTTACTCGGTGACCTCTGGTGAAGCATTGTTAGATGGCGAGAATCTCTTGGATATGCTACCAGAATTTCGGGCCAGATCTGGACTTTTCTTATCATTTCAACATCCCACAGAAATTCCCGGTGTTAAATTAAACCAATTCTTACGAGCTGGCCTTAATGCTCTTAGAAAAACACGCAATGAAGAAGAAATCGACGTCCTGTCATTCAATAAATTACTTAAGAGTAAAGTGGCGATGGTTGGGCTAGATCCAGATCTAGCCAAACGCAACGTTAACGAGGGATTTTCCGGAGGTGAACGGAAAAGAAACGAAATCCTCCAAATGGCTGTCCTCGAACCTAAGCTGGCTGTTCTAGATGAACCAGACTCAGGTTTGGATATCGATGCTGTACGAAGCGTATCTGAAGGCATTAACCGACTCAGAACTTCATCGAATTCCACAATTCTAATTACTCACTATCAACGCATCCTTGACTACGTAGTACCAGACGTAGTCCATGTCTTAGTAGGCGGTAGAATTGTAAAATCTGGAGATAAATTACTGGCTATGGAAATCGAAGCAAATGGCTACGACAAATTCGAGTAGCTCTCGGAAATCTCACGATACAAACGAATAGACCTATCGATATATGACTACTTTTCGAAAAACGCAAGAATCCACCTACATTGAAACTCGTAAGCTCCTTGAGGAAAGCGAGTATTCTAAGGATCCAGAATGGGTACGAACACTCAGAGATGATGCGACAAACAGGTTCAGTAAATTAGGGTTTCCAATCGAACGGCGCGGGAACGAGGCATGGAAATACACTAACGTTAGCCGGATATCCAAAGTTCCCTTTAAACCCTCTCCAGTTCCTCTATCAACAAAGAATATCAACCTCGATTATTTAGGAGCAGATGAAAACACTAAACATAAACTCGTATTTATAGATGGGAGGTATGTGGAACACCTCTCGTCAGTAAAAAACCTACCTGAAAGTATCTTGGTAACCAATTTAGAAAACGCGATGGTATCATCGTCTACTTTGCTAAAACAACATCTGACAAAATATGCTCAAGATGAAAATGATTTCTTTACCGCGTTAAATACAGCTTTCATACATGAGGGATGCTTCGTCCATATTCCTGACCACACATATTTGGAAGACCCTATCTTTCTGCTTTTCCTCAATACAGGTCATGATAACGATACAGCCTCACATCCAAGAATACTCATAACTACCGGAATAGGAAGCGAAGCTACCTTAATTGAAAGTTCTGGCTCTGACTCAAACGCCAGATACTTTGTGAACAGCGTTTCAGAAATAATCCTAGGTGAAAATTCCACCCTTAAACATTACAGAGTACAACAACATAGCGAAGAGGCCTATGAAATTACCAGCACAAATGTGGTTTTAGATAAAAATGCATCTTTTTCGTCCGTGAATGTTGACTTAGGTGGAGGGCTAGTAAGACACAACTTAAATGTCCTCATGAAATCGGAAGGGGCATCATGTACCCTAAACGGTCTGTATATGACAACACGGTCACAACACGTTGACAACCAAGTGATTATCGATCATGCAAAAGGATACACAACAGCAAATGAGTTATATAAGGGAGTACTCGATGGTAAATCCAGAACGGTATTCCACGGCAGCATAATCGTCCGGGAAGGGGCACGGAAAGTAGATGCTACCCAATCCGACAAGAATTTACTCCTGTCTAACAACGCTGAAGCAGATACGAAACCGGCATTCTGGATTTACTGTGACGATGTGAAATGTGCACATGGAGCTTCCTGTGGTCAAATTGATAAAGATGCGTTGTTCTATATGAGAAGCCGTGGCATCAGTGAACACGAAGCTCGAGGCTTTTTAATAAGGGGTTTCGTATCAGAGATTATCAATAGTATCGAGCACAAACCTTATTGGAACTTTATTAACGATTTGGTCGGAAAAACCTTAGACGAGTGGCTTCAAAACCGATCGCTCAGTTAGATCCTCACTCAAAAATACCGAGTCTACAATGTTTGATCCAGAAGATATCAAAAAAGACTTCCCCATTCTCAAACGACAAGTTCACGGCAAGAGACTCATTTATCTTGATAACGCTGCAACGTCTCAAAAACCAATCCAGATGATTGATGCAATCACCGAATATTACAAAAAGTATAATTCAAACATACATCGAGGAGTTCATACGCTCAGCGCCGAAGCAACGCAAGAATATGAAACCGCCCGTGAAAAGGTAGCACGGTTCATTAATGCACCCAATGTAAAAAGCATTATTTTCGTCCGTAACACTACAGAAGCTATAAATCTTATCGCATACTCATGGGGACTGAAAAACCTCAAAAAAGGCGATGAAATTGTACTAACGGAAATGGAACACCACAGCAACCTTATCCCATGGCAAATGGTAGCCAAACAGACAGGAGCTACCCTCCGCTTTATTCCAGTAATAGAGAATGGAACCCTAAACCTAGACTCCTTAGACACGATTATCAACGGTCAAACAAAACTTATCTCTATGGCAAGCACGTCAAACTTCTTGGGGACTATAAACCCCTTAGACCTCATCCATAAACGAGCAAAAGAGGTTGGGGCACTCCTTATGATAGACGGTGCTCAAAGCATCCCCCACATGGCCACAAATGTCATAGATATGGACTGTGACTTCTTAGCATTTTCTGGCCATAAAATGTTGGCTCCTACTGGGATAGGAATCCTTTATGTGAAACCAACCGTACTGGAAAAATTGGACCCATTCCTCATGGGTGGAGAAATGATTAAAGAAGTATGGCTTGATCACGCCACTTGGAATGATCTACCAAATCGATTTGAGGCAGGAACACCAGATATCGCTGGAGCGATAGGTCTAGGGGCTGCGATCGACTACCTTGAAGCATTAGGTATGGACAACGTACGTAAGCATGAAATTGCCATTACTACCTACGCACTAGAAAAAATCAAGGAAATCGAAGAACTAACTGTCCTAGGTCCAAAGGGAATCCAAAATCGAGGAGGGCTTATCTCCTTTACGTTAGCCAATATCCACCCACATGACATTGGAACTCTGCTAGATAGCGAAGGAATAGCAATTAGAACTGGTCACCACTGTGTCATGCCAATGCACAGGAAACTCAATCTGCCAGCCTCTGCGAGAGCCAGCTTTTATGTGTATAATACATATCAAGACATAGACATCTTCATCCTTGGCCTAAAGAAAGTAGTAGATTATTTTAACAATGTCGATCGAAAACGAGGTTGACGAGCTCTACCGTGAACTAATCTTAGACCATTATCGTAGACCTCGGAATACCCAATTTATTCCAGAGGCTCAACACAATGCAGAAGGGTTGAATCCCTTTTGTGGTGACCAGATTAACCTCCAAATCATGGTTGACTCAGACAAAGTTATTCAAAGCATAGGACAACAAGGGAATGGGTGCTCAATCAGCCAAGCTTCTGCGTCAATGCTCACAGAAGTACTTAAAGGAAAGTCTCTCGAACAAGCCAAATCCACAAATAACTGCTTTAGACGCCTTTTAGAAGGAGAAACCATCGAAGACTCCGAGTTGGCTAGCCTAGGAGTGTTGGAGGCTCTTGCAGGAGTGCGGAAGTTTCCCGTTCGAATAAAGTGTGCCCTTCTTGCCTGGACCACAATGGAAGATGCTTTAGGTGATTCCGAATAGGTCTATTTATTAAAAAACATCTGCGTAAAACTTAATTCATTAACTGCTCCGGGGAATTGTCGATAAATGTATTCAAGGTGCCCCTAGACTCTTTATTCGGAAAATTCAGTCCTTTTAAACAACTTAATCCCTTCTCTGGTAACACTAAAAGAGCAATAATCGTTGATGCTGCACATATGATTATGTGAACCAATAGTGCAAAAGCCAAAGCCGGCTCACTATGGATTCCAAAGAAACTCAAAGAACATACTACTGCAGCTTCAAAGGTGATCGCTTCACCAAGAAGAAAAGGGATGGCTGAAACAAAAAAACACAGGCTCCCAAAAAAAAGAACCACTCCTACAGCGATGCCAACGTCTATTCCAAAACCACTTGCTATAAGCCAACCACACGAACCAAGAGTTATTCAATGACCCAAAATGCCTCGTGATGACAAAAACAGACGAAATGGAAAATGCCTCAAAGCCCTGACTGAAGAGATTGCCGTCCCGATCATAGATATTCTATTTACAATTTGGAACGATCCTATACCTCTAACTCTCGTAATAAATAGTAATAAGCTCACAAGTCCAAAAATAGCGGCAACAATCAACTGAATAGTAAATCCACGAAGTTCAGGCATGAACACTATTCGAAGTATCAACAGGATGGCAGTGACAATAATATCCATGAGGTGTTCTGCGACCAAAGTAGTAAGTACCATACCACCAGTTAGTGCTACTTCTCCAAGTAAGCAGCACTAACTGGACCGGCTCACTTAACAATCTGATGGGCGAAATATTATTGAGCCAGATTCCCGCGTTTTGAACAAGGAAAATCCTTCGAAGCTAATCCTCTCAGCGATAAAGAGAACGTGAAATCCCAAAGCTCTCATTAGGATACTCAACGTAAAGACAAGAAAAGCGACTATTAATCGCCTAGGAGAAAACCCGTAGACAAAACCCTCAACCTCATTCTAACTTACCCCACGAACGACTAATCAACCTAACAATAAGCTGATAGCAATAACGCCAGTTAGACGAAGAATTGGCAAAAGCTTTATTCGTACAGGTACTGATTACATGAGGTTTGTCTAATTGTTCTATGTTAAGACAATCTAGAACGGCATATCAAAAACTTATGGCTGGAGTAAACTACGGATGATTATATAAATTACTATCCCAGTTAACGAAATCAGTAGTGAAAACCAAGCAGGAACATTGGACACAGCTTTAATCGCAATCACACCTCCAAATGTAATCCATATGAGGATGAATAGGTTGATCAGTGCACCAAGGCCTGGAATCATGATTAAGACGTAAAAACTACCTGGAAGGTGTGCGTATCCCAAAACGCCAAGAATCTTGCTAACTGTTACCGATTTCCTATTTAGGCAAACGGCAAAGTAGGCCAAGAGAGACCAGCAAAGCCAAGCAGAAACCATAGATGGAAATATCCAAGTAAACGCCCAAGCCCGACTCCCTGAAACCCCTCCACTAAAAAATTCCATACCGATTCCAGCAATCCAAAGGGAAAGTGAGGATAGAAACACAACGATAAAACCCTGTACAGCAATCCGTGGACTTTGTGATAATTCTCTATATGATTTCGGGCGCAACACAAAGGCACTAGATACCAAAGCTAGCTTTGACTTCAACACATAGCAGCAATGAATCACAGGGCACCTATTCCTACTTCAAATCATTAACGAAACAACCACAACTTCCGTATAACTAAAGGAATAACTCACCGTCCTTCCCCATTTTGAGAAGCAATACGAGACTTTCTCATTTTATTAAACGCACGAGGTAGACTTTTTATTGAAGATGTTCTCTTCATTTCATCTTCAACGAGAAAAAGGTCTTTCTTTGGAATAAGGTGGAGCTCCCCTATGAACGCAAGAGGCCATCTTTCAGGAACCCATTTCTTTACATATTCTAATGTTGGTCCAAGCTGGCGAGCATCGATATAGTTGCTTTCATCTAGAATAACACCTGGCTCTAGACTAACACGGTAAGGAAAAGCCTCTTTGCCTGATTCTGTACTAAATAGCTCAGTATCATCTTCATACATAGTGGAGGTAATCGTTGCAGTCGCAGGAAAACCCTGGACATGTGAGAGATAAAACAGGACACGATCACCAATTTCCATTCGATCGACACGTTTTTTCAATTTCGCTCTGAAGCCATATACGGAAAATTTATTCTTCTTCAAAACGCTGAAGTTCTCCAGACTAAGCACCATCATCCAATAGTTTCTCGGCATTCCTTTAATTTCCCTTAATATAGTAAAAGTTTTATCTATTCTACCATCACCAAAGCTCATGTAGTGCAATATGTAAAAATTGATACTGGAAAATAAGTGGTTAAGTCATATGGCTAGATAGTCAGGGCTTCCTCATGAGAAGAAAAGAAATACTTAAGATAGATTTGTGCATTCAATAAAGAAGTAAAAAGGAGATTTTATAAAGAATTTCTATTATTCTAATGCTGCACATATCTCTTCTTGAACCTCCGGGTTTTGCTCACTGAGAAATGCTTTCCGTAAAAAATCTTTTGATTTAATTCCGTCCAAACGCCCTAATGCCCAAGCAGCATGGCTTCTAAGAAGAGTTTCCTTAGAATTTGTTAAAATCCAACCTAAGGCTGGTACGGCTTCCTGATCACCAATATTGCCCAATGCTACGCAAGCATTACGTTTCATCCCAACGAGTTTTGCCCTCTTGATAGGGGACTTGCTAAATTTTTCCGAGAATTCCTCTTGGGTCATCGAAAGCAATGAAACCAATTCTACAGTCGACTGTTTCGAAGTGCCCAATAGCGACCCATTCCCTGAGGAAACCCCTACATTCACAGGACATACTTCCTGACAAATGTCACATCCAAAAACCATATCTCCTATGGATGTCCTCATATCTATAGGAATCGAACCTCGATTTTCAATAGTAAGATAGGAAATACAACGCCGAGCATCTAGAACATACGGAGCAACTATAGCCCCAGTAGGGCATGCTGGTATACAAAGCGTACACTCACCACAACTCTTTTTTAACGATTCGTCCGGGTATAACTCTAAATCGGTTAATAAGTACCCTAAAAACACCCATGACCCATGAGCTTGTGTAAGTATATTGGTGTTTTTTCCAAACCATCCGATTCCAGCCCGTTCAGCAACTGCACGCTCTAAAAGAGCACTATCATCAACAAAAGAACGCGTTTGTACTATACGCCCAGCATGTTGAGATATCATTCGTTCTATCCTGTGCAAACCTTCTTTGATCACCGTATGGTAGTCTGTCCATTGAGCATAACGGGCAATTTTACCATGTGTACCTCTAGAACGCTTAAATGTCTGTTCTGGAGGCAAATAGTTGAGTGCAACAGCTATAAATGAACGAGCACCAGGTAGAAGTACATCAGGATCGCTAGCAATTCGAACACGTTCCTCAGTATACCAAGGCATACCGTCCATATATCCATTCCTGACACGTTTGAGGGTTTCTTCACGATTTTGCGTAAATGATTCTGCAGAAGCTATACGAACTAAGTCAAAGCCCAATTCTTGTGCGTAACGTACAATTTCTCTTTTTAAAGCATCGGGGCTTTTGCATGACATATTCATATTATGACACGAAGAAAGAGAAAGATTCCATTAATAACTTCTAGCACATCCTTGACACTGATCTTGGTCGGTCGATATACTTCGCAACAGCATCTCGAATCTAGCTTAACAAACTAAATAAGAATGACAGAGATACTCTTCCTAGAGTACTTGGAGGAAGCCGGTTAAAGGCCGGCGCTGTCCCGCAACGGTATGTTCCATACTTAAGGTGTAGAACGAGCCCGGACCACCAACTCTGTCGGTATCGCCGCCCTTCGCGGAAAGGAATAGGCATATTGCACAAAACAAACACCCCAATGAATTTTACGGGGTGTTTGTTTTGTGTAATAACACAGGTTTCTTACCACCAAATCAAGGACAGAAAATCACAGTGAATAAAGAAAAACTTTCGTTGCAGCCGTTCACTTTTCCGTGGCTAAGGCTTCTAATTGGCGTAACTGCTGTTTTAACAATAGGACTTGTTGCAATAACCCAGGGTGCAGCAAATATCGCTATTATTGATATTATTGACATTATCTTAAGTCGTCTACTAGGCATAGAGACAAAAGACATCTTGCCCCACAGTTCAAATGTTATTGTTTGGGAAATACGATTACCAAGAGTCATACTGGCTGCACTTGTCGGAGCTGCACTATCAATGTCAGGAGCGGTATACCAAGGTCTCTTCAGAAATCCTCTCGCAGATCCATACCTAATTGGGGTAGCAGGAGGAGCAGGGCTTGGTGCAACTATAATTCTAATCTCTCCAATACCCATTTACTGGGGAGGGGTGAGTCTTGTGCCTTTATCAGCTTTCGTAGCAGGGATAACAGCCGTAACTATTGCCTACATACTCGCTCGAACCGGTGGGGTAGCATCCACAACCACTTTGATTCTTGCAGGAGTTGCAATCACTTCGCTCGCATCATCAGGTACAACATTCCTCTTAATGAACAGTGACCAAGATGTGCGTCCGGTATTAGCATGGCTTTTTGGAAGCTTCGCTTCAAGCTCATGGCAGGACATCTACCTAATTATCCCCTACCTGATACCTAGCTTGATTGTAACTCTAGCATATGGACGTGTATTGAACGTAATGCAACTTGATGAACAACAAGGCAAACAATTAGGATTAAACATTGAACGAGTAAGAATTCTTCTAATATCGTCTGCATCTCTCGCAACCGCTGCTGCAGTCTCGGTTAGTGGACTCATAGGGTTTGTAGGCCTAATAGCTCCACACGCTACTCGATTACTTTGGGGACATGACCACCGATCGCTACTTCCAATGAGCATGATCGTAGGGGCCATATTCCTAATCATAGCCGACCTCATAGCGCGAATATCGCTCCCGCCAAACGAGTTCCCTGTAAGCATAATTACTGCACTGGTTGGGGCTCCTTTCTTCCTATACTTGCTCCGCCAGAAACGGAGTGGACATCATGGCTAGCAGGACGGAGAAAATGCTCTTATCTGTTAATGACGTATTTTTTAGATACGATCTTAAAACCGTACTAAACGACTTCAAGTTAACACTCTCACACGGGGAATTGGTGGGAATTGTAGGGCCAAATGGATGCGGGAAATCTACCTTATTAAACTTAATAAGTGGGGTATTGAAACCTAACACAGGAACAATTCTAATCAACGGAATGGACATAAGGAAATTCACCTCTAAAGAGATTGCAAAAAAAGTAGCGGTTGTACCTCAAATAGCCACAATCCCTCCAAATCTTCAAGCAATAGAAGTTGCTCTGATGGGTCGTACACCTTACTTAGGTACTTTACAATGGGAAAGCAATAACGACTATGAAAAAGTGCGAGACTCTATGGAGATGACAAATTGCTGGGAGTTACACAGCCAGAGAATAGGTATGGTCTCTGGAGGAGAACGCCAAAGGATCATACTAGCAAGAGCTCTAGTACAAGACACACCTATCCTGCTACTAGATGAACCAACCGCTAGCCTAGACTTAGGAAGCCAGATTAATACTTTCGAGTTACTCATAAAACTAATCACTATCTCCCAAAAAGCTATTCTCGTCGCTATACACGATATAACTCTAGCAAGCCAATATTGTGATCGCATTGTCCTTGTTCATGAAGGATGTAAAATAGCTGAAGGAACACCAAGCGAAGTATTAACCGTTAAAAACCTTCATGCTGTTTACGGTGTCGAAACTGATCTTATGTCACATCCACGTACAGGGTTGCCTGTAGTAATCCCGAGACCAATCACCGAAAATAGATCTGACCTCCCAAATCATCCATAACTCAAGCCTTCTCTATAAAACCACCAATAAAGTATCTCTTAAAAATTCCAACATGAAAGCATTTGTATTTAATTCAATTTGGATTCCATGACACAGCGATGATTTAAAATAGATCTTTACATTATTCTTCACATCATGGTGTTGACGTAAAGCTGATAATCACCTAAGTTTCTTAATTACATCTTCTGAAACCAAGGCTGAAACACCTTCAATGGGGGTACATCGATGACAGAAACCAACGAGGAAATAATTTGGGGCCCATCCTTAGAGACAGCCTTAGAACAGGCCAAAACAGAAAAAAAACCTGCCATGGTATTTTTCCACAGGGAAAATTGTAGCGGCTGTACAAAATTTGAAGCCTTGACCTATACGGATCCGACCGTAATTACAACAATTAATCAATATTTTATTGCAACTAAAGTAGATATCAAAAAAGAGATCGAAATAACTCAGCAATACCAAGCATTTTGGACTCCTAGCATTGGAATTCTTACTGGAAATGGCCTATTGGTCTATAGGAATGAAGGTTGGCTGCCTCCACCAGAATTCACTACTACACTACTCCTAGCACGAGGATATTTTTTCCACCGAACAAAACGTCAAGGACAAGCTGCCTTTGCATTCAGTGATTTGGTTACTACTTACCCATCAAGTCCTTTTGCTCCTGAAGCTCAATACATGCTTGGAGTCTGCGCATATCTCGATGGACTACCCGAAGAACAAGAAGAAGCCTTCAGGTTATTAATAGGATGGTATCCTAGTAGTCTCTGGGCAGTAAAAGCTAGGGGTATATAGGTATAAGGCTTTAGTTTTACATGAAGGGCTTGCTGAAATTATCCGCTCAAGCTAGACTATTCAATGAAACATAATCTGGATATGCGAACACCACTAGGAGAAAAGTTTATGGCTATACAACCTGGAACACCAGCACCAACATTCAATAAACGAGGTGACAACGGAGATAGGATTGACCTCGGTGATTTCAAAGGAAAGAAAAACGTGTTGTTAGCTTTTTTTCCTGGTGCATTCACCTCGGGTTGCGCAAGCGAAATGGCCAACCTAAATCAAGCAATTAAGCAGTTTGAGGAATTAGACACGCAAGTCATTGGTATGAGTCTTGATAGCCAATTTGCCTTACGGGCATTCTCCAACTCACTAGGCAGTTTACGATTTCCATTGGTAACCGATTTCAACCCTAAGGGTGACGTATCTAAAGCCTACGAGATATGGAATGGTGAAAGCGAACGTGGACATAATGTACGTGCCACTTTCATCATCGACAAGGAAGGCATTGTACGCTTTGCGGAAACCTATGAGATGGGTATGTTGCCAGAAGCAAAAGATCTTATAGCAGAAGTTGAGAAAGTAGAAAAGCACTAAAGCATGGCTTTGTGTTTATTACAATAGCTTACTTTTAGTCATTAAGTGGCTTCCAACCAAGGTCCGGCTTACGAGCTGCTAACACCTCGTCTAAACGAGAAACTGGTGTAGTGTATGGCGCTCCTGTTACCAATTCAGGGGTAACCATGGTCTCCTGATCAATGGCCAACAAAGCATCAATGAAATCATCCAGTGTCTCTTTTGTTTCTGTCTCTGTCGGTTCAATCATCAACGCCTCATCAACAATGAGAGGAAAGTACATAGTCGGAGCATGAAACCCATAGTCCAAAAGCCTTTTAGCTATATCGATCCCACGAACACCACGCTCCTTTTGTTTCCGTGCCGACAATACAACCTCGTGCATGCAAACCCTATCATATGAAACATCATATTTGTCCTTAAGTCGTGTCATCAGGTAATTGGCATTCAGGACAGCATCTTCACTGATCTGCTTTAAGCCATCAGCACCGAGGGTACGTATATAAGCATACGCACGTACCAAAACTCCAAAATTTCCATGGAAAGCACCAACTTTACCAATGCTGCGTTCGGGCCGAACAAAAGAAAATCTTTCTTTCTCATTAACGTCGAGTCTCACTACAACTGGGGAAGGTATGTAGAGAGCAAGTTTGTCTCCAACGCATAGAGGTCCGGCTCCAGGACCACCTCCACCATGAGGAGTACTAAAGGTCTTATGTAGGTTCAAATGCATTACATCAAACCCCAAAGAGCCCATCTTTACCTGACCAAGGAGTGCATTCATATTTGCACCATCTCCATAAACTAACCCACCAGCTTCATGTATGATCCGAGCAATCTCTGCTATTTCAGGTTCGAAAAGACCCAATGTGGTAGGAAGCGTGAGCATAATCCCAGCCAAGTCATTTCCAACCATTCTCTTAAGCATTTTTATATCTATGTTGCCTTTGCTATCAGAAGGTATACTGGCTACATGGAATCCTGCCATCGCAGCTGATGAAGGATTAGTTCCATGAGCGCTATCTGGAATCAGCATTACTCTTCGACCATGATCTTTACGATCAAGGTGATAGGCTCTAATAGTTAAAATTCCTGCTAGCTCCGCTTGTGCACCAGCCATTGGTGCTAAACTTACCGCTTTCATACCAGTGATCTCTTCAAGGTATCCTTGAAGTTGATAAAGCAATTTCAAAGCCCCTTGAGAGGCTTCTTCCATAGACATAGGGTGAAGGAACGCCAATCCCGGAATAGAAGCGACCTGATCATTGATTTTTGGGTTGTATTTCATAGTACAACTACCGAGAGGATAAAAGTTAGTGTCGACAGAGTAATTGAGTTGACTGAGACGTGTGAAATAGCGAACCACTTCCAATTGAGAAAGTTCTGGTAAGTTCACATCCTCACGAAGCAATTCTTTGGGAGGAAGTAGTTGCTCTGGAACACCAATTTCAGGAAATGTTATTGCACTACGACCAGGGACACTACGATCCATGAGAAGCCGGCGATCTGATTCAGCCAAATTTCTTATTTTTCGCTCATTAGTCATATTCACATATCCTGATAAATCATCTAATTCCAGCTAGAGTGTTCACAAGTAATTCAATGTCTTGACGAGTATTTTGTTCAGTGAAACATAACAACATTCCATTAGGTACTAGGTGGTTGACATCCAACCCACCAGTAATACCTCTATCTAAAAGTTGTAAATTAATATCTCGTGCAGGTAAGGGGCATTCCAACACAAATTCCTTAAAGAAAGTCCCGTTGGAAAATGTACTGTAACCCGGAATTTCCACTAAAAGCGAAGCCGCGTAGTGTGCCCTATGATAACAAATCTCTGATAACCGACGAATACCTCTCTTCCCAACAAGGGCAAGGTACACAGTGACCATTAAACTTATAAGTGCCTGGCTAGTGCATATATTTGAAGTCGCCCGCTCCCGACGAATATGTTGTTCCCTAGTTTGCAAAGTAAGCACATATCCAGTACGACCATCATGGTCTACAGTACGACCAACGATTCTGCCAGGCATTTGACGAAGGTATTCACTCTTACATGTAAACAGGCCTATATAAGGACCGCCAAACCCAACAGGTACGCCTAGGGGTTGCCCTTCGGCCACAACAATATCAGCCTCATAGTCGCCGGGTGGACGAAACATTCCCATGGCAATCGGGTCGGTAGAAACGATTAGAAGTGCTCCCGTTTTATGAACTAGGCCTCCCAATAGATTTAAATCTTCCATATATCCAAGGAAGTTGGGGCTTTGCACAATTAGACAGGCAGTATCTGAAGATAATACCTCCATAGAATTTGGAACGCCGTAGACTTCGATCCCTTGCGGGATCGTGTAAGTCTCTAGAACGTCCTTATACGCAGGGGAAAGGGTATCAATATAAGCAACTCTATACCGTTTGGTAATTCGACAGGCCATAAGGGCCGCTTCTGCCAAACTGGTCGCACCATCATAAAGCCCTGTGTTTGCAACATCCATATTGAAAAGCTGGCCTATTAAAGTTTGGAATTCGTATGCAACCTGAAGTGTCCCTTGACTAACTTCAGGTTGATACGGGGTGTATGCAGTTAGAAATTCCCCACGGCTAGCAATCGCTTGAACAACGGAAGGAACGTAGTGGTTGTAAGAACCTGCACCCAAAAAACTAGGGCCTTGAAGAGTGTGTCTATTCTGAGCAGCCAAACCTTCTAAATCTGAAAGTAGTTCCATTTCAGAAAGCGATGATGGAAGTTCCAATTTTGAGTCTCGATATTCGAACGGAACGTCTGCAAAGAGTTCTTGAACAGAAGAAACGCCGATAGCACGAAGGATTTCTAGCCTGTCAGCTGAAGTATTTGGATTATACGGCGAGACCATTGTCAATATTATCCAATGGTAGCTAGATAATCCATATACTCTTCACCAGACATAAGACTATCAATTTCAAGAGGATCTTTAGGGGTAATACGGACCACCCAGCCTCTGCCATGAGGATCTTCATTAATTAATTCAGGATGATCCATGATTTGGTTGTTTATTTCCACAATCTCCCCTATAACCGGACTAAAAAGATCGGAAACCGCTTTAACGGATTCAATCTCACCCAACTTCCCCCCCTGAGAAACTGTAGAACCAACCGCTATAATATCGACAAACACAACATCCCCTAGTTGCTCTTGCGCATATTGAGTTATACCAACCAAAGCTAAAGAGCCAGACTCAACCATAATCCATTCATGGTCTTTAGTATACTTACGATCGGCAGGATACATTAGACCCTCCTGTATGAGTAAAATGGAGTTTCAACAACCTCAGCCTGAACAAGCTTGCCCCGAATATCTATTGAGAGTTCGGAACCAGGAGATGCCATATTACTTGAAACATAGCCCAAGCCAATATTTCTGTCAAGGGTGGGTGAATAGCCTCCGCTAGTAACAAACCCAATCACCTGATTACCGGAAAGGATTGAATACGCATGCCTAGGGACACCACGTTCAGTCATTTGAAAACCAACAAGTCGATCTTTAGTTCCCTGACGTTCGATAACCTGTAATGCCTCAGTACAAACAGACTCAGAATCCATGTCTACAAACCGTTCCAGCCCAGCCTCGATCGGATTTCGATCAACATCCATATCTGTGCCATGCAGGAGCAGGCCAGCTTCTAATCGAAGTATATCCCTTGAAGCCAATCCGCACTGAGTAACGCCTAAATTCTTGAAAAGACTCCATAATTGTAGTACGTTCTCACTAGCAGGCATGATCTCGAATCCATCTTCACCGGTATAGCCGGTACGGCCCACCAAGGACTTTATCCCACCTACATCCGCTTCCACACATCGAAATCTTCCTATTGATTCGGACAGGCCCGGTGCAATTTGGTCAAGGAGGGAAGAAGCGCGAGGTCCTTGTAGAGCTACCATGCTAATCTCCATTGTCCTATCTTCTAGGGAAATCGATTGGAAATTTTTACTTTTCCATTGCATAAGCCAATTCCAAACAACATCACGGTTAGAAGCATTCACGATAAGGAGATATTCATCGTCACTCAACTTATAGAATATACAGTCATCTATTATTCCTCCAAATCGATCACATAACAGTGTATAGCGTGCTCTGTTCAAGCCAGTCTTGTGAACATCAGCAGTAGTTAACCAGTTTAAAAAATCGGCAGACTCGTTTCCTCGAATCCAAATGCGCGCCATATGAGAAACATCGAACATTCCAATGGATGCCCGAACGGAACGAGCCTCAGCCAAAATACTTCCAAATCTAAGTGGCATTTCCCAACCCGCAAAAGGTACTATTACGGCATCATTTGCAAGATGGCTCTCATACAAAACAGTACGATTAAGGATTTGTTCCATTAAAAATGTTCCGAGGCGCAGAAGAACATCGTATAGGGTAAGGAACAAGCGTGTCAATCAATACAAGATCACTTTAAAGATACATCTATACCAACCCTTGAAAACTATAGCTCATTTGGTTACGATAAAAGCAGAGACTAGAGATAATGAAAATAGAGGCTCAGGATAAACCTTAACAATGCAAGATTCTTCGCCACTTCAACAGCAATACCCCCGGTTTGAAGAACCAAGAGGTTTCCTTAGTGGGCGCATCAAACTAATAGTTGCAATCACAGTCCTTGTGATCGCAATAGTTTACTTGGCTATACATGCCTTCCAAGGAGCAACTGTCTTCTACTTCACTGTAAGCGAACTCGTTGAAGAAAATACTGCGGTCGGAGAGAGAGTAAGAGTAAACGGGAAACTAGTCTCAGAAAGCTTTCAACGTGATCTGAAAGGAACCACCGCAACGTTCCAGCTTACGGATGGAAAGAACTTGTTACCTGCCGTTCACGAAGGAATACTCCCCGAGCTTTTCTTCAATGAGCACTCTGAAATTGTCCTTCAAGGAACATACACGCCAAAAGGTGTGTTCGAAAGTCAAATGGTTATAGTTAAGTGCCCTTCCAAGTATGTATCTGCACAAAACGATCAATCAGTATAACCCTATCAACAAGAACCAAATAGCAAGATAGGGTCAAACGTCTAAGAAAAACCCTCAAGCGCTCCAAAACAAGTCTCTATTATGCTATCCACATCGATTCCATATTCCTTGTATAGGTCATTCATTCCGCCAGACTGACCAAACCCGGATACTCCTAATGGGAATGATTTAGTTCCTAAAGCGCTACCTATCCAAGCTAGTGAATGAGGATGGCCATCCAAAACCGTGACTGTTGGAACAGCCATCTCCTCCAGAGTCAATGTGCCACTCAAAAACGGGGTGGATTGTCCTGTGTGTTTACTAACGACTGCGACAGATTCCATATGCCAGCGAAAAAGTCTATCTGGAGAAGTAATGTTAATCACATTAGCAAACAGCCCTTCCTCAACGAGAAACCGACTTGCTTGAATCGCATCTGCGACCATAACGCCACTTGCAAACAAATTGACCACATTAACTCCCGGCTTATATCCATCATTGCCACTCTGATCAACTATTCTATAGGCGCCGTTCAATACTTGCCTCCGTAAAGATTCTCTCGAGTCTTCATCACTAGGCAAGACAAACATGTCTTGATTAATCTTCCGCGTTGACAAACGTATATAAGCTGATTCTTTTCGAATACGAACTTGCTCTAACGCATGGAGAAGAATCCACTCCAATTCCTGAGCAAAACAAGGTTCGTAGAACGTAAGGTCCGGAATTTCGATGCCTATGCCTTGAGTAACAGTAGATTGGTGTGCACCTCCCTCAGGAGATAAGGTTATTCCAGACGGTGTTCCTACTGTAATGAAACGAGATCCAGAATACATGTTAAACATAAAGGCATCTAAAGCACGGCAAATAAATTGGTCATATACTGCACCAATAGGAAAAAGTAGCTCACCGAACATCTCAGACGAGAGACCTAGTTGTCCAAGAAGCATAAAAAGGTTGTTCTCAGATATTCCGAGTTCAATATGACGACCTTTCGGATTTTCCTCCCATTTCAATGACCTAAGGATTTCCTCGGCAGGAAGTACAGGTTTCTCTTCTCTAGACCATACTCCAGCCTTGTTTATCCACCCACCAAGGTTAGTGGTACTAGCAACGTCTGGGCTTACCGTGACAATTTTCTCTGCAATTTTTGGAATATCTCTAGCCACGTCTGTAAGAATGACACCAAATGCTTGCTGCGTAGACATTTCTCCTGAATAAGAATGGCCTAAAGTTTCTGGAACTGCTAAGTTAATGGCGCCATTTTCTTTGTTCTTATAGGACCTATATCGTTCGCCGACTCCAATACAAAAACGACCGGCTTCACTCTTTGGATCAAATCCAGACCAGGGTTTTTGCTCGTCAATATTTAATTGTTGCCTTAACTCCTCAATAGCTTCTTTAGACATCACCACCGAGTGGTTCTGCGGATCGCCCATCGACGGAAGTCTCCAGCCTTTCATAGTATATGCAAACACTACAGAAGGTCGATCTACTTCATCAGCTCTCCGATAAGCTTCACGAAGCACTTTGAAATCATGCCCCCCTAAGTTCTGGAAAAGATCTCTAAGTCCCACGTCATCCCATTGGCCTATGAATTTCGTGAATGCTTTCGGATCACGACTGAATCCAGGAAGTAATTCCCGCAAATCACCCGATGGAACCCGAAGTAACCTTTGATAAACCTCATTCGACATTTCATCTATACAGTTTCGTAAAAGTTCGCCTTTAGGTTGTGCAAAGGCATTTTGAAGCTTCATTCCATACTTAGCTTCAATCACTTCCCAGCCGTTAGCCGCAAACATATCAGCCCACATCTGAACACGTATACCTGGAATGATCCTGTCCAAACTCTGTCTGTTTAGATCAACAACCCACATGAGATTAGAAAGAGTACTCAGTTGAGGTTCAATAATAGCTTCCCATACCGAACCTTCATCTAACTCTGCATCCCCAACAGTAGCTATGTATCTGTGAGAAGGATTTTTGGGTAAATACTCGTGACTAACGAGGTATTCATCCGTTAAAGAAGCAAAATTGGGTGCGATAACTCCAAGGCCCATAGACCCACCAGAAAAATCGACTGAGTCTGGGTCTTTTGTTCTGCTAGGATAGGACTGGAGACCATGAAAACCACGAAGAGTCTCCATGTATTCCTTATCAAGATTCCCCATCAAATACTGAATCGCATGAAAGACTGGGCCGGCGTGCGGTTTAACACATATCCGATCCCCAGGGTTCATAAGGTCAAAAAAAAGGGATGTCAAAAGAGTAACTGACGACGCACTCGATGTTTGGTGCCCTCCAACTTTAATCCCATCAGTGTTTGGTCGGATCACATTAGCATGATGAATCATATAGGTTGCTAGCCATAGGACACGATCCTGAATTTCTTCCAGCATCTGATCACGCATGCCGATATCCTTATCCATCTTGGACACGGTAAGTTCCGTCAAAACAGTCCCCCTTAAAAAGACAACACCGGAATTATAACAGTATCAAATCCAATTGTCTGAGTTTCCTACGATAACCTGCCCGAAATTCAACCGTCAAATAGTTGCCTTAGAATAACAAAAAGTGTAACGTTTAGATACACAAAAAAAGGAGGTGATTATTTGATTTCAGATAGACGTACTTGTGAGGTGTCTGTAACGTAATTGGCACCATGGAACACGACATCTGGATTCCAATTACGGAATGCCAGCAGTCACCGACCCCGAAGTCTCCGAACAGAGTACAAACTACTCAAATTGTTAGGAGCTTCGGGGTTTTTCTTAAACTATGCACCAAACCTACTCCAACCTGGAAACCCGCTTCGTAAATTACTAATACACATTAGAAACCTATGAAGAAGCACAGATGGAATTCTTAATAGGCGGTATAGCACACCAAACCGCCCAAAAGTAAGCATCTGGGTTTTTATCCACCTGAAAACTATAATCCACACTATCAAGTAAAAAGTTCCGTAAATATACCCTCCAAATACATCACTAAGCCAATGCCTGCCATCATAGATTAACCATACCCCAGCAAACGGAACATAAATAGCAGGTATCAACCACGAAAGACGAGGGAATCGTCTATAACTAGGTGAGCTGACTATTAAATAAATCAAAAAACCATAGAAAAAGGTAACATGCAAAGAATGTCCACTCGGAAAACTAAACCCTTGTGGGTTCCCAATAACCTCGACAAGGTCTGCAGTAGGTCTTCCCCTCGATACAATGTCTCTAACAAAGTAGTTAAAAGCGTTTGGAATCAATGTCAAGAAGACAAAAAATGCTTCAATTGAGTACCTCTTTAGAAGTAAGAAAAGGGTCGCTACCCCCAAAACAATTCCAGACACTCCCAATCCACCCATCCAAAATAACCAACTGCGCAAAAATCTAAATTGACCAAGATCGAAGCTCTGAATGAACCGAGTAAAACTTACTTCCCAGCTAAAACGTTCCACATGATAGGCGAAGACCGTAAAAGTAAGGAGAATGATCAAGTTCATCACTAATCCAAAGCATAAAAACCGGTCCCTCACGCTACTAATCCATTATATAGTTTTAAATAAAAATACGACCAAATCAAAGTTTCCTCTCACCTCACAAAATTGACTCTCGATTTAAAGCAAGGATATTATACTCCTACGATGACGAATAAAAATATTTATCCATCAACTCCCAAAGTGACCGGCATACTCATGCTAATCACATGTTTGTTTGTAACTTTCCTAATCACAGCGAACATCATCGGAGTTAAACTCATTACTATCGAGTCAACCTTGCCGGGACTCCTAAAAGGGCCACACACACTCCCAGCTGCAATCGCTGTATTCCCAATCACCTACATTTTGGGAGATGTACTCACTGAAGTATATGGGTTTAAGTTTGCTCGACGAGTAATATTTTTAGCGTTCTTCTGCAATGCGGCAGCCGTATCCATATTCTTAATCGGCGAGCTACTACCTCCAGCGAGTTTCTGGAATGGCCAGCCGGCCTATGAGACCATCTTAGGAAACACCCCCCGTTTGCTTGCTGCATCGTTTTTAGCTTTTCTGGTTGGCGAATTTTCCAACTCACTTATTCTGTCTCGCCTCAAATTACTTACTAACGGAAGATGGCTCTGGATGCGGACAATCTTTTCAACAATCGTTGGCCAAGGAATTGATTCTGCCATTTTTATTTCGTTAGCCTTCCTCAACACAATACCAGACAACCAAATCCTTAATTTAATCACGACACAGTGGACAATTAAAGTAGCATATGAAGTTCTTGCTACTCCCCTTACATACCTGATCGTAATTTTCCTCAAAAAGCACGAGGAGTTAGACGTATACGATTGGGGTTTATCACTGAACCCACTCAAAGCCCTTAGTTAACTCCACGCCACTTGTAGAAAACAAGAATCAAAGCTGGCATAGGGATCCCTGGCTAATCCGTACAGACAAGAACATCATCACCTTCAATACAAACCGTGTATGTTTTAACGGGTTCGATCGCAGGGGGATTCTCTACAGCACCAGACCTCACATTGAACCTAGCACCGTGACATCCACACTCCAAGCTATCACCATCAAGTCTCCCATCCACCAAGTCACATGAAGCATGTGTACATTCGTTGTTAACAGCGTACAGTTCACCATCAACATTAATGAGGACTGCTTCTTCGTTCCCCATCTCGACTAGTTTCATTTCCCCTGGAGCTAATTCTCCTACCTTAGCAGCCTGAACATAATTTTCCACTTACCGCCTCCTTTTTGAGATCAAAATAGTACTTCACTACCTGTTCCGATAGTCCAATAATATATCAAATAGAAACCAGCCAAACATAGAAATATTGCACCTGCCGGCTGAACATAGGGTACTACTGACCTTGTAATACGTATCATCGCTGTTTTGAAGAAAACCACTCCTAAAGTCACAACTACCAACAAAAAACCCATCCCCAATGCATAATTTATAAAAGCCATAACGCTCTCAAAGAAATTCCCTTCTTTAAAAACACTTACAACTACCACTAAGAAAACAGGAAGAGTACAGCTGAGAGAAGCTAAACCGTATGCAAGTCCGAAAATAAAGGAGCCCTGTATTCCAGAGACGTTCGTAGGTCCACGTATCCTGCTCAAAACAGTCACTCCAAAGTATCTCTTTGTCATGAGGAGGAAGACCCCTAAGAGAGTCAGCAACACACCCACTACGATCCCAATTTGAGGGAAAACTTTGACTAAAGCCTGACCCCCACTCGAAATAGCAACGCCACTAACACCAAAAAGCAAGACAAATCCACAAGTTGCAACTAAGGCCATGAACAATCCATGAAACGTACGAGATGCTATATTACGAGACTCATCTCCTAACCCAAGATTATAGGCAATATAGGCAGGAAGGAGCGCAAAACCACAAGGGTTAGCAGCAGACACCATTCCAGCACCAAATGCATACCCAACAGGAAGCCATAGAGCAAAACCCTGTAGCCATCCACTTACATATTGTTGTATAACTTCCACGAATTAACCTAAGTGCATTTCCTAGTCTATATACCTATAATGATACTACGATTTATCCAGATGCTAAATTACAGCTTCAAAGTATCGTACATTAGAAACCTTGCAAACTCATACAAGGGAACATGAGATATGCCTGAAAAATACCAAAAAGAAATAGAAGCCCTTTTAGAAAACGTTTCCGATTTTCCAAGAAAAAAAAGGGGAGAACTAAGAGTACGGTTCCGTTCTATATGCGCGATAATTCCAAGTTTCCTGGTAAATAAATTCTCCGTTACCTCTACGAAACGACTGATCCTTGGAATTGTGATCCTTCTATTAATTGCCTGGTGGCTTACCACAATGTTACCAGGATATTTAGGTATAGTAATCTGGATCATTGCTATATTACTAGCCATTGGCCTTGGTCAGATCTACACTAATGAAGAAACCACATACGAAAAACGTTGGAGAGGTACCGTTATAGGACAGCCTACTCCCCGAAACTGGATGAAGTTTACACGTAGAACCAAAGAGAAATAGTATTTCTCTTTGGTTCTATTCTCTGGCAGAAGAATGCAGAACGGCTTTAGTTAAACGCCAAGGAACTACGGCTCATCTCAGTACGCTTGTATATTTCAAGGTCATCCCACTGGTGCTTCAAGGAGTTGGAGAAGATTTCCATCTGGATCAAAAAATGTCGCTACCCACCCTCCCCAATGTTCCTTTTCAGGCGATCTGATGAAAGACACCCCTCTAGATTCCAACGTACGGAATGCCTCGTGGATATCTGAAACACCTAAATTCACCATAATACGATAAGGTTCTTCACTCTGCCCTACAACATTGTTATGTTTACCAAGACTCAAACGCGTATCACCAAATTGAAATGCAACGAAACCAGGCCTCACCGAGTGAGGTTTCATATTTAAAGAGTCTTGGTAAAAATTCGAGAGTCGGTCAAGGTTTTCAGTCCAAATTATGACACCAGCAAGACTCTCAATAAATTCCATATTACGCTCCTTAGATCTTTGCAAGACATGCAAACATATAATCAAAAAGACCACCTTATAATACAATCGCATAAGACACTCACTACTACAAATAAGAGGCAGGTACATTACGACATTACTTTCCATAATCAATCCTAAAAGATCAATATCCCTTCTTATTGGTAATGATTCGAAGCATCAATGGAGTTAATCCGAGTAATTTTGCAAGCTCGAACACTGGCATAAAAGGTGATTCCCGAGATACAATACCCTCGCACTTTCACCCTATGCCCGGTAGTGTAGCGGTAGCACGTCAGCCTTTGGAGCTGAAATCCCTGGTTCGAATCCAGGCCGGGCAGCCAAACTCATCAAATCAACCTGTCTTTCACATGGTGTTTTGCATCCATTTCACTCTTTCCTGATTGACTTAAACCACAACACTGGATAGAATGATGACAATCCTAAAAGGGAGGAATCATATGAGGGGATACTTCATCTTCTAGCTATTAACACCATTTTAAGTTCGCTTTCCACGTCCATTCACATTGGACTTAAGATGCTCAAGAGAACAATTTGAGCATTACGTAAATCTTAAAGTAATACTCAAGCCCATTATTTCTACCAATAAGGTTTTTATCCTTTCCAGGCTTCTGCTTAGTTGAACAAATAAACAAAAAACAATTAAACGTATTTACCCAAATTCAGGGGGATCATTTGAACATTTTACATCCGAGAAAAATTGGTTGGGTTATATCCAACAGAACTACCATGACTCTTTTAGCAATGATCACCACAGTTGCTCTATTCAGCGTAGCATGTGGCACTGCAACAGGAACCGGCGGTTCACTTCGAGTGGGCATGCTCTCTGACCATGCTGCTTGGCTTCCGCCTAAGGTTTTAACCATGCCGGACATCTATACTGTTCAACACACGTACGATGTACTAGCAATGAAAAACGCAGACATGACCATCCAACCAATGTTGGCCAAGTCTTGGAAACCGAATGCAGATGCCACTTCCTGGACATTCGAACTCCGTAAGGGAGTTTATTTTCACAAATGGAGTGGCGACGCTGCAACGGGTAAAGCAGTTCGAGTCAAGGAATTCAAAGCAGAGGACGTAATTCATACGATAAACACGCTATTTGAACAAAAATCTGCGATAGCATCAGCTATGGTGGAACCAGCAAATATGGTTGTGCTAGATGATCACACCCTGCGTCTGGATTTTTCTAAGCCAAATGCTGTTCTAATGGATGCCCTAGTAAAATATCATAGCCAGATTATTCCGGCAGGAATTGACCTTGAACTCCTCAAGACCGTTCCCCACGGCACTGGGCCATTTATAGTAACAGAGCACATAACAGGCGAAAGAACTACTTTCGTAAAGAATAAGAATTACTGGTGGGACAACCACCCCAAGGTAGACAATCTCACTTTTGTCTTCCTCCCAGACCCGACTAGCCGAGCTGAGGCACTTAAAGCAGGTGTGATAGATATGATTGCCGATCTGGACGGGCCAAGCATACAGCCTATCCAGAATAACGCAGGTACTCAGGCGATAATCGCACCAAGCGGTGGATACATGGCAATATGGATGATGATGGATACCAAACCATGGGACAATAAACTGGTCAGGCAGGCATTGCAGGCCGCTACCGACCGAAAATCCATCCTCCAAGGAGCTCAGCAGGGCCTAGGTGGTATTGCCTATGACCATCCAATAGTGGAAAACGACCCCGTTTTTAATTCAGAGTGCCTGCCACCTGAGTACAATGTAGCCTTAGCAAAAGAACTGCTTGCAAAAGCAGGTTATCCAAATGGAATAGATCTCACATTAGTTACTTCGACATCTGGCGGTTCAATGGTAGATATGGCAACCGTGTTAAAGGAAAAAGCTAAACCAGCTGGATTCAATATAACGATCGAGGTAGCGCCGGAAGACGGATTTTGGTCTGAGGTTTGGTTAAAGAAGCCATTCGGAACTTCCTGGTGGGGTGGACGACCACCATATGAGGCATATTCGGTTGTTTACAAAAGTGGTGGTGACTGGAACGAGGCCCACTATGCTAGCCCTAAAATGGACTCCTTGCTAATAGAAGCTCAATCAGCAGGTGAACTAGCGGATCAACAACGCATCTATGGAGAGATGCAGTGCTTACTCGTGGATGAAGTTCCTCGAATTATTCCAGTATTCAGACCGGTAGCAATAGGAATCAGGAACAACGTTAAAGGAGCAACCCCGTTATGGGATACTACGATGTCGCTCCATCGTGTCTACCTCGAGGAATAACCTAAAGTAGAAATAGGCTTTAAGAATATTTCTATCAGAGGTGAGGTTTAACACCATCACCTCTGATAGAAATATAGTTTGTGCTCAATATCAACATTTGTTTTATTAAGATATAGTAGTTATGGAGGATGTATAACTCCCCTGATTAGTAAGAGATTCAGTAGGATTTCTTACCAATCACAACGTATTTTATGGCAAAGTTCCTCATAAAACGAATCGGGTTGATTGGCATCACTTTATTAGTGGTGTCATTAGCAATATTCACAATCACTGAGATTCTACCCGGTGATGTCGCAGCGGTGATCCTAAAACAAGAGGCCACTGAAGAAACTCTCGCACAATTACGGGAAGAACTCCAACTCAATCGCCCCGCCCACGTACGATATTTAGATTGGGTAGGAAGTGCCTTAACTGGGGATCTTGGGGCCTCGTATGTTACTCGTGAACAAATTTCCGACGTACTACCAAGAAGAATCAAACACTCCTTAACCCTTGCACTTTTTGCTCTGATATTTGGAATACCGTTAGCAATAATAGCTGGAGTATTCGCCGGAATACGTCCAGATAGCCTCGGAGACCGCCTCGTCAGCACCATAAGTCTAGTTGGTATATCTTTACCAGAATTTGTCACAGGTGTGCTCCTGATGCTCCTCCTTTCATCAACCTTCCATCTTCTTCCACCTTCTAGCATCATGTTTCCTGGAGAAACCCCCTTATCAAGACCATTAATCCTGGTCATGCCAGCCCTTACCCTTACAGGTGTCTTATTCGCCTATGTTATGCGTATGACCAGAGCAAATGTCATGGATGTAATGCAAACACACTATACCCGTACCGCTATACTTAAAGGGCTCCCCTTACGTATTGTGCTCTTTCGACACGTGATTCCCAACGCAATGCTCCCAACGATCACCATTATTGCTCAAAACTTTGGATGGATGCTTGGAGGCCTTATTATTGTAGAGAATGTTTTTGCTTATCCTGGAATCGGGCAAATGCTTCTCTTCTCTATTACAAAACGTGACGTCCCGATGCTAGAGGCCATATCACTGCTTATTGCAACAACGTACGCCCTTAGCAACTTAGTAGCAGATATAAGTTATGCTATTCTCAACCCAAGGATTAGGTTAACGTAATGGCGCCAAAACTGCATACAAACCCTAACCTCTCAAAACACCTTAAACCCCTTGTTTGGGTTATAAACGTAATTAAAGAACTACTCAAAACGTCTTGGCGAACAACATCAGGGCGCATCGGGCTGACTATCATTCTAATCCATATTGTACTGGCAACTGTCGGCCATTTGTTTGCACCCTACTCTCCTACTGCGTTAAATAGTAACAAGGCAGGTGACCTTATATCTCTCTCCTCTCCCTCATGGAATTTCTTACTAGGTACTGATCAGTTAGGACGCGATGTTCTAAGCCGCGTTATGTCCGGAGCACGTTCGCTGATTTTAGTATCGACCTGCGGCACAGCACTAGGTATTGCCTTAGGATCTTTGGTAGGAATGGGAAGTGGATATAAAGGTGGGCGAACAGACGAGCTGTTTATGCGACTTATGGATGGGTTAATGTCGTTCCCTTCTCTGTTACTCGCCCTGCTTATCCTAACAACTCTGGCGTCCAGACCAATTGATTTACCACTAATTAAACCCATCTGGGACGAGCTATTGATCATATTCACAATAGGTTTCGTGAATATGCCGCGAGTAGGAAGAGTAATGCGCAGTGTAACGTTATCGTTAAAAGAGATGGAGTTTGTCCAAAGCGCTCGGCTACGAGGAGAACCGACATACTACATCATCTTTCGAGAAATTCTACCCAACACTATGACGGTAGTTGGAGTCGAAGCATCCGTGAGACTCAGCTACGCAATTCTCCTCGTCTCTTCACTAGGATTTCTTGGTCTAGGGGTCCAACCACCATCACCTGACTGGGGTTTGATGATAGCACAAAGTCGCCATTATCTCGTCAGTGCACCTTGGATAGCTCTCTCTCCAGCCGCTGCAGTTGCCTCGTTAATCATCGGAGTCAATCTGTTCACAGAAGGTATCAGACAAGCCCGTGGTCTTCCTCAAGAGGACAAACCATGAACACCAACAAGCAACCAACCACACCCAAGAACACCGTGAAGAATGTGCTCATGGAGGTAAAAGACCTTTCAGTAACATTCTACACTGCACGTGGAACCTTTCGTGCAGTCAGAGGTATATCTTTCAGCATTGAAAGAGGTGAGGTCTTAGGCCTAGTAGGAGAATCAGGATGCGGAAAATCCACAGTCGCCTTTGGAATGATGGGATATTTGCCAGACTCAGCACATGTAGAAGGGGAGATCCTCTTTGCTGGGGAAAATATCTCGACTATGTCCTCATCTAAAAAACGGTTATTACGTGGTAATCGGATTGCAATGGTCTATCAGGATCCTGCCACATCGTTGAACCCCACAATGCGAGTCGGAAAACAAATAAATGAAGTGTTGATACAACACATGGGTATAAGCCCGCAAAGAGCGAAAGAACGAACCATACAGCTATTCAAAGATGTAGGCCTCCCCGATCCAGAGCATATAATCAATCGTTACCCCCACCAACTTAGTGGAGGTATGCAGCAACGAGTGGTTATTGCTATGGCACTCGCTTGTGATCCTGACCTACTAATTATGGACGAACCTACAACAGGCCTCGATGTGACAACTGAAGCAACAATCCTAGACCTAGTGGTAAGTCTGAAAGACAGAGTAAATGCTGGAATTCTCTATGTGAGTCATAACCTAGGTGTGATTGCACGTGTTTCTGACCGTGTAGCAGTAATGTACTCGGGGCAAATAGTTGAAGAATCATCTGTCAAAAACCTATTCGAAAATGCAAAGCATCCATACACAGCTGGATTACTCAATTGTATTCCCAAGCCACCCACTGAGGATGGCTTGGTTACCAAGCTGAATGCTATCCCTGGGTTCGTTTTTCCATCGATCGAACAAACGGCCAATATGTGCCTGTTCTCTTCTCGATGCCCGTTATCTCAAACCACTTGTCTTGAAGAAATGCCGCAACTTTACCAGATAGAAACAGGGCACAAATCAAGATGCTTTTTCTCCAAAGACATAAAGGCTGATATATGGGGAGTACCGGAACCACTAACTTGGCAAGAAAATGCCCTTACAGATAAGGCAATTCTAGAAGCGACTGGTGTACGTCGTTTCTTCGGCCGCTGGGAACGAAAATATATTATTTTCGGCCCAAAGGTAAAACCACCTGTAAGGGCCGTAACAAATATTGATTTCAAAGTCAAAACTGGAAAAACCTTAGGCATTGTAGGAGAAAGTGGCTCGGGCAAAACTACTGTTGCACGAATGATAGTCGGACTTGTGCCGAAAGATCACGGTCAAATCTTGTTTCAATCTGAAGAGCTTGGATCAGACTTACCAAGTAGAACACGCGAACAACTCTCCGAATTGCGTATGGTATTCCAAAACCCAACATCCTCATTGAACCCAAAATTACCAGTCTGTCATTCCATTGTCCGTTCATTGCGAAAATTCTCGGGTTTTAACCGTGAAGAAAGTATAATGCACGCTGAAAAACTGTTTGAGGCTGTCGGCCTTGATATATCTCATATGAATAGCCGCCCTGAAGAACTAAGTGGCGGGCAACAACAACGTGTCGCCTTAGCAGGAGCTTTCGCCGGAAACCCAAAACTAATCGTTCTAGATGAAGCTGTTTCAGCACTTGATGTTTCAATACAAGCTCAAGTCTTAAACCTGCTAGCAGCGCATCAGCACGAATTTGGGACTTCATATATCTTTATTTCCCATGATTTAGGGGTTGTTCGGTATGTCTCTGATGACATTTTAGTACTCTATGCGGGCCATGTAGCTGAATTTGGCCCAGCTGAAGCGGTACTAAAAACTCCTTCCCATCCATACACGGAAGCGCTACTCTCAGCAGCACCTTTAATTAACCCAAAGGTACAAAAATCGAGGATCAGACTCGTTGGATCCGTACCAACAATGCATAAAGCATTCAAGGGTTGTTTCTTTGCGGGACGTTGCCCGCGGAAAATAGAGGGGGTCTGCGACAGAATACATCCTCCAGCACAAACTGGACCAAGCTCCCCTAATCACGTAATTTATTGCCATATACCACTTGATCAGTTGCAAGCAGATCAAAACTGATCAAGTATCAATCCAAAAAGAAAGCCTCTAGAGACTAAGACTAGCTCAATTGACTCTCTATTTCGCGAAAAACCAACCTAGGAACGATTATAGGTCAGTTAGGTTACAAAAATCTTTACCTCAGTATACTGTTTTAAGAACGCATACCAGCGAAGCATTCACTACAATAAACTGGCCGAACTCCTGTCGGTTTAAACGGTACCTGTGTTTCATTACCACACTGCGCACAAACCGCACTATGCATCTCTCTAGGAGCACTATTACCACCTTGTTTACGTTCTTGGCGACAATTACGACATCTTCTAGGCTCATTTTGTAAGCCTCTGCCAGCATAGAACTCCTGTTCTCCAGCAGTAAAAAAGAAAAGAGCCCCACAGGAATTACACGTTAACTCTTTATCCACATATTCCATTCAAATCCCCCTCTTAAAACCTTTCAGTTTCCGGGCAAAACCCGAGCAACACAGCAATCAAATTAACACTACGCAGAACCTAGTACTTTAAAAAGGATCCAAACTAAGTATACGCCTCACCACAATATCTTCAACCCCGTCCCTCTACATTCACATTTTCAATGACAAAACAGTGGGATTTCTTAGGTTTTCTTTAGGAAATTTATCACATTACGAGCAAACCCCTCTGGATCATGCTCGTGTGCCTCACCAGGAGCACCATGAATAATCTTAAGAGTTGAATCCTTAATGGCTTCATGAGCACGTTGAGCTCCTCTCAATAGGGGATCACCTTCGCCATACACCAGAAGCGTAGGGACTTTGACCTTGGGACCTACCTCTTCAGAATCAAAACCACTGAGAGACTCATAGCTTAATCGTATCCAATGTCGGCTCTTACGCTTGATCTCCTCATCTTTTTCAAACGCTTCTTTATCAAGATTAGGATTTTTGGCTACTTCCTCTTCCCAACTAAACAGCGGAGCGACCGGTATGTCATAAGACGTAGTATCCGTAAATTGAGGCAGGAAATGTTTCTCCCAAAGAACTTGCCCTCTCTCTTTATTCCAGAAAGGAAGACCATCAGTAGCAAGTTTCATGACTCTATCCGGATAGTATGCGGCCATCTCCAATCCTAATAATGCCCCGGTATGATCTCCTAAAATATTTGTTTTTTCCAGGCCAATATCATCCATAACATCTAAAATAGCCTTTACATAATCACGCATCGAATACTTCTCAGGAGGAATATCCGAATGGTCAAAACCAGGCATATCTATGTTGTAACATGTGAATTCTGATGCGAGGTAACCGATAACATTCCTCCATATCCACCCACTTCTTCCAACATTATGGAGCATGATTAGTGGCTCACCTTCGCCAACTTTGTAATAGTAGACCTTTCCGTCTTTCCTAGATACGTAGTTGTCGGTACCTTTAAGTGATTCCATAAAAACCTTCCCTCCTTACAGTTAAACTTAACTTACCTACCTTCATCCTTATACCACTTAATAATCTCTCCTGTAGTAGCTTTCCACACATGATCGTGTTTACATATATAGGCTAACGCCTCGTCCACATACTTGCTACGATAAGGTTGACCCGCAATCCAAGGATGAAGGTTTAAAACCATAGTTCTACCGCTGCTTTCGCCATTTCTATATAACTCATCGAACGCATCACGGATAGCCTGCCCATACTGGGTAACTGGAATCCGACGATTCCAAGCAGTAGTAACATCATCGAGAGGTAGCTGTATCGGTAGAGCATATATTTCCCCAGATGATACAGTCATTGGATATGGTTGTTCATCGTTTGGCCAATCACAAACGTATTGTATACCCATCGAAGCGAGTATGGATGGTGTTCGCATCGTCTCTGCATACTCAGGACCAAGCCAACCCACTGGCCGTTTACCTGTAGCATTGGTCAGTGCCTCTATAGAGTCATTCACATACTGAGATTCTTCATCCTCTGACATACGTGAATTAATAAACCTTCGTTTAGTAATACCATGTGCAATAAAATCCGCACCACGTTTCTGACATTCCTGAACAAGGTATGGATAATTCTTCGCTACTGTTGCATCCATAGCAATCGTAGGCGTCACCTGATATTTATCTAGGATATTTAATAAGCGGAATATCCCTACTCGATTACCATATTCATTATGGGAAAAACTTCGTACATCAGGAAAACTACCAATCCCTATACCCCCCTGAGGCCCAGAAGGTTTCGGTGTTCCTTCTGGTACATCCCAATCGTAGTGTTCTAAATTCAATATTACAGCCAACGCAACTCTGGCGTTATCTGGCCATTTTAGAGGTGCCCGGGTAATAATTGGTGACCATTCATAAAGATCGTGGTCCTGACCTTCCCTTCGTTCTCCTGGCATATCTAAGTCTCCTTGGTTAATGGTCCGAATCCGGTTTAAATTAAACCGGATTGTTTCTGTTTTTGAACATATTCTTGAACCTGGTCATAGTAATGCTTAAGGTAATATTCGGCAATTTCATCGGCAGTAGTATGCCACACTCTTTCATGAGCCATAATATAGCCTAAAGCGTCATCCAAATACTTGGTTCTATGTGGTTGACCAATCCAAAATGGGTGTAGCGCAATGCACATAACTCTACCGCTCTCTTCACCCTCCCGATATAAAACATCAAACTGATCTTTAACGATCTGCCCAAAATACTCTGCCTCTTGGCTTTGAAAATCGTTAATCACATCATTTAGCTCAATCGTGTATGGGACCGATATGAGTTTTCCCTTTTTAACTTTCATAGGGAATGGCTGATCATCATGATACCAATCTGCAGTATAAAGAAGGCCTGCCTCGGCCATAAGGTCAGGCGTGTTCACAGACGGCTGAACAGCCGGGGCAAGCATACCTTTAAGTTGTTTCCCTGTATGTTTCTTCAATGTATCAATGATATCTTTATAGTAGGCTCGCTCCTCATCTTCTGAATATTCCCTAATGACCTGAGTGTTGTAGATCCCATGAGACATATAGTCCCAATCACGTTCGACCATCGCATCTCTTATATCAGGAAAATGTTCAAGGACTGCTTCGTTCAATGAGGCACAACAACGGATATTATGCTTATCCAATACTTCCAACATACGCCAGAATCCCACGCGGTTACCGTAGTCTCTATACGAATAGAATGGAATATCAGGACGATTAGGTCTGTGAGGAGGAGTATACTCATAGTGTTCAATGTTGGGTGAAACCCAAAAAGCAACCTTTGCATCGTTGGGCCATTTTATTATTGGTCGATCGATGATCGGAGAGTAATCGAAACGGTCTGGCTCCAAAGGCATTACTCAACCTCCTTAAACGTTTAGGAAAAGAAAAGAAACCGCACCCCACCCTATCGGAAATCGACATGCAAGTCAAAGAAAAAAACCATAACGTAACATGGGGATATTTCGATTAAATTAACTAGAAAGAAACAACATTTTTTATGCTAGACTCTCGTTATTAGTTTTATGTTAACCATTCTTAATTCATACGAGTATTTTTAGAAAATCACGAATGAGTCAAACGGATAATATGTGGCAAACCCAATAATGTTATCTGAACCAAACTATGAGATAAGCGTCATGGAAGACGTTATGATCCCTATGCGAGATAGTATTCGTCTTGCAACTGATGTCTACCTTCCAAGTAAACAAGGGGTAGCAATACAAAAACCTCTACCCGTAATACTTGAACGAACCCCATACAATAAACGTGCCCTAGACACAGTCGAACGGAACTGCCGCTATTTCGCCAAGCGCGGATACATATATGCATTCCAGGACTGTCGCGGATGCTTTAATTCTGAGGGAGACTTCGACTTTTTGTGGCAAGAAGGACCAGATGGATACGACACCGTTGAATGGATAGCCTCTCAACCTTGGTGTAATGGAAAAGTAGGAACTACTGGAACATCATACGCTGGATGGGTCCAAAACGCACTAGCTATCTATAACCCAGATCACTTGGCTTGTATGTGGGTTAATCAGGCTGCCTCAAACGGATACACAAGCTCGCTGCGTCATAACGGAGCATTAGAATTACGATTTCTAACCTGGCTATACTGGCACGCTGCCATTAATACAAACACAAAATTAAAAAGTGCTTCATCAATAATCGAAGCCCTGAACAATATCGATACACGGATTTTACTGACGGAAATGCCTCTTAATGTAAATAAAACACCTTTGTCTATGGCCCCAAGTTACGAACGACGTGCAGTCGACCTGCTGACCCAAGGTGATTTCACCGATTTGTGGAAAAGCCCTAGCATAAATTTTCAACTGTATTGGGACGATTTTGCTGACGTTCCGACCGTCTTCTCTAGTTCTTGGTACGATTCTTACACAAGAGCCACTATAGAAAATTACGTCGCACTGTCAAAACGTAACAAAGGTCCTTACCGTTTAATAATGGGTAGCTGGCTTCATGGAGATCTCACAATGGCCGATACCTCCTCTGGCAATATAGATCTTGGCCAAAAGGCGCCAATTAACTATAACGAAGAACGTCTTCGCTGGTTTGATCGCTGGTTGAAAGAAATAGACAACGGAGTAGACAGAGACCAAGAGATACGCCTTTTTACAATGGGCAAAGGTAACGGCTTCAAAAATATCGATGGCCGCCTTAATCACGGTGGATGCTGGCGGGAAGTGAGAGAATGGCCTCTGAACCAGACACAATATATCAATTTCTACCTACAGTCTGATGGAACATTACATACTAATTCTCCCAGCGAGAAACATTCGTCTACAACCTACAGCTTCGATCCAAATGATCCCGTACCGACTATTGGAGGAAATATTTCTTCACTATCAACGCTACGCGCGCTATCAGGGTATACCGCAGATCCGTCTGTTTTACCCCAAGCAGTTAGGGTTGAATCAATCGTAGCTACAGGAGGCTGGAATCAACGTATTATAAAAAACACATATCGCTGGAATCCTCAATATGACATACCTCTGAGCAACAGAAAAGATATACTTGTTTTCGAAACTTCTCCCCTCCTTAAGGATGTCGAAGTTACAGGGCCACTCGTGGTTAACCTATGGATATCTTCCAATGCTCCAGACACGGATTTTACGGCGAAACTTATCGACTGCTACCCCCCTAATTCTGACTATCCTGAAGGCTTCGCGCTTAATATCTCTGATAGCATCTTCCGTATGCGATACAGAGATTCTTGGGAGAAACCAGAGTTGATGGTCGCCGAAAAGGTCTACTCCGTAACTATAACCCTTTACCCAACCTCTAATATATTCATTAAAGAGCATAACATCCGGTTGGATATATCTAGTTCAAATTTCCCTCGATTCGATATTAATCCAAACACAGGGGAACCACTTGGCCAAAACACCTACGCGCAATCAGCCCTTAATACCATTCACCACAGTATTGAATACCCTTCTCATATAACCTTGCCTATAGTAGGATAATGGCTCCCTCATGGTAGAATCTTCTTCACCTCAACAAGGATATGTTAAAGATCGACAAGCAACTGCTCTTAATCGTTCAGGCAACCTGTGAAGAAAAACATATAGAAGAATTCAATCGTTGGTATAACAACCACCTCCCAAACCTATTGCGAATACCAGGATATCTTTGGGCACAACGTTATAGGGGAATGGAGGAGCCTAATCAGTTCTTAGCTCTCTATGGAATAAGAGCTAAGAAAGATCTACCGAATTTATTAGAATGGAATGGACCTAATCTGCATGAAATTGCAAAGAAAGAGTTCGCAGGTTGGAATCAACTTCATGGGCTGTCTAACATAATCTTAAACGTATACGAACAAATAATGGGAGATCCACTCCGACAACCATTCCTATGTTCTGACGGCCCCATCAATCTGACATCAACAGAACCTAATCCAGATCATGAACTCTCCTGGAACGAATGGTATTCGGGCTCGCATGTACCTAACCTGCTGAAAATACCCGGATACATCATGGCCGGACGCTTTCGCCTTCTGGAAAATGCAGTAACTACCAAAATTAACACGGGGCCCAAATATGTCGCAATCTACGAATGCTCGAGCAATGAAGTTGTAGCCTCTCTAAGAATAGGTCCTCAGATGCGCCAAGAGGCAATTGAAGAGTTTAAAATTTTCGAACGAGATTGGGCTACCCACACTCGAACGGTTTCACGGGGATTTTACCGAATGATATCGAAGCATTTTAAATGGGCGACTAATTAAACCAAAGGGCGAATCTCTTGAGCAAAATATTCCATCCGTTCTAAGCTTCTCTCAAGGGTAGGAGCTCCAAAGAACAACCATATATACCGGACTCCAAGCCCTTCCAGAAAACTTATATCTCCCGCTATCTCATCAGCAGTGCCCGTAAACGTACGCCTTTTTCCATTTGGAAGCGTTACAGTTTTCGTCTCATCATACCAATTCGCACCGTAGGCAATTTCAATTTTCGAGGGGTCTCTACCGTAACGTTCAGCATGGTGATATAGCTGGTCACGTGCCTCTATGATCTTTTCGGGTGTTAAAAGAGGAAACTTCGGGTTATTCCCAACGGGAAACCAAACATCACCAAAACGAGCAGCCCTTCTTATTGCCGGCGGGCTTTCACCCGCAACCCAGATTGGTGGATAAGGTTTCTGTATAGGCTTAGGTTCAAAGTAAATGTTGGAAAATTGAAAATACTTGCCTGCAAAAGTCGGATTATCGCTAGTCCAAAGTTCAATAAACGCCTCTAGATATTCGTTGCTTAAAGCCCCCCTATGGTCATATGTGCGAGCTCCTATGACATTAAATTCTTCGCGCATCCATCCAACTCCAACCCCTAAACTTAACCGCCCTCCTGAAAGAACATCTAGCGTGGCTACCGATTTTGCGGTCTGAAGTGGCCCACGATGAGGAAGAACAGTTATCGTTGTTAACAATCGAACCTTTGAGGTCTGGCCAGCCAAAAAGCTTAAAGTGGTGAACTGTTCAAAAGCCTCTCCGGATCCACCAACAAACTTTCCATCCTCAGTATATGGATAACGTGATTCTACGTTTCTTGGAATCACAATATGATCCGCGACACCTAAATGGGAAAAATCCAAATCTTCTATATGGCGGGCGAATGTAAGCATCGCATCAGGTGTAGCAAGCGGACCAGCACCCGGCATTCCAACAACGTAATCCATAGAATTCCCTCCAGAAAGTGAGTAGGTTAAAAAACAGCAATTGGATTGACAGGAGACCCCGTGCCACCAATGACTTTTAGGGGGTTTATACTTAACATAAATTCATATCTTCCTTGTTTAAAACACCATTCTGCCAGAGGTTGTAACAATGCATTATCCAACAGGGCAGTACCGTAGGCAAATATAGCACCATGTACCGCCCAAGGAATATTATATTCATTAGGATGTTCGTCAAGCATATCCCAACCTAAGATAGATATATCGTTCTCCCAAATAAATGGTAGACATGATGCATGTAATCCAGCACGTTTTGGACCCCCTGCCCACACCCCATCATGATCAAGTGCATACTTTTCACGGCCACAATACACCAATACGGCGTCTCCCGGTTCAATTTTCAATCCCTCGTTTTTAACAATATCTTCTAGCTCCCAACCATGAACAGGTTTTTCAAGAGTCACATAAGGCTCTCGGCGATATTTCGGAACATCTAGCAACACACCACGAGTTATAATCCCATCGGACCATTCATCCACTGACCCAAACCTAGCTCCATTAAATGTCAATACATCTGATGGGTCTCTCCCTTCCCACATGCCATCTTCGTTCCAAACGTGACAGAGGGCATCAATGTGTGTTGTAGCAGTACCATGATAGAAAACACCATAGTAATCCATTGCAGCCCCTCCGCCAGGGGGTCTATCTAATTTCCACATATAGTGATGAGCCGGACGCTGATTCTCCAAGGTAGGAGTCACAGGAAAAGGACGACTAAGCGATACGGTATGACCTGTCTTTACAAGTGAAACGGCTGAAAGCCGTTTCTGAGGTGTAATCAAATTAATCGCGCCTGCACCAGCTTTATCACCCCATCGACCCCAATTACGATAGTCACGTAAGTAGGATTCAACCTCTGCTTTTGTAGGGACTCGACGTTCAGTTCCCATAGTAAAATAACACCTCCCTCTCTCCAACATGTAGGAAATACTTAACGCATTATTTTGAACTCTATCGCTAAACAACCACTCCTTGAGAACTACTAGACAAAGAATCCACCATCAATAATAATTTCAGTGCCAGTAATATAGAATGATTCGTCAGAAGCTAAAAACAAGACTACAGCAGCCACCTCTTGAGGAGTACCCATTCTTCATCTACTGTGATATTTAAACCAACGAAGAGACATTCTCTCCAAATTTATTTATTTCTCCTTCAAGTTTATGTCCTTGATCCTCCAAGATGTCTCCTATCACTACATTTGCGCCCTCTTTTGCAAAAAGTTTGGCATCAGCTGCCCAGATACCAGCCGAGCCAGTCCCCGCACCACCGCTAATTAGAGCCACTTCCCCCTCAAGTCGTATATATCCCCCTATTCCTTTCTCAAAACAACCTTCAATTAGTAACTATTCGTTAGCTAAAGTAAAAACTCTTTAGTTATCTGCAAGAACGGAAAAAAGCACCGAAATAAAGTTTTTTGCAGGATCAGATAAAGTTTTCTTTCGAAGAGTGATTATACCAGCCTGCTCAATCGGTAGCAGGTTGGTTAATCCAATAATTCCAAGCTCCTGATGGTCTTCAGGATATATCGCCAATCTTGGTCCAACTGATATACCCATACCCATAGCTACATAGTGTTTAATTATTTCCATACTATCAAGCTCCATCACAACCTCATAAGGAACTCCCTTTTGGCGAAACGCTTGCTCCAACATAGTCCTCGTTGATGTCCTCGGCCCCATCAGTATGAGAGGCCAACTAGCTATTTGGTCAATAGAACTAAGGTCCATATTTAATAACGGGTGGTCCAAAGGCGTTATTAAAACCCTTTCATAGCGAAATATACCTTGAAAATCCAAACCCACACTTTTCTCTGGACCAGGAACAATACCCATGTCAACCTCTCCGTCTCCGACCATGTCTAAGACTTCAGTACGAGTTGCAGAACGTATCCGAAGATGAACGTGCGGATACAAATCACGAAAATTTCTGACAACGCTAAGAAGAGCATGAGGAATAATATCGTATGTTGATGCAAGTGATACTGGTCCTTCTTGCTCTGAAGAGGAAGTTTTCTCAATAAGTCCATCAATTTCTTCAAGTAGAGGACCAACCAATCGGGCAAGAGAAGAACCTGCTAAAGTAAGTTGTATTGGTCTTTTAAATCTATCGAAAAGTTTACGGCCAAGCTCGTCCTCTAATTTCTTGATATGTACGGTGGCTGTAGGCTGACCGATACCTAAGACTTCAGCTCCCTTAGAAACACTTCTCGTTCTCGCCACTGTACTAAATGTCCTAAGTTCCCGTAGTTCCACGTTCACCCCCGGCATAGTATTTAATTATATAATATATATTATCATATAATATCTCTTGACGTAATGTCTGTACAAGAAGATACTGGAATAAAGATAATTTTATAGCCAATCTAACCAAAAATTAGGTTGCTTAGAAAGGAGGTTATAATGCTATACTCTTTACTCGAGAGGGTCTTCAGTTCACGAAGCTACCAACAGCCATCTGGATTCAATTCTTACCTAGGTAGTTTACAGAGCAGGGGAGAAATAGGAATTCCAACGATACGCGAAGCCAGATCGGATTATCGTATCCTTAGTCAATGGGAAGCCTCCTATTGGATGATATAGGAAACGGAATCCACCAGGAGGATAAGGGAATATAGCCTATCTGCCCCCTTATCTTTCTGTACGGATCAAAAAAATCCTTTTTAACAATGCAAGTTACTACAGCAACAGGGGGAAAGGTTCCAATGAAATCAGACATACACGAAGTTCTGTCTCATACACAACCATTGACCGTATCAACAACCGTTGACTTTATTGAAGAAAATCAAACTGTTTCGTGTGTTCATTTCTGGCAGATTGCTAGCCCTAACGGCCCTTTGAGTCGTGGAACCTGCAAACTTTGTGGTGACACAAAGGAATTCAGAAATTCTCTATACAACCCAATCGTCCCAACCACGTCACCGTAGTAGTTGCATGGAAACACCTATAATAAATTTAGCTACAACGACAATACTGGGAGGCCGTAGGTAAAAGAGCAAAACTTGTGACCTTTACAATGACATTAATTACCCCCCCCCCTAAGAAAACCCACCTGCCATTCCTAATGTAGCCTTTGGGTTGGAACATTATCTAATCCAAGTTTCATAGCAAAGGCCTTTGTAGTATCCTCCTGCTCCCCCTGTTTCTATTGAAGGAGACCTTCTTTCCCTAACTCCTTCCGGCAATGGCTCCTTCAGCGATTAAGCCATTCATGATTAAAGCTACTGCTAATATTGCCCGAGTTCTTCCTTCCCTTGTCTACAAGCAACTGCTACACGTTTCCCATCTACGAAGCAACCTCTCTGGGTGTAACAATATGATCGCTGACAGTTATAATGCTGGCCATAGACTTCAACACGTTGTGCTATAGAGATAAGCATGTCGGGAGTAGCCAAGAGCCATCCATCGGCAGATGGACGAATAGTTTGGAAACGCTCAAAATATTAGGCCTTACACCATGTATCCTCCAAGACAAATTCCTTTGTTAGTTGAACCACTAAACCAAACTCTCAAGATCCTTAACTTCATTGACTCAAAGCAACCTCACAAAACCTTCACACAGCTCGCTACTATTAGCACAAGCTGCAAAAATAAAATACTTCCTAATGCAAAGACAGTCATCAGGCAGAGGCCCAGCCTTGGCAGCGAATCAAGAACCAATACTGGATCTAATTAAATCGAAATGGCAAGACGTATCTAGAAAAGCAAAACTTCCAGACGGAACTCGATATGAGAACACACAGCTAAGCTAACGACGTACTACCCTACTCCTACATATTCCTTGAGGAACTGGGGAAACGTGGAGTTATATTCTGTTCCTTTTCTGAGGGAAGATCCGGTCTTCGCGCTAGAAAAATGGAACCTGCAGCCAACATATAGCATATGGCAAAAAATATGAAAGCCACATTATACGTTCCATTCGAGTCAAATACATAACCAGTAAGAACAGGACTAAACGACATACTGACTAGCATCATTGGAGAAAGTACCCCACGTATAGTTCCTAAAGAAGCACGGCCAAAATAATTAGCCCAAATAAGATTCGTAAGAGGCATATAGGCACTAACACCTAGTGCATATATAACAGGGAAAAGTATAATGATAAATCCTTCATTTATCACTACTAGTAGAAGCATCCCAAATGCTGCTACGACAAAGGAAACCGTCATCAAGTATCTCACCTGAATTCTCTCGCCTAGAAAACCCCAAACAGGTTTGACTAAAATAACTATAGCACTGAACAAAGTAACCATCCCAGCAGCAAAAGTCATAGAGTACCCCTTGTCAGTCAACGCAGGAAGCACGTGTCCAGGCAGGCCACCAAGGCCAAAACCGCCGAAGGTGCTCGATAGAATAATCAGCCATAGAGAAGGGGTACGCACGGCTTGAGCAAGATTCCAATCATAATTTGTAGCCAACGAAGCATTAACAACTGAAGTAGATGATTTTCGTTCAACATAGTCCTCTCCATCGGGAAAAATTCCTATGTCTTCTGGAGCTCTCCGAATAAATAGAATCGCTAAAGGAGCTACCGTTACCAAGGCTATAGTCCCAAACACTACCCAAGCGTCACGCCACCCAAAATTAACGATAATGAAGGCAGCCAAGGGCGTCAAAATTAACCCACCTACATTGTTGCCTACAGAAGCAACAGCTAGCGCACGTCCACGTTTACGTACAAACCATTTGGAAATAATCGTAGGTGTTATTAAATTAGTGCCAACTGCAGTAGAAGCCACTCCAGCAAGCACACCGAATACCAAATTAAACTGCCAAATATTAGTGACTTTTGAGATGATAATGAGGCTTACACCCAGTAGGATTCCGCCTACCGACATAACCAACAATCCACCATGTTTTCGATCAATGATAGGACCAAATATTGGGCCAACAGCATTACTCACGATACTATGGACCGTTAATCCCCAGGAAAAAGCGGTACGACTAACATTCAAACTCAATGCCATCGGATTAACAAAAGGACCGATGGTATAGTTCCCAAAACTCGCCATAGCGCTGGCAATAATTGCTACCGCAACGATATACCAGCCATGAAACACCCTTCCTTGGCTAGTATATCGAGTTAAAGCCATTAAAATCCTTCTTGAGATCAACGATTTACGGGAAAAACGTCAACGCAAAAGACACCTCACCAGGACATTGTGGGGAAAATCATCCGACCACACGGATGAATCAAAGCATAACAAATTTTGGTAGCGGGGGCAGGACTCGAACCTGCGACCTTCGGGTTATGAGCCCGACGAGCTGCCACTGCTCCACCCCGCGAAGTGTTAGAAAAAGAATAGAGGAAAGCATTATTAGTTCTGTATAGTATTTAATATAGGTCAAGCCCTCGGCCAATTAGTACCGCTTAGCTGAATCTCTTACGAGACTTACACTTGCGGCCTATCAAACAGGTAGTCTTCCTGTAGCCTTACTCCTTCCGAAAAAGGATGGGAGATCTTATCTTGAAGCCGGCTTCGCACTTAGATGCTTTCAGCGCTTATCCGAACCAGACGTAGCTACCCAGCGATGCTCCTGGCGGAACAACTGGAACACCAGAGGTCTGTCCCTCCCGGTCCTCTCGTACTAGGGAGAGCCCTCCTCAAATCTCCTGCGCCCACGACGGATAGAGACCGAACTGTCTCACGACGTTCTGAACCCAGCTCGCGTGCCGCTTTAACCGGCGAACAGCCGGACCCTTGGGACCTTCTTCAGCCCCAGGATGCGACGAGCCGACATCGAG